>Ga0209654_1000012_pt1 | contig 225464 bp, 216 predicted proteins | sample SaaInl1SG_22_DNA_FD_184646 | JGI IMG/M metagenome (GOLD analysis project Ga0209654, IMG submission 184646) | Marine microbial communities from expanding oxygen minimum zones in the Saanich Inlet - ESP_161SG_22_DNA (SPAdes) (version 2) | ecosystem: Environmental > Aquatic > Marine > Intertidal... | reverse complement strand
TCAAAAATAAAACGCATACGTTCTTTGTCTTTGTTCATAAACTCCAATTCGTAGATGCTGTCCTCGTCGAGTGCTAAAATATCAGCTGTGGAATTGATCTTCTCACCATTAACGGAAAGCAGTACATCACCTTCCTGAATACCACGATGATACAATCGACTGTTTTCCACAGCAGAAATATGCACCCCTTCTTTTAAGCCCAAGTCTTTAGCTTCATTCTTACCAAGGTCACGCAAGCGCATGCCGTAGTAGTTTACAAAAGGGGTGCGTTTGAGTTCAACTGATAGCGTTTTTTCTTCTCCGTCACGAAGAAACGTTACGTTTACTCGGTCTCCGGGACGCTTAGAGCCCAAATAGCCCGTAAGGTCGGCAAAGCGACGAATAGGTGCATCGTTAATTCTAATGATGATGTCTTCTTCCTGTATTCCAGCTTCTTTGGCACCCATGCTGTCTTCGAGCCCAGCAACATAGAACCCTTCGGTTTCTTCAATGCCGAGTTCCTCGGCAATGCGCGCGTTTAGTCCGCTACCACTAACGCCCAATAGGGCTTTTTGCACGTTCCCAAATTCTACAATATCCTCGTAAATCTTACGCGCGATGTTGCTGGGCACTGCAAACGAATAGCCGATGAACGTACCCATACCATTACTCGTTATTGCGGTATTAATACCAATCAAATCACCATCAAGGTTGATGAGTGCGCCCCCGCTATTTCCCGAATTCACTGCGGCATCGGTTTGAATAAAGGACTGATTGGTACTGTCGTAACGGTCTAAATCTCTCGACTTTGCGCTAATAATTCCAGCAGTGACGGTAGAATTAAGGTTATACGGATTTCCTACTGCCAACACCCATTGTCCAACACGAGTCAGGTCAGAGTCGGCAAAGCGCACATAAGGGAATGCATTTTCGCCCTTGATTTTGAGTACGGCGATGTCTGCGCTAGGGTCGGTACCCACAAGTTCGGCTTCAAAAACCTTGTTGTTGTTGGTGGTAACTTCAATTTCCGTGGCGTTTTCAATCACGTGGTTATTGGTAATAATATAGCCATCTGAGGAAACGATAACACCCGATCCCATGCCAATTCTGGGGTATTCTCTGCTTGGGGTACTGTAAAAAAACTCCCAAATATTGCTGGGTTGACGGGAGCGCCCTATGCTGGTGTTGGTGATATGCACTACGGCATCGATGGTTTTTTCGGCTGCTACCGTGAAATCTGTATCTAGGGCACTTACCGTGGTGGTCGGGGTAGCGTAATTTGTATGTACTACTTGTGGTGAAGCACTGTTTAAAACAAGGTTTTGCGGTTGGATTTTTGTAAATGCCCAAACGGCAAAAAAAGCGGCACCAAAAGCCACTGCACTATATTTAAGAACTGTTTTTAGTGTATTCATAGCATTGTTTTTAAATATTCAATCCAAAAATACAGCATGATTTTGTTAGTAAAAAGTGCTTTAACGCATTTTTAACACCTCTGCTAGAGGCGAAATAGCCGTATATTTGCATATGCTTTTTTCGTTTGTAAAGTATCAGGGAACTGGAAACGATTTTGTGCTCATCGACAATCGAGAAGCAAACTTTCCTATCGCCAATCATGAAGCTATTGCACAGCTTTGCCACCGTAATTTTGGCATTGGCGCAGATGGATTTATTTGCATAGAATCCGACGACACTTCCGATTTTTACATGCGTTATTTCAATGCTGATGGTCACGAAGGCAGTCTGTGCGGAAACGGCTCGCGATGTGCCATTCACTATGCCAAAACACTAGGTTTGACTGCTGAAAAAGTGCTGTTTTCTGCTGCTGATGGGGTGCATCATGCACAATTTATTAACAACGAAATTGCTCTTGAACTTCACGATGTTTTGCAATGGGAACAAAGTGAAAACACTGTTTTTTTAGATACTGGATCGCCACACCATATGGTTTTTGTAGAGGATGTTGATCATGTCGATGTTGCTACTTTAGGGCGGGAAATTGCTCATGGTGCTCCGTATTTTAAAGCTGGCACTAACGTAAATTTTGTACAGCAGCTTCGCGTTGATATGATAAAGGTGCGCACCTATGAGCGTGGTGTAGAGGCGGAAACCCTTTCCTGTGGCACAGGTGTTACCGCAGCTGCTCTTGCCATGCATATTGCCAAGAAATCACCATCAGAAAAAATTTATATACAAACCCGTGGAGGGAATCTTTCGGTGTCCTTTTCACCTACCCTAAATGGGTATACCGCTATAATCTTGCAAGGTCCGGCAGCTCCAGTATTTACGGGAAATTGGGAAATCAACTAAGATGATTAAACGCGTTTTATTAGCTACCATACTATTGGGAATACTTGTTGGAGGTGTTTTTGTAGCGCACTTTTACCGCGTGTTTTTTGCTTCCAATACTGCGTTTGAAACGCCAACAAAAGAAGTTCTTTTTCCTTCAGAGGACACCAAAATCGCTGCATACGATACGCTTTCAAAAGTAGTCAAGCGTATAGATTTGTTTCAGCAAGCCGCAAGAAGAAAAGGATATCATCCAATTCCGGGACGTTTCGTGTTGGAAAATGGGATGAACAATAACGAAATAATTAACCGTTTACGTGTTGATAATGCTCCCCTAAAACTCACGTTTAACAACCAAAAAACACTGAGGCATTTTGCTGGATTTGTGGCTAACAAAATTGAAGCTGACAGCACCGCGATTATGCAAGCGTTTTTGGATCCTGATTTTCTAGAAAAAAATGGATTTAATGCTGAAAATGTGTTTTCAATCTGTATTCCAAACACGTACGAATTCTTTTGGAATACTTCAGCCACACAATTTCGTGACCGCATGTTGTTGGAATACAACCGATTTTGGACACCAAAACGCGAAGCTGCACGTAAAAGTATGCATCTTGAACGCACCGAAGTGATTGCTTTAGCAGCTATCGTTCAGTTGGAGTCTTATCGAAAAGTTGAACGTCCCACGGTGGCAGGAGTATACTTAAATCGTTTGCGAAAGCGCATGCGATTACAAGCAGATCCTACCATAATTTATGTCCTAAAGCGTAAAGCTAATAATTTTGATTTAGACATTCGCAGAGTGCTCTATGCCGATTTGAAAATAAAATCCCCTTACAATACGTATCGGAACAGAGGAATTCCCCCTGGACCCATCACCATGCCTGATGTAAGCGCTATAGAAGCTGTTTTGTTCCCCGAAAAGCATAGGTATTTATATTTTGTTGCAGATCCAGATCGCACGGGCTATCATCTTTTTGCAACAAGCTTAGCAGAACATAACAAGAACAAAAAACGCTACACAAGCTGGTTACGTCAGAAAAACATCTACCGCTAAGACGTTAAAAAAGAGAATACTGCAGGTCGGCGCAACAAGTCTTCCTTGCTGTTTTTCCACTCGGCAGCGGGTGCAGTTCGAATAAATTCGGTGGGTAAAGTAAGGTCACAAGCAATGCTTAGTTTAGTGTTGGGGGCTAAGCTTTTATACAATTCCTCTAACAATGCGTTGTTTCTGTAAGGGGTTTCAATAAAAACCTGTGTTTGCTGCAATTCTTTCGATTTTTTTTCAAACTGCTTGATGGCTTTTTTACGTTCAGCTTTATCAATAGGCAAGTATCCATTAAAAGAAAAAGATTGTCCATTTAAGCCCGACGCCATTACTGCCAAAAGAATAGACGAAGGTCCCACCAGTGGAACTACATTGAAATGATGTTGGTGTGCCATGGCTACCAAGTCTGCACCTGGATCGGCAATTCCAGGGCAACCGGCATCGGTAATAAGTCCAATGTTTTCCCCTTTTTGTAGGGGGATAAGCATTTCATGTAAAGCTTCAGGAGTGGTAAATTTATTTAGTAAAAAAACCTCAAAACTGCTTTGCGGAACCGTTGGGCATATACGCTTAACAAAGGCACGCCCTGCTTTTTCTTTTTCAAAAACAAAATAGCGCAGTTGCTCAACAATTTTTTTTACAGACATGGGAATGACCTCCAGCGGAGCTGTGTTACCCAATACGTTGGGGATAAGGTAAAGCGTTCCTTTGGGTGGTGTTTCCATTTTTATTGTTTTGCTAACCAAGCACTACAACAATGATACACCAAATCAAACACATATTCAAAATCTTTCTCATCGCCATAATACGGATCGGGAACATTCTCAGCGTTTACTCCACTTGCTTCGGTAAGCAAGCTGATCTTTTGGCGTTGCGTTTCGGAAGTAGAAAGTGCATGAGCGTTGATGAGGTTTTGCTCGTCCATAACAAAAATGTGATCAAAGTCTTCCAAATCTTGAGCGGTGAGTTGACGAGCTTTTTGGTTGCTGATATCAATTCCGTTTTTTCTAGCCACATCAATACTGCGGGTATCGGGTTGTGCGCCTGTGTGGTAATTTGCTGTGCCAGCAGAAGCTACAACAAAGTCTTTGGCGCTGGCAAGATGGCGAAAGATACCTTCTGCTAATGGTGAGCGACAGATATTGCCCAAACACACCATAAGCACTTTTTTAGCCATTCTTAGTGGGTGAGTTTCTTGTTTAAGTCTTCCACATATTTGCGGAATTGCTTGTCTGTAAATGCTAGATTATCAACAGTTTTACACGCATGGAGTACAGTAGCGTGATCGCGGTGTCCAATTTTTGCTCCAATACTTGCCAACGAAGCTTTTGTCATTTTTTTAGAAAAATACATGGCAAGTTGTCTGGCTTGTACAATATGGCGTTTGCGCGTTTTCGATTGAAGCGTTGAGACATCCATTTGAAAATAATCTGACACTACTTTTTGAATGTGATCGATAGAAATTTCACGCTTGGTGTTTTTCACAAATTTCTCAACCACTTGGTTAGCTAGCTCTAATGTAACTTCTTTGCGATTAAATGAAGCTTGTGCAATCAGCGAAATAATCGCTCCTTCCAATTCGCGCACGTTCGTTTTAACGGACTTGGCTACAAAATCTACAATTTCTTCAGGAAGTTCGACGCCGTCTCGGTATAATTTGTTTTTGAGAATAGAAACACGCGTTTCATAATCAGGACGCATGAGTTCTGCTGATAATCCCCACTTGAAACGTGAAAGCAAACGCTGCTCAATATCTTGCATGTCAACAGGCGCTTTGTCAGAAGTTAGAATAACTTGCTTGCCGTTTTGATGTAAGTGGTTGAAAATATGGAAAAAAACATCTTGAGTCCCAGATTTTCCCGAAAAGAACTGAACATCATCTATAATAAGCACATCCATCACTTGATAAAAATGGATGAAGTCGTTGCGCGTGTTTTTCTTTACCGCTTCAATATATTGTTGTGTGAATTTTTCAGCAGAAATATATAGGACTGTTTTGTCCGGATATTTTTTCTTTATGTCAACCCCAATTGCATGAGACAAGTGTGTTTTTCCTAATCCAACACCACCAAAAATAAGTAGTGGGTTGAAAGATGTTCCACCAGGCTTATTTGCTACAGCGATTCCAGCCGATCTTGCCAACCGATTAGCATCACCTTCTAAAAAATTTTCAAAGTTATAATTGGGATTTAGCTGCGATTCTACTTTCAGATTTCGAATCCCCGGAATCACAAAAGGGTTCTTCAACTCGGCGGTTGAAGCCCGAAATGGAGCTTCTACGTCCTGTACTTTTATACGTCCTTTGTTTTGACTAGGAATCTTTTCAGTAAACGCCTGTTTGTTACCAAAGGTATTTTCCATTCGGATTATATAAACAAGCCTTGCGTTGGGTCCCAATTCCTTGATCAATGCAACCTTTAATATTTTGAGGTAATGTTCCTCAAGCCATTCGTAAAAAAACTTGCTAGGCACTTCAATACTCAGTACTTCTTCGTTAAGCTTTAATGGCTTTATAGGTTCAAACCACGTTCTAAATGCCTGATTATGAATATTATCCTTAACAAATGTTAAACAATTTTCCCAGACGCTTATAGCGGTTTGTTGCATGTCGTTACGTTGATTGTTATTGATTGTGTTGCTAAAAACAAGACATTTATATATCGAAATCCATGCTTATTTTTGCTCTACAAATATGTGCGTTAAATTTTTTATAAAAAAGTATTTTGACTATTGAATTTCTAGAATTTTTTATGCATCTTAAACACCAACAAGAAAATCAATTTTGACATAAATATCTTACAATGTGTAAGAAAAAAGCTACATTTAAATTTAAAGTACATTATCATCAAGTTGACCAAATGGGGATAATGCACCATGCGCAATATGTTTATTTTTTGGAGCAGGCACGAATACAATGGCTAGAGAATCATGGCGTTCGTTATGCTGCCCTAGAAAAAAAAGGTGTTTTACTCCCTGTGGTTTCCCTTTCTATTGATTATAAACGCCCTTTACATTTTGATGATTCATTTTTTTGTCATTTATCATTGGAAAAATTCAAAGGTTCTTTGGTTGAGTTCTCATATCAGATTGAAGACAAAGAGAGTAATATTTTGTCAACTGCAAAAACCTCTTTGGTGTTTGTTAATGCCACTACAAGACGCGCTATGAAATGCCCCGAGGAACTGATGGCTATTTTTAGCGATTAATAATTTGTAAGTTATCCCCTACAAGTACTTTTTCGTTGCTTATGCCCACCGGTTTTGTGGGTGCCTTAACGCCCGAATTTAAGTTGAATTTGCTTTGAATTATACGGCATTCATCCCACAAATTTTGATTTAAAAAATGCATAAGGGTAGTTGATCCGCCTTCCACCAATATAGATTGAATGTTTTTTGCCGCACATTTTTCTAAAATGTCACTTAATATGTTTGCTGTTTCTATTTTTTCCCAACACACATTGTGGTATTGTTCTTTTTTTTGGGTGTTAAACACAATAGTTTCTGCCTCCTGATTCAGTACTGCTACATTTTTTACTATTTTATTCATGGGGTCAATTACCAATCGTATAGGATGATTTCCTGCCCAATGCCGAGTGGTGAGTTTAGGATTATCTTGTGTAATGGTATTTCTACCTACTAATATAGCGTGTTCTTCTGCGCGCCAACGGTGTGCCAGTTGCTGACTATGTGTGTCACTAATCCAAAATACATCGCCTTTTTTATCTTTATCTGGGGCAATAAAACCGTCCGCTGACTGCGCCCACTTCAATATAATATAAGGACGCTTTTTGCTATGTAAGCAATAAAACCGTTTGTTAAGACGCAGGCACTCTTCCTCCAAAACCCCAACCGTAACTGCAATACCAGCGGCTTCCATAGCGCGAATTCCCCTTCCAGAAACTTTTGGATTGGGGTCCATAGCGCCTACAACTACTTTTTTTATTCCTCTAGAAATAACCAAATCGCAGCAGGGAGGCGTTTTGCCATAATGTGAGCAGGGTTCCAAATTCACATATAAAGTTGCTGAAGCAAGTTCTTCATCAGAAAGTCCTTTTAGTGCATGTACCTCGGCATGTGGCGTGCCCGCTTTTTTGTGCCAGCCCTCTCCAATAATTTTTCCATTACTTACCACCACAGCACCAACTAGTGGGTTGGGGTAGGTATTGCCTAAGCCCTTTTGAGCTAAGGTCAAGCAACGCTTGATAAATGTTTGGTGAGTGCTTTGCACAGGGATTGTTTATTTTAGCAAAAATATCAAATATCCCCATGGCAATGCAATGTGTCATTAGACCTATTATACCCACCGATAACAAAACCCTTGCAGTGGTTTTACGTCGTGTTTTGGTCGAATTTGGTGTTCCCAAAAAAGGTACAGCCTACGCGGACCCTGAGTTGGATGCCATGTATGAGGCTTATGCGAAACCCAAGCATGCCTACTGGGTGGTAGCTTGTGATGGTGAAATTTTAGGAGGTGCCGGAATCGCCCCTTTGCAAAGCGGTTTGCCACACATTTGTGAACTTCAAAAAATGTATTTTGACCCAAAGGCTAGGGGAAAAGGATTGGGACAGCAAATGATTATTGCCTTGCTTGATAGGGCACGGTCTTTTGGATTTACATTGTGTTATTTGGAAACCATGCCAAACATGATCGCAGCCCAACAACGATACAAAGCAAATGGCTTTGATTACATAGATGCCCCAATGGGAAATACAGGACATTATTCATGTCCGGTGTGGATGACAAAATCATTAGTGTGACCTTAGGAGAAATACGAAATTTATTTGAAAAAGAACTTCGTGCTATATACGGAGTTGATGAAATTCGGCAACACTTTGCAGTCCTTTGTGAAAACCGTTTTGGATATACGCCTGCCCAAGTAGTGTTAAGCTTACCCCAATCCCTGTCTTCTCAAAAAATAGAGTTGTTGACAAACGATTTAGAGGCGTTAAAAAGGAACACTCCAATACAATATATAATAGGTAAGGTAGATTTTGCTGGTGTATCTCTTGTGGTAAATGCATCGGTGCTAATTCCACGCCCCGAAACCGAAGAGCTTGTACATTGGATGCTTTCCACAATGCCAAACAATAGACCCCTTCGTATCCTTGATATAGGTACCGGAAGTGGTTGTATTGCCTTGGCGCTCAAAAAGGCGTGCTCACTTTGGGAAATTTTCGCTTGGGATTTAGATGGAGATGCGCTTTCGGTTGCGCAACACAACGCCGAAATCAATAGGTTAGAAGTCCATTTTCAACAGGTGGATGTGTTGGCTGAAAGACATCCACAACAGCAATGGGATATCATTGTTTCTAATCCTCCTTATGTGCCTGAGGCATGGCAAAAGAATACGGCGCCACATGTGTTGGTTTATGAGCCCAATCATGCCATTTTTGTTCCCGATAAATCGCCACTACTGTTTTACGAGCACATTACAGCCTATGCCACCCAAAACTTAGCTCCCAATGGCGTACTCTTTTTTGAGGGGCACGCCCCCTTAATGAAATCGGTCAAAGGACTTTTGCAAAAAGCAGGTTTTTCCGATATTGTACTTCGAAAAGATTTTAGAGAAAATCCAAGATTTATACGGGCCAAATTTGATGAATCCAGCAACACAGATTGACGCATTACGAAAGGAATTACACGAGCACAACAAGCGCTACTATATTGAAGATGCTCCCATTATTTCAGATCAGGCTTTTGATGAAAAGCTAGCTGCGTTAAAAGCATTAGAAGATGCACACCCAGAGTTTTTTGATCCCAACTCTCCCACTCAACGTGTTGGGGGTGCAGTAACCAAAAACTTTAAAACGGTGGTTCATAAGTATCGTATGTACTCCCTAGACAATTCCTACAACCGTCAAGATTTATTGGATTGGGAGGTGCGGATGTGTAAAAATCTGGGCGTAGATAGCCTCGATTACACATGTGAGTTAAAATACGATGGTGCCTCCATTAGCCTAACATATAAAAATGGAAAACTAACGCAAGCCGTTACCCGTGGTGATGGTATTCAAGGAGATGAGGTTACCAATAATGTAAAAACAATTAAAACCGTGCCTTTGCAGATTACGCATGATGCTGTTCCTGAAGAATTTACCATTCGTGGGGAAATTATATTGCCTTTAGACGGATTTGAAGCGATGAATAATGCGCGTGTGACCCAAGGGGAAGAGCCTTATATGAACCCTAGAAATACGGCATCGGGGAGTTTGAAGCTACAGGATAGTAGTTTGGTGGCTGCACGCCCCTTAGATTGTTTTTTATATCAAATTGTTACTGACCGTCCTTTATTTAAAACACAATTAGAGTCGTTGCAAATGGCTGCCAACTGGGGATTTTATATACCCAAGCACTATATTCACGCGCCCACTATGGAAGATGTTTTTGCGTACCTCGACCACTGGGCGCAAGAGCGCAGTACCTTGCCTTATGAGATTGATGGGGTTGTGATAAAAGTGAATGTATTGGCTTATCAAGAACAGTTAGGCTATACGGCGAAATCACCACGTTGGGCAATGGCGTATAAATTCAAAGCAGAAAATGTTGAAACACAACTCGAGGATGTCGTGTATCAGGTGGGTAGAACAGGTGCAGTTACCCCTGTTGCGCAACTTACGCCAGTGCTGCTTGGAGGAACGATAGTAAAGCGCGCTTCCCTTCACAATGCCGATTTTATTGCCGGATTGGATTTACACTATAACGATACTGTATCGGTAGAAAAAGGGGGTGAGATTATCCCCAAAATCACTACTGTAAACCTTGATAAACGCCTAGCTAGTAGCAATCGTATACGCTATGCAACGCATTGTCCTGAGTGTAATACGCCTTTGGTTCGTAATCCCGAAGAAGCCCAACATTATTGCCCTAACACTTCTGGGTGCTTGCCGCAACGTGTGGGTCGTGTGGCACATTTTATCTCTAGAAAAGCAATGGATATTGATGGGCTTGGTTCAGAAACCATTCAGCTTATTACCCAACATCAGCTTATCAATTCTTACGCAGATTTATACAATTTAAGAGTAGCCGATTTGACTCCATTAGAGCGACTTGCCGAAAAATCAGCACACAATATTGTTGAGGCAATTGCAGCCTCTACGCAAGTGCCTTTTGCTAGAGTGTTATTTGCCTTAGGAATCCGATATGTAGGGCAAACCGTTGCCAAAAAACTGGCACAAGAATTTGGTTCGATTGATGCCTTAGCCAATGCAACAATCGAGCAGTTGGAGACTGTTAACGAGATCGGTACACGCATTGCGCAAAGTGTCATGGCGTTTTTTAGCCTAGAGGAAAATCGTATAATTATTGAGCAATTGCGAAACGCTGGTGTGCAACTCACGCAAGAAAAATCAAACACGCCTAGCTCAACTATTTTTTCGGGAATGCGTTTTGTGGTTTCAGGTGTTTTTGAAAACTACTCTAGAGATGCGCTTAAAGCTGTTATTGAGCAGCATGGCGGTAAGATATCCGCTTCAATTTCCAACAAAACGACATACTTGGTTGCGGGCGAGAATATGGGGCCTGCCAAAAAAGTGAAAGCAGAATCTTTGGGGGTTTCTATCATATCAGAACAAGAGTTTGATAAGTTGTTAGGCATGTAATTGTTATATTTAAAACATTACGTTAGTTTTTTATAAGATTCGTTCATTTACAGGTGCCCACGTCCTTTTAAAGTGCTATTTTTGTCCTATGAAGTTTTTTGCCAAACGTGCGGTATCTCAACAGCTAAATGCGTTGAAAAATCGTTCAGCTTTTAAGCCGGAATCGATTCGTAGTTTGATATTTATTCACGACACGGATTTGGATATTACCGAAGCACAGTTTGACGAAATGTGTCGTTTTTTTTCTCCCGAAATAGATAGCATAGATCGTATACATTATAACATCAATAAAAAAATGTTAGAGGGTATTGCAACGCCGCATTTGCATCCTCAAAGCTTAGATTGGCGAGGACGTATCACCGCAGATGATTTACTTTTTGTTCTTGGACAACCATATGACCTTTTGGTGCACTATGTTGGACAAATTACACTTCCGTTAATTTCTTTTTCAGCACAACTCAATGCGTCATTTCGTATCGGACCTTCGTCAATGGACAATCAATTGAATGATTTGGTTCTTCCCCCAACTGTAGATTTTGGCACTTATTTTTCAGATATAAAACAATATTTTAAAAAAATCAATCCCAATGAGCGTACTTAACGGGGCAGCAACTGGCGTGGCGGTAATTACACCATTTAATGAAGAGGGTGCTGTTGACCATGCTTCACTTTCAACTATTATCCAGTTTTTAATGGATAGCAGTATTCAATTTCTTGTGGCTTTAGGAACAACTGGCGAGTCTGTAACCCTATCGCCAAAAGAGCGTCAGGAAGTGTTTGCCACTTTTGTGCGTGAAGTAGACGGTCGTGTTCCCCTGGTTATGGGGCTTGGTGGAAACAATACGCATGCTCTTGTTAACGAATTCAAATCTATTAACGTTACCGGATTTGATGCCATACTTTCAGTAACGCCTTATTACAATCGCCCGTCGCAGGAGGGTTTATATCGGCACTACATGGCGCTAGATGCGGTTACGAAACTTCCCCTAATCGTGTACAATGTTCCTGGTAGAACGGGAGTTAATATGACTGCTGAAACCACTTTGCGTTTGGCTCATGATGCCAAAAACATTATAGGTGTAAAAGATGCTAGTGGTGATTTACAACAGGGAAAAAAAATCATTGACAACTGCCCAAAAGGATTTCTTGTGCTTTCGGGTGATGATGAAACCGCAATTCCGCTTACGCTCTTGGGTGGTGCTGGTGTGATTTCTGTTGCTGCAGGTGGATTTCCCAAAACTTTTGTTGCCGGAATAAATGCTGCATTAAAAAATGACGAAACTGCGGCAAATCGTATTAATGAACAGCTTCTTCCAGTCATTGATTTATTGTTTAAAGAAGGTAACCCTGCTGGCATCAAAGCTGTTTCGAAACTTAAGGGGTTATCTTCTGATGCAGTTAGATTACCCCTAGTGGAAGCTTCTGAGGCGCTTACTGCTGCGCTAACCTCTTTTGTGGAGGCGTTAGATTAAACACTACGCCTAGCCGAACTCCCATAGTATTGTGACCTGAGTTTGGAAAATTCATATTTGCATTTGATTCATGCCTTATGACCAAAGCGGAATTTAGCCACATTTTTTCGGCTAATTTTAATTTTATACCCAACCCGACATTGTCCGAAAAGGCAAGTCCTGATGCTAAGCGTTCGGTTTCTTGGGATACCCACATAGGTCCAAATGCTGCATAACCGTAAAGTTGTGTTTTTGGGTTAATAAAATGATATATTTCTGCACCCAAATGCCCACCCACCTGATGAATAGTTTTCTTTTGCAACATTTGTTGTTGAAAGTCTTCAGGAAAATCTTTAAAAAATTTTGTGGTGGTAAACCATTTGTTGATAAGTTGGTGCGAAGACAAATAGTAACTACCCTCTGCAATAAGGTCTACCTTTACTTTTTTGATTTTGATTTTTTTGAGTAAAATATGTCCGACAACATATCCTTGAACAAAGTCGTAGTCTAATGAATGAAAAGGCTGTGTTTGTTGGGTGCCGTACCCAAACTGAATTCCCCAACGGACTGGATTGTGGTGTTCTTGTGCGTTTAGGTTAGCGATTGCTAAAAGAAGACAAAAATATAGCAATAAAAGTGTGCGCATGGGAGGAGTAGGGATATGATTTGTTTTAGTTAAATTTGCGGCTATGAAAGTACCAAATTATTTATTCATCGTTATCCTGCTTGTTGTTTTTGGTTGTAGTGACTATCAAAAAGCCTTGAAAAGTGAAGATGTAGCTGTTAAAAATGACCTTGCCTTGGCGCTTTATGAGCAAGGTAAATACCGAAAAGCGGCGCAACTTTTTTCGCAACTCAAAGAATTGTATAGAGGGAAGCCTCAAGCCGAACGCATCGTATTTTTTTATGCAAATACACTTATAGAAACCAAAAACTACATTTTGGCGGCTTATGAGTTTGAAACTTTTGTAAAGGCGTATCCCAAAAGTCAAAAAGTGGAAGAAGCATATTTTTTGATGGGATTTGCGCACTACAAAATGTCGCCCAATTTCAGCCTTGACCAAACCGATACTTATGAGGCCTTAGATAAAATCCAAGAATTCATCAATCGTTACCCTGCTAGTGAGCGAATGGTTGAGGCAAATGCGATGGCACAGGAACTACGTATCAAAACAGAGAAAAAAGGATTTGAAACGGCAAAACAGTACAACACCATCCGCGACTACAAAGCGTCCATAAAAGCACTCGATAATTTTATTGCTGACAACCCCGGTACTTCTTTTCGTGAGGCAGCACTTTTTGTACAGTTTTCTGCAGCTACCACGCTTGCCATAAACAGTGTTTATTATAAAAAGAAAGCGCGTTTGGACGAAGCCAAAGGAAAATTTGAGAATTTTAAGCAATTGTACCCTGATTCTACACATATGAAAGCCGCCGAAGAATTGATGGATGATATTGAGCAAGAAATACGTACTTTTGCATCCAATTAATTTGATAGCATGGATTTAAAACGCACACAAGCCGCTGAAACAACAAGAACCTATGACCGCAATGCGTTGGACACAAATACAGGAAATATCTACGAAACGATTTCCATTATGGCTAAACGCGCTGTGCAAATCAATGAAGATATAAAAGCTGAATTGCTTGAAAAGTTGGAGGAGTTTGCTACCCCAACGGAAAACTTAGAGGAAATTTTCGAGAACAAAGAACAAATAGAGGTTTCTAAGTTCTACGAAAAACTTCCAAAGCCTCACGCCATTGCTATTGAACAGTGGTTGAAGGATAAAATTTACTACCGTCACACCGATACGGATTCATCGATATAGTCATGTCGGTTCTGCACGGCAAGCGAATTCTACTTGGAATTTCGGGGAGTATAGCCGCGTATAAAACGCCAACTATTGTTCGAGGGCTTGTCAAAGCTGGCGCAACCGTTCAGGTTGTTATGTCCGATGCTGCCAAAAACTTTGTTACTCCACTTACCCTTTCAACGGTATCCAATCGTGAGGTGCTTTCTTCGTTTTTGAATGATGAAAACGAAAACGCTGTTTGGAATAACCACGTGGATTTAGGGCTTTGGGCAGATGCCATGCTCGTGGCACCGGCTTCGGCAAATACACTTTCTAAGATGGCGCAGGGAAGGGCAGATAACTTGCTCGTTGCCACTTATCTTTCCGCAAAATGTCCCGTATTTTTTGCACCTGCCATGGATTTGGATATGCACAAGCATCCGTCGAATAAGAAAAACATTGATACACTTGTTTCTCATGGGGACATATTAATCCCAGCAACTTCTGGTGCATTGGCGAGTGGATTGGAAGGTGAAGGTAGAATGGAGGAACCCGAGCAGATTGTGGAAGCACTTGAAGCCTATTTCATAGCGAAATCGCCCCTTTCTGGAAAAAAAATAGTAATTACCGCAGGTCCTACATACGAACCCATAGACCCCGTACGTTTTATAGGTAATCATTCTTCTGGAAAAATGGGCTATGCTCTTGCAAATACTGCTGCAAAACAAGGTGCTGATGTTACTCTTATTAGTGGTCCTACCATGCTGCATACTCTCCATCCAAGGGTTGCGTTAATAAATGTGACCACCGCTAATGAAATGTTGGAGGCGTGTCTTGACCTTTATCAAACTACCGATGCCGTCATTATGGCTGCGGCAGTTGCCGATTTTAAACCTGCAAGTTTAGTAGATCAAAAAATTAAGAAGCAAGACGGATTAACTGCAATTTCACTTGCACCCACCACCGATATTTTGGTACGGTTGGGCGAAACAAAAAAAAATCAAATACTGATTGGTTTTGCACTAGAATCCCAAAATGCCCTCGATAACGCAGAACAAAAGCTCAACGGTAAAAACCTTGATGCGATTGTGGTAAATTCACTTGAAGATAGCGGAGCGGGTTTTGGTCACAACACCAATAAAATTTCATTTTTGCAACATGGTAAAGATGTCATACACTACCCATTAAAATCAAAAGAAGAAGTTGCCGAAGATGTGTTGGGTCACTTAAAAACGATGCTCGATGAACGTTAAAACAGTCCTTTTTGTTCTGGGTTTTCATGCCCTAATGTGGGCACAACCCGTTAGTGTTTCATTAACTGTAAATACTGAATTGGTCAATCAAACCAATCTTGCTCCTGTGCAAACCATGGAGAAAGCCTTGCGTGATTTTACAAACAACACCAAGTGGACTTCTGAAAGTGGTGCGCAGCAATCTGAAATTTCAGTTGAAATGTTGCTTACCATCTCGAGTGTCAACAATAATTCCTATTCTGGAACACTTCAAGTACAATCGGGGCGATTGGTGTATGACAGCAATTACATTTCGCCGTTGGTAAATTTTTTGGATGATAGTTTTTCGTTCACGTATCAAGAATTTCAACCTTTTTATTTTGATTTAAATCGTTATAACAACAACCTTATTTCGGTGTTTTCGTACTATATTTATTTGGTTGTGGGGATGGAGTTGGATAGTTTTTCGCCGCTAGGCGGAACGGCTTATTTTGAGCGTGCGCGCACCATTGCCAACGCTGCACAGGCGAGCAACGCCCCCGGTTGGGAAGCCAATCAAAATAACAGCGGACGATATGAACTCATTGACCAGTTGATTTCTCCTGCGTTTAACGATTTCAGAAATCTTTTGTATGAATATCATATAAATGGTTTTGATGTTATGACGACCAAACCTGAAGTGGCTAAAAACCACATTGCAACGAAATTGCTGGGGTTACAAAACCTCTTTAGAAGACAACCCAATTCATATGTGTTACGTGCTTTTTTTGATGCAAAAGGCGAAGAAATCGGACAGCTTTTTAGCGATGGCCCTGAAGTAGAAACCGAAGCATTATCACGTTTTCTAAATCGTTTTGCACCCAGTATGTCATCCTATTGGAGTATGATAGCACGTTGATAACTTCGTACGACGAAATCCCATAAACGTACTATATTTGAATTAACGACATTTTAATCCTGTGCTTGCTACACTATCCATTAAAAACTTTTCTTTGATAGAAGATCTTGAGGTTTCTTTTGCCTCAGGCTTGTGTATGCTTACAGGAGAAACCGGCTCGGGAAAATCCATACTCTTAGAAGCTTTATCACTAATTTTAGGGCAACGCGCAGACTTGACTACCATTCGTCCTGGGGCTAATAAGTGCGTTGTGGAAGCTGCGTTTCATGTCTCAAATCACAATCTAAAGACATTATTTGACACCCTTGATTTGGATTATGAATCCGAAACTATCATCCGTCGGGAACTGAGTGTAAGTGGAAAATCTCGTGCTTTTGTAAACGACACCCCAACAACTTTAGAAGCCCTAAAAAAACTTGGTACTGCTTTGGTGGACATCCATACCCAACGCCAAACCCTTCAGCTCACAGACCCTGCCTTTTATTTGAAATTTATAGATGCTTTTTCAAATGATAAAAGTTTATTAGAGGAGTATAAGCTTAATTATAATCAATGGAAATCTACCACCAACGCACTCGCTGAACTTCGTGCGCGTCAACAGCAATCCAAAGAATCCTTAGATTATAACAGATTTTTACTTGAAGAATTAGACAAACAAACGCTCGGTCCAAACTGTATGGAGGAACTCGACGAGGAAGCCACCATGCTTCGAAACGCTACAGGGTTGCGTTTAGCGCTTTCAGAAGCCGTAGCAATAGGTATGCAAGATGATGTGGGTGTGCAGGATCAGTTACGCACCATAACACAAATGATGGGTAAAATCGCGCCTTTGGGAGCAGCATACGAGACGCTTCACGAACGTTTGTCTAGCGTTGGAATCGAAATTGCCGATATTTTACATGAAGCTCAGCTTTTGGGTGAAGCCATTATTGACGATCCTTTGCGTTTACAAGAAGTCGAGGACACCTTAAGCATTTTAAATAATCTATGTCAAAAGCACCAGGTAAAAGATGCTGCGGGGCTTATCGAAAAACGAGAGCACCTACGTCAACTTTGTGGGGATGTAGAAAATGTAGATGAGCAAATACAAGCATTAACTGTTACGCTCAAAAAAACGGAGGCTGCCCTTAGCATGGCGGCATCTGCATTACGAACACAACGCGAAAAATCGTGTAAGCCCCTAACAGAATTGATGGTATCGCGTACGCGCGACCTTGGCATGGAGCACATTGGTTTTTCGTTTCGTTTCCACACGCTCGATACGCCTGGACCCAGTGGCACTGAAGAAGTAGCCTTGCTGTTTTCGGCAAATAAAGGAATTGATTTTGCCCCGATAGGCAAAGCGGCTTCGGGGGGTGAACTTTCAAGAATTATGCTAGTGATTAAGTCTATCATGGCAGAGCGAACCCAATTACCTACCCTCATTTTGGATGAAATTGACACTGGCGTTTCAGGCGAAATGGCAAAGGCAATGGGTAAGCGAATGTATGAGCTTAGTCGTCATTTGCAAGTAATTTCAATTACCCATTTACCCCAAATAGCTGCATTGGCAGACGCACATTACAAAGTGTATAAAGAAGTGGTTAACAATACTACGCAAACCTTTTTAATACCTCTCGACGAGGACGCGCGAATTGAAGAATTGGCAGAGATGTTAGGCGGAAAAAACATAAAAGAATCAGCTTTGCGTCACGCGCAAGAGCTGCGAAACGTTTAATTTTAATTTAGAAGTATGAGTTACGGATTACTAAAAGGAAAAAGAGGAATAATTTTTGGCGCATTGGATGAGAATTCCATCGCATGGAAAACAGCAGAACGCGTACATGATGAGGGCGGTAGTTTTGTACTAACAAATGCACCCATTGCTATGCGTATGGGTACCATCAATCAATTGGCAGAAAAAACAGGCGCAACTGTTATTCCTGCGGATGCTACTTCACTTGAAGATTTAGAGAAATTAGTTGCTGAATCAGTTGAGGTATTAGGAGGTAAAATCGACTTTGTATTGCACTCCATAGGAATGTCTGTCAATGTTAGAAAAGGACGTTCATATACGGATCAAAATTACGACTGGACAGCAAAGGGTTGGGACGTGTCTGCAGGTTCGTTTCATAAGGTAATGCAAGTGCTTTACAAGCAAGATGCCATGAACGAATGGGGTAGTATTGTTGCTTTATCCTATATGGCGGCACAACGTGTTTTTCCTGACTATAACGATATGGCAGACAACAAAGCCTTTTTGGAGTCTATTGCACGTAGTTTTGGGTATTTCTTTGGACGCGATAAAAAAGTACGTGTCAATACCATTTCGCAATCACCAACGCCAACAACAGCGGGGAAAGGGGTAAAAGGCTTTGACGGTTTTATTTCGTATGCAGAAAAAATGTCACCTCTTGGAAATGCATCTGCATTAGATTGTGCCAATTACACCGTTTCGCTTTTCTCTGATTTGACACGAAAAGTAACGCTTCAAAACTTATTCCACGACGGTGGATTTTCGAACATGGGCGTTAGTGATGCAGTGATGCAAGCATTTGAAGAACAACAAGGGGAATAACAATGTCCAAACGGCAGCAAACATCGGGAAGAAGATTTTTGGGCTCAAAACAAGGGCTTATATTTTTGATGTTTGCTGCTGTTATTTGGTTGCTCAGTGCCTTATCTGAAACCTATACGGCCGAAGTACCTGTACGTGTTGAACTGGAAGCAGATTCAGACAATTTGTTGCTTTTGTCTACTAAAATTGACGTCCCTGTCCTTGTGTCAGGATCAGGCTTTTTCTTGGCTTATCGTCAACTGTTTCCTCAAGAAATCCGTCTTTTGACAAGCGATTTGCCTTCATTGGGTGTTAATCCTCCTAAAGTAGCGGGGGCTGCTCTTTTTAAGCTTTTCCAAAACAAAAGTTCAAACGGCAACAACTTTTTGGGTGTCACTATTGATTCTATTTTGTTGCCTATTGCAGCATCTTTACAAAAAAACTTTTTGCCTGTTTTGCGAAACCCTCCCGTTTTGGCAGAGGGATATCAGCTAACCTCTCCGTTGAGGTTTAGCGAAGACAGTGTTTCTGTTTTTGGAAGTAAAACGGCTTTGGAAAAGCTTGAAAGCGCCATATTTGTCCTAGAAAAAAACAAGGATTTAAAAGCAGATTTTGTGTTACAGTCCACCCTCGTGGATTCGCTTGCCGCTATAGGTAGGTGGAGTACAAAAACACTTACTGTGTCCGCTAAGGTTGATAGGTATTCCGAGGTGTCTTTTGCCTTACCAGTAACCCTAAAAAATGTTCCAAATTCAAAAAAAATAACAATTACGCCCAAACAAGTTACCCTAAAATTTGCGGCACCACTAACTGAGATACGTTCTCTGAGTGTTTCAGATCTTGGTGTTGAGGTTGACTTTACACCTAATACTTCAGGACAACTTCCAGTAAAGGTTATTGGCTTGTCGCCATCGGTAAAACAACTTGTTGTGGAGCCATCTGTGGTACATTATTTTATAGTAGAATGATGCATTGTGCACTTACTGGCGGTATTGGGAGTGGAAAATCCACCGTACTTAGCATGTTTGCCGAGTTTGGTGTACCCACGTTTTCAGCTGATGATGCAGCAAAATATGCGATGCAAAATAATGCTGAGATGCAATCCAAAATCATTTCGCTTCTAGGAGAAAAAGCCTATATAGACGGCAAATTGAATCGACCGTTTATTGCAGAACAGGTATTTGCAGATAAACAAAAATTAGCAGCATTAAATGCAATTGTCCACCCAGCTGCCAAAGCAGCCTATTTACAATGGCGCAAGCAGCAAACAACTCCATACACCATCTATGAGTTTCCACTCGTTTTTGAATTGGGTGCCGCCGATAGCTTTGATAGGGTGCTTCTGGTTACAGCTCCTGAAGCAGTACGCGTTGAGCGTGTCCAAAAGCGGGACAATACGACTGAAAAAGCTGTGCAAGCGCGTATGTTAAATCAATGGACAGATGCGCAAAAAATCCCACTTGCAGATAGCGTAATTGAGAATACCACTATTGCTAAAACACAGGAGAAAGTACAGGCGTTGCATCATGAGCTTATGGCACTATCCAAGAAATAACACAGGTTACGTATTTTAGCCTAATGTATTGCGGAGTGTAGATCCTAAAAATAAAGTGTTCTAATGACCAGAACGGAAATGTTAAAAACAACAAGTAACACATGAAAAAAACACTTTTTCCCGTGTTGGTAGCCTTTATGGGCTTGGCGCTTTTGGGCATTATTTTGGTGCAAACCTTTTGGATTCAAACCAATCTAAACAATAGAGAACGTCAGTTTTCATTAAGTGTAAACAATGCGTTGGCGTCTGTTTCTGAACAAATTAAAGAACGTGAATTACGCGATTACATTACGGCTACCCAAAAAATTATGGACAGTATTGGTTCGCCAAAAGCATCGCAACTGACAGAGGTGTTTCAATACATTGACCGTACTACAGAGGCAAATAAAACCCTATTGGTGTCAAGAGGAATTATCGAAGACACCTATGGTATTTTTCCCAATCTCTACGACCCTGCTTCATCGGACTCAACCCCTATTTTGGATTACAGAAGTATCAAGGCAACCACAGTTTTGGAAGCGGATGTTGAAGGTACTTTAAATCGAATGTCTTCGGCAGAGCGTATGCAGCGTATAGAACGCTTAACCTCGATGGACAAGGCTAAATACGAAAGTATTTTTATGGATATTGCTGCCAATAAACCTATTGAGAAGCGTGTAAGTACCTTTGAGTTGGAATTGTTGCTTGGACAAGAGTTATTGCTACGTGATATTGATGTGGGCTTTGAGTTTAGGGTATTTGAAGGAAACAGAATGTCTGGACTTGGAACAGAGTTATTTCTTCAGAATATCAAAAAAACCATTTATAAAACCCCCCTTTTTGTGAATGTTGACGGGGGAAGTAATTACGAATTGCGTTTGATTTTTCCAGAGAAAAGTGCCTTTTTGCGTTCGTCTGTGTTGAGCTCAATTATCCTTTCGATTTTATTTACACTGATCTTAATAGGTGTTTTTGCTATTACACTTTCTCAAGCGCATAAGCAGAAAAAAATATCGGATATTAAATCTGATTTCATCAATAATATGACCCACGAATTTAAAACCCCCATTGCGACAATTCAGTTGGCATTAGATGCCTTGGGAACTCCTGCTATTGCTAAACAACCCAATAAGGTTACCCAATATTTGGGGCTGATTCGAGATGAAAGCCGTCGTATGAATACTCAGGTGGAAAATGTATTGCAAATATCTAGATTAGACCGTAGAGAGTTGGAGCTAACCACTGCAGAAATCGATCCAAATATCCCAATAAAAACGGCAATTGAGCACGTGCGTTTACTTGTTGACCAAAATGAAGGAACCCTAAATGTGTCTCTAGATCCGATGCACATAAAACTTTCGATGTCGGTTTCGCACATGACAAATGTTTGGGTTAATTTACTTGAAAATGCCATTAAGTACTCTAAGGATAATGTTGAAATTTCAGTTCACTCTGAGGTCTCCGAGGATGCTTTCTCAGTGGCTATTGAAGATAAGGGGATTGGAATGAGTAATAGCGTTAGCCGGAGAGTTTTTGACCGTTTTTACAGAGAAGAATCTGGAAATATTCATACGGTAAAGGGTCACGGATTGGGACTTTCTTATGTAAAACGGATTGTGGAATTACACGATGGCACAATATCTGTTAAAAGTCAACTCAAAAAGGGAAGTACCTTTACGGTACGATTTCCGTTAAAACACACACTATGATTTCAGCAAAGAAGAAGGTTTTACTTGTAGAGGATGATCAAAATTTTGGTATAATTCTTCGAGACTATTTGGAAATAAACGACTATGAAGTAGTCTTGGCGCGCAATGGGGTAGAGGGTGCTGAAAAGTTCACTAAAGACAGTTTTGATATTTGTTTACTTGATGTGATGATGCCGTATAAAGATGGTTTTACACTTGCCAAGGAGATTCGAAAATCAGATGCTGCGGTACCCATCATTTTTCTTACCGCAAAATCTATGAAGGAAGATGTGATAAAAGGATATCATTTGGGTGCTGATGATTACCTCACAAAACCTTTTGACTCTGATGTATTGCTGTTAAAAATGAAAGCCATGTTTTATCGTATGGAACAAAATGTGATTAATTTAGATACGGCAAAACATTTGTTCTCCATTGGAAAATTTACGTTCAATGCGAAGCTTCGTGAATTATCTGTTGATCAAAAAGCACCGATTAAACTTTCTCCCAAAGAGGGGGCTTTGTTGCATTTGTTGGCACTACATCAAAATGATTTGATGCCCCGAGAAATGGCGCTGAAGAAAATTTGGAAAGACGATACCTATTTTACGTCACGTTCCATGGATGTGTACATTGCCAAACTGCGCAAACACCTCAAGGCAGATCCATCAATAGAAATCAATAATATTCATGGGGAAGGATTCCGTATGATAGTGGCTTAATTTGCCCGTGGATGAAATCTTGAAACCGCCTCTTTAAGGTGTCGCTGACTCATGTGTATATAACGCTCAGTAGTAGTGATACTCGCATGTCCCATCATATGTTGTACCAGTTGAATATCGGCGCCATTTTCCACCAAATGTGTAGCAAACGAATGACGTAGTGTGTGTGGACTAATACGTTTGTTTATATTAGCATAAAGTGCCGCATTTTTAACAATGGTAAATACCATTACACGAGTAATTTCTTTTCCCCTGTTATTTAAAAATACCCTGTCTTCAAACCCTTTTTTAGGTTGCTTATCACGGTGATTTTTTACATATTCGCCAATAAGCTCTTGGGTAACATCTGCCACAGGAACCCAACGGAGTTTGTCGCCTTTTCCAAGGACACGAATAAGTCCTTTTTCAAAAAATAAATCTGATATATTGAGCTTGGTAAGTTCACTGACCCGGAGCCCACAACTGTAAAGCAACTCCAACATACATTGATTTCGGAAGGCATGTGTGCCTATATTTGCACCTGTTATTAGGGTATCAACTTCTTCCAAAGCTAGGGTGTCGGGAAAGGTTTTGCGTATTTTAGGGGATTCGAGTAAGCGCGTAGGATTATCTTCTCGATAGCCTTCCAATTGTAAGTATAAGAAAAAACCTTTTACCCCTGAGAGTATACGGGATTGCGTGGGCGGTTGTACATCTTTGGAAAGCTGATAAATAAAATCTTTAAGCGTATCGGAATCTGTTGTTAGGGGTGTGTTTTTGGATGCTAATGTCTCGCAATACTGTTCTAATCGTTTCACATCAAATTGATACCCTTCAATGGTATTCTCAGCAAGTCCTTGCTCTAAACGTAGATAAAACCCATAAGCGGATATTGCTTTTTTCCATTGCATACCCAAAAATACATATTGATTCCTAAGAGTTTATTAGTTTTGAACAAATTTTAGTATGGACATTACCATCATCAACGGACCTAACTTAAACTTGTTGGGCAAACGCGAACCTGAAATATATGGCGCACAAGGTTTTAACGCCTATTTGGAAACCCTTAAAGAACACTATCCAGATTGTAATTTTACTTACCTGCAATCTAATATTGAAGGCGAATTGATAGACGCCCTTCACGCACATGGCTTTTCTGCCGATGGGATTATTCTAAATGCGGGTGCTTATACGCACACTTCTGTAGGTATTGGCGATGCCATAAAAGCCATAGAATCTCCTGTGGTAGAGGTGCACATTTCCAATACCTTTGCTAGAGAAGATTTTCGCCACACCTCATTCATTACACCAAATGCCAAAGGGCTTATTCTGGGCTTTGGTCTCGATGTGTATCGTTTAGCAGTAGAAAGTTTTCTTACAAAATAACGATTAAATAGGGCGGTGTTTATTTTCGCTCATCAGGGTTCTGTGAACAACCCAGTCTACGAGTTTGTCAGGTAAGTAATATGCCAATAGCTTAAAAGCCAGTCGGTTACGATGTACAATATACCGTGTTTTGGGATTTTTTTTCTCCAAGCATTTTAAAATAAGATTGGAAATACGTTCCACAGGCAATGCCGATTTTTCTGCATTTTCAATCATGACATCTGCTTTTTGCAATACATCAAAATAATCTGTATCTGCGTATTTTTCCATGCTGTTCAGGTTTTTCTGCCAGATATCCGTTTTGATAGGTCCGGGCTCAATGGCAACGACTTTTATTCCATACCTGCGAAGCTCTCTGCGGTAAATATCTGTCATGCTTTCCAAAGCATGTTTTGAAATGGAATATGCGCCGTTAAAAGGCGAATTAAACAATCCTGCAACAGAGCTGATGTTTATAATGCGTCCAGGCGAACTTTTAAAGTTTGGTGTAGCACCCAAAAGGGGTAAAAAGACGTTTGTAATACGCCTTACAGCTTTTACATTAATGTCCAATTGGCGTTCGAAATCTTCTTCGGACATATATTGCAGTGGACCCGGCACAGCAACTCCCGCATTATTAATAAGTCCATGCAACGCACCGCAAGTATCCAAAACAATTTTGGATGCCTTAACAACAGCATCGTGGTCTTGGACATCAAAAATGAGGGGTGTAAAACGCTCGGGATATTCCTGAGTTAGCTTTTGCGCGTCGGCTGTTTTGCGGACACTACCAAAAATATGATAGCCTTTGCTGTGCAATAATCGCAACGCATCTCGCCCAATACCGCTAGATACTCCCGTAATCAAAATGTGTTTTGCCATGAGTTTTTAGTTACATCAATAAAAACTGCAAATTAATGATTATGGCTCAACAATTTGTTTTACGTGGTGTTCTAAGTGATCCAAGTAATCATTGATAAGAAAAAGTAAGCTTGTTGTTTTTTGATTGGCTAATTTTGCTTGAACTTGTACAGTTTTTTCGTTTAACTCTCGGATTATATGAATAATTTGCCTGTTTAGTCCTACCCAAAGCATGATTAAATCTTTAGGTTCGGCGCGTTGGTAATTATTAACGAGGACTAATTCATCTTGCTCATAATCAACGATTTGATAAGGCTTTGTTTTTATGTGAATCTCAGTAAATCGCCTAAGGTTATAGCGTGCAGAGTCAATAAGATGACCTAAAATCTCTTTTTTTGACCATTGTGTGGGTTTGGGTTTTGCTGCCAGTTGCTGGCGATGTGTTTTGGATAAATACGCCTCGCCAATTTCAACCAATTGATTCAGCCTCGAAACAGTACAGTTCATATTGATATAATTTGGGGTTTATAATGTATAAATGTACAAAAAAAGCAGCCGATAGGCTGCTTTTATATTTTAAAAATGTATGGGTTGATTTACAGATGAATCACTTCATCATATGCGTCTGCAACGGCTTCCATCATGGCTTCGCTCATGGTAGGGTGTGGATGCACAGCCTTTAGCACTTCGTGTCCAGTGGTTTCCAATTTACGTCCAAGAACTGCCTCTGCAATCATATCGGTAACGCCAGCACCAATCATATGGCAACCTAGCCATTCACCGTATTTGGCATCAAAAATTACCTTAATAAATCCATCGGTAGTGCCGCCAGCTTGCGCTTTTCCAGAAGCCGAAAACGGGAATTTCCCCACTTTAATTTCATAGCCTTTTTCTTTTGCTTGTGCCTCGGTAAGCCCCACAGAAGCAATCTCGGGACTACTGTAGGTACAGCCGGGAATGTTGCCATAATCAAGAGGTTCAACGTGTTGCCCCGCAATTTTTTCGACACACAAAATTCCCTCAGCTGAGGCTACGTGCGCTAAAGCTTGCCCTGCAGTTACGTCGCCAATGGCATAGTAGCCTGGAATATTGGTTTGATAAAAGTCATTTACCAAAATTTTATCTCTATCTGTTGCAATGCCAACAGTCTCGAGACCGATATTTTCAATATTTGTTTTGATGCCCACAGCAGAAAGTACCACATCGGCAGTGATTTTTTCTTCTCCTTTTTTGGTTTTTACGCTAGCTGTAACTCCTTTTCCTGAAGTGTCCACAGCAGTAACTTCAGCACCGGTCATCACATTGATTCCCGCTTTTTTAAACGAACGCTCCATTTGTTTAGAAACCTCTTCGTCCTCAACTGGGACTATGCGTGGCATGTATTCAATAAGCGTAACTTCAGTACCCATGGCATTGTAGAAATAAGCAAATTCTACTCCAATTGCTCCAGAGCCTACTACAATCAATTTTTCTGGTTGTTTTTCAAGCGTCATCGCTTGGCGGTAACCGATAACCTTATTGCCGTCTTGCGGTAAGCTTGGTAATTCCCGTGAACGCGCTCCCGTGGCTACAATAATATGTTGCGCAGATAGTTCTTGTTCACTGCCGTCCTCGGCCTTTACGTGAACTTTTTTTCCAGGGAGTAGTGATCCATAGCCTAGAACAACATCAATTTTGTTCTTTTTCATCAAAAATTGCACGCCTTTACTCATGGTTTCGGCAACAGAACGACTGCGATTTACCACGGCATTAAAATCTTTGTCGTACTCTTTTACAGTTAGTCCGTAATCTTCGGCGTGTTGCAGATATTCAAATACTTGCGCTGATTTAATCAAGGCTTTGGTAGGAATACAACCCCAGTTTAGGCATACGCCCCCAAGGCTTTCTTTCTCGATAATAGCAGTTTTGAAACCTAGTTGAGAAGCGCGAATGGCGGTTACATAACCCCCAGGACCACTCCCCAAAACAATAATATCGTATTGACTCATATTTGGAAAAGTTTGCGCAAAAGTACGAAACGACAGCCTATTACTAAACGCTATTTTTCGGTTTTATCCTCAGCAGCAAAATCTAAGGCAACGGAATTCACACAGTAGCGCAGTCCTGTAGAGGTGGGTCCATCGTTGAATACGTGTCCCAGATGCCCATCGCAACTATTGCATATAATTTCCGTGCGAATCATGCCGTGAGTAGTGTCTTTTTCGTAGCGGATTTTCCCTTCTATGGCATTGTCAAAACTAGGCCAACCGCAGTCGCTTCTAAATTTCGAGTTGCTTTCAAAAAGCGATTCTTTACATGCAGCGCAGGCATAGGTTCCCTTTTCAAAATGAAGGTTGTATTTGCCGGTGTGTGGATATTCAGTTCCTTTTTCTCTGAGAATACGAAAAGCTTCTGGGTTAAGTTTGTCTTTCCAAAAGGCATCTGTTTTTTTCATTTCAACGGGTGTTTTTATGGTTTTTTCGGCAGGTTGTTGCCCACAAGCACTAAGTGTTACTGCCAAACTGCTAAGTATTAAAAATGTTGTTTTCATGATTTTTGAATAAAAGATTTGATCTGTTGCATCACATTTTCATCACGTAGAATCTTCCGGTGTCCAAGCCCTTTGGTCTTGATTATGGAAGCATTCGGATGATGCTTTGCAAGGTTGTCGGCACAGTCAACACGCACGTCATAATCCCCTTCGTCGTGAAGAATAAGTGTGGGTATTTGGAGTTTCTGCACAACAACAAAGGGGGAATAATCATCAATTTTCAATGCATACTTTTTTTCGAAATAGCTTGTCATGCGCTCCGAGGTTTTTTGTTGTAATCCAACCGATAACATATAGTTATCAAAAATCGTGCGCATGTTGTCAGCAGCGCCAAGTGTTACAATTTTTTTAACATTGTTTGGGGTTTTGCAATAATTGTAAATTGCCATTCCTCCAAACGAGTGGCCGATGAGGTAATCAAATTCATGTGTAGCATCTAAGTGCGCAATCGTAGCAATCATTTGCAAGATGTTGGTCTTTTTTCCAGAAGATTTTCCATGTGCGGGCGCATCGTATGCCACCACGTGGTAGCCGTCTTTGTGCAAGGTTTCCGCTATGCGATACATTTGTGTTCCTCTGCCACTCCAGCCGTGTGCCAAAAGCACTTTTTTTCCAGAATTCACCCATGTATAAATTGCAATAGTCCTGTCAATTTCAGCAATATACTCTTGTTCTTGTATGCAATTTTGGAGTGCTTTTTGTTCTTTTACAGGGGTGTTAAATTTTAAGGGTTTTGAAAAAATATAGGCTGCTACTCGCATCGCTAGATAGGGAGAAATGAACTCCATGTTTTTAAACATAAGGCGCAACCATAAGGGTACGGAAAACCCTTGATGATGTTTTTTTTTCTTTTCCATTTAAGACAAAGGTAACATTCTTAACTTTCTCGTTTTAAAACATTTTCGTTTATTTGAACAAACAATCAGCATGCCATTATATCAAAAAGGAGACAAAAAACTGCTACGCGCTTGGGTTTCTTACGATTGGGCAAATTCGGTATACTTCCTCGTTGTCATTTCAACTATTTTCCCGCTGTATTACGGTTATATATGTGGCGAGGAAACCCATTTGGAAGTTTTTGGGAAGTCGTTCAAAAACACAGCACTTATAAGTTATGTTACTGCTTTAGCTTTTTTGGTGATTGCCTGTTGGTCACCCATTCTTTCAGGGATCGCCGATTATATGGGTAACAAAAAACGTTTTATGCAGTTCTACTGCTATTTGGGTGCTGCGGCTTGTGTGGGACTCTATTGGTTTGAAATTCAAAATATCTATTGGGGACTGTTGTTTTACTTTTTGGCGTTAGTCGGTGCTTGGTCAAGTTTGGTTTTTTATAACTCTTACCTTCCCGATATTGCTTTTCCAGAGCAACAAAATCAAGTGAGTGCCCGTGGTTTTGCCCTTGGCTATGTGGGTAGTGTTTTGTTGCTATTGGTGAACTTGTTTATGGTACTTAAACCTGAAGCTTTTGGAATTTCTGGGGAGGATGGTCAAGCCTCCTTAAAAGCGATGCGTTACTCATTTATTACGGTGGGTATTTGGTGGTTTGGTTTTAGCCATATTGCCTTTTACCATTTACCGCGCGGAAATAAAGATAAGGTGTATACCAAAGACATCTTCTTTAATGGGTATCGCGAATTACAATCCGTTTGGAAAAGTTTACGTGACCTAAAATTTCTAAAACGCTATTTGGGGGCGTTTTTTGTGTTTAGTATGGCACTGCAAACCGTGATGTTGGTGGCTGCATACTTTGGCGAACAAGAAATTTCATGGTCTGGAGAAGAAAAGACCATGGGGTTGATTATCAGTATTTTGCTGATTCAAATCATCGCTATTTTTGGTGCATTAATGGCTTCAAAACTTGCCAACCGCTGGGGGAATATCAAGACTCTTATTTTGCTCAATATCATTTGGGTTAGCCTTTGTGTTTGTGCCTATTTTGTTTACGAGCCAATAGAATTTTATATCGTGGCTGGATTTGTTGGGTTATGTATGGGCGGTATTCAATCCGTGGCGCGATCAACGTACTCTCAACTTATTCCGAAAACCATCGACACAACCTCGTATTTTAGCTTTTACGATGTGGCCGAAAAAGTCGGAATTGTATTGGGAATGCTCATGTACGCCACCTTAGATCAAATCACAGGAAGCATGCGCAGTTCTATATTATTTTTCGTTGCTTTTTTTCTTGTTGGTGCGATTTTGCTCATCCGCCTCGAACGTAAAAACGCAAAGAATCGATAAACGGCTATTTTTTGGTTACATCTCCCGAACCAATAATCTTTTTTTCAACGCGCTTTACGGTTTTGTTGACTTCAATATCCCCTGAACCAACAATTTTCGCATCTAATTCTTCCTTCGCGTAGAACTTTATATCTCCTGAACCTACAACTTTTCCTTCGCAAATATTTGCGATGAGTTCATCACCGTCAATATCGCCCGAACCGGTAACTACGGCTTCAAAATAATCGGCTTTTCCAGACACCTCAATATCTCCTGAACCTGTTACGGAAGCTTTTACATTGGTTGCATCCAGGGCAACCTCTAAATCTCCCGAACCGTTTACCTGAAGTTTGATAGTGTCTGATTTTAGCGGAAATGTTCCTTCAATTTCTCCCGAACCATTAAGTGACAGCTTTGAAACCTGCTCAACAGGTACGGTGATCTTTATGTCTTTTCCCTTTGATGGGCGCAATTCAACACGGTCTTTGTTTTTTATAATTAGTTTGTCATTTTTGGTAATAACTTTAATATTATCGAGGATATTCTTTTCTCCCTCTAGGGTGATATTTCCTTCTTTGCCGTCTACTAGAACGACATCAATATTGCCGTTTACGTAAATTTCATTGTAATCTGCTACGTTGCGTTTTTCTGAAGTGAGGTTGCCATCACCTTTAATTTTTTTGCCCCATTGGGCTTGCGCTGGAATACAGCTAACTAACAAAAGGGTAAAGAGAATAATTTGTGTGATTTTCATGACGTATGTATTTTGGGTTAATACCATTTACAACGATTTTCGCACACTTTTGTTACAGTGGCATAGCATTTGAAATATATTTTTTAATATAAAAATTGCCTGTAATGTGACTGCTTTTAATGTAAAAGCGGACAAAATGGCACATATGTAATTCTATGTCAAGAACAAAAATATTATCCTTGGAATCGCTATCCGCACAAGATTTAGAAGAAGAAGCAGATCTTATTCCCTTAATGACTTCTGACGATGAAGAGGCAATACAAAAGGAACCTATCCCTGAAGAGTTACCTATTCTTCCGCTTAAAAACACGGTGCTTTTTCCCGGTGTAGTGATCCCTATAACGGCCAGTCGTGACCGTTCGGTAAAGCTCATCAAAGAAGTAAATAACGGCAATAAGTTATTGGGTGTAATAGCACAACAAAAGGGCGATACCAAATCGCCATCTCCTGAAGATTTATACCAAAAAGGCACATTGGCAAAAGTGCTGCGTGTTTTAAAAATGCCTGATGGGAATACAACTGTTATCTTGCAGGGAAAAAAGCGATTTGAAACGTTAGAATACACTGCAGAGCAACCGTTTTTGAAAGCCAAGGTGGCAGGATTGGTAGAAGTGCGCCCTGAAGATGCCGATCCAAATTTTTTGGCGATCATTGATTCTATACGAGACTTGGCATTAAAGATTATTGCTCAAAACCCTGAGATTCCTTCCGAAGCATCATTTGCCATAAAGAACATCCAAAGCAGTGCTTTTTTGGTCAACTTTGTGTCGTCCAACATGGATATGTCTGTCGCAGAAAAGCAAGAAATTTTGGCACAAGACAATTTAGAGCAACGCGCTCTTATGTGTTTAAAACAGATGAATGTAGAATATCAAAAACTTTCGCTAAAAAATGATATTCAAACCAAAGTACGCCACGATTTAGATCAGCAGCAACGCGAGTATTTTTTGCATCAACAGATGAAAACCATTCAAGAGGAACTAGGTGGTGCCTCGTATGACGAGGAAGTACTAGAAATGCGCCAGCGTGCCAAAACCAAAGCTTGGGACGAAAAAGTGGGTAAGCATTTCGAAAAGGAATTGGCAAAGTTAGAGCGTATGAATCCACAAATGTCTGAGTATTCGGTACAACGCAATTATTTAGACTTATACCTAGACCTGCCTTGGAATACATATTCTGAAGATTCGTTTAATTTGAATCGTGCTGAGAAAATTTTAGACCGTGACCATTTTGGTCTAGATAAAGTCAAGCAGCGTATTATTGAGCACTTGGCAGTACTAAAACTGCGCAACGACATGAAGTCTCCAATTTTGTGTTTGGTGGGTCCTCCGGGTGTCGGAAAAACCTCGTTAGGTAAGTCTATTGCAGAGGCGTTGGGAAGAAAGTATGTTCGTATGTCGCTAGGAGGGATGCGCGACGAGGCGGAAATTCGTGGACACCGCAAAACCTATATTGGAGCCATGCCCGGACGTGTGATGCAAAACATTAAAAAAGCTACCACATCGAATCCAGTTTTTGTGCTCGATGAGTTGGATAAACTTGCGGAGTCTTCTCACGGCGACCCTTCATCGGCAATGCTAGAAGTGCTTGACCCTGAGCAAAACACCAGTTTTTATGACAATTATTTGGAAACTGGTTACGACCTTTCTAAAGTGATGTTTATCGCTACAGCCAATTCACTTTCTACCATACAACCTGCTTTGCGCGACCGTATGGAAATCATAGAGGTTTCGGGTTATACGCTTGAAGAAAAAGTACAAATTGGATTGCGTTATTTGTTGCCAAAGCAAGTTAGTGAACACGGATTAGAGAAAGCTGCTATCAAATTGCCAAAAGCTACCATGCAACACTTGGTAGCGGGATATACACGTGAATCGGGTGTGCGTGGATTAGACAAACAAATTGCCAAAGTGGTGCGTCACTATGCCATGTTGGTTGCCAAAGAAACACCTCGTGAGGCAAAACTAGACGTGTCAGAATTAGAATCCATATTAGGGCCTGCAAAAATGCTGCGTGACACTTATGAGAATAACGATGTTGCTGGCGTGGTAACAGGTTTGGCTTGGACTAGGGTAGGCGGTGATATTTTGTTTATTGAGTCCTCTATTAGCAACGGTAATGGTGCACTTTCCATAACTGGAAATTTGGGAAAGGTTATGAAAGAATCCGCAACAATTGCCTTGCAATACATTAAGGCACATGCCCAAGAGTTAGGTATTGCAGATGACTTTTTCTCTAAAAATAATTTCCATATTCATGTTCCTGAGGGCGCAACACCAAAAGATGGTCCAAGTGCCGGAATTACGATGATTACCTCGTTGGTTTCCACGATCTTACAACGCAAAGTAAAAAACCGTATTGCCATGACGGGTGAAATTACGCTTCGTGGAAAGGTACTTCCTGTAGGGGGTATCAAGGAAAAGATTTTGGCGGCCAAACGCGCCAACATCAAGGAAATTATTTTGAGTCAGAAAAACGAGGCAGATATCAATGAAATTCCAGAGCGTTATCTTAAAGGGCTAAGCTTTCACTACGTAACTTCCATAGACGAAGTCTTGGACATTGCTATTACCAAACAGCGGGTCTCAGGTACGAAAAAGCGTTAATCTTCGTTTTTAGTACGCATGAGAGGACTTATTTTTTATTGTGTTACATTTTTCTCAATCTCCCTTTTTGGACAGCTTGGGGGTGACGCAACCTTTCGGTTTTTAGAACTTTCGAGTGCACCACGTCAGTTGGCGTTGGGCGACCCCGTTACGCTTAGAGATGTTGATATCAGTACAACCCTTGCCAATCCCGCTACGATTCGCGGTGAGCACGGCGGACAGGTAATGGTAAATTACGAACCTTATTTTGATGGAATTCATCGAGGTTCAGCAGCCTATGCGTATACCTTAAATCGTGCCAAAGCCTTGGTTTTTGATGTGAAGTATATTAATTACGGCACCTTTGAGGGCGCCGATGATTTGGGGAACCCAACAGCAAATTTTAGTGGCAGTGAAGTTGCTTTGGGCTTGGCATCCTCGCATTATTTTTTACGACCAAATGTGCATGTGGGTGCACGATTACGCTATATTCTTTCCAATTTAGAAAGCTACTCTTCTTCAGGACTTACCGCTGATTTTGGGGTGTATTACAGTCCAATCGAAAAACCTTGGCGTGTAGGATTAGTATACCAACATATGGGCAAACAATTCACCGCTTATGAAGATGTTTTTGAGCCTTTACCTGCAAATTTGACACTTGGATTTTCTAGTGCCCTTGAGCATTTGCCTTTACGATGGCACGTTTCCTTACACCACCTAAACAAATGGCCACTGTATTTTGATAATCCCGAAGAAACCACAACTGACCTGAACGGAAATCGTACCCAACAAAACTCAGGCTTTGTAAAAAAACTACTCCGCCATGCTACTATGGGTGTGGAGCTTTTCCCCGAAGGCTTATTTTCTATTCGTTTGGGGTACCATGCGCAGCGTGCAGTAGAATTGCGTATTTTGGACGTGCGTAATTTTTCGGGCCTATCGTTTGGTGTGGGGATGCAATTTCGCCGATTGCGTTTTCAGTTGAGCCACGCACGCTATAACGTAGCCGGAAATCGTACGTTTTTAGGTGTAACCCTAGAACCAAGAAAATAACAAAATGAAAAAACCGTTTATAGTTGCTATCGACGGCGCATCGTCTACTGGGAAAAGCACCCTTGCCAAAGGGGTAGCTAAGGCGTTGAATTTTATTTATGTGGATTCTGGGGCAATGTACAGAGGAATTACACTGTATGCCCAGCAGCAACAATGGCTTACCAATACCCATTTTGACAAAGAAGCCCTTTTGGCAAATCTTGATGACATCCAATTGACTTTTGCCAATAACAAACTGATGTTGAATGGGGTAGGCGTAAGCGATGAAATTCGTGGAATGACAGTTTCTAATGCCGTGAGTAAGGTTGCAGCCATATCTGAAGTACGTGCTTTTTTGGTAGCCCAACAGCGCATTTTGGGTACACATCAAAACATTGTCATGGATGGTCGTGATATAGGTACGGTGGTTTTTCCCAACGCTGACCTTAAGTTATTTTTAACTGCTGATGCACAGACCCGTGCGCAACGTCGATATGAGGAACTACAACAGCAAGACCCAACGGTTACTTTTGATGCTATTTTAGAAAATATTACCCAACGTGATCATTTGGATAGCACCCGTGCTGACTCGCCTCTTGTGCAAGCAGAAGATGCTATTGCGTTAGACGCCACCCAATTTAATGTGCAAGAAATGCTACAGCATGTGTTGGGATTGGTAGCCGAAAGATTAACGGAGTAGTTTCTTTGTTTTCGTGTATCTTTGTTTTATGATTTTATTTATCAGCGGAGCCGAAATTGTATTTGTTTTTATGGTAGTGTTGTTGGTATTTGGTGCCAATCGCATTCCTGAAATTGCACGTACCATGGCAAAAGGCATCCAGCAGGTAAAAAACGCTAGTCGTGATTTTCGCGAAGAAATAGAAAAATCTGTCGAAGAACAAGGGTTAGATACTAAAGAACTGAAAAAAGAAGTCAACGACCTTAAAAAAGAATTTGACGATATTGCTGGAACGGTAAAACGCCGTCTCTAAACTTTCCGTAGTAGCGTGAGCCCGTCACGGACGGGAAGCACTAGCGCTTCTACACGTGTATCTTCCACTACTTTTTTGTTGAAAATTTGTAGCGCCTCTGTGGCTTCATCATTAGATTTTTCAACCACTTTTCCTGACCACAGCACGTTGTCGGCGATAATCAATCCACCAGAGCGTACGCGGTCTACAATCAAATCAAAATACAGAGGATATTGTTCTTTATCAGCATCCATAAAAACCAAATCAAAAATACCAGATAGAGTAGGAACGATGTCAGCAGCATTACCCAAATGTTGGAAAATTTGACTCCCAAAACCGGATCTGTTAAAATATTTTCGCTGTAGGTCGGTGAGTTCCTCATTTACATCGATAGTGTCAATGTGTCCTTGAGGATGTAATCCCTCTGCCAAACACAAAGCAGAATAGCCTGTGTAGGTACCAATTTCCAAAATATGTTTGGGGGAAACTAGTTTTGATAGCAGTGCTAATAAGCGTCCCTGATAGGCACCGCTGAGCATTCGTGGTTGCAGTACTTTTAGATGTGTTTCTCGAGCCAATTGCTGCAGCAATTCAGGTTCTTGCTCGGAGTGATCTTGTACATACTCTTCTAATTTTTTGTCTAAAAAATTCATGTCGTTTTGGGTCTTGCGTAAGGAAATCGGTCTAAAAGCTGCGGTTTGGCATACCCGTCTAAGCCGTTTATGGCGACGGTATCTGCATGTTCAAGATTTAGCCAGCCGTCTTCTTGTTGAATGTTTGAGTCGATATATAAATGCTCAATCTCACTTACTAAAAGCAGGGTATCGTTTTCTTTGATTTCGTATTCATTTAAGAACTTACATCCCAATCTAATTTTCGCGCCTTTTATAAAAGGGGCATGAAAAGCGCCTAGGTATTCCTCTTCCAAGGCAGTTTGTGAAAATTCAGAAATGTCTTGCGGATATTTGGCAGAGGTGTGATGGGCATCTTTAATTATTTCCGAATGGATATGATTTACCGTAAACACCCCTGTTTCTTTAATGTTTTTATAGGTGTCGCGTGGAACGGTGGTGGGACGTAGCACAAATCCAATTAGGGGCGGATTGCTTCCCAAGTGTGTGATGCTGCTAAATACGGCAACATTGGGTGTTCCGGTTGTTGATTTTGTACCTAATAAGTTTGCCGATTTAAACCCCGTACAGCTGTTGATGAGGTTTAGCCGGAAAATCTTATCCATCTGATTAATGTCCTTTCGAGAATAGTGTAACATAGCTTTTTTGCAAACTTACGCAATACATTGAATTTGGTTACTTTTGTACTTTGGGTCATTAACTCAGTTGGTTCAGAGTGTCGCCTTGACAGGGCGGAAGTCATTGGTTCGAATCCAATATGACCCACTAGCTTTTTACAGGGCGTCTAGAAGTTTTTCTAAGCCAACACTTCGTGAACCTTTGAGCAGTACCTGATTCACGTTTATGGGATTCGCTTTTAAGTGGGATTGAAGTTCTGACGTTGTAGCAAACCAGTTTTTAGTTACATGGGGTTTAAATGCTTCCCCTACCCAAAAGCACACGTCAAATTTTAATGATTCAACAAGTTTAACCAAGGATTGGTGTTCTTTTGCCTCATAAGTTCCCAGCTCTGCCATAGCCCCCAAAATCAATGCTTTATTCCCCTTTCTTTTGCCATAGGCAGTAACTGCGGCACGCATACTTGTAGGGTTGGCATTATACGCATCCAATACTATGCTTTTATTGTTCTGCATCAGTAATTGTGAACGATGATTTGAAGGTGTATAGCCTTCAATAGCTTCAATGCTTTTGCTTAATGGCACGTCAAAAAAAGCACCCACACACAGCGCACTAGCGACATTAGCAACGTTATAATCACCTACCAAATGGGTGCTAATTTCTAAGCTTTTATACGAAAGCTTTAGTGTGGGCTGATCTTCTAAAATGAAAAATTCAGATGGTGCATAAGGTAGAGTGTTATTACTACTTGTCGCACCCATAAGCTTTTCATCGTCATTATTTACAAAAACAATTCCGCTATTTTCTTCTAGAAATCGGTACAACTCTGTTTTGCCCTTTAAGACACCTTGTTCTGACCCAAACCCCTCGAGATGCGCTTTTCCAACATTTGTGATTATTCCATAATTGGGTTGCGCAATTCTGCATAAAAAATCAATTTCCCCAATATGATTCGCACCCATTTCAATAAGTGCATGCGTATGGTTTTTTGATAAACGCAATAATGTTAGAGGAACACCAATATGATTGTTGAAATTTCCTTCGGTTGCCAAAACGCTATGCGTAGTTTGTAAAACCTTAGCAATGAGTTCTTTGGTAGTGGTTTTGCCGTTACTTCCTGTTAGGGCAATTATGGGAATATCAAATTGTTTTCTATGGTGCTTTGCAAGTTCTTGTAGTGTTGAAAGTACATCTTTTACCAAATAACAATTTTCGATAGCGGCAGCTACTTCGGGATTGTCAACAATAGCCGCATACGCCCCATTTTCCAGTGCATTTTCAGCGTATGTATTACCATCAAAGTTTGGGCCTTTTAAAGCAAAAAACAAACTGTTTTCAACTATTTTTCGGCTATCCGTCTCCGCACCAGAGGATGCTAAAAAGAGATTGTAAACTTCCTTTAGTGAAGTCATGTGTTAGTCTCGTGGACGTTTCTTTTTGTTGGATTCGCCCAAATATGACATGGCACATCTAAAGCCGATAAAATCTGCCGACATAAATTCAGGAAGATATCTGCGCTGAGCAGGATCTAGCCAATAGGAGCGGTCTTTCCAAGAGCCTCCTTTGATTACACGTGTTTTATCAGAAACGAGAGATTTTACGTTTTGTTGATCTGAAACAATATCACCATTTTCGTCAACAGCAAATTTGTACATATTTGTTTTTCCAGGAGCGTTAGATTTATTGTCTCCATCCAGAAAGTCGGGGTTGTAGGCTCGACTGAAATTTGGACGTAATTTTGCGTCAATAGAGTCTATTGCTTCAAATTGCACCTCGCCAGGCAAAGCTTTTACATAAAGTTTGTTGTTTGGCATGGTATCTATTTTGACTGCATCAACGAGAACCGTTTTTCCTTGAGGACCAATAGAGGGTTTTGCGTATAAATTTCCTCTGTAGTAGCTCATATCTGAAACATCAGTATCGACAATTGGTCGATATACGTCAGCTACCCACTCGGCAACGTTCCCCGCCATGCCGTACAGTCCAAAATCATTAGGTGGGAAGGTCCGTACTGGAGCTGTGATATCAGCAGTATCTGTAGACCATCCTGCTATACCGCTGTAATCTCCTTTCCCTTGCTTGAAGTTTGCTAACTGATCGCCTTCATTTTTACGAGATGTTGAACGTGTAGATTCACCTGACCAAGGATATTTCTTCTTTCCTCGATAACTATTATACTCACGAAGTTCAGAAAGACCTAGTGCAGCATACTCCCACTCCGCTTCGGTTGGCAGGCGGTATTCGGGAAGTAGTAATCCATCTTCAATTTTTGCGTGATTCAAGGCGGATGAATCAGCTTCACGTGTTCTAGGTTGCGCGCTGCGTCCAACTTTATCTGCAATATTACCTCCATATACTTGATCAGGTGAGCGCAAATAGGTTTGTGTGTTAAACTCAGCTCCAGGTGAGAGACTGTCAATTTGTAGACTCACCCCTTTTTCAATATACCCCTCGCGTTCCAAAAGACGTTCATTAACACGTTCGGTACGCCACTTAGCATAATTTACTGCTTGTTGCCAAGAAACACCCACTACAGGATAGTCTCTAAATGCAGGATGTCTAAGGTAATTGTTAACCATGTCTTCATTAAAACCTAGGGGGCTACGCCAAACCATCGTATCAGGAATGGCGGCTAAATATACGTTACGAAAGCTATCTTCTGCTTTTTTGTACACGCGTTCTAGCCAGTCTAGATATTCGATGTACATCAGGTTGGTAACTTCGGTTTCATCAATAAAAAAGGAACGCACTTGTACGCGAACAGGAGAATTGTTCCAATCGCGCATAACGTCGTCTTGCACTCTTCCTTTCACAAATGTGCCTCCAGGAACAAAAACCAATCCGGGTCCAGCTTCTTGACCTTTGTAGTTTGTTTTGTATTGAAATCCACCGCGACTTGAGTTTATCTCAAGTCCTGTTCCCTGTGAAACGTTTGAACGACGTTTGCTAGAGTTACAGCTAGATAATATTACAACTAATACGAGAGAAATGAATAAATTTGCCTTTGTGTTCATTTGTTTATTTCGAATCATAACAACGGGTGCAATATACGAATAAATCATCCGTATGGTTACTTACTAAACGAAGTCATTAGTAAAATAGTATATTTATAAGCAAATACGAATGCGATATAATTGTCGTTATCCATATGTATGTCAAGTAAATACCTCAGATTTTTGTCCTTTTTTTGCTGCTTTTTTTGGTGTGGTCTAACGGCGCAAAGCGTAAATAATCATCCCTTTTTAGATAGCACAATTTCCTCATGGCATCAATTTTCGGTAACGGAAACTGGCATCCAAAAAATTTCATATGACTTTTTAAGACAATTGGGTATTCCCATTGATACTATCGACCCAAGAACATTACACATTTATGGCAGGGGCGGTCAGATGTTGCCCTTAAAAAATGCAAATGATGTTGAAACCCTGTATGAAAATGCCATTTGGGTGGTGGGCGAAGAAGATGGCATGTTTGATAGTGAAGATTATATTCTATTTATGGGTTATGCTGGCGATTCTTGGAATGACGAATCTCAAACTTTTGTAAATCTTTATCACCAAACGGCAAATTACTACATCACCTACGGAACATCATATGGGAAGCGTCTTTTGGTGTTGGAAGGCAAAATCAACACATCGACCAATGATGTGCGTTCGGGGGTGTATCAAACGGCAATAGAAGAAGATAACTATAATCTCGGAAATTTAGGGCGGCGCTGGTTTGACGTTCCTTTTATTGATCAGCAGAAAGAAACGTTTACCCTAAAAACACCTCGTGTTGCACAGGGCAAATCAATGACTATTGCTGCTCGTGTTGCCGCTGTGGGAAACATAAAAACTGAAATGTCTATGCGTGTGGGAGCAGGTGTTGTTAGTAGTTCGCTTAGCGCAACAGGCGATACCACCGTGGCTACTGAACCTTTCACACGTTTAAATAATATCTCAGGAGTGATGCACTTGGAAGTACCAGCAACGACTTCGGTTGATGTTGAGCTTTCGTATACTTCAGGAGGAGATTTTTCAGCCACGGGCTATTTGGACTTTCTCATGGCACGTTACAACAGGGAGTTTTTGGGTTCAGACGAAAGTTTTTTATTTACACTCGACGCGTCATCAGCTGTGCAAAGCCTTGCTATTGACAAGGCTACCCCCAAAACAAGTGTTTGGGAATTGGCTGCGGATGTTGTTCATACTGCCCCGGAAGACGCAACTTTATTTGGTGCAGAAGTTAGGGTTGATGCCAAAAGCACATACTATTTGGCAACCGACTATAAAGTGCCAGTTTCCAGACGCAGCACAAGAAAATTTTCTCCTTCAAACACTATTTTGGATGTGCTGGAAAAATCAACTCCGATAGAATATTTGCTTATTACCACAGCGGAATACCGTCCTCAAGCCGAACGGCTTATTAGCCACCGCACTGCTAAGGGGTTGCAAGCTCAATTGGTAACCCTAGAAGACATATATATGGCTTTTTCTACTGGTCAGCAAGATATTGCTGCCATTCGAAATTTTGTGCGATATCTGTATTTTTCACAAGGAAAAAAGCTGAAATATTTGTGTTTGTTTGGCGACACTAGTTTTGATTACAAAAATATTACTTCAACCTCCGATTTGGTAGTTCCAACCTTTCATTCGTTAAATAGTTTTTCACTTGCTAATTCGTATATGTCCGATGATTTTTTCACTATGATGGACACCGATGAGGGGCTTTTGACGGCATCTGACAAAATGGATTTAGCCGTTGGGCGAATGTTGTTTAGCAATCCAAAAGAAGCCATAGAAGCCGTAAACAAAGTAATTCAATACGAAGACCAAGACAACATTGGAAATTGGATTTCAAAATACACCTTGCTTTCTGATGATGCAGATGTAACCTCAAAAAAAAATGATTACTTTATTCAGGTTGCGCTCGATAAAGTGGGAGACAAATTGTTTTCAGAAAAACCGTTTTTCAATATCAATAAAATTCATTCAGATTATTTTAATCAAGTATCCTCTTCGGGTGGAGATAGATACCCTGATGTGCAGAAAAAGTTAGCAAATACGCTTATCGATGGCAGTTTGGTGGTAAATTATTTTGGACATGGTGGCGAAAACGGTTTGGCGAGTGAGTTTCTCGTAGACAAAAACATGGCTGCTACATTATTTCATCCTGGCAAGTATCCCTTGTTTATTGTAATCACTTGTGAGTTTGCCCGTTTTGATAATCACGAGCGAAAAACTGTTGGGGAATTGATGTACCAAAACCCTGTTGGCGGGAGTATTGGGTTAATTTCGACCACACGACAAATTTATGTGAGCAACGGCATCAATTATAATGATATTATCTCTAAACACCTGTTTTCGTTTGGGAGTGAGACCTATACTAGCATAGCAGAGGCATTGCGAAAGGCGAAAAGTGAATTTTCAGACACAAATCAGAAACGCATCATTTTTTACATTGGCGATCCCGCACTAAAATTGCATATGCCCAAAAAGGATGTGAAAATCACGCACCTAAACGGAACAAAAATTGAAGATTTACCTTTGGACAGGCGTCAACTAAAAGCATTAGATAAAGTAAGGCTTAGTGGTGCTGTTTTTGACGAAAGCGGGCAAGTGCTCGGAGATTTTGAGGGTACGGTTGCTACACAGTTTTTTGATAAAAAAGTGGAAAGAACAACCCAAGGAAACGACCAAGCGAAATACTTCACATTTACAGAATTGGGAAATAAAGTTTTTAATGGAGCTTCGTCGGTGAATAATGGAAAATTTGACCTTGAATTTGTGGTGCCTAAAGATATCAGTTTGGATGTGGGCGAAGCCCGAATGAGTCTAGTGGCATTTAACCAAGATAAAAGCACAGCATTAGGTGGATTTTCAGATGCCCTCACCGTTGGTGGATTAAACCCCAATCCCGCAACAGACAACCAAGGACCGCTTGTGCAGGTGTTTTTAAATGACAGAGACTTTCAAGATGGCGGCAGTGTTTTTAACAGCCCACTATTACTGATAGATTTGGCAGATGAAAATGGAATAAATACCGCTGGCGGCATCGGGCATGATATTACAGCTGTTTTGGATGGAAACCAAACCAATCCTTTTGTGCTAAACGCTTACTACAGCACCGCTTTGGACGATTTCACAAAAGGCAGTCTTTTGTTTCCGCTAAATACATTATCAATTGGCATACATACACTCACGGTGAAGGCATGGGATACGCACAACAATCCAAGTACCAAAACCATTACGTTTTGGGTAGAAGATAGCAGTAAGTTACGAATAGAAAGCGTCTTTAATTCGCCCAACCCTATCACAAATCAGACCACTTTTTTTGTGCAACACAATCGCCCGCGTGAGCTTTTACTAGCAAAATTATATATCTTTACCACCAACGGAAAACGTGTTTGGCACGACGAACAGGAGGTGTTTTCTACTGGCTATATGTTAGACAGTTTGCATTGGGATGCAACATCGTATAGCGGACAAAAATTAAACAAAGGCACCTACCTGTACACGATAGAGCTAATTTCTGCGTTATCACGAACAACCGATACACACTCGGGAAAACTTATTATTAATTGATATGAATAAATTACTTACTAGAGCGTTTTTTCTTTTTGGCATTTTTCAAGTTGCTTTTGCACAAACTGCCGACAGACGTGTGGTAACCACAGCCGTTCCATTTTTGTCTATCCCCACAGATGCTCGTGCATCTGGATTGGGCGATCAAGGTGTTGCCACTTCTGCTGATGCTTTTTCGAACTATTGGAACCCAGCAAAATATGCTTTTGCAAAAAATGATATGGGGGCAGCCATAAGCTATACACCTTATCTAAATAAAATAGTTAACGATATTTTTCTTGCCGATTTGACCTATTATCGCGCTGTTAACGACCGTTCGGCTTGGGCAGTTGGACTTCGTTATTTCAGTCTGGGAGAAATTCCAACAGGATTAACCGCAGAACAAATTCAAAACAACCCCTTAATTTTAAGTCCCAACGAATTTTCTCTTGATGCCTCATATGCGCTCAAGCTGAGCGATAACTTTTCTATGGCAATCCAAGGTAGATTTATCAATTCCGATTTAAAACTGGAAACAAGCTCAAACGAAAGCACTGCTGCAAATACGGTTGCTGTGGGAGTATCCGGATTTTATGAGTCTTTTGAAGTTCCGTATTCGAATTTTTCTGGAATTTGGCGCGCAGGATTTAATCTTTCAAACATAGGACCAAAACTTAAATATGAAGACGAGGGCGAAGCCGATTTTATTCCCACAAACCTTAGACTTGGCGGTGGATTTGACTTTATTTTTGATTCCTACAACAAGTTGTCTGTGAGTTTAGAATTGAGCAAACTTTTGGTGCCTTCCCCCAGTGTCTTAAATGATAAGGGTCAATATGAGCAACCCACAGATGTCGGTGTGCTTTCCGGAATTTTTAAATCTTTTGGCGATGCACCAGATGGCTTTAGTGAGGAGTTAAAAGAGTTTACTTGGGCATTGGGAGCTGAGTTTAACTACGATGAGTCTTTTGCCCTTCGTGCCGGATTTTTTAATGAGCATGAGCTTAAGGGCGCAAGAAAATTCTTTACTCTTGGGGCAGGCTTCCAGTACAATGTCATGGATATTGACTTATCGTATCTGATTTCAGCAACAAAAGTTCCTAGCCCATTAGAAAACACCTTGCGTTTTTCGCTTACCTTTAACTTTGGCGAAGAGCGTTATTAAGTAGGTACAGTTTCGTTTTTTTCAACGATTATCTTGCCTTATCTTTGCGCCACTCTTAACAGTCAAACGCTATGAAAGAAGTAACGCGCGAAACGTACGTCAATTGGTACGAAAATATGTTGTTCTGGCGCAAGTTTGAAGATAAACTTGCCTCAGTATATATCCAACAAAAAGTACGCGGATTTTTACACTTATATAACGGTCAGGAAGCCATTCTTGCTGGATCCCTTCATGCTATGGATCTTTCCAAAGACCGCATGATTACAGCATACCGCAACCACGTGCAGCCTATTGGTATGGGGGTAGACCCCAAAAAAGTCATGGCTGAACTTTTTGGTAAAGCTACGGGTACCTCACAAGGACTTGGAGGGTCTATGCACATTTTCTCCAAAGAACACCGTTTTCACGGTGGGCATGGTATTGTGGGAGGGCAAATTCCATTGGGTGCCGGAATGGCGTTTGGAGACAAATATCACGGCAGCGATGCTGTAACTTTGTGTTTTATGGGCGATGGTGCCGTACGTCAAGGGTCGTTGCACGAAACCCTTAACCTAGCCATGCTTTGGAAACTTCCAGTAGTGTTTATTGTGGAAAACAATGGCTACGCCATGGGAACTTCGGTAGAGCGTACTGCAAACCACACCGATATTTGGAAACTTGGCTTGGGCTATGAAATGCCTTGTGGACCAATTGATGGCATGAACCCTGTTGCCGTTGCAGAAGGTATTGACGAAGCTATTCAGCGTGCGCGCCGCGGCGATGGACCAACTTTTTTAGAGGCTAAAACGTATCGTTATCGCGGACACTCCATGTCGGATGCGCAACATTACCGCACCAAAGAAGAAGTAGAAGAGTACCGTAAAATTGACCCAATTACGCAAGTTAAAGACATCATTCTAGAAGAAAAATATGCTTCTGAAGATGAGCTTGCTGAAATCGATGCGCGTGTTAAATCCCGTGTAAAAGAATGTGAAGCGTTTGCTGAATCGTCTCCATTTCCAGATAAAAATGTGATGTACGACGCAGTTTACGAACAAGAAGATTACCCATTTATTTCTCATAAACTATAATATGGCAACAATCATCAATATGCCGCGCCTTAGCGACACCATGGAAGAAGGAACGGTAGCAACTTGGCTCAAAAATGTGGGCGATAAAGTATCCGAAGGAGATATTTTGGCGGAGATTGAAACCGACAAAGCCACCATGGAATTTGAATCTTTTTACGAAGGGACACTTTTGCATATTGGCGTTCAAGCTGGTGAAACGGCTCCCGTAGACGTATTGTTGGCAATTATTGGAGACGAAGGGGAAGATATTTCTGCACTGTTAAGCGGTGGAGAAGCGGTTGCCCAAGAAGTTGCAGAAGAAGCCCAACCTCAAGTAACTGAAGTGGCACACGCAGAAGCGGCTGCTATCCCTGAAGGTATTGAAATCATCAATATGCCACGCCTTAGCGATACCATGGAAGAAGGAACGGTTGCTTCTTGGCTTAAACAAGTAGGCGATACCGTTGAGGAAGGAGATATTTTGGCAGAGATTGAAACCGACAAAGCCACCATGGAATTTGAGTCGTTTTTTTCTGGAACATTGCTACATATTGGCATTGCCGTAGGCGAAACGGCTGCTGTGGACACGCTTCTTGCTATCATCGGTCCTGCCGGAACAGACGTGTCAGCAATTTTAGCAGCACCGCCAGCAGCACCAAAAGCAAGTGCTCCCGAGCCAAAAGCTGAACCAGCACCAGCACCCACTGCTGTGGCTGCAGCACCGGTTGCCACTCCAGTAGAAGCCAAAACCACGACAACTACAGGACGTATTATGGCATCGCCATTGGCAAAGAAAATCGCCAAAGAAAAAGGAATTGATTTGAGCTTGGTTAGTGGAACTGGAGAATCGGGACGCATTGTAAAACGCGATGTAGAAAACTTTACTCCTGCTGCAACTGGCGCACAAACCACCGTATTTGTGCCATCGGGGCAAGAGAAACAAGAAGAAGTACCTAATTCGCAAATGCGTAAAACCATCGCCAAACGCTTAAGCGCTTCTAAGTTTAATGCACCGCACTATTACCTTTCGGTGGAGTTGGATATGGATGCTGCAATCGCCTTTAGAAAGCAGTATAACTCTATTCCAGACACCAAAATTTCGTTTAATGACATTGTGGTTAAGGCTGTGGCGCTTTCGCTTAAAGAACATCCACAAGTGAATTCACAGTGGTATGACGATAAAATGGTGCTTAATCATCACGTACACGTCGGCGTGGCTGTTGCAGTAGAAGACGGATTGGTTGTTCCTGTATTGCGCTTTACCAACGAGATGAATTTACCACAGATTGGAGCACAAGTGAGAGATTTTGCCGGTCGTGCACGAAGCAAAAAGCTTACGCCACAAGAAATGGACGGAAGCACCTTTACGGTTTCTAATCTTGGAATGTTTGGCATTACTGAGTTTACCTCTATCATCAACCAACCAAATTCCGCCATACTTTCTGTGGGGGCAATTGTGCAAAAACCTGTTGTTAAGGAAGGCGAAATTGTTGTAGGAAATACGATGAAACTCACCCTTGCTTGTGACCACCGCACCGTTGACGGAGCCACGGGTGCGCAGTTCTTGCAAACGCTCAAGGAATATATTGAAAATCCCATCCGTTTGGTGGTATAATCGTTTTGGGCGCGTCGAAAAACATTGTGATCACAGGAGCCAGCCGTGGAATTGGCTTGGCAATGGTGCAATGGTTTTCGGAAAACCATCACAATGTTTGGGCATTATCTCGAAACATTTGTCCAATCGAGGAATTGAATTTACCTAACGTTCACCCTTTTTCCATTGATATTTCTGATGAAAAATCAGTAGAAGACTGGGCAGCAAATGTTGCTCCCAACACAGTTGATATCCTCATAAATAACGCCGGTAAACTCATCAATAAACCGTTTTTGCAAACCACACAAGCCGATTTTGAAGCCGTTTATAAAGTCAATGTTTTTGGACTAGCGAATCTTACACGCCTTTTGTTATCCAAAATGAACACATCCAGTCATGTGGTTAACATCAGCAGTATGGGAGGCATAAACGGCACGTCGAAGTTTCCTGGGCTAGCAGCCTACAGCAGTAGCAAAGGTGCGGTTTCTATCCTTACAGAACTGCTTGCCGAAGAATGTAAAGCAACAGGTCCTAGCGTAAATGCGCTTGCACTTGGTGCGGTACAAACCGAAATGCTATCGGAGGCGTTTCCAGGACTAGAGGTTCCTATGGATGCCAACACCATGGCGGATTATATTGCGCACTTTGCACTAGAAGGACATCGGTTTTATAACGGAAAAGTACTCCCCGTTTCGAATACTACGCCCTAATGGCTGCCGATTTTTATTCGTTTTTACCCAAATTGGCTCAACAACCTTGCGCCGATTTGATTGCACAGCAGAATGTGCAGATTAAGGTGGTGCGTCAACGCAAAACCAAGCATGGTGATTTTCGTGTGTTTCCCGGTAAACCCGTTACCATCACGCTGAATGCCATGGAAAATCCGTATCGTTTTTTACTCACGTTTTTGCATGAATGGGCACATTTCAGGGTCTTTTTCATCCATAGAAGAAGGCAAAAGCCACATGGAAGCGTTTGGCAAGAGACGTTTCGGGAAATTACAACTCCGTTTCTGACAACTGATTTTTTCCCTGAAACTCTTCTAAACCCATTAAAAAAACACATGCAAAAACCAAAGGCAACCTTTGCTGCAGATGATGCACTCATGCTTGCCCTACGGCAATTTGACCCACCAACCGATAAAAAATGTATTTTTGAATTGGAACAAGATGCTCTTTTTCAAACCGAAGACGGACGCATTTTCCAAAAAGGAGTCAAACGCCGAACACGGTTTTTGTGTAGGTGTACTCAAACTAAAAGGCAGTATTTGTTTCCGCCCTTTGTTGAAGTGAACGAAGTATAATGGAGTCAAAATTTGATTTTTCGGAGTCTGAAGTGCAACCAAAATCCCCAGTAAGAAAAGGGGGATTCACCGCGCAACTAAAATATTTGGGGCAATTGCTCCACATTGCGAAAGACACCGATTATGCTGCTACATTAGAGGCTGTTCGTGCCGATATTCCCTTCAGAGGTGCAACCGCTTGGGTGCTGATTTGTTCTATTTTTATTGCGTCTATTGGTTTAAACACCAATTCAACTGCAGTTGTGATTGGCGCCATGCTTATTGCCCCGCTTATGGGTCCGGTTTTGGCAACGGGTGTTTCCTTAGCTATCAACGACTTAGCCATGCTGAAACAAGCCACGCAGAATTTTATTGTAATGGTATTGTTGAGTGTTACAACAGCAACCCTATACTTTTTGTTTTTTCCATTACAGCAAGAATCTTCAGAGCTATTGGCGCGTACCCAACCTGACATTCGGGATGTGTTTATTGCCTTTTTTGGCGGTGCTGCACTTGCCATTGCCCGCACCAAAAAAGGAACAATTGCCTCGGTGATTTTTGGCGTTGCGATTGCCACGGCACTAATGCCTCCGTTGTGTACTATTGGCTATGGCATTGCGGTGGCAAATCCTAGCTATGCGTTTGGTGCGTTGTATTTGTTTTTTATTAACGCGACGTTTATCGCCTTTGCCTCTTTTTTGGTGATAAAGTTGTTGCGTTTTCCCATGATTCAATATGCCGATTCCAGACAACGACGCTATACGGCAAGGCTTGTGAGTTTTGCTGCCCTTTTGGTGATGATTCCTGCTGGCATAACCTTTGTTCGTGCCCTTGATGAAAACCGTTTTCGTAAAGAAGCGAATGCATTTCTTGAAACTCACGTTGCACCATTGTCTTTTGGCGAGTACCTCAAAACTTCTGCAGAAATTCGTTACACAAGAGGAACTACCGAAGAAATTGTCCTTAACCCGTTAGGATTGGTTGACATGGATTCCATGGCAGTAAAAAGGTTGAAAAAAGAACTTTTAAGCTACGAAGCCTTAGAAGAGGCTACACTTGTTGTTGTACCTAGTATTAGGCAGTAAATCTACTGATAAACTTCCTTTACTTTTTTCATCAAGTTGGAAGAATACACAAAATCGGTAACGGCTTTGTTGTCGGTCTTAAATATTTTCTCCTTGCTACCCTCCCAAGCTTTTAATCCGTCTTTCAAAAACAAAATAGTATCACCAATTTCCATCACAGAGTTCATGTCGTGGGAGTTTATTACAGTAGTGATGTTATTTTCTTGCGTAATCTCACGAATCAGGTTGTCGATAACAATAGCCGTTTTGGGATCAAGCCCAGAGTTGGGTTCGTCACAAAAGAGGTATTTGGGTTTCATGACCACGGCACGGGCAATAGCAACACGTTTTTGCATCCCCCCAGAAAGTTCGGCAGGAAGTTTTTCTTGTGCATCAACTAAATTTACACGCTCTATAACTTCTTGCGCACTTTTACGCATCTCATTCTCTGAACGTTTGGTTAGCATTTGCATGGGAAACATCACGTTTTCCAATACGGTCATGGAGTCAAACAATGCGCTACCCTGAAATACCATACCCATTTCTTGACGCAGCGTTCTTCTTTCGCCATCGTTCATTTTGCCAAAGGCTTGGTTGTTAAATAGCATCTCACCGCCATCGGGTTGGTGTAGTCCCAACAAACATTTTAACAGCACTGTTTTTCCTGAGCCGCTTTGCCCAATAATCAGATTTGTTTTTCCAGGCTCAAAAACCATACTAACGCCTCTTAGTACTGCGCGCCCATCAAAGGATTTGGCAATGTTGCGTATTTCAATCATCAGGCAAGTAGAAGTTGGGTTACAATATAATTTAACACAATAATAACTACCGATGTCCATACAAAAGCTACCGTTGCGGCTTTCCCTACTTCTAACGCGCCGCCCTTCATAAAATAGCCGTGATACGAAGGAATGGTTGCTAAGATTAATGCAAAAAGTAATGTTTTAATAAAGGCATAGGTTACGTGAAACGGTTTAAAGTCCATTTGGATTCCTTCAATAAAATCGGCACTACTGGAAAATCCACCATAAATGGTGGCTACATATCCACCAAGAATTCCTAAGAACATCGAAATATTAATCACTATTGGCAGCAATAACATGGCAATGATTTTTGGAAATACTAAGTAATTAACTGAATTAATACCCATAACTTCCAAAGCATCAATTTGTTCCGTAACACGCATGGTACCAATGCTAGAGGTGATATACGACCCTACTTTTCCTGCTAAAATGATACACATAAACGTTGGAGCAAACTCCAAAATAACAGATTGACGTGTAGCAAAGCCCACCAAGTTTTTTGGAATAAGCGGACTTTCAATGTTTAATGCGGTTTGAATAGACACCACCCCACCCACAAAAAACGATAAAAACGCTACAATACCCAACGAGCCAATAATGAGGTCTTGAATGTCTTGAAAAATGAGTTTCCGCATTACTTTTCCCTTTGTGGGCTTGATGAAAACCATGCGAAGCATCAGAAAATAGGCACCAATGTGGTGTAGGAGTTTCATGTGAACGAAAGTAAAAAAATAATATTAGCTTAAGGTTAGGACTTCAATAAAAAAATACATTTGTAAAAATTCCACATCATGAACACCAAATTTTTGTCTTTAGTTTTTTTATTGGTTTTTGTGGGCTGTAATACTCCCATACAATCTTCAAAACCAAAACTCGTGGTTGGAATTGTAGTTGACCAAATGCGCATGGACTACCTCACCCGATTCGAAAAGCACTATGGAAATGATGGCTTTAAACGATTTTACCATCAAGGTTTTGTGGCTAAAAACCATCACTTTGACTATGCCCAAACAAAAACGGGTCCTGGGCATGCAAGTATTTCTACAGGCACTCCACCTGCTATTCACGGTATCATCGGGAATGATTGGTTTGATAAAGCAACAGGAGAGGAACAGTATTGCGTGGGCGATGCGAAGTATCAAGGCGTGGGAACCCACTCTAAAGCTGGAAAAAAAGCACCAACACAACTTTTGGTATCTACCTTTGCCGATGAAAACAGACTGGCTACGCAGTCACGCGGTAAAGCCATCGGGATTTCTATCAAAGACAGGAGTGCTATTTTATCTATTGGACATGCTGCTAATGGTGCGTATTGGTTTTCGGGAAATAATGAAGGGAAATTTGTGAGCAGTACATTTTATATGGGTGTGCTTCCGCAATGGGCGAATAATTTTAATTCATCAAGGAGTATAGATAATTATATGACCACTTGGGAAACCTATTCCCCCATGGAAACCTACATCGAGAGTGGTCCCGATAATACTCCATATGAACGTGCTTTTACAGGCAAAGAAACGCCAACATTTCCGTATGATTTGGCTGGCTTAGCTCAAAAAAATGGAGGTTACGATATCATAAAAGAAACCCCTTTTGGGAATAGTTTAATTACCGATTTTGCTTTGGCAGCACTCGAAGGAGAACATTTAGGTGCAGATAACGATGCCGATGTGTTGATGATCAGTTATTCGTCAACTGATTACGTAGGGCATGCTTTTGGGATAAATTCCAAAGAATTGCAAGACACCTATATTCGTTTGGATATGGATTTGGCACGCTTGTTTGCTGCACTAGATAAACAAGTAGGAAAAGGGCAATACACCGTATTTTTAAGTTCTGATCATGGGGTGGCACATGTTCCACAATATTTAATGGATAACAAAATCCCTGCGGGGTACTTTAAGAAAAAGGACTTTGAAAACAAGATAAAAGAACACTTAGCTTCATTTTTTGGAACAGACGCGCTGATTCGCAATATATCAAACAACGAAATCTTTTTGGATTATGATGCGTTGGCTGCAAAAAGCTTAGACCCTAAACAAATCAAATCGTCGTTGGTTCCTTTTATTACTTCTTTTGAGGGGGTTGCCGTTGCCTATGATACAGATACGTTTTTGAAATTGAACGAAAACAATCCGCTAATTGAGCGTTTTCAGCGTGGACATCATCCAAAACGATCGGGTGACATTGTTTTCTCGATGCTTCCTGGACACATTGACTATCGAGAAAAGGGTACAACACACGGTTCTGCATACATATATGATACCCATGTTCCATTGATGTTGTTTGGAGCGGGTGTGAAAAAAGGAAGTACCTATGAGCGTACTAATATTACGGATATAGCCCCCACAATTTGCGCTATTTTGGGAATTAGTAATCCCACCGGAACCATTGGAAATCCTATTGGATCAGCGCTGAAATAAACTTAAAACTTATACGAAAACGCATTGATATTCATGCCGGCACCAACGCTGGCAAATAAGGCAACATCGCCTTGGTGTACCTCGTGGTTTCCGAGTTCTTTGCGTTTTACCAGATCGAGTAGGGTGGGGACGGTTGCCACAGAACTATTCCCCAATTTTTGGATGCTTATGGGAAGTACGTCTTCGGGTTGTGGATGACGGTATAATCGGTAAAAACGTTTTACAATGGCCTCATCCATTTTTTCGTTGGCCTGATGTATAAATACTTTTGAAAGGTTACCGATATCCTCACCACTTTCGTCTAGGCATTGTTTTAAGGCTTTTGGTACGTGACTTATGGCAAATTCATACACTTTTCTGCCGAACATTTTTATGTACTTATCGTTGGGATTCGCATCTGGATTATATGATTTTCCAGCATACAAATAGAACGCTTCTCCGTTGCTAAAAGTTTGTGTACAATGACTAAGAATACCTCCCGATTTATCGGTTTCTTCAATAACAGTAGCCCCTGCGCCATCGGCAAAAATCATTCCATCTCTGTCGTTAGGGTCTGCAATTCTAGATAGGGTGTCAGCACCAATAACCAAACATTTTTTTGCCATGCCCGCTTTGATAAACGCTTGTGCCTGAATTACGCCTTCAACCCAACCAGGACAACCAAAAATAACATCATAGGCAACACAATTTGGGTTTTTGATTTGCAGTTGATGTTTTACACGTGTTGCCAAAGAAGGCAACATTTCGGTTTGAATACATCCGTGCTCAATATCGCCAAAGTTATGCGCTACGATGATATAGTCTAGAGTTTCAGGATCTAAAGCGGCATCATCAATAGCTTTTTCGGCAGCCAAAAAAGCTAAATCTGAGGCGGTTTGATGTGGCTTGGCATAACGACGTTCTTCAATGCCTGTTATCGCCTTAAACTTTTCAATGATATCGCCATTTTCATTTCCAAAAGGGCTTCCATCAATATCTAAAAATGAATGGTTTAAAAAATCTTCATTTTTTTCGATGTGTGAGGGAATATAGCTCCCAACGCCTGTAATGTGAATTCCCATGGGTTGTCAAGTTGTTGCTAGAAGTTAGCGAATCTTAATATTGTTTCAAAGATATAAATTATACGGAGTTCGAAAATATTTTTGAACAATATGTGTCAGTGCGTTCCCAAAATCACTTGTCTTGTGCAACCTCTTTATTGGTGTACGCCTCGATTGGCGCACAAGTACACACCAAATTTCTATCCCCAAAGGCTTCGTCTACTCTGCGAACGCTCGGCCAAAACTTATTCTCACGAACAAATTGCAACGGATAAGCGGCTTCGGCACGCGAATACGGGTAGCCCCATTTGTCGGCAGTAACTTGCTCCAACGTATGCGGAGCATTGCGCAGCATATTGTCTTGTTGGTTGGCATCACTTGCTTCAATTTCGTAGCGAATAGAAATCAACGCCTCACAAAAACGGTCTAGTTCTTCTTTATTTTCACTTTCTGTGGGTTCTATCATCATAGTGCCAGCAACAGGGAAAGAGACCGTGGGCGCATGAAATCCGTAATCGATTAGACGTTTGGCAATATCCATAACCTCAATTCCTTTTTCCTTAAAGGCTCGGCAATCAATAATAAATTCGTGTGCTGCTCGATTGTTATCGCCACTATACAATACGGGGTAGTGTTTGGCAATACGCTCTTTGATATAGTTGGCGTTAAGAATGGCAATTTCAGTGGATTTTGTTAAGCCTTCTGCGCCAAGCATACGGATATAGGCATAGGAAATCAAACATGCTAAAGCGGACCCGTAGGGTGCTGCCGAAAGTGCTTTAATCCCTTGATTACCACTCACTCGTACAACATCGTGGTTGGGTAAAAATGGCACTAAGTGCTCAGCAACACAAATAGGACCAACTCCAGGACCACCACCTCCGTGCGGAATTGCAAAGGTTTTGTGGAGGTTCAAATGGCAAACGTCTGCACCAATGGCAGCAGGGTTTGTCAAGCCCACTTGAGCGTTCATGTTGGCACCATCCATATAAATTTGTCCGCCTTTGCTGTGAATGTATGCCGTAATTTCTTTTATGGAAGATTCGAAAACCCCGTGCGTAGAGGGATAGGTAATCATAAGTGCAGCTAAATTTTCGGCATGCACATTGGCTTTTGCTTTTAGATCTTCAAGATCAATATTTCCACGATCATCGGTGCCCACTACCACTACTTGCATGCCCGCCATAACCGCCGATGCTGGATTGGTACCGTGCGCTGATGCCGGAATAAGGCAGATATTGCGGTGGCTATCGCCATTGGCTTGGTGATAGGCTCGAATAACCATGAGTCCGGCAAACTCGCCTTGCGCACCCGAATTGGGCTGTAAAGACGTACCGCCAAAGCCGGTAATTTCGGTGAGGTAATCGGCAAGATCATGTAATATTTTTTGATATCCCTTGGCTTGGTTTACAGGTACAAACGGGTGGATATTGTTCCATTGGGGGTCGCTGAGGGCAAACATTTCCGTGGCAGCATTGAGCTTCATGGTACATGAACCCAGCGCAATCATGGAGTGGTTTAATGCTAAATCCTTTCGCTCCAACGATTTGATATAGCGCATCATACTCGTTTCGGCATGGTAGCGGTGAAACACTTCGTGGGTCAAAAACGGTTTAGTACGTTTATGTGAAATGGGCAGGCAATCGTTTTCCGTATCAACAAATTTGTTTGCTGTTTTTCCTGTAGCATTCGCTAAAATTTCGATGATGGTATCTACGTGCTGCGCTTCGGTTGCTTCATGAAACGAAAGGCTAAGTTCGTTAGCATTTAAGTATCTCAGGTTGATTTTAGCTTTTTCTGCTAACGCACGTACTTGTTCTGCGGGTGCTTCAATGTGGAGCGTGTCAAAAAAGGATGCGTTCTTTTGTGGAATACCCATCGCATGCAATGCTTTGTTCAAACGGCAGGCGTGCCGATGAATCCGCAACGCAATATCTTTCAATCCTTTTGGGCCATGATACACCGCATACATGCCTGCCATTACGGCTAGCAATACTTGTGCAGTACAGATGTTTGAGGTTGCGCGGTCGCGTTTAATGTGTTGTTCGCGGGTTTGAAGCGCCATGCGCAACGCTCGGTTTCCCGACTTGTCTTGGGTTACGCCAATGATTCTTCCTGGAATACTTCTTTTGTAGTCGGTCTTGGTTGCAAAAAAGGCAGCGTGTGGCCCTCCGTAACCTAAGGGAATACCAAATCGTTGGGTGCTTCCCACCACCACATCTGCACCGAGAGTGCCGGGTGCTTCCAATACGACCAAACTCATAATATCCGCTGCAACGGCGGTTTTTAGGTCTGCTTCGGAGGCTTTTTCAATAAACGATTTTAGGTCGGGAATACTGCCATTTGCACCAGGATATTGAATCAGTGCCCCAAAAAAATCTGCCGTTGGCACAAAAGTTTCTGGAGTTCCATACACCAAAGAAATACCGATAGGAGTTGCACGTGTATCCAAAACCGATTTGGTCTGAGGCAAGGTGTTTTCGTCCACAAAAAATTTGGAAGCATTATGCTTTTTCTGTTCTCGGGTACGTTGCCCATACAATAGGCTCATGGCTTCTGCAGCAGCAGTGGCTTCATCTAGTAAGGATGCATTTGCCAACTCCATACCTGTAAGGTCTGTAACCATGGTTTGGAAGTTTAGCAAGGCTTCCATTCGCCCTTGTGCAATTTCGGCCTGATAAGGCGTGTAAGCTGTGTACCACCCTGGATTTTCCAAAATATTGCGCTGAATAACCCCTGGTAGAATGGCTTCGTGATACCCCAACCCAATAAAAGAAGAAAACACCTCATTTTGTTTGCCAAGAGCCGCAATGTGCTTTAAGAAATGGTATTCGCTAACGGCATCGGGTAACGAAAAGGACTTTGTTAGCCGTATGGATTCCGGTACGGTTTGCGCAATAAGTTCATCAACAGACGCCGCCTTTAGGGTTGAAAGCATCTCCTCAACTTCTTGGGCGTTTGGACCAATGTGGCGTAATGAAAATTTTTGCGTATCCATAATGCAACCAAATAATGTAAATTCAAATTTAATTTTTTGTCTAAAATTCAAAAAGAAAACATAATCAATTCACGCTAAAGTTGTTAACCGCAAAACAGGACGTTATTAACACAATTGGTACTTTTGCGGTTCTAGAATACAGCCTTGCTTAAACACTATCTTTCATCTAGTCTTCACGTAGCCCTTGCCCTTTGGGCGTTTTGTAGGGTTTTGGCGCTTCAGCAAGGTATTTCTGTTTCCGTTTCCATGCAGTGTGCTCTTTTTGGGTTTGGCTGGGCGGCGTATCAGTACGCAAACCAATTTGTGCCTGTTTTGTATAAAAAGCAAGCGGTTTCTGCCGGAAATATCGCCCTTTTTGTTGTGGCTTTAGCCCTAGGTTTTTGGGGGTTGATGGCGCAGCCCCTCCATGTTTGGGGAGTGTTTTTTGGAATTGGCATACTAACCTTTTGCTATGCTTTGCCTTTTGGCGCACATATGGGCTTGCGGTTTGTGCCCACGCTTAAGGTTTTTGTGGTTGCCCTTTCATGGACAACGATGGCACTATTACCGCTAATTTCACTACCCAAGCAGGTGTTTGTTTGGGTTGCTGTAAAAAGTGTGCTTTGGATACTCTGTTTAATGCTTCCTTTTGAATTGCGCGATGTGCATAAAGATGCCCCCAGCCTAAAAACCATCCCACAACTGTTAGGGATTTCAGGAACGAAAACCCTTGGGTATGTGTTGCTTTGTGGTCTTGCGTTTTTGGCGTATCAAACGGTACAGGTACCCGCTTTGTTTTGGGTGGAAATAGGCATGCTCTTGCTTTTGGGATTAGCGATTAACGTCTCACCCAAACACTCCGAGGCTTTTACTGCTTTTTGGGTGGAAGGAATTCCAATCCTATGGTTTTTGGGGAGTGTAGTAACCAATGTCTTTTGCTAGGCTTTCGGATTAGGGATGTCTTAGAAATGTTTTTAAAAAGGTATGTATGTTGTAATTTTGAACATAAATGGAGAAAATAAAAGTAAAAAGTTAATTGTAAATTAAATGCCAAAATGAGAGCATAGTAAGCAGTGCTCTCATATTTTTTATGAAGAGAATACAAAAAATATTTCATCTATTTAAAGTCTATTTTTATTATCATAAGACATTAAAAAATTTATCACAAAATTCTTTAGGTAATGAGATTTTGGAAGCCTATGAATTGACAAAAAAAAGAAATCGAACAGATAAAAAAACACTTTCTATTTTTGAAGATTTAGAAAGTTTTAGGAAACAGTTGCTTAAAAATGATTCCGAAATAAATTACGACATTTTTGTAAAAGGACTAAGACGGAAGGTTGCTGAAATTTGTAAATCTGCCGCTACACCAAAAAGTTGGTCACATTTTTATTTCCATCTTATTAAAAATACACAAAGCCTACGAGCTTTGGAAATTGGAACAAACCTTGGTGTTTCTGGTCAATACTTTTTGAGTGCATTAAAACTAAATGCTGAAGAAAAGCTTCGGAAAGGTACTTTTTTAACAATTGAGGGCGTTAAAGGTTTATGTGATATTGCACAAAATCGATTCAAAGAAATTGACCCTCATGGATTGGTGGATGTTACTTTACATAATGCACTTTACGACGATGTTTTACCACATATTGTTAAAGAAGATACAACTTATCAAATTATTTTCATTGATGGTAATCACAAGTACAAACCTACCTTAAATTACTATGAAATGCTATTAAATTCTATTCCCGAAAAAGCCATTTTTATTTTTGATGACATCAATTGGAATAATGAAATGAAACGCGCTTGGAAAGATGTTCTGCGCGCAAATTACCACACTTACTCTATTGATTTTTTTAAATTAGGCTTGGTTATTATTGACAAAGCAAAATCTGAAAACGTAAAAAAAGAAAACTTTAAGATGTTCCTTCAGTTTTAATCTTACCCTCCATTAAGTTCTTTAGCTGTTTGGTGTACTTTTTCACCCAGAGAGGCTTTATAGGCAATCATGGCTTCTCTAATTGCTGGGTTTTTTACCCCTAAAATTTGGCAAGCTAAGAGTCCTGCGTTTTTTGCGCCGTTAAGTGCCACGGTTGCCACGGGAACTCCGCCTGGCATTTGCAAAATCGACAGCACCGAATCCCAACCATCAATGGAGTTCGACGATTTTACGGGAACACCAATAACAGGCAGCGGGCTTACCGCAGCCACCATGCCCGGCAAATGCGCTGCGCCTCCGGCACCGGCAATGATTACGTCTATGCCGTTTTCGTGGGCAGTGCTGGCAAAATGCATCATTTTTTCGGGTGTACGGTGTGCTGAAACAATATCCACGTGGGTGTCAATTTCAAACAATGCCAAGGTGTCAATGGCGTCTTGCATCACGGGCAGATCGCTTTTGCTTCCCATAATTACGGCTACCTTCATATCATTTTGCTTTTAGTTGAAGTACAGTTTTCAGTTCTTTAATTTTTTTAAAAATAGCATTTAAATCGTTACCCGTAAGGGTGATATGTCCCATTTTACGTTGCGGCTTGGTTGTTTTTTTACCATAAATATGCAGTCCGGCTTGTGGGGTACTTAGCACCACTTCAGTTCCCTCATACACAAAAGCACCGCTAACATTAGCGGGTCCCACCACATTTGCCATGATGGCAGGGCGGTAGAAATCGGTGTTGCCAAGGGGCGCATCTAAAATGGCGCGGAGGTGTTGCTCAAACTGTGAGGTAACACAGCCCTCAATCGTGAGGTGACCGCTGTTGTGTGGGCGTGGTGCTACTTCGTTGATAAGCAAGTTGTTGTTTTCATCTACAAAAAACTCAACGGCTAACAAGCCCACATGCTCCCAAGCAGCAACCAATTTTTTGGCAATGTCTTGCGCTTTTTGCGCAAGGGTTTCGTCTAGTTCGGCAGGGTAATAAACAAACTCCACCTGGTTGGCAGTAGGGTGAAATGTCATGCCCACCGGCGAATACAAGGCAATTTCCCCAGAGGCACTTCGGGCTGCAATAACCGAAATTTCTTTGGCGATAGGCACCAAATCCTCAACAATACACTCACCATCAGGAAGTGCCTGTATGTCTTCGGCAGTGTTTAATTTTTTTACCCCAAAACCATCGTAGCCAAAGCGTGCTGCTTTCCAAATACAAGGGAATTGGATTTTGTTATTTTGCACCGCATCGATCAGTTCCGCTTTGTTTTGAAACGACAGAAAAGGCGATGTGGGTAGTTTTTGCGTTGCGTAAAATTCTTTTTGGGTGCGTTTGTTTTGAATAACGTCTAGTGTTGCCGGTTTTGGATACACCAAAACACCGTTTTTTTCGAGTTCGTAAAGCGCCTCGATATTGACGTGTTCAATTTCAATGGTGAGTAAATCTACGTTTTTGCCAAAGGCAATGACGGTATCGTAATCCATCAAATTTCCCTGTACAAAATGGTTACAACTGTTTTTGGCAGAAGCTTCTGCATTAGGGTCTAAAACGTGTGTTTGGATATCCCATCGGCGGGTAACATCTAGGAGCATTTTACCTAATTGCCCACCCCCTAAGATGCCGAGCGTAAAATCTGAAGAAAAAACCTGTTTCATTTCCAGAACAAATGTACGGCATATTCTACAATGTACCGAAGAAGTAGGTGTACTGCTTAAAATAGGATATCTTTGCGTGGTAAAAATCACTCATGAAGAATATCATTTTGTTTGGCAAGCCTGGTGCCGGAAAAGGCACGCAAGCGGAATTTTTAAAAGATACGTTTAACCTCATTCATATTTCTACTGGCGATGTATTTCGTTTTAACATCAAAAACGAAACGCCTTTGGGGGTTTTGGCAAAAGGCTATATGGAAAAGGGCGATTTGGTTCCCGACGAGGTTACCATTCAAATGCTAGAGCGCGAAGTGGACAAACACCTCAAAGCGGCAGGTTTTATCTTCGACGGATTTCCGCGTACAACTTCTCAGGCCGAGGCGTTGGATGCGTTTCTTACCAAAAAGAATATGTCTATTTCGGCTACACTAGCCCTTGAGGTTTCTGAGGATATTTTGGTAGCCCGTTTGTTAAACCGTGGTAAAGACAGCGGTCGTGCTGACGACCAAGACGAGGAAAAAATCCGAAACCGTTTTGCGGAATACAACAAAAAAACAGCTCCGCTAATTGACTTTTATACTGCGCAAGGAAAATTTCATGCCATTAACGGTGAAGGATCCATTGATGCTATTGCCGAGCAACTCACCACTATAGTTGAACAACTCTAATGACCGAAGGAAATTTTGTAGATTATGTAAAAATTCATGTGAGCTCTGGCAACGGCGGGAAAGGCTCTACGCATTTTCATCGGGAAAAATACATTACTAAAGGTGGCCCTGACGGCGGTGATGGCGGTAGGGGAGGCCACGTAATTGTTCGTGGCGATAAAAGCCTATGGACGCTGGTTTCGTTTAAATACAAACGCCATTTTAAAGCCGAACACGGGCAGCACGGTAGCAAAAGCCGTAGTACGGGTGCCGATGGCGAAGATCTTATTATTCCAGTTCCGTTGGGAACCGTTGTTCTTGACACACAAACTGGCCAACGCATTGCCGAAATTACTGCTGAGGAGGATGTGATCGTTGCTCCCGGAGGGATGGGCGGTCGTGGCAATTGGCACTTTAAAAGTCCAACCAACCAAGCACCTCGCTATGCGCAACCTGGAAAAGAGGGTGTGGAGCGTGACATTACGCTGGAACTAAAAGTCCTTGCCGATGTGGGTCTGGTGGGTTTTCCCAACGCGGGAAAATCGACCTTGTTGGCGGCACTTACTTCTGCAAAACCAAAGATTGCCGATTATCCGTTTACAACCTTAAAACCCAATTTGGGTATAGTGCAGCATCGTGATTTTTTGTCTTTTGTGATGGCAGATATTCCAGGAATTATCGAGGGTGCAGCCGAGGGGAAAGGCTTGGGGCATTACTTTTTACGCCATATTGAACGCAACAGCGTACTGCTATATGTTATTCCTGCCGATGCCGATGATATTAGCGAACAATTCACTATTTTGAACAAAGAATTAACGCGCTATAATCCCGAGTTGTTGGATAAGAATTTTATGATTGGAATTTCAAAAGCAGACCTTTTAGACGAAGAGTTATATACGGCTATTGAGGCAGAATGTAAGGTTGCATTTAAAGATATTCCTTTTGTGTTGTTTTCGTCTGTTTCGCAACAAGGGTTGACACAATTAAAAGACCGTTTATGGGATTTGCTCAACGCATAGTGTTCTTGTTTTTTTGTGTTTCTGTGGCTTTTGGGCAGCGTATTCCGCAATCTTTTTTTGAACCCGTTGAGGTAACTGTCGAGCAACAAAACCGTATTCAAGCCTTAGATACTCTTGTTGAAAAATCTGAAGAAGAACTTGCAGAATTGGCAATGCTCTATGCCGAAACAAAAGGCTATGTGGAATCCTTCGAAATCTTCGAAAAATTAGTAGAAAGCCATCCTGAAAAATTTGAATATCAGTACTTGTTAGGTGGAATTTCAGGGATTTTAGCTTCTGAATTGCCCCAAATGAAATCGTTACCGTATGTGCGCACAATGAAATCGGCTTTTGAGGTAGCATCCGAACTACAGCCAGAAGCATTGGAAGTACAATTGGTACTTTTGGAATTGTATACTGAGCTACCCTGGGTGTTGGGCGGTAGCTATAAAAAGGCGGAAGAAAGGTTGACGGTAATTAAATCCTTAGAAGAACTTGAAGGCTTCTTGGCTGAGGGCTATTTTTATCGTGCCACGAAAAAGAACAAAGAAGCTTTGGTGGCATATTTGAATGCTATTAATGAAGTGCAGCACTGCGAAACGACTGCTATAGTTGAAAACAATTCGCTTTACACGTTAGCGGTATTGGCGTTTTATTTGCAAAAAGACATGACCAAAGCATCTTGTCTTTTTACGCGTTACATTGCCAATCATGATGCTGGGGATGCTTTCCCAAAATCTTTTGCGCGCCACTATTTACAAAAAATTGAAACTCCCGAGCAGGTTGATGAAGGTATGGAGCAAGCGTTACAGACGCACGATAAACTCACGTCTTGGATTCAAAATAACTTTAAGTAGGGTGTTATGATTCTTGTCTACACGCCCGTTATCAAGCCTCGAATTCAGTATATTTTTAAGCATTTTTTTTGTGTGCGTATGGAAGAGGAAATTTCCTTCACATCTGATTTAAGCACTTTTATTGCGCATATTGGTCCAAAAATGTCTTATGCATATGCGCCATTGGGAAATGAGTTTTTTATACAAGCCAATGGGCTTTTGACAGAGCAGGGGATAAATACAATAGAGACTACTGTTTTTGATTGGGATGGACTACCTGCATTTTTTGCTTCAGTAGATAAGAGTGCGCTACCTTTTGACTTTTTCGCTGCTTCTTTTTATTTGTTGACCCGCTACGAAGAATATCATCCCTATGTTTCGGATGAATTGGGTAGGTTTACCGCCACACAGTCGCTAGCGCATCAATATAATTTTTTACACACGCCACTTGTTGATTTGTGGTTTGAACGTTTTTTAAACGCTTGGAACGCTTTTTTTGGAACAGCTAAATCACCCACAAGCAAGTACTCAAAAGCGTTTACGCTGTTAGTCGACGTGCCGCAGCTTTACGCGTTTAAACACAAGGGGGTTTTGCGTTCATTTTTTGAGGGGATCCGTGATCTAACACAATTAAAATTTGTTCCTTTTTTTGATAGAGTTACTGTAGGGTTGGGTTTTAGAAAAGACCCCCTTGAAGGACTTCTCAATTGGTTAGAAGATTTTATTCAGAAACAGCCTACTACCCCTATGTTTTTTGTATTGCATTCAGCGCTTGGAATTCATGATAAGGGACTGAGTGTCTTTAATGCAGCCCATCAACAGGGAATAAAAAGCCTGTCAGATTTTGCGCCAACGGCACCGCTAGCGTCCTACGAGTCATTTCTACACCCTGAAGAACTTGCGGTGGATATTGAACGGTTTTCGGGGTTAATTCACCGTCCGGTTAAAGCCATCCGCCAACACCATCTTGCCTTGCGTTTTCCAAACACCTATAGAAAATTTGCCGAACAGGGCATTAAAAACGATTACTCCATGCAGTACCCCGAACAACCTGGGTTTAGGGCAAGCACGGCATTTCCGTTTCGGTTCTACGATTTGAGTGATGAGCAACAAACACCCTTGACAATACACCCCGTTTGCATAAGCGAAGCTCATCTTCGTAAGCAACGGTTTTCTAGGAAAATGCGACAGCTTTTCTTGGAGTACCAAAATCGACTACAAGAACTAGGCGCACCCTTTGTTGTTGCTCTAACCAATGAGAGTTTTAATTTACGCTCACATAATGGCGCATTTTTGAAGGGATTAACTAAGTTACTGACCCATGCATAAATCCCAAATTAAGGCATTGTTTTTTGATTTGGATCACACCCTTTGGGATTTTGAAACAAATTCGGCACAGGCGTTTAAGGAGTTGTTTCAAGTGTTTCAAATAAGACTTCCCTTAGCAGATTTTTTAGCGGTGTATGTTCCAAATAATATCAACTATTGGAAGTTGTATCGTGAGGGTAAAATTGACCAAGAAACCCTCCGTTTTGAACGTCTTAAAACCGTTTTTGATGCGTTACATTATCCCGCTACTGACGCGCTTATTATCGATATGTCCGATGCGTATATTCAAACACTACCTGAGTATAATACCCTTTTTGAGGGTACTATAGAAATGCTTACCGCACTCAAGCCACATTATGCTTTGCACGTGATTACCAATGGTTTTCAGGATGTGCAGCACTTTAAGATGAGAAACTCGGGTTTGTTGCCTTTCTTTGAAACGATAACAGATTCCGCATCAGTGGGTGTAAAAAAGCCCGACCCAAAGATTTTTGAACACGCCCTAAAAATGGGAGGGGTTGCTCCTTGGGAAGCCTTAATGATTGGTGATAGTTTGGAGGCAGACATCGAAGGTGCCCTTGCCACGGGCATGCATGCCGTACATTTTATGCCAACAGTAAAAAAACACTCGCAGTACTATAAAGAGATTGAAAATCTCAGCGAATTAGATTTTTTGCTCTAGTTGTTTTGTCGGTGATATTCGTAAAGCACTAATGCTGCGGCAACGGATACATTGTAGGAGTCTAAGTTGCTGCTTATTGGGATTTTGATTTGTTCATTACAAAGGTTGAGAATCCCTTTGCTAATGCCCTTGTTTTCATTGCCCATCACAATTGCCAGCGATCGTTTTAAGTTGGTCTCTCCAATAAAATCGTTCCCTTTTTCGGTACAACCCAATAAGGGAATGTCGTGTGCTTGCAGCAAAAAAATAGCATCTTTTAGGTGAGCTACCCGAATAATAGGAATGTGAAATGCGCCGCCCGCCGAGGCTTGAATCGCAATATCGTTTAGGGGTGCAGCACCGGTTTGTCCAATGATGATACCACTAGCGCCCAGTCCTGCAGCAGAACGAATAATTGCCCCAAAATTGCGCACATCCGTTACGCCGTCTAAGATGAGAAATAATTGTTGTTGCGCTTCGTCAATAACGTCTTCCAGTGATGCAAATTGGATTTCTCCCAATAAGGCAACAAAGCCTTGGTGATTTTCTTTGGTGTGCTTATATAGTTTCTGAGGAGGTACAAAGGAATAGGACACTCCAGCGCGCATCACCTCTTCCTTTAGCTTTTTAAACGCTGGATTGTTGGTTTCGTTATCCATTAAGACCTTTTGGATTCTCGAAGGGTCTTGAATGGCTTCGCGAACAGCGTTGATGCCGAAGGTAATAGCACTCATTTATAATCTAAATTTAACGCAAAGGTATTGATTTGAATGATGTAAAATTGTGCCCGTTGTTTAATTCTGTACAATAAAACTTCCTGTTTTCCCTTGGTTTAATACTTTTAAAAAATATAAACCGCTTTTAAGCCTACTAACATCTATTTTGTTGCTCGAAACTCCAGTCCAAACAATTTGTCCCAGTGTGTTTCTGATTTCAATGGGTAGGTTGTTTTCGAGTCCCAAAATTGAAATTATTCCATTTTCTACTGGGTTGGGATAGATTCCAATGTGAGATGCAAATATTTTTTTATTGCTTAGTGGAAAGTTAATGTTATCTCCCGAAACAACGATTGAATACTCTTGATATTTAGGAAAAACTAACGGTGCTAAGTCAGGATTTGTTAAATTTCCTTTATGGCTTACCGTTATTGTAAATGTGCCAGCCTCTGGGTTTTCAATTTCTATTTTTTCATAGTTATCTACAACATTGTTTCCGCGTTCGTTTGAAAATCCAGTTTCATTTAATGTAAGTTTCCACGGATAATAGGTTACTCCATTTTTCTCCACTTTAACATCCAAATCATTCATTAGCACGGGCGTCTGATCGTTTGCTCCATTATTGAATATGGGTCCAGGGGGGTCAATCCAACAAATTGAAACGGTTAGTTTTGCTGTACCGTTGGCAGTTATAGTTGTAGAGAAACTTTCATTTTGGTTTAGTATTTTTTCCTCTATAAATGCATTTCCATTACTTTTGGCGGTTATAAGTTCAGCGGCAGCTTTGGCATCAAGTAATCCCCATCCAAACTTTGGATCAGGTCCAACAGTTGCTTCGTCATCAACCGCTGTGTGGCACGCTATAGCTTTGAGGGTAGCTGATTTTGGGACTTGATTAAAAAGATTTACATAGTGCTGGTGAAGCAAAACAAGTGAACCGCAAACATTTGGTGACGCCATGGATGTCCCCGAATAATTGGTATAATCATTGTTGTTTATGCTTGAGAAAACGTTTGTACCATCACCTGCAATGTCAGGTTTCACACGTAAATCGTCAGTAGGTCCTTGACTACTTCCGTTGTTTATAGGAAATCCGGTGAGTTGCTGTGTTAGCGGATGAAAATCCGGATTTGCATTTGCAACTACCAATGAATTTTTTGCTGTTTTTGTGCCTGTTAGTTTGTCATAATTAGGGAACATGCCTCCTTCATAGGATGTTGTGCCCTCATTTCCTGCAGAACCAACAATGAGTAGGTTTTTGTTTTGGAATGCTATATTGTCCCAATCTCTAGCACTACTTGTGTATGCACCAATATTTTCGGCACTTACGTTTTGCTCGCCGTCGTCATTGTAAATAGGAAATCCATAGGAGTGGTTGGAAAAATAGATAGGCTTTTCATTGTCATTAGCTGCTGTTACAAGTTCACTTTTATCATTCGTCCAATCAAATGATTTTATTTTTGCGCTGCGCGCCATTCCCACTGCGGCACTATTTGTGCCAAGTGCTGCAATTGTTCCAGTAACATGAGTTGCATGATCTTTTGCTTCTTTTGAGGCTTCGGGTTCAATTTTGCTTACTTCATCTGTTGTAAATTCTTGATGTGTTGATTCTGCAACACCACTATCCCAAACACCAATGGTATATCCCTCTCCAGTAAGTGATAAATTTAGCGATCCGCCAGGTTGAAGAGCAATAGTTTTTGTTCCTTTTGCGGAATTCAAATTATCAGTGGCTATATAAATGGGTTTATCGTCTACAATATCGAAAATTTCATAATCTTTCTGCCCTCGGTTAAAGGATTTTTCTTTTGCAGGCTGAGCATTTAAATAGGAAGTTATGCGGTCACGTCTTTTTTCTTCTTTACGGGTAAGTTCAGATAACAATTTTTGGTTTCCAACACTCATATTTTGGGAATACCCAAGTGTGGAAATTAATAAGAAAATTAATACTGTTTTTTTCATATAAGAAAAAAAACCACTCAACATTTACGGTTGAGTGGTTGTTTTTAAAGTTAACTTTTGGCTTTACATGATATCAAATAACGCTACAGCACTAGCTCCAGTAACAGATGTTAAAGCTACCGCTTCAGCACCGTTAACGGATACTGTAAAACCCCCTCCGACAATTCCGTCACCATATAAATCGTATACCACAATAGCATATTTCCCAGGGTTTAGGCAGAATTGTTTGCTCACAGTAGTATTTGCTTGTCCGGCAAGCGTTTTGCTTTGGAATAGTATGTCTCCACTTGAGTTAGTGGTAAGATCAAATATTCTAAATAAGGTTTCCTCAGGATAATCGTCAGTAGTGATAGATACTACTACATCGTTTAACGTACACTTTTTAACAAAAGTGATGTTTGTAGATGTGCGCTCTTCATTTAGAATAACACCGCCTTTTCTGCTAGAGTCTGCAATGGCAATTTCTAGTTCTTTTTCGTCACCAAAATCTAGTAGGTCATGGCTAAAGCTCAATGTAGATGAACCGCTCAATTGACCTGCAGGAATCGTAACAGATGGTGTCATGCTATATAAATCTGCTGATGTTATAGAGTCAGCAGTTTTCACTTCCAAATCAACAACAATCTCTGTTGTAGATGCTTTAAGCGTTGAGACAATAACATCATAAGTAGTTGTTTCTTCTACTTCTAGGCGTACAGCTGATTTGTCAAAAGATACTGCCATGGGTGCATCCACACCTAGCAAAGCCTCTTCGGTATTACAGCTTGATATACCTACTGCTAAAATAAGCAGCAGGTATATTGATTTTAGATTTAAATTTTTTGTAAACATATCGTGTAAATTATATTGGATTTTGGTCAACATCATTGATTTCCGTGTTATTGTCCAACTCTCTTTCAGGAATTTGGAATAACATCTCTTTGGCATCGCTGTTAAAATTCTTTTTGCCATATGCCGCATGATTCGAGCCGGTGTAATCTCTTTCTAAAGCAACACCATTTCGTTTCATATCAAACCATGCAAAACCCTCACCCCACAATTCGATTCGTCTGTGAAGTAGAATTTCATTCATTAGTGCCGATCCTGTTTTTGTTGAAAGGGTATAGGAACTGTCTCTTGTGCTTATTAGATCATACAACACACTAGCAGCACCTGCATCGTTTCCGCTTCTTGCGAGTGCCTCAGCCTCTGTTAAGTACATTTCTGCTGCACGCATATATAGATAGTCGCCTAAGAAAAATGTAGCGTCATAAAACTTATAGTTTGCATAGGGAATTACGGGATCGTTGGCATCACCAAAAGCTTGTTTTCTGCTATCGGTGCTTGGGATGGCATTATACAGCCTTGCATCTATTGTTTTATGGAATCCAAGTATACCTGTATAACCTGGATTTAGAGTTCCTATGTGAGCAAAAAACGATGCATAAATAGTTGAGGATTCAGCATTAATGTCTGCGCCCCACATCCATTCAGAATTGCTAATGTCATCGAATCCACCATTTACCCATTCGGTAGCGCTCATCAAACTAAAGCCAGTTCTGGCAACGTTTGCCATTTGAGCACAAAGGGCATCGTCTGTTTTTGTTTCGAGCAGTACTCTAGCATAAATTCCAGCGATTATGTTTTTATTCAACTTTTCTTTTGAAGGACGGTTGTATCCATCAATATTTTTGAACGCATAATCCAAGTCAGATAATATCAAATCGTACACTTCTTGAACCGTACCACGACTTTTATTGTCAATTCCTTGCTCTGGTGCATAAAGTGGTACACCAGGTGCGGATGGGTTTTTGCTGTAGGTATGTTGGTAGAAACGAATTAGATTAAAATAGCTGTATGCACGTATTGCCATAGCTCTTGCACGTAGGTGCTTAAGGTTATCATCGGTAACGTCTTCAGCTATTTTTCCAATAATTGAATTTACATTCATTATCACAGCGTAGTAGAAATTCCAAATCACGTATGTAGTTGAAAAATCTTGTGTTCTTCCTCTGTACGCGTAGTAATTGCCAAACCAACTATCTATAACAGAGACCATGTCATTTGATAATAAATCAACCCCTAAATCGATTGCTTTTTGACCAAAATCATCATGACGTCCATCAGTGAAACTTGCCGTATTGTATTCTCTCATGTAAGAATACTGCCCGTCTTCAACACCAAGGTTGATGGTTAATGCAGCTTCTGGAGAAGATTCTGCTAGCTCCAAAAGTTGCTTTTCTGTAACTAAGCTTTTGGCTTCATGATTTAAATCATCTTCAGCACACGAAATAACCAAAAAGCTAATGGCTATAAAATATAATAATCTTGTTTTCATAATTTTTGTTTTAGAATGTTAGTTTTAGACCTAAACTAATGTTTCTAAGTAGCGAGTAATCACTTTCTGCAGCTAAGGCAGTAAGTCCTGCTGTTCTTGGATCATAGCCTTGACGTGCAGACCATAGATATACATTATCTGCAGCTGCGTAAAGTGTAGCATTGTCGATAAAAATATTATCTGGTAAATCAGCACTTAGGTCATAAGAAAGTGATATATCTTGAATACTTAGATAAGAGTTGTCAATAAAATATAATGATGATGTACCGTAATAGGTGTTGTCATCGTTTTTAACAACGATTGGTAACTGAGCACTCGTGTTTTCGGGTGTCCAGGTTTTTGTGAATAAATCGTTGTGGAAGTTTTCTCCGGGTTCAGAACGAAGCATTGAGAAGTATGTGGCATCTCTACCGTAGCCTCCAATGGAGTAGGCAAAGTTGATACCGAGGTTAAACTTCTTGTATTGAACAGACGCCCCAAATCCTCCATAAAAATCAGGAATTGGAGATTTGTCCAAATAATACTCGTCGGCTTCCGCATAAGTTTCTGTAACATTTCTTTCGCCAGTAGGATTACCGTCTGCATCTAAAATGTCTTTATAGAATGTAGCTGCTCCGTTTATCGGATTTACACCTGCAAATTCGCGTAAGTAATACTCATACAAAGAGCGTCCTTCTTCGTATCTGAATGAACCTGCATCAATAAACTCTCTTGGAAGTTTGGTGATTTCGTTTTCAAACGTAGAGATATTGAAATTAAGGTCTACTGTTAGATCTTCGCTAGTGTAAGCAGTGCCGCTAAGGGTAAGTTCCCAACCACGGTTTTCCATATCACCAACATTCTCTGGGAAGCTTGGCAAACCAGATGATGGAGGTTGAGGTGTGTTAAACAATAAGTCTTCTACTTTTCTAGTAAAGTATTCAAAGTCAATATTGAGTCTTGAATTGAATAAACTTGCTTCGAAACCAACGTTAGTATTTGTTGAAGTTTCCCAAGTCAACGCAGGGTTTCCTTGATAGGCAAGTGATAATCCAAAGTCACCATTGTTGTTTGTAACACTAAATTGATCTTGGTATGCCAAGTAGTTTCTACCACCGCCTGGATACAAGATTCTGTCGTTTCCTACTTGACCTAAACTTGCTTTAAGTTTAAATTCATCAACAAATGATACGTCAAAAAAGTTCTCTTGTGAAACGCGCCATGCAACACCTGCTCCATAAAAATTACCCCATCGTACCGAAGGATCGAATACAGAAGATGCATCGTTTCGGTAGTTTGCACTAAGGAAGTATTTTTCGTCGTAGTTGTAATACAATCTAGAGATATATCCCATTACTGTATAATCGTACTCGCTGTTGTTCATCGATTCCATGGTAATACCTTGGTTCAAAACGTTTTCTTGCGGAAGTAAGAATTTTGTTTTTTGGGCAGATAGATTTACGTTTTTCCAATCATTTGTTTCGTATCCAACAAGTGCATCTACGCTATGTTTTCCAAAGCTGTTTTTGTATTCCAAAAATGTTTGATTCGAAAAAGTAAATGAGCTTGCAGCAGAGGGTTCAGAACGCCCACCTACATTACCGGCATCACCACCAACAGAAGTGTCATAGCTTACACCTTGTGTAGTTCTGCTAAGCACGTTAGCAACATGACGTAAGGTCAAGTTATCTGTAATATCAAAACTTGCGTTGATGGTAGCGTTTATATTATTTGTAGTAAACACTTTTTCATCCAACAAAGAAGTTGCATATGGATTTGCAAATCCAGCATAAGGACGTGCAGTTGGCGTTCCAGTTGATTTATCCCCAAAATCGTAGACGTGATTTCCACTTGCATCCAGGATTGGTGTGCCGTCTGTTTTGTATCCAAAAACGGGATAAATAGGCGCAATAGAACGCGTCCAGCTAAACGCACCAGCATATCCTCCTTGATCAGGAGTGTTTTGAACGGTGTGGGCGTAATTGATGCTAGAGTCTAGTGAGATCTTATCTTTAAACTTAAAGCTATGCTTAAAAGTTGCCGTAGTACGCTGGAAATCAGAGTTTACTGCATACGAGTCATTTAATTCATGCCCCAAAGAAAAATAGGTTTTTGAATTTTCACTACCGCCAGATACATTCATAAATACTTTGCTTGAAAGATTGTTGTTAAACATGTAATCATCCCAACTTTCATTCCATCGTAGGTATTTATTTGAGGTTGTTAGTAAACCAGTTTCTGGATCAATTAAGGCATCGTTAGCAACTCCATATGCATTATAGCCAAGCGAATATCCTAGACCAGCATTATCTGTTACTAAGTTTGCAGCGGCTACCGCTCTAGCAGTAGCATCATTATAACCCAAATCGTGCATCAATGTATTACGTGATACAATAAAGAACCCTTCATAATATCTTCTTGGGTCTGTGATGCGGTCATAGTCTTTTGTAGCACGAGTAGAAACGGAGGTACTTACGTCTATAGAAGCTTTAATTTCTCCTTGTTTGCTAGATTTAGTAGTAATAATAACAACACCATTCGATCCTCTACTACCATAAATGGCAACGGAAGAAGCGTCTTTAAGGAACGTAATCGAGCTAATGTCTTGTGGGTTTATAGTGTTTATAGAACCATTAAAAGGAACTCCGTCAACAACGTATAATGGCGCACTAGAAGCATATAAAGATCCAACCCCACGGATACGGACTGTTGGTCCTGAACCAGGTTGTCCGCTGTTGTTGAATACCTGAACTCCAGCAACTTTACCAACAGCTGATTGGATAACGTTAGGGTTTCTAGTTTTATCAAGAGCTTCAGCACTAATTTCACCAACCGAACCAGTAAGCGCAAGTTTTCGTTGTGTACCATAACCAGTTACTACCACCTCATCTAGAGCCGTTGAGCTACTCAGCGAAACATTAGCCGTTGCAGCAGACACAGTAACCTCAACAGCAGTATACCCAACATAGCTGACCACCAGCACGTCGCCTTTTTCGGCGGCAATGGTGTAATTGCCATCAAAGTCAGCTGTAGTAGCTGTAGCAGTTCCTTTAACAACAACGGTAGCTCCTGGAAGGGGCAGACCATCAGCGTCTGTAACCGTTCCGGAAACATTTTGTTGTGCTAAGGCAACTTGAAACATCGCTATAAAAGCAAATGTTAATATTTGAATAAATCTAGTTTTCATAATTATTAATTGTTAGCACCTCAAATATGTTAAATTAATGTTAAATAAACAAATTTAGTTTAAACATGTATAGCGTAAGTTAAACAAAATTGTTAAAATCAGATAAAAAAGAAAAAAACTATTGTACTAAAAACTGCTTAAAAACCATTTTTTTCTCTGCTTCAATGCCCAAAATATAAATCCCAGCGGGTAAAAAATCGACTTCAAAACGCATACTTGCCCGTGAAAATGACGATTTAGTCGTGCTCAAAACCTCCTGTCCTGACAAATTCAATACACGTAAACTTTTAAACATCAAGGCATTGTCAAGAACGGCAACCGTAAAGGCTTTGCCAGTTGATGTCGTGGTTACCAAAAAGCCATTATCACTAACATTTTCCAGTGCTGCTTTTGAGGGGATAATAATTCCGGGACCTGTTAGTATCAAGCTTGCGTCTTGTGTGCCGTTTTGTAAAGTACCTTTGTGGCTAATGCGTATTTCATAAATACCGCCCAAATCTTCACGAATACTAATCTGCTCAATGTTATCGGCTGCATTATCCCCTTTTATCGCTACGGCTTGTTGGGTATCTGTGGGCAGCTTCCACGGGAAAAAAGAGGTGTTTTCCTGTATAACACGAAGATCTAAATCGTTTACCAATGTTGTGGTGGTATTGTTTTCGGCATGTGGATCATACCAACTCAGCGTAGCTTTAAGTTCTCCCTCTTCCAGCATGGTCATGTAGAGTGTCTTCGTTTCTCCCTCAGCCAACGTAAAGTCGAGCAGCGTCCCGGGTTTGGTTTCGTTTTTTTCAATTAATGTTGCTGCCACTTCAACATTTAGCGCCCCGTAGCCTGTTTTTACATCTGGGCCAGAAATATCTAGACCATTCCAATCTGTAATATCATCTGCCGTATGGCAAAGTAAGCCTTTGACCATGGCACCGCGCATATAGGTGTTGTGAATGCGTTTGTGCAGTTGCTGCAATAAGGCTACACCGCCAGCTGTTGCGGGTGCCGCAAAGGATGTGCCGCTTGTAGCTACATAGCTGTCTGTACTTTCGGGATTATTTTCGTCCCAATGCGCGGCTCCTAGCTTTTGTCCGGGTGCGGTGATTTCGGGTTTGATACGGAAATCGTTGGTTGGACCGGCACTGCTAAATCCGGTAGGGGTAAAGTTTTCGCTATTGTCATCCATAGAAAAACTCCCTACCGTAAGCACATTCTTTGCCGTGGTAGATCCTGTAAGCTGGTCTAAACCAGTAATTGCCTGTGTGGGGTAGGAAACATTCCCATCGTTCCCACCAGCGGCAATGTGCACATAATACGGATATACATATGTGATGTTGTCAAGAATAGAACTCCATTTGCTGTAGTCGCCAATAAATTCATCTGGAAGCAACTCGCCATCATATATTAGCGGAATGCCATAAGAATGATTAGATAAAATAAAATCAGGGTTATTATTGGTTTGCAGTTGATCTAAAATTTCTGTGATGTCATTTTCCCAATCGTAGCTGTATACCTTATCCAGCGACGGTGCAACACCTGTAATCTCATAGTTTTCGTTTTCCAAAATGCCTTTGGCAATAACGATAGAGGCTACTGCAGTAGGATGCCCACTTATGACATTTGCTGTGGAGGAGTCTGCAATTTCAATAGGCACTTGATAGCCGTTAAAATCGCTACCCCCTGTAAACGCCTCATGTTCCGCAAAAATGTGTCCCTCATCCCATATCCCAAGATGTATGCCCTCGCCGTTAAGGTTTAGCCCCAAATTTCCACCTGTATTCACGGCATCAGCTTTGATAGCCTTACGCGCCGAGCGTTTGTTGGTGCTGTAGTATAGGGGTCTGCCCGAAGTGGACACCCAGTTGGGGCGGATGTAGTTTCCGTTGTTGTCTTTTTTTAGGCGTGGGTCTTTAGCGACAATCAGGCTGTCAATACGCCGATTTTGCTCCGCCATAGTAGTGGTTATCCGTGCTTTAAGGGCTTGTTTTTGTTGCGCCTCCCGCTCTTGTGGCGTGGGTGTTTTTATTACCCCCGAAGATGATACGCAAGACACCACCAACCAAAGACAACAATACAGCGCTATTTTCTTTTTCATGTTTCTAAGATACAAAAAACCCCGCACAAGGCGGGGTTTGGGTTAATGATCGGGAGTTTTTAACGTTTTAAGGCGCATTAAATGCAATAACCTTAATCTCTTTGATAACTTGCAGTTTTTTGTCAGCGGAAAATAGAAAACATCCTTGCTCATGTGCTGTGGCTGCAATAATTGCATCGGGAAGTTTTAAATTGTGTTTTCTTCTAAATTCAATTGCTAAAATTTCAATCTCTGAATTTAAAGGAACAATAGTCATGCATTCGAGCAGGGCTTTAATGACTTGACTTTCTTCTTTCGACAATCTGTGGTAACCCATTAACTCAATTTCTGTTAACTCAGAAATGTAAATGTCGTTATCTTCAATTAGTGTTTTCGCTACGATGTAGTTATTTACGACTACATATAAAATTACATTCGTGTAAGAACCAGTTTGTTATTCAAGCCAGCCATCACGCATTTCTTCTTGGATTTCCATTGGGGTCATATTTAGATGGCTAAACATTCCCTCCATTTTTTTTAATAATGCTTTTTTTTTGGCTTTATTCTCTTTTTGCTTCTTTTCCTCTAGTTTTTTTACCTCTGCTTGGGCTTTGGCTAAGCTATCACGATCATAAACAGTAAGTACCATGTTACACGAATTTTGAAGAAATATACAAAAAACCCCGCACGAGGCGGGGTTTTGATCGTAATATTTAAGAGATATTATTATTTGTTTTGATCTGCTGGGGTGATATAAGGATTTGCATTAATTTCTGCTTGAGGAATTTTAAAAATCCAATCATTGTTTGCCGAAGGCTTTTCAATTTTAAAGGCATCCTGATAAAGAATTTCCGAAGCGCCGGAACCTCCGTTCATGCTATGATCGATACCCTCGTCCCACCTGATATGATCGATATATCCAAAGCCTTCGCCCCATAATTCCAACCTTCTTTGAAATTTAATTTCTTTCATTAAATCGGCTTGTGTTCCAAAAGCAGTCGCATCAAAAGCACTATCACGAGCACCTGCAATGGCCTGAAGTGCAGTTTGAGCCTTAGCGATTCCAGTAGCCCCTCTCATAGCATGAGCTTCTGCTTCAATTAAGTACATTTCGGCAGAACGCATATATATTATATCATCAGGATCAATACTTCCTGGGTTTTTGTTCCGCAATTTGAAATGCATGTAGGGGTGGGTGTTATGGCCAGAAACTAACCCATAAGTACTTTTAATAGCTGCTATTGCTGCGTCAAACTCTGCCTCAGTTGTATATAGAGGGTTGGTATTATTACTCCATCCCCCTTCTTGATTAGCTGCTGAAGAATTAGAATTAGGTGCATCTGGCAAAAACACATCTTTTCTATAATCGGTAGGTGGTATAGCGTCAACTAAACGTTTATCGGCAATTTTTGGATTATTTCTAATTTGACTGCCATTAAAAGTGTTGCTAGCCAAATAAAAGTAAGAGCGGAAGAAAGTAGTCTCTGTAGAAATTACATTACTACCCCAAATAACTTCGGGTAAACTGTTATTGTTAAATCCAGATTTCCAATCTGCTTCACCCATTAAAGGATAACCATTTCTCGCATCTACCGCAGCATCAGCAGCGGCTTGCCAATCTCCCTTTGATAGTGCCCAACGAGCTTTAATGCCATAAGCTACATTAATATTTAATTGTGATTTTGTTTCTGGCCCTCCAGTTGGTCTTGGAGTTCCTTTTTTAAAGGCAGCTATTGCTTCTTCTAAATCTAATCCTATTTGAGTATAAATATCTTCAACCGTTCCTCTAGGCCCAGTTGTTTGGGGTTTTAAAATAACAGGAACACCAGGGTCAGAGGATGGATTTCCTATCAAATATCCTTTACTATAGTGTTGAACCAATGACAAGAAAGCAAAAGCCCTGTATGTGTATGCTTGCCCTTTTATAGTCATTAGATTAGGCGTTTCTACCAAATCTCCTTGGCTTATCCTTTCAATTATCATATTAGCATGGAGAATAATATTGTATCGGTGATACCATAATATCTCATTAGTTAGTGAGGTCTCTACAGTGTGGTCATTCCATTGCATAGTATCCCTCCAGCCTAGATTATTGGCATCCGCTGAATGAATTAACACACCAGTTAAATTATCACCCATAGGTACCCAATAGTGGTCTCCAGCTCTTGATGAATCTCCACCTGGTAAAATAGTTTGAGATTGCGAATATAGACCGCGGTGTATACCGTTAAGAACCTTTTGCATACCAGCTTCATCTTCTAAAGCCACTGCAGGTGTTACCGCATCTGTCGGTACTGTTTCTAAAAAATCTTCAGAACAGGAAGCCATTGTATAAATTAAAATTACTAATGGCAAGTATTTAAGTGTACGTATCATAATTTTTTATTTTAAAATCCAACATTAATACCAAAAGAAAATATTTTGGAAGGGTTAAAGTCATTACCCTGAGGAGTACCTGCTAAGTTATATTGTGGGTCAAGCCCTTTTCTTTTGCTCTTTAAAAACAAATTCTCCCCAGTTAAAGATAAAGTCAAGTTATCCACACCCAGTAAATCTGTGACGTTTTTATTTAAACTGTACCCTATATTCACGTTTTTAATAGCCCAAAATGAGGCATCTGTTAAAAACTTATCTGACTGTGTTTGTACCAAAGTTTGATCGCCTATTTCAAGTCGAGGTACATTAGTGATATCTCCAGTTTTTCTCCATGCATTTAAGATATCTGGATGTTGAGAGCGACCATAACTACTGCTTGACATCATACTTGAATAGGCATTATCTAAAATACTACCACCCAAACCATATGTAATCAAAAAGTTAAAAGAAAAGCCTTTATAGCTAATAAAATTTGAGAAAGAACCTAATAAGTCTGGTACAGACGAGTCACCAGTGTAGGCACGCTGGGTATCTTGCCAATCATTTGTTGTTGTCATATTTCCATTCGCATCAAGAACAGGTACACTTTCGTTATCGTCGTTAGACTCATATACATAATAAAGCTGATCTCCTGTAGCTGGGTCAACTCCAGCTGTTCTATATAAATGGAAGTCATATCTGGATCGGCCCTCTGCCCAACGTTGTGAATTATTGATAAAAGGTTCGGGAATAAAAGTAATTTCGTTTTTTAGTGTAGATGCCTGTAGAGCAATGTCCCATTTAAAATCTTTTTTATTAGATATATGGGCTGTCAGACTGAGCTCCCAACCAGAGTTGTACATGTCTCCGATATTGTTTGGTTGAACATTAATGCCCACACTAGGCGGTTGTGGCAAATCAAACAACAACTCGGTTGAATTCTTTTTATAATACTCTACAGAGCCTTCAAACAAATTGTTGAATAATCCAAACTCTAAAGCAATATCAAAATTCTCAATGGTTTCCCATACTAAAAGATCATTGCCTAAGTCTGATAAAACAAATGCTGGTGCTGTCGCATTTGAAGTAATACCAAATCTTGCTTGATATAAATAGAAATCTAATAAGTCATCATTTCCAACTTCACCCCAAGAGCCTCTTAATTTTAAACGATCTATAAAGGATATATTTCCCATAAAATTTTCTTTATGAATGTTCCAAGAAGCACCGACAGAATAAAAATTACCCCAACGATAATCTGAACTAAAAACAGAAGTTCCGTCTCTTCTGTAAGAAGCGCTTAAATAATATTTGTTATCATAACTATAATTTAATCTTGAAAAATAGCCCTCCAAACGCTTGTCTGTAATTTCTCCACCCAAACTAACTGGATTCGAAAAATTGTCAAAGACTTCTAATCCAGGAACAGTCTCTATTGTTGCTAAAGCATCAAAATCAGAAAAATTCCGGCCATAACTTTCATGTCCTAATGTGAGTTCAATATTATGATTATCAAAACTTTTGTTGTAGTTCAATACTTGATTAAAGTTCTCGACCTGCCTTCTAAATCTATCTTCACTAAATCTACCATCAGGTTGAGCATCACCAATTATGGCATTTTCATACTCTTTTTCAATCCCTTCGTTAATATCTCTCCCATAAGTTAACCTCACGTGAAGACCCTCACTGAGTTTTAAATCTGAATAAAATCTAAGTCCATAGGTATTATCATTATCACTTTCTTTATTTAGAAGTAATTCCTGTAACGCATGTCTCCCTTGATTTCTAGGTCTTGTTCCAATGTTGTGTTCAGAATAGCCTTCACCATTATCAAATATTGGGTTTCCAAAAACATCTCTTATTAAGTTGCCCTGTCTGTCATTTACATGCACAGGATAAATTGGTCCTATGGACTGCGCAAATCCAAATGGATTAACGATGCTTCCTGTGCCAGCAGAACTTGGACCTCTAGCCTCAGTAATTGTAACATTTGCGCTACCTCCAATTTTAATCTTGTCACTAACATTAAAATCTGCATTTAATCGTGAGGTTAGCCTATTAAATTCTGAAGTAACTACATATCCTTCTTCATTTAAATAGGATGTGGAAAAAAACACACTATGATCATCACTTCCACCAGAAACACTTACGTTATAATTCTGTCTAAGACCAGTTTGCTGCATATAATCAAACCAATCTAGAGTTTGATAAACAACTCTAGCATTTGGATTAAGCTTACCATCTGTTCCCACAATTTGGTCGTTGGGGACATTAAATGGATTGTAACCTAGTTGACTGTAAATATTAGCAGAAGCGTATGCAGGATCTCCTCCTGCTGCTGTAGTGTTTCTGAGTGCCTCCCACATGGTTTCATAATATTGACCTGGATTCAATCTGTCATGGAAAGGAATTCCTCTTAAAACAAAACCATTCTGAGCAGATGCATTTACTCTGAGAGCACCCTCAGTTCCGTTTTTTGTTGTGATGATAACTACACCATTTGCTGCTCTTGAACCGTATAATGCAGTTGAAGCAGCATCTTTGAGTATTGTAAAAGAAGCAATGTCTTCTTGATTTATGGAATTAAGCGATCCTTCAAATTGGATTCCGTCAACAATAAAAAGAGGATCAGAACTGCCGTTTAACGTACCAACTCCACGAATTACAATATCTGGAGCTGAACCAGGTTGTCCATTTGTTGATGTGAATTGTACGCCAGTAGTCCTACCTTCAATGGCAGCAATTGGCGAGGTAACACTTCTTGTTAAAAGTTCATTTGCACCAATTACACTAACGGATCCTGTAAATGCTTCTTTAGTTGTTGTGCCATAAGCAACAACAATCACCTCATCTAAGGCGTTGTCTGGCTGTAAACTTACATTTTGTGTAGCTCCGCTAACGGCAATGCTTTGTGTGGCATAGCCTACATAGCTAAAGACTAGGGTTTCGCCTTGCGCGGCGTTAATTTGGTACTTCCCATCAAAGTCGGTTGAGGTACCGCGGTTGGTGCCTTGCACCACTACGGTTGCTCCGGGAAGCGGTTGGTTGTTTTCGTCGGTTACAGTACCTGATACGGTTTGTCCCCAAACCGCCGTACTCATGAGTGCCAGAACAAGCACTCCCATGTGTCGTATATAGTTCATATGATTTCGGTTTTATAGTTAATACGCCCTAAATTGTACAGTATTTTTAAAACTACAAAACTATTCGTGTGTTATTTTCAGTAAAAACCCTAAAAAAGGGTGTTTTTTTATGAAAAATGCCAAAAATTTATTTACTATAGTTATTAGTTTTTTCGACGTTAAAAAAATGTTAAAAAATGAATGTGTTTAAGGCTTTGAGAAAATCCCGTTTTGGCTAATTGGAAATGTGAGAATTGGCTTTACTGCCCACATTATAATTTGGTGTAATGGAATTCGGCTTGGTTCGGGATAAACTATGCCAGCCTTTCCTTAGGCGGACCTTTAACTATTACCTATTAACCATTAACGAATAACTACTGCCTGATCACTATTGCCTGTTGCCTAATAAATGTTTTTAACGGCATCCTTTTGATTTTCTTCACGCTCTTGTTATGAAGCCATTAACATAAGAACCGAATTCGATGTTTTGGTGTTTTCTTTTCCACCAGAATAATGAGAAAAACGATGAATTTCAGTTGCGCAGCAACGCATCGTTTTTGGAGTGGTTTTTAACGGTGTTAAAAAATTCCTTTGGAAAAGTGTCCTTTTCTTTGATTCGTTTCTTTTGGACACTCAAAAGAAATGAATGAATACATCCCGACAGTTTGACAACTATTAACCATTAACTAATTGCTACTGCCCCTGCCTGCCGGCAGGTACTGCCTAATCACTATTGCCTGTTGCCTAATAAATGTTTTTAACGGCATCCTTTTGATTTTCTTCACGCTGTTGTTATGAAGCCATTAACATAAGAACCGAATTCGATGTTTTGGGGTTTTCTTTTCCACCAGAATAATGAGAAAAACGATGAATTTCAGTTGCGCAGCAACGCATCGTTTTTGGAGTGGTTTTTAACGGTGTTAAAAAATTCCTTTGGAAAAGTGTCCTTTTCTTTGATTCGTTTCTTTTGGACACTCAAAAGAAATGAATGAATACATCCCGACAGTTTGACAACTATTAACCATTAACTAATTGCTACTGCCTGATCACTATTGCCTGTTGCCTAATAAATGTTTTTAACGGCATCCTTTTGATTTTCTTCACGCTGTTGCTATGAAGCCATTAACATAAGAACCGAATTCGATGTTTTGGGGTTTTCTTTTCCACCAGAATAATGAGAAAAACGATGAATTTCAGTTGCGCAGCAACGCATCGTTTTTGGAGTGGTTTTTAACGGTGTTAAAAAATTCCTTTGGAAAAGTGTCCTTTTCTTTGATTCGTTTCTTTTGGACACTCAAAAGAAATGAATGAATACATCCCGACAGTTTGACAACTATTAACCATTAACTAATTGCTACTGCCCCTGCCTGCCGGCAGGTACTGCCTAATCACTAAAGGCTTTGCCTTTTTACCAAATCCTTTGTCCCCTTTCTATCCAACTTTCCCGAGGGGGTATACACAAAAGCACGCACATAAAAAACCGCTTTTGGGACATGGTGTTTGTCGTTTCCCAAAAGGGTAGTTGCGATTTTCAACGCATGTGCGCTGTCTTTAGCTATTCCCTCAAGGATAAGGACCAATTTTTCGCCGAGTTGCGCATCTGGAATTCCCGTAAAAAAGAAAGGGATGTTTAGGTGTGGACGTAGTTTTTCTTCCAGTTGCTCTGGGAAAATCTTTTTTCCACCCGAGTTAATGACAAAATCACGCCTGCCCAGTAAGCTAAAGGCATTTTCATCAACCCGTTCCACTATGTCGTTTGTTTGTATGGGTTCTTTTGAAATATAGGGAACGTTAAGCGTGAGGCAACTATCCGAATCAAGCGAAATACCAACATCGGGCATTGCTGTAAAAGGTGGAGTAGGGTAGGTTACAGGGCGCGTAGCCACATGGGTCAGCGTTTCGGTCATGCCATAGGTTTCCATGCAGTTGGGGTGTGTTTCGTGAATTTTTTTACGCAGGGCTTCTGCAATGGGTGCGCCACCAATGAGAATCGTTTTGATTTGGGCCAGTTGATGCAGGTTTTCAGCAGCTTGCAATGGAATGAGCGCGGCAAAATCGTAGGTTTTGCCTTGCAGGTCGAGTTTGGTTTTTGGAGCAATTATATCGAGGTCGAGTCCCAATATGAGGGCACGTACCAGCATCATTTTTCCAGCGATATAAGCTACAGGTAAGCACAATAGTGCCGTATTGCCTGGGGATAGCTTAAAAAAAGCCCCTGTGCGTTCCGCCGAAGCGCGCATGGCTGCTTTGGGCATTTCTAGGGTTTTCGGCGTTCCGGTTGAGCCCGAGGTTTGCAACAATATCATTTTGCCATCACTAAGCCAGTCCACTAAAAAAGTACCCAATGTATTTTGCGCTGCATCAGAATCCTTTGTCCAAGTTTGGGCTGCATCCAACAGGCTTTTGTGTGTGTATGCCTTGCCGTTGAGTCGAAATTTTGGGTGTAGTTCCATCTTAAAAATCAAAGGTATAGTCCCAAGCTAAGTTTGTGTCGTAGCGTAAAACCCCTTTTGACACCACTAATGGACTTTCGATATTATTGGTAAACAGACTCCCGGTGCCAAGCCCTTGCGGGGTTGTGGTTTTGAGCGAAGCCGTCCATTGCGCAATGGCATTTAGCCCGATATTGCTTTCCAGCGCACTCGTAACCCACCATCCGATGTTGCGTTCCGCTGCCAGTTTAATCCATTCTTCGGAAGCAGCAAATCCACCCACCAAACTCGGTTTTAGGATAATGTATTGCGGTTTTGCACGGTCCAATAAATCCTCTTTTTCCGATGCTTTAAAAGCGCCAATGAGTTCTTCGTCAAGGGCAATGGGCAATGGGGTTTGGGCGCAAAGTTCTGCCAGTGCATTTTGTTGTCCGGCAGCAATGGGTTGCTCTATGCTATGGATATCAAACTGGGCAAGGGTTACCAGTTTTTTAAGTGCATCGTTAGCTGAAAAGGCACCGTTCGCATCTACGCGAAGGGTTACCTCATCTTTAGCATAGCGCTTTCTGATTTCTGCTAGCAATTCGCATTCTTGCGCAAAATCCAACGCCCCAATTTTAAGTTTGATGCAATCAAAACCAGCTTCAATTTTTTCAAAAATCTGTTGACGCATAAAATCCATATCGCCCATCCACACCAACCCGTTTATGGAAATGGACGTTAATCCCCGACTAAAATCGGTGTCAAACAGCTGAAATGGGCTAGGGGAGTTTAGGGATTTGAAAGCCATTTCTACACCCATTTGTATCGAAGGGAAATCAGCGCATAGCGCAGAAACGTCTTTGCCTTGTTGCAATGCCGTGCAAACGCGGGCGAGTTGCTCTTCAAAATGTGGAACATCATCATAGCTTAATCCGCGAAACAGTCCACACTCGCCAATACCGAATTTGTCACCGTCTTTGAGTTCAATGAAGAAGGTTTCTTTTTGGCGCAACACCCCTCTCGACGTTCCGCTAGGACGTTTAAAATCAAGCGTATATTTTTTAAAGCGCACTTCCATTAAAACCAAAATTGTGTAGCAAACACCAGCAAACTTAGTATAAAAGTGCTGATTGCCAGCGGTTTGAGTAAGATATCGAAATCTGCATGTTTTTGTACCCTAAGCGTTTTTTTCAATTGGACGGCTAGAGGAAAAACAACGAATAAGGGAAGGTAGTGCCAATAGTTCTGCATTGCAGAAATTAATCCAATACAAAAACAAACAATTCCTCCCAAAACAAGAAAAACGTGATACTTTTTAGCAGTATTAAGTCCCAGCACCCCAGCTACTGTTTTTTTACCTACGGCAGAGTCGTTTTCAATATCCCTCATGTTGTTTAAATTCAACACCCCAACGCTCAAAAATCCGATGGCAAAAGCCAGCCACCAAACGGATGGGGTAAGGGTTTTGGTTTGCAAGAAATAGGCTCCGCAAACTGCCAACAGTCCAAAAAATAAGAATACAAACACATCGCCCATAGCGTGATAGCCATACGCCCCTTTTCCGGCGGTGTATTTGTAAGCAGCGAGGATAGCTCCCAAGGCAAGCCCCAAAAACAGCAAACTGTTTGCCAATTCGCCTACGCCAAAGGCAAGGGAAATGGTTAAAATTGCCAGCCCCAAACTTATAATTGCCGTGAGTAATATCCCTCGAAAAAGCGCATTTTTCGAAAGCAATTGTTGCTGCAATACACGTTTGGGTCCTACCCGATTTTCGTTATCCGTTCCTTTGATACCATCGCCATAATCGTTAGCAAAATTGGAAAGGATTTGAAAGGCAATAGCCGTGAGTAGGGTGCTTCCAAAAAGTCTCCACGAAAAGTTGTGGTGTTGCACCGCAAGGGCGTTTCCGGCTACAATCCCAGCAACCGAAAGCGGTAGCGTACGCAACCGCGCCGCCGAAACCCAAATGCGAAACAACGAGGGTTTGCTCACTATGGAAATTTAGGATATTGCTTAAAGTTGGGTGCGCGTTTTTCCAAAAAGGCGTTTTTGCCTTCTTGCGCCTCGTCCATAAGATAATACATCAATGTAGCATCGCCAGCGAGCTGCATAAGCCCGTGTTGTCCGTCCAGTTCTGCATTCATACAACGCTTGATCATACGCAACGCCAAAGGACTTCGCTGCTGCATGATTTTACACCATTCCACCACCGTGTCTTCCAAGTCTTTTAGTGGTACCACCTTGTTTATCAATCCCATTTCTAAGGCCTCTTGCGCCGAATATTGCTGACACAAAAACCAAATCTCACGGGCTTTTTTCTGTCCCACGTGGCGTGCCAAATACGACGAACCAAAACCACCATCAAAGCTACCTACTTTAGGTCCCGTTTGTCCGAAAATAGCATTCTCGCTGGCAATAGAAAGGTCGCATACCACGTGCAAAACGTGTCCGCCACCAATGGCATAGCCGTTTACCATGGCAACTACCGGTTTTGGAATCTCTCGAATTTTTTTGTGCAAATCCAATACGTTTAGGCGAGGTACGCCGTCTTCGCCAACATAGCCGCCAACGCCTTTTACGTTTTGATCGCCACCGCTGCAAAAAGCCTTTTCGCCTGCCCCGGTAAATACCACCACGTCAATGTCATCGCGTTCTCGACAAACGTCCATGGCTTCCAACATTTGGTTGTTTGTTTCTGGACGGAAAGCGTTGTAAACACGTTCACGATCAATGGTAATTTTGGCAATGCCTTCGAAAAATTCAAAGCGGATATCGCTGTACTCTTTAATGGTTTCCCAAGTTCTCATAGATGTCAATTTAATTTTTTGTTTCGGCCATAGCCTTAAAATAGTTTAACAATGTGGTATCGTTCCGTTTTCTGGGGGTGCTAATTTCTAATATTTTCGCGGTTTTTGAAGCCTTATAAAAGGAGCGCAATGCCCGTTTTAATTCCCAATCAGATTTTACGCACCTATAGCGCAGTCCAAAATGTTTTGCCAAATGTCGTGCATGTCGCCCGTGAATGGTTTCAAAATAGGTGTCGTATTTGGGGGTGTCTTTGTCGCCTGGCAAAATCCTGAAAATCCCACCCCCTTGGTTATTAATCAGAATGATGCGCAAGTTTTTAGGAATATAATTGTTCCACAAGCCGTTGATGTCGTAAAAGAAACTTAAATCACCCGTAATCAACACCGTTTGTTTGGGGTTAATTTGTGCGGCACCTATCGCTGTTGCGGTACTCCCGTCTATGCCAGCTGTGCCACGGTTACAAAAGACCTCTGTTCCCTGTGGTAAATCAAAAAGTTGTATGTATCGAATGGGAGAACTGTTTGCAATGTGCAGCTGTAAATTATCGGGTAGAGATTGTGAAATGCGTTCAAAAACCTTTATATCCGAAAATGGAACTTTTGACAAATACCTTTTTCCCCTATGAAGATACTGATGGTGTTTTGCTAAAATTTTGGGTTGATAATCACTATCAATGGGTTTACTTGCGCTAAGGGTTTCAAGTGCTTTTTCAGCAGGCGTATTGATATGCTTTGTGAAATAATAAAAGGTGTCGTTTGCCTTGGTTGTGTCGATATGGAAGTGGTGCGCTGCACGGTGTTTGCGTAAAAAGAATTTAATCTTTTTAGAGACTATCATCCCCCCAATGGTAAGCAACAAATCAGGTTGTAGGTCTTGAGCTGCACCGTCCTGTTCATGTTCCATGGGTGCCATCAAACAATCAATAGAAGCTATCGCTTTGGGGTGTGAGAAGTTTGATGTTTTTTCGGAAAAGACAATCACGCTAGGATCATCAAGTAGGTTGCCCAGTGCGTTGCTCAGCTCTGGATTGGGTTTTGAAACCCCAATCAAAATCATTTTTCGTTTGGCTTTTTCCCAAAGTGATTGGATTTCTTTAAAGTCAGTATCGTGTTTGGGTGCAATAGCTTCAAGAGCTTCTGGGAAATCAATGGGTGTTTCGGTCATCCCGTAGAGGGGTTCCTCCATGGGTACATTGATATGGACCGGTCCTTTTGTGGCGCACACTAACGCCAACACCCGCTGCAATTCGGCAATGTTATGTTTTTGATGTTTTTGCTGTAGCGCATCAATCTCTTTTTGGCTTGGGCTGCCCTTAAAATAAGGTTGCTTGTTACTAGCGAGTAAGGCGTTTGTTGCATGGGAAACATCCGGTTTTAATGAAGCGGCATCCAAAAGATGGGGGCCAAAAACACCTTCTTGTTGAATGGTTTGACCATCACCGATATCTACACGGTGTGGCATACGGTCTGCAGAAATCACTACTAGAGGAATTTCACTGTAATAGGCTTCTGCAATTGCTGGATAATAATTTAATAGCGCAGAGCCCGAAGTGCATACCAACGCCACAGGGTGATTCAGTTGTTGTGCCATGCCCAACGCAAAAAAGGCTGCAGCACGCTCGTCTACGATGCTGTAGGTACTGAAAAAGGGGTTTTCAACAAAGCCGTTCGTCAGGGGTGCGTTCCGCGACCCTGCCGAAATCACCACATGCTTGATGTGGTACTGTGCACAGTAGTGCACAACGGCTTGGGGGAGTGGAATTTCAGTATAGCGCATTCGATGTGAGCTTGCGTCTGATTTCATAGCTGTGCAAAGGTACAAAACCAATGGCGAGTGTGCTAATGCTAAAGGAGTTAGAGTACACGAAGAAGCGTCTCGGTTTTACGAATACTTTCTTGCCATTCGGTTTCAGTATCGCTTTCTGCAGTGATGCCTCCACCTACATGCAAAAGCAGCTTGTCTTTTGCCAATTCTGCACAACGTAGGTTGACAAACAAATTGATAGTAGCGTCTTGTATGGGTCCAAAGAAACCTGCGTAATAGCTACGATTGTGGGTTTCGTGTGTGCTCAAAAAGGCCAAACTTTCTTTTACTGGAACACCTGCAACGGCAGGGGTAGGGTGGAGCAGACGCACAATTTCTAAGGGGGTTGTTGATGCAACAGCTACTTGGAAATCGGAACATAGATGCACCAAATTCCCTGCGCGCTTGGTGTAGGTAGGTGATGTGGTGATACCCTCTTTTGGGAATACAGTTTCCAATTGGGATTGTATAAAATCGGTCACCATTTGTTGTTCATCAATTTCTTTCGAAGTCCAGTTGGGGGTAGTATTTTCTGTATAAGGCAAGGTTCCCGCCAATGCCATGGTTTTTAAAACGCCGTCCTTAATGCTTAATAGCGTTTCGGGAGTTGCTCCCATCCATTCTCCAGTTTTGGGGTGCGACCAAAAATATACCATGGCGTTTGGATAGCTGTGTACTAACCTTAAAAAAGAGGTTGCCATTTCCCCGGTAAAGGGTTGGTCGTGAATTCTAGAAACCACAACTTTGGTTACGCTTTTTTGGTCAATGGCTTTTTTAGCAGCTTCAATTAACCCTAAATAATAGGCTTTGCCTGTGTTGGTTATTGGGTGCTTTGTTTTGGTAGGGCTATGTTCAGATTTGGGTATGGTAAATTTTTGTGTTAGCTCATTTGGGATATAGGTGTAGGTGCTTGTTGCTTCAAAAGGAGCAAACACAAAACCATTTTCTTTTAGTGTTTTGGTTTGGTGGTGTGTAGGGTCTTGCTGTTGATAAACTGTGATAGTATCTGTATGCGGTAGGCGAAACATCACAAACGGAAGTTGCTTTGCCCTAAGGGCATTAAAAAAAGCGATAAAGTCGTTTTGGTTGTCAGGCATAGGTTGTAAATGCAACAGTTGCAAAGCTACGCATGACGTTTATAATTACATAGTGATAGTTCAGCAACTGTAATTTCTTTAAACCACAAGTTTTTTTTAGGCTAAAAAACCTGACATAAAAAATCAAAACAAAAAATTAGCAAAGTGTGTTTGAAAGCCTAGAAAATTATACTACATTTGCAGCCCTTTAAATAAAGGATTAAAGTAAGTATAACGTATGCCAACCATATCGCAACTAGTTCGCAAAGGCCGCAAAGACCTTGTAAAGAAGAGCAAATCCGCAGCATTGGATTCATGTCCACAACGTCGTGGAGTATGTACTCGTGTATATACTACTACGCCGAAAAAACCAAATTCCGCAATGCGGAAAGTGGCTAGGGTTCGCCTGACTAACGGAAACGAGGTAAATGCCTATATCCCCGGAGAAGGTCATAACTTACAAGAGCACTCCATCGTACTTGTACGTGGAGGTCGTGTAAAAGACTTGCCCGGAGTGCGTTACCACATTGTTCGTGGTGCACTCGACACCGCAGGTGTTGAAGGCCGTTTACAGCGTCGATCTAAGTATGGTGCGAAACGACCTAAAAAGTAACAGTAGCGATAAGATAACATGACGTTCAAGCTTACTTGAACCACTCAAACCCAGAATATGAGAAAAAGACAGGCGAAAAAGCGCCCTCTACTTCCCGACCCGCGTTTCAATGACCAACTGGTTACGCGCTTTGTAAACAACCTGATGTGGAGCGGGAAAAAATCTGTAGCATTCAAAATCTTCTACGATGCCATCGATATCGTAGATTCCAAAAACCAAGACGAAGAAAAAGATGCACTCCAAATATGGAAAGATGCGCTTTCTAATGTGATGCCTCACGTTGAGGTTCGCAGTCGTCGTGTGGGTGGTGCTACTTTTCAGATTCCAATGCAAATTCGTCCAGACCGAAAAATTTCTATGGCCATGAAGTGGCTTATCGGTTATGCACGTAAACGCAACGAAAAATCAATGGCGCAAAAACTTGCTGCCGAAATTATTGCTGCCGAAAAAGAAGAAGGTGCTGCCGTGAAAAAGCGTGTAGATACCCACAAAATGGCAGAAGCAAACAAAGCATTCTCACACTTTAGATTCTAATCATCGTAGCATAAACCATGGCAAGAGATTTAAAATACACACGTAATATTGGAATTGCAGCGCACATTGATGCTGGTAAGACCACAACTACCGAGCGTATCCTTTACTACACTGGGGTTAGCCACAAAATTGGTGAGGTACACGATGGTGCTGCTACCATGGACTGGATGGAACAAGAGCAAGAACGTGGAATTACCATTACTTCTGCCGCTACCACTTGTGAGTGGACGTTTCCAACAGAACAAGGAAAGCCAGTAGATGGTGCACAGCCATATCACTTTAATATTATTGATACCCCCGGACACGTGGACTTTACTGTTGAGGTAAATCGTTCGCTTCGTGTTTTGGATGGTCTTGTATTCCTGTTTTCAGCTGTTGACGGTGTAGAACCACAGTCAGAAACCAACTGGCGTTTGGCAGACAATTACAAAGTGCCACGTATGGGCTTTGTAAACAAAATGGACCGCCAAGGTTCAAACTTCCTTAATGTTTGTACCCAAGTTCGTGAAATGCTTAAGTCTAATGCTGTACCAATTGTACTTCCCATTGGTGAGGAAGATAACTTTAAGGGCTGTGTTGACCTAGTAAAAAACCGTGCTATTATATGGCACGAGGATAATATGGGTGCAACGTTTGATGTTGTAGACATCCCTGAAGACATGAAAGATGAAGTTGAAAAATTCCGTGGCGAGCTTATTGAAGCGGTTGCTGAATACGACGAGAATCTTTTGGAAAAATATTTTGAAGACCCAGATAGTATTTCTGAGGATGAGGTACACAATGCGCTTCGTGCGGCTACGCAAGATATGAGTATCATCCCTATGATTTGTGGTTCTGCTTTCAAAAACAAAGGTGTACAATTCTTGCTTGATGCCGTTTGCCGATATTTGCCTTCTCCAGAGGATAAGGAGGCGATTGTGGGTACAGATCCAGATTCTGGTGCTGAAATTTTACGTAAGCCCTCGGTGAATGACCCCTTTGCTGCTTTGGCATTTAAAATTGCTACTGATCCTTTTGTAGGACGTTTGGCATTCTTTCGTGCGTATTCAGGTCGTTTGGATGCAGGTTCTTATGTGTTGAATAACCGTTCTGGAAACAAAGAACGTATTTCCCGTATCTATCAAATGCACGCCAATAAGCAGAATTCTATTGATTTTATTGAGGCTGGAGATATTGGTGCTGCAGTAGGTTTTAAAGACATTAAGACAGGAGATACACTTTCTGCTGAAAAATCACCTATCATTTTGGAAAGTATGGACTTCCCCGATCCAGTAATTGGTATTGCGGTAGAGCCAAAAACCAAGTCCGATGTAGATAAATTAGGTATGGCGTTGGCAAAACTTGCTGAAGAAGATCCAACCTTCCAAGTAAAAACGGATGAGGCTTCTGGTCAGACGATTATTTCCGGTATGGGCGAGTTACACCTTGATATTATTGTTGATCGTCTTCGTCGTGAATTTAAAGTTGACGTAAACCAAGGTCAACCACAAGTAGAGTACAAAGAAGCAATTACTTCCTCAACCGATCACCGTGAGGTATATAAAAAGCAATCGGGTGGACGTGGTAAGTTTGCCGATATTGTGTTTACTCTAGAGCCTGCCGAAGAAGGAAAATCAGGTCTTGAGTTTGTTAACGAAATCAAAGGAGGTAACGTTCCAAAAGAATACATTCCATCTGTAGAAAAAGGCTTTAAAGAAGCGATGAAAAACGGTCCATTGGCTGGTTTTGAAGTAGATGCTATCAAGGTTACGTTGAAAGACGGTTCGTTCCACCCTGTGGATTCCGATTCGCTTTCGTTTGAGTTAGCAGCAAAAATCGGATACAAAGCTGCTGCTAAAGCGGCAGGTGCTGTAATCATGGAACCCATAATGAAGCTAGAGGTGCTTACTCCTGAGGAAAACATGGGAGATATTGTAGGTGACCTTAACCGTCGTCGTGGGCAAGTAAACAGCATGGACGACCGTGCCGGTTCTAAAGTAGTAAAAGCCAATGTGCCACTTTCCGAAATGTTCGGTTATGTGACATCATTGCGTACGCTTTCTTCGGGTCGTGCTACTTCTACCATGGAATTTTCACATTACGAAGAAACACCACAAAATATTTCATCTGAAGTTATTGCAGCTGCAACAGGTCAGAGTTAAACAAGTAAACGATGAGTCAAAAAATTAGAATTAAGCTTAAATCGTACGACCACAATTTGGTAGATCGCTCTGCCGAGAAAATTGTGAAAACCGTAAAATCAACAGGTGCTGTGGTAACGGGTCCTATTCCATTGCCGACACACAAAAAACTTTTTACGGTTTTGCGTTCGCCACACGTGAATAAAAAATCGCGTGAACAGTTTCAGCTAAGCTCGTACAAGCGTTTGTTGGATATTTACAGTTCTTCATCTAAGACTATTGATGCCTTGATGAAGCTCGAATTGCCAAGTGGCGTAGAAGTAGAAATTAAAGTATAACACCCTTTGGGGAAAATATTCAGATTATGTCTGGTTTAATAGGAAGAAAAATTGGTATGACAAGCATCTTTGACGAGAATGGGAAGAACCTTCCTTGTACCGTTATTGAAGCAGGTCCTTGTGTGGTAACACAAGTTCGTACAAAAGATATTGATGGCTACGATGCACTTCAACTTGGTTTTGTTGACAAACCCGAGCGTAATGTTACCAAAGCGGCGAGTGGGCACTTCAAAAAAGCAAGCACAACGCCTAAACGTAAACTTGTAGAATTTCAAGGTTTTGAAGAAGCCTATAAGTTAGGTGACACCATTACTGTAGATCACTTTGCTGCTGGAGAATTTGTTGACATTACAGGGACTTCTAAAGGTAAAGGATTCCAAGGAGTAGTAAAACGCCACGGATTTGCTGGTGTTGGACAATCTACACACGGTCAGCATAACCGTTTGCGTGCTCCAGGTTCCATTGGTGCTGCCTCATACCCAGCACGTGTATTCAAGGGAATGCGCATGGCAGGGCAAACTGGAAACGAAAAAGTTACCGTTCAAAACTTGCGCGTGCTCAAGGTTGTTCCTGAAAAGAATTTGATAGTGGTTAAGGGTTGTGTGCCCGGTCACAAAAATGCGTTCATTTTAATTCGTAAGTAATGAAAGTAGCAGTAGTAGATATTAACGGAAAAGATACTGGACGTACCGTTGCGCTGGATAAAGCTGTATTTGGCATAGCGCCTAACGAACACGCTTTGTATTTGGATGTGAAACAATATTTGGCACATCAACGCCAAGGAACACACAAAGCCAAGGAACGTGCGGAAATTGCTGGTAGTACCCGCAAAATCAAAAAACAAAAAGGTACAGGTACAGCCCGTGCGGGGAGCATTAAAAACCCATTGTTCCGCGGGGGTGGTCGTGTTTTTGGACCTCGTGTTCGTTCATACGAGCAAAAAGTGAACAAGAACGTAAAGCGTTTGGCACGCAAATCTGCGTTTAGCCTTAAAGCAAAACAACAAAATATTACGGTGGTTGAGGACTTTCAGTTTGATACACCGACAACAAAGTTGTTTCAAGCGGCTCTTAGTGCATTGGGTATTTCCGATAAAAAATCACTTTGGGTATTGGGTGCTCCCAACCAAAATGTGTATTTGTCTGGGCGTAACCTAAAAGCTATAGAAGTGCTTACCAACGATGAGTTGAATACATATAAAATTATGAATGCGCAGCATTTGGTACTTGCCGAAAGTGCCGTAGCTGCCATTGAAGCTAATTTGAGTAAATAACACACGATGAGTATTTTGCTAAAACCCGTTATTACCGAAAAAGCAACCCGCGAAAGCGAGTTGCGTAACCGCTACACGTTTTTGGTAAACCCAAAAGCGAATAAGGTTGAGATTAAAAAAGCCGTTGAAGCTACTTATGGTGTAACCGTAGAAAAAGTGCGTACACTAAACTACGGACCAGAAAGACGCTCACGTTATACCAAAAATGGTATTCAGCATTCAAAAACCAACGCTACTAAACGCGCCGTTGTGGAAGTAGCCGAGGGAGAAAACATTGATTTTTACAGTAATTTATAATAGGCTATGTCAGTTAGAAAACTAAAACCTATAACACCTGGACAGCGCGGTAGAGTGGTAAATGGTAACGACGCCATCACCACTGATAAGCCGGAGAAAAGCTTGCTTACTCCGAAAAAACGTTCTGGTGGTCGTAACAACAGCGGTCGCATGACGGCGCGCTACATTGGTGGTGGACACAAAAAACGCTACCGTATTATCGATTTTAAGCGCAATCGTTTTGATGCACCTGCAGAGGTGAAAACGATTGAGTACGATCCAAACCGCTCGGCGTTTATTGCCCTTACGCAGTTTGAAGATGGCGAAAAGCGATACATTATTGCGCAAGCTGGTCTTCAAGTAGGACAGCATGTGGTTTCGGGTGAAAAAGTACAACCTGAAATTGGAAACGCGATGCCTTTGGCTAATATTCCATTGGGTACTATTATCTCTTGTATTGAGTTGCATCCTGGTCAAGGAGCAACCATTGCACGTAGTGCCGGTGCTTTTGCACAGCTTATGGCTCGCGACGGAAAATTTGCAACAATCAAATTACCATCAGGGGAAACTCGTATGATTTTGACCACTTGTTTGGCAACTATCGGTACGGTTTCAAATTCTGATCATCAATTGGTGGTTTCTGGAAAAGCAGGTCGCAGCCGTTGGTTGGGCCGCCGTCCAAGAACCCGTCCAGTAGTGATGAACCCAGTTGATCACCCCATGGGTGGTGGTGAAGGACGTGCTTCTGGAGGTCATCCACGTTCGCGTAATGGTATTCCTGCAAAAGGATACCGTACACGTAACAAGAACAAGGCGTCTAACAAGTACATAATTGAACGTAGAAAAAAATAAGCAATGGCTAGATCACTAAAAAAAGGACCTTACGTACACCATAGCTTGGTAAAGAAAGTACAAGCGAATGTAGATTCAGGTAAAAAAGCCGTGATTAAAACATGGTCACGTGCTTCTATGATTACTCCTGATTTTGTAGGGCAAACAATAGCTGTACACAATGGACGTCAGTTTGTGCCGGTGTACATTACAGAAAACATGGTAGGACACAAATTGGGTGAGTTTTCCCCTACGCGTTCGTTCCGTGGTCATGCTGGAGCTAAAAACAAAGGAAAAAAATAAGCTATGGGAGTTCGTAAAAGAGAAACTGCAGACCAGCTGAAAGAAAATCGTAAGCACGTTGCTTTTGCAAAGCTTAACGATTGTCCAACATCGCCTCGCAAAATGCGTCTTATGGCAGACTTGATTCGCGGTGAAGGCGCAGAGAAAGCCTTGTCTATTTTGCGTTTTAGCGCAAAAGAATCATCGCGACGCCTAGAGAAACTATTGCTTTCAGCAATTGCAAACTGGCAAGCTAAAAATGAAGACGGTGACGTAGAAAAAGCAGGTCTTTATATTAAAGAAATACGTGTGGATGGGGGTACAATGCTTAAGCGTTTGCGTCCCGCTCCACAAGGAAGAGGTCATCGAATTAGAAAACGCTCAAACCACGTTACACTCGTGCTTGGAGCCAAAGATAACGCGCAAAGCTAATACTGAATATGGGACAAAAGACAAATCCAATAGGCAATAGATTAGGCATCATCCGCGGATGGGAATCCAACTGGTATGGTGGTAATGACTACGGTGATAAACTTGCCGAAGACGATAAAATTCGTCGTTATGTGCATGCACGTCTAGCCAAAGCAAGCGTTTCACGTGTTATCATTGAGCGTACGCTAAAACTTGTTACCATTACCATTACTACGGCACGTCCGGGGATCATTATCGGTAAAGGGGGACAAGAAGTGGACAAGCTTAAAGAAGAGCTTAAGAAAATTACCAACAAGGAGGTTCAATTGAACATTTTTGAAATCAAACGCCCAGAACTTGAAGCACAGTTGGTTGCAGCAAGTATAGCACGTCAGATTGAAAGTCGTATTTCATATCGCCGTGCCATCAAGATGGCAATTGCAGCTTCCATGCGTATGAACGCTGAAGGAATTAAGGTACAAATCTCAGGTCGATTGAATGGTGCTGAAATGGCACGTTCTGAAAGCTATAAAGATGGACGTATTCCATTATCTACGTTCCGTGCAGACATCGATTATGCACTTGTAGAGGCGCACACTACCTATGGTCGTTTGGGTATCAAGGTTTGGATTATGAAAGGTGAAGTATATGGTAAGCGTGAGTTGTCGCCACTAGTGGGCATGAGCTTAGGTGCTGCCAAAGGAAAAAACGAAAAGCGCGGTGGACGCAGTCCTCGCCGTAGAAAATAAAGTTTAGGTCATGTTACAACCGAAAAGAACAAAACACCGCAAAATGCAAAAAGGCCGCATGAAAGGTCTCTCGCAGCGCGGACATGAATTATCGAATGGGATGTTTGGTATCAAATCGCTTGATTCTAATTTCATTACCTCCCGTCAGATTGAAGCTGCGCGTATTGCTGCCACACGCTACATGAAACGTGAAGGTCAGTTGTGGATTAAAATTTTCCCAGATAAGCCCATCACTAAAAAGCCTCTTGAGGTACGTATGGGTAAAGGTAAGGGTGCTTTAGATCACTATGTTGCCGTAGTAAAGCCTGGACGTATTATGTTCGAGCTTTCAGGTGTGCCTATCGAAGTAGCTAAAGAAGCATTGCGCCTTGCCGCACAAAAGCTTCCCGTAAAAACAAAATTTGTGATTGCTCGTGATTTCGAAGCATAAAACGTACGTATGAAACAGTCAGAGATTAACGAATTATCGGTTGAAGAGCTAAACGAAAAGCTGGTTGCTTTTCAAAAGAGCTATGAAAGTGCACGTGCCACACATGCCTTGTCGCCACTTGAGAATCCCATCTCATTGCGTCAGCAACGTAGAACGATTGCGCGTATCAAAACAGCATTAACAAAACGAACATTAGAACAAGCGTAATATGGAATCTAGAAATTTACGTAAAGAGCGCATCGGAGTTGTGACAAGCAACAAAATGCAAAAATCTATTGTAGTATCTGAAGTAAAGCGCGTAAAACACCCTATGTATGGGAAGTTCGTTTTGAAAACGAAAAAGTACGTGGCACACGACGAAACAAACGATTGTAACATCGGAGATACGGTAAAAATTATGGAAACACGCCCAATGAGTGCATCAAAATGCTGGCGTTTGGTTGAAATTATTGAAAGAGCAAAGTAATGGTACAACAAGAATCAAGACTTAAAGTTGCCGACAACACTGGCGCCAAAGAAGTACTTACCATTCGAGTATTGGGCGGTACAAAGCGTCGTTACGCTTCTATTGGCGATAAGATTGTGGTTACGGTAAAAGAAGCCACACCAAACGGTTCGGCTAAAAAAGGACAGGTGTCTACTGCTGTTGTGGTGCGCACCAAAAAAGAAATTCGTCGTCCAGACGGGTCGTATATCCGTTTTGACGAAAATGCCTGTGTGTTGTTAGACGCACAAGGGGAAATGCGCGGAACACGTGTGTTTGGTCCTGTAGCGCGTGAGCTACGTGACCGCCAGTTTATGAAAATCATTTCACTAGCTCCTGAAGTATTATAATTATGGGAAAGAACAAATTTAAATCCGGAGATAAAGTACGTGTGATTGCAGGCGATCACAAAGGTTCTGAGGGTGAAATTGTATCGCTATTGCGCGAAAAGAACAAAGCGATTGTTTCGGGTGTAAACGTGGTAAAACGCCATACGAAGCCTAACGCACAAAACCCACAAGGGGGCATTATAGAAAAAGAAGCGCCTATCGCGATTTCTAATCTTTCGTTACTCACAGCAGATGGTCAACCTACTCGTGTTGGCTACCGCTTCGAAGACGGAAAGAAAGTTCGTGTGGCACGTAAAACTAATGAAGCTATTTAAGATGAGTTATCAACCTAGACTTAAAACCGAGTACAAAGAACGTGTGATACCACGCCTCTCAGAGGAGTTTGGCTACAAAAACGTTATGCAAGTACCAAAACTTGAAAAGATTGTACTTAGCCGTGGTGTTGGTGCTGCGGTGGCAGATAAAAAATTAGTTGACCATGCAGTTGAAGAGCTTACCATGATTTCAGGTCAAAAAGCTTTGTCTACGATTTCTAAGAAAGACGTAGCAACATTTAAACTTCGTAAGGGGATGCCCATTGGTGCTAAAGTAACCTTGCGCGGCGATAAAATGTATGAGTTTTTTGATAGATTGGTAACTGCTGCGCTTCCTCGAGTACGTGATTTTCAAGGTGTAAAAGCCGATGGCTTTGACGGCCGTGGGAACTACAATCTTGGGATTCAAGAACAAATTATTTTCCCTGAAGTTGATATCGATAAAGTACACAAAATTTCGGGTATGGATATCACATTTGTAACTTCAGCGGATACTGACAAAGAAGCAAAATCATTGTTAAACGAATTGGGTATGCCCTTTAAGAAAAACTAATATGGCTAAAGAATCAATGAAGGCCCGTGAGGTCAAAAGAGCTATGCTTACCGCCAAGTATGCCGATAAACGTGCTGCCCTTAAAGCAGCTGGTGATTACGAGGCATTGCAAAAACTTCCTAAAAACGCATCTCCTGTGCGCATGCACAACCGTTGCAAACTTACAGGTCGTCCAAAAGGATATATGCGTCAGTTTGGCCTTTCACGTGTAATGTTTCGTGAGATGGCAAACAAAGGATTAATCCCTGGAGTTAAAAAAGCTAGCTGGTAAATAAAAAGACTATGAATACAGATCCAATTGCAGATTTTTTAACGCGCGTTCGCAATGCGAACAGCGCTGGTCACCGAGTGGTTTCTATTCCTGCTTCTAAATTGAAGTTGGAGATTACCAAAATCTTGTTTGACCAAGGCTATATTCTTAGCTATAAAGAAGAAAAAGACAGCACACAAGGCAGTATCAAAATTGCTTTGAAGTATGACCGAATTACGAAAGAGCCCGTAATCAAAAAATTACAGCGTGTTAGTACGCCTGGTCTTAGACAATATTCGTCTTCGTCAGACCTTCCACGTGTGTTAAACGGATTAGGAATTGCTATTGTTTCTACGTCTCACGGTGTGATGACAGGGAAACAAGCGAAAAAAGAAAATGTTGGTGGAGAAGTACTTTGCTACGTTCACTAAACCTTTAAAAATTGAATTATGTCAAGAATTGGTAATAATCCTATTGCACTCCCAGACGGCGTAACGGTTGATATTCAACCCGATGTAATTACCGTTAAGGGAAAACTAGGCGAGCTTTCACAGCCTTATGATGCTGTTAGCATTGCACAAGAAGAAGGGCAGTTGTTGGTAACGCGTCCATCTGAAAGTAAAGAACATAAGGCAAAGCACGGTTTGTATCGTGCGCTAGTTGCTAATATGGTACAAGGTGTTACAGAAGGCTTTACTAAAGAATTGGAATTGGTTGGGGTAGGATATCGTGCTTCTAATCAAGGTCAGAAACTCGATTTGGCGCTTGGTTTCTCTCACAACATTGTGTTTGAATTGCCTAGCGAAGTCAAATTGGAAACCGTTTCTGAAAAAGGTAAAAATCCAATCATCAAACTGAGTTCACACGACAACCAACTGGTAGGTTCTATTGCAGCGAAAATTCGTTCGTTCCGCAAGCCAGAGCCTTACAAAGGAAAAGGAGTGAAGTTTGTTGGAGAAGTTATTAGAAGAAAAGCAGGTAAGTCTGCATAAGCATAAGTAGGGATATGAAAATGAATAAAACCCAACGTAGACAACGTATTCAAAAGCGCTACCGCGACGCGGTTCTCGGTACTGCCGACGTGCCACGTATGTCTATCTTTAGAAGCAATAAAGAAATTTACGCGCAAATTATCAACGACGAATCTGGGGTTACCCTTGCATCGGTATCTTCACGCGATAAAGAATTTGCCGAGCACAATGGAACAAAAAGCGAGCTTGCCCAAAAAGTGGGTAAAGCTATAGGCGAAAAGGCAGTTGCTGCCGGTATTTCTGCCATTCGTTTTGACCGCGGAGGCTATTTGTATCACGGACGTGTGAAGTCACTTGCTGACGGAGCACGCAAAGCAGGATTAAACTTTTAAGTATGTATCAAGATTATAATAATGTAGAATTTGTAAAACCCGGGGGTCTTGAACTCAAAGATCGTTTGGTAGGCGTACAACGTGTTACTAAGGTTACAAAAGGTGGACGTGCTTTTGGGTTCTCTGCTATTGTGGTAGTAGGTGACGAAAACGGCGTAGTAGGCCAAGGACTTGGAAAATCTAAAGAGGTTTCTGAAGCTATTGCCAAAGCTGTTGAAGACGCTAAAAAGAATTTGGTACGTATTCCTATCAACAACGCAACACTTCCTCACGAACAAAAAGGGAAGTATGGTGGTGCCCGTGTTTTTCTTAAACCTGCATCTGAGGGTACTGGAGTTATCGCTGGTGGTGCTGTGCGTGCAGTACTTGAAGCTGTTGGTATACACAACGTACTTTCTAAGTCGCAGGGGTCGTCTAACCCACACAACGTGGTAAAAGCCACTTTTGATGCATTGTTGCAGTTACGCGATGCCAACACTGTTGCAAAGCAACGTGGTATTTCACTCGAAAAAGTATTTAACGGATAAGGAAATGGCAAAGATTAAAGTTACACAGGTTAGAAGTAATATCAAGCGTCCTGAAGACCAAAAACGTACGCTAGTTGCCTTAGGGTTACATCGCATTGGTCAAGTGGTAGAGCACGATGAAACTGATGTGATTAAAGGAATGATTAACAAAGTAAAACACTTGGTAACCGTTCAAAACGCATAATATGGAATTAGGAAACTTAAAGCCAGCAAAAGGCGCAGTTAAAGGCGGAAGCAAACGTCTTGGTAGAGGAGAGGGTTCCGGATCTGGTGGCACGGCTTCACGTGGTCACAAAGGGGCAAAATCTCGTTCGGGATACTCAAAGAAAATAGGTTTTGAAGGCGGTCAAATGCCCTTGCAACGGCGTGTGCCTAAGTTTGGATTTACCAATATCAATCGCAAAGAATACGCAGGTATTAACTTAGATAAACTTCAAGTACTTGTTGATGATAAAAAAATCAAAGGAAGTCTTGATTTCGATACTATGGTTCAGTTGCGTTTGGTAGGCAAAAACGACTTGGTTAAAATCCTAGGTCGTGGCGAGTTGTCTGCGAAGCTAAAAGTAAGTGCCCACAAATTTACAGCATCGGCAAAAGCGGCTATTGAAGCTGCCGGCGGCGAAGCGATTACGATATAACAAATGAAACGATTTTTAGAAGTCTTATCGAATATTTGGAAAATTGAAGAGCTCAAAACGCGTATAGGGGTAACTCTTGGGTTGCTTGTCGTATACCGTATTGGTGCCCAAGTAGTACTTCCCGGAATAGACCCTATACAATTGTCTGAACTTGCCAACCGTACGGGTGGTGGCGGACTTTTGGGTGTATTGAACATGTTTACCGGAGGTGCATTTGCTAACGCTTCTGTTTTTGCATTGGGCATCATGCCTTATATTTCGGCTTCTATTGTTGTTCAGTTGATGGGAATTGCAATTCCATATTTGCAAAAACTCCAAAAAGAAGGAGAAAGCGGACGTCGTAGAATTAACCAAATTACACGTTGGTTAACTATCGCCATTTGTATTTTTCAAGCACCGGCGTATTTGTACTCTCTAGGTGCATTGGGTGTGCCAGATTCAGCTTTTGTACTTGGAAAAGGTCTTGGATTTATTGTGCCCTCTGTTATTATTTTGGTGACGGGTACCGTTTTTGCCATGTGGCTGGGAGAAAAAATTACAGATAAGGGGATTGGAAATGGTATTTCATTATTGATCACTGTAGGTATCGTGGCTACGCTTCCGATGTCGTTTGCGCAAGAGTTTGTTTCTCGTGTGACCGAAAACAACGGTGGTCCTATTGTTATTCTCATTGAAACTATTGTTTGGGTTGCCATCAATGCTGTTTGTATCTTATTGGTAATGGCAGTACGTCAAATCCCAGTACAATATGCACGTAGAACTGCATCTGGAGGTATTGACAAAAATCAAATTGGGGCTCGTCAGTATATCCCATTAAAACTAAATGCATCTGGTGTGATGCCTATCATTTTTGCTCAAGCTCTTATGTTTGCTCCGGCAGCATTAGGTCGTTTGGCGGGCGATAGTGAAGTTGGACAATGGTTTCAAGCATCATTCTCTGATATTTTTGGATTGTGGTACAATATTTTATTTGCTGTATTGATCATCGTATTTACCTATTTCTATACCGCCATTACGGTTCCAACCAACAAAATGGCTGATGATTTAAAGCGCAGTGGAGGCTTTGTTCCTGGAGTACGTCCCGGAACGGAAACCGCAGATTATCTAGACCGTATTATGTCGCAAATTACATTTCCTGGATCAATTTTTTTGGCAGCCGTGGCAGTATTGCCAGCAGTTGTATATCACTTATTCGGGATGCAACAGGGTTGGGCATTGTTCTATGGAGGAACCTCATTGCTTATTATGGTAGGCGTTGCGATAGATACCATTCAGCAAATCAATGCATATTTGCTTAACCGTCATTATGATGGTTTGATGAAGACTGGAAGTAAACGTAAATCAGCAGGGATTTAATGGCAAAGCAAGCAGCAATAGAGCAAGACGGCCAAATCATCGAGGCACTTTCTAACGCAATGTTCCGCGTAGAGTTAGAAAATGGTCACGTGGTTACGGCACACATTTCGGGCAAAATGCGCATGCACTATATCAAATTGTTGCCGGGAGATAAAGTAAAATTGGAAATGTCGCCTTACGATTTGTCAAAGGCACGCATTACCTATAGATATTAAAATATGAAAGTTAGAGCATCACTTAAAAAAAGAAGCGCCGACTGCAAGATTGTACGTCGCAACGGACGCTTATACGTAATCAACAAAAAGAACCCTAGGTTCAAACAAAGACAAGGATAATTATGGCTAGAATTTCCGGAGTAGATATTCCCAAACAAAAAAGAGGCGTTATATCGCTTACCTATATTTATGGGGTAGGTGGCAGCCGTGCTAAAGCAATTTTAGCCACTGCTGGTGTTGATGAAGACAAAAAAGTAAACGAGTGGAACGACGATGAAATCGGGCGTATTCGTGACGCAGTATCTGCCTACACTATTGAAGGAGAACTTCGTTCAGAAACGCAACTGAACATCAAACGATTGATGGATATTGGTTCGTTTCGTGGAATTCGTCATCGTATCGGTTTACCGCTACGTGGTCAGCGTACGAAAAATAATTCACGTACTCGCAAAGGAAAACGTAAGACCGTTGCTAACAAGAAGAAAGTAACGAAATAAAGCATAACACATGGCTAAATCAAGTTCAAAAAAGCGTAAAGTGGTGGTGGAAGCCTTTGGCGAAGCCCACATCAACGCATCGTTTAACAACATTATTGTTTCGCTAACCAACAACAAGGGTGAAGTAATTTCGTGGTCTTCTGCCGGAAAAATGGGCTTTAGAGGATCTAAGAAAAACACACCTTATGCTGCACAGCTTGCTGCGGAAGATGCTGCGAAAGTGGCACAAGAAGCAGGTTTGCGAAAGGTTAAAGTTTTTGTGAAGGGACCCGGTAATGGACGCGAGTCTGCCATCCGTACCATTCACAATGGCGGTATTGAAGTTACTGAAATTGTTGATGTAACACCAATGCCACACAACGGGTGTCGTCCACCTAAAAGACGAAGAGTATAATTTTAATTCCGCCGGCGAAGGATAGACCTTAATTCTCGGCACAATTTTTAAACAATGGCAAGATATACTGGTCCTAAGACTAAAATCGCACGTAAGTTCGGCGAAGCTATTTTCGGCGACGACAAAGCGTTTGAAAAACGCAACTACCCTCCGGGACAACACGGTAACAACCGTCGTAGACCCAAAAAATCGGAATATGCTATCCAGCTTATGGAAAAGCAAAAAGCTAAATTTACCTATGGTATTTTGGAGCGCCAATTCCGCAATCTGTTTGTTAAAGCTAACGCGAGTAAAGGAGTGACTGGTGAAGTCCTTTTACAACTTTGTGAGTCGCGTCTTGATAACGTAGTATACCGTTTGGGGATTGCACCTACACGTAGCGCAGCACGCCAATTGGTAGGGCATCGTCACATTACACTAAACGGTGAAATCATGAACATTCCATCTTGTCATGTAAAAACTGGCGACGTGATTGGCGTTCGTGAAAAATCAAAATCATTAGATGTTATTGAGCGCTCGCTTTCTGTTGCAAACCACGACCTCGAATGGTTGACGTGGAACGATGCAACATTTGAAGGTACACTGGTTTCTGTTCCTACCCGTGAGCAAATCACTGAAAACATAAAGGAACAACTAATCGTCGAATTGTATTCAAAATAATCCTATGGCACTATTTAATTTTCAAAAACCAGACAAGGTAATCATGATTGAATCGGATGAATTTGAAGGTATCTTCGAATTTCGTCCACTAGAACCTGGCTATGGGCTTACAGTTGGTAACGCACTCCGTCGTGTGATGCTTGCATCGCTTGAAGGTTTTGCAATTACTTCGGTTCGTATCGATAAAGTGGATCATGAATTTTCTACGCTTCCTGGAGTTGTTGAAGATGTTACTGAAATCATCTTGAACTTTAAGCAAGTTCGTTTTAAACAACAAATTGATACAGTAGAAAGCGAAACGGTTAATGTTGCTGTGGCAAACCAAAAGCAACTTACTGCAGGAGATTTGCAGAAATTTATTTCAGGTTTCCAGGTGTTAAATCCCGATTTGGTGATTTGCAATATGGACGAGAGCGTTGCACTTAACTTTGAGTTTACTATCGAGAAAGGACGTGGTTACGTTCCCGCTGAGGATAACAAAAAGGCTACTGCACCTATTGGTACCATTGCTATTGACTCTATCTACACTCCTATCAAGAATGTAAAATACACTATTGAGAATTTCCGTGTAGAGCAAAAAACAGATTACGAAAAACTTATTTTCGAAATCGTAACAGACGGGTCGATTCATCCAAAGGATGCGTTAACTGAAGCAGCTAAAACATTGATTCATCATTTTATGTTGTTCTCTGACGAGCGTATTACACTTGAAGCAGACGAAATTGCACAAACTGAGACTTACGACGAAGAATCATTGCACATGCGTCAATTGCTAAAGACGCGTCTAATTGACATGGATTTGTCTGTTCGTGCATTGAATTGTTTAAAGGCTGCAGAAGTAGACACCCTTGGCGATCTTGTGTCGTTTAACAAGAGTGATCTGATGAAGTTTAGAAACTTTGGAAAAAAATCCCTTACCGAGTTAGAAGAATTGGTTATTGCCAAGGGATTGAACTTCGGTATGGATTTGGCAAAGTACAAATTGGATAAAGACTAATTCCGCAATAGCTAGTAATTATGAGACACGGAAAAAAAGTAGCCCATTTAGGGCGTACCAATACCCACAGAAAAGCGATGCTTGCCAATATGGCAGCTTCGCTAATTGAGCACAAACGTATCAATACTACTGTTGCGCGTGCCAAAGCACTCAAAACATTTATTGAACCGCTTATTACACGTTCGAAAGAAGATACAACACACAACCGCCGTATTGCCTTTAGAGCATTGCGTAACAAATATGCTGTGACGGAATTGTTCCGCACGGTTTCCGAAAAGATAGGTGATCGTCAAGGGGGGTATACCCGCATCATTAAGTTAGGGAACCGTTTAGGGGATAACGCTGATATGGCACTTATTGAATTGGTAGACTTCAATGAGGTGTATGAAACGGCGAAACCTAAGAAAAAGTCGCGCAGGCGTAGTGGTAAAAAAGCTGATGTACCTGTGACTGAGGTTGCCGAAGCACCTGTAGAAGAAGTTGAAACTGCTGTCGAGTCGGTGGCACCTGAAGCAACTGCTGAAACTTCTGAAGCGGATACTGCTGAAAAAGAGGCACCTCAAACAGATGCCGCAACTGAAGACGAAAATAAGGCAGAATAATTTTCAACAGCCTTTTGATAAAAACAAAGGATAAACCCAATGGTTTATCCTTTTTTTTGTGTTAGTTTTGCAAAAACATTTTGACCGAATGAGCCAATACCAAAACCGTAAAAAAGCACTTATATTGCTCGAAGACGGAACGGTGTTTCACGGAAAATCCATCGGCATAGATGGGCAAGCATTTGGCGAGTTGTGCTTTAATACAGGCATGACAGGATATCAAGAAATATTTACTGATCCCTCCTATTATGGGCAACTTATGGTTACGACCAATGCGCACATAGGAAATTACGGCGTGTTAAACGACGAATCGGAGTCAGGCGCCATTCAAATTGCTGGCCTTATTTGCAAAAACTTTAATACCGGATTTTCTAGAGAAGCTGCCGACAGTTCTTTGTACGACTTTTTTAAATCTCAAAACCTTGTAGCCATATCTGATGTAGATACACGCGCACTGGTAAGTTATATCCGTGACAACGGAGCCATGAATGCCGTAATCTCAACAGAAACAGACGACTTGGACGCGCTGAAAAAACAGCTTGCTGATGTGCCTTCTATGAAAGGATTAGCGCTAGCGCCAAAGGTATCTACCAAAGAATCCTATTTTGTAGGTGATGAGAATGCACCCTTACGCATTGCAGCACTTGATTTGGGTATCAAAAGAAATATCTTGCGCAACTTGACTGCTAGAGGGGCTTATGTTAAAGTATTCCCATTGCATGCCACTTTCGAAGAAATGAGCAATTGGAACCCTGACGGATATTTTTTATCAAATGGACCTGGTGATCCGGAACCCTTGCACTCGGCGCAGGCTGTTGCTGCAGAAATTATTGCCAAAGGATTGCCACTCTTTGGAATCTGTTTGGGGCACCAAACCATTGCACTTTCACAGGGTATTTCAACATACAAAATGCTAAACGGTCACCGTGGGATTAATCATCCCGTACTGAACGAAGAAACTGGAAAAGGGGAGATTACTTCTCAAAATCATGGATTTGCCATTAATCGTGAGGAAACTGAAGCGCACAAAGAGGTAGTAATTACACACACGCACCTAAACGATAATACTGTTGCGGGCATTCGTATTAAGGATAAACCTTGCTTTTCTGTGCAGTATCACCCAGAAGCAAGTCCTGGGCCACACGACTCATCGTATTTATTTGACCAATTTATTTCACAAATTAACAACCACAAAAAGCAAGCATCATGAGCATCATTTTAAGTGTACACGCACGTCAAATTTTTGATTCCAGAGGAAATCCAACCGTTGAGGTTGATGTAATTACAGAAAATGGAATTTTGGGTCGAGCTGCGGTTCCTTCTGGTGCTTCTACTGGTGAGCATGAGGCCGTAGAGCTTCGTGATGGCGGTAATGCCTATATGGGTAAAGGGGTTTTACAAGCGGTTAAGAATGTAAATGAAATCATTGCTTCTGAGCTTTTAGGGACATCTGTTTTTGAGCAAGAAGAAATCGATCAAATTATGATTGATTTGGATGGTACGCCTAACAAATCTAAACTTGGTGCGAATGCCATTTTAGGTGTTTCGCTGGCTGTAGCAAAAGCAGCTGCAAACGAATTGGGACAACCGCTTTACCGTTATGTTGGTGGCACTCGTGCCATCACGCTTCCCGTTCCTATGATGAACATTATCAATGGGGGTTCTCATTCCGACGCGCCTATCGCCTTTCAAGAATTTATGATTATGCCCGTTAAGGCGGTTTCCTTAACGCAAGCCCTTCAAATGGGGACTGAAATTTTCCATAACCTTAAAAAGGTGCTTAAAGGAAGAAATCTTAGTACTGCTGTTGGGGACGAGGGTGGATTTGCACCAACGTTGGGAGGCACTGAAGATGCGCTAGACACCATTTTGTTAGCGATTGAAAAGGCTGGATATAAACCTGCTGAAGAAGTGATGATTGCGTTAGACTGTGCGGCAGCAGAGTTCTATGTAGACGGCAAATACGATTACACCAAATTTGAAGGTGCGTCTGGAAAAGTGCGTTCTTCACATGAGCAGGCAGATTATCTTGCTTCTTTGGTTGAAAAATATCCTATCGTTTCCATTGAAGATGGTATGGATGAAAACGACTGGGAAGGCTGGAAATACCTTACTGAAAAAATTGGAGGCAAAGCACAATTGGTTGGCGATGACTTGTTTGTAACTAATGTTACGCGCCTCAGCCGTGGAATTGAGCAAGATATTGCTAACTCTATTTTGATAAAAGTGAATCAAATTGGGTCGTTGTCTGAAACTATTGCAGCAGTGCAAATGGCACAAAACGCTGGATATACTTGTGTAATGTCACACCGCTCTGGTGAAACAGAAGACAATACCATTGCCGATTTGGCAGTAGCCTTGAACACTGGACAAATCAAAACAGGTTCACTTTCACGAAGTGATCGTATGGCAAAGTATAACCAATTGATTCGTATTGAAGAAGAATTGGGAAGAAACGCCTACTACCCGCAAGAGAAAGCATTTAAAGTGAAGTTTTAATTCACTACGTTTAATTTTTAGGAAGTTTAAGCTATGGCTAAAACAGCGACATTGTCTTATGAAGACAAATCGGTTGAATTACCTCTTTTAGAGGGAACAGAAAACGAATGGGGAATTGATATTAAAACCCTTCGAGGAAGTACGGGGCTAATTACCCTTGACCCCGGATATAAAAACACGGGCTCTTGCCAAAGTGCCATTACTTTTTTGGATGGTGAAAAAGGAGTTTTGCGTTATCGCGGGTATGATATTGAGGATCTTGCCAACAACGCCGATTTCTTAGAAGTTGCTTATTTGCTCATTTTTGGTGAATTACCTAACCAAGAACAGTTAGATAAGTTTTTGACGGATATCAAGGAAGAATCCTATATCAACGAAGACCTAAAGAAGATTTTAGAGAGTTTTCCGAGTGCTGCGCATCCTATGGGGGTTTTATCTTCATTAACAAGTGCATTAACGGCATTTAACCCTTCTTCTGTCAATGTTGAAAGTGAAGAAGAAATGTACAAGGCTATCATACGTATTTTAGGGAAATTACCGGTATTGGTGGCTTGGGTGTTCCGTAAAAAATCAGGTCTTCCATTAAAGTATGGCGATTATTCACTTGGATATGTAGAGAATATTTCTCGAATGATGTTCCGAAAGCCAAACAAGGAATATGTTGCCAATCCCATTGTGGATGCAGCATTGAATAAGCTATTAATTCTCCATGCTGACCATGAGCAAAACTGCTCGACTTCTACAGTACGCATTGTAGGTTCTTCGCATGCAGGCTTATTTGCATCTATTGCAGCAGGTATTTCAGCCCTTTGGGGTCCCTTACACGGTGGTGCAAACCAAGCTGTGGTTGAAATGCTCGAAGCCATTCGTCAAGATGGCGGCGATACTAAAAAATACATGCAAAAAGCCAAAGACAAATCTGACCCATTCCGATTGATGGGCTTTGGACATCGTGTGTATAAGAATTTTGATCCACGTGCTCGTATCATAAAAAAAGCTGCCGATGAGGTACTCAATGACCTGGGTGTCGTTGATCCTGTATTGACTATAGCTAAAGAATTAGAAGCTGAAGCCTTGAGCGACCCTTATTTTGTACAGCGTAAGCTATATCCAAACGTGGATTTTTATTCCGGCATTATCTACCGTGCCATGGGAATTTCTACAGAAACCTTTACGGTCATGTTTGCCCTTGGACGTTTACCTGGATGGATTGCACAGTGGAGAGAAATGCGACTCAACAAAGAGCCTATTGGACGTCCAAGACAGGTTTATGTCGGCGCGAATCAACGTCCGTTTGTCGCAATTGACAAGCGTTAACTTTTTCGTTGTAATTCTCTAGAGGTAGTCTTTCGAAATTACTGCTTTTTGTTGCTGTATTTTTTTAAAGAATAAACGCACTGACTCTGATTGTGCCGATACACTTACCTTATGATGCTCAAAATGAACACTATACGCATCGCTTGTCCCTTTAAATAAAGTGAGCTTATAATACGGAATCACCACGGCATAGGTTTCCAAAAGTGATCGAAACCGCAAAATAATTCCTTTGGGGCGCAATTCGATGTTACAGATATTGTCGTTATGGTCTAATAAAAAAAGCGCGTCAATTTCTTTGCTACTTGCGGTAACATACAGCTTTGGAGAACCCACTCCGCCTAATTTTATACGCTGTAGAAGCGTAAAGGGTTTGCCCACAAGGGCATCTATTTCATCGCGTTGCAATTTGTTGTTATACGATACGTTTGCTAGCATTTCACAAAGATACAGCAAAACCATTTGCACCTTATGGAAACCTGTATCTTTGCAATTCATTTTAAGTGATGGAAAAACAACTTGCTGAACAGTTACGTGTTTATTTTAAGGAGCAATACAACAAGGAGATTGCCACTTTTGATATGCAACCTACCAAACCACAATTTGAGGGCGATTTGACCTTGGTGGTGTTTCCACTTTTAAAAAGCGTGCCCAAAAAACCTGCAGACCTTGCTGCGGAATTGGGAGATTATTTGGTTGAAAAAGTAACAGCAGTTGAAGCCTATAATGTGGTACAGGGTTTTTTAAATCTTCAAATTTCAGCATCTTATTATATTGATTTTTTGCAGCGTATTCAACAAGACGTAGATTTTGGTTTTAGTGCGTCTACCACATCCTCTCCAAAAGTTTTAGTGGAGTATTCCTCACCAAACACCAACAAACCCCTCCACTTGGGGCATATTCGTAATAACCTGTTGGGCGCATCAGTAGCCAACATTTTGGCTGCTAATGGCAACCGCGTGCATACCACCCAAATCATCAACGACAGAGGGATTCATATTTGTAAGTCGATGGTGGCGTGGCAAAAGTTTGGCAATGGCGAAACGCCAAAGTCATCTGGATTAAAAGGCGATGCATTGGTTGGGAAATATTATGTGCTTTTTGATCAGCAGTACAAAAAAGAAATTAACGATTTGGTCGCTTCGGGCATTGAAGAAGCGCAAGCCAAAAATGAAGCGCCTATTTTGCAAGAAGCCAAAACGATGTTACTGCAATGGGAGCAAAACGATACGCAAGTACGTGCGCTTTGGGCGCAAATGAATGGTTGGGTATATAAAGGCTTTGCAGAAACCTATTCGCGTTTGGGGGTTGATTTTAATTCCTATTATTACGAAAGCGATACCTATGTGTTGGGTAAAGAAATTGTTGAGGAAGGACTCGAAAAAGGTATTTTTTACCGAAAAGAAGACCAATCTGTTTGGGTTGATTTGACCGACGATGGATTGGATGAAAAATTATTGCTTCGCGCAGACGGCACTTCGGTGTACATGACCCAAGATTTGGGCACGGCACGTTTGCGCTACACCGATCATCCCGATATGGGAGGTATGGTGTATACCGTTGGAAATGAGCAGGATTATCATTTTAAAGTGCTTTTCTTGATTTTGAAAAAACTGGGTTACGATTGGGCATCGCAGTTACACCATCTGAGCTATGGTATGGTGGATTTGCCTAGTGGAAAAATGAAGAGTAGGGAAGGTACTGTGGTAGATGCCGATGCACTCATGGACGAAATGCATGCCACTGCCAAAGAAATTTCTATAGAGTTGGGTAAGCTAGAGGGTATGTCTGACGAAGAGAAAGAATCCCTCTACCATACTATTGGTATGGGCGCATTAAAGTACTACATCCTTAAAGTGGATCCCAAAAAGCGTATTTTATTTGACCCAAAAGCCTCTGTGGATTTTAATGGAAACACGGGTCCTTTTATCCAATATACCCATGCGCGTATTCAATCTATCTTGCGTAAATCCGGAGATATTGAGTCTACTTTTGATGGAAGTGTTTCTTTACACGAAAAAGAGCGATCTGTATTAAAAACAGTTGAACAGTTTCCATCAATTGTGGCTGCTGCTGCACAGCAATACAGCCCTGCGTTGGTGGCAAACTATCTGTATGATTTGGTAAAGCAATTCAACTCGTATTATCAAGAAGTGCCCATTTTGGTTGAGGAAAATGACCTGCGTTCTTTTCGGGTTTTGTTGTGTAGTATTGTAGGTTCTGTTATCCAGAAAAGTTTAGGCTTGTTGGGCATAGACGCGCCAAACAGAATGTAATAAAAAAAGCCCCGAGGAAACCTCGAGGCTTTTAATCTAAGAGTTATCTTTCTTATTTCTTAGAAACGGCTGCAGCATAAACTACAAGACCAAATCCAATTTTGTTAATGGCATCACCAATGTTGTATACAACATCCATGTTTACACCTATTCCATCTACAAAGTCATACCAACCGTCAGTACCGATCATGTATCCTAATGGGTAGATTGCCCATCCGATAAGTACAAATAAGGTTAGTGTTTTGTGTGCTTTTTCAACAGCACCACCTGCAGAAGCAGCAAGTTTAGCTAATGGACCAAACTTGATTAACCATGCAATGTAGAAGTATGCTAAACCAGAAGCAAGACCCCAAAGTGCTGGACCGCTAGCCGTATCAGAAACTTCACCGAAGTAACCTGTTACAAGCATTACAAGCGATGCCCAAATCAATGTGCTAAGGTGTTTTGTTGTAGCACCTGCAGCTTTGAGAATCAAGTAAAACTCAACACACATAAGTGGCACTGTTAAAATCCAGTCGATGTAACGAATTTCAGTTGTTACACCACCAGAAGTAGCAGCCTCTCTCATGTAGTAATAGTGTACAGCAGCGATGAAAGTAATCAAACCTGAAACCAAGATTGACGTTCTCCATTTGCTGTCGAACTGATTTAACGACAAGAAAAAGAATGCTGATGCAGCAGTCATCGCCATTGTTCCTAAAAAGAAAGTGAAATTTACCGGATCACTTAAGTCCGCAATTGTAACTAAATTAGTAAGTGTCATAATTTTTTAAATTATATTTTGTTTAGTGCAAGGTATAAAAAATTAAACAAACGGTATATATTTGACTAAATATTTTTTAAAAACATTAAATAAAAATGTTGCTCATACAAAAAAATAAATCCATTAAAATTGCTATTACGTTGATTTGCACAGTGTTGGGTGTGTTCATGCCAAACACTTTTTTGTGGGTTTTAGCAGCTATTAATGTGTTAACAATAGGCATAATTCATGGCGCAAATGATTTATTTATCCTTTCAATAGCCAGTAAAACGGTAAAAAAACATCAGTTTAGTTATCTTTTCCTCAGTTATGTTTTTTTTGTTTTGGTTATGGTTTTAGCCCTTCAAAGCGTTCCGCAATGGGCTATTTTGCTTTTTGTTTTGGTGAGTGCTTATCACTTTGGCGAACAACAATGGCATACTTCCCAAATTGTCAATGCTCCAAAAATCTATTTGTTCTATGCTGTCTATGGAGTATTCCTTTTTGCACTCCTTTTCTACACCCATATTGATCAAACCATTGCCGTAATCAATGAACTTACCGCCATTACATTAAAGGTTCAACTATTCCAATTGCTTCTAATTATATCATCTGTACTGTCCATATTTCTTATTTTTTTAAACTTTATCCAGCTAAAAAGTCAGCTGCTTTTTCAGTTTTTTGCACTCTTGGCAATAGCGTTATTGTTCACACAAACCTCACTTTTGTGGTCTTTTTCTGTGTACTTTGTGCTGTGGCATAGTCTGCCTTCCCTTAAAGCACAAGCACTAGAACTTTTTCCTGATAAACCCAAGCCCATTACATCTTACCTAAAACTAGCCCTGCCGTACTGGATTTTAGCAATGATTGGATTTACCTTGGCTTTATTATATTATAAGGACAACTCAGATACCCTTCTAGCTGTATTTTTCAGCTTTTTGGCCGCCATTACCATACCGCATGTATTTGTCATCTTTAGGATGTATCAAAAAAAGTAATTCCGTAATTTTGACTTTTATTCCATTTCATGTTTGAACAGTTTAGTAAACGCTTAGATAAAGCACTCAAAACACTTAAAGGTCACGGTCGTATTTCGGAAGTCAATGTTGCCGAAACGATGAAAGAAATTCGTCGAGCCCTGCTAGATGCCGATGTTAATTTCAAAATTGCTAAAGCCTTTACACAAGAAGTTAAAGAAAAAGCCCTAGGTCAAAAAGTGCTTACCAGCCTTAAGCCAGGGCAACTTTTGGTGAAAATTGTACAAGACGAACTCACTGCGTTATTGGGTGGTCAAAAAGCCGATATTGCCGTTTCGGGCAAGCCTGCTGTTATTTTGATGAGTGGATTGCAAGGTTCGGGGAAAACCACCTGTGCAGCCAAACTTGCCAAACACCTTAAAACAAAACAAGCAAAAAAGGTCCTTTTGGTAGCTTGTGATGTCTATCGCCCTGCTGCCATTGACCAACTTCAGGTATTGGGCGAGCAAATTGAGGTTTCCGTGTTTGCGCAACCCGAAAATAATAACCCCGTTGATATTGCCAAGCAAGCCATTCAACACGCCAAAACGAATCAATATAATGTGGTGATTGTAGATACCGCGGGTCGCTTAGCTGTTGACGAGGAATTGATGCAAGAAATTGACGATATTCACAAAGCGGTGCAACCCACCGAAACACTTTTTGTGGTTGATGCTATGATGGGGCAAGATGCTGTAAACACAGCAAAAGCCTTCCACGACCGACTTCAATTTGATGGTGTTGTTCTTACCAAAATGGACGGTGATACACGCGGAGGTGCGGCACTTTCTATCAAATCTGAGGTGAATAAACCCATTAAGTTTATTGGTACTGGCGAAAAAGTAGACGCTCTTGATGTGTTTCACCCAGACCGTATGGCAGATCGCATTTTAGGTATGGGGGATGTGGTTTCGCTGGTAGAACGTGCCCAAGAGCAAGTAGATGTCGAGGAAGCAAGACGTATTCAACAAAAAATCGCTAAAAAGCAGTTTGGTTACGATGATTTCTTGAGCCAACTCAAACAAGTACAACGTATGGGTTCCATGAAAGATTTGGTAGGGATGATTCCCGGAGCTAGTAAAGCCCTTAACGGAGCCGAAATTGACGAAGACGCCTTTAAAGGGGTAGAGGCACTGATTCAGTCCATGACACCAAAAGAACGTCAGCAACCCAAGCTACTGGACTACAGCCGAAAAATGCGTATTGCCAAAGGGGCGGGTATGCAAATGGAAGATATCAACAAACTGGTAAAGCAGTTTGAGCAAATGAATAAAATGATGAAAATGATGCAAGGGGGCAAAGCTTCTAAGCTGATGCAAATGTTTGGAAAATGAGCACAATTTTAGACGGGAAAGCCACCTCAAATCAGATTAAAGAAGAACTCGCGCAAGAAGTAGCCGCGCTTAAAGCTGCTGGAAAACGCCCGCCGCATTTGGCAGCCGTTTTGGTTGGAAACGATGGCGCAAGCCTTACGTATGTAGGGAGTAAAGTACGCTCTTGCGAGAAAATCGGTTTTGCATCTACCCTTATTCATTTGGAAGATACCGTATCGCAAGTCGAACTTTTAGCTACAATAGAAAAGCTGAACAATGATGCCAAACTTGACGGCTTTATTGTACAGTTGCCTTTACCCAAACATATTGATGAAGAGGTGGTTTTACATGCCATAAACCCCAACAAAGATGTGGACGGTTTTCATCCAACTAATTTTGGAAAAATGGCATTGGGCATGGAAACCTTTATTCCTGCAACGCCCTTTGGTATTATGGAATTGCTTCGCCGCTATAATTTAGATATCAGCGGAAAGCATGCGGTAGTTATTGGGCGTAGTCATATTGTGGGTCGTCCTATGAGTATTTTGTTATCTGAAAAAGGCAACCCCGGCAACGCTACGGTAACGCTAACACATAGTAGAACGCAGCACCTTGCTGAAATTACCAAGTCTGCCGATATTGTAGTATCAGCTTTGGGCGTGCCCAATTTTGTTACTGCCGATATGGTAAAGCAAGACGCCATTATCATTGATGTGGGCATTACACGTGTCCCCGATGAAAACCACCCCAAAGGTTATGTTATTGTTGGCGATGTTGCCTACGACGAAGTCAAAGAAAAGGCTAGCTTTATCACGCCTGTTCCGGGGGGTGTAGGACCCATGACCATTGCCATGCTATTGCAAAATACCATGTTGGCATATCAGCGCAATCAAACATAATGAATCCCGAACTTCAAAAAGCCGTTGAATTGGGGCAGGCGCTTCCGCTCATGGAGGCTTTTTATACCATTCAGGGCGAGGGTTACCACAAAGGTAGTGCTGCATTTTTTGTGCGTATTGGCGGTTGTGATGTGGGTTGCCATTGGTGTGATGTAAAAGAAAGCTGGGATGCGAATCTTCATCCGCCAACCTATATTAATGACATAGTAACTCAGGCAAAAAAATATGCTGATACTGTGGTGGTTACAGGAGGAGAACCCCTAATGTGGAACATGCAACCGCTCACAGAAGCATTTCATGCTGCGGGTATAAAAACGCATATCGAAACTTCTGGGGCATATCCGCTAACTGGAATTTGGGATTGGATATGTTTGTCGCCTAAAAAAAGAATGCTTCCCAAAAAAGAAATTTACGCCCATGCCGATGAGTTGAAAGTTATTGTGTATAACAAAGACGATATTCAATTTGCCGAAGATCAGGCGCAACATATTAGTGACTCCTGCAAATTGTATTTGCAACCCGAATGGAGTAGACGCGAAACGGCTATTCCATTGATAGTACATCACGTATTGGAAAATCCAAAGTGGTTGGCATCGTTGCAAACCCACAAATACCTAAAAATCCCATAGTGATTGACCCGGAAAAACTTCCCGAAAAAGCGGGGCAAATTGCACAAGAAAACACCAAGTATTTCAAAAAATTAAAGGCAAGAAAGCCCAAGCAACTTGATGCCATTATGGCAAATTTACACAAAGAAGTCTTTGAGCAAATAGATTGTTTGTCGTGTGCGAATTGCTGCAAAACGACTGGTCCGTTGTTTTTGCCATCGGATATTAAACGTATTAGTAAGCGTTTGAAAATGAAACCTGCCGATTTTGAAGCGACTTATCTCCGTGTTGATGAAGACAATGATCGTGTGTTGCAACAATTGCCGTGTCCCTTTTTGGGTGCTGACAATTATTGCAATATTTATGAAGACCGCCCCAAGGCGTGTCGAGAGTTTCCCCACACAGACCGACCTAAATTCTATCAAATTGCCAATATTACCCAAAAAAATGTAGCGGTTTGCCCCGCGGTGTTCACCATGGTGGAGCGTTTAAAAACGGAACTTCCCTTATAAAATTTCCCTAACTTAGGGCGTTAATTATTTTTTGTGCGCTTTACCTGGTTTATAGCTCGTAGAATTATCGGACAGCGTTCGCATCGTAGTAGCGTGTCAGGACCTATCATTACCATTGGTATTATTGCCATTGCGTTGGGCGTGATTACCATGCTTATTGCTTTGGGAACCGGAGTTGGGCTTAAAAATAAAATAGGGGATAAGGTAGCTGCATTTAGCGGGCACATTCGGGTAACGACCCTTGAAAACAGCCAACGCGTGGAAACCTTAAAACCTTTGGATGACGCGGATGAAATTCGTAAAGCTATAGCTCAGCAATCCAATATCACTTCTGTGCAGGCAGTGGCGTATGTCCCCGGTGTGATGCTTAATCAAAAGGGCTTTGACGGTATTGTTTTTAAGGGAATAGACACCTCATTTAATCAAGATTTCTTTTCTTTTTTTGGGGTTACGGATAGTGTTGCGCCACTTCAAAAAAATGATATTTGGATTTCTTCAGAAATAGCCAAAAAACTATCGCTACAGCTTGGCGACCGTGTGCCCTTGTATTTTGCTTCGGAGGAGACGACTATGCCCAAACGCCGAACGTGTACCGTGGTTGGTGTTTTTAGTACAGGCTTTTCAGATTACGACCAAACCTATGTACTTGGGCATTTGGATATCGTGCGTTCGTTGTATGGTTGGGAGCAAAATCAAGTTGGGGCTTATGAGCTTTTTTTGAAGGATGATACCCAACTTACTGAACAATCCGATACGCTTTACGATAGCATTGATGCCCTTGTTGATGTGCAGCATATAGAGGAGCAATTCCCTGAAATTTTTAATTGGATTCGGCTGTTTGGTACCAATATCTCATTGATTATCATCATTATGATTGTTGTGGGGGGTGTGAATATGATTACTGCATTGCTCGTTCTTATTTTAGAGCAAACACAGCTTATTGGCATCACACGTATGTTGGGCGCACGAGTTCGCTCATTGCAACATCTTTTTCTCATTCAGGGGGCATACCTTATCGGTGTCGGGCTTTTTTGGGGAAACCTTATCGGCTTAGGATTGCTTTTTTTACAGCAAAAAACAGGGTTTATCACCCTTGACCCCAATACATATTATGTGGCAAAAGTTCCTGTTTATATGGATGTTACAACGGTGCTTTGGCTCAATGGACTTACGTTACTGATGTGTATGGTATTGCTAGTGCTTCCTTCATTTATTATTGCAAGAATCCCACCCACGCAAGCACTTAAAATCAATCCGTAGGCATTGGTTTCCTTTTAGGCATTGTCTACCTTTGCCACATGCAATATGTAAATAACATTCTTGAAACGATTGGCAATACACCGCTGATTCGCTTAAATAAAATCACCGCTGAAATAGACGCTTTGGTATTGGCTAAAGTGGAATATTTTAACCCGGGAAGTTCGGTCAAAGACCGTATGGCACTAAAAATGGTGGAAGATGCTGAAGCTGACGGTCGTCTTAAACCTGGAGGTACCATTGTGGAGGGAACTTCTGGAAATACAGGAATGGGATTGGCACTAGCTGCCATAGTAAAAGGGTATAAACTTATTTGTGTTTCAACAGATAAGCAATCAAAAGAAAAATTTGATATTCTGCGTGCTGTGGGTGCCGAGGTCATCGTTTGCCCTACTAATGTTGCTCCCGATGATCCACGCTCCTATTATTCCACTTCAAAACGCATTGCCGAAGAAACGCCGAATGCTTGGTATGTGAATCAATACGACAATCCCTCTAATGCCGTAGCGCATTACGAGCAAACGGGACCAGAAATTTGGAAACAAACCGATGGTAAAATTACCCATTTTGTTGTGGGTGTAGGGACAGGCGGTACCATTTCGGGTGTTGCTAAATACCTTAAAGAGAAGAACCCTGATATTAAAATTTGGGGCATTGACACTTATGGTTCGGTGTTTAAAAAATACCATGAAACGGGCATTTTTGACGAGAAAGAAATTTACCCCTACATCACCGAGGGGATTGGCGAAGATATACTTCCCGAAAATGTGGATTTTGATCTTATAGATGCGTTTGAAAAAGTAACCGATAAAGACGCTGCGGTGTATACCCGAAAACTCGCGCGCGAAGAGGGTATTTTTGCAGGCAACTCTTGTGGTGCAGCCGTAAAGGGCGTATTGCAACTCAAACAACACTTTGGACCCGAAGATGTGGTGGTAGTGCTCTTGCACGACTCTGGTAGCCGTTATGTCGGTAAAATGTACAACGACGACTGGATGAAAGAGAAGGGGTTTTTGTAGTTTATCTCAACACTTTTGTCGGGAACACCACGGGGCTTTCATGTCCGTCTTTCCCCACAGTTGCCACACCAAACAGATAATTATCAATCACAATCCCCTCAAGCGTGGTTTCAGTAGCCTTACCAACATACTTACTAAACTCCCAGGTGGGTGAAATTGTGTGTCGCCAATAAACTGTGTACCCCTTTATGTTGCTAGATTCAGATGGCGTCCATTTTAATAGGGTATTGGGTTCCACAACGCCTCCAATGGCAAGCTCTTTAGGCGCCGCAGGCGCCCACGCCAAAGATGCTAACGCAATTGCATTTACTGCCGTGAGCTTGGCAGCGTAGTCCGCATTTACCCCTGCCAATACATCCCCGTAGGCAATGCCATTTTCGGTGCGCAAATCTTGATGCTGGCGGTTGTAGTTTTCATGGGCTTCCATAATGCGTACTCCAGCAAAACCGACATCGTTAAAGGGGCGATGATGTCCGCCTCTGCCAAATCGGTCAAGGCGATAAATAAGCATAGGGTTCATTTTTGGCATATAAGTTTTTGTAGTCGTAAATACATAACGTGCCAACTGCCTTGAAATACCGTCTACTTCGCCTCCATAAAAGCGACGTAGTTTTCGCTGACGCTCTGTTTCAGTAGGTGGAGTAGGTTCTGAGAAAATACGAAAGCTTCGGTTGTCGATAACTCCATCTACACCCTCAGTGTTTCCAATCATATCATTGTTCAGCACACCAATGATCTCCCAATTATTTTCTAGGGCATACTGAGCCAACCCTTTTCCGCCATACAAGCCTTGTTCTTCTCCAGAGAGTCCTACATATACTATACTGTTTTCAAAACGGTACTTTGATAACACCCTTGCAGCTTCCAATGCACCTGCCATTCCTGTAGCGTTATCGTTTGCCCCAGGGGAGTCTGAGGTAAAGTTGTTGGGATCGCTGACACGCGAGTCAACATCGCCACTCATAATCACATAGCGATTTGGATGTTTTGTGCCCCGCTGTATGGCTATAATATTATTTATCCATACGCCGCGGGTGAGGCGATTGCCATCAGCATCGAAATAGTTTTTTTGCTCAAAAACCTCCAAGCAATTGTTGCAGTCTACACTAATTTTTTCAAAGGATTTTTTAATCCAACGGCGTGCTGCTCCAATGCCTCTAGTTTCAGAAACCGTATCACTGAGGGTGTGTCTAGTGCCAAAATTAGCGAGGGTTTCCACATCTTTAATAATACGGCTTGACGATACCGAATCTATTATGGTATACATCCGCAAATCTTGTTGTGAATATCCTATTATAAAAACAAAAATGAGGATGAATTTAGCCCAGCGCATATTAAAAACAATAGGCGTTTTCGGCACTTATTTTTTCGGCAATAAGGTTTCGTAGTTCCACTACATTGGGATATTCATGGTATTTGGTATAGCGTTTTAAGCCCATTAAAAGTGCTTTTTGCTCATCGCCTTCGGCAAAAGAGAGAATAGCTTCGCGCCCTTTAGCACAAATTTTTTCAGTTGCCTGATACAAGTACAATTGGCTCATAGCAACTTGATGTTTTTGTGCCTCTAATCCATATGTGCCAACATTTTTTTCTGCACGCAATAGGGCAGACTCAGCCAAATATATTTCAATGAGAATGTCGGCAACCGCCAGCAGTATTTGTTGGTGTGATTCAAGTTCTGTTCCGTATTTCTGTACGCCTGCACCGGCAATCATCAAAAACACTTTTTTTAGGTTTTTCAGCACATGCTTTTCTTGACTTAACGGCTCTGAAAAATCAGGGATACCAAAATCGGGAATACCCAAAAGTTCTTCGCCCACCGCAGTTGCAGGACCTATCAAGTCCAACTGTCCTTTCATGGCTTTTTTGATAAGCATTCCCACAGTGAGCATACGGTTAATCTCGTTAGTTCCCTCGTAAATCCTAGAAATGCGCGCATCGCGCCATGCGGTTTCCATAGGTGCATCGGCAGAAAAGCCCATACCGCCAAAAATCTGAACACCTTCATCAGCGCTACTTTGCATATGTTCGGAGCATGCCACTTTTAGAATAGAACACTCAATGACATATTCTTCCACCCCTTTTAATTCCGCCTCTTGATGGCTGTTTCCAGCAGCTACCCGTAGCGCAATGCGGTCTTCAATATCTTGAGCTGCACGATAACATGCCGATTCTCCTGCATAGAGGTGGGTTGCCATGTTGGCTAATTTTTGTTTGATAGCACCAAACTGCGCAATAGGCGTTTTAAATTGTACCCTTTGGTTGGCATATGAAATAGATTCATTAATAGTTCTGCGTTGCCCATCGAGTGTAGCAACAGCCAATTTTATACGCCCAACGTTTAGGGCATTCATTGCAATTTTAAATCCATTCCCTCGTTCAGAAAGCATGTTTTCTACGGGTACTTTAGTATCGCTAAAAAATACTTGTCGTGTAGAGGAGGCGTGGATTCCAAGCTTCTTTTCTTCTTCACCCATTGTAATCCCGTTTTCAGGGTCATTGGGTATAATAAATCCAGTGATGTTCTTGTCGTCTTCAATGCGCGCAAAAACAATCATCAAATCGGCGTAGCCTGCATTTGAAATCCAAATTTTTTGACCTGAAATGCGATAATGCGTTCCGTCTTCTGAAAGTACCGCTTTGGTTTTTCCACTATTGGCATCAGAACCGGCTGTAGGCTCAGTTAAACAGTAACAGCCAATCCACTCACCTGAGGCAAGTTTGGGAACATATTTTTGTTTTTGTTCTTCGTTTCCGTAGAGGACAATGGGCATGGTGCCAATACCTGTGTGTGCCCCAAAAGCAGTAGACAATGACCCCGATGCGCCGGACATATATTCGCAAACCAGCATGGTATCCACAAAACCCATACCTAATCCGCCATAAACTTCGGGAACACTTACCCCCAAAAAGCCCATCTCGCCAATTTTGCGCATCAACTCAAAAGTAAAGTCGTAATCTTTTTTGTTGAATCGCTCGCGGGCGGGCCAGACCTCACGGTCGATAAACTCCCGAATGGCCTCACGCATCATGTGTTGTTCTTCATTAAACTCTTCGGGTGTAAACACATCTTTTGCCTTGGTTTCTTGCAAGATAAATGCACCGCCGCGCGTTAAATTTCTGTCTGTAGTTTCCATAACGTAGATTTATAAGCGTTCAAAAATACCGGCGGCACCCTGTCCAGTTCCCACGCACATGGTGACCATACCGTACTTGTTTTTTCTCTTTTTCATTTCGTCAAAAAGCTGCACCGAAAGCTTTGTTCCTGTACACCCAAGAGGGTGCCCAAGCGCAATCGCACCGCCATTTACATTGATAATTTCGGGGTTTAGCCCCAAGGTTCTTATCACTGCCAACGACTGCGAAGCAAAGGCTTCGTTTAGCTCAATCAACTCAATATCTTCTTGTTTCATTCCAGCTTGCTTTAGTGCTTTTGGAATGGCTGCCACAGGTCCAATTCCCATAATGCGTGGCGGAACGCCCGCAGCGGCATAGCTTACCATTCTCGCAATGGGTTCAACACCTAATTCTTTGACCATGTCTTCGCTCATCACCAAAACCATGGCTGCACCATCACTCGTTTGTGAGGCATTTCCGGCAGTTACAGACCCTCCATCAGCAAAAACAGGGCGTAGTTTGGCAAGTTTTTCAAGAGCTGTATCAGCACGTGGTCCCTCATCGGTATCTACCACATAAGTCCGTGTTTTTTTGGTGTTTCCCTCTAGATAGGTTTCCTCAACGGTTATGGGGGCTATTTGTTCTTTAAACGCCCCTTTTTTAATGGCTGCCAATGCCTTTTGATGCGAGGCATACGAAAATGCATCCTGGTCTTCTCTGGAGATGTTGTATTCTTTGGCTACTGCCTCGGCAGTGAGCCCCATACCCCAATAATAGTCTTCATTTCCTTTTTTGACGAGTTCATAGTCTGGAACAGGCTTATACCCCCCAAACGGAATAAAACTCATGCTTTCTGCACCTCCTGCAACAATGCAATCCGCCATTCCCGATTGGATTTTTGCTGTTGCCATGGCAATCGTTTCCAACCCCGAGGCACAATACCGATTTACGGTAACCCCCGGAACTTCATCCGTTTCTAATCCCATAAGTGAAATCAGGCGCGCCATATTTAGTCCTTGCTCGGCTTCGGGCATGGCATTTCCAACAATCACATCGTCTATGCGTTTTTTGTCCAATTCCGGAATGGAAGCCATCATGTAGGCAACCGTTTCGGCTGCCAATTCATCTGGGCGTTTAAAGCGGAAAAGTCCACGTGGGGCTTTTCCAACGGCGGTGCGGTATGCACGAACGATATATGCTGTTTTCATAATTAGTTTCGTAAAGGTTTTCCTGTTTTAAGCATATGCTGAATACGCTCCAATGTTTTACGTTCGGCACAAAGTGACAAAAAGGCTTCGCGCTCAATATCAAGTAAATAACGCTCACTGACAAGTGTAGCTTGTGATAAGTCGCCACCTGCCATTACATATGCCAGTTTATTGGCAATTTTTTGATCGTGTTCTGAGATGTAATGCCCAGCCTCCATACTGTCTGTTCCCACCAAAAACATGCCAAGCGCTTGTTTTCCCAACACTTTAATATCTGTGCGTTGTTGCGGTTTTGTATAGCCGCGTTGTGCCATAAGAAGGGCTTCTTGTTTGGCAACAGAAAGTTGGCGTTTGCCATCTACTACTACAACATCTTTTCCTTTTTGGAGCACTCCAAAATCATAAGCCTCATAGGCAGAAGTTGCTACTTTTGCCATGCCAATGGCTAAGAAATACTCTTGCAATACGTTGAGTTCCACATCATTTTTTCGGAAAGTGTCTGCAGCACGAAGAGCCATTTCTTTAGAGCCTCCTCCGCCAGGAATAACACCAACACCAAATTCTACCAATCCAATATAGGTTTCTGCAGCAGCCACCACTTTATCGGCGTGCATGGAAAGTTCACATCCCCCACCGAGCGTAAGCCCATGGGGTGCAGCCACCGTTGGTATGCTTGAGTAGCGCATTCGCATCATGGTGTCTTGGAAATATTTAATTGCCATAGTAAGCTCGTCATATTCTTGCTCAACAGCCATCATGAATATCATCCCCAGATTTGCCCCGGCAGAAAAATGCGCTCCATTGTTTCCAACCACAACGCCTTCATAGCCCTGTTCGGCAAGGTCAATCCCTTTGTTGATGCCTTGTAACACCCCAGCGCCAATGGTGTTCATTTTTGAATGAAATTCAATGTTTAGGATACCATCACCAATATCAATTACCGAACATTCTTTGTTTTGCCAGAGGGTTTTGTTTTCTCTTACATTATCCAAAATAATAAAGGCATCTTGCCCAGGTATGGGTATAAATTTCTTTTCAGAAATGTGATAGAAGTGTCTTCTGTTTTCAACGAGTTGATAAAACCCATTTGCACCAGTTGCAGCAAGGTCTTCAATCCACGGTGCCAAGGGTTGCCCCGCCTCTTTAATAAGCTCAATTCCAACTGAAAGCCCCACAGCATCCCACAATTCAAAGGGGCCGTGCTCCCAGCCAAATCCGGCTTTCATCGCCTCATCAATTTGGTATAATTCGTCTGAAATCTCAGGGATTCGAAATTGCACGTAAGCAAAGGTCTCGCCCAATACCTTTCGGTAAAATGTAGCTGCTTTGTCTGTTCCGCTAATCAAAACGGGAAAACGATCAACCACCTTTTCTATTGGTTTTGTTTTTTCTAATGTGGCAAAAGACACTTTCTTATTGGAGCGATAGGTCATGGTGTCTAAGTCTAACACCTGAATTTCTGATGAACCATCCTCATTTTTTACCTTTTTATAAAATCCTTGTCCGGTCTTGCTACCCAACCAGTTTTCATCCATCATTTTTTGGATAAAATCGGGGAGTACAAAGCTATCTCGCCGCTCGTCGTTGGGGCAGTTTTCATATAGTCCATTGGCAACGTGCACTAAGGTGTCTAGCCCCACAACATCTACCGTTCTAAAAGTTGCCGATTTTGGACGACCCATCACAGGGCCAGTGAGTTTATCCACTTCCTCTACCGTTAATCCCATAGGTTTCATTTGATGAAACAGACTTTGGATGCAAAAAATGCCAATGCGATTTCCAATAAACGCTGGGGTGTCCTTTGCTAACACAGCTGATTTTCCTAAAAAACGACTGCCGTAGTCTATAAGAAAATCAATTACTTCTGGCTTACATTTTGGACCGGGTACGACTTCGAATAATTTTAAGTAGCGGGGGGGGTTGAAAAAGTGAGTAACTGTAAAATGCTGTTGAAAGTCTTCAGACCTCCCTTCGTTCATGAACTTTATTGGAATCCCTGAGGTGTTTGAACTGACAAGTGTACCTTGAGTACGGTATTTTTCCACTTGCTCAAACACGATTTTTTTGATGTCAAGACGTTCCACAACCACCTCTATAATCCAATCTACATTGGCAATTTTATGCATGTCATCATCAAAATTTCCTGTATCGATGCGATTTTTAAAGGAAGGATGATACAGCGGAGCAGGTTTGCTTTTGATTGCTTTTGTCAAATTTTCATTTACAATACGATTGCGCACTTGCGGATGATTTGTGTCTAACGCCTTTGCTTTTTCCGCTTCGTTAGTTTCTTTAGGTGCGATGTCTAGTAGCAGTACCTTAACGCCGATATTGGCGAAATGACAAGCAATTCCAGATCCCATAATCCCGGATCCTAATACTGCTACGGAGGTAATTTTTCGTGCCATTTAACTGTAGATTTTTTTTGATTGGATGAGTTCTATTACGGTTTCAGAAACTTCTCTAAATGCTTCAAGTTTTTTTTCCCCAACGCGCTCTTCAATTTGTTTGTTAAATTGTAGAACAAGCGATTTTGAGAAATCTCTTTTCTCTAAACCTTCTGTGGTAAGTTTGAGTAACACACTGCGTCCATCTTCGGGGTTGGGTACCCGTTCGATATATCCCTTTTCTTCAAGAGTTTTGAGCGTTCTGGATAAACTAGTAGCCTCCATACCCATTTTTGGCCCAATGGCAGTTGATGGTGTTCCATGAACCGGATCTATCGACAGCAACGCAAGTCCCGTTGCCATAGTGGTGTCATGTTTGGAGGCTTCCTCATTATACATTTTGGCAATTGCCTGCCAGGTTGCGCGATAGAGCGCGTCAATTGTTGGGTATGAAGTTGTTACTAGCATACCCCAAACATACAAAAAAATACTATGCGTGCATAGTATTTTTAAGAATTGTAGATAGACTCGAAGAGGTTTTGATATTTTTCCTTGATGCTTCTACGCTTAAGTTTCATCGTTGGGGTAAGATGTCCATCTTCTACAGACCACACATCGGGAGTGATGCGGATTTCCTTGATTTTTTCCCACTGCCCAAAGCGTTCATTTAGTTTGTTTACTTCATCAAATAGTTTTGTTCGTATGGCTTCAGTGGCGTCCCATTCGGTAACTTTTGGAAGCGCAATTCCTTCTTTTTTTGCCCATGCCTCAACGGCTTCAAAATTGGGTTGTATTAATGCTGCTGGAAACTTTTGTCCTTCGCCAATAACCATAATTTGTTCAATAAAAATTGACTGCTTCATGGCATTTTCAATCACTTGTGGAGCAATGTATTTCCCACCAGAAGTTTTAAACATTTCCTTTTTCCGATCTGTGATTTTTAAAAAACCGTCATCGTCAATATGACCGATATCACCGGTGTGGAAGTAGCCGTTTTTAAGTACCGCATCCGTTTTTTCTTGATCCTTATAATACCCCATCATTATATTAGGACCCTTACATAAAATCTCGCCGTCTTCGGCAATTTTTACTTCAACTCCGCTAATCACATGTCCTACCGTTCCTATGCGCATTTTTCCATCACGCATATCATTAACGGAAATAACCGGAGAGGTTTCGGTAAGACCGTATCCTTCCGCCACTGTCATTCCTGCTGCAGTAAACACTCTTGCAAGTCGTGGTTGCAAAGCTGCACTTCCCGAGGCAATTAGTTCAAGATTTCCACCCAGAGCTTCTTTCCATTTACTGAATATCAGTTTACGTGCAAGTTTTAATTGCATCTCGTACCACCACCCATTTTGTCCGTAAGGCTTATAACGCAGTCCTAAGTCTACTGCCCAGTAAAACAATTTTTGTTTGATGCCCGAAAGCTCAGCGCCTCGTGCATAAATTTTGTCGTATAATTTTTCCAAAAGTCTTGGAACCGCCGTCATTACTATTGGATTTACTTCTTTTAGATTGTCACCAATGGTTTCCAGCGATTCGGCAAAATAAATCCGCGTTCCGGAATACACATATAAATACAAAAGCATGCGCTCATAAATATGGCATAGTGGTAAAAAACTCAACGACTTTGCTTCACCATAGGTGAGTGGTAACCGCTCTTGGCTAGCAATTACGTTACTCACAATATTGTTGTGGCTTAGCATCACGCCTTTGGGTTTTCCGGTTGTCCCCGAAGTGTAAATAATCGTTGCCAAATCTTCGGCGTTTATGGCAGCTTTTCGATTTTCAATTTCAGTGAGCTGTGCTTCGGTTGGTTTTTTGAAAAGCAAAGATGTAAAAGGGTCACATCCCTTGATGTTATCAAAACTATATACCCCTTTTAGATTTGGGCATTGCGATTCAATGGCACGCACTTTTTCCAATACTTCTTTGTCTGAAACAAAGCAATAGGTAGCTTCAGCATGATTCAGTATGTATGCATAATCTTCAGAGGAAATGGTAGGGTAGATGGGGATATTGATCGCGCCAATTTGCGACATACCAAAGTCGGCGAGCACCCATTCGGTACGATTTGTTGAGGAAATCATGGCAATTTTGTCTCCTGCAGAAACGCCTAAGTTTAGCAAACCTGCACTGCACCTGTCCCCCTGTTCTTTGACCTCTTTGGTAGACAAACCTACCCATTTGCCCCCTACTTTAGAATTTACCGCATTGTCAAGCGGGCGATGTTTTGCCATTAAATCGATAAAATCAAAAAGTCTTTTTGGTGTTTCCATGTGCGAAAATTTTGCTTTGACAAAATGCCAACATTCAAAAAAACGATATTTTTTTGATTTTACCTACTCGAAATCCAATCAAAAGCGTCTTCAAAGGCTAGTATCCAAGGGCTTACCACGTCAGAGCGGTCTGTGGGGTAGTGCCCCCAATTCCATGGGAATATGGCGCGTTCCAAGTGTGGCATCATCACCAAATGGCGTCCGTCATCGCTACTGAGCATAGCGGTATTAAAGTCAGACCCATTTGGGTTTGCGGGATAGGCTTCGTAGGCGTATTTGCCCGAAATGGCATAGGCACTTTCGTCTTTAGGGAAAACGAATTTTCCTTCGCCATGTGCTGCCCAAATGCCCAGTCTACTCCCTTGCAAACGCTGTAACATTACGGCGGGGGAATCTTCAATTACCACGTCAGTGAATATACATTCGAATTTCCCCGAATCGTTGTGTTCCATACGTGGCTTTTCCTGGTGATTGGGGTGTAACAACCCGAGCTCAATAAACAACTGACACCCGTTGCAAACGCCAAGGCTTAGCGTATCAGGACGCTCAAAAAACTGTTGAATAGCCACACGTGCCTTTTCATTGTATTTGATCGTTCCCGCCCAACCTTTTGCAGAACCTAACACATCGGAGTTTGAAAATCCACCAACCGCTACAAGCAATTGTACATCGCTGAGGTCTTCTCTGCCCGAGGTTAAATCGGTCATGTGGACATCTTTCACCTCAAAGCCAGCAAGGTGCATCATATATGCCATTTCCCGCTCTGAATTACTGCCTTTTTCACGAAGCACGGCAGCTTTAATTTTCTTTCTTGGAGATGGCTTAATCTTTCCGCCAAACCCTTTTGGAAATACAAATTTTAGGGGTGTTTTGTCAAAGGTTTCAAATCGCTCTTTTGCCTTTGTTTCACCGCTTTGTTTTCGGTCAAGTAAATACGAACTTTTAAACCAATGCTTTCTGTAAGTGGGAATATCAAAACTGTAAGTTGCACTTCCTGTAACAGTAAGTGTATTTGTTGTATTTACAGCTCCTATTTTGTTTATAGTAATTCCCTTTTTTGCAAGTTGTTCTGCAACTTCGGTTGTTGTTTGAATCAAAATACCTACTTGCTCTGTAAGTAAGCTTTGCTCCACACGAACATCCGAGGGTGGAAGTGTTACTGTTAGCCCTAAACCATCGGCAGCAAAACACATTTCGAGAAGGGAAGTGATGAGTCCTCCTGCGCCGATATCATGTCCGGCAGCAATGGTGCCTTTTGCAATTTCTTTTTGAACCGCCTTAAATACGTTTTTGAAGTAAGGTGCTTTTGCCACATCAGGTGCTTTTGTGCCAATAGCCCGATTGAGTTGGGCATAGGCAGAACCCCCTAAGGCAGCAGTATTGTCAGACAAATCTATATGATACACGTCGCCACCACCCGCTTGAAGATTGGGTGTAATTACCTTATCAACGGCATCACAATGTCCAGCAGCGGAAATAATAACCGTACCCGGCGCAATCACTTCTTCGTCTTTATATTTTTGTTTCATGGAAAGCGAATCCTTTCCAGTTGGGATGTTAATCCCCAAATCGATAGCAAAGTCAGAACAGGCTTTCACGGCTTCATAAAGACGTGCATCCTCTCCGGGATTGTTACACGCCCACATCCAATTTGCAGACAAGCTTACATTGGACAAGCCTCCCGAAATAGGTGCCCAAATGATATTGGTAAGCGCTTTTGCAATGGCATTTTTACTTCCCAGTCCGGCATCGATAAGCCCCACAAGTGGTGCATGCCCCACAGAAGTTGCCAGTCCGTGTAACCCTTCAAAATCGAGTGCCATAACCCCGCAATTTGCCAAGGGGAGTTGATGCGGTCCAACACATTGTTGTTGAGCAACGCGCCCGGTTACACAACGGTCAACTTTGTTGGTGAGCCAATCTTTACACGCCACCGCCTCTAGCTGAAGCAACCAAGCCACTTGTTCTTCAAAGGCTTTGGGTTCAGGCACATTGGTATACGACATTTCTTTAGAGCTGTCCTCCATTATTGTTTTTGGCGTTTTGCCAAAAAAATCAGACAGTGCCAAGTCAATAGGCGATTGTTGTTGTTTTTCGGAGTGCACTTCAAAGTGGTTGTTTTCTGTAATTTCGCCTACTTCAAAAATGGGTGCGCGTTCTCGAGCAGCAATTTCTTTGAGCTGTGCTAAGCCCTTGGCATCGGTGATGAGCCCCATACGTTCTTGCGACTCGTTTCCAATAATTTCTTTGGCAGATAAAGTTTGATCGCCAACAGGAAGCTTGTCCAATTCAATAGTGCCACCAACTTCTTCAATAAGTTCGGAAAGGCAATTCAAGTGACCACCGGCACCGTGATCGTGAATAGAAACAATGGGATTATTTTCGGATTCCACCGCAGCTCGAATGGTATTGGCAACACGTTTTTGCATTTCAGGATTTGAGCGCTGAACTGCATTCAGTTCAATGCCTGAATCAAAGGCTCCCGTATCGGCAGAGGATACCGCAGCACCTCCCATACCTATGCGGTAGTTATCACCCCCCATGACCACAATTTTATCCCCTTTTTTTGGTGTTTTTTTAAGGCTTTGTTGCACCTTACCGTAGCCAATACCGCCGGCAAGCATGATAACCTTGTCAAAACCAATGGTCTTGTTGTTTTCACTGTGCTCAAAAGTGAGCAATGACCCTGCAATAAGGGGTTGTCCAAATTTATTTCCAAAGTCGGATGCGCCGTTTGAAGCTTTTATGAGAATATCTTCGGGGTTTTGATACAACCAAGGGCGTGCAGGAAGTTCTTCCCAAGGTCTGCCTTGCTCGGTTCTGGGATATGCCGTCATATAAACCGCTGTACCAGCCATGGGAATTGACCCTTGCCCCCCTGCCAAACGGTCTCTAATTTCACCCCCTGAACCTGTTGCAGCACCGTTAAAGGGTTCAACAGTTGTGGGGAAGTTGTGTGTTTCGGCTTTTAGTGAAAGCACCGAGCTGAATGTTTTTTTGACATACACATCGGGTTTGTTCGCGCTTTTTGGTGCAAACTGCACGAGTTTTGGTCCTTTAAGAAACGCCACATTGTCTTTGTAAGCAGAAACGAGATTGGCACCATTTTTTTCGGATGTCTTCTTGATAAGTTCAAAAAGGGAGTTCTTTTTGGTTTTGCCATCAATGATAAAAGTGCCATTAAAAATTTTATGGCGGCAGTGTTCCGAATTTACTTGCGAAAAACCGAAAACTTCAGAGTCTGTGAGTTCGCGTCCTAGTCGTTTTGCTAAATCTTCCAAATAGCGTACTTCATCGTCGCTTAACGAAAGTCCTTCTTGTTTGTTATAAGCGTCAATGTCTTTGATGGATTGTACGGCTTCAGGTGTGCGCTTGGTATCAAAAATATGCTGGTCTAACTCCTTGAATTTTTGATGAATCATCGCATCAAATTCAATCTTGTCAGTAGCCCAAAATTGTTCAATACGAATGATGTCACTAAGCCCCATGTTGTGGCAAATTTCTACCGCATTGGTGCTCCATGGTGTAATCATGCTGATGCGAGGTCCCACAAGATTTTCTTGAAGAAATGACTTTCTAAGCAGGGGATAGCCCCCAAAAAGCCATTCCAACTTCATTTGGTCTTCCTCAGAAACGGGAAGCTCTTTTTGAACAACAAAAAGGTGTTGTTTGGGATCACCGAAAAAACAAATCATAGTCTATGATTAAAGCACAAAAATACGGATACTCCACCTGGTTTTGATCTTTTCAATCTGTAAAAAGTAAACGAAACTCTTGAATTTATCAACAACCTATACAGTTCGTTGCATGCGTGCCATGTAGAATCCGTCAAATCCATGTAGGGCAGGCCACATACGTTCTTCTTTTTCTAGCGTAAAAGATTGCCCAATTTCACTGGCTAAAAACGCAGCAATTTGGTCTTCATTTTCTTGCGGGAGGATGGAGCAGGTAACATAAATAAGCTTTCCTCCTGGCTTTACCATATGAGCATATTTAATCAAAATCTGTTGTTGCTCTTGGGTAATCCGATCTATAAAATCTTGACTTAGTTTCCACTTTGCATCTGGGTTTCTGCGCAAAACGCCCAATCCACTACAAGGTGCATCGAGTAATACCCTATCTGCAGATTCGTGTAGTTTCTTTATTACTTTGCTGCTGTCAATCAAGCGTGTTTCGATGTTGTGTGCCCCGGCACGTTTTGCCCTCCGTTTGAGTTCGTTGAGTTTGTATTGGTGAATGTCAAGAGCAACAAGTTGTCCTTTGTTTTCCATTTGGGCTGCCAAGTGTAGGGTTTTACCGCCAGCACCTGCACAAGCATCAATAACACGCATGCCGGGTTTAACATCCGTAAACGGCGCAACTTTTTGGGAAGCAGCATCTTGCACTTCAAAGAGTCCTTTTGTGAAGGCATCGGTGCCAAATACGTTGCTTCGTTCTTCAAGCACAAGCGCATCAGGATATTTGGGTAAAAATTTTGTGATGATTTTTTCTTCAAGGAGTGCATTTCGAAGCAATTTGGGAAGAGTTTTTAGCGTATTTGCACGCAATACGACAGGAGCCATAGTGTTTAGCGCCCCGAGCTCTTTTTCCCATTTCTTTTCGCCTAGAGCTTTAACACCCAATTCATCTAACCAGTCTGGGATAGACTCTCTGTATTTACGTTCTTTTCGTAGGGTTTCAAATTTGCCTTTTATGCGTCTTGTGGGTGTTCCTTCGAAGGCATTCCAGTCGGGGAGGGGATATCCACGCAAAGTTGCCCAAACAGCAAAAATGCGCCACAAGTCATCACGAGTTAATGGCTCTTGAACAGCTGCTATTTCAGCATAAAGGCGTTTCCAACGTACAATTTCATAGGTGGTTTCGGCAACAAAACCGCGATCGCGGCTGCCCCAACGTTTATCTTTTTTGAGTACTTGGGCGACCACTTTATCGGCATACTTATCTTCGTTAAAAATTTGTTGCAGTCCGTTAAGTACTGCCAAAACAAGGTTTTTGTGTAACCGCATATTCTTAATTAAATGATTGTAGCTCAATGAGTTTTTTGTACATCCCATTTTGAGCCAATAGGGATTCGTGATTGCCACGTTCCAAAACCTTTCCTTTGTCTAGTACCACAATTTCATCGGCACTTTGAATGGTAGATAAGCGGTGTGCGATAATGAGAGAAGTTCGGTTTCGCATCATTTTTTGTAAAGCATCTTGTACCAATTTTTCCGATTCGGTGTCAAGGGCAGAGGTAGCCTCGTCCAATATCATTACCGGAGGATTTTTCAATACGGCACGCGCGATGGCAAGGCGTTGTTTTTGCCCCCCAGAGAGTTTGTTTCCAGCATCACCGATAACGGTATCCATTCCTTTTGGAAGTTCGTTTACAAAGGTTGCCGCATTAGCAATAGCAAGTGCCTCGTTGAGTTCAGTATCGGTAGCCTCAGGGCGCGCCATGAGCAGGTTGTTTTTAACGGAATCGTGGAACAAAACCGCATCTTGCGTTACGTAGCCAAACAACTTTCGCAGTTCGGTTAATTCCATGTCTTTTGTGGCTATGCCGTCTATGGTAATGGTGCCTTTTTGTGGGTCGTAGAAGCGTGCCAACAGGTTAGCAATAGTGGTTTTTCCACTTCCAGAAGAGCCTACTAGCGCAACGGAATTTCCTTTTGGAATAGTTAAGTTTAGTCCATCAATAACGTTTTCTTCGTCATAACTGAAATGGATACCGTTGAATGCAATTTCTTTTGTGAATTCTGGGACGGGGGTTGGTTTTTTTGGCGATTGAATATCGGATTCATGAAATAAATATTCCATAATGCGCATCGCAGCTGCATTTCCTTTTCGAACACTATAAATGGCCCTGCTCATGGATTTCGCAGGGGTAAGCACGCCATAGGCAAGCCCTAAGTAGGCAAGAAATGCTTCGCCTGTTAGGGTTTCTTCGACCAAAACCAGCCTGCCTCCAAAATACAATATGACACCAAACACCGCAATCCCGAGAAATTCGCTCATAGGACTCGCCAAGCTTTGTCGGTGGATAAGGTTGTTTGAGAACGTAAAAATGCGCTTCGTAATACGCGAAAACTTTTTGGTAAAAGCGGTTTCGGCGGTAAAAATTTGAATGATTGGAATTCCGGTTAAGGATTCTTCCACAAAAGAGAGCAGTTCGCCTAGTTCACGTTGAAGTCTTTCGGAGCGGGATTTTAAAGATTTTCCAACAATGGAAATTAACCACGCAGCAACGGGAATAAAAATGAGTACAAAAAGGGTCAGTTTTGCACTGATGAAAAACATACTCCCAAGTGCAAAAAGGATGGTTAAGGGCTCGCGAACCAACATTTCGAGTACCGCCAAAAAGGAATTTTGCACTTCGTTTACATCGGCAGTAATACGCGCCAAAGAATCTCCTTTTTTGTTATCTGCATGAAAACTTGCAGAAAAGGAAATCAGCTTCGCATATAGGGCATTTTGTATGTCTTTTACTACACCATTCCGCATATAGGTGATAAAAAAGATCCCACAATAGTTAAATACATTTTTGAGAAAAAAGGATGTCAAAATCAAGCCAATGACAATCATAAGTGCTTTGAGTTCATCTTCTTGTGCATATTGGCCAACGGTAAACCGAAACGAATCAAGTGCATAATTGAGCAATTCTCCAACGCCTTGATACTCGGGACGCTTATCTGGTATTTTTGCACCACGAAAAAGTACCTCAAGCATGGGCATTAACGCAATAAAAGATAGCGCATTAAAAATGGCATACAACAGGTTAAACACGACATTTAATGCAATGTACCCTTTGTATGGAAGCGCAAAGCGCAATATGTGCCGAATAGGACTCATCTTATACTCCCAATTCAGCCAAAATACGATCGATTTTTTGCTCCAAAATTTCTTTTGTGGCGCGAAAATTTACTGTTGCATCAAGTGGCGAATTCACACTCACATAGAACTTTATTTTGGGTTCTGTTCCACTTGGTCGTGCTGCCACTCGGGTTCCGTCTTCAGCAATAAAAATCAGTACGTTGGCTTTTGGCAAAGGTATAACTTCTTTTTCTTGCGTTGCGATGTGCAGTCTTGTTGCAACAGCATAGTCTTCCAAGTGTGTAACTAAAGCACCGTCTAAACGTTTTGGTGGATTGGTTCTAAAGCGGTCCATTAGCTGCTGAATTTCTTCTGCCCCCGATTTCCCCTTCTTCACTAAAGAAACCAATCGTTCCTGATAAAGCCCTAAGTCTTCATAAGCTTTGAGTAAAGTTTCAAAAAACGAGCTGTTTTTAGTTTTTGCCTCGGCAACCAATTCGCACGCCAAAAGCGCAGCGGTAACCGCATCTTTGTCACGTACAAAATCACCTACCATAAAACCAAAACTTTCCTCACCGCCACCGAGGCATTTTTGGTTGGGAAAATGCTCTATCATTTGTGCAATCCACTTAAAGCCGGTAAGTCCGAGCTTACACTCAATTCCATAGTGATTTGCCAAAGCGGTCATCATAGGGGTTGAAACCACCGTGGAGCCCACAAAAGCATTGTCTGCTTTAGAAAATGGCCCTTTACTAAGGATAAAATCGGTCATGGCAACCATGGTTTGATTTCCGTTGAGCAATTCCAAATCGTTGTTTTCGTTGCGTACGGCAATGCCCAATCGGTCAGCATCAGGGTCTGTGCCAATAACAATGTCAGCACCGATTTCGTTTGCTTTTTCCATAGCCATTTGCAGCGCTTCAGGTTCTTCCGGGTTTGGCGATTTTACCGTCGGAAAATCACCGTCAGGGGTTGCCTGTTCATCGATAATGGTTACTTGTGTATATCCTGCTTTTGCCAATACTTGCGGAATGGCAGTAATGGATGTGCCGTGAAGCGAAGTAAAAACCACCTTAACGTCTTCACGATTTCCCGTGCCAATTTTACCTGCTTGCACCGACGCTTCTTGAAAAGCCTTGTCAATGTCTTTGTCAATGCGTTGAATGCGATTGGGTTGTGCCTCAAACTTGATATCTTGGTATTGAGTAGCCTCAATAGCAGCAATTATTCCTGCATCTTGCGGGGGTACAATTTGCCCACCGTCTTGCCAATATACTTTGTAGCCGTTGTATTCGGGGGGATTGTGCGAAGCGGTGAGCACTACACCACAGTGGCATCCTAAGTGTCTAACGGCAAAGGAAACTTCAGGAGTAGCACGCAAATCTGAAAACAAAAAACCGTTAATGTTGTTTGCGGAAAAAATATCGGCAACAGTTTGTGCGAGTGCTTTGCTGTTGTGTCGGCAATCATAGCCTATTACTACACGAGGCGTTTCGTTTGGAAATTGTTCTTTAAGGTAATGGCTCAAACCTTGAGTAGTACGTCCAAAAGTATATTTGTTTACCCTGTTGGTTCCAACTCCCATAACCCCGCGCATCCCTCCGGTGCCAAACTCCAAATCTTTATAAAAAGCATCTTCTAAGGCTTCAGGATTTTGTGTTAATTCAGCAACGGCTTGCTGGGTTTCAATGTCAAAAGGTGCTTTTTTCCAAGCTTCTGCTTTCGCTAAGAATGAGGTGCTCATGAATTCGAATTGCGATGCAAATTTACATATTCCCTTTTGAGTATTGCCCAATCACTTCTTTAATTTTATATCGCAATTTATGGTCTCGATTTCGTACAACGATTTCTCCTATAAATCCTGCCAAAAAGAATTGGCTCCCTAAAATCATGGTGGTTAGTGCTACATAAAATTGCGGGCGCTCAGCAATCAATCTTCCATCGGGATGCACAAATAGTTTGTCAATGCCCAAATAGAGCGAGAAGCTAAACCCGAGTAACAACATTATGCTGCCAATAAGCCCAAAAAAGTACATCGGTCGTCGTCCAAAACGGTGCAGAAACCATAGCGTTATGAGATCTAGAAAACCTTTTACAAATCGGTCTGGACCAAACTTGGATTGGCCAAATTTACGTGCTTGGTGTTGTACGACTTTTTCTCCAATACGTCTAAACCCTGCTTGTTTTGCCAATACCGGAATGTAACGGTGCATTTCGCCATAGACTTCAATGGTTTTGATCACATCTTGCCGATATGCTTTTAGTCCACAATTAAAGTCATGGAGTTTGATGCCCGACACTCTTCGGGCAGCCGAATTAAATATTTTCGAGGGAATATTTTTAAACAAAACAGAGTCGTAGCGTTTCTTTTTCCAGCCCGAAATCATGTCGTAGTTTCCCTCAGATATCAGGCGATACATGTCGGGAAGTTCTTCAGGTGAGTCTTGCAAATCGGCATCCATGGTGAAGACAACCTCTCCACGACATTTTAAAAAACCAGCGTGTAAGGCTTGTGATTTGCCGTAATTCCGTAAAAAACGAATTCCTAAAACACGCTCGTCTTTTGCAGCAGTTTCTTCAACCCACACCCAACCGTTATCTGAACTGCCATCATCAACCAAGATGAGTTCAAAAGAAAGCGATGCTTCCTCTAAAACCCGAACGATCCAGGCGTAGAGTTCAGAAAGCGATTCTGCCTCATCCAAGAAGGGAATCACAACCGATATGTTAGGTCGTTTTGCCAATTAGCTCTTTTTTGCAAAAAGTCCAGTTATAAGGCCTACAATTAGCCCAAAAATAACATTCATAATAAGAATGAAAGGAAAACTGATGTAGAAAAACTTCTCCGTGTTTTCTTGTTGCATTTCGATAAAGCTTTCATCTAAGTCTGGCTGTGCTTCGCGCATAGCATCCGCTTGTAGTTCTGCTGTTTTGGCGATAAAATCGGGTTCTACAGTATTAATAAAAATCGCAAAATAAACGAGGCTTAAAATTCCTGTGATTAAAAACACACCTATCCCAACCTTTATGGATTGTTTTAACGATAATAACCCTTTATTGTCTTTTTTAAATGTAAGAATAGCCACTACGGCTAATGCGGCGGGAATAAGCGTTTGTACAGTTTGAATAATTGGCGACTGATTATAGGTCATGTCCATGAAGTATAGCATCAAACTAAACACGATGCCAATTCCGGCAGCAATTGCGCCATAACGGTAGTTATATGCCCCAATTTTAGGTGTGGTTTCCATGTGTAATGTTTTTATGGGTTAAGTATATGGTAAATTTAGATAAAATAATTAAATTTGCAGCCCTTTAAAAGGTAAAAGCATTATGAAACAAGGTATTCATCCCGAAAATTATCGCTTGGTAGCATTCAAAGACATGTCAAACGAAGATGTGTTTATTACCAAATCTACTGCCAACGCAAAAGAAACAATCGAAGTAGATGGTGTAGAGTATCCATTGGTAAAATTGGAAATTTCACGTACGTCACATCCGTTCTACACTGGTAAATCTAAATTGGTTGATACCGCTGGTCGTATCGATAAGTTTAAAAACAAATACGCCAAATTCAAGAAGTAATTTTGAATTTAAGCACATATTAAAACCTCCATTGTGGAGGTTTTTTTATTTACACCTATATTTGAATAATGTATCTGTGTTTATTTGACGGTCCAAACCGCTCCGATTTATTGCCACTAGTTTTTACGCGACCCGTTGCCGATATACTCCTAGGTGGCATGACATTGGCACAGCGTTGGGAACGTATGTCAGAAGCCACCGTAGTAGTAGAAACTGAACCCTATTTGCAATCCAAAACCCCTGATTTTGATGTTGCGGTATTGGCGGGTTGTTTGCCTAATCCCGAGTTAATACATACTATCCAGTCGTTAGACGAGGGTCAAAAATTGGTTTATAAGGATACGCTCATTGCATTTAAAGGGGCGCCTTCATGTGCGGCTATTGAACTTGAATCATTTGAAGAAATTTTATTCTCAAGCCCACTCAACATTGTTCGTTACCCATGGGATTTGTTTACGTTAAATGCACAAGCTATTTGCGAGGATGTTTCCTTTTACGAAAAAACACATACAAATAGCCTAAATGCATCTAACCAACACTTTGGACAACACCCCGTTTTGGTAGGAGAAAATGTGACTGCTAAGGCGGTGATTTTTAATACAACCGATGGCCCTATAATTATTGATGACAACGCAATCCTTATGGAAGGCTCATTGCTTCGCGGTCCTTTATTTATAGGTAAGGAAACTGTTGTGAAAATGGGAACTAAAATCTATGGGGGGACAAGCCTAGGAAAAAGTAGCAAAGTTGGGGGCGAGCTTAACAATGTTATTTTTATTGGTAACAGCAACAAAGGGCATGACGGATTTTTAGGTAATGCCGTGGTAGGTGAATGGTGCAATTTAGGTGCAGCCACCGATGCTTCTAACCTGAAAAATGACTACAGTGAAGTTCGTGCATGGAATTACACCCAACAAAAATTTATTAATACCGGTTTGCAGTTTTGTGGCCCCATCATTGGCGACCATTCCAAAACAGCAATTCAAACGGCACTGAATACTGCTACGGTAATCGGTGTGGGGTGTAATATCTTTTCCACGGGTTTTCCACGTACATATATCCCGAGTTTTTCTCGAGGTGGCGCACAGGGTATGACCGAAAATAAACTGGATAAAGTTTTGGAAACAGCTCGTGTGGTGATGGCACGCCGTGGATACGAATTGGATGCCAAAGTAGAAGCAGCTTTAACTGCTGTTTTTCAGATTACCAAGTCTTCGCGTGCTTAGGCAGTTCAAGCAAAATCACAGTATATTTGCCAAAAATTTTCACATGTCCGATTCGGGAACAGTTGCGTTTTATACGTTAGGGTGTAAGCTGAATTTTTCAGAAACCTCTACCATTGCACGTTCATTTACCGCAGCGGGTTATACCGAAACTTCGTTTGATAGCCCGGCAGATGTGTATGTTATAAATACCTGTTCGGTTACGGAAAATGCCGATAAAAAATTTAAAACCATCGTTAAGCAAGCCCTAAAACAGAACCCCGAAGGGTTTTTGGTGGCTATTGGCTGTTATGCACAACTCAAACCCGAAGCTTTAGCTGCACTTGATGGTGTGGATTTGGTATTGGGCGCAAACGAAAAGTTCAATGTGGTAGATTTTATTGAAAGTAAAGCATCTGCCAAAAGTGCTGTTCATGCGTGTGCCATAGACGAAGTGGAGCAATATGTGGGCAGTTATGCCATTGGAGAACGCACGCGTGCGTTTTTAAAAGTGCAAGATGGTTGTGATTATAAATGTACCTATTGCACTATTCCGTTGGCACGTGGATTTTCGAGAAGCGATACGCTGGAAAATATCTTGCGTCAAGCGCGAGAAATTGTTGCACAAGACATCAAAGAAATTGTGCTTACTGGGGTGAATATTGGGGATTTTGGTAAGGGCGAGTTTGGCGCAAAAAAACACGAACACACTTTTTTTGATTTGGTGCATGCGTTAGATGAGGTCGAAGGCCTGGAGCGTATCCGCATTTCCTCTATTGAGCCGAATTTACTTCGTCAAGAAACGATAGATTTTGTGGGGCAATCCAAGCGATTTGTTCCGCATTTTCACATTCCATTGCAAAGTGGAAGCAATGCTATTTTGGCTGCTATGCGCCGAAGGTATCAACGTGAGTTGTATGCCAAACGTGTTGCGCAAATCAAATCACGGATGCCACATGCGTGTATTGGTGTAGATGTTATTGTGGGCTTCCCTGGGGAAACAGATGCACACTTTATGGAGACCTATCATTTTCTAAATGAGCTTGATGTTTCCTACCTGCATGTTTTCACGTATTCGGAGCGCGTTAATACATTAGCTGTAGAAATGCCAAACCCTGTGCCGAAAAATGTTCGAGCCAAACGAAGTAAAATGCTTCGTGGCTTATCTCAGAAAAAGCGCAGGGCGTTTTACGAACAGCAGTTGGGAACTACGCAAGAGGTGCTTTTTGAGTCAGAAAATAAAAATGGGTATATCCACGGATTTACACCCAATTACGTAAAAGTAAAAACATTTTGGGATCCATCGCTTTGTAACACTATACAAAAAGTAGCACTTACCCAAATCGCCGACGATGGCTTGATGGAATTTCGTATTGCAACAAAAAAAGAAGGCAGGGTTGCCTAGATGCGAACACCAATAGGTAGCATGCTGCGGTAACGTTTATTTCTACGAATAAAACGCACAATTTCAGGGCTTGTAGGCATTACGCTAATGTTGCGTTCTGCGATAATTGAAAGCACTTCTTTGATAAAAGCATCACTGAAATCGTTTGAACAGTTTTCCTTTGGGACTACCAATTTGGTAAGAAAAATTTTACGCTCTTGTTGGGCATATTCAATTTTGGCAAGTTCTCCTTCAACTTCAGTTTCAAATTGGCGCAAGAAAGAGTTATCGGTTACGTTAATTTTTTCCATAAAATTCGGCTAGTTGGCAAATTTACAAAAAAATATGTACATTGAGGCTGCAATGAAAAAGATACAACCCATACATGTGTATATGATGCCGGGCATGGCTGCTAATGTCAAAATATTTGATTTTATACAATTGGGAAACGCTTTTGAAATTCACCTACTTTCTTGGCTTATGCCAATAAAGGGAGAGTCCCTGATTGATTATGCTGCGCGGATGTGTGAAAAAGTGAATCATCAAAATCCTGTTTTGATTGGTGTTTCTTTTGGTGGGATTTTAGTGCAAGAAATGTCAAAAATTTTGGCTTGTCGCAAAGTGATTATCATATCAAGTGTACGCACGCACACAGAATTTCCCATTCACATGCGCATTACTCGTAAGACTAAAGCCTATCGTTTTTTTCCAACGCAGTGGGTTGATAATATTGAAGATTTTATTGGTTTTATGTTTGGACCTTCTGTTCGGAAACGCATGGATTTAAATAAAAAATATTTGTCTGTACGCGAGCCTCAATATTTAGATTGGGCATTAGAAACTTTTTTTAACTGGGAACAAGAAGATCCTTTGCCCAATGTTGTCCATATTCATGGAACTTACGATTTGGTATTCCCTGTTTTTTATCTAAAAAATTACATTCCTGTACTTAAAGGAACCCACGTGATGGTAGTGTTACGCCCCTTGTGGTTTAATCAGCATTTGCCTAAAATCATATTGCACAATTGGCAAGGCGAAAAGCATTAAATCTTCTTTAGCTGTTGTTGCATAAGCTTGATTTGCTCTGTGAGCATGCCTTGTTTGTCAAGTTTTTTGGCTTCGTTAAGAAGTATAGTTGCTTCACGCTTACGGCGTTTTTGCATCACAATTCCTGCTAAACTCAATTTTGCCATGGCCAAATCATGCTTCATGTTTAACCCCAATGAAATGGCTTTTTTAAAGTGTCGTTCCGCTTTTGTAAGATTTTTTTGCGATTCTATTACACCGTGCAAAAAGAAGTAGTAGCCTTGTTGTTTGGGTGTTAAGGCGATTTGTGGATTTTTTATGCGTTGCAACCAGCGCATCGTTCCTTCAAAATCTTGTTTACGTAGTCGTAGAAATGAGAGTAATATCAATTCATTTTTAAAATAGAGAAAAACGAATATGCCTGCTAAGAAAATGAAGGCAATGCCATTTCCAATGTTAGACTCCATAAATTGATACACGGCATACGCTAAAGTGACTATCGCTAGAACGATTTTTATAAATTTCGGGAACATAGATAATTTTTGTGCTACAAATTTACATATTTATACGTTAGCGTTGTTTGGTCTTGACAAGAGTTGTTGTATATTTGCACCCGATTTAAGTAAGATACGATGAAAAGAACGTTTCAACCCTCAAAAAGAAAACGCCGAAACAAACACGGATTCATGGAGCGCATGTCCTCTGCAGCTGGTCGTAAAGTATTGGCCTCACGCCGTGCTAAAGGACGTAAAAAACTTTCTGTTTCATCCGAACCTCGTCACAAAAAATAAGTGAATAATTCGTTGAAAACATCAAGGTGTTACTTTATTAGTAGCACCTTTTTTTTGTATATCTTCGAAACAATTTTGACTAAACCATAGCTAAGATTTATGCCAAAAAGAAAAGACCTAAACAGTATCCTCATCATTGGCTCAGGACCTATTATTATTGGTCAAGCCTGCGAATTTGATTACTCTGGTTCGCAATCGTTACGTTCACTCCGTGAAGATGGAATTGAAACCATTCTGATTAATTCCAATCCGGCAACCATCATGACAGACCCTTCTATGGCTGACCATGTCTATTTGTTGCCACTTACTACAAAATCCATCGTTAAAATTCTTAAAGAGCACCCGCAAATTGATGCGGTGTTGCCTACAATGGGTGGACAAACAGCCCTAAACCTATGTATCGAAGCTGATGAAAAAGGTATTTGGGAAGATTTTGGTGTAAAACTTATTGGTGTAAACATTGACGCGATAAACATTACCGAGGACAGAGAAAAGTTCCGTGAGCTCATGGAAAAAATTGATGTCCCTATGGCGCCACAAGCTACTGCAACCTCGTTTTTAAAAGGAAAAGAAATTGCCCAGCAGTTTGGTTTTCCCCTTTGTATTCGTGCTTCGTATACCTTAGGTGGTGCTGGTGCAGCTATTGTTTACAAAGAAGAAGACTTTGATGAGTTGATGCGTCGTGGATTAGAAATTTCACCTATTCATGAGGTGATGATTGACAAAGCCATGATGGGCTGGAAAGAATACGAATTAGAGCTTTTGCGCGATAACAATGACAATGTTGTTATTATCTGTTCCATTGAAAACATGGATCCCATGGGGATTCACACGGGCGACTCTATCACTGTAGCACCCGCTATGACACTTTCGGATAGAACGTATCAAAAAATGCGCGATATGGCCATCAAAATGATGCGTAGCATTGGAGATTTCGCCGGTGGCTGTAACGTGCAATTTGCTGTTAGCCCCGATGAAAAAGAGGATATTATTGCTATTGAAATCAATCCGCGTGTATCGCGTTCTTCAGCATTGGCAAGTAAAGCAACAGGTTACCCTATTGCAAAAGTAGCTTCCAAATTAGCAATAGGTTATACACTCGATGAGTTGGATAATCAGATTACAAAGTCCACTTCAGCATTGTTTGAACCCACTTTGGACTATGTTATCGTTAAAATTCCACGTTGGAACTTTGATAAATTCGAAGGCTCTGACCGCACTTTAGGACTTCAGATGAAAGCTGTAGGCGAGGTAATGGGTATCGGACGTTCGTTTCAAGAGGCGCTGCACAAAGCCACACAATCGCTAGAAATTAAGCGCAACGGGCTTGGCGCAGATGGGAAAGGATATAACGATTACAACACCATTATTGATAAACTAACACACGCTTCTTGGGATAGGGTATTTGTGATTTACGATGCGATTGCCATGGGTATTCCACTAAGTAAAATCTACGATATCACCAAAATTGATATGTGGTACCTCAAGCAGTACGAGGAGTTGTTTCATTTGGAGAAAGAAATCTCTACCTACACCATTGACAGTATAGAAAAAGAATTGCTATTGGAAGCCAAACAAAAGGGGTATGGCGACCGCCAAATTGCGCATATGTTGGGTTGTTTGGAAAGTCAAGTATACAACAAACGTGATGAGTTAAACATTCATCGTGTATACAAGTTGGTAGATACTTGTGCAGCCGAGTTTACCGCAAAAACACCCTATTACTACTCAACCTTTGAGAGTACCATGGAAACTGCTGAGGGAGTCGTTTCTGTACACAACGAAAGTGTGGTTACTGACCGCAAGAAAATTGTAGTTCTTGGTTCGGGTCCTAACCGCATTGGACAGGGTATTGAGTTTGATTATTGCTGTGTGCACGGTGTTTTGGCAGCTAGTGAAGCGGGTTATGAAACCATTATGATTAACTGTAATCCTGAAACGGTGTCTACCGATTTTGACACGGCAGATAAACTCTATTTTGAACCTGTTTTCTGGGAGCATATTTACGATATCATTCGTCACGAAAAACCAGAAGGAGTCATCGTGCAGTTAGGTGGTCAAACAGCACTTAAACTTGCTGAAAAGTTAGACCGATACGGAATCAAAATTATGGGAACAAGCTTCAAGTCGTTAGATTTAGCTGAAGACCGTGGAAGTTTCTCAACACTGCTAAAAGAAAATAACATCCCTTATCCGGAATTTGGTGTGGCTAAAACCGCAGATGAAGCATTAGAACTTGCCGACAAATTGAGCTTTCCCATTTTGGTAAGACCCTCTTACGTATTGGGTGGTCAGGGAATGAAAATTGTTATCAATAAGGAAGATTTGGTAAAGCATGTGGTGGATTTATTGCATAAAATTCCAAATAACAAATTGCTTTTAGACCATTATCTAGATGGTGCCATTGAGGCAGAAGCGGATGCCATTTGCGACGGTGAAAATGTGTATATCATTGGAATTATGGAGCACATTGAGCCTTGTGGAATCCATTCGGGTGATTCAAATGCTACCTTGCCGCCATTTAATTTGGGTGATTTTGTGATGCAACAAATCATCGATCATACCAATAAAATTGCACTGGCACTAAATACGGTTGGACTAATCAATATCCAGTTTGCCATCAAAGATGATGTGGTATACATTATCGAAGCCAATCCACGCGCCTCCCGAACCGTTCCGTTTATTGCAAAGGCATATAAAGAGCCTTATGTGAATTACGCTACCAAAGTGATGATTGGCGACAAAAAACTTTCTGATTTTGATTTCAATCCACAGTTGGAAGGCTTTGCCATCAAGCAACCTGTTTTCTCGTTTAACAAATTCCCGAATGTAAACAAGGCACTTGGACCTGAAATGAAAAGTACGGGTGAGAGTATCTTGTTTATCGACAGTTTGAAGGATGATGAATTCTACGAGCTATACGGCAGAAGGAAGATGTATTTGACAAAATAGATTACGGGAATTCACGTATATTTATTGAAACATTTTTGAATGGAGTGGATTCCTGTTTTTATTGTTGTTATAGCCCTTGTTGTATTTTTTTTCATCATTCAAAAAAACCAATCCAAAGGGGTTTCAAATGAATTTTTAATGCAACTCAACGCGCAATTGCGTGATGAAATTCAAGCTATACGCCGCGAAACAGATGCCAACGCTAAGGAAACCCGTGTAGAGTTAGAGCAGAAACTCAACAATATTACTAAGGGAATCAGCGATTATCAGCGTTCCTCAAATCAATCTATTACACAACAATTTGCGGAATCTAAAAAGGCTATAACCGATGTTACCAAAGCCCTTTCCGAAATTAAAGGCACCAACGAACAGGTGTTGAGTTTTGCCAATCAGATGAAAACCCTTGAGAAAATTCTAGGCAATTCCAAGCAGCGTGGTATTTTGGGTGAAATCCAGTTGGAAAACCTTTTGGCAAATGTACTACCACCCGAACTTTTTCAGATGCAATATGCCTTTGCCAGTGGAGAGGTGGTGGACGCCATTGTAAAAGTGGGGGATTTTATTATTCCTATTGATGCTAAATTCTCTTTGGACAATTACAATAAAATGGTGGAGAGTAGCGATGCGGAAGCCATTAAGTCGCTAGAGCAATTGTTTAAGGGGGACATTAAAAGACGCATAGACGAAACGTCAAAATACATTCGTCCAAACGAGACCACCACAGACTATGCCTATATGTTTATTCCTGCCGATGGCTTGTACCAAGATTTGCTTAACAGTAGGGTAGGAACACTGCAAATAAACTCTCGTGATTTGGTGTCTTATGCCTATGAAAAAAAGGTCATGATTGTATCGCCTATGAGTTTATTTCCCATGCTGCAAATCACAGTAAAGGCATTGCATAATCTTAAAATTGAGAATTCCATTCAAGATATTTTAAAGAACGTAGACAAGCTTTCGTCCCATCTCAATGCCTTTGAAGATGTGCACATCCGCTTGGGCAAATCTATCGGGACAGTCGTTAACCAATACAACGCTTCGGCAAAAGAGTTTAAAAAGATTGACAAAGATATTGTTCGTCTGTCGGGAGAGGAAAACGCATTAGACTATCAGCTAGATTTGTTGGAACGCCCCGCGCAAGAAGAGTGACGCTTCTGGGTTTTATCTGCATCATTCACTTCTAACCAATACCCGTTCGGGTCTTGAAAATAAAGTTGTTTAGTGCCGTCCTTGCGTATATGTATTTTGCTTTTTTTCCCTAGCCAATCAAAATAGGGTAGGTGTAGTGCGGATAAATGTGAAGCAAATGAATGGATGTTTTTTGTGGAAAAGGCAAAATGGACTTCCTTCACAACCTGAACAGTTGCTTCAGGTCTTGGAATGAGATGAAGCTCTTTACCCTCGTGTAATGACAACCATCGTGTTTTGGAGTTCGATGCGGTGTTTTCGATTTCGTCAAAGCCAAATACTTTTTGGTAAAAAGCAATCGACTCATTGACGTCTTTTACGGCAAGCGCGATGTGGTTAAACTGGAAACCTTGCATAAAAGCTTAGGCAAATTGCAAACGTTGTGCGGCAAAACGATAGCCAAACAACAGTACTGCGCTAAAGAACAAATCACCCAAAATGGAGTTGATAAAAAACGGAGTAGCAAGCGTAAAGCAAGTAGCTAGTCCTTCGGCGGTAAGGGGATAATGCAATATCCAAACCCCTAGATTTGTAAGTACAAAAAACACCAAGCTGCTAAGCAATACCGTGCCAATGTTCATTTTCTTAAAGACCATTCCCAAGGCGGTAATGGCTAAAAAAGAAAGATACACCACAGGGGTTATCATCGAAAAACCGAGAAACACGTCGGTAACGACCATTGCCAAAAGTGGCATAAGCACTGCCAAGTGTTTGCGGCTAAAAAATGTACCTGCAAAAAGGGCTGTGGCTGTTATGGGTGCTACATTGGGTGGATGAGGTAACAAACGCACCAAAACAGCGATCAAAACAAAACTAAATAAAACGGTTTCTTTCTTGCTAAAAGTCATGGAAACAAAGGTATATCTTTTTTTGTTGTTTGCCTATACTCACAAAAAGAAAGACGTACTTTTGTGTCAGCTTTTAGGTTTTTCTATACCAGAAAATGAAAAGGGAAAAAGGTGTGATGCCTTTGCTGTTCCCGCAACTGTAAGTGCTACTTTACGCAATTCTTTAAGCCACTGTGCGCTCAGGCGTATGGGAAGGCAATTGCGAAGCACAAGCCAGGAGACCTGCCTGAGAGATTCAAGCTGCTATTGCTCGGGATAAGCAACAACAGTTCATTTTTTTATGCTACTATGAAGTATTTTTTTGCACTAATGTTGTGTGCAAGCGCGATTCATGCACAAGAGCTTTTGGATGAGGTCGTCGTTTCGGACACACGTATTCCTAAATCGAGAAAAAATAGCGGTAAAGCCGTAGTGAAAATAACGGCAAAAGACATTGCTAAAAATCAAGGGTTAAATCTTGCACAACTTTTAAATCAATATGCAGGGATTTATATTTCGGGGGCACAGATGCATCCCGGGCAAAATTTATCATATAACATTCGTGGCGGGAATAACCGCCAAGTTTTGGTACGCATAGACGGTGTTTTGGTTAGCGACCCTTCGCAAATCGAGTCCGAATTCGATTTACGCCTTCTTGCTTTAGATCAAATTGAATCCATTGAGGTGGTAAAGGGAGCTGCAAGTAGTTTGTATGGCAGTGGCGCAGCAACCGCTGTGATTGACATCACCACCAAAAATAACGCAACCGAAAAAACAAGTTTGACCCTCACACAAGAATGGGGTACGCAAAACACCCACAGCCAGAAATTAGGTTCCCTTTCCAACACGCAACGACAGTTTGTACAACTGCAGCGTAGTGTTGCCAAAATTGGACTTAGCGCTTCGGTAAGCCGATTTATTTCTGAGGGAATGTCATCGGTGGTGGGTATTGAAGACGATGCCGTGGAAAAAGAAAATATTCAATTCAGTGCCAAAAGCCAATACGAAGGTTCGTGGGCTTGGGCAGCTTTTTATCAGCGCGATGTCGTGGATTCGGAGTATGATGCAACTTATCCCACTTATGCCGATGCACCCAATAGTTTTGTGAGTAAACAACAACGTATGGGTTTTGTGCCATCTTACACGAATGAAAAATCGAGCGTGCAGGCGCATGTTTCTTGGTCAGATGCTAAACGTAATTTTTCCAGCAATTACCCCATTGACTACACTTCAAATGTATTTACCACAGAGCTTACGTGGCGGTATCGCGCCTCGGAACGTTTAACGCTTTTGAGTGGCGGATTGTTGCAAGATATTCGTTCGGGAAATTCAAATTTGGCAGCTGATTTTAAGCACGATAATGTAGCCTTTTTTGTGGGTGCCACTTGGCAACACCCCAAAGGGTTTGCGTTGCAACTTAGCGGTAGAAATTCCATCCACAGCGCTTTTGGTGCGCATCAGACCTACACCCTAAACCCGTTTTATGTTTTCTCATTTTCCCAAGGGTCATATCTAAAGCTTTTTGGTTCTTTGGCAAGCTCATATATTGCGCCGTCGCAGTATAAATTGTTTGATCCCTATTATGGAAACCTAAATTTACATCCCGAAGAAAATATAACTCGTGAATCGGGGATGGAGTATGTGTCCAAAAACAGCCGCATTACACTCGTGGGTTTTCAACGAAAAGAAACGAATGTCGTAGACTTTGTGCCATTACCCAATTTTGCCGGACAATATCGGAACAGTACTAGTGAATATAGGGTTCGTGGGCTAGAGGTAGAAGGAGATTTTTCCTTTAAGAATCTCAACATCCAAGCCAATTATACCTTTACTGAAAAAGTAAAACAAGACCCGCTGCGTTTGCCAAAGCACGCCGCAAATTTAGGGTTGACATACAACACGCGAAAGACACAATGGGGCGCACATTTGCGCCATGTAGGGGCTAGAAAAGACACAAATTTTGAAAATGGGAAACGAGTAGATTTGAGCGCATTTACGCTTGTTGATGCAAGGGTGTCTTTACCAAATATCATTGGAAATGCTACCGCACGTTTGTCATTAACCAATGTATTCGATGCACAATACTCCGAGTTTTATGGTTTCACCACACTTGGTAGAAACTTGAATATCGGACTTGATTATCGTTTTTAATTTTTTGGAAAATCGTAAATAGCCCTGCCTTCCTCTACAGGAATTTCGAGAAATGAAGACAACATTCCATGGGTGGAAAGGGAACTGCCAACTTTCTCTTTCCCACTAATCACACTGAGAGCTTTTTCCAAAAGCGGTTCGTTGGTTTCGCCCAACACACCTAGGTTTGAAAGTACCTCGGGAAGCGGAACATTAGGTTGCAATCCATCGGAATAATCACCAAAATTTTCACTATTATAAATTTTGAAGGTTATGGGCGATAGCATCCATTTGTGATTTGGGTTTTTGGTGCCTTTATTATCGACATCATCATGTATGGGTGTAGAGCCTACATTTTTACCCTCGGTTTTGTCTCCTATTTGTATGGTTGTCAAATAGGGTTTAAGTCCGTTTATGATCATCTCACTTGCTGAGGCTGAGTTTTGTGTGGTAAGAACAAATACCCGCGAAAGTCCCAGTTGTATATTTGAATCGATGATATCAATGGTTCTGTCTTTGGTACGTAATTTGTCGTTGTAAACAATTTTACCAAAAACCTTTCCCGCATGCTCTCCAGCAATAAGTCCCGCTAATAGTTGAGCTGTGCTAAGAAATCCTCCAGGGTTATAGCGCAAATCCAAAACAAGTTCATCTATTTGTTGTGTAGCGAAATCGGTAAATACGTTTTTTAAATCGTCTTCTTGAGATATGGTGAATCCATTATACATAATGTATCCTACTTTTTTACCATCGTGTGGGATAACTTTTGAAGTGTAAATGCGCCTAACAGTTTGCTCGGTATTGGTAAGCGTTACACGAGTTCCTGTTGGCTGAAGCTGATTGTTGTTTAGCGTAGCCAAATCAATGGTGTAACTGGGTTTGTTTGAAAGAAGCAACTCTCTAAAATTATCAATTGTAAGTTGTGTTCCATTGACATGTGTAAAAATATCCCCGCGTTTTATTCCTTTTTGTGCGGCATCGGTATTGGGAAACACATATTGCACATACCCAAAAATGTTGGTGTCGTTTCTCGAAACAAAATTCAATCCAAACTTCATGCCGTTACTTAACGCTATGGCTTTTGAACTTCTTTCAAACGCCTCGTAATCGTCATAAATGCGACTGTAATCATCTCCTTTTAATTTTAAGTTATTAAACAAATCTTCAGGTCCGCTAAACGATTGCAGAAAAGCGGTGTATTCTTTGTCGTTGCTAAATTTGTTGTCTGCCAAGTTGGGTACGTCTTTTTGCCAATAGTAGTAATAGTTCATGGCTTTATATACAAAATCTTCTACCTCCAAATTTTCGGTAGTTTGCACTTGGATAACATCGTCTTGGTCGTCTTTACAGCCAATAAATAGGAGTAAAACGAAGAGAAAAAGCAATTTTTTCATAGGTTTGATTTTAAGACACCTAGCTAATGTAGTAAAAAATGTAACAACTCGGGTGTAAAGTCGTTAGAAGAACAAACACCTAATAAATCTTTGGCAGAACCAATGGATGAACGCACTTTTTTGAATCGGATTTTGGCTGTGCAAGACAGTATGTTTCGGTTGGCAAAAAGGTTGCTAACGTCCTCCGAAGAAGCCGAAGATGCGGTGCAAGAAGTATTAGCAAAATTGTGGCAAAACATGCATAAAATAGCAACTTTAGCGAACATTGAGGGCTACGCCATGACAATGATCAAAAACTATTGTTTAGACCGGTTAAAGTCAAAGCAGGCAAGCCAGTTGCGTTTGGTTCATGTGCAACACGACAAAGCAGCTACTCCTTTGGACAAGCAAATTGACAACCGCGACAGCGTGGCGCAAGTATTTGCCTTTATGGAAACCTTGCCCGAGCAACAAAAATTGGTAGTACAGCTTCGCGATGTGGAGCAATACGATTTTGAAACCATCGCCCAAATCATGGAGCTTTCGGAAGGTGCGGTTAGGGTAGCCCTTTCGCGTGCCAGAAAAACAATCAGAAAACAACTCATCAAAGCACACAGTCATGGAATTGAAACAGGTTCATAAGTGGGTAGACCTTTACTTTGAAGGCAAAACAACGTTGGAGCAAGAAAAGGCACTTGCTACTTATTTTTCACAACTCTCGGTTGATGATAATTTAGTACCCTACAAACCTTATTTTACGGCTATTTCTACAGAACGCTCACAGCGTTTTGAGGGGGAATTTACGCCAAACAGCACTAAATATCGTTGGCTGAATTTTCGTGTTGCTGCCGTGGCAGCTTCTATGGTAATTGGATTTTTTGCGGTGCAACAAACGCTTTTGCCTGCTCAACCTAGCCCCGAAGAAATTGCCTTTGAAGAATTTAAAGCCAATATGTATCGCGTTGCCGAGCACCTAAACAAAGGCAAGCAAGGCGTGGCATACATGGAAACCTTTAATCAAACCACCAACAAATTCATTAAATCAGAATAATATGAAAAAGAAGATTATTTTATTTGCCCTTTTTGCAGCCTCGTTAAGTTGGGGGCAAGACGTATTTGAAAAATACGAATATGACGATAGCGTAAGCTATTTTTCCATCAGTCCAAAAATGTTTCAGATGCTGGCAAAACTCAGCATTGAAACCAATGACCCCGAGGCGGATCAGTTTATAAAATTGGTTCAGGACATCGAATCGTTTAAAGTAATTACTACCGAAAGCGGCGATATCGCTAACGAAATTCAACGTTGGGTGGACAAGCATATCAAGTCGGTTAAAATGGAAGAATTGATGCGCGTTCGCGACCAAGAAGCCTATGTGAATTTTTACGTCAAATCGGGGCGCAACGACGATACGGTAAAAGAACTTCTCATGTTTGTTACCGATATTAACAACGATAACATCAAACTTGGCAACCGCAAGCCCGAAACGGTATTGCTTTCGTTAAGTGGAACTATTGACCTAACACAAATATCTAAACTTGTGAATCAGATGAATCTTCCAGGTGGACAACAGTTAGGTAAACTAAATAAAAAAGAAGATGAATAAATTTTGGTTTTGTGTTGTGCTATTGGCGTTGGCGGGTTGCTCCGCCACGCCTAGCCTCCAAGAATATTACGTGTCAAAATCAGAAGACCCCAATTTTTTGGTGATTGATATTCCAACTTCCATTTTGGGGATTGATAATAATGCACTCACAAAGGAAGAACAAGAAGCCTTAAATTCCTTTCAAAAACTCAACGTCTTGATGTTTCGCAAAACGACAGCAAATGCCGCGCAACTTCCTACTGAGTTAGCCACCGTACGCACCATAATTGACAGCAAAAACTTTGACCCACTTTTGGTGATGAGTGACAGGCAGTATTCCGGGAAATTGGTGTTAGAGGGAACTGTGGAACGCCCCGATGAAATCGTCCTTTTTGGTGCTGGGGATGAGGGTTTTCTTTTAGCACGGCTTATTGGGCGTGACATGCAAGTAGAAAAAGCTATGCTGCTGGCAAACCTAGTTCAGCGTGGAAACGGTCTTGAAAATGCCGCTAAGGTTATTGGAAAAATGTTCTAAATCCCGGTGTAGTTTTCAGGTCTGAGTCTGCGAAGTTCCTCTTTTATAGCATCAGAAACTTCAAGCGTTTCTACAAACACTCGTATCGCCTTTTCATCAATACGTTCATTTGTTCGGGTAAGTGCTTTTAAGGCTTCATACGGTTTTGGATAACCCTCACGGCGCAATACGGTTTGTATCGCTTCGGCAAGCACAGCCCAGTTTTGGTCTAAATCGTATTGAATTTTTTCCTTGTTTACCAATAATTTGCCCATCCCTTTTGTTAGCGAGGCAAAGCTTATGAGGATATGCGCCAACGGCATACCGGCATTTCGCAATACGGTACTGTCGGTAAGGTCGCGCTGCAAACGCGAAATAGGCAGCTTTTCTGCCAAATGCGAAAGTAACGCATTGGCAACACCTAGGTTTCCTTCGGCATTTTCAAAATCAATAGGATTTATTTTGTGCGGCATCGCCGATGAACCCACTTCCCCTTCTTTGATTTGCTGCTTAAAGTAATCCATGGAAATGTATGTCCAAATATCACGGCAAAAATCAATGAGTATGGTGTTGATGCGTTTTTCCGCATCGCAAAGGGCAGCATAATGATCGTAATGTTCAATTTGTGTGGTTGGAAAGGAGTGTTTTAATCCTAAAGTTTCTTCGACAAATTTTGTCCCAAAAGCCTTCCAATCTATGTTGGGATAGGCAACATAATGTGCATTGTAATTTCCTGTTGCGCCACCAAATTTTGCTGCCATCGGCACTTGCTTCAAAAGGGCTACTTGTTCTTCAATACGGACCTTAAATACCTGTAATTCTTTGTCAAGTTTTGTGGGCGAGGCAGGTTGTCCGTGGGTGCGTGCCAACATGGGCGTATTGGCACATTGGGCAATGAGTTCGTTGAATGCCAATAATACTGCATTGAGTTCTTTTAGATATACATTCTCGTGGGCTTCTTTTACGGAAAGCGGAATGGCGGTATTGTTGATGTCTTGCGAAGTCAACCCAAAATGGATAAACTCTTTGTATTCGCTAATATTTAGGTCATCAAAAAGTTGTTTTAAAAAGTACTCAACGGCTTTTACATCGTGGTTGGTAACCTTTTCAATTTCCTTTATCGCTTGTGCCTGCTCCGGGGTAAAGTGCCGATATACACTACGTAATTCTTCAAAAAGTGAAGTAGGAAAATGCTCAAGTTGCGGTAATGGAATTTCACACAGCGCAATAAAATATTCAACTTCTACGCGGACGCGGTATTGAATCAATCCAAATTCTGAAAAATACGGGCTTAACGATTTGGTTTTGGCGCGGTAACGTCCGTCAACCGGAGAAATGGCACTGAGTTTATTTAGTAGCATATGATTTCAAAATGCAAAGGTAGAGATTTTGCGGATTTCTACTAACGATTAAGGACTTTATACTCTTCGTAACACCCACTTATCGCTTCAAGAATTTGAAGGTCGTTGGCGTTTTTGATAAAACTATCCGAAAAACTACATTTTCTAAGGATTTCATCAATATCCACACGGTCAAGTTGCAGCAACTCTTCCAGTGTTTTTCGATCGTATTTCACAGCGAGCAAATCACGTAGTTCGTTGTTGGCACGAACTTTTTTGAGTTTTATCATTTGCCGTGGGCGTTTACCAAATATCCCATAGAGGAAATCGGCAGGGTTGTTTATCGCTTGAAATATGTTCATGTCTGCACCAGGAAATTGTCGCTTAGCCTCGTAGCCCCCTGTAGGAAGCCCTGGGATATTATACCTTCGGTTGCGATTTATGGGAACATTTCGAGCGTCAATATCTAAGTATCCCGTAAGTTGATAAGGTCTAACGACAACTTCTTCCAACGCAAGTGCCAGTTCGGTAAGCTGAAAACGGGTGTTGGGGTATTTTATAAGGTCATTCGATACCCGCACTTTTATAGATTTATAACCTAAATATGACATATACAACGTATCGTTAACCTCGGCATCTATGACAAATTTCCCCTCTTTGTTGGTAATAGCCATAGTTACCTTGTTCAGGTTGATGATGTGCACGGTGGGTATGGGCTTTTGATCGGCGGAACGTTCCACAAAACCAATCACCTCTTGCCCAAAAGATGTGGCACAGCAACACACCAAGAAAATAATTTGCGTTAAACGTATACTCATATCGTGTTACAAACTACGTGCATTCTGTTTGGGTCTGCAATGTTTTGCCTCAAAATTAACATTATGTTATGGATTTTAAGTGCTCATAAAGCTTCGCAATGGCACGGCTACGATGGCTTAATTGAAGTTTTACTTCTCGTGGGAGCTCGCCAAAGGTTTTATCGTATCCCTCAGGAATAAAAAGGGGATCATAACCAAATCCTCCTGTACCGCTACACCCGTGTGCAATCGTTCCTTTTATAACGCCCTCAAAAGTCAGTTCTGTTGTGGCGTCTTTATAGGCAATTACCGTTTTGAATTGCGCTTCGCGATGCGTTTCATTTTCAAGGGCATGCAATAGTTTTCCGTTGTTTTTGGTGTGATTTTTTTCTTCCCCTGCATACCGTGCCGAATACACTCCGGGTGCTCCATCCAATGCAAACACTTCCAAGCCACTATCATCAGCAAAAACCGGGGTTTTAAACACCTCAAAAACATGTCGTGCTTTGAGCAGGGCATTACCCACAAAAGTAGTTTCGGTTTCGGCTATGTCTTCGTGGCAGTCCAATTCGGCTAAACTCAACACCTGGTGAGAAGTGAACACTGCTTTTACTTCCTTTACTTTGTTAGCGTTGTGTGTGGCAAAAATGAGTTTTTTCATTCGTGATGATAGGGTTCGTTGTTGAGAATAGAAAACGCACGGTAGAGTTGCTCTGCCACAAAAACACGCACCATTTGGTGCGAAAACGTCATGGCAGATAATGAAATTTTGTACTGCGCACGTTGGTATAACTGCTGTGAAAATCCATACGGACCGCCAATTATAAAAACTAAATTTTTGGTGCCGGCATTCATGCGCTTTTGCAGAAAACCAGCAAAGTCTTTTGAGGTATGCGACATTCCCTTTTCGTCAAAAAGCACAACAATGTCAGAAGGTATTAGCTGTTTCAATAGTACTTTTCCTTCTTCTTCTTTTTGCACTTCTTGCCGAAGGTTTTTGGTGTTTTTTAGCTCGGGGAGTTCCGTCCACTCAAATTTGCAGTAGTGCGCAAGGCGTTGGGTATATTCGGGCAACCACTGGCGCAAAGCGCTGTGCTGTGTTTTGCCCATACAAATCACTTGAATTTTCACATGGCGAAGGTATTAACTTTTATGCAAGCCTCCATTTTAATACTTACATTAGCAAAATGCTAAAGGGGTTTATTCAAAAGGGCACGGCATTTTTGCAAAGCATTCGTTTTGGTGATGAACGGTCTATCTCGCTTTACCAATTATTGGAACTCTACGTGTTGGGAGTACTCAAAGGAGCACTTACCACACGCGCAAGTAGCATCGCTTTTAGTTTTTTTATGGCGTTGTTTCCCTTCCTAATTTTTGTGCTTAACCTTATTCCGTTTGTTCCCATCGAAAATATCGAGGATACCTTTTCGTCGTTTTTTTTAGCGGTTGCTCCCTCTGAGGTACAGGAGTTTTTAAATAGTGTCTTGCTAGACATACAATCCAAACCTCGAACGCGTTTGTTGTCCTCAACTTTTGTGTTGTCCATATTTTTTATGGCAAACGGCGTGAATGCCATTTTTGGCGGTTTTAGCGAGTCTATTCATGTAACCCTAACACGGCATTTTATTCGCCAATATGCCTATGCGGTGGGTGTTGGCGTGCTGCTCGGCATGGTGTTGTTGGTTTCCATTGCGGGCTATCTGTTTTTTGAACTGCTCTTGGCACAGGTTTTCGATTTGGGTTTTGAACTCAGTCCTTGGGTGCGATTGTTGTTTTTCTTTGGAATGGCATATTTGGTAAGTTCCATATTGTTTTATTTTGGTACGCACCGTGGTTTTTCAAGTTTCTTTTCGGCAGGCGCACTCATGACCACATTGTTGTTTGCCCTTACCTCATACGGATTTGGCGTCTATCTTGATAACTTTGCGCAATACAATCAACTCTATGGGTCTATTGGGGCTATACTAATTTTGATGTTGTATATATGGCTCAATGCCATTGTACTCTTGTTAGGATTTGAACTCAATGCGTCTATAGCCAAACTCAAACAAAGCGTGTGATGCCTTTTTTTGTAGATGTTATACTTCCCTTACCGCTAAAGGATACGTTTACCTATGCCATAACTCCGGCAGAGGCGGAGGTGATACAGTCCGGTATGCGCATTATCGTTCCTTTTGGAAAACGCAAACGCTACACGGCAATTGCCTTCAGGGTGCATCAAAACCCACCAAAAGCCTATGATCCAAAACAAATTGAAAGTATTATTGACCAGCAGCCTGTGCTATCTGCTGTACAACTTTCGTTTTTGGAATGGATGGCAGCCTATTATCAAGCGCCTTTGGGATTGGTTGTTCGCACGGCACTTCCTTCTGTTATGTTGCTCGAAAGCGAAACCGAGATTGTAACACATTCGTGGAGCAAAATACCAGATACGCTATCCAAAAATGCCCTACAGTTATTGCAACAAATTCAACCCAACAGTTTGATGTCGCTGTCGCATATTCAGCAATTAATAACGGTTAGAAATCCCTATCCCATTTTAAAAGAATTGGCAGCATTGGGGCTTGTGTCACTCAAAGAGGAGGTATATGCGCAATACCGACCCAAAACCCAAAAGGAAATTATCTTACACCCTAAGTTACATTCAGATGAAGCGCTTAAAGCAACACTTGAGGAGTTGGCTGCCAAACCAAAGCAGCACCAAACCTTTTTGACGTTTTTACAGCAAAAACCGCCTGTTGTAGCATCGGAGTTTTCCAAATTGAAAACGGTGAGTCCGTCTTCGTTGAAGACACTAATCAAGCATCAAATTTTGGCGAAACAAGAGCGTGTGATCGATAGGCTTCCTGCCAAAACCACCCCCGATGACCCTTTGCTACCACTATCGCCATCCCAAAAAGAAGCAAAAAAAGACATTGAGCATTTTTGGAAAACAAAAGATATTACACTATTACATGGTGTTACGGGCTCGGGGAAAACAGCAGTCTATATGCATCTTATTGCTTCGCAGTTGGCTGCTGGAAAACAAGTGTTGTTCTTAGTGCCTGAAATTGGACTAACCACCCAGCTCATGCAACGCCTATACCAATTTTTCGGGCAATATCTTGCCGTATATCATTCCAAATACAGTCCGCAAGAACGTGCCGAAACCTGGGAAAACATCCTTACAAATACTTCCAAAGCACTATTGGTTTTGGGTGCGCGCTCGGCAGTATTATTGCCTTTTCAAAACCTTGGGCTTGTTGTTGTGGATGAGTCGCACGAAACCGCATACAAACAGTACGATGCTGCACCCCGCTACCACGCCCGAGATGCCGCCATGGTGTTGGCACGCAAGCACAACGCCAAAGTGCTGTTGGGTACGGCAACGCCCGCAATGGAAAGCTACCGTCATGCTGAAACGGGAAAGTACGGATTGGTGTCGTTAACGACTCGATTTAACGAAGCACAAATGCCCGAAATCTCTTTTGTGGATTTGGCGGAAGCCTATCGGAAAAAGCAAATGAAAGGACATTTGGCACAAGAACTTATAACTTCGATTGAAGAAACGCTAGCTGTCAAAAAGCAAGTGTTGCTTTTTCAAAACCGACGTGGGTATGCCAGCTTTATTGAATGTAGCCAATGCGCTCACGTACCCCAGTGCCAAAGCTGTGATGTTTCGTTGACCTATCATCAGGTGAGCAACGAACTCCGTTGCCATTATTGTGGCTATACTGAAGCTTACACGGCTGCTTGTGTGGCATGTGGCACGGTTGCTCCCCAAGCACAAGGTTTGGGAACACAACAACTGGAAGAAGAAATCCAGCAATTGTTTCCCTCGGCACGCATTGCCCGTATGGATTTGGACACCACACGAAAAAAGAATGCACACGCAAAATTGATTACTGCTTTTACCCGTCAAGAAATTGACATTTTGATTGGCACACAAATGATCACAAAGGGGTTGGATTTTGAACATGTTACCTTAGTGGGGGTGTTGTCGGCAGATACTTTTTTGCATTTCCCCGATTTTCGAGCACACGAACGTGCTTTTCAGGTGCTTACGCAAGTAGCAGGACGCGCGGGTAGGGTAGGTGATAGCAGTAAAGTATTGGTGCAAAGCTTTCAGCCGAATCATCCCGTTTTAAGATTTGTGCAGTGCTACGATTATCCTTCGTTCTATGCGCAGCAGATTCAGCAACGTGAGCAGTTTGCCTATCCGCCTTTTGTGCGTATGATTCGCATTGAGCTCAAACATAAAAATATGGCAACACTGGTTCAGGCGGGGGAGTGGCTCAAAAAAGGGCTGCAAGAGCGTTTTCGTCAGGTGTTGGGTCCGGCACCGCCCCCAGTGGCGCGTGTTCGCAATTTTTACATCCTCCACACACTGGTGAAACTTCCGCTTACCGCTTCGCAATCTGGGGCAAAAGTGCGGCTAGACGCATTGCTCCACAGCTTTTCGCAAGTAGGGGCTTTTCGGCAAGTCAAGGTAGTTGTTGATGTAGACCCGCAATAATTTTCTAGAGAGGTTGTACAACCCAAGAAAATGCGTAAATTTGCCGTCCAATTAAAAAATCATTTATGAACCATTACGAAACTGTTTTCATATTGAATCCCGTTTTATCTGAAGATCAGGTAAAGGAAGCAGTAGAAAAGTATGAGACGTTTATTACGTCTCGCGGTGGCGAAATTGTCGCCAAAGAGGATTGGGGCTTGAAAAAGTTTGCCTATCCTATCCAAAACAAGAAAAGTGGCTTTTATCACTTATTAGACTTCAAACTTAACGGCGAAGAAATTGGTCCGTTTGAAGTGGAATTCCGTCGCGATGAGCGCATCATGCGCTACCTAACGGTAAAACTTGACAAGCACGCAGAGGCTTGGGCTGAAAAAAGAAGAGAACGTTTAACCGAAAAAGCATAATCATGTCTATAGAACAAGAAAGCAAAGGCGGAAAACAAGGGGAAATCAGGTATTTGACTCCGCTTGATATTGAAACGTCAAAAGCCAAAAAATACTGCCGATTTAAAAAGGCAGGCATCAAATACATCGACTATAAAGATGCAGACTACTTGCTAAAATTCGTAAACGAACAAGGCAAAATTTTACCCCGTCGATTGACAGGAACATCACTAAAATACCAACGTAAATTATCGGTTTCCATTAAGCGTGCGCGTCACTTGGCGCTTATGCCGTATGTTGCCGATATGCTTAAATAATTGCTATGGAACTCATTCTAAAACAAGACGTTGAGAACCTAGGGTTCAAAGACGATATCGTTTCTGTAAAAAACGGTTACGGACGCAATTTTCTCATCCCACAAGGATTGGCAATTTTAGCTACATCTTCTGCAAGAAAAGTATTGGCTGAAAATCTTAAACAACGTGCATTCAAGGAGCAAAAGCTTATTGAAGATGCGCAAAAGCAAGCCAAAGCTCTTGGGAAACTAGAGCTTAAGATTGATGCTAAAGCTGGAGCGGGCAACAAATTATTCGGTTCTGTAGGAACTATTGATTTGGAAGCTGCCTTAGCAAAAGCGGGACAGCCTGTTGAACGTAAAGCAATCAAACTTCCTGGCGGTACTGTAAAGACGTTGGGCAAGCACACGGCTACTATCCGACTTCACCGTGAGGTGTTTACTGATTTGGAGTTTGAAGTAACCAAAGCAAAAGACGAGGCTTAATTTCCTTCGTAAACAAAAAACATAAAGCCGCTTTTGCGGCTTTTTTTCGTTAAAAGCAGATATTTGTATAAATTGTTGCCATGGCACAGAAACCAAGCATTCCAAAAGGTACTCGCGATTTTTTACCCGCAGATGTAGCGCGCCGCGCCTATGTCATTGATAGTATTAAGACCCAATTTCAGCGTTATGGCTTTTTGCCTATCGAAACGCCGGCAATGGAAAAAGCGTCTACGCTGCAAGGAAAATACGGAGAGGAAGGCGACCGATTGATGTTTAATATCCTTAATTCGGGGGAGAAAGTTAAAAAAGCCGATGTGGCTGCCCTGGAAGAAAACAACCTTGGACGTTTTACGGCTTCTGTTTCTGAAAAGGCATTGCGTTACGATTTGACGGTACCCTTTGCGCGCTTTGTGGTGCAACATCAAAATGAGCTTACGTTTCCCTTTAAACGCTATCAGATACAATCTGTTTGGCGTGCCGACAGACCGCAACGGGGCCGTTTTCAGGAATTTACACAATGTGATGCCGACGTGGTAGGTGCCGTTAGCCCACTGCTTGAGGCAGAGTGCATCCAATTGTTTGACGATGTCTTTAATAATCTCTCACTAAAAGGGGCAACGATTCGCATAAACCACCGAGGAATTTTGTCAGGAATTGCAAAGTATTTGGGTGCACCTGAGCGTATTGTAGACTTTACGGTAGCGCTAGACAAACTTGATAAAATTGGTGCTGATGGGGTGTATGATGAGCTTCGCCAAAAGGGCTTTGATGAAGATTCACTATCGAAACTTACGCCTTTATTGGAACTTTCAGGGGCTGTTGTTGAGCAGCTAGACGTACTTGAAAATTTACTGTCAGCCCAACCCGAGGCGCTGTCGGGTATTGCTCATTTGCGTGAAGTATTGCGCTTTGTTTCGCCCTTGCAGGTAAGTCATTTGGCGTTTGATTTGACCTTAGCACGTGGGTTGAACTACTACACTGGGATTATTTTTGAAGTTGCACCGCCTAAAGAAGTTGCTATGGGTTCTATTGGAGCCGGAGGGCGTTATGATGATTTAACGGCACTTTTTGGACTCAAAGACATGCACGGTCTTGGCATTTCGTTTGGATTAGACCGATTGTGTATGGTGCTGGAGGAACTTAATTTATTCCCCTCAGCCTTACAGCAATCTGTTGATGTTATGGTGCTAAACTTTGGCGATATCTTTGTGCAAGAGCTTATGGCGCATGTTGCCAAATGGCGCTCAGAAGGTGTTCGTGTAATGGTTTATCCAACATCTCATAAACTCAAAAAGCAAATGCAATTTGCAAATCAATCCCATATTCCTTGGACACTTTTCTACGGAGAATCGGAACAAAAACGTGGTGTACTATCACTGAAAAACATGCTTAGTGGGGCAACAAAAGATATTAAAGTAGCTGCTTTTGGTGCTACTGCATTTATTGCTTAATTGCGTTTATCTCCTCTTCTAATTCCCGTAACTTTTTTTTAAGACGGCGTATAGATTCACGGTTTTTAGATTCTTTGCCAGTGAGTAGCCATTCAATATTATAATTGGGGAAGTTATTGTTAATTCCAATAAGTACATGGTGGCTAATGCTGGATTGTCTTCGTAGACAGGTAGATACGGAATTTTTCCCCACGCCAATCATTCGCTCAAATTCGGAAATAGACAATCCTTCATCCTTAATAATTTTGCGTAATCGGTCGTGAATTTTCATATTTCAAATGTAACCGTCAATTCACTAACAATTGTTTAAAAATTACACATTAAAAACTATTAATGATAACAATTTTTTAAGATTTAGAAAACGTGTTTTGTGGTATGAATTTTGTTTTATGAGGAAAAATTATGTTATGCGATTTTTTTTTATTCTCTGCATATGCCTACTCGTAACGAGCTGTATTCCACTTAGTTTTGCACCAAATATTGAAGCCAATACAATTAAAATCGCAAAGCGATTTAAGCGCAATTTACCCAAGCAGTATAGCTATATTTTTGAAGACCCCAAAGAGGCAAATGAGTTTTTTGACTACATAAATACCAAGTATCAACTTCCCGGCATTGAACGTAAAATTCCAATTTGGATAGATACTAAGCCTTACATTATGAATTTCTATGAGCGAAAAAAAGCCACCAGAACAGTCAATATTATTCCCATAATGTTTGATGCTGCCTTGTCTTCTGACGATAACGATGGTCTAGGCCTTTTTAATGAATTATATGCATCCAAAAGGGTAAAATGGTATATCATCATCACGATAACTGACCTGAAAGGGCAAGATGCGCTTTCGCCTAAATATGCTGAGTGTAAGGGAGTTTTAATGTTTTTGGAGGCGATGCAAAAAGAATATTTAAGCACAGCAAATTATATGGAAGCCTATTTTAGAAACTGATGTAGAGATTTTATAGTGTAGTGACGTTGTATGTTTTTTTGCTGAAATAAAACCATTTTTAAGGGGGATATTTAAGAAATATAAAATTAAAGCATGTGCTTATTCACAAAATTCCTAAAAATCCTAGTAATAACCCTTTTTTTTGGTGGGGTAACTGCACAAACAACTACGGTGGGTAGTGGTAGTTACACAAATTCCCATCCTGGAAGCAGAGGGATATTTCGTGATTATCCTGATTTTTCTCCGCAGCTTTCAGGTACTGCTCAAAGCAAACCTATCCCTACAAATGATTGGTGGTCGCTTTTACTTAAAGAAAATCATGTAAGTAACCTATTCAATTATCCATTTACATTAAAAACTATCAACGGTGGTTTGGGAGTAACCTATGTCCCTTTTGGTGTGGTTGGTGATAGAGAAACCCTTATTGTGGGCGTACAAGGATTAAACAGTTCTCGTGCTACCGTTGCCGATCATACAGACTGGACGGTTAAAATGGAATGGGCAAGTAGCGGAAAATATTTTTCTACCACAAGTGGAATCGGGATGCCTTTTTTGTATTTAACAAAGGGAAATAGTGATGTTGCACAGGTTGAAGTAAAAGCAGGAACCGTTACGGTTTCAGGAGAAATACTTTTAGTAGAAAATGCCCAAGACGGTGTAGATTATGCGGTATATGCCCCGGTTGGAAGTACATGGTCGCAAAGCGGGAACATCTATACCTCAACGCTAAATGGTAAAAATTACTGGTCTGTTGCCATGTTGCCACAAAGCAATACAAATCCATCAAGCCTAGCGAATACCTATAAAAAGTTTGCCTATGTTTTCCCTGGAGATACTACGGTAAGTTGGAATTTTAACGTAACAACAAGTGTGTTGCGCACTACTTTTGAAATCACTCCCGACGTGAAAGAAGGTACCTACAATACGGTACTACAGGGGTTATTGCCCCATCAATGGGATAATTTGGCAGCGGATTCGCCTACTCCTAACCGAGAAACCTATACCTCTATTCGGGGTGATCTAAAAATGCTAGATGGAAATACGTTTTATGTAGAGAATACTTTTTACGGTATTTTGCCAACACTGCCCTATTTGGCAAATTACAGTGATGGTTTTAACCCAACAGCTTTAGGAAGTAAAATTGATTTGATTGAGAATGATAATTTAACCTCGTGGCAAGACTCTTACAATCAAGGGCAGTTAATGAATCGGCTGATACAAACGGCACGAATTGCCCACAAAACAGGAGACGCCATGGCTCGAGATAAACTGATTTCCGCCGTAAAAACTCGCTTAGAAGATTGGTTAAGCTATGAAAGCGGAGAAATTGATTACTTGTTTTATTATAATTCAACTTGGTCAACCCTTTTTGGGTATCCTGCCGGACATGGTCAAGATAAAAATATCAACGATCACCACTTTCACTGGGGATATTTTATTCATGCTGCGGCTTTTGTTGAGCAGTTTGAACCGGGTTGGGCAAACGATTGGGGCGACATGATAAACCTCTTGATTCGTGATGCCGCTTCTTCAAATCGCAACGATACGTTGTTTCCTTTTTTACGCAATTTTAGCCCCTACGCAGGGCACGCTTGGGCAAATGGTTTTGCCACATTCCCACAAGGAAACGACCAAGAATCAACTTCGGAAAGTATGCAGTTTAATTCATCCTTAATTCATTGGGGTACTGTAACAGGCAATGATGCCATTCGGGATTTGGGAATTTACTTATATACTACCGAACAGTCTGCCGTTGAGGAATACTGGTTTGATATGTATGACCGTGTTTTTTCTGACACTTATGGCTACAGTGTTGCTTCGCGGGTATGGGGAAATGAATACGATAGATTTACCTTTTGGACTCAAAAAATTGCTGCTGCCTACGGCATTGAAATCTACCCCATTCATGGGGGGTCACTTTATTTAGGACACAACACTGCCTATGTGCAAAAGCTATGGAACGAAATGCAGCAAAACACTGGGATATTATCCAATGAAGCCAATGCAGATCTTTGGCATGATGTGTATTGGTGCTACGCTGCATTTATTGACCCCGACAAAGCCATAGAATTATACGATTCATATCCAGATAGAGGATTGAAATTTGGGATTTCCGATGCGCAAACCTACTATTGGTTGCACAATATGAAGGCAATGGGAACGGTAAAAACCGACATTACGACAAACCATCCTATAGCCGCTGCATTTGAGCAAAACGGTACAATTACCTATGTGGCACACAATTATTCCAATACCGAAATTACAGTAGATTTTTCCGATGGGTTTTCACTTACGGTTCCTGCAAATACCATGAAAACAAACCGTGATGTTGATCTTTCGGGCACAATTGGCTCAGATTTTTACCAAGCTTACAGTGGCGGAAGTGTAAACTTAACTGTTGAAACCCAAAGCGTTGGCGTTACTAAAATTGAATTTTATGGTGATAATGGACTCATTACCACAGACACTACAGCACCGTACACAACCAAGGTAGAAAACCTTTCCAATGGAAAACATGGATTTTATGCAAGGGTGTATGACAACAGTGGATTTGCCGTTACCAATTCCATTCAAATTCTTGTTGGTGAACAAAAGCCCTATCTGAATCAGTCGTTCCAAATTCCGGGGATCATTCAATCTGGAAATTACGATTATTTTGAAGGCGGAAAAGGGCAGGATATTTCCTACTTTGATACCGGTATTGGAAATAATGGTGCCGAATTTGGAAACTTTAGAACCGATGAAAATGTAGATGCGGTTTCCGATACCGAAGGCAAAACTGTAGGTTGGATTGAGTCAGGAGAGTGGTTGGAATACACAGTCGCAATTTCACAATCGGGCTACTACAAAATGGATTTTCGCTACGCTACCAACAACAACAGTGGGGGTCCGTTTAGCCTTGAACTTGATGGGCAACAAGTAGCCTCGAATATCACCGTTTCCTCTACAGGCGGTTGGGACAGTTGGACAACGAAATCGGTTACCGGAATTCCACTAATCGAGGGAGAGCATATTCTTAAAGTTGCCTTCAACCAAGGCGGGTTTAACCTAGGTGACATGACCTTTACCAAAACTTCAGATTTGGACTACACACCACTGATAGCTAAAGCCGGAGCAAACAGAACCGTTGAAATTCCAGCGACAACAACGCAACTCGATGGAACGCAAAGTGCTATTCCAAATCCGGGTGCTACAAGCTATGTTTGGACGCAGTTATTTGGTCCGTCAACCGTAAATTTCACTAATAATCAATCGCTTACAACGCAAATTTCAAACCTCGAAGCGGGGATTTATAAATTTGAATTGACCTTAACAGAGGGCAGTACAGTTGCTAAAGATGAAGTCTTTGTAAATGTACAAAACGGGTCTAATGCCCTTCCAACGATTTCGATTACCTCTCCGGACGACGGTGTTGTGTTTGTTTCGGGGGATACCATAGAAATTACCGCGAATGCTTCTGATTTTGACGGTACTATTGCCAAAGTTGAATTTTATAACGGCACAACAAAACTTGGGGAAGACACTACTCAACCTTATGTCTATTCGTGGAATAATCCAGCTGTGGGGACGTATAGCATTACGGCAAAAGCTACCGATAACGATGGTGGCGAGGGGACTTCATCGGCGGTTAGCGTAACAGTAAACCAACGCTATCACTGTACGTTCAATTCTTCAGAGGCTCAACAAGGTCAATTTTCTGTAGGCTATAATTTAACTTTTGAAACCATTGGTACTTCGGTTAAAATTACTGCAGAACTGCTCGATAAAGATAAATCAGGTGCTCCTGCCTATTTGTGGAAAGAAACCCCTTTTAGTGAGACTTCCATGGATGATCAGGGGAATAGAACATTTACGAAGACCTTGGGTGGTTTTACCGCCGGACAAGAAATTAGTTATGCTGTTAAGTTTTCATTTCCAGGTGGAGTTGGTGCTACTAAGTATTTTCAATACAAAGTAGGATCTAGTTGTACGCTTAGTTTTGACGAAGTAGTTTTTGATGCCATAAGTGTTTATCCAAATCCAACTTCTGGAACGGTTTATATAGATACGGATGAAGAAGTTTTGGTTGAGGTGTTTGATATGATGGGTAAAAAAATTCTAGTTACCGAAAATAAGAAATTAGACGTGTCGGCGAATTTGAGTGGAGTGTATTTTGTGAGCGTTTCAAATCCAACGACGGGCGCCCACAAAGTTTTTAAGTTGATAAAAAAATAGCCTTTCCATTTGTTAAGGATTTCATATTTTTTTTGAGATAGTGTGTTAAATACCTTAAAAACTGTACATTTGAGCGTATTATTGATTTAAATCAATATTATGTTTATAAAGCCCCATTATCTAATGTTTTCTCAAAAAACTATTAAATATTTATTTTTTGTAGTTCTTATTTCTCAGTTTACTGCTGTTGCTATTTCTGTGCTTGATTTATCTTCTCACGAGACCATTGCACTTTCACAAGAAAGCGAAGACCCAAAGTCAAAATATGGAAAAAATATATTTGATGCATTTGAGGAGGACAAAATTTTAGTTACGCATACCCCTTTAGCACTTTTTTTTTCTGACCGAATTGCACATACACAGTGTAAAGAACGCTTTTTGAATGAGGTAAGTTATACCCTAGAATTGCCTCCGCCCGAGATTATCTAGTTATTTCTATCCCCAAATCTAAACAATACATATTCACCTAAATTTTATTAAAATGAAAAAACCATTCGTGCATATTAAGGGCGATATTTTCGGGGGTCTTACTGCCGGTATCGTGGCGCTTCCCTTGGCACTTGCATTTGGCGTTTCCTCCGGATTAGGACCCACAGCAGGACTTTATGGCGCCATATTTTTAAGTTTTTTTGCCGCACTTTTAGGCGGTACGAATACCCAAATCTCTGGACCCACCGCCCCAATGACGGCGGTAAGTATGGTCATTATCAGTGTGCTTATTGCAGCTAACGATGGCAGTGTAGAAAAGGCACTCCCCATTATTTTAGCGGTATTTATGCTTGCCGGACTCATGCAGGTGGGTCTAGGCTTTCTAAAGCTCGGAAAATACATTCGCTATATTCCGTATCCTGTGGTTTCTGGTTTTATGACCGCCATTGGACTCATTATTTTAATTACACAGTTGCTTCCTGTTTTGGGGTATTATGCCAAAGAAGATGCAACCTTTGTTACTACATTTAAGCCAAAAGCAGAAGCCATCATTTTAAGTAATATCCTTGAAGAAGAAGCGGGCGAGGGTCTGCTTGTTTTGGAAGATTTTTCGGAGACGGTTTCAAGAGGTGAAGCGATTACCGAAGCACAAATTTTAGAGGAATCTCAAACCCTTGCTGCTAAAAATGCCTCTGGAGTTTTGGGCGCATTACGTGTGTTGCCAAGTGCACTAAAACACATCAGTTGGATTGAGTTTTTGTTAGCATTGGGGACCATTTTTATCATTTATGGATTCAGGCGTATTACTAAGGCAGTGCCTAGTACTTTGGTTGCGCTTTTGGTTATGACGGGGGTTGCTGTACTTTTTGTTCCCGACTATCGTCCGATTACTGCGATTCCACAAGGGTTTCCTATGCCAAAATGGGAGGTGTTTACCGAGCTACAGTTAGGAGAATTAACTCCTTACGTATTTACGGCATTAACCCTTTCACTTTTGGGTGCTATTGACTCGTTGCTAACAAGTGTTGTGGCAGATAATATGACCAAAACACGTCACAAGCCCAACAAAGAATTGATTGGGCAGGGAATTGGAAACAGTATTTCTGCTTTTTTTGGTGGGATTCCAGGAGCTGGTGCAACTATTCGTACGGTGGTAAATATCAATTCGGGGGGTAAAACACGCCTATCAGGAATGATCGCTGGAATCGTTTTGTTAATGATTTTATTGCTGTTTAGTAATGCTGCCTCAACGATTCCAGCAGCGGTACTCGCCGGGATTCTTGTTACTGTGGGTATTGGCGTAATGGACTACAAAGGATTGCGCGCGATTCCATCACTGCCGCGAGATATTAAAATAGGTAAACTCGGGATCTCTTCCGAGGTTGTGGTAATGCTTGCTGTTATGTTGCTTTCCACGTTTTGGAATTTGGTCTATGCCGTGGGTATTGGTCTCATTGTTGCCTCGTTAATGTTTATGAAAAAAATTGGCGATCTTACCGAAAACCAGTCTAAAGTTTCCACGGGAAGCAAGGAAAAGCTGTGGGAAGATGAAACGGCTCACCCTGTTTTGAAAAGCGATAAGATTGCGATTAAGCATATCAACGGACCACTTTTCTTTGGCTCTACAGATGGGTTTAGCAGGTTGTCAAAAGAACTGCCAAAAAGTGCCGAAACAGTATTGTTCCGTTTCGACAGAATGGAGTATTTGGATCAGTCGGGCTTGTATGCGCTTGAAGATTTGTTGGTGGATTTAAGGAGTGAAAATAAGACGATTTATTTTATTCATTTGCCAAAACAACCAAGATTAATGATGGAGCGCATTCGGTTAATTCCCAGATTAATTCCGGAGCAAAACATATTTAGGGAATTACCAGATTTATTAAAACACATTGAATTAACAAAAAAATAATAATTATGAGAAAAGATATCTTAACATCAGAAAAACAAGCACAACTCACTCCCGATGCTGTGCTTGGAAATTTAACTTTAGGAAACAAAAGCTATCAAAACGATACGCTAACACAAACGAGTAATGCCGATTTGCGTTTGGCTTGTGTTTCGGGTCAAGCACCTCAGGCAATTGTGCTTTCTTGCATCGATTCTCGTGTAGTGGTAGAAGACGTTTTTGATCAGGCGCTGGGCGATATTTTTGTAGCTCGTGTGGCAGGTAATTTTGCCAACACAGACATTGTGGCGAGTATGGAATATGCTTGTAAGGTTGCGGGGAGTAAGCTTATTGTAGTCCTTGGACATGAGGGTTGTGGAGCCGTAAAAGCAGCTTGCGATGGAGTTAAATTAGGAAATATAACATCCTTGTTGTCGAATATTCAGCCTGCAGTAAATGCGGTAAGATCAGTTATTCAAGGTCCACACGAGAGCGGAAATACAGCCTTTTTTAATGCTGCTATAGCCGAAAATGTACGATACACCATTGCACAAATTCGCATCATGAGTCCTATTTTGGTGGATTTGGAGAATGCGGGTGAAATTGCCATAAAGGGTGGCGTATATCAACTTGCTTCGGGTGAAGTGAATTGGCTATAGGCTATTGTAGGTAATAAAAAAAGCGCCCTTCACTCGACATTGCTCGCGAGTCATTGGGCGCTTTTTTTAGAAGACCGTTGTCTTAGTTTAAGGTCTCGCCTCCTTTTTCTCCGGTACGAATTCTGTACGCTTCTTCGATAGGTAATACAAAAATCTTACCGTCTCCAACACGATCAGTAGCTCCAGATTTAACAATGGCATCAATTGCGGGTTGAACAAATTCATCGTTTACAACAATAGATAAAAATCTACGCTGAATTTCCGCCGTACTGTAGCTAATGCCGCGGTAAACATGCCCTTTTTGTTCGTTTCCAATTCCGGTAACGTCCCAATAGCTGAAAAAGTTTACCCCAACTTCATGAAGGGCTTCTCTTACTTCAGTGTATTTTGATCTGCGAATAATCGCTTCTATTTTTTTCATATTAAAATCTTTAAATGTTATTCATCATAATTATAAGCATCTACGCCAAAGGTGCTTTCGTCTATCCCTGCTATTTCCTCTTCTTTGGTAATTCGAATACCCAATGTGGATTTTAGCAACAACATGGTAACGTAAGTTAAGGAAAAAGCAAATGCGGCAATCACAACAACACCCAAAACCTGAGTTGTGAGCAGGTCAGTGCCGCCACCAAAGAGCAATCCACTTTCTGTTGCAAATAGTCCAACGGCTATGGTACCAAATAAACCATTTACCCCATGTACTGCAATAGCACCAACAGGGTCATCAACGTTAAGCTTATCTACATAAAGGACTGCGACATCTACAAGAACGCCAGCAATCAGACCAATGATTATTGCCGAGCCTGGGCTTACAACATTACAGCCTGCGGTGATGGAAACCAATCCTGCTAGCACCCCATTGATAACCATAGTAATATCAATTTTTCCATATCTGAAATGCGTGTAAATCATTGTTGAAATCCCTCCTGCGGCAGAAGCCAAAAAGGTGTTAACAACTACTGAGCCAATCAATTCCCAGTTGCCCACAGCACCTAAAGACGATCCGGGATTGAATCCAAACCAGCCAAACCAAAGGATAAATGCGCCGACTGCGGCCAAGGGAAGGTTGTGCCCTGGAATAGAGTTTGCAGACCCGTCTTTGTTGTATTTGCCAATTCTTGGTCCAAGGACTATGGCAGCAGCTAAGGCAGCAAATCCACCCATAGCATGCACGGCTGCAGATCCTGCAAAGTCGTTAAACCCTTTTGCGGCGAGCCATCCATTGGGATTCCAAACCCAGTTAGCGACCATAGGATATAATACCGCACAAAAAACGACAACCAAAACAGCATATGCCCAGATTTTCATACGTTCTGCTATTGCCCCCGAAACGATGGAGATAGCTGCAATAGCAAACCCAAGTTGAATAAACCAAAAAAGCGTGTTGGAAACGGTGAGTCCAAGACCTAAATCATTTGTAGAAATGCCGGTGTCAAACGCAAACCAACCGTTAGAGGTGCCATAGGCTATGCCAAAACCTACAGCAAAAAAGGCAAGCCCTCCAAAAGCAATATCTACAATTACTTTTGCGATAATGCTCATGGCATTTTTACGTCTAATAAAACCAGCTTCAAGAAGGGCAAAACCACCCTCCATAAAAAAAATCAGAGCTGCACAAAGGGCAACCCATACAGTATTAATGGCAAAAACATGCTCATTAACAACAGCGGAAAATTCTTCCATGTTATTTAATTAAGTTGTTAGATTAAAATTTTCGCAAACTAAAAAATATATCAATGTTTAAATTTAAATAATCAAATAAATTTTAAACAACATATAAAGAAGACGATAGGATTGGCCTTAGAAAAGGTATGGTTTGGATATAAGAAAAGTGGAGTCGGAGGGAATCGAACCCTCGTCCAAACAAGTCAATTCAACGCTTTCTACAAGTGTAGTTTTCGTTTGTTTTTCGAATAATTGCTGACCGAAAACCGCCCACAATTACCTTAGCTTCTTGGTTTTGCATTTGCGTTGAAGCAGCGCAGATGCTATGTTGACTTTAATGGTGCCTTTTTGTGGGACGCCGTCAACAAGGGCTTCCCAAAGACATCTTGCCTTCCCGCCTTGCGGGACTAGGGCCTGGACCTACTTTAATTCAGTCAATTAGGCTGCAAGAGCGTAGTTATTCTCGCCATTTAAAATGGTGGTACTATGAGATTTACGAGCTGTAGTCCAGCGCTCGACTTGCTTACATTGTCATGAATCTCGCTGTCAAAACCAGTCGACCCCATGCCTTTCAAAGAACTTCCCGCCTAAAGCGGGCCGCAAATTTACGAAATCTGATGCACAACTTCGCGTAACCTTGAAAGACGTTCCAATAATCCTGCCAAAAGGTGGAGTGGTAGCATATTGGCACCATCGCTTTTGGCGTTGCTTGGATCAAAATGCGTTTCCATAAACAAGCCATCAACTCCAGTAGCAATACCAGCTTTTGCCATAGTCTCAATAAGTTCTGGGCGACCACCTGTGACACCACTTGCTTGATTGGGTTGTTGCAACGAATGCGTTACGTCCAAAATGGTTGGCGCAAAGGCTTTCATCGTTGGAATCCCTCTAAAATCCACCACCATATCTTGATAGCCAAACATGGTACCACGGTCGGTAATCCAAGCGTTGTTATTCCCTGAATCTTGAACTTTTTTTACCGCATGTTTCATGCTCTCAGGACTCATGAATTGACCTTTTTTAAGGTTTACATATTTGCCTGTTTCGGCAGCAGCAGCTACCAAATCGGTTTGGCGCACCAAAAATGCTGGAATTTGTAACACATCCACGTATTCGGCGGCTTTTACCGCATCTGATACTTCATGAATGTCGGTAACCGTTGGCACATCAAAGGTTTCGTTTACTTTTCGTAAAATTTTTAATGCCTTTTCATCGCCTATTCCAGTAAAGCTGTCAATTCTACTTCGATTTGCTTTTTTAAAACTCCCCTTAAACACATAGGGGATATTTAGCTTATCGGTCAGTTTTACAATGTGTTCTGCTATGCGCAGTGCCATGTCTTCGCCTTCGATGGCGCAGGGTCCTGCCAATAGAAAAAATTGATTCGATTCGGATTGACGTTTTACAAATTGCTTCATGCCACAAAAATAAGGATAATGCTAACGCCATACACATTCTTATCCAGTCAAAAAATGTACATTTGCCGCGCAAAACACACTATGGAAAATATCCGCAATATTGCCATCATCGCTCACGTAGATCATGGTAAAACTACGCTAGTTGATAAAATACTTCATCACTGCCAACTTTTTAGAGATAATGAAACCAAAGGAGAACTCATTTTGGACAACAACGATTTGGAACGCGAACGCGGGATTACCATCTTGTCTAAAAACGTTTCGGTTCAGTATAAAGACACCAAAATCAATATCATTGATACTCCTGGTCACGCCGATTTTGGAGGCGAAGTAGAGCGCGTGTTGAATATGGCAGACGGTGTTTTGTTATTGGTAGATGCCTTTGAAGGGCCAATGCCACAAACACGGTTTGTATTACAAAAGGCAATTAATTTGAAACTCAAGCCTATAGTGGTTGTTAACAAAGTAGATAAGGAAAACTGTACTCCAGAAGAGGTATACGAAGCTGTTTTTGATCTGATGTTTGAACTTGGTGCAGAGGAATGGCAATTGGATTTCCCAGTACTGTACGGCTCGGCAAAAAACAACTGGATGTCTGATGATTGGAAAAATCAAACGGATTCTATTTCACCCTTATTAGATGCTGTGGTAGCACATATTCCAGCACCAAAAGTAACTGAAGGTACTACCCAAATGCTCATTACTTCACTAGATTATTCATCGTTTACGGGGCGTATTGCTATTGGTCGTTTGCACCGTGGTGTGTTAAAATCTACGGACACAATTTCTTTAGTAAAGCGCGATTCGTCTGTGATAAAATCAAAAATTAAGGAACTGTTGGTTTTTGATGGATTGGGTAGAAAAAAAGTTGACGCGGTTAAAGCAGGGGATTTGTGTGCCGTGGTTGGACTCGAAAATTTTGAAATTGGAGATACAATTGCCGATGTCGAAACGCCAGAAGGATTGCCAGCGATTGCTATAGACGAACCAACAATGAGTATGTTGTTTACCATAAACGATTCTCCATTTTTTGGTAAAGAGGGTAAGTTTGTTACTTCTCGCCACATTAAAGATCGTTTAGAGCGTGAATTGGAACGCAATCTTGCGATGCGTCTCGAACCAACAGATGCCGCAGATAAATTCATGGTTTTTGGACGTGGAGTACTGCATTTGTCTGTGCTTATTGAAACCATGCGTCGCGAGGGATACGAATTGCAAATCGGGCAACCCCAAGTAATTATTAAAGAAATTGATGGTAAAAAGTGCGAGCCTGTTGAAGAGCTCACTATTGATCTTCCAGAAGAAGTTTCGGGCAAAGCCGTGGAAATGGTTACCATGCGAAAAGGTGAAATGACCGCCATGGAACCCAAAGGCGGACGTATGTTGTGTTCGTTTAAGGTTCCTTCTCGTGGAATTATCGGTCTTCGTAATCAGTTGCTTACGGCAACCGCGGGTGAAGCGATTATGAATCACCGATTTGTAGATTTCGAACCTTATAAAGGCGAAATTCCTGGACGTATAAACGGTTCCCTTATTTCTATGGAAAAAGGGACAGCAATTCCCTATTCGCTTGATAAACTGCAAGATCGAGGTAAGTTTTTTATCCATCCGAACGATGAAATTTACACGGGTCAAGTAATTGGTGAAAATTCTCGAGCAGATGATCTAGTTGTCAACGTTACCAAAACCAAAAAACTTTCCAATGTGCGTGCTTCTGGTTCAGACGATAAAGTGAAATTGGCTCCGCCCATTAGCTTTAGTCTAGAAGAGGCTTTGGAATATATCCAAAAAGACGAGTATGTAGAGGTAACGCCAAATTCGTTGCGTTTGCGTAAAATTTATCTTGACGAAAACGAACGAAAACGCCGCGAAAAACAAGTCGGGTAATTATTTCGTTAAGTTTGCGTTTTACTATCGGATGAAAAAACTCAACATTCAGCGATACAGCGCAGCGAATAAATCATTATGGGATAATTTTGTCTCTACTGCAGACGTACACAGTATTCTTTTTTTTCGCGATTTTATGGAGTATCATAGCGACCGTTTTACGGACTACTCCCACATGATTTATAAAGAAAAAAAGCTCATTGCCGTTTTTCCGGCAAACATTAATGATAACCATGATGTGCATTCCCATCAGGGATTGAGTTACGGCGGTGTGCTGTTTAAACCTCATACATCTTTTAATATCAGATTAAATGTTTATCAGCAACTATTGCAATTTTTAGAAATCAACAAGGTTGAAACCCTTTTTACAAAAAGCATTCCTAATTGTTATTGCAACGATTTTTCAGAAAATTTAATTTTTCAATGGCTTAAAGGAGAATGTGTTCGTACAGATATTTATTCATATTTGCCAAAAGCTTCTTACTTTAACCCAAACAGAAATAGAATGAGGCATTTAAAAAAAGTCATAGATGTTGAAATACGTGCTACTGATGAACTCGCTGAATTTTGGAACCAAGTTTTAATTCCAAATCTTGAAAAACGTTTTAATGTAAGACCTGTGCATTCTATTGCTGAAATGGAGCGTTTGGTTTCAAATTTCAAAAAGCAAATACGGTTTTATGGCGCTTATCAAAAAGGTGTGCTCCGTGCTGGTGTAGTTCTGTTTGTTCATCGCAATGTGGTACATGCACAATACAGTGCTGGTGATGAAAATAGAGAAGATGGATCGTTGGATTTATTGTTGGATTTTGTCATTAGAAAATATAATACCGATAAGGCTTTTAGTTTTGGCACTTCTTCCGAAAGACAAGGTGAACAAATCAATGAAGGATTGCTATATTGGAAAGAAAGTTTTAGGTCAAATAACGGTATCCAGCAATTTTTCGAGATAAAGACCAAAAACCATTCGGCTTTACAAAATCGACTGCAATGATTCCATTTTTTAACATTACCGCTGAAAATGCCCCATACGCAAAAGAATTTGCGCAAGAGCTTCAACAGTTTTTGAACGAGGGGCAGTTTATTTTGGGTGATGCAGTAGCGTCGTTTGAGAAAAAATTCGCTACTTTTTGTGGAACCAATTTTTGTATTGGAACAAGTAATGGACTGGATGCGCTTCGTTTGATTTTTGAAGGATACAAATCACTTGGGCTACTCAAAGATGGCGATAGTGTTTTGGTGCCTGCCCATACCTACATCGCATCCATTTTAGCGGTTGTTCAAGCGGGTTTAAAACCTGTTTTTGTTGAGCCTAAAAAGGATTCGTTTGGCATGGATGTAGACCAAGCAATCCGTCTGACAACACCTGATGTAAAAGCATGTTTGGTGGTGCATTTATATGGAGAGCTCATAGATGTAGATGCATTTCGAAATTATGCAAATCAAAACGCTATTTTACTGATTGAAGATGCTGCTCAAGCGCATGGTGCTGTTGCCAAAAATGGTTTAAAGGCAGGAGCTATTGGCAATGCTGCAGCATTTAGTTTTTACCCAACTAAAAATATAGGTGCGTTGGGCGATGCCGGTGCGGTAACAACTAACAATGATGCTCTTGCTCACAAAATTCGAATGTTGCAAAACTATGGTTCGTCCTCAAAAAATGCACATGAAATCCTTGGATTCAATATGCGTCTTGATGCGCTGCAAGCACGATTTTTAAGTTGTAAGATTGGAGATTATCCCTATAAAATTAAATGCCGCACTGCAATTGCATTACGTTATTCCAATGAAGTGAAAAACACCAAAATAACACTGCCCAAATTTTTGGACAATGGCACTCATGTTTTTCATTTGTTTGTGGTTCGTGTCGAAAACAGAGACGATTTTATGGCGTATTTGACTTCTAATGGTGTAGGATGTATAGTTCATTATCCCACACCGCCACACAAACAAAAAGCATTGTTTGATTACCACAATTTACCCCTACCCATCACGGAACAATACCATGACGAAGTAGTAAGTGTTCCGCTATACCCAAGTCTTTCAGAAAATCAAATACAGTACATTATTGATGTTCTAAATGCATATTGATGAACTTTTTCCAAAAACTTAAAAACAATGTTCTTTTTCGTGTAATTGGTTACACGGGAATTGCAGGTGTTTTACGATTGCTATTTGGGCTTGTTTCTCAAAAGGTTATCGCTGTTTTTTTGGGGGCTTCTGGATTGGCGGTTCTTGCAAATTTCCGAAACATGATTGAAGTACTAGGTGCTTTTTCATCTGTTGGAGCGCAAAATGGAATTATTTCTAAAACGGCTGCCTCAAAAAACAAAATTGATTTACGTTCATTACTAAATACTGCAATAACGTTATTTTTTGGAGCATCCATTATAATTGGGATTTTTGTTTTTTGGCAACATGAATGGATTGCCATGCAGTTGTACATCGACCCCAAATACGGCCTGTTAGTCCAATCGGTAGCATTTACCGTCCCTTTCTTGGGTTTGTCGCTACTTATGGAAGCTGTTCTGAGTGGGAAAAAGGCGTTTAAAGCCGTTTCTAATGTGCAATTATTTACCACTGCCGCTACAGCCATACTTATGATTACCCTTCTTTATTTTTTTGGTTTGGTGGGCGCATTACTTGCGTTGTTTTGTCGTCCCGTAATTGGTTTTATTTTGTTTGTCACACAGCTTAAAAAGTCGTCATTTCCGATTTCGTTTTTCAATGGATTTCGTCTTGACATTTCAAAAAGTAAAGCGTTGCTACCCTATATTTTTATGTCCCTTTTGGCAGTTGGTCTTGTGCATGCTGTAGAGATTTATCTTCGAGGATTAATAGCAACAAAAATTGATTTACAATCTGCAGGGCTTTGGACAGCAATGAATACGATTTCTGCAAATTATTTTGTTTTTATTTCTACTGTTTTCTCACTCTATGTGTTGCCCCGCTATGCTGAAAACAGCATTAGTTTTCATTTATTGGCTGAAACAAAATCGATTCTAAAAACGCTTTTACCAATTGTAAGTTTAGGTTTTTTCGCAATTTATTTTTTCCGAACACCTCTCACAAGCCTTCTATATTCTGCAGATTTTATTTCCATAACCTCCCTTTTTAAGTGGCAACTTACCGCCGATTGGTTTCGTGTTATTTTTCTGGTTTTTGGATATTACATGGTTGCCAAAAAACGTTTGATTGATTACATTATCGTTGAATTGTTTTCTTTTTCAGTGCTTATTGCGTTTAGTTTATATTGGATTGATTCTTATGGTATTGAGGGGGTAATGATGGCAAATGCTGCCAGATATTTGGGATGTTTGGTATTGGTTGTATTTTTATTGCGCAAAAAATTGATTACAAATTAAATGGAAATAACCTGGATTGACATACCAGTAATTAAAGACCCTAGAGGTAATTTAGCTGTTTTGGAAAACAGTAAGCTTCCATTTCATGTTAAGCGGGTATACTACTTGTTTGATGTTCCTAGTGGAAGTGAACGTGGAGGACATGCGCATAAAAATTTACTTCAATTTGTAATTCCTTTAAGTGGCAGTTTTGAGTTGGTGTTGAAAAATGGTCATGAAGAAAAAACAATTATGCTTCACAATCCTACCAAAGGTGTGCTTATTCCAACAATGACGTGGCGTGAAATCCGAAACTTTTCTGCTGGTGCAGTTTGTTTGGTTTTGGCTTCTGAAGAGTATGATGAAGAGGATTATATTCGTGATTGGGAGGAATTTTTGATTTTTACTGACTATATTTGAATATGGCTTAACATCTTAAGGAAGTTTAAGTTTATTAAATTAGCACTATTTATTATAAAATTAAATCTTTCTTAGAAGATTGAAAAATTTTCTTGCACTGATATTTTGACTTGAAACATAATATATCATATTTAAAAGCATGGGTTTTCTAAAAAAGTCATAGTGTTTTTTTCCGTTTTCTTTATCTCCGCTTAAACTTGCGTTGTGTAACTTATGGTTATGGTCAAGCCGTTTTATTTCGGCAATTTCTGTCTTGGAGTAATTATATTTTTCTGCAAAATATAATTTAGTTTCTAAGTAGCTGTATGTACTGTTGGAATGTGATTCTCTGTGTATGCGATAAACACTTAATACTTTAGGGATGAATCCAAAATCAGAGTTCATAACCAAATCTGTAAGAATAGGGTAGTCTTCAAAAACTATCCCTTCATTTAGGTATTCATTAAAATTCACAATTTCTAGCATTTTATTTTTTCTAAAACAGCAGCCCATCATTGAACTACTATAAACTTTGTGAAAGTTTACATACTCCGCCTTAGTCATAGACATATTTTTTCGGTTGTAAAAACGAAGGTATTTACCTGTGCGTTCAAAATAGCAATCAAATCCGCTGTCTACAAAGCTATATGTTGGGTTTTCATCGAGAGTATTCACCAAAATTTGCAACGCATTTTCAGCAGAAAGCCAATCATCCCCTGCCAAATCAAACACATATTCACCTGAACACCGGTCTAAGGTTGTTTTAAAGTTTTTTAGTATGCCAAGGTTTTGCTTGTTTCGGTGAGGTTTAATAAATGTGTGCTTTGCTGCATAAGATTCGAGAATATTAAATGTATTATCTGAAGAAGCATCATCTCCAATAACAATTTCAAAAGGAAAGGTTGTTTTTTGCTTTAGAACCGAATCTAACGCATCTTTGATGTATCTTTCGCTGTTGTATGTAAGTATGTGTACAGATAACTTCATTGAAAATCAGTTGTTGTAAATCTATGTCAAAAGTAAGCATTGCTATCATAACTCCGTCGTTGGGCTTTGGTGGTGCAGAACGTGTTTCTGCGCAGGTTTCCGAGTTTTTGGAAAAAGAAGGGCATCACGTCAGCGTATTCGCAGCTTATCCAGACCATTCGTACAAGCATGGCGGGTCATACGTGTTTCTGGGAATTAAAAAAGGGTCGTTTTTAAAACCTTTTCAAATGCTAGTAGCTTTTTTAAAGCTCCGATCAGCTTTTAAAAAAACGCCTTTTGATTTTGTGATTGATTTCAGATCAAGGCGTATTTTTTGGATTGAGATGTTGTATTCGTTTGCTATTTACCCATTGGCCAAGCACATTATACCAACAATACATTTGGCATTGCTTCACAACTACATCCCAAAACCATGGAAGGTGTTTCGAAATAAATACCTTCACTACCCGGCAATAGTTTCGGTATCGGACACCATAACTTCAGAATTAATTCAGCATGGGTTTACCAATACCGTTTGCATTAAAAATGCCGTTGATTTTGAATGGATTGAAATACAACAAAACTATCCTATTGAATTTGACAAGCCATTTATTATAACTGCTGGTCGAATGGATGACGATATAAAGCAAATAGATCATGTCATAGCTGCCTACGCACAAAGTAGCCTGCCATATCAGGGAGTTCATTTGTTGATTTTAGGAGATGGAAGAAGAAAATCTAAATATGAACAAGCAAAGAATGAATTATCATGCAGTGATAAGATTCACTTTATGGGTTTCAAACAAAATCCGTTTCCGTATTTTTCAAAGGCTCAGTTCTTTGTTTTGGCGAGTCGTTTTGAAGGGTTTCCAATGGTGCTTATAGAGTCTTTGGCATGTGGTACACCTGTAATATCCTACGACTGCCCAACAGGGCCCAAAGAAATTATTATACATGAAAAAAACGGATTGTTGGTAGAACACCAAAATCAACATGCCCTTTGCCAAGCCATTGACAGGCTATATTTGGATCATCAATTACAGAAACAGTGTAGCCTAAATGCAATAAAATCGATTTCAGCTTTATGTAGTGAAAATATCCGAAGCCAGTGGGGAAATCTAATCTCGCTAATCAAACGCGAAATGCCATGAACAAACACCTCCATATAATAACACCTTATATACCTTATCCCGCAAATTTTGGTGGTGCCATTGATGTGTTTCACAGAATAGTAGCGTTAAAGGAATTAGGTATTCGTATTCACTTGCATTGTTTTGAGTACGACAGAAGTCAAGCCAAAGAACTCGAACGCTATTGTGAAAAAGTTTACTACTATAAACGAGACATGCGTTGGAAAAAGTTTTTTTCGAGAATTCCGTATATTGTAAACAGCAGAGAAAATAAAATTTTAACACAGCGATTAAAAGAAAATCCTTTTCCTGTTTTGTATGAAGGTTTGCATAGTACCTCTTCATTTGCCAACCCAACAATTACTCAGAAAAAATTTATTAGAACCCATAATGTCGAAGCGGATTATTTTCGATACTTGGCAAAAAATGAGACATCCTTACTTCGTAAGACACTGTATTTTCTTGAGTATTTGAAAATATCAGTGTATGAAAAAAATGTTGCTAACGCTGATGCAGTTTTTGCATTAACAGTAAACGACAAAAAGCATTTTTCTACATTTTGCAACAGTTATATGATTAGAGCATTTCATTCCAATACACATATTAACTCCAATTCGGGAAAAGGAAAATACGCTATATATCATGGTAATTTAACCATTTCAGAAAACAAAAATGCCGTACGCTTTTTACTAAACGAAGTTTTTTCTAAAATCAAATTTCCATTGACAATAGCTGGAAAAATTGTAGACCAAAAATTGGTTAAAGAAATTAAAAGCTATTCGCACGTTACACTTATTGCAAATCCAAATCAACACGAAATGGATGAATTAATTCAGAATGCCCAACTAGTTTTGTTGCCCACTTTTCAGGACACAGGCATCAAACTAAAACTGCTAGAATCTCTTTTTAAAGGGCGGTTTTGTATTGCAAACAACAAAATGATTGATAATACTGAACTCGAGTCGTACTGTATCTTAGCAAATACCCCAAAAGAGTGGGTTGAAATAATTCAATTTTATAAAAAAACACACTTCCCACCCGAGATAATAACAAAGAGAAAAACTATTCCTGAGCTTTTTAATAACTTGAGCGAAGCCCAAAAAATGATAGATATAATGTTTACTGCTTAACCGCCACCTCAGCTACCAAACCATCTTCACACTTATAGGTTTTACTAGGGTATTTTTGAATAATACTAAAATCGTGGGTTGCCATTAAGACAGTGGTGCCTTGTTTGTTCACTTGCAGTAACACTTCCATGATTTCCCAGCGTGTAATGGGGTCTAAGTTACCAGTAGGTTCGTCGGCAAGGAGTACTTTGGGGTTGTTGAGTAAGGCTCGCGCAATGGAAAGGCGTTGTTGTTCTCCACCTGATAAGGTTTGCGGAAACTTCATATCCTTACCGTCAAGCCCCACTAAAGCAAGTACTTCTTTAATCCGTGCATCACGCTCCAATTTGTTTTTCCAGCCTGTAGCACGCAATACAAAATCCAAGTTCTGGTATGCGTTGCGGTCGGGGAGCAGTTTAAAATCTTGAAAAACAATCCCAAGCGATCTTCTAAGTTGATGCACCTTACGCTTTTTTAATGCAGATAATGAAGTATCATAAATGCGAATTTCACCTTCTTTTAGTGGTAAAGCTGCGTATAACGTCCGGATCAAACTGCTTTTTCCGCTTCCTGTTCTGCCTATAAAATACACAAACGCCCCTTCATCGATGCTTATGCGAACCTGAGAAAGCACGGTATTTTTGTGTTGCTGAATGGTAGCGTTTTCTATTGTAATAATAGCTGAACTCATAGTGGCATAAAAATACACATGTTTTTAGAAGGAATTAAAGGTTATGCTATAATTTTTACTCAAATAAGTTTAATAGTGTAGTTTATATGACGTAATGACAATAATAATTAAACTAAATATTACTAATATGGTTTAAAATAAAAATAAAAAATTCAAATTTGCATCAAAATTTAAACTATGTGTGGAATTGTTTGTGCTTTAGATATAAAACAACCAGCCGACGAACTTCGTCCCCAACTCCTGGAAATGTCAAAACGAATTCGCCATCGCGGTCCCGATTGGAGTGGAATTCACGCCGATGATTATGCCATATTTGCGCATGAGCGTTTGGCAATTGTAGACCCCACTTCAGGACGTCAGCCACTTTACAGTGCTGATAAATCGTTAGTACTTGCGGCCAATGGCGAGATTTACAACCATCGAGAATTGCGCGCTTCTTTTCCTGACTACGCATTTCAAACAGGTTCAGATTGCGAGGTTATCTTGGCGTTGTATCAGCAAAAGGGAGCAGATTTTATAGATGATCTGAATGGCATTTTTGGTTTTGTCGTATACGATGCAAAAACTAAAAAGTTTCTGATTGCTCGTGATCACATGGGGATTATTCCCCTGTACTACGGCTATGACCAAAACGGAACTCGCTACGTCGCTTCAGAGCTCAAAGCCCTTGAGGGTGTTTGCCACACCATTGAAGTGTTTCCTCCCGGACACTACATGACCGAGAGCGATGAGGAACCCCAAAAATGGTACACCCGTGATTGGGAAGATTTTGATGCGGTTAAAGACAACAAAACAAGTATAGAAGCATTAGGCAAGGCGTTAGAAGATGCGGTTCACCGTCAGTTGATGAGCGATGTACCATATGGTGTTCTTTTGTCGGGTGGATTAGATTCTTCCATTACGTCAGCCTTAGCTAAGAAATTTGCAAAGAACCGTGTAGAGTCCGATGATCAACAAGAAGCATGGTGGCCACAATTGCACTCGTTCTCTATTGGGTTGGAGGGGTCTCCCGATTTGGCAGCTGCACAAGTCGTTGCGGATAAAATTGGTACTGTGCATCACGAAGTTACTTTTACCGTTCAAGAGGGGCTAGATGCCATTAAAGATGTAATTTACCACTTAGAAACCTATGATATTACAACCGTACGTGCATCCACACCTATGTATTTACTCGCACGTGTAATTAAATCTATGGGAATAAAAATGGTGCTTTCGGGTGAGGGTGCCGATGAGGTATTTGGTGGGTATTTGTATTTCCACAAAGCACCCAACGCTGAAGAGTTCCACAACGAAACTGTACGTAAACTCTCTAAACTTTACCAATACGATTGTTTGCGTGCCAACAAGTCGCTAGCAGCTTGGGGAATCGAGGGACGCGTACCATTTTTAGATAAGGAATTCATGGATGTTGCGATGCGCATCAATCCTAAGGACAAAATGATTACACCTGATCGCATGGAAAAATGGGTGCTGCGTAAAGCTTTTGAAGATGAATTGCCACCGTCTGTGGCGTGGCGCCAAAAAGAACAGTTCAGTGATGGCGTGGGGTACAGTTGGATCGACTCCTTAAAAGCTGTTGTAGAAGAGGCGGTTTCAGATGCGCAAATGGAGCATGTGGCACATCGTTTTCCAGTACAGCCACCACGCACCAAAGAAGAGTATTATTACCGTAGTATTTTCGAGGAACATTTCCCGTCACAGGCAGCAGCTTTAACGGTTCCGTCAGTACCATCCGTAGCATGTAGTACCCCCACAGCTTTGGCGTGGGATGCATCTTTTCAAAACATGAATGAGCCTTCGGGCCGTGCGATTGGAAACGTGCATGTGGATGCCTATGAATAAGTGTTTTTTTAAACACTAGATGTTGATAACTTGACACAATACAAGTCTCACTTTAGCACTTAAAGTGGGGCTTTTCTTTTAAATTTGTAAGAATAGCTTTTATTCATAAAATACATACATGAGTGATCAACCCAACCAAAATTATTCCGCAGATAGTATACAGGCACTAGAGGGAATGGAACACGTGCGCATGCGTCCGTCCATGTATATTGGAGACGTAGGCGTCAGAGGTTTACACCACCTTGTTTATGAAGTTGTAGACAACTCCATTGACGAGGCGCTTGCTGGACACTGCGACCTTATTTCGGTACAAATCAATGAAGACAATTCCATAACTGTTGAAGACAACGGACGTGGAATTCCCGTGGGGATGCACAAAAAAGAAGGTGTTTCTGCCTTAGAGGTGGTAATGACCAAAATTGGAGCAGGTGGGAAATTTGACAAAGACTCCTACAAAGTATCGGGTGGTCTACACGGGGTAGGGGTATCTTGTGTAAATGCACTTTCTGATTCCCTTAAGGCTACTGTTTATCGCGAAGGTAAAGTATGGGAGCAAGAATATGAACGTGGTAAGGCTTTGTATCCAGCGAAATCAGTTGGAGATTCTGCCAAAACAGGAACAGTTGTAACTTTTATCCCCGATCGTTCCATTTTTACTCAAACTATAGAATTTAACTATGATACCCTTGCTAATCGTATGCGAGAATTGTCGTTCTTGAACAAGGGCATAAAAATACAGCTTACCGACCACCGACATAAAGACGAAAACGGAGAATCGGTTGGTGAATTGTTTCACTCAGAAGAGGGACTTAAAGAATTTATTCGCTTTTTGGATGCCAACCGTGAGTCCATTATTACTGACGTAATTTCAATGGAAGGTGAGAAAAACGATATCCCTGTTGAAGTTGCAATGGTGTATAACACCTCGTTTACAGAAAACTTACATTCCTATGTAAATAACATCAACACCCATGAGGGGGGAACACACCTTTCCGGATTTCGACGTGGACTAACGACTACGCTCAAAAAATACGCCGACGCCTCTGGGATGCTTGATAAATTAAAATTTGAAATTTCTGGGGATGATTTCCGTGAAGGTCTTACGGCTATTGTTTCGGTTAAGGTTGCAGAGCCTCAGTTTGAAGGACAAACCAAAACCAAGCTCGGTAACCGCGAAGTTAGTGCCGCGGTTTCTCAGGCGGTTTCTGAAATGCTTGAGAATTATCTGGAAGAACACCCCAACGACGCAAAAATAATAGTGCAAAAGGTAATTTTAGCAGCACAGGCTCGTCACGCAGCGCGCAAAGCACGAGAAATGGTACAGCGCAAAACGGTAATGAGTGGAGGTGGATTACCTGGAAAGCTTTCCGATTGTTCTGAGCAAGACCCGCATTTATGTGAGGTATTCTTGGTAGAGGGAGATTCTGCAGGTGGAACTGCTAAGCAAGGGCGTGATCGTAATTTCCAAGCCATCTTGCCGCTTCGAGGTAAAATCTTGAATGTAGAAAAAGCCATGCAGCACAAAGTCTTCGAGAATGAAGAAATTCGAAATATCTACACAGCATTAGGTGTAACTATTGGAACCGAGGAAGATGCCAAGGCATTAAATATGGAGAAGTTACGTTACCATAAAGTTGTTATTATGTGTGATGCCGATGTCGATGGTAGCCATATTTCAACATTGATTTTGACCTTTTTCTTCCGCTATATGCGTGAGCTTATCGAAAACGGATATATATACATTGCCACTCCACCGCTGTATTTGGTCAAAAAAGGAACCAAAAAGCAGTATGCTTGGAACGACGATCAGCGCGACAGATTACTACAAGATTTTGGGCAAGGCGCATCGGTGCAACGTTACAAAGGTTTGGGGGAAATGAATGCCGAACAACTTTGGGACACTACCATGAACCCCGAGTTCAGAACCCTACGTCAGGTAACCATAGACAACGGAGGAGAAGCAGACCGTGTTTTCTCTATGCTTATGGGAGATGAGGTGCCGCCAAGACGTGAATTCATAGAAAAGAACGCAGCATACGCAAATATTGACGCCTAACCTTTTGGGATTAAGCGTCAAACCTTATTTTTGCAAAACCAAAATATAAACACATGAAAGTTACCATTGTAGGTGCTGGAAACGTTGGCGCCACTTGCGCCGATGCCATAGCCACACAACGCATTGCCAGCGAAGTCGTTTTACTCGATATTAAAGAAGGATTTGCTGAGGGGAAAGCCCTTGATATGATGCAAACTGCTACTACCCTAGGTTTCAACACCAAAATTGTTGGAACAACCAGTGATTATTCCAAAACGGCTAATAGTGATGTGGTGGTCATTACTTCGGGAATTCCACGCAAACCTGGCATGACTCGTGAAGAGTTAATCGGTATCAATGCTGGAATTGTACAATCGGTAGCTGAAAATATTTTAGCAAACTCTCCTGATGCGATTATTGTTGTGGTTTCTAATCCTATGGATACCATGACATATCTAACATTGAAAAAGACAGGTTTGCCTAAGAATCGTATTATTGGTATGGGTGGTGCCCTTGACAGCTCTCGCTTTAAAACCTATTTATCACTTGCTTTAGACAAGCCCGCGAATGATATCCATGGGATGGTTATTGGGGGTCACGGCGATACTACCATGATTCCATTGACACGATTGGCTTCCTATAATGGTATTCCCGTATCTACATTACTCACTGAAGAAGCATTACATCAAGTAGCTGCGGACACCATGGTAGGGGGAGCAACGCTAACAAAACTGCTTGGAACCTCGGCGTGGTACGCACCAGGTGCCTCGGTTGCCTATTTGGTAGACAGCATTTTGAATGACCAAAAGCGTATTATTCCCTGCTCGGTATATTTAGAAGGTGAATATAATCAAGAGGATATCTGCATTGGCGTTCCTTGTGTTATTGGACGTTCTGGTTGGGAAACTATCGTGGATGTTAACCTTAACGAAGTAGAACAAGCAACATTTGACAAAAGCGCCGCTGCCGTTCGTAACATGAATGCAGCCTTGGATAGCATATTGTCTTGATGTTTTTATTGGTTTATTTAACAATTTGTTAATCAGGGTGGATATCCTATATTTGCTCGTCTCATTTACGACATTAAAAATATTATCATGCAGAATAACGGACTTATCAAACTTTTTACCGTTTTGTTTGGCCTTGTCAGCCTATATCAACTTTCCTTTACGTTTATTACCTCCAAAATTGAGTCAGACGCCAAGACGTTTGCTCAGGCTTCTGTAAACCCAGACGATGCGGACTATTTTACCCGTGTTGATATGGCAGAGCGCGCTTATTTGGATTCTATTGCTGATCAAACCGCTTTTGGATTTACTTCTTATGCTGTTGCTAAAGATCGTGAACTCAACAAAGGACTAGACCTTAAAGGAGGGATTAATGTGATCCTGCAAGTTTCGGTAAAAGATATTTTAAAGGGATTGGCTGAGAATTCTCGTAATCCTTTATTCAACAAAGCTTTAGAAGATGCAGATGCCCTTCAAAAATCTTCTGATGATAACTATCTAGAAAGTTTTTTCGAGGCGTTTGATGCCATAAAAGGCGACAAAAAACTTGCTAGTCCTGATATTTTTGCCAACCGAACCTTAAGTGATGATATTAATTTTAACATGACCGATGATGAGGTTCAGCCTATCATCCGTAGAAAAATTGATGCGTCTATTGTTTCAGCATTTGAGGTTTTGCGCAAGCGTATTGATAAGTTTGGCGTAACACAACCCAATATTCAGCGTCTAGGGAATTCTGGTCGTATTTTAGTTGAATTGCCAGGAGCACGTGATGTAGAACGTGTAAAAAACTTATTACAAAGTACAGCGCAGTTAGAGTTTTGGGAGACGGCTTCCAACCAACCTTATGGAACATTTTTGGCACAAGCCAATGAACTTTTAAAGTCGGTTGTAGCTGCTAAAAAAGAAACTGTAAAAGAAGAGGAGTCTTCTGAAATCGACGACTTACTGTCCGATGTTTCGGCACAACAGGACTCTGTGAGTACGGTTACAAATCCGATCTACGATTATGTGAAAGGTGCTGGATATGCCGGAGGACCTGTATTGTTACAAGTAGACGTAAAGGATCAACCCATCCTTGAGGAATATTTGAACCGTTCTGATGTCCGTGCGCTGTTGCCCGCAGACTTGCGTTATACGAAGTTTCTTTGGGGAATACCTGATGCGCAAACGGATTTAGTTGATTTATACGTAATTGAAGCCAATAGAGCTAATCAACCACCACTTAGCGGTAGCGTAATTGTAGACGCTGCGCAAACGTATGACCAACTTGGTGCGCCTGCGGTTTCAATGCAAATGAACGGAAAAGGGGCGCGTATTTGGGAAGACATGACCGGAAAAGCGTTCCGTGAGGGCAATAATATCGCTATTGTTTTGGATGATGTGGTATATTCTGCACCTGGCGTTTCTAAAGGTGCTATTGCCGGTGGTCGGTCAGAAATTTCGGGACAGTTTTCACTTAATGAAGCCATTGACTTGGCAAACGTATTGCGTGCAGGGAAACTTCCTGCAGCAGCTGAAATTATTCAATCTGAGATTGTTGGACCTTCACTTGGGCAAGAAGCTATTGAAAGTGGTATCAACTCTTTTGTGATTGCTTTATTGTTAGTATTGGCATGGATGATTTTCTATTACGGTCGTGCCGGATTATATGCTGATATTGCCCTTACCCTAAACATCGTGTTGATATTCGGTATTTTGGCAGGTCTTGGCGCAGTACTTACCCTTCCAGGCATTGCGGGTATCGTTCTAACTATCGGTATGTCAGTGGATGCTAACGTACTTATTTTTGAGCGTATTCGAGAGGAATTAGCCAAAGGAAAAGGTCAAAAACAAGCTGTTGCTGACGGATTCAAAAATGCCTTGTCGTCTATTTTAGATGCGAATATCACTACTGGGCTAACGGCATTTATCCTTTTTGTTTTTGGAACTGGACCTATTAAAGGATTTGCAACTACGTTGCTAATTGGTATTGCTACCTCTTTGGGTACAGCCATTTTTGTAACACGATTATTGGTTGATGCGCGTTTGGCAAAGGGACATGCCTTGGAGTTTGCTACCAAAGCAACAAGAAATCTCTTCCGCAATATGGATATTACGTTCCTTAAAAAGCGTGGTATAGCCTATGTAGTTTCTGGAATTTTAATTGCTATTGGTGTGTTCTCACTCTTTACTAAAGGTCTAAATCAAGGGGTTGACTTTGTAGGTGGACGTTCCTATACGGTTCGTTTTGAACAAGCCATTAATCCGTCTGAAGTACAATCGCAATTGGTGTCCCTTCTTGGAAGCGCCGAGGCCAAAACTTTTGGAGAAGATAATCAGCTAAAAATTACCACAAATTACAAAGTTGAAGTAGAAGGCACAGCGGTGGATAATGAAATTCAACAAGCATTATATAACGGACTTTCATCCTATTTACCCCAAAATCTTTCGTATGATGATTTTGTAAATGGTGCCGAAGACAAGCAAGTGGGTATCATGTCTTCTATTAAAGTAGGACCAACCATTGCCGATGACATTAAAAAGAATTCGTTCTTGGCTGTATTTGGGTCGTTGATAGTAGTATTCTTGTATATTTTGTTACGCTTCCGCAAATGGCAATACTCTTTGGGTGCCGTAGCCGCCGTGTTCCACGACGTGCTTATCGTATTGGGCGTATTTTCTATTGCATATACCTTTATGCCATTTAGCATGGAAATCAATCAGGCGTTTATCGCAGCGGTGCTAACCGTAATTGGATATTCACTTAACGATACCGTGGTGGTGTTTGACCGTATTCGTGAGTTTACGCGCTTGCACACTTCTTGGGAAAGTCAAAAGATGGTAAATAGCGCATTGAACAGTACATTGAGTAGAACAATTAATACTTCGCTGACCACTTTAGTGGTATTACTTGCCATATTTATTTTTGGTGGAGAGGCAATCCGCGGATTTATGTTCGCCTTGATTGTAGGGGTATTGGTGGGAACCTATTCTTCACTCTTTATTGCTACTCCAGTAATGTTTGACACTACAAAAAAGAAAGAAACAAAATCCTAGGCTTTTGCTTTGTTTCGATTTGATAGTGCAATCAATGCCAATCCTAAAATAATTAGGGGAATACTGAGCCATTGCCCTGTTGAAAGGCTACCGAGTTGTTCACCGAAACCACCTTGGCTTTCCTTGACAAACTCTGCACAAAAGCGCACGGTGAATAACAGACTGAAAAAGGCACCAACTAAAAAGCCTTTCTGGTTTCTGAGTTTGATGTTTTTGTAAAGAGAAAATAAGATAAAAAAGACAATTAGATACCCTAAAGATTCATATAATTGGACGGGATGTCTGGGGAGTGTATCTCCGTTGTTTTGGAACACAACACCAAAGCTACTTCCGGTGTATTTCCCTACAATTTCGGAGTTAAAGAAGTTTCCAATACGAATAAACATCCCCCCGAAAGCAACCGTTATGGCAATTCGATCTAGTAGCCATAATAATGAGGCATATTTATATTTTTTAGTATACAAGTAAAGAGCAGATAAAATACCCACTACCGCACCGTGACTTGCTAATCCTCTGAATCCAACAAACTTCCAACCAGCCTCGGTGATTTTGATAGGTAAAATAATTTCGAGAAGGTTGTTTTGGAAATAGTCCCAATTGTAGAAAAATACTTCGCCAAGACGTGCACCTATGAGCGTTCCGGCAACCATGTAAAGCAATAGGGGGTCAAGATATTCTAGGGAAATACGTTCCTTTTTGAACATATATTTCATAAGGTAAAGCCCTGATGCAAAAGCTATTACGAACATAAGGCTGTAATAGTAAACGTTAAAACTGCCAAGACTGATGGCAACAGGGTCGGGAGCCCACAAAAATTTGAGTGCTAGCATGGTTTAAATTTTTTATAAAGATACAGGAAATAATCTCCTAATCGGGAACCGGGTCGTGCCCTTTTCCTCCCCACGGATGGCATTGACTAATGCGCTTTAGCGCAAGTAGACTTCCCTTGAAAATCCCGTGTTTTTGTAGTGCCTCTAGACTGTATTGCGAGCAGGTAGGGTGGAATCTACAGCTTGCGGGGAGTAGGGGGGAAATCAAAAGTTGGTATAAGCGAATAAGCGAAACAAATGGAAAGATAAGTAACTTCCGCATCAAGACAGGGAATAAGTTGTACCTTCTTTACCATCTTTTAGCTGAATGCCTTTTGCCAAAAGTTCATCGCGGATGCGGTCAGAAGTGGCAAAATCTTTATTTGCTCTAGCTTGATTACGCATTTCAATAAGCACTGAAAGGGCTTTATCTAAGTACGCATTGTCTTCTTCTTTTGCCGTTAGGGTTAACCCCATAACGTCGAATACAAATCCATGAACAGTATTGCTTAGTTTTTCAATGTCTGCTGCCGTCAGTGTTTCTTCGCCTTGCTGTACACGGTGAATAAGTTTTACGGTTTCGAACAGTTGTGCAATTAGTATGGGACTATTGAAATCATCGTTCATCGCTGCATAATACGCGTCAATGTGAGTGGTCACATCTATACTGCTTTCGTTGCTTTTGGGTACATCTGACAGCAATTCAATTCCCTGAATAAGGCGGTTATACCCTTTCTCAGCAGCTTCAAGAGCGTCACTGCTCAAATCCAAAATGCTTCGATAATGTGCCTGAAGCATAAAAAAACGTGTAACATCAGGAGAAAATGCCTTAGAAAGTACAGGGTTTGATCCTTCAAAAAGTTCGTTTGGCAAAATATTATTTCCAGTAGATTTTGCCATTTTTTTACCATTGAGTGTAAGCATATTGGCGTGCATCCACGTATTTACCGGGCTTTTTTTGTTTATGGCTTGTGCTTGTGCAATTTCACATTCGTGGTGTGGGAATTTTAAATCCATGCCCCCACCGTGAATGTCAAATTGTTCTCCCAAATATTTGGTACTCATGGCTGTGCATTCCAAATGCCAGCCCGGGAAACCATCACCCCAGGGCGAGGGCCAACGCATAATGTGTTGTGGCTCGGCTTTTTTCCATAGCGCAAAATCTTGCGGTGCACGTTTATCACTTTGTCCCGAAAGTGTGCGGGTATTGTGAATCATATCTTCGATTTTTCTCCCACTCAAAATCCCGTAATGATTCGTATTGTTGTATTTCTCTACATCAAAATAAACAGAACCGTTGATTTCATAAGCAAAACCTGCCTCCAGGATACCTTTAACAATTTCAATTTGCTCGATGATATGCCCCGTTGCTGTGGGCTCTATATTAGGAGGAAGTGTGTTAAATGCTGCTAAGGTTTGATGAAAATCAACTGTGTAGCGCTGTACCACTTCCATGGGTTCAACCTGTTCTAGACGTGCTTTTTTGGAGATGCGGTCTTCTCCCTCGTCGGCGTCGTGTTCCAAGTGACCTGCGTCGGTAATGTTACGAACATAACGTACCGAATAGCCCAAATGTTTAAGGTAGCGATAGACCAAATCGAAGGATATAAACGTTCGGCAATTGCCCAAATGTACATTACTATACACTGTTGGACCGCACACATACATTCCTATGTGATTTTCTTCTATAGACTTAAAAGGCTCTTTATTTCCGCTTAGCGAATTAAAAATATGTAATGATGATGCCTTTTCGTGCATATGCTAGAATGATGTATCAAGGTTCAAATAGCCTAAAAATTCCTTTTTGACCTCAGGTTTTTTGAATGCTCCACCAAATTCTGCCGTAACGGTGCTGCTGTCAATATCTCGAATACCACGTGCGTTTACACAAAGGTGTTTGGCATCAATCACACAAGCAACATCTTCTGTGTTTAATACTTCTTGTAACGCTTTAACCACCTGTAGTGTAAGGCGTTCTTGCACCTGTGGACGCTTTGCAAAATAGTCTACTAAACGGTTCATTTTGGACAAACCTACTACAGTTCCATTGGAAATATAGGCAACATGTGCTTTTCCTACAATGGGCAACAAGTGGTGTTCGCAAGTTGAGTAGAGGGTGATGTTTTTTTCAACCAGCATCTCTCCGTATTTATACTTGTTTTCAAACGTTGAAGCACTGGGTTTGTTATCGGGATGTAAGCCTGCAAAGAGCTCGTTGACAAACATTTTAGCCACACGTTTAGCAGTCCCTCTTAGGCTATCATCTGTAAGATCCATGCCTAGGGTTTCTAAAATTCGTGCCATGTCTTGTTCTATGCTGGCAATCTTTTCTTGATTGGAAAGTTCGAATGCATCATCACGTAATGGCGTGTTGATATTTCCACTCACATGGTCTTCGTCGTGAATGTCATCTAGCGTTTCTTTAAGCAAACGGTCAAACTTCATAGCATCTTTTATATGATGCAAAGATACTACATTCGTAAAAATTAAACTTCTTAGAACCTAACGTTATAACTAAGGCTCACCTGACCTGTTTGTTGTTGTACGTCAAAAGTGTCTGTAAGTCCAGTGTTGTAGAGTTGCTGCCGGTAGTCTTGATTTGATTTTGTGTAAGTCAAATCTAAGGATGCATTTCCAAAACGAAGTCCTGTCCCTAGAGCAAAACCACTTCGATCGCTCATAAGTTGATGGTTTTGGTAAGGAGTTTGATCGAACCAATACCCCGCACGAAGGCTGATGTCGCCAAAGCGTGTTTCACCGCCTGCCCGGAAAAAGGATGCCCTATCCAGATTGTTGTTAATGGCATCATTTAAATAATCAAAATCGCCGCTGTCATCGTTAACTCGTGTGGAGGTGTAGTCTCTGATGCCATAATCAAGGCTTAAAAGACCAGTTTTACCAAAAACAAGTGCCATACTTGCTTGCGTTATGGATGGTGTTTTTAGATTGTAAGCAGGGAGAATATTAACAACGTTTGGGTATACAGAGCGTCCAGATGCGCCATCCAATGGTTGATTATACCTAACATCCAAAGCTTCAGAATACTCATCTTCAAACTGGTAATACGTTGGACTGGTATAATTGAACCCCAATCGTAAAATTTCAGAAGCTTTGTAAAGTGCACCAAATTGAACCGAAACGCCAGTGCCAAAACTGCTTAATTCCTGAATGAAATCAACTTGGTCTAAGAACGAATCATCGTTTATGTATTTATCTGAGGTAGACTTTCGATGCCTGTAATCAACGCTATGGATGTTGATATTTACACCCAAAGAGAGCTTTTCCAAATACCGCCCACTTAGGTTTATGGTGTGTTTACGTTGCCCTCCGCTGGCTCGTAAGTCGTGGATTTGGTCACTTACTGGATTTTGTCCAGCAACATAACCATAGTAGGGTACCTCGTTTTCTGGTTCATAATAATTGATAAGTCCTGTGGCGTACGCCATGTAGGTTCGTTGTGCATCGGCACCATAAGCTTCTCCCAAATATGCGTATTCAGTGTCTGTATTGTTGTCAAAATTATAGGAACTGAACGGAATCTTTCTGTCAAGAGTAGAACCCGCCATGTCTAGGAAATAGTCTGCCAGTCCGTTTTGATTGTTGGTGCCCTGAACGTACAGATTTTTGTTGAAATCATTAACGAGTTGGGTGTTAAAACCAAAAGCTACTTTATCCCATTTACTATTAGAGTTAACAAATACCATAACAAAACCTGCCTGTCCCACATCAAACGAATTGCTTTCTTTTGATTTTAATGAATTAAAATAGGTGTTGTTTGTGTTGTATGATTGTAAGCCGACTGTTATACCAGCTTCGTTAAATGAGAAAACTGTTGAAGATGCGGGATTGTTGCTTATGGCAGACAAATCCCCGCCTAATGCTCCAAAAGCACCAGCCAAGGCTTGGTAGCGCGCCGAGCCGTGAAGCTCTTCTGTGGTGTAGTGTAGAATTTCGCTCAATTCTTGTGCTGGTAAAAGCCCCCCCGATAGGATGCAAAATAGCATCCAAATGTTACTAGTTATCTTTTTCATAATATTATCTTCTTCTTGATGAACTGCTTCTTGATGAACTGCTACTCCTTGAGGGACTACTCGTTGTGCGAGATGGAGTTGAGCTTCTGTAGCTACTGTTAGACGATGAGGATGAATTCCTATACCAAGAGTTATTGTTGCTTGTTGAGGAACTATTGTTGGAATAGTTTCTATCAGAGTTGTATGAGTTGTTTTGTGACTGATTTGTGTTAGTACGGCTAGTATCCGAATTAAAACGACGTGTAGTGGTTCTACTTGGCGTTTGGTTCCGAGTACTTACTCCTCGTCTGCTTTGAGATGTTGTCGATGCACCATTCCTCTGCACATCATTGGTTGTGGTTGTCCCTGTTGTACTTCGCGCTCTTGTTCTGTTGCCCGTAACTGCAGTATTATTGTTAACGCTTCTTGCACTTCTGCTTGGGGTATAGTTACGTGAAATTGTTCTTGAACCATTTAACCTACTGTAAATAGGGCCATTATTATAAACCCTACGGTTGTAATATCTGTCCCAATACGGAGTAACTGGTGGGGGGTAATATCCCCAACGATCCCAGCGATTCCAACGGTTCCAATACGGAGAGTGATAGCCCCAGCGGTAGGGATTGTAATACGGATTATGAAAGTGGTCAAAGGTAAAGTACCATGGATGGTAGTTGTAACCCCAAAAGGCAGAACGTCCAAAAGTAAAAGGTGCATCGTACCAACCCCAGCCCCAGTTCCAACCCAATGGACGGGTATTGATAATGTTTACATTTATCTGCTCAGCTTGATCTCCCCAAGAACCATGTGCTTGATAATTTCCTGCACTTGTTTCTTCAGGTATTGGGTTTTGATACTGTTCGGGATTTGTAAAAATGTAGTCGTTTGAAACCTCCTGTGTCGCTTTGTCTGCAAAATAGTTTTTATAATAGGTGCCGCTTTGTTGTTGTGGTGCCTGTTGCTGCGAAGCAACTTCTTGACGCGGTTGTGGCATGGGTGTTTCCCCGTAAATTCCATCTCCATAATAGGAAACGCTTTGATATCCACTACAACCAACCATAAGTATGACTGCAAATACGACCAAAGTGGTGTGTAAACTTTTTGTTTGTTGTGGTGTGTAAATAGTTCTCATGGTGGAAACGTTTAATTAACTCTTAAATTTGAGTAGTTTTGCACTACACAAATATAAAAACAAAAGTTGTGCCAAACTTATGGGGAAGCATTTAACATCTCGTGCCGAGGACTATTCAAAATGGTATAATGAATTGGTGGTAAAAGCCGATTTGGCAGAAACTTCTGCTGTGCGTGGTTGTATGGTTATCAAGCCTTATGGATTTGCCATTTGGGAGCGTATGCAAGCCATTTTGGACAAAAAATTTAAAGAAACAGGGCATAGCAATGCCTATTTTCCACTTTTTGTGCCTAAAAGTTTATTTGAAGCTGAAGAAAAAAATGCTGAAGGTTTTGCTAAAGAATGTGCGGTAGTCACGCATTATCGCTTAGAAAATGACCCTGATAATGCGGGTAAACTCCGCGTAGACCCTAAAGCAAAATTGGAGGAAGAACTTATTGTCCGACCAACTAGTGAGGCAATCATTTGGAATACCTACAAAAATTGGATACAGTCCTATCGAGACTTACCAATTCTTATAAACCAATGGGCAAATGTGGTGCGATGGGAAATGCGCACACGTTTGTTTTTACGCACTGCCGAATTTTTATGGCAAGAAGGGCATACGGCTCATGCAACAGAAGAAGAAGCGCTAGAAGAGGCTAAAAAAATGAATGGCGTTTACGCCGATTTTTTGGAAAACTATATGGCAATCCCTGTTGTGCAGGGGGTAAAATCGGCATCTGAGCGTTTTGCAGGGGCTGTTGAAACCTATTGTATTGAAGCATTGATGCAAGATGGAAAAGCCTTACAAGCTGGAACATCACATTTTTTAGGACAGAACTTTGCCAAAGCCTTTGATGTCAAATTCGCTACCAAAGAAGGTGGATTGGAGTATGTTTGGGCAACCTCTTGGGGGGTTTCAACCCGTCTTATGGGGGCACTCATTATGACGCACAGCGATGATAACGGATTGGTATTGCCTCCCGAATTGGCACCGCATCAGGTGGTGATAGTACCCATTTATAGAAGTGATGAAGAACACGAAGCGGTGGAAAAAGCAGTTGTTCCTCTTGTTGAGCAATTGAAAAAAGCGGATATCAGGGTGCATTTTGATAACCGCGATACACATAAACCCGGTTTTAAGTTTAACGAATACGAATTAAAAGGTGTGCCTTTGCGTATTGGCATTGGTCCACGCGATGTGGCAAATGGCACAGTAGAGTTGGCTCGTAGAGATACGCTGACCAAAAAAAGTGTGGCACAATTTGATTTGATAAGTGAAATTCAGGCAACACTTGAAGATATTCAAGTGACACTGTTTGAACGCGCTAAGGAGTTTAGAGTCAAACACACCACTGAAGTGGATACTTTTGAAGAATTTAAACAGGTATTAGAGACCAAAGGAGGCTTTATTTCAGCGTTTTGGGACGGTACTGAAGCCACTGAAACCGCTATTAAGGAAGCCACCAAAGCTACTATTCGATGTATTCCACTAGAGGGGAAAGCCGAAAATGGAACTTGTGTTTACTCTGGAAAACCGGCTAATTTACGAGTGCTTTTTGCAAAAGCGTATTAAAGGAAAATATATGTTGCAAGTTTGTTTGGTATCATATAAATTTGCACCTCGTTTAAAATTAAACGGCCCGTTCGTCTATCGGCTAGGACGCCAGGTTTTCATCCTGGTAAGAGGGGTTCGATTCCCCTACGGGCTACAAAATATACAATATGGCAAATCATAAATCCGCCTTAAAAAGAATTCGTTCAAACGAAACCAAGCGTCAGCGTAACCGTTTTCAGCATAAAACAACGCGCAATGCAATACGTGATTTTAAAGCATTAGAAAAGAAAAAAGATGCTGAAACGAAATTACCTCTTGTAGCTTCTATGATCGATAAGTTGGCAAAAAACAATATCATTCATGCAAACAAGGCAGCAAACCTAAAGTCTAAACTGGCAAAGCACGCAGCGTCACTTTAGGAAAAGTAGTATCATTAAAACAAAAAAAGGCTTCCATTTGGAAGCCTTTTTTTGTTGCCATTCTTTTTAGTATTTTAGTATATTCTTATACCCCCAACATCTTTCGCTATGAAATTTACGTCTGAAGATCTGCTAAAAGCCACCACTCGAAAAGAATTGATTGCCCTTGCCAAGGAGAAAGATATTGCTGTTGGCAAAACCTTAGCGAAACTCAACTACGAATCGGAGTTGCGGAAATTGCAATCGGAATTGGTAAATCTGCAAAAGTGGGTTGCCAAAAAGAAGTTGCGCGTGGTGGTTATTTTCGAAGGGCGCGATGCTGCCGGAAAAGGTGGTTCCATAAAACGTTTTATAGAACACCTAAATCCCCGTACATCTCGGTCGGTGGCACTGACCAAACCCACCGAAGTAGAGAAGGGGCAATGGTATTTTAGACGCTACATCAAAAGGCTGCCCAATCCAGGCGAAATTGTGTTTTTTGATCGCAGTTGGTACAACCGTGCGGTGGTGGAGCCCGTAATGGGCTTTTGCAGCAAAGAGCAGTATGAAAAATTTATGGTGCAAGTGCCCGAGTTTGAGCATCTGTTGTATGAAGACAATTTGAAAATCATCAAATTTTGGTTTTCCATTTCTAAAGAAGAACAAAAACAGCGATTTGATTCGCGCCTTAGCAATCCGCTAAAATGCTGGAAATTTAGCCCTGTGGATGTAAAAGGACAAGAATTATGGGACACCTACACGCACTACAAAGAATTGATGTTCAGCAAAACCCACACAAATTTTTGCCCCTGGATGATTGTCAAAACCAATGATAAAAAACAGGCTCGGTTGGAGAGTATGCGTTATGTGTTGTCGCTTTTTGATTACGAAGGCAAAGGCAACGCTAACATTTCTCTTTTACCCGATCCGAATATTATTATTCGCTATCACCGAAGTGCCATACAAATTGACATTTAACCATGAAAAAGAAAACACTTACCGCTGACGAATTAGAGCTGTTGAATTCTAAGCTAGGGCTGTATACGCTGCTGAAAAGTAAAAAACTAAACCTTATGAAAGCTCTTGGGGAGGTTCGTTACCTTAGTGCGCTACGGCAGCAGCAAGAAGAATTGATTAAACTCCAAAATTGGGTGATTGAGAACAACAAAAAAGTAGTGATTTTGTTTGAAGGCAGAGACGCTGCCGGCAAAGGCGGTGCCATCAGAAGGATTACGGAGTACCTAAACCCAAGGCATTTTAGGATAGTGGCGTTGAATATTCCCTCGGAAGACGAAAAGAAGCAATGGTTTTTTCAGCGGTATATCAACCACTTGCCCAAGCCCGGCGAGATGGTTTTTTTTGACCGCAGTTGGTATAACCGTGCTGTGGTAGAGCCTGTAAATAAATTTTGTACCGAACACGAGTACAAGGTCTTTATGTCTCAGGTAAATGATTTTGAGCGTATGCTGGTGCATTCCGACACTTATTTGATAAAGTTCTATTTTTCGATTACGAAGGCGGAGCAAGCCATACGGTTTGAGGATATACAAACTAACCCACTAAAACGCTGGAAAATGACCTCGGTTGACGAAAAAGCGCAAGTCTTATGGGAGGCGTATACATCCTATAAAATGGACATGTTTGCGCAAACAAACACCGAAACCGCCCCTTGGGTAATTATAGACGCCGACAAAAAAGCTACCGCCAGACAAACCGCTATTGCGCATATTATTAAGGCGTTGCCGTATAAATAAACGTGTATTATATTTTTTGTTAATTTAGTACTTAACAAACCCTAAATTGTAGCATAGAATTTAACCGATTTCACATTATTTCTTTTTTACAGTGCAGGGTTTTTGGGATTTGAGTTTCCCTGGTGCGTCTTAGTTGCCTATTTTAAACAAGATTAGTCACGCATTACAAACCTGTCTCTGCCGACAAGGCAGGCGCGCACCAGTGAAGTTAGTGAGTAGAAACCCGCTACTTTTCATATTCGAGACCGTTAGCAACAAAACAAAAAAGGCTTCCATTTGGAAGCCTTTTTTGTTCTTAAAAGCGTTTGCCTATTCGTTCATCGAAATCAAAAACTCTTCGTTGTTTAGGGTACGCTTAATGCGGTCACTGATAAACTCCATTGCCTCTACGGGGTTCATATCGGCAAGGTACTTCCGCATAATCCACATGCGTTGAATGGTTTTTTCGTCTAGCAACAGGTCGTCGCGGCGGGTGCTGGAAGACACCAAGTCAATGGCAGGGAAAATACGGCGGTTTGAAATACGGCGGTCAAGCTGCAATTCCATGTTTCCTGTTCCCTTAAATTCTTCAAAAATCACCTCGTCCATTTTAGACCCCGTTTCGGTAAGTGCCGTGGCAATAATGGAAAGCGAGCCTCCATTTTCTATGTTTCGAGCGGCACCAAAAAAACGTTTGGGTTTGTGAAGCGCATTGGCATCCACACCACCACTCAGAATTTTGCCCGAGGCTGGCTGTACGGTGTTATAGGCACGTGCAAGGCGTGTAATCGAATCGAGTAAAATCACCACATCGTGTCCACATTCTACCAAGCGTTTTGCTTTTTCCAGTACAATATTGGCAACCTTTACGTGGCGGTCTGCCGGTTCGTCAAAGGTTGAAGCAACCACTTCGCCTTTTACGTTGCGTTGCATATCGGTAACTTCCTCTGGGCGTTCGTCTATCAACAAAATGATTTGATACACCTCTGGGTGGTTGGCTGCAATGGCGTTTGCTACGTCTTTAAGTAGCATGGTTTTACCCGTTTTGGGTTGTGATACGATCATACCCCGCTGCCCTTTTCCAATAGGACAAAATAAGTCCATCACTCGTGTGGAAATGGTGCTTTGCTTGTCGGCGATATTAAATTTTTCTTGTGGAAATAGGGGGGTAAGGTGTTCAAACGAAACGCGATCACGCACCACATCGGGGGTTAAACCGTTGATTAACGAAACCTTGATAAGTGGAAAATACTTTTCTCCTTCTTTTGGCGGACGGATATGCCCTAGAACGGTGTCACCCGTTTTCAGTCCAAACAAACGCACTTGCGACTGTGATACGTAAATATCATCAGGCGAAGAAAGGTAGTTGTAGTCCGATGAACGAAGGAAACCATAGCCCTCGGCCATCATTTCTAAAACACCTTCGCTTTCAATAATACCATCAAATTCATATTCAGGTTGACGGTAGCGGTTGCGGCTGTCTTTGTTGTGACTGTTGCCATTTCCATTTTGGTTCTGTCCATTACCGTTTCCGTTGTTGTTTCCGTTGTTGTTTCCGTTTTGTGGAAGGTTTCCTTTCCCGTTTCCGTTTTTGTTGTTTTTGTGTTTGGGCTTTTGCTGCTCAGATTTCTCTGTGTTTTCCTCGTTTTTAGGTTGATTTTCAGCAGGATTTTCTTTTTGCGCTACTTTTTTGTGAGGTGTTTTTATTGGCTTTTCAAAAACCTTTTTTTTAGGTTCCGTTTGCGCTGTAGTTTCTTTTGTTGCTTCTCCAGGTTCAGGCAGTGTTGCTTGATGGTCTATGATACGATATGTAAGCTCAATTTTCTTTAGGCCTGTTGTTTTTTTTAGTCCAAGTTCTTTGGCAATTTCTTGGAGTTCAGCAAGTTTTTTTGCTTTTAATTCTGATAATTCAAACATGTGTAATTGGGTATCGAAGTGATAATTATAATTACGGCTGAAGTAATTGCCGTTAGGGCAAACATACAACTTTTTTTATTTTTGCAACTTAAATTTTTGTTTTTCTAGTGGATATCTCCATCGTATTGCCAGTGTTTAATGAAGAAGCTTTTTTGGAGCAATCCTTAACATCTTTAGTCACACAGACTTACCCAATCAAAGAATTGATAATCGTGGACGATGGTTCAACGGATAATTCTGTTCAAATTGCACAAGGTTTTGTTCAAAAATACCCATTTATTCAACTTAAATTGTCAAATAACACTGCTACGCATGAGCCAGGTCAGAAGGTCATTCATGCTTTTGACCGCGGTTTTTCTGCCCTCAAACACCCTTTTGATGTTGTTTGCAAGTTTGATGCAGATGTTGTTTTTCCTGAAAATTATATTGAAGTACTCGCCAATTCCTTTTTACAAAATCCTGAACTAGGGATGTTTGGTGGTGTTTTACAAATTGAAAAAAACGGCTTGTGGATGTTTGAGTCTATTGCTGCTGAATCCCACTTGCGTGGTCCTATAAAAGCCTATCATAAAAACTGCTTTGAGGCTATAGGCGGTTTACGTCCTGCGTTGGGTTGGGATACCTTAGACGAACTCCTAGCACTACACCACGGATTTTCAGTTGAAACGGATAAAAACCTAGTGGTGAAGCATCTACGTCCAACAGGATCAAATTACAGCAAACGCTTATCCAAAGCAAAAGGCAAGATGTTTTACCAATTTGGATATGGATGTGTTTTGGGTGTGTTGGCCTCTCTCAAATGGGCAGCTAATGAGCGCGGAAATCCCATTGGTGCACTATTGGGTTTCTTTGGTGCATGGCTATCAAAACAACCCAAATTAGTATCGGGCAGCGAAGCGAAATTTATTCGAAAGCAACGCTGGTTACAAATCCGTAGGCGTTTTATCTCCTAGTTCTATCACTACCAAATTTTGTGCTTTTCCCTCGTGCAATTCAAACCGCAGCATGGTTTGTTTTTTGTGAAACCCGTGTTTGCCAACCGCTCCAGGATTGAGGTAAAGCACCGATTTGCTATCGTCATAACCTACTTTGAGTATATGTGAATGTCCGCAAACAAAAAGATCGGGTTTTAGTGTTTTGAGCTTGTCCGAAACGCCTTTGGCATATCGTTTTGGTCTGCCCCCAATGTGGGTCATAAACACCTTTACACCTTCCAATTCAAAATACATTTCCTCGGGAAATTGTTGCCGAAGCGCAGCGTTATCAATATTGCCATAGACCGCACGCAAGGGTTTTGTCCGTTCAAGGGCATCGGTAACGTCAAAATTGCCGATGTCTCCGGCATGCCAAATCTCATCTACGTCTTTGGCATATTCCAAAACACGCGAATCTAAAAAACTATGGGTATCGGAAAGCAACAATATCTTTTTCATCATCTTTGCACAAATTTACAGCTTTGCGCTATTTTTTGGAACTTTCATACACCGGAACAGCCTATCATGGCTGGCAACGCCAACCCAATGCACTTTCCGTGCAGCAGCTTTTGGAAGAAGCTTTGACGACCTTGTTAGGTACAGAAATTACTATTGTAGGGGCAGGCAGAACGGATACTGGCGTACATGCCAAGCAACTTTTTGCCCATTTTGACGCAGTTATTTCTGTTGAGGAAGCAGATGCCCTCGCCTTCCGTCTAAATCGTTTTTTGCCAAAAGACATTGCTATTTGTGCCATTTATGCCGTAAATCCTGAAGCCCATGCCAGATTTGACGCAACGTCTAGGAGTTATGAATATCATATTACCCAAAAAAAAGATCCGTTTGGCAGTGAATTTAGCTATCATTTCAATTTACCGCTAGATGTTGATGCGATGAATACAGCAGCGGCTATATTGCTTGATCATACTAATTTTAAGTGTTTTTCACGCTCCAAAACAGATGTCAAAACCTATGATTGCGAGCTTACAGAAGCCTTTTGGGAAGAACAAAACCACAAATTGATTTTTCATATTTCAGCAAACCGATTTTTGCGCAATATGGTACGTGCTATCGTGGGTACGCTCTTAGATGTAGGCACAGGAAAATGCAGTCTTTCTGATTTCCAATCGATTTTGGATAGCCGAGACCGTACCAAAGCAGGAAGTTCGGCTCCTGCGCATGGATTATTTTTAACCCGAGTTCAGTATCCAAACACTATCTTTGCCAAACGTGCAAAAAAAATCAACAAATAGCATTTTAGATGTCGGCTTGTTCAAACGCCTCATGGTGTTTGTAAAACCCTATCGCATCACCTTTTCTTTTGTGTTGCTTGCTGCTGTGCTTTTATCAGGTTTTTCCACACTTAGTCCTTACCTGTTAAAAATTACCATTGACGATTATATTACCCTAAAAGATTACGATGGTATGTTGGTGCTTATAGCATTAATGACTGCCACACTATTGCTAGAGGTCATCTTTCAGTTTATGTTTATTTACTACGCCAACTGGCTGGGGCAATATGTTATTTTCGATTTGCGAAACACCCTTTATAAACACATGCTCCAATTCAGAATGGCGTATTACGACAAATCTGCGGTTGGAAGATTGGTAACACGTGTAGTGGGTGATATCGAAACCATCTCCGGAATTTTCAGTCAGGGGTTGTTTATGATCATTGCCGATGTACTCAAAATGCTTTTGGTTATTGTAGTGATGTGGACTGTAAGTTGGAAATTATCGCTGATTGTCTTTTCGATACTTCCTTTGGTGTTATATGCTACACGCAAATTCCAAAAAGCCATGAAAGCGGCTTTTGACGAAGTGCGTACACAGGTAGCTAATCTCAATAGTTTTGTTCAGGAACGCATTACAGGGATGTTGATTGTACAGCTTTTTGCTCGAGAGAAACAAGAAGCAGAACACTTTAAAGAAATTAATGATAAACACCGAAAAGCATGGCTTAAAACGGTGTGGTACAATTCTATTTTCTTCCCTATTGCCGAACTATCCACTTCCATTACCATTGGATTGTTGGTTTGGTTTGGCGGGCTAAACGTTATTGCTGGCACTTCAGGAATCACCCTGGGAATTATCTTTCTGTTTATTCAATTGTCCCAGATGCTTTTTCGTCCACTGCGGCAAATTGCCGATAAGTTTAACACGCTTCAGATGGGTATGGTGGCGGTGCGTAGGGTTATGAACGTCCTCGATACAAAAGAGGAAATTTCGAACAGCGGAACCCTTAGGGATATAGACCTGAAAGGCGCGGTTCGTTTTGAAAATGTACATTTTTCTTACAAAGAAGATGAGCCCGTATTACACGGAATTTCATTTGAAATGAAACCCGGTGAAACCGTTGCTGTTGTGGGGGCAACAGGTGCTGGGAAATCTACCCTTATCAATATCTTGAGTAGGTTTTACGAGATTGATAGCGGAAGTGTTCTACTTGATGACGTAGCTGTTGAAGACTACGAACGCGCATGGTTGCGAAGCCAAATTGGCGTAGTGCTACAAGATGTGTTTCTTTTTGCAGATTCTATACATAACAATATCACCCTATGGGACACTTCTATTAGCGAAGAGGATGTAGTTGATGCAGCTAAAAAAATAGGCGTCCATAAATTTATTTCAAGTTTGCCTGGCGGGTACCACTTCAATGTTAAAGAACGCGGAGCCTTGCTTTCTACAGGACAGCGACAATTGATTGCGTTTTTGCGTGCCTATGTCAGTAAGCCTAAAATTTTGGTTCTGGACGAAGCTACTTCGTCTATAGATACGCATGCCGAAAAACTTATCCAAAAAGCGACTAAAGAAATCACAAAAGGCAAGACCTCTTTGGTTATTGCACATCGATTGGCAACTGTGCAGCGTGCCGATAAAATTATCGTCTTAGATAAGGGGAAAATTGTAGAGGAGGGAACACATAAGGAACTCCTCAAAATTGAAGGGGGCTACTACAAAAACCTCTATGAAGTGCAATTTTTAGCACCTGCCCAAGCGGTTTAATCCATGTCTTTGGAGAGCAGATTGCCCAACTCTTTATAAGAAGAAAATGGCACACGCTCACCATTCTTAAAATAGCTAATTGCACCTGTTTCTTCAGATACCACAAGAACCACAGCATCTGTTTTTTCGGTAATGCCAAGTGCTGCGCGGTGACGTAGCCCATACCGCTTTGGAATCGATTTGTTTTCGGAAACCGGAAGTACCACTCGCGTTGCTGTAATGGTATTGTTTTCAAGAATAGCTGCTCCGTCGTGGAGGGGTGCGTTTTTGTGGAAAATACTCTCGATTACTGGAACAGAAAGCTCCATTTGAACGGCTATTCCTGAGGGTTTTAGAAAGTCTAGACTGCTGTTGCGTTCCAGCACCAAAAGAGCACCCGTTTTTTGTTTTTTGAGTGATGCGCAACTTTGAATGAGTTCATCAATATCGAGCTCAGGTTCGATTGTATTTTGATTGCTATTAAAGATCTTTAAATATCGATTCAGTTTTTTTCGATTTGCCAGATTTGAAGAGCCTAACATTAACAATAATCGCCTGATTTCTTGTTGAAAAACCACTATAAGCGCAAACACCCCAACACTCATAAATCCGCCTAAAATATTACTGAGCAATTCCATGTTTAGCGCATCGGTAATTTTCCAAATCAAGTACAAAATCACAATGCCCACAAAAATGTTAATGGCTGCCGTGCCACGTACAAGGCGGTAAGCATAGTAGAGTAGGAGTGCCACCAAAACAATATCGAGCACATCTAGCAGATTAAAATCTAAAAAATCAAACATTTTATAAAGTTACGGATTTATTGATTACGCATTTTTCAGTGCTTCCACAAGCTGAACAGCTTCTTTTGCTTCTTTCACATCATGCACACGCAGTATGTGTGCCCCATGCTGCAAGGCAACGGTGTTTAGTACCGTTGTGCCGTTTAGTGCACTTTCAGAGTTGGTGTGAAGCGTTTTATAAATCATAGATTTACGAGAAACACCCACCAACAACGGTACGCCCTCAATATAAAGGGTGTGCAAGTGATTAAGCATGGCAAAATTATGTTGCGTGGTTTTTCCAAAGCCAAAGCCCGGATCTAGAATAACATCATCTATACCAGCAGTATGCGCCGCATTAATTTTTTCCGAAAAAAAGTAACGCACAGCGGTTAAAACATCATCATAGGACGGATTGTTTTGCATGGTTTGCGGCGTGCCTTGCATGTGCATCGCAATATAGGGAACGCCCAATGCGCCAACAGTTTGTAGCATTTTGCTGTCCATATTTCCAGCAGATATATCATTGACGATTTGTGCACCTGCTTCAACAGCTTTTTGCGCCACCTCACTTCGGTACGTATCTATAGAAATGATGGCTTTGGGAAAGGTTGTGGCTATTTTTTCAATAATGGGCAAAACACGCGACAATTCTTCATCAACCGAGATTTCGTCTACGCCGGGTTTTGAGCTCGCGCCACCAATATCAATAAAAGTAGCCCCTTCCGAAAGCATTTTCTCTGTTTGTGCCACTGCGGCATCAAGGCTATTAAATTTTCCTCCATCGAAAAACGAGTTTGGGGTTATGTTCAAAATCCCCATGATTTTGGGTGATGACAGGTCGATGAGTGTTCCGTTACAATTGATGTTCATAAATAGCCGTAAATTTTTTGGTAATCCCCCAAATCCTTTTCATTTTTGACGAAATTTACATAAAACTTGCGTCGTGTTGCAAACTGAAGCACAATATCTGAAAGAAGCCACCAAATGCAAAGCACTTTTTGAAAAAAAAATGGTGGATTACGGTTGTGCGTGGCGTATTCTGCGCACTACCTCGTTAACCGATCAAATTTTTATCAAAGCCCAGCGCATCAGAACACTTCAAGAAGTGGAAACTAAAAAAGTAGATGAGGGCGAAGAAGCTGAATTTATTGGCATTGTAAACTATTGTATCATGGCACTGATCCAATTGGAGTTGGGTGTTGCTGACCAACCCGATCTTACGAACGAAGAAGTTATGGCGCAATACAATAAACATGCCGGCGAAACCAAAGCCCTAATGGAACGCAAAAACCATGACTATGGCGAAGCGTGGCGCGATATGCGTGTGAGTTCCTTAACAGATTTGATATTGCAAAAACTATTGCGTGTAAAACAAATTGAAGATAACAACGGAAAAACTCTTGTGAGTGAGGGCTTATCGGCAAATTATCAAGACATGATAAACTATGCTTTATTCGCATTAATCCATTTAAACAACTAACTAAAAAACAACATGAGAAAACACATTGTAGCCGGAAACTGGAAAATGAACCTAGATGCTAACGAAAGTCAAGTGCTAATTGAAGCGTTAAAAGCGAAACAACTTTCCAGCGATGTTCGTGTGGCAATTGCTACGCCTGCGGTGCATCTTGCTTCGGCGGTAAGCCAAACACAAGGCACTGCAATTGATGTGGCTGCACAAAATATGCATCAAGCTACTTCGGGTGCATATACCGGTGAAATTTCTGCTTCTATGCTAAAATCCATTGGCGTAAACACTACGTTGCTTGGACACTCTGAGCGCAGAGCCTATTTCCATGAAACAGATGCCTTATTAGCCGAAAAAGTAAATACTGCCCTTGAAAATGGCGTTGAGATTATCTTTTGTTTTGGCGAAGAGCTTGAAGAACGCAAATCGGGGAGTCACTTTGATGTGGTTAGTAGTCAATTGCGTAATGCGCTTTTTCACTTAACTGCCGCACAGTGGAGTCAAATTGTATTGGCATACGAACCCGTTTGGGCAATTGGCACTGGTGAAACGGCAAGTCCAGAGCAGGCGCAAGAAATGCATGCCCACATTCGAAATGTAATTGCTAAGCAATATGATGATGCCCTCGCACAAAGCGTTTCCATTTTATATGGCGGTAGTGTAAAGCCTACCAATGCACAAGAAATTTTCGCAAAACCTGATGTGGATGGTGGTCTTATTGGCGGAGCCTCTCTCAATGCAGACGATTTCGCTGCTATTGTCAACGCGTTTTAAAGTTGAGAGCCTACAGCGCATATCACTTCACGATTTTCCCAATTGAAAAAACGGAAATTGTTTCGGCGTGGCTGACTACATTTCCTTTTGAAAGCTATGTTGAGCATGATAATGGCGTAACCGCCTATATTCCACAAGACGAAGCACAAAAAATTACATTATCCGATTGTCTTGCCATTCCTTTTGATGATGTAACGGTTTCGGCTACTGTTGAGGAAATTGAGGGACAAAATTGGAACGCAGTTTGGGAGGCACAATTTCAACCCATTACGGTGGGGGACTGGACCGTTCGAGCATCTTTTCACGAGCCTACAAAAACCCCTCACGAACTTATCATTGACCCACAAATGTCTTTTGGAACAGGGCATCACGCTACTACGCAATTGATGCTTGCGCAAGTATTGGAGTTGCCGTGCAAAAATGCTGCTGTTTTGGATGTAGGTACGGGAACGGGAGTATTGGCAATATTGGCTAAAAAGCGGGGTGCAACCCCAGTGATGGGAACAGATATTGAAGATTGGTGCGTGGAAAATGCGCAAGAAAACGCATCCAAAAATAGCATATTGGATATTTCTTTTAGCACCAATACGCTTGATAAAGTTGACGTCAAATTTGATATAATCCTAGCCAATATCAACCGCAATGTGTTGATTATGCATCTTCCCGAATATGCTAAAAAACTGAATACAAACGGGGTTTTATTGCTGTCGGGATTTCATGAGGACGATGCTGAAGTTCTTACAGATTTGGCACAAACACACGGATTGCGTTTTGAAGGGAAGACCGAAAAAATGGGTTGGATTTGTCTAAAATTTTTACTTTAGTACAGATGTTACGATTTGGTCAAACGGAAGAACAGGAGCAGCCACAGCACGATTTGGCAGTGGAACCTTCGCGGTTGCATGAAATCATTCTATTTAATGATGATGTAAATACTTTTGATCACGTTATTAGGACTTTGATTGAGGTTTGTGACCACACCCCCGAGCAAGCCGAACAGTGTGCCCTGATTGTGCATTACAAAGGAAAATGTTCGGTGAAGCGGGGTTCCTATGACGAATTGGAGCCTAAATGTATTCGTCTTCTAGCCGCTGGGCTTAGTGCGGAGATTGTGTAGTGTACATGCTGCGCAATTCGTACATTAGCTTAAAAATTGATTATGCGTTTATTTTTGGTATTCTTACTATCTGCGACTATAAGTTACGCTCAAACAACAGCTATGAAAAATTCGATACACACCTTTACCGTTGAGGATATTAACGGAAATTCCTTTGACCTTTCTTCGTTAAAAGGCAAAAAAGTGATGCTGGTAAACACGGCTTCAAAATGTGGACTTACACCACAGTACGAAAAATTGGAAGCCCTTTATCAACAATACAAAGATCAAAATTTCGTAATAATAGGCTTTCCTGCTAACAATTTTATGTGGCAAGAACCTGGCACCAACGATGAAATCAAAACATTTTGCCAAAAAAATTATGGGGTTTCTTTCCCGATGATGGCGAAAATTAGCGTTAAAGGGAAAAACCAACATCCATTGTACGCTTTCCTTACGCAAAAGGCAAAAAATGGTGTTGTGGACAGTTCGGTAAAATGGAATTTTCAGAAATATTTGATTGATGAAAATGGGATATTGGTTGATGTTATTGCGCCGCGTACCCAACCCGATGACATTAAAGTTTTAACTTGGATTAAAGGATAAATGAAGGTTGATATTTTAGCGATTGGTGCGCATCCAGATGATGTAGAGTTGTCCTGTGCTGGCACTTTAGCCAAAGAAATTGCCGGTGGCAAATCCGTTGCCATTATTGATTTGACTAGGGGAGAGTTGGGTACACGTGGAAGTGCGTCGCTTCGCGATAAAGAAGCGCAAAAAGCTGCGGATATTTTAGGCGTATCTGCTCGATATAACCTTGGTTTTGCTGATGGTTTTTTTCAAAATAATCGTGCGCATCAAGAAAAGCTAATCACCTATATCCGTCACTTGCAACCCGAAATGGTGTTGTGCAATGCCACTGAAGACAGACATCCCGATCACGGAAGGGCTGCGCAGTTGGTTGCTGAAAGTTGTTTTTTGAGCGGATTACAAAAAGTTGAAACCGTTTTTGAAGGTAAAAATCAATTAGCTTGGCGTCCAAAACAACTCTATCACTATGTCCAGTGGAACAATGTTACTCCAGATATTGTAGTTGATATTAGCGGTTTTATGGAACTAAAGTTAGGTGCTGTTATGGCGTATGACTCCCAGTTTTATAAACCCAACAGCGCAGAACCCGAAACGCCCATCAGTACGCAGAATTTTTTAGATAGTATTAAGTACCGTGCTGCCGATTTAGGACGTCTTGTTGGTGTTGATTCTGCCGAGGGCTTCACCTCGAGTCGATTGCTGGGGGTAAATTTGCTTAGCGATTTGCTATAATTCCTTTTTTGAATTTGTAAAAACGTAGTACATTTGCAGCCTACAAAATGGTGGTTGTAGCTCAGTTGGTTAGAGCGCTAGATTGTGGTTCTAGAGGTCGCCGGTTCGAGACCGGTCTTCCACCCAGCAAAACCCTTCGAGATATCGAGGGGTTTTTTCTTTTTTCAACGGCTATTTCCAAGTTTCTTTATCAACTATATAACTGTTCATAAAGAATAATAGCACATAATAGCACGTAAGCAATGGCAGGTAAAATATCTGAGATGTTGTCTCTAATTTGGATTCTCACGAGAATTGCAACAAGCATCATGGTAATGATAAAAAAGGCGCTTAAAATTACGGCTATGTCAAATTCAAATCCAACAAGTAATCCAAGACCACCAATACACTGACACACACCTATTGTCTTGCGCTTGTCTTCGAGTCCCCATCGTTTAAATTCACGAATCATTCTTTTTGAAATAAAGGAATTGATTCCATACACGACAAAGGATATTCCAGTAAAAGCGGTAATAAAAGTTATTGGCTCCATTAACTAGATTAAACCATAGTTAAATGCAGCAATAAATAATGACATCAATAGAAATACCAAAGAAGGAAGACGTTGAATAAAAGGATTTTTAACCCTTAGGTGGGTTAACTGTGCACCTAACATAAAAAATGCCATTCCTAGTGCAGCATAAAGTGTTATTTCGTTGTAGCATAGCCCCAAAATTAGGAGTGCTGAAATGGACAGTTTGGCTGCCCCAACAAAATTTCTAAATACATCGGAATAACCAAACTGTTTAAATTCAGCGATTACGTTGTGAAATCTAAAAATCCATACAAAATATACCGAAACCGCTACCACGATTTGAAAAAATAAAGAAATGTGTTCCATTTTAGTTTTTTCTAAAGTTACAAAATATATATACCCAAATTCGAGATCTGTCTTTCACCCAATAAAAAACCCTCGGCAAGCCGAGAGTTTTTTAGTTTAACACACGGTTTTTTTTATTCTTTTAACCGTAGTCTTTCATCGCGGTTTACAATTTCCCAAGCCGTGTAAAAAATCAGTCGCGCGCGTTTTTCCAACAGCTCGTATTCAATTTTTTCAACCGTATCGGTAGGCGCATGGTAATCTGCGTGAGTACCGTTAAAGTAGAAAATTACAGGAACGTCGTTTTTTGCAAAATTGTAATGATCAGAGCGGTAATAGTAGCGGTTTTGGCGGTATCTACCACGTTCAAAAACTTCTGTAGTAGGGTCGTTGTAGCGGTAGTCTAATTCCAAATTCACATACTTTTTGTTCATGGCTTCAGACACATCGTGCAAGTCTTGTGATAAAATATCCGATCCAATAAGGTACATGTAATTTGGATTGTCTTCGTGCAGATTGTCAATGCGCCCAATCATATCAATGTTGAGGTTTGCTACCGTATTTTCAAGCGGATATACGGGGTTGTCGGTGTAATATTTTGAACCCAAAAGGCCTTTTTCTTCACCCGTAACATGCAAAAACAAAATGGATCGTTTTGGTCGGTATCCTTGTTTAACGGCTAGTTGAAAGGCTTCGGCAATTTCCAAAATGGCAACACTTCCTGAGCCGTCATCGTCTGCTCCATTGTTGATTTGACCATCGTCTTCGACACCAATATGGTCTAAGTGTGCGGTAATTACCAATACTTCATTAGGTTTTTCACTTCCCTCAATGTATGCCAACACGTTATTACAATTGATACTACGACTTTCTCTGTAAGCTTGAAGGGTCATGGGCATAAAGTAATCTCCGTTTGGCATACCGCCTTTAATTCCTAGGGCTTCGTATTCCCCTTTCAGGTAATTTATAGCAAGGGTTTCGCCTTCAGTTCCGGTTTCTCTTCCCATAAATGCATCGGAAGCGTAGGTATATAAATGTTCTTTTAGTTCCGATGCTGTAATGGTATTGGCAAAAGTGGCAGGAGTAACTTCTGCGCTTTTTTGTGTAGAGGCGCATGATATTAATATTGCGCCTATTAGTAAGATAGCGTGTTTCATAACAAAAAGTTTGTTATGCAATATACTAGAAAATATAGAAAAGTTTACAGTTGTTCAGCGATGAAGTCCCAAAGCTGAATACGGTGTTTCAAAGCCTGTTTTGAATAAACTGTTGCTTCGTCCCACTTTTTAGCACTATTTTCACAGAGTTCATCCATCATTTGCAACGCCATAGGTCCGTGCTCGTCGCCATCCAGTTCAATGTGGCGTTCTAAGTAGTAAAGTAGCGTATCCACACTTCCTTTTTGTTGGGTTGCCAATCCGCGTACAATGGCAATAAACAAGTCAGGGATAAGGTCTTCCCTGCCATAGGTAAAAACACCAGCAACCACGTGAGCAGGAGCCTCTGTGGCGGTTTTAAGCGAAAAGCGTACAAATGCTTTTATTTCTTCAGAAAGATTTGCGTTGTCAATAGCCTCTTGCCAGGGTGTTCCCTTTTGAATAGCAGATACTACGCTAATGATTGGCGTAGTGTCAGCTCCAATCTCTTCCATGGCTTTAAGGTATAGCTCATAGTGGCTTACGGGGTTTCCATGTGCGTCAACATCACTTTCTTCACCCCATACAATTTCGTTTATCAAACGGCGTGTGGAGGAGCTACCCACAGGCACCCACGGAAGGGTAGTGCACGTAAGTTTTTGTTGTAAGGCTTTTACTAGCGACATAAAGTCCCAAACTGCAAAGGCGTGATAGGTCATAAAGGTTTGTATGGCCTCAATGGTATTGAGTTTTGAATAGAGCGAGTGTGTAAGCAAAGCTTCCCTATACGGAGCCAAAGTTTTGGTCAGATAATCTGTAGTAATCATAAGCAATTTTTCAGCTTCAAATTTACCTAAAAACCAGCCAATTCCCCTAAAAAGGATTTAGTATTTTTGAACCATGCCACGTGTATTTCTTACCGAATGTCCACGCGATGCCATGCAAGGCATTAAACCCTTTATTCCTACGCAGGTAAAGGTCAAATATTTACAATCGCTACTTCGTGTTGGTTTCGATGTGTTGGATTTTGGAAGCTTTGTATCGCACAAAGCCGTACCACAAATGCGCGACACACATGAGGTTCTTCAGCAATTGGATTTGAGTGACACAAAAACAAAGCTTTTGGCTATTGTTGCCAATAGTAGAGGTGCGGCAGAAGCACTTTCCTATCCGCAGATTGATTTTTTAGGCTATCCGTTTTCAATTTCTGAGAACTTTCAAATGCGGAACACCAACAAAACTATAGATGATTCTACAGCCGTTTTAAAAGATATTGCCACAGCTGTGTCCCTTAAAGATAAGGAATTGGTTGTGTATTTGTCTATGGGTTTTGGAAACCCGTATGGCGACCCATGGAGTCCAGAGCTTGTAGCGGATTGGGTAGAAAAATTAACCCAAATGGGTATTCGCCGGATTTCGCTTTCCGATACTGTTGGCATTGCACAATCCGAAACCATCAAAACGCTTTTTGAGCATCTTTTAGAAAAACATCCACAAGTTTTTTTTGGTGCCCATTTACACGCAAAACCCCTTGAAGCAGTTTCAAAGATTCAAGCAGCTTTTGATGGTGGTTGTCGTGCTTTTGATAGTGCAATTCGAGGGTTGGGTGGCTGCCCTATGGCAAAAGATGAACTTACTGGAAATGTGCCTACTGAAAAACTCATCTCTTTTTTGACCAGTAAAAAAGCTGATTTTAAACTAAATACCCTTCATTTTGAATCAGCTTATAATGCTTCCTTGCAGTGGTATTAATGTTTTGGTTAAAAAATGCTACTGAACAATATGTAAACATTTTTCTTTATTCGCTTTTTGATTTGTTAGCTTAAATGGTTCAATATTTTGAATAGCTTAAAGAGATGATGAATTTTCGCTATATTTGCATGCAACAATTTCTAATCCGTTGCCATGCAGCCTCTTCCTTCCAAAATCAGTAGTTTAGGTCTTACATACGATGATGTTTTGCTCGTTCCTGCCTATTCTGAGGTCCTTCCCCGAGAAGTGATAATATCCTCTAAATTTTCAAGAAATATCACCCTTAATGTGCCTATTGTTTCCGCTGCAATGGACACCGTAACGGAGAGTCAGATGGCAATTGCTATGGCACGAGTAGGCGGAATTGGGGTATTGCATAAAAACATGAGCATTGAAGCTCAGGCAGATAAAGTAAGAAAAGTAAAACGTTCAGAGTCTGGGATGATTATTGATCCTGTTACACTCCCCATTACGGCACTAGTTGCTGATGCCAAAAAAATCATGCAGGAATATAAAATTGGTGGTATTCCTATCGTGGATGATAAAGATTTGTTGATTGGTATAGTTACGAATCGCGATTTACGATTTGAAAAAAACGATGGACGACCGATTATGGAAGTAATGACTTCTGAAAATTTGGTAACCGCTAAAGTAGGTATTTCCATGGCGGATGCTGAAGAAGTCTTACAATCCTATAAAATTGAAAAACTACCTGTTGTTGATGCCAATAACAAACTTGTGGGCTTGATAACTTTCCGGGACATTACACGGGTTAGCATAACACCACAGGCAAACAAAGACACTTATGGTCGACTAAAAGTTGCTGCTGCTGTTGGTGTAACTGCTGACGTATTGGACCGCGTAGCCGCTTTGGCAAAAGCAGGTGTTGACGCAGTGGTTATTGATACTGCACACGGACACACCAAGGGGGTTGTTGAAGTGCTCAAAAAAGTGAAAAAAGCACATCCAGCGATTGATGTCGTGGTAGGTAATATTGCCACGTCTGAGGCTGCTGCTTATTTGCTGGAAGCTGGGGCAGACGGCATCAAAGTAGGTATTGGTCCGGGTTCTATTTGTACTACCCGAATTATTGCCGGAGTAGGTTATCCACAACTTTCCGCAGTGCTCGAAGTAGCTTCTGTACTTGCCGGAACCGATGTACCGCTAATCGCGGATGGGGGCGTACGTTATACAGGTGATATTGTAAAAGCTATAGCCGCTGGCGCAGATTGCGTGATGTTGGGCTCATTGCTTGCCGGTACAAAAGAATCGCCTGGAGAAACCGTAATTTACGAGGGTAGAAAGTTTAAAACTTACCGAGGAATGGGTTCTGTTGAGGCCATGAAAAAAGGGAGTAAAGACCGTTATTTCCAAGATGTAGAAGACGATATTAAAAAGCTAGTACCTGAAGGTATTGTTGGACGGGTACCCTACAAGGGAGAGTTAAACGAAAGTATCCACCAGTTTGTTGGCGGACTTCGTGCAGGAATGGGTTATTGCGGTTCTAAAGACATCAAAACCCTACAGCAGACTGCGCGTTTTGTGCAAATAACAGCTTCAGGGATAAAAGAAAGCCATCCGCACAACGTTCAAATTACCAAAGAAGCTCCAAATTACTCTCGCTGATGATGCGTGTACTACTGCTTAGTTTCTTTGTATTTGTAACCACTTGTAGACTTGATAATTCCCTTTCGGACAAGCCTATAGCACGTGTGCAAGATCAATACTTGTATGCCTCCGATATTGCACAATTATTAAGCGATAATATCACATCGGCAGATAGCGCAACATTGGTCCAGAATTATATTAATTTATGGGCAAAAGAACAGTTGCTTTTAGATAAGGCTGTTTTTAATCTGAACAGTGCAAAACAGGAAGAATTAGAAGCTTTAATCCGGCGCTATCGAAATGATTTGTATATCAAAACCTATCAAGAAGAATGGCTTAAAGCCCGTGTTGACACTACCATTACTGACAGCCAAATTGAAGCGTATTACCAATCCAGCAAACAAAATTTTAAACTGCATCAAGACCTGATGCGCGGGCGTTATATTGCGTTGCCTAAAGCGAATTTTAACAAAGAAAGTGTGCGAAAGGCCCTAAGGAGGTTTAATGCAGAGGATCGCACTTATTTGGATTCTATTTCCTTGCAATTTAACAGTAAATTGCTCAACGATACCCTTTGGTTTAGGCCGCAGACTTTTTTTAGTCGAATACACGCCACAGCACCTCAAACCTATGAACGGTATGTAAAAAGTAACCGATTTTTTGAATTAGAAGATTCATTAAACCTATATTTGGTTTTTGTAGAAGAAGTTAGGCGCAGAAACGAAATCGCCCCAATGGCGCACGTGCGATCTACCTTGGAGCAGATTTTGATAAACAAACGCAAGTTGGATATGATGCGTCAGTTTAATCGTGATGTTCTACAAGAAGCCATTAAGGAAAACGTATTTGAAATTTATGAATAAAATTGCTTTTGCCCTTTCGCTTTTGATATGCGCTTTTGCGCAGTCTCAAAACCCCAACCCAGTTCGATTGAAAATCGATGGCGTTACTGCCGTTGTTGGCGATTATGTGATACTCGATTCAGATATTGACAAAGCCTATATCGACTTACAGTCGCAAGGTGTTTCTACTACCGACATTACACGTTGCAATTTGCTAGGTAAACTTATGGAGGACAAACTCTATGCGCATCATGCCGAACAGGATAGCATAGAGGTTAGCAACGACGATATTAATAACTATGTGGAACAAACCATCGACTACTTTGTCCAGCAATTAGGCGGCATGGAGAAAGTCCTAGAATTTTACAAAAAGAAAGATGAGCAAAGTTTTCGAAGTGAGCTTTTTGAAGTAAACCGTATACAGCAGCTATCGCAACGCATGCAAGCCAAAATTGTGGAGGATGTAGAGGTTACCCCAGATGAGGTAAAAGCATTTTTCAATGCCATTCCAAAAGAAGATTTACCCATTTTTGGTTCAGAACTTGAGGTGGCACAAATTGTCATCGAACCCAAAGTATCTCCCGATGAAGAGAAGCGTATCATTGAGCGTTTAGAGTCCATGCGTAACGATGTGCTCGAAAACGGATCTTCATTTGCATCAAAAGCCATTTTGTATTCGCAAGATCCAGGCTCGCGTTCTCGTGGCGGACGATATACCCTAGACCGCAAACGTCCGCAAATGGTAAAGGAATTTAGAGAGCAAGCCTACCGCCTGCAAGAGGGAGAGATTTCATCACCCTTTAAAACCGACTTCGGTTGGCATATTGTTACTGTAGATAAAATTCGTGGGCGTCAGATAGATGTACGCCATATTTTGCTAACACCGACGGTATCTAATACTGCCTTAGTAGAGGCGCAAAACGAATTGAAACTCGTAAAAAAGCGGATTGAAGACGGCGAAATCACCTTTGCTGATGCTGCTCGAGAATTTTCTGATGATCAAATTACACGTGCCAATGGGGGTGTACTTATCAATCCATCCACTGGAGATACCCGTTTTGAACTTACCAAACTTGATCCGCAACTTTACAATCAAATTCTAAAACTTAAGGATAACGAAATTTCAATTCCCATCTTGGAAGAAGAGCGTTCTGGTAATAAAAAATATAAAATTGTTATGGTCACCAATCGTTTCAATGAGCATGTGGCAGACTATGCTCAGGACTATGTAAGAATCAAAGATTTGGCACTCAAAGAAAAGCAACTAAAAGCCATCGAGAAATGGATGACTGAAAAAATTGCAGACACTTATGTCAGTGTAAACCGTGACAGCCAATCTTGCGATTTTGCCAACAATTGGCTAAAGAAGTAATGCCAAATTGCACTGCCCAATCACTATTATCATTTAACCATTAATTCCATTCATAATTTTAGTGTTCGTAATTTATAATTGATTTATCAACCAACAACTTTTGCCTACTGCCAACTGCCTATTTACTTCACTCATTCACTATGAAGTTCATCCCCAAATACTTAATTTTGTAAAAAAATTCCCATGAATATAGTACAAAGGTTGGTTGCTCTTCTTTTTTCTACTCGTCTGACCGCCTTGCTTTTTATCGTTTTTTCGATTGCTATGGGTATTGGTACGTTTGTAGAAAGTGCTCACGATACCGCTACGGCGCGTATTTGGATTTACAACGCTTGGTGGTTTGAGGCGATGATGCTTCTTTTTGTAATAAATTTTATAGGAAATATTAAAAGGTACCGTTTGTTGCGTTGGGAAAAATGGCCCTTGTTACTGCTTCATGCTTCCTGGATTTTAATTATTGTTGGCGCAGGTATTACGCGTTATATCGGTTATGAGGGTGTTATGCCCATTCGCGAAGGAGAATCCACGAGTAGTTTTTTATCTGAAAAAACCTATTTGTCTGTATTTGTTGATGGGGAAATCAACGGTGAACCACGCCGAAAGCTATTGGAAAATGATATGTTGTTTTCCGAGGCTGCTAGCAACCGTTTTTCTTGGCATAGTGACTTCAACAGCACACCTATTACTGTTGAATATGTAAATTTTATTAAGGGTGCTGAAGAAGGATTGGTTGAAGACCCAAATGGCGAAATGTACCTTAAAATTGTTGAGGCAGGAGATGGCAATCGCCACGATCACTTTCTGAAAATGGGGGAGGTGTCCAGTATTCACAATATCCTTTTTGCATTTAATGCCTACACCGAAGGTGCAATAAACATCACTCTTGAAAACGATAACTATACGATTCAGTCGCCTTTTGAAGGAACGTTTCTTCGCATGGCAGACCAAATGCAAGGGTCGCTAATAGCCAACAATGCACAACCGTTAATGTTACGAACATTATACAGTGCTGCCGGTATGCAATTTGTATTTCCTGATCCTGCGATAAAGGGTTCCTATCAAATTATTCGTGCCGAAGACCCTGAGAATGCGCCTCAAGATGCACTTACGCTTTTGCTTAGCGCCAATGGCGAGCACAAAGAAATTACGGTTTTAGGAGCCAAAGGCGTAGCAAATCCCCCTGTAAAACTTGCTGTTGGTGGATTTGATTTTTGGGTAAAATACGGTTCCAAGGAAGTTTCGTTGCCTTTTTCGGTTCGACTTAATGATTTTATTGCCGAAAAATATCCCGGTACTGAGAAAAGCTACAGCAGCTTTATGAGCAAAGTTACCGTACTTGACGACCCAACATTCGATTATGACATTTACATGAATCATATTTTAAACCATAAGGGGTTTCGTTTTTTTCAAGCCTCTTTTGACCCCGATGAGCGGGGTACAGTTCTTTCCGTAAATCACGATGCGTTGGGAACTGCGGTTACTTATTTAGGTTATTTTTTATTGTATATCGGATTAATGGGATTGTTGTTCTTTGGTAAAACCCGATTTAAGAAACTCGCCAAAATGTTAGAAGATATTCGTCTCAAGAAGGCAGTCTTGTCTTTGGTTTTTATCTTGATTGGCAGCACAGCATTTGCACAGCACAATCATTACACTCCCACATTTGAGGTAGACTCCGTTTTGCAGGCAGAAGCCATAGATAAGGCTCAAGCTGCCAAATTTGGCACGTTGATTATTCAAGACACTGGTGGACGTATGAAACCTGCTAACACCTTTGCCTCTGAATTGGTGCGGAAAGTGAGCAAGGCAGATCATTATAAATCACTCAATGCCGACCAAGTATTACTTTCCTTGACGCAAAATCCACTGTTGTGGTACCAGGTACCCTTTGTGTATTTAAAGCGTGGCAACGATAGCTTGCGCTCCCTTATTGGCGTAGACGAAAAAGCCAAATACGCTGCTTTTGCCAATTTCTTTGATGCACAGGGGAACTACAAATTAGCCCCGATGCTTGAAGGTGCCTACAAATCTGCTACGCCAAATCAATTTCAAAAAGATTTTATTGAAACTGACCGAAAAGTAAACTTGTTGTTTTCTGCACTAGAGGGAAAGGTGTTGCGTATTTTCCCTATTCCAAACGACGAAAATAACCGTTGGGTGTCACTACCCGAAGTACGTGAAACCAACTTTCAAGGTGTAGATTCGTTGTATGTGAACAATGTTATTCCACTTTATTTTTCGTCTTTGAGACAAGGTAAAACCACACAAGATTATTCGCAAGCAGATCAACTTTTGGAAAGCCTTAAAGGCTATCAACAAAAATATGGTGTAGCTGTGATGCCCTCTGAAAAACAAATAGCGGCGGAGGTGCTATACAACAAATATGATATTTTTAAACGTCTATTTAGCTGGTATATGTATGCTGGCACCTTGATGTTTTTTGTGCTGATTGCGAAAATGCTCTACGATGTACGTGTGCTTCGGAGTGTGATTACCTTCTTTGTTGCGGTAATTTCATTGCTTTTTGTGCTGCATACAGCAGGGCTGATTGCGCGATGGTATATTTCGGGGCATGCCCCTTGGAGCGATGCCTATGAATCTATGATTTATGTAGCATGGGCTACCATGGGAATGGGACTTGCTTTTGGACGAAAATCATCCCTAACCATTGCGGCAACTGCTTTTGTTACGTCCATGATTTTGATGATTGCGCATTGGAACTGGATGGATCCTGAAATTGCCAATTTGGTACCTGTACTAGATAGTTATTGGTTGATGATTCACGTTGCGGTTATTGTGGGTAGCTATGGACCTTTTGCACTCGGGATGATTTTAGGTGTGATTTCGATGTTTTTAATGGTATTGACCACAAAAAAATCTGCACCAAGAATGCAGCTACATGTAGCTGAAATCACTGTTGTCAATGAGCTTGCGCTTACCGTAGGACTTATCATGCTTACCATTGGAAATTTCTTGGGCGGTCAGTGGGCAAACGAAAGCTGGGGGCGTTATTGGGGCTGGGATCCCAAAGAAACGTGGGCACTTATTAGTATTTTGATATATGCGTTTGTATTGCACATGAGATTGGTTCCCGGCATGCGTGGCAAATGGATTTTTAGTTTGGTATCGGTGGTAGCATTTGCTAGCATTATGATGACCTATTTTGGGGTGAACTTTTATTTGACAGGCTTGCACTCTTACGCAAGTGGCGATAAGGTGATTACGCCAAATTTTGTGTATTATAGCATTGCTTTTGTAGCAGTATTGGGAATTGCATCCTATGGAAAAGCCAAAAAGTACTTTTCGAAATAGCTTTCGCTGGTGGGTATACTCTGTTGGCGGTTTGGTACTCGTTGGCGCAGGATTGAGTGTTTTGGGCGAAGCCATCATCGCTAAAAATAAGGGTGAGGCATGGTTTTTGGTCGGTACTTTGGCATTGATATTAGTAAATTCAGGAATATGTTTGGTAGCGGGAGCCGTTATCCTTCGGTTGAAAAAATAATCTTAACAAGCCTTTTGATGGGTGGTTTTCTTTTTGCGCAAGAGCAAAAGGGAAACGGTTCTTTTCCCTTACTGGAAAAACCAAAACCGAATTATGGATTGCTTATTCCTGAAGAAAAAGCTGAGGACTACTCTTTTTTAAATAAATCCAACGATGATAATCGCTCCATGACGGACAAGGAGCAGTTTATAGATCCGGGTAAAAAATATTTGAAGAAACTAAACAAGGAAGGCTTAATTTCTAAAGACACCTATTTAGGTGATGTCTATCTAGGTGATGTATTTACGGTTTCAAAGAACGCACAAATTTTGCTTCGTGATTTTGGTCAAGAAGACGGTGACCGCGTTCGGATTTTTGTAAACGATGAAGAGGTAGTCCCAAATATTTTCCTTAAAAACCAATTTTTCGCACTCAAATTACCTTTAAAAGAAGGCTTTAATAAAATTGTGTTTCAGGCACTAAACCAAGGTTCGCTCTATCCCAACACGGCTGAATTACGCATGTATGATGATTCAGGTATACCGTTAGCCATTCACAATTGGAACTTGTCTACTGGGTCAAAAGCCACGGTAATTCTTGTCAAAGAAGGGGATAAGCTTCGAGAGGAGTAGATTTTGTATATTGTACGCAATGATACGCATCGCTTTTGCTTTTTAACTTCTTATTTTGAGTTGTTGCAACAACCAACAAGCTGAAAATAATAGCATCAATTCTGATCCCACCTATTTTTTGGGTGCTGATTTATCATATATAAATGAAATGGAGGATTGCGGTGCTGTTTACCTTAATAGTCAAGGCGAGCCGCAAGATCCCTATGTCATTTTTAGCGAAGCTGGTGCGAATTTGGTTCGTTTACGTTTATGGCATTCCCCAGGGTGGACAAATTATAGTAACTTGGAAGATGTAAAGAAAAGTATCAGTCGTGCAAAAAAGGCAGGTATGAAAGTGCTTTTAGCTTTTCATTATTCTGACGATTGGGCGGATCCAAATAAGCAAGATGTTCCCGGAGATTGGCTTCCGTTTGTGGACGCTACTACACAGCTTTCAGATGCTCTTTATTTATACACTTACAATGTGTTGAAAGAATTACATTCATTGAATCTTTTGCCAGATATTGTTCAGGTTGGAAATGAGATAAACGCCATGATTTTACAACGTCCAGGTGAACTAAAGCCCATTGATTGGAAACGCAACGCAGCACTCCTCAACAGGGCTATAAAAGCAGTCCGTAACTTTTCTGCTACTACTGGCGATAAGGTAGGGGTGATGCTTCATATAGCACAGCCAGAAAACGCATTGTGGTGGTTTAAAGAGGCTAAAGAAAATGGCGTCATTGATTTTGATTTTATTGGGATTTCATACTATCCAAAATGGTCTGACAAAAGTTTACAAGGATTAGGGGATGCAATTACGACATTGAAAAATATGTGCCATAAAGAAGTTATGGTTGTAGAAACCGCTTATCCGTTTACCCTTAATGGGCAAGATGAAGCAAATAATATCTTGGGGGAAGATTCGCTCGAAGATGAATTTCCGGCTACGCAAGACGGGCAACTTGCCTACTTAAATACGTTGCACAAAACAGTAAAGGATTCTGGTGGTAGTGGGGTGTTGTATTGGGAACCTGCTTGGGTTAGCACCTCATGCGCTACACGCTGGGGCAAAGGTTCACATTGGGAAAATGCTGCACTGTTTGACTTTTTCTCTAAACCTACAAAAGCGATGTTGTGGTTTCGCAACCACAAGGAATAGATTCACGATAACGTATTAGTAGAGTGAGTTTAGGATTAGGTTTTGATCTTCCAAAGCTTCGCTTTGAAAATAGTCCAAACAAAAAAACGCTCAAGCAAGCTTGGCGTTAGTTTTAAAATCAGGATTACGATGTCATCCTGACAAAGCTCCGCTTTGAAAATAGTCCAAACAAAAAAACGCTCAAGCAAGCTTGGCGTTTTTTCTTATTGAACTATTTATTCGTGACCTCGGCAGGATTCAAACCTGCAACCTTCTGAGCCGTAATCAGATGCGCTATTCAGTTGCGCCACGAGGCCGTTTGCGGGTGCAAATATATCTTATTTTACCCATGCAACAAAACTAAAGTGCACGCTTTGTTACATAAGTGCGCCATGCGATTAAAAGCATTTGCCCTTTGCTGGCTTTTGCTAAATCCACACGCTTTTTGGTAAGACTTGGTAAAAGGATTTTGTTGCCCTTTGCCAACACCCGAAAAATTATTTTTTGCATAATACAAAGATACAAAACCCACAGGCCGTATCTTCGCTAAAAAGGAATTGTGAATGCACTATTTCTTATTGGCGGACTTGTAGCGTTACTCTTAGGTGGCGAATGGCTCTTACGTGCTGCCGTGGCTGCCGCCGCACGCTGGCACGTACCAAAGGTAGTGGTGGGGATGACTATCGTGTCGTTTGCGACTTCTTTACCCGAACTTATTACGAGTGTTCGTGCTGCACTTGAAGGGCATGCTGACCTGTCACTTAGCAATGTTGTGGGTTCCAATATTGCCAACTTGGGCTTTGTACTGGGGGCTATTCTTTTGTTTGGACGTA
>Ga0209654_1000011_pt1 | contig 233290 bp, 210 predicted proteins | sample SaaInl1SG_22_DNA_FD_184646 | JGI IMG/M metagenome (GOLD analysis project Ga0209654, IMG submission 184646) | Marine microbial communities from expanding oxygen minimum zones in the Saanich Inlet - ESP_161SG_22_DNA (SPAdes) (version 2) | ecosystem: Environmental > Aquatic > Marine > Intertidal... | reverse complement strand
ATACTGTCGCCTTTTGAACCTTCATTTTACGTATATTATTGCTTAATGGCTGCAAATTAAAGCGTCATTGGGGAACTTCTATCATGTAATGTCATGTATTCAAATCGCGTTTGTAGGTTTATCACGACCTTTTTCAATAATCTTGTGATATAGTCCAAATTAATATTCCGAAAATTTCTTGAATTAAAAACACCACATAAAATCTTTACCAGCTGTTTTGAGCGTTGGGCTATTTTTAAGCTCTTGTGCAACGTTTACATCTTGTTACGCGCTTTGACAGAAACGCCTTGGGGAGCACTCAAAATGTTGTTGTTAAGCTGTTTTTCAACTAAAGAAATCTGACTTTGAATCAAAAAAGTAACGAGAAGCTATTGAACAGCAACAAATTTTCCCGCGACAATAAAATTCCCATTGCTAAAAACATAACTACATGCAACCAGTAATCAATAGCTGTTGCTAGATTTCAATGTAGTGGACACTAGAAAACGAAATAAAATGCAACTACCATGGAAGATTAAGTTTTCTTACTTCCTCATGATAAAAGGCTTCTAAAGCTACACAGGTTTTTTTATCGATTGAGCGTTTTATAGCATCAATATTATCAAGTAATTGTTGCTTTGAAATGGCTCCAGGAATAACTGTGGAAACAGCATCAAAAGAGGTGCAAAAAGACAAAGCAGCAGTAGTTAGCGAATAGTTGTTTTTTAAGATGTTTTTAATTTTAGCTACTAGTTGGGTCCTTATCATTTTATCCTCTTCTGTCCACCTAGACCTAACCCCTGTGAATTTACTTTTGCTGTTGTATTTTCCTGTAAGCCATCCTGAATCGAAGGGAATCTTTGCAATTACAGTGGCGTTTTTTTGCTCAATTAAATCAAATGCTCTCTTAGCATCCTGATGTAAAATATTAAAGAAGGATTGAACAACTTTGGAATTTGTTGTTTCCAATAGCGTTTTAATTTCGTCGTAAAAATCAATTGATGCTCCATAAGCCAATATTTTACCTTCATCTTGTAACTTCTCTAATATTTCATAATGATCATTTTTGTTGCCGTCCAAAAGTTCAATAGGCGGGCTATGAATAATCACTGAATCTAGATAGTCTATGTTAAGTCTTTTTAAGCTTTTTTCGACTGAATGCTTAATGTGTTTGGGATGAAAGTCAACATCACCATTGTCTAATCTACCAAATTTTGAATTTACCACAATTGTTGACCTGTCAATTGTCTTAAAGACTTTTCCCAACCGAAGCTCGCTTGATCCATTGCCATAATTGGGTGCGGTGTCAAAGAAATTGATCCCGTTATCCAGGGCCACATATACCATTTCAATAGCGTCTTTTTCAGAAACTGTTTTCCAGCCCGAGTCAACACCTAGTTGCCAAGCTCCAAAGCCAAGCTCAGACACTTTAATTCCTTTTGGAAGATATTTTCGATACTTCATAATTAACTAATATGGGTATTTAAACGTAACGGTGCAACTAAATTTTACTACTAAAAAATTAAACAAATTTTCTTAGAAATTACTGTTTTTAAAACGGGTTTAAAAAAAGAAGTCTAAATATAACCTCCTGTCTAAGATGGCTCCCCCTATTATTCAAATTTGCAGCACAACTCAATCTTTTCGTGGATTAGGTTTTAATTGATTCTTACGCCGTAATCTAAAAATAGTCCCCAGTGAAATAAGTATTCAAACTGAGACAAAGATTGCCTTTAAGAAATCATATTGTTTACTTTCTCCATGAGGGTATTGGTTGTAACCAAACCTACAGTCCTGTCCAGAATTTTATCTCCTTTTAAAAAGAATAGTGATGGTATACTTCTTACACCAAACTTGGTAGCTAACTCTCTGTTTTGGTCCACATTCACTTTTCTAACTTCTATATCATCTTGAAATTCATGTGAAATTTTTTCAACCGTTGGCATCAAGGTTTGGCAGGGTCCACACCAATCAGCATAAAAGTCAAGTAAGATAGGTTTTGGTTGATCTGTAAGTTCGTAGAACTCATTAATGTCATTGATACTTTTCATAATCGTAAATTTTATAGTACAAATTTCGATCAGGAGGCATGAGTACCTGTCGTCAGATATTCCCTAATTATTATCTTTTTTTCCTGAGATATTCATCCTGTATGAAAGGGGTGAGTGCCCTGTTTGTTTTTTGAAAAATCTTGAAAATGATTGAATGTCATCATAACCTACTTGATAGCCTATTTCTTGAACCTGTAAGTCACTATATCCCAATAGTCTTTTTGACTCTAAAATTTTTCTATTTTGAATAAATTGTAATGGGCTTTTTGAGCTATGTTTTTGAAAAATATTGGATAATGTTTTGGGGGATCTGTGGAGTAATGAAGCATAATCAGCAACCTTATGTTTATCCCTAAAATGTTGTTCCACTAAGAAATTAAACTCTCTTATCAAAGAGGTTTCTTCTTCATGAATCAAGTTATTTTGATCCTTATATATGCGTGTACAAAGTATTACATACCTTTTTAACATTGTACGGATCATTTCTATCTGAAAACTATCCTGTTCCTCAGACTCAAGGAGAAACATTTTCCAAAAGCTTTCAAACTTACGAAGATCACTTTTTGGTATTTTAATTACAGGTATGTTGGATGATCCAAAAAACAGAACTCCCTTACACCCTATTTCAGAATCATGGTCAATTATGCAAAAAAATGATCTGTTGAATCTAATAAATTGAATAACTCCTATTCTATTTATTTCAATTTTATGAAACTCGGTTAGGAAAAGAATTTCATTTTTATAAAACCGTTTAGACTTACCATCAATTTTCAGTTCCGACTGGTCATCTTGAAACCACAAAATAGAAAGGCTCGATTCGATGGATTCTTTGATGACTTCACAATCATTATTATCAAGCACTCTTAATTCAAAATATTCGTCTGTTGGTCCCTTTAAATACATTGTGTTACAAATATAGAAGTCTCATCCTATTAAAGGATGAGACTTCTTAAAAATTAAATGTTACTATGCCGTTAAATTGCCTTTGAATCATTGATGATCCAATCCCCCCGAACTACCCGAGTAACATAGCAATTATCTGCTTCATGTATAAGAAGTTTTCTCTCCTCATCGGATAAATTTCCTTCTATAGAAATCTCAGATTCAACAGTTGTTATAAATGTTCCGTCAACATTTCTCTTTGCAACTTGAGATAAGTGAGCATTCACTTCACCGATTTCAATACCCTTTCTTCGTGCAACGTTTCTAATTGTTGCGACTTTACACATAGAAATCCCCGAAAGTAGTAGTTCTGTTGGAGACATTCCTAAATCGGTTCCCTTGACCTCTACAGGTTCATCGCCAATAATAGTGTGCTTTCCATTTGTGATAATTGATTGATATCCTTCAGGGATATTTTTGATTTTAATTTCAGTTGCCATGGTTATAATTTTAATTTTTTAATTTGTGAACAAAATACCAAAGTGGTAATCCGTAAGCGATATGTCTCGCAAGGGAAATAAATGGAACTAAAGCGCCAAGTTCAATACCTGCAATACCTGCGCCAAGAAGAGGAAACATAAAAAACCAAACTAAAGCGATGGTTTCAGCGGTTACAAATAGTAAGGTTCTAACCCAATTTGGTCCCCATAGAGAAGGTGCTATTCCTGCATAGAGTATTCCTAATAAAATACCATTTGAATAGTGTCCAAGTACCCCATACAATAATCCTAATCCTACTTTTGACCCAATAAGATTTGGAATGTCCCACCAGGTACCTGTAAGTGCTAATCCTAAAAGGTCAAATAGTATAGTTCCTACAATTCCTCCGATTATTGCATTTTTCCAATTAATTGATATGTTTTTCATGATATATAATTTTTAATGAAGCAAATATCATGTGGTGTGCCTCCAAATCTATTGGTCAGATTTCCTGAAGGGTTGACACTTTTTCCCTTTTGGTGAGATAAACACAAAAAAACCGCTACACAATAACAGTATAACGGTTTTATCATTATAAGTTGCTTCCCCTGTCATTCAAAGTTGCAATCTTAACTAAATTGCTTGCAATATGCTTTCATTTGTTATTATTGTTACTTTTGAGTGAAGTTTTTTAATCGGCTTGTTTAGTGCTTTAATATGGGAAAAAAAATTACGACTCTCTTGGCGATATTTTTGTGTGCTAGTTCGCTAGTTTATAGCCAAAATAAGCAAATTGATTTCTCATATCTAAATCCGGATCGATCTTTTAAGGATCGTGTTGAAATTCTGGTAAATCAGATGACTTTGGATGAAAAAATTAGCCAATTAACTAATGATGCTAAAGCAATTCCACGACTCAAAATCCCAGAATATAATTGGTGGAATGAAGGTTTGCACGGAGTGGCAAGGGCTGGTTTTGCCACGGTTTTTCCCCAGTCTATTTCTATTGCAGCATCTTTCAACAAAACACTAGTTTACGAGGTTGCCAAAGCAATCTCTAATGAGGCTAGAGTCAAACATCATGAATTTTTAAAATTAGGTAAAAGAGGGATATATACGGGCCTTACACTTTGGTCGCCTAACATTAATATTTTTCGTGACCCGCGTTGGGGTAGAGGACACGAAACCTATGGAGAGGATCCATTTCTTACTGGAGAACTGGCATCTGAATTCATCAAAGGTCTTCAAGGAAATCACCCAAAATATCTTAAAACAATTGCTACCTCCAAACATTTTGCTGTTCATTCCGGACCAGAACGTTTACGGCACTCCTTTGATGTAGATGTCAGTGATCGTGATTTGTTTGAAACTTACCTTCCTGCTTTTAGAAAAACTGTCATTGATGCTAACGTTTCATCAATCATGGGGGCATACAACAGGTTTCGAGGGCAATCTTGTAGTGGTCATGATTTTTTGCTCAATCAACTCTTAAGAGAGGAGTGGGGTTTCGAGGGCTATGTGGTTTCGGATTGTGGTGCCATTCGTGATATTCACTTGCACCACCACTTGGCGACACAGGAGTATGAGGCAGCGGCTATTGGAATCCAAGGAGGATGTGATCTTAATTGTGGTGGTTATTACACATTTTTGAAGCAAGCATATGACCAAAAACTAATTGAAGTAGAAACTATAGATCTGGCTGTAAAACGATTGATGTTGGCAAGGTTCCAGTTAGGCATGTTTGACCCCGATGCCCTAGTACCTTACAGCCAAATTTCTCCAAAAGTATTGTGCTCTGAATCACATAACGCTTTGGCAAGAGAAGCCGCTAGGCAAAGTATCGTTTTATTAAAAAATGAAAATCAAATACTTCCGTTAAACAAATTAAACGTTAAACGCATTGCTGTAATAGGGCCAAATGCTGACAATTGGGAATCCCTGGTTGGGAACTATCATGGGACACCCAAAAACCCAGTTACTTTTTTAAAAGGAATTCAAAACAAAGTGGGGGATAAAATAGATGTTTTATATTCACCAGGATCTCATCTATCTGAGGAGGTTAAAAATTTAAAACCAATACCTGGAATTTATTTTGAAACTTTTGATGGGGAAAAGGGATTAAAAGCAAATTATTATAAGAGCACTAATTTCCAGGGCGATCCTGTTCTTGTTCGAACAGATGAGAATATCAATTTTTTGTGGGAACATCAACCCATCACTAATGAACTAGTAGATCATTTTTCTGTCAAATGGGAGGGATATTTGGTACCCCCATGTTCAGGGGATTTCGAACTAGCGGTTTTTTCTAAGAGAGGAATGTTGCTAAAAATCGATTCAAAAGAGATTACAAATGGAAAAGGATCGATTCACCATGCGAAGTATAAAACGGCGACCATGCGTTTAGAAGCAGGGAAAAAATATCCTATTGAAGTATATTTTTCAAGTGATGCGTCTGATGCGAGAGCCCAATTGTTGTGGTCAATTCCCAATCCTAATATGCTTGAAGAAGCCATAGCAGCTGCAAATAAGTCAGATTTGGCTGTAGTGGTTTTAGGGTTGTCCCAAAGAATTGAAGGGGAAGGAGGTGATCGGGAAAATATTGGGCTACCCAAAACACAAATTGAACTTTTGAAAGCTATAGCGTCAACAGGAAAACCTGTTGTTTTGGTTGTTAATGCTGGCAGTGCCATAACCATTCCGTGGGCTAAAGAAAATATCGAAGCTATATTTTATGTGGGGTATCCCGGTCAGGAAGGCGGAAATGCCTTGGCTGATGTTTTATTTGGAGAATATAACCCGGCTGGAAGATTGCCTATCACTTACTATTCCTCTTTGAGCGAATTGCCTCCTTTTGAAGATTACAACATGAAAGGACGAACATACAGGTATTATAAAGGAACACCACTATACCCATTTGGGTATGGATTGAGTTACACTAAATTCAAATATAACGACTTGAAAATTCCAAAAAAGATTACTGCTGGCGAGCATGTAGAAATATCAGTAACTGTCACAAATATTGGGCAACGTTCAGGCGATGAAGTTGTACAGTTATATATTCAAGATTTAAACGCATCAACCATACGGCCATTGAAACAATTAGAGGGTTTTCAGAGGGTTACGCTCAATTCAGGAGAAAGTAAAGTAGTGAGATTTAAGCTAACGCCCAGACAATTATCTATAATTAATAGCGAAGGAAATAGGGTAATTGAATCTGGGTTTTATAAAATTTCTGTTGGAGGTGAACAGCCTGATTTAAATAAGAAAAATCGCATTTCAACTACTGAAGTTTTATCTTCTAAGCTAAAAGTGATAGGCCATTTAAAGTTTATGCAACGTTAACCCTTGTAAAATTTAAAAAACCGCTACACTGTAACAGTCTAACGGTTTTATCATTTTACTTGCTCCCCCTCTTGGGCTCGAACCAAGGACCCTCTGATTAACAGTCAGATGCTCTAACCAACTGAGCTAAGGAGGAAAATGTGCGCAAATATAAATTTTATTTACAAGCTATCAAACGACTCGCTAAAGAAAATCACCCCGTTAAAAAACGGTACAAATCATTCCCGTTGGCATAGACAAAAAGTGCCAACAACAAGAACAATCCTATCATTTGAGCGTACTCTAATACTTTTTGATGTGGCTTGCGTCCCGTGAGCATTTCATAGGTCAAAAACACCACATGTCCGCCGTCCAATGCTGGAATCGGCAACACATTCATAAACGCCAAAATAATGGAGATTAATGCCGTACGCTCCCAAAATACACGCCAATCCCATTTGGAAGGAAACAAACTGGCAATAGTACCAAACCCTCCCAATTGGCTTGCGCCCTTTTTGGTGAATATAAATTTAAACTGTGCCACGTAGTCGTATAGTGTCCAATACCCATACGCAAAACCTTGTTTGATACTTTCTGCAGCTCCATAAGAAACTTCCTTCGCTGTTGGACGCATCATTTCAAAATAAACTCCAATCGTGTTTTCTTGCAAATCAGATATTAAAATATGTTCTTCCGTGCCGTTTCGTAAAATTTTTAGTACAACTTCACTGCCTTCACGTTGTTCAAGTGCCTGTTGTATTTGCAGCATTGAGCTGACCGCTTTACCATTGACAGCCACAATTTCGTCACCCGGTAAAATACCCGCCAAATTAGCAGGCGAATCGGCAACTACGCGCTCAATAACAGCTGGCATGCTTGGAATCAACGGAAACATTTCGCCTGAAGCAAACAACTGCTTTCCAAAACCTTCTGGAACTCGAATAGCCGCTTTTTCACCATTGGTGCGCTGTACTTCAACAGATGTCGCGCCTCGTAAAAATAGCCATTTATTTACGTCCATGGCATCTTCTAAAACAATCCCGTCCACGTTTAGCACTTTATCGCCATCGGCAAAACCAATGGCCTGAGCTTGTGGGGTAGGCGAAAGTCCATATGTCAAAGCATCGTTAGTAATTACCGTCCTGCCCCAGACAAACATGACCATCATGTAAATCAAAAACCCGAGGATTAAATTTACAGTGACACCGCCTAGCATGATAATCAGACGTTGCCACGTAGGTTTGGCTCTAAACTCCCACGGTTGTGCCGGAAGTGCCATTTGTTCGGTGTCCATACTTTCGTCAATCATCCCCGAAATTTTGACATAACCCCCTAGCGGAAGCCATCCGATACCATATACGGTTTCGCCTATTCTCTTTTTGAACAGTGAAAATTTAACATCAAAAAAAAGGTAAAATTTCTCAACGCGGGTTTTAAAAAGTTTGGCAGGAATAAAATGCCCTAGCTCGTGAAGAACAATAAGCAAGGAAAGACTTAAAATGAGTTGTCCGCCTTTGATAAGAAAAAGCTCCATGGGAAAAATTTAGTTTTCAAATGTACGAGATTTGAACGAGCTTTAAAACGCCCTAGGTTGTATCTTTGCCACATGGAATTGGGACGTTTTTTTGCGAAGTTTAAAAAACTGGCTTGGGTATTGTTTGGCTTATCAGTACTCATAGTAGGGATGTTCTATATGGCATTAAAGCCTCAGCAAGTGTTGCCAATATATCAGCCTGCCATGGTAACCCCCGAACTGGTAGACGAAAGCATCCAATATGTAAAAAAATACCACACCATTGCCCCTTTTTCCATGACCAACCAAAACGGAGAAACCATTACCGAAAAAGCCTACAAAAACCACATTTATGTTGCCGATTTCTTCTTTACAACCTGTCCGAGTATTTGTCCCATCATGACTAAAAACATGTTTGCGCTACAAGAAAAATTAGTCAATTTTCCACAAGTAAAGCTGTTGTCGTTTAGCGTTACTCCCGAAATAGACTCCGTAGCTCAACTTAAACGCTATGCGCTTAAAAACAAGGTGGACGACGCGCGTTGGAATCTGGTAACAGGAAGCAAAAAAGAAATCTATGAATTGGCACGCAAATCGTATTTGGTGGTAAAAGACGATGGCGACGGTGGTCCTTACGATATGATTCACACCGAAAATTTTGTGCTAGTAGACACTCAAAAACGTATTCGCGGCTATTACGATGGTACCCAAGCCTCCGCCATGGAAGATATTCTAGAAGATATTAAGGTGTTGGCTGGGGAAAAGTAACATTTGTCATATATAAGTAACGGACTTTAATGTACATTTGCTCTTTAAAATTAGTCTAAATAAATGAGTTTGACCCTTGCAGATTTAGCTGTTGGTGATGTTGCCGTAATCGAGTCTTTCGAGGTGGAGCAACTCCCCATGAAACTTATCGAAATGGGCTGCTTGCCTGGAAATGAGGTGGGGCTATTGCAACTGGCACCCCAAAGCGACCCGCTGTATCTCAATATTTCGGGAGCACATTTAGCCATTCGCCGCGAAACCGCGGCATGTATTAATGTCCGCAAATTGAATGAGTAAAAACATCAACGTTGCGCTAATCGGAAATCCCAATACCGGAAAGTCTTCGGTGTTTAATCACCTCACAGGACTCAATCAAAAAACAGGAAACTACCCGGGCATTACCGTTGAAAAAAGACAGGGCGTATGTCGCCTACCCCGGGGAGTAAAAGCACGGATTTTAGACCTGCCGGGCACCTACAGCCTAAACGCCTCATCGCTAGACGAAAATGTAGTGGTTGAGCTACTCCTCAATAAAAAAGACAAGGACTTTCCCGACGTGGCTGTGGTGGTATCAGACGTGGAAAACCTGAAACGAAATTTGTTGCTGTTTACCCAAATCAAAGACCTCAACATTCCCACTATTTTGGTCATCAATATGTCGGACCGTATGCGCCGTAAGGGCATCAGTATCGACACCCACAACATGGAACAACTGCTACATACAAAAGTAGCGCTTGTTAGTGCCCGAAAAAATGAGGGAATTGACGTAGTAAAACAACACATTGCCGCCTACAAAACCCTATCCACTGCGCCCTGTGTTGCCATTGATCAAATCGATACTGAGTATTTCGAATCCCTTCGCAATACCTTCCCCAATCAATCACTATACAAATTGTGGCTGGTGATTACGCAAGATGTAAACTTTGCCAAAGTTGAGCGTAAAAAAATGGAAGCGCAAGATGCCGGGCATATTCGAACTGCATCGTTCCTGAAACGGCTGCAACAAAAAGAAACCATAAAACGCTATCAGTTTATCAATGGTGTATTAAAAGAGTGCTACGTAAAAGACTTCCAAAAAGCTACCGATTTGCGCGGAAGACTAGACCGTGTGCTCACACACAAGGTTTGGGGTTTTGTAATTTTCTTTGTGATTTTACTCACCATTTTTCAAGCCCTATACGATTGGAGTAGCGTCCCTATGGACTTTATTGATGCCACATTTGCACACTTTAGCGATTGGGCAAAAACGGCACTCCCTTCGTGGTTGGCACCAAACCTCATTGCCGAAGGCATTATCCCTGGACTTGGGGGGATTGTCATTTTTGTGCCGCAAATTGCCATGCTGTTTTTGTTTATTTCCATTTTGGAGGAAACAGGCTATATGAGCAGGGTGGTCTTTATCATGGACAGGGTAATGCGGCGTTTTGGGCTTAGTGGAAAAAGTGTCGTACCACTCATCTCAGGAACTGCATGTGCCATCCCCGCCATTATGGCAACCCGTAATATTGAAAATTGGAAAGAACGACTGGTTACTATTTTGGTAACCCCTTTTACAACCTGTTCGGCACGCCTTCCGGTGTATCTTATTTTAATCAGTTTGATTATCCCCGACGAACGGATTTTAGGCGCAAGCCTACAAGGGTTAGTACTTATGATTTTTTACCTCCTAGGCTTTGCCATGGCGCTTTTGGCAGCGTTAGTCTTGCACAAAACGATGCCGCAAAACCAAAAAAGTTACTTTGTGGTAGAGATGCCAAACTACCGCATCCCGTTACTTAAAAATGTGGTACTTACCATCATTGAAAAAACAAAATCGTTTGTGCTTGAAGCGGGAAAAGTGATCATGGCGATTTCCATTTTGCTTTGGGTATTGGCGTCTAATGGGCCAAGTGAGACCTTTAAAAATGCGCCAGAAGAAATAGCCAAAACCGTTTCGGTTCACGATGCACACTATGAGCAACACCTCAACGCTTACAAACTGGAACACTCCTATTTAGGTATTATCGGAAAGGGCATTGAGCCACTCATTCGCCCGTTGGGCTATGATTGGAAAATTGGCATTGCCATTGTAAGTTCGTTTGCCGCGCGTGAAGTGTTTGTAGGCACATTGGCAACCATTTATAATGTGGGTGAAGCAGAAGAGGAAACCATCAAAAAGCGTATGGCAGCAGAAACCTATTCAGACGGACGTCCAGTGTTTACCTTAGCGTCGGGCTTGTCGCTGATGGTGTTTTATGCTTTTGCTATGCAATGCATGAGTACCTTAGCCATAGTTCGAAAAGAAACCAACAGTTGGCGTTGGCCTGCCATTCAGCTATTTGTAATGACAGCAATAGCCTACTTGGGCGCATTAGCAACATTTCAATATTTTAGTATTTGATATGGAAAAAGTAATTATCAGTGTAGCGGTTTTGTGGGCGGTTTATTTTTTGGTTCAGAAATATAGACCCCGAAAAAAAACAACCCCTGGATGTGCTGCTAAAGACTGCGGGTGCCATTAACACAAAAAAAGTGGCAAACCAAAATTCAGTCTGCCACCTTTATTCAACTAATGATGACCTAACGCATATTGCAGTCCAAACATACCACACCAATTATTTTTCATCTGAATCCCTTCAACTTTTTGGCTTACAGCCCAGATTATCTCAACAGCAAAACGGAGGTTCTTAAACGCTCCTTCAGATATTAAATAGTTACTTCCAAGTCCCATGTCTAATTGCGTTCTTCCTGAGTTTTTAGTGTCAAACATAGGCATCATCATCGGGTTAAGCGCTGCGTCTTGCCCCGATATACTCCCAAAGGATGTATATCGTATGCTCCCTGAAAAGCTAAGGCTTTTGCTCGCTTGCGTTGCATACCAGCCTACACTATGGAAGTTGTTTCCTAGGGTATACCCCTCAGCATTTTCGCCCAATCGAATTTTTATTCCAGACTGAAGCCCCCATGAGGTATTGTCCGTTTGACCCAAATAGGTTAGTGCCACATACGGGTCCCAAGTTCCGCTTCCCAGTTGCATGGGATAGGCAAGTCTAACATCTGAATTCATGGGTGTACTTCCACGTTGTTTCAAACTTCCTATGGGAAGAGAAACGCCCACTTGTGCATGCATTTTTTGACGCTTTGCTGTCATCAAATGAATCAACCCTGAAATTGAAACATCGCCAAAACCGCTAGATTGTGTTCCAAAATGCATATTCATTTTAGACCTCAATTGCATATTGGAGTCATTGTAGTTCGCCATTACCATCAGCGTGAGTTTGTCTGAGGGGGCATACATAGCCCCCAGCATGTGCATATTCATGGTCATGTCTTTAGGCGCTGCCATATAGGTTTTAAAAACTTCAGAATCTTGAATTTCAATGGAAGCTGAAAGAAGCCCTTGCATTTGCATGGTCATAAATCGATAGGAGAACATGAGTTCTCCTTTGGCGTGCATATGATCGCCCATAACATGTATAGGAGCATGCCCGTCGGGGCGCGAAGCCGTCCAAGTTTCTTGTTGCGCCCAAACAGTAGCGCATACGAATAGTGTCCCCAAAACAGGGAAAAATAATTTTTTCATTGTATTTGTGTTATATGGGTTTTAGTAATTCTATGTTTTGCCACAAAAAATGTGGCGCTGGAGTTACATCACAAATTGGGGCGGCGGAAACGGGGGTTTTTTGAGGTTGCCTTTATACTTTGGTAATGGGGTATAAAAAGCATTTTGGGTTAGAAAACGCAATTCTTTATGCGAATGGGTAAATTGTTTTTCCAAAAAAAGATTGGGAAATTTTTCAAAACTAGGCTGTGGATATTCGGAAGTTCCTTCAGGCTCGTTTTCTAAAATTTCTTTTGTTAGTTGACACTTCCCTTTACACTGTAAAGCCTTTTTTTCTTTGTTAATACACAAGACTGTGGCAATGTATTCGAAATTTATGACATAATTAAAAAAAGGGAATGTAGGTCGGATTCCGGAGTAACAGAAGAGTACAGCAAACAGTAAACTGACAGCTTTTTTACCGAAAAACATTTTTAGGGCGATTTTTCTAGCTCAAAGTTATAGATAAATACAACGTAATCCTACCCCAAAGCTACATCAAGGGTCATCATCACCACAAAGCCTCCAATAAAGCCAAGTGTAGCAATGTCGGTATATTTATCTTGTTGCGTTTCGGGGATTACTTCTTCAACCACAACAAAAATCATAGCACCCGCTGCAAAGGCAAGGGCATACGGCAAAATGGGGGTAAAAAACGTAACTGCAATGGCACCAATCACCCCAGCAATGGGCTCAACAATGGCGGAAGCCTGTCCATAAAAAAAGCTTTTTCTTCGACTAAGTCCCAAACGGCGCATAGGCATAGAAACCGCAACGCCTTCTGGAAAATTTTGAATGCCAATTCCTAGCGCGAGTACTACCGCACCGGCAATAGAAGCTTCCGTAATGCCCGCAGCAACCCCGCCAAACAATACGCCAACAGCCAACCCCTCGGGAATGTTATGAAGTGTAATCGCCAATACCATCAGTGTGGTACGGTGCCATGGAGTTTTAATCCCTTCAGATTCTTTAAAATTTATGTGAACATGTGGTAATATTTTGTCCATTCCAAAAATAAATAACGCTCCCAAGGTGAATCCAACTGCTGCCGGAATAACCTTTACAAAGCCTTTGCCAGGACTCATATCAATTCCTGGGGCAAGCAAACTCCAAAAACTCGCAGCCACCATAACCCCGCCGGTAAAACCAAGCATCCCATCAAGCACAGCGCGGTTCAGGGTCTTAAAAAAGAACACAAAAGAGGCCCCTAACGCCGTTAATCCCCAAGTAAAAAGCGTTGCATATAATGCACCTCGAACAGGAGGTATGTTTTCAAAGAAGTTAATTAAAGAATCGAACATATACACAAAGATACGTATTCAGATATTACAATGATTTTTGTAGGTTTGAAAAGGTGAAAAAGAAAGGGGTTTACGATTTTATTTTTGCAGGTGCAGGTGCTGCTACCCTACAACTTTTGGGGCAGCTACTTGACAATGAAAAGTTTGCCTCCGCTTCCATTTTAATCCTTGAAAAAGACGCAACAAAAACAAACGACCGCACCTGGTGTTTTTGGGAAGAAAAAGAAAGTAGCCCATGGCACCAAACTATAGCAAAAAGTTGGGATTGCATAACCTTTCAATCTCCCACCATAGAGTTGCAAGCATCTATTGCGCCTATGGCATATAAAAAAATTCGGAGTGATGCTTACTACAAAAGTATGCGGGCGCGCATCGCAAAACATCATAATGTAGACTTGCGCTTTGAAGCTGTTGAAGGCTTTCAAGAACATCCTGAACTTGTTACCGTAACTACAAATAAAAACCGCTATAAGTGCACCTATTTTTTTAACAGTATTCTGGACTGGAACGTGCTAAAAAAGCAAACCAACTACCCTGTTTTACAACAGCATTTTGTGGGATGGTTTATCAAAACCGACGCGCCGTGTTTTGACGACACCTCAGCAACCTTTATGGATTTTAGCGTACCGCAAAAAGGCAATACACGCTTTATGTATGTCCTTCCTACAAGTGCAACGGAAGCCTTGGTAGAATACACGCTATTCTCTGAAAACTTGCTCAAAAAAGCGGAATATGAGCGCGAAATTAGAGCGTATTTGTCCCAAAAAAATATCCGAAACTACACCATTGAGGAAACCGAGCAGGGAAGCATTCCCATGACGTGTTATCGATTTGCCAAGCACAACAGCAAGCGAGTGCTTCACATCGGCTCGGCTGGGGGTTGGACCAAAGCCAGTACCGGATTTACCTTTAAATCTATCGAGCGTAAGGCTAAAAAACTCGTGGAATTTTTACAAAAAAATGACAACATGAAAGGGTTTGAAAAGCGTAGCCGTTTTTGGTGGTATGATTTGCTTTTTTTAGATGTTTTGGCGCGCCACAACAATCTAGGTAGTTTTCTATTTTCACGGATGTTTCAACGAAACAACCCCCTGACTATCCTTCGGTTTTTAGATGAGAAAACTACTTTCTTGGAAGAGGTTAAGATTATGCGAAGCTTTCCTGTTGGCTTGTTTGTAAAACAGCTTTTTCGTCGATTAGCGCGTGCGTTGCATTAGCCCGTTTCCAAAAGCAATAAAGCGTTGCTTCATTTCTGGAGATAGACTTACTTTTTCTAAAGCTTCAAAGGCTTTCTGGGTGTACTGTTGCACTTGTTCCAGCGTTGCCGTGTCGGCACCAGCTTCCTGATAAAGTTGGGTTACTGCAGCTATTTTTTGAAGCTCTTCTTTAGGCGTTTCAGCAAGAAAAGCTGCTAGTTTTTCACGTTGTGCAGCTGTGCCATTTTTGGTGGTCAAATGCACTAAAATTGTTTTTTTGTTTTCGACGATATCACCCCCTATGCGTTTGCCAAAACTAGCGGCATCGCCAAAAGTGTCGAGGTAATCGTCTTGCAATTGAAACGCAATTCCCAACTGCTCGCCAAAAGCATACAACTGCCTTGCGTCCTTATCTGAGGCTCCCGCAATTTGAGCGCCCATTTGCAATGCGCAACCTACCAAAACCGCTGTTTTGAGCCGAATCATCTCCAAGTATTCTTCAATACTTACATCACGGCGCGATTCAAAATCAACATCATATTGCTGTCCTTCACAAACTTCCAAAGCCGTTTTGCTAAGCAACTTTGTCAGGGATTGAAACAGCGATGCGTCATAAGCATTCAAACATTCATACGCCTGCACCAACATGGCGTCTCCAGAAAGTATAGCCGTGTTTACATCCCATTTTTCATGTACGGTTTGTGCACCCCTACGCACAACGGCTTTATCCATAATGTCGTCGTGCATTAGGGTAAAGTTGTGGAAAATTTCAACCGCTTTTGCTGCTGGAAGAGCTTTTTTAGGGTCTTTCCCAAATGCCTCACATGCCATAAGCACCAAGGCTGGGCGCAAGCGTTTACCTCCCAAGGCAAGTAAATAGTCTATGGGTGCATAAAGCCCCTGTGGCGATTTTGCTTGGTTTGCATTCGTCAGCGCATCAGCGATATGTTTTTGATAGGCATTCAAAAATTCCATAAAAAAGGCGTTTGCGTAAAAGTACGTCAAGGATTTGTAATGAAAGTATTATGAAATGGCAAAACGATGGAAACTTTTTTGGTGTTTATAGTTTCCGTGTGTATATTTGCCACAAATTGCTATGGAAAAGATTCTTTCGACTTGTGCCGAAATGTTTCTAACGCTCGGATTTAAGAGTGTTACCATGGATGATATTGCCCAAAAACTGGGTATTTCAAAAAAAACACTTTACACCCATTTTCCAAACAAAGAGACTCTGGTTAATGCCTGTGTTTTTTATTTCTTTGACTATGTAACAGCTGAGATTCGGAAAATAACAGAAAAGACTTCCACTCCTATTGAGGAATTGTATGAAATTAAGCTGTTTATGATGCAACTCATCAAAAACGAAAAAATTTCACCCCAATTTCAACTGAAAAAATTCTACCCTGAAATTTTTAAAGCACTACAAGAAAAGCAAATGGCATTTATGGTAGAGCGTATGAGTAATAGCCTTGAAAAGGGCGTTGCCTTAGGATTGTTTCGCTCAAGCCTAAACATCCCTTTTGTAGCGCGGTTGTATTTTAACGGAATGATGGGCATCAAAGACCAGCGCCTTTTTCCAGCGGAATTGTTTCAGCACAGCCAGCTCATGGCAGATTATTTGGAATACCATTTGCGTGCCATTTGTACAGATAAAGGAATTGCCATTTATAACACTATTGAAAACGAAACCTATGCATAAAATTATCCCCTACTTATTTTTGGGTTGTATCATGTATGCCCCTGCGCAAGAACTTGATTTGGCAGCAGCCATTGACCTTGCCAAAACCAACAACCGAACATTGCAAAATGCGCAAATAGACATTAACATTGCGCGTCAAAAACGTTGGGAAACCATTGCAATTGGATTGCCGCAGGTTTCGCTGTCGGCAGGATATGTAAATGCACTCAAACAACCCGTATCCCTAATTCCAGCAGAATTTTTCGGTGGAAACCCCGGAGAGTTTAACGAAGTTATTTTTGGAACCGAACAAAGCGCAAACGCCGGACTTCGTCTAGAACAACTCATTTTTGACGGATCTTACTTGGTAGGGCTACAAGCCTCCGAAATTTATTTACGCATCTCTGAACAAGCCTTCGAAAAAACCCAACAAGCCATAACACAGGCTACTGTAGATGCTTATGTTAATGTGCTTTTAGCAAATGAACAAGTTGGGGTTCTCACCCAAAACCTTTCGGTTGCTGAGCAAAACTTAAGCGAAATAAAACAGGTTTTTGCCAACGGACTTACCGAAGAAGAAAACGTACAACAATTGCAACTTGCGGTATCGTCACTACAAAGCACATTGACCTACACCCAACAAATGGCGGTGGTGGCAAAAAATGTATTGCGCTATGTTATGGGAATGGATCTTGATGCGCCACTTACATTAAGTAGTTCTCTTGAAGGCCTTACCCTTCAAAGCCAAATGGAAGATGCCAATCCGCTTTCGCTTAGCGATAACATCGACTACCAAATAGCACAAAACAATATCAAAATAAACGAATTATTACTCAAACTTGAACGCTTTAAATCCTTGCCAAGGGTTTCGGCTTACCTCAGCGGGGGTTATGATGGTTACAACCAAGAATTTGCCTTTACACAACCCGAGCAAGATTGGTTTGGTAGAGCAAGTTTTGGGCTAAACCTCAATATTCCGGTATTTAGTAGTTTCAAGTCACAAGCCAAACGCCAACAGGCAAAACTGGCGTTAAAGCAATCCAAAAATCAAGCGGAAAGCACCGTTCAAGAATTATTATTGGAAGAAAATAGGTTGCGAAGTCTTGTGCAATTCAATCTGAAAAACCTAAAAATGACCGCTGAAAATTTAGCGTTGGCAACCGAAATAGAGCGCAAGAATCAAATCAAATTTAAAGAAGGATTGGTGTCTGGATTTACGCTTCGCCAAGCGCAAACCCAATTGTACGATGCGCAAAACAATTACCTAACTGCCATGCAACAACTGGTGGTTTCTAAAACAGCATTATCCCTTTTACTAAACCCCGTAATAACTGAAAAATGAAAAAGAAAATATACAGTTTACTGATTTTAAGTCTTTTGGTGGCATGTGGTGCCCCTAAAACCGTAGACACGAACACACTTATAGAGGAAGAAAACGTAGCGGGCTTACGTGCCCGTCAAGCCGAATTGGTAACGCAAAACAACACCATCAAAGAAGAGTTAAATCGTGTGATTGACGCCATCGACCGACTAGACAAAAACAAAAAACGGTCGTTAGTAACCGTGCTTTCGCTTCAAAAACAGCCTTTTGCACATACGGTTGTATTGCAGGGAGTGGTAAAAACGGACCAAAACATGGTGCTAAATGCCGAGTTTATGGGTTCCGTAAAAGCCATTCACGTAACAGAAGGGCAGCAAGTCAGCAAAGGAGATTTACTCGTTACCGTTGACGATGGCGGACTCGCACAAACCCTTGCGTTGCAAAAAATTCAACTTGATTTGGCAAAGACCTTGTTTGAACGCCAAGAACGCTTGTGGAATCAAAATATAGGCTCCGAAATGGAGTATTTACAAGCAAAAACAGCTTACGAAAGTCAAGAAAAAAGCTATCAACAACTACAAGAACAACTCAACAAAACGAAATTGTATGCCCCTTTTTCGGGTCGCATAGATGATATCATGACCGAGGTTGGGCAATTGGTAAGTCCTGGGATGAGTCCACTATTGCGCCTAGTAAACCTAAAAAGCATGTATGTGGATGTGGATGTGCCTGAGCGCTATTTTCCAAACATCAAAAAAGGAACAACTGCCACAGTTGACATTCCAGTGCTGAATCATCAATACAAAAGCAGCGTAACCCACAAGGGAACACATATCAGCACAGGCAACCGTACGTTTAAGGTTGCTATCGGAATAGATAACGTTGAAACCCTTGCGCCAAACCTTATTACAACCGTGCGTTTGGTGGAATACGAAAACCCAAATGCGTTGGTCATTCCGCTAGAAGTGGTGTCGGAAAATTTTGGGGGAGAACAATATGTTTATATCGTGGATGCAGAAAATAAAGCCCAAAAACGCATGATTACAACCGGTCTTGTTGAAGGCGATAACGTTGAAGTTTTATCAGGACTGAGCGCAAACGACCGAGTGATTGGTGAGGGTGCGCGTTTGGTTAAAGAAAATGAAAATGTTCAGATTACAAATGCCCTTTAACTATGGAAAATAAATCCAATAAAACGTTCGGACTATCGGATTGGGCCATCAAAAACAGCACTATCATTTATGTGTTGATGGGGATATTTCTGATTTTGGGGGGTTCAGCATATATAAATATGCCCCGCGAAAACTTCCCAGAAATTACCGAAACAACCATTTTTATCAGTACTCCCTATCCGGGAAATACAGCTCAGGACGTAGAGCGCTTTGTTACCGACCCCATCGAGGAAGGGATTAAAGGTATCAGCAATATTGTTGAAATTACCTCAACCTCACAAGACGACTATTCGATTGTATCCATAGAATTTGACGAAGACATCCCCGTTGACCTTGCCAAACAAAAAGTAAAAGATGAGGTAGATGCCGTAAAAGCATCTGAAGATTGGCCAACGTTTAACAACGCCAAATTGGAGCCTTCGGTTTTTAACCTGAATTTCTCCGAAGAAATGCCCATTCTAAACGTTAGTATTCAAGGGGACTACCCCATTGATCGCCTGAAAGCCTATGGCGAAATACTAGAGGATCGCATTGAGCAATTAGAGCAAATTAAGGCGGTAGATATTCGTGGAGCACAAGACAAAGAGGTTGAAATTGCCGTGGATATTCGCAAAATGATGGCATCCCAAATCAGCTTCAACGATGTGGTGCAAAGCATAGCCAACGAAAACACGACTATTTCTGCAGGAAGTATGCGCGGCGCTGGGCAGCGCAGGAGTATTCGTGTGGTAGGGGAAATTGCTTCCCCCAAGCAACTAGAGGCATTTGTGGTCAGCAATGAAAAAGGAACGGTATCGCTTGGCGAAATTGCTACCATAGCGTTAAAGGATCAAGAAACTACAAGTTTTGCGCGCGATTTTGGTACGTCAACGGTTATGCTTGATGTCAAAAAGCGTGGAGGCAAAAATCTTATTCAAGCCGCCGCCAGCATCCGCGAAATTGTGTTGGATGCCAAAGCCAATGATTTTCCCGAAGACCTTACCGTTACCATCTCCAACGATATGTCTTCGCTTACCCTAAATCAAGTTAATGATTTGGTAAATAACATCCTTTTTGGGGTATTGTTAGTGGTTACAGTACTTACCTTTTTCTTAGGCTTCAGAAACGCCTTATTTGTTGGATTTGCCATTCCAATGTCTATGTTTATCTCGTTTGTGATTTTACAAACCTTGGGCTATACCATGAATACCATGGTGCTTTTTGCCTTGGTTATGGGACTTGGAATGTTAGTAGACAACGGAATTGTGGTGGTAGAAAACGTATACCGCCTAATTGAAAAAGAGGGACTTTCACGAGTTGAAGCTGCCAAAAAAGGGGTGAGTGAAATCGCCTATCCCATCATTATTTCTACCGCAACCACTGTTGCGGCTTTTGTACCCCTCGGATTTTGGCCGGGCATCATGGGACAATTTATGATTTACTTCCCCATAACCCTTTCTATTGTTTTAGGGTCATCGTTGTTTGTGGCGCTCTTGTTCAACTCCATGTTGGTGTCCAAATTCATGGATGTAGAAGAAAAAAACTTATCCAAAAAAGGGCTTATTCGCCTGAGTCTGGTGTTGGGATCCATTGGCTCATTCTTTATGGTAATTTCATCCAGTACACGTGGTTTTGGTAGTTTCTTGATTACCCTGATGGCGTTTTTCTGGCTATACCGCTACTTTATCAAAGGGCTTGCCAATACCTTCCAACAGTTTTTCTTAAACAAATTGGAGCGTGGCTACGAAAAAGTATTACAATTTGCGCTACGCGGTTGGCGCGCCTATGCGTTTGTTTTTGGAACCATTGTGTTGCTCCTCACATCTTTTGTGTTGGTGGGAGTTGCAGGTCCAAAGGTGGAATTTTTTCCTGACAATGAACCCAGTCAAATTATCGTTTATATCGAATACCCCCAAGGAACAGATATTGATAAAACCAATAAAATAACCAAGGCTATAGAGCAAGTGGTTATCAAAACCGTGAATGCCGAAAAGTACCTAGACAAGGGGGAAAACTTTATGGTGGAGTCGTTGGTTTCTCAGGTGGGTGCCGGTGCTGGAAACCCACAAACCGATGGTGGCTCGCAAGCCGAAATGCCACATCGCGGAAAAATTACAGCAACCATGCGAGAATATAAATTTCGTCGTGGTTTGTCTAGCGAAGTGCTTCGCAGCGAAGTACAACAAGCCCTTCGCGGGCAATTTTCGGGAGTTCGAATTTCGGTAGAAAAAGATGCCAACGGACCCCCAGTGGGCTACCCTGTAAATATTGAACTCAAAGGAAAAGACTACGATGAGTTGATTCAAGTTGCCAACGATGTACGCACTTTTATCATTAAAGAAAATATTCCTGGAATTGAGGAACTCAAAGTAGATGTAAACCGCAACAAACCCGGAATGGAAGTTGTGGTTGATAGACGAAAAGCTGGTAGCTTGGGGGTTAGTGCAGGTCAGGTTGGTTTTCAGTTGCGCCGTGCGTTATTTGGTGAAAAGGCAGGTGTTTTCAAAAAAGACGGTGAGGATTACGACATCAATGTCCGTTTTCAAGAAAGTGATCGATACGATGCTTCTGCGCTGTTTAATCAGAATATTACCTTCCGAGACATGGCTTCGGGACGCATTAAAAATATTCCTATTTCGGCAGTGGTAGAAACCAAAAACGTAGCGGGCTACAGTGCCATAAAGCACAAAAACTTACGCCGTGTGGTTACTGTATATTCTGCCATTTTACCCGGATACAACGCCAACCAGATTGTGGCGCAAATCCAAACACAAATGCAAGGTTTTGAAATGCCTGATGGCATAACGTATGCCTTTACAGGTGAAATTGCTGAGCAAGAAGAAAATATGCGGTTTTTATCCAGCGCATTGGGCTTTGCCATACTTCTGATTATGCTCTTATTGGTGTTTCAATTCAATTCGGTAAGTAAGCCGCTTATTATCCTGTTTTCGATTTTTATGAGCTTCACGGGGGTAATGCTCGGACTGGTCTTTTTCAACATGACCTTTGTGATTATCATGACCATGATGGGTATCATTTCCCTTGCTGGAATTGTGGTAAATAACAGTGTGGTGCTTCTTGACTACACCCAATTATTATTGGATAGAAAAAGAGAAGAACTCAAAATTGCGAGCGAAGATTTACTTCCTAAAAAAGACATTTTTGATGCCATTGTTACGGGTGGAAAAGCACGCTTACGCCCTGTATTGCTAACAGCAATTACAACAGTACTTGGGCTAATTCCACTAGCCATAGGACTAAATATCAATTTCTTTAGCCTATTTGCTACGGGCAATCCACAGTTGTATTTTGGTGGGGAAAATGTGATTTTCTGGGGACCACTTGCGTGGACTGTTATTTTTGGACTAACGTTCGCTACCTTCTTAACATTGATAATCGTTCCCGTGACGTTTTACCTCAGTAAAAGGGCTGCCATTCGGTTTAAAAAATGGCGCGGGAATAAAAGCTAATTTGCTGCAGTAGCTTCAGCTAAAGACTCCCAGTAGGATACATTTTGAATACGGTTTTCGCGGTAGTTGACCTCTGCTATTTGCCCATCAACCCAAAAAAGCCAAGTACCTACTTTTTTACCGTTTTCATATTCTCCAACAGCAACGGATTTTCCTTCTGCATCAAAAGAACGCCATACGCCATGGTTTTTTCCATGAAGCTGATGCCCTTGCTGTTCTACCGTTCCGTTATCGTGAAATGTCGTAATTTTTAGGGTGTTATTGGTTTTAACAACCTCTTTTTCTTGTGCTAAAAGAAGTGTGCTTGAAACAATTGCGAGTGATAAAAATAGTGTCTTCATAATCCCTAATTTTTTGTCTGTTAGACGATTTGTTAATGCAAATATACAAAAAATTTACATTCACTTAACATTAAATTAACATTAGGTGTAAAAACAAGGAGTGTTTCAGAGAATAATCCCCTGCTATTTAACGCCACAAGTAATGAAGAAGTCCCTATTTTTGGAAAAATTTTTGATATGTACAGAAGTCATCATTGCGGCGCACTTTCGGCAACGCATATTGGAACCGAGGTTCAACTAGCAGGGTGGGTCGCCAAAACCCGCGACAAAGGCTTTGTACTGTGGATAGATTTACGTGACCGCTATGGCATTACACAACTCGTTATGGACGAGGAGCGTTCACAACCAAAACTTCTTGAAGTAGCGCGCAGTTTGGGCAGAGAAGCTGTTGTTCAAATTACAGGAACTGTATTGGAGCGCGAAGCCAAAAACCCCAATATGCCTACTGGTGAAATTGAGGTTTTGGTAAGTGATATTACCGTTCTAAACACAGCGCAAACACCTCCGTTTACCATTGAGGACAACACGGATGGTGGAGAAGATTTACGTATGAAATACCGCTATTTGGACATTCGTAGAAAACCCGTGCAACAAAGCTTGTTGTTCCGTTCCAAGGTGGCGCTTTTGGTACGCAACTTTTTAGCAAAACACGAGTTTGTCGAAGTAGAAACACCTTATCTCATCAAATCTACCCCCGAAGGGGCACGAGATTTTGTGGTCCCCTCACGCATGAATGAGGGACAATTCTATGCCCTTCCTCAATCGCCACAAACCTTTAAGCAGCTGCTTATGGTGGGCGGTATGGATAAATATTTCCAATTGGTAAAATGCTTTAGAGACGAAGACCTCCGTGCCGACCGCCAACCCGAATTCACGCAAATAGACTGTGAGTTGTCCTTTGTACATCAAAAAGATATTATGGCGTGTTTTGAGGAATTGGTAGCGCATCTACTGCACGAGATTCACGGCATAGCCCCAAAACCCTTCCCTGTGATTTCATACGAAGACGCGATGAAAACCTACGGCAACGACAAGCCCGATATTCGTTTTGGAATGACCTTTTGCGAATTAAACGAACAGGCGCAAAACAAAGGCTTTCAGGTTTTTGATGCGCAAGAATTGGTGGTGGGTATTGCTGTTCCAGGTGCTGCCAACTGGTCAAGAAAACAAATCGATGCGTGGATCGATTGGGTGAAGCGTCCACAAATTGGTGCCAATGGATTGGTTTGGGTCAAATGCAATGAGGACGGTACATTCAAGTCGTCAGTTGATAAGTTTTTTAATGCCGATGCGCTAGAACAATGGGCGGCTGCTTGTGGTGCCAAAGCTGGCGATTTACTACTAGTCATGGCAGGAAATGCAAACCAAACCCGAACACAACTTAGTGCCTTACGTATGGCACTTGCGGAGGAATTAGACCTTCGAAATCCTAATGAATTTGCGCCCTTATGGGTGGTTGATTTTCCGCTCTTTGAACAAGACGCCGAAACTGGGGCACTTCACGCCATGCACCATCCGTTTACGGCACCCAAACCCGAACACCTTGACCAACTGCAAAACAACCCTACCGCGGTAGTGGCGCAGGCATACGACTTGGTGCTAAACGGTAACGAAATTGGCGGGGGTTCTATTCGAATTCACGACAGGGCTACGCAAGAAAAAATGCTTTCATTATTAGGCTTTTCTGAAGAAGAAGCAAAAGCACAATTTGGCTTTTTAATGGATGCCTTTACCTACGGCGCACCTCCACACGGGGGAATTGCCTTAGGCTTTGACCGATTGGTAGCCATATTGGATGGTAAGGAAACCATTCGGGATTATATTGCTTTCCCTAAAAACAACAGTGGGCGTGATGTAATGATTGATGCGCCTGCACCTTTAGATACGGAACAACTCGAAGAGTTATCCCTAAAAGTTACGCCTAAACCCGAATAGCATGAAGTGGTTTTTGCGCGGCTTCTTTGTGTTGATTTTAGCCAATATTATTGTGGGGTATATCATAAAACAAGACAACGTACTCTTGGGCGAAAAGTGGATTGGCTTTTCGGTAGCGATGGGCTTTTTTGTGTATATGCCCATTTTTTTGGTCTACCGCTGGAGGGGAAAACGCCTACAAGATTATACGCTTTCTCCAGAGAATCTGAAAAAGATGAAGGAGACACTCGACCCGCCAACTCGGAGAAAAAGGAAGTAGCCCTTATATTAACTGAAGCGTGTTTTTGACGATTTTAAAGAAATAGCTGTAAACCATGCGAAGGTGCGTTTTGCCTTGCAAAACAATGCACGAAGCATCACGTTTATCTGCGGTTTTGAAGTGAGCTTCAAAAATTTCCTATAAAATCGTCTTGAATTTTTGGTTCGTTTTGTTTCAAGACAAAATGAACACAAAAAGCATATCGCTGTTAATCTCTTTTATTCGCAAAAAATCGCTTCAAAAGCGCAGCTGCTTCATCTGCACAAATGCCTTCAACAACTTCTGTTTTTGGATGTAAGGGTGTTCCCTGTTGACGGTAACCGCGTTTGGGGTCTGCAGCAGCAAAAACCACTCTAGAAACCTGACTCCAATACAAGGCACCGGCACACATGCTGCAGGGTTCTAGGGTAACATAGAGTGTGCAATCGTGTAAATACTTTCCACCAATGGCATTGGCTGCAGCGGTAATGGCTTGCATTTCGGCATGGGCAGTAACGTCAGTAAGTGCTTCCGTAAGGTTGTGTGCGCGGGCAATAACACTGTTGTTGGCAACCACAACGGCACCCACAGGAACTTCTCCTTTTTCAAGGGCAACTTGTGCCTCAACAAGGGCTTTTTTCATGTAAAATCCATCGTCCCAGCCCTGTTCCATTACGCCATTTTTTGATACCACTCCAAGGCTTTTCCATCGGTAAGACTCGCCACATAACTACTGATGTTGAGCAGCAAGCAGTAGGTGTCTTCTTGAGGTAAAACCAAGGTTTCAGGAAGGCATTGCAAGGCTAGCGCATCAAATGCCGAGGCATTCCCTTCGCGTTGGCGAATGGCAGCTCCAACAAAAACATCCAACAAACGATGAATGACTTGATAGCCTTTTAGTTCTTTTTCAATTACCTCTTGCGCCTGATAAATATTGCGAACGCTCAAATCCAAAATGTCTTTTATTTGGGCTTTATAACGGCTTTTGTCTGTCAGCGAAACGTCAAAAGTGCCCTTTAAAATGGCAGCCTCGTGATCCATAAAAATGGATGCAGCTTCTTGAATAAGCGTACTAATAGACAAGGCTCTCAAATAAGCCAAACGATCTTTTTTGGTGGTTAGTGTTTGGTATTTTTTGCTATTGATATTGTCTTTTACCAAATTAATAAGATACTCCAAAGCATAATCTTCGGAGATCCATCCCAAATTGATACCGTCTTCAAAGTCAATAAGGGTGTAGCAAATATCGTCTGCTGCCTCAACCAAAAATGCCAACGGATGGCGTAATATCTTTTTATCTTGAACGAGCCCTAATTCTTGGGCAACCGCGTTATAGTCGGCTTGTTGTGCTTGAAAAAAGCCAAATTTTTTGTCTGCCACGTGCGTTGTGGGACGGTGTGGAAGCGATGCTTTGGGGTATTTGGTAAATGCTCCCAAGGTAGCATAGCTTAGGCGCAAACCGCCAGGGATACCTGGTCGGGATTCCATCAAAATTTTAAGCCCGTTGGCGTTGCCCTCAAAATGGGTGAGGTCGTGGTATTGGGCATCGGAAAGTTGGGAACTGTATTGTGCGCCTGAGCCATGCGCAAAATAATCGCCAATTGCTTGTTCACCACTGTGTCCAAAAGGCGGATTACCAATGTCGTGTGCCAAAGATGCTGCCGCCACAATGGCTCCAAAATCGTTGGGGGTATAGCCAGCAACGGCCAACTCAGGATATTTTGCTAGTAGCTGCTGCCCTACCAATCGCCCTAAACTTCTGCCCACTACTGAAACCTCAAGGGAGTGCGTGAGTCGGGTGTGCACAAAATCTGTTTTTGAAAACGGAATCACTTGGGTTTTGTCTTGCAAGTTTCGAAAGGCTGCCGAAAAAATGACACGGTCATAATCTACCTCAAAACCACTTCGAGTGGGGTCTTGTTCGGCACGTAAACGTTTTTGGTTGTCGCCATAGCGGCGCAGTGATAAAAGTTGGTCCCATTGCATGCGTGAAAGGTAAAAAAACTATGCAACTTTCAGCCCCGTCGCCATAACAATAGCTTAACTTTTAATGTGAATTTTATTAACAAACCCGTAAACTTTAATTCATGTAACGCTAGTTTATTTGACCCATAAATAAAAACTATGATTTCAGTAATCAAAAAAACCATTCTATTCTTACCCTTTATTGTATCTTTTATTGGACTTTCCCAAACGGGAACCATTGAGGGTGTTGTCCTAGACAAAGAGATGAATGAATCTCCCCTTCCTTTTGCCAATGTTATCGTTAAAGACTCTTCTACGGGAACTACTACAGATTTTGATGGAAAATTTGCGCTTGCAAATCTTACTCCTGGCACCTACACATTGGTGTTTAGTTTTGTAGGATATGAAACCCGTTCGTTAGAAAACGTAGTAGTAGAAGGCGGAAAATTCACACAACTTTCCGTTAGTTTAGGTCCAGGCAACAATGTCCTAGACGAAGTCATTGTTCAAGTGGTAACAAGTCGCGAACGCGAAGAAGCATTGTTACTAGACAGAAAAAATGCGGTTTCGATTAAAGAGAGTATTGGTGCTGCCGAGTTGACCAAACTTGGCGTTAGTGATGCGGCTGATGCAACCACCAAGATTTCTGGAATCAATAAAACAGAAAATTCTGGTGATGTTTTCGTACGTGGTTTGGGGGATCGTTATTTGTACACCACCCTAAACGGACTGCCCATTCCCTCTGACGATGTGGAAAATAAAAATATCAACTTAGACTTATTTTCAACGAGAATCATTAAGAATGTTTCTGTATCAAAGACGGCTTCTGCTTCAACTTCTGCAGACCAAGCCTCGGGGAACATCAATGTAACTTCAAAAGATTTGGGCAACAATGATGTTTTTGGTGTTTCCGTTTCAACCGGCACCAACACCAATGTGGCAAACGCAGGTGGCTTTAAAGTATCTCCCAACCAAGAAAATGTTTCTTTTGGGTTCTATTCGTCTGACCTGAGTACCAAAAATGCCATCACGCAACAGACATGGAATCCCGCCGTGGAAAAAATGCCAGTCAACCGATCGGCAGCCATAAGTTTTGGTAAAAAAATTAATGATAAAATTAAGTTTTTAGCTACAGCGGGGCAACAAACTTCATTTGATTATAGAAATGGTTCGTTTAGGCGGTTTCGCTCAAACTTTATTGATGATTCTATCCCAGATGCTATCACATGGAGAAAAACCATTTCGACGTCTGCACTTTTAGATGTTGATTACCGTCTTGATGACCGTTCGAGTTTTAGCGCCATTGCCTTGCTTATCAATAAAATTTCTGACGAAGTTTTTGAGGGAGGTCGTGATGGAACGGCTACTATATTTGAAGAAACAGAACCTAGCGAAGGGTTATTTCAATTTATTCGAGATCAGAACTTGAAAAAAACGACCTTGATGGTTGGACAAGTGCACGGGCGTCATCTTTTTTCGCCAAGAGTAAAGGTTAACTGGTCTGCTGGATATAATTTGCTCTATGCCGATGAGCCAAATCGAATTCGAAATGAAGTGAACTTTAATAAAAATATTGTTGAGTTAGGAAGAACAGGAAACACGCAACAACGGAAGAGTTATCAAATCATTGAAGATGACGAATACAATGCCTTGTTAAATGCTGAGTTTGGGATTATTGACGAAGAAAACAAAAGCTTGAAACTTCACCTTGGAGGTAATTTCCGCAACAAATCTCGCTACTTTAGATCTCAATATTTGGGGGTTAATACCCCTAGAGGGGTTAACATAAACCCTGCATCTATCGATGAAATATCTGCAATTTTTACGCCACAAAATTTCAACAGCAACCGTTTAAGACTTTATGTTGAGCTTCCTGATGTATACCTTGCAGAATTGGCGGTTTATGCTGGGTATATCAGCATGGCGTATGAAACCGAATCCCTTGCTATTGAAGGAGGTTTACGCTACGATGCCTCACAAATTCAGGTGGCTTACAATGCTGCACAAGCCCCTGGGGGGCGTGTAGGAGGAAGAACGAAAGAATACAATCGCTTTTTCCCTTCTTTTAATGTTAAGTATGCGCCCAACGAAAAAAACAGTTTACGCTTGGCAGGGAGCATTACACAAACCCTTCCGGAGTTTAAGGAAATCGCCCCGTTCCAATACGTTTCGCCCACAGGGCTTATCACCTTTGGTAACCCAGATATTGTTGCCTCTAAAAACCTAAATCTAGACCTTAAGTGGGAATATTTTTACTCCGACAGTGAGTTGATTTCTGTGAGCTCGTTCTACAAAAGAATCAGCGACCCCATCAATGCTTCGGTAACACGCGGGTCAACAGGATACTTTTCCTATTTCAATACTGCAGAAAAAGCTACCGTTTATGGCATTGAACTAGAATCTAGAGTAAACTTAATTACGGTTGACGATCGTCCTAAACTTCGGCTGAATCTTAACGCTACGCGTATTTGGCACAGTCAAGATTTAAAAGATGTAGTTGACGAAACGGGAGCGGTTAAAGAAACGTTTAAGTACAAAAACCTAACCGAAACAGGGCTACAAGGCGCATCCGACTTAATACTAAATACGGCGCTAAACTACTCCAACTTAAAAGAGAATCCGTTGGAAGCTACGCTAGCCTTTAACTATGCTTCTGAAAAGATTGTCATTCTTGGAGGTCCAGAAGATCAAGCAACAAAAGACATAGACTACAACGATGCTATCGTTGAAAACGGAATTCCCATGCTAAATCTGACGGTTAAGAAAGTGCTCAGTGATAACCTTGACGTAAATCTTACCGCTAGAAATATCCTAAATCCAAATATCGAATTGACACAATTGGTTAAAGATCCAAATACAGGTATTGAAACCAATGAAACCGTACTTTCCTACACCAGAGGAAGGCAACTTAGCATAACCTTTAATTATAACTTTTAATACATGAAAACTACAACTCAAAACCTAACCAAGCTGCTAAGCGTGTCGCTTATGGCTCTACTTATCTCTTTCATGACCTCTTGTAAGAGTGATAACCTTATAGAAGAAATCCCCACAACAGGTGGTGAAAATGCTTTAACAGGAAACCTCACAAAAGACCTTACCCTCGATGCTAGCGTTCAATATTCTATTGATGGTGCGTATGTTGTTAAAGATGGGGCTACGCTAAATATCCCTGCAGGAACGGTTTTGGTATCTAAGTCAGGTACTGGAAACTATATTGCTGTTGAGCAAGGTGGTAAAATTAACGTACAAGGAACGGCAAATGCTCCTGTAATTATGCGTTCGCAGCAAAGTGAACCCGGAGATTGGGGGGGCTTAGTGATCTGCGGAAAAGCCACAACAACCGAGGGTGTTGACGCAGTTGCCGAAATTGGTGGTTTAATCTACGGTGGCACAAACGATGCTGACGATTCTGGTAGCATACAATATTTGGTTATCAAAGGTGCTGGTGCACAAATCAATGCAGAATCTCAATATAACGGATTATCCCTATATGCAGTAGGCTCAGGTACGACCATCAAAAATGTAGCTGTAATTGACGGTGCAGACGACGGCATTGAATTCTTTGGCGGAACAGTTTCTGCTACAAACCTTTACTTTGAAAACAACGAAGACGATTCTGTTGACTGGACTGAAGGTTGGAACGGAACGATTACAAACACGTATGTAAGCCATACTATTGCTGGGTTTTCTACAGCGGTTGAAGCTGACGGTGCTAACAATAATCCGAAAATTGTAAACTTTACAGCGGTTTCTACTGTAACCGGAACAGCACTTCAATTTAAAAAGCAATCTGGAGCTACCATTACAGGGCTTCACCTTTCAGGTTACGCTACCAACATCGATATGAAAGACAACGGACCTTTAGCAAACATACAGATTGAAGGTGCTGACGCAGACCCTGCTGCTACATATGCCGCTACAGCCCTTGATATTTCATCATGGACTTGGTTTAAATAAGGCATCCTTAATTAACAAAAGTATAAACAAAAAGCCTCCTTTTTTATGGAGGCTTTTGTTTATTATTGCCAAATGGATTTTTACCTCATCATTATCATTGCTTTGGCAGTGCTGGCAACCGCCGACCTCGTTGTGGGGGTTAGCAACGATGCCGTGAACTTTCTCAATTCTGCCATTGGTTCTAAGGCGATTAGCTTTAAAACGGTTATGATCATTGCCAGTTTGGGTGTGGCTGCTGGGGCTATTTTCTCCAGCGGACTGATGGAGGTTGCCCGAAAAGGTATTTTTAATCCGGAACTCTTTTACTTCGATGAAATCATGGTCATTTTTATGGCGGTGATGCTCACCGATATTTTGTTGTTGGACTTCTTTAACACCCTTGGGCTGCCTACCTCAACAACCGTATCTATTGTTTTTGAATTGTTAGGAGCTGCCGTTGCCATTTCCTTGGTCAAAATCTATATGGGCGGGGCATCCGAATCGATAATGGAGTTTATCAATGTGAGCAAGGCAACACAAATTATTTTTGGGATTTTACTCTCGGTGTTTATTGCCTTCACCGTGGGGGCTGTGGTGCAATACGTCAGTCGTCTTATCCTGACCTTTCATTTTGAAAATAATCCTAAATGGATGGGTGCTGTTTTTGGGGGGTTGGCTTTAACCGCCATCACCTATTTTATTTTAGCAAAAGGGATCAAAGGAACCCCGTTTGCTGATAATACTTATGGGTTTCTTGGGGGAGCATCACTAAAAGATTTTGTAGCCACACAAGCCGACCGCGTTCTTGGCGTCAGCTGGATGATTTGGACAGCGTTGTCTTTATTGGCTACCTATATTTTGCGTACCGACATCTATAAAGTAGTCATTGTTGTAGGTACTTTTTCCTTGGCACTTGCCTTTGCCGGCAACGATTTGGTAAACTTTATTGGGGTGCCCATTGCAGCTTGGCAGTCTTACGAAGCATGGAAAGTATCGGGTGTTTCTGCCGAGCTTTTTAATATGGCATTCCTCTCGTCAAAAGTGGCTACGCCTACGGCATTGCTCATCCTTGCCGGACTGGTCATGGTGGTTACGCTATGGCTTTCGTCAAAAGCGCAAGAAGTGCTTAAAACCTCTATAGAATTATCGCGTCAAGAACGTACGCAAGAACGTTTTGATTCCAACCCCTTTTCTAGAGGTTTGGTACGTGCCTTTGTGGGTTCGGTGCGTGTGGTGGAAGCCGTTACGCCATCCATACTTATTGAAAAAATTAAGGTTCGGTTTACCCCTGCCAAAGCACAACGCTATGCCAAATCCGAAGACGCCCCTGCGTTTGACAACATCAGGGCCTCGATAAACCTCACCGTTGCTGCTGTACTTATTTCTATTGCTACCTCATACAAATTACCCTTATCTACCACCTACGTAACCTTTATGGTGGCTATGGGCACATCGTTGGCAGATCGCGCTTGGGGGGCAGATAGTGCCGTGTATCGGGTTGCTGGAGTGCTCAACGTTATTGGCGGTTGGTTTTTGACTGCGCTTACTGCGTTTACTGCGTGTGGCATCGTAGCCGTGCTCATTTATGCGGGTAAATTACCTGCCTTGCTGGGGATGTTCGCCATTACGGTATTCATCTTATTGAAAAATTACAAAAAGCACAAAAACAACCTAACAGAGTCGAAGCGCGAGCAGGAGTTGTACATGATCGAAAGTTCGTCTGTACAGGGCTTGATCATGGAAAGTGCTTATAATGTTTCTAAAATGGTAAGCCGTTGCAATGACATTTACCTTAACGCCATCAACGGTCTTGCCAAGCAAAATGCCGATATGCTTCGGGCAACCAAACGCGACGTGGTTCGTTTGGAGAAAGACATTGACAAACTTCGTACAGAGCTTTTCTATTTTATCCAAGAAATGGATGAAGAGAGTGTTGAAGTAAGCCATTTTTACATCAACCTGACCAGTATTTTGGAAGATATGGCGCAATCGTTAGCGTATATTGCAAAAGCATCGCACAAACACGTAAGCAACAACCACCGTCAGCTAAAATATTCACAAATCAAGGAGTTAAAGGAAACCCAAATAGATTTGGAAGAACTCTTCTCCGAAATTCGGTTTGCATTTGATATGAACGATTTTGAAGCTGTTGCGAACATCCTGCCGAAAAAAGACGGATTGTTTGCCAATATCGACACCAAAATCAGTCATCAAGTGGAGCGCACACGAAGCAAAGAAGAAAAAAGTCCGAAAAACACTACGCTTTTCTTTAGCCTCATGATTGAAACCAAAGATTTAATCGTGGCAACCAATAATCTTATTGAGCTATACTACCAAAAGTTTGACCCAAAGGTTGCCCCCCGAAAAATGGGTGAACATCAAAAAAATCGGTAAAAAAAAAGCGCTACTTCTGTAGCGCTTTTTTTGCGTTAGTGCGGTTCTCGTTACGACCCACACATCAGGCAGTCGTCGTCTTCGCTTTCCTTAGACTTAGCTAACATTTCCTTTAGCTCAGTTGGAGATAAGGGCTCTACAGCCACCGAAGCTTTTGCCTTGGGTGTTGTGGCAACCTCAGCCGCAGGAATGGCTTCCGTCTTTTTCTTAACCGTAAACTTAATGGCATCTACCGCCGACTTGGTACGCAAATAGTACATTCCCGTTTTTAAACCGGATTTCCAGGCGTAGAAGTGCATCGAGGTCAATTTAGACATCGTAGCGCCCTCCATAAACAAGTTCAACGATTGCGATTGGTCAATGAAGTATCCACGGTGGCGCGACATATCAATAATGTCTTTCATGCTCATTTCCCAAACTGTTTTATACAGCTCTCTAATCTCTGCAGGAATGGTTTCAATATGCTGGATAGAACCGTTGGCACGCATCAGTTCTTGTTTCATGTCCTCGTCCCACAAGCCTAGGTTTACAAGGTCTTCTAGCAAGTGCTTGTTTACCACAATAAACTCACCCGACAACACACGGCGGGTGTAAATGTTTGAGGTATACGGCTCAAAACACTCGTTGTTCCCCAAAATCTGTGAGGTCGAAGCCGTAGGCATAGGTGCCATCAACAAGGAGTTGCGTACCCCATGTTTTTTGATTTCCTTGCGAAGTTTCTCCCAGTCCCAACGACCGCTGAGTTCATCATCCTTAATGCCCCACATATTGTGCTGGAATTCGCCTTTGGAAATAGGCGAACCTTTGTACGTTTTGTAAGGTCCTTCTACTTCTGCCAACTCTTTAGAAGCTGTGAGTGCCGCAAAATAAATGGTTTCAAATATTTCTTGATTGAGCGTTTTTGCCTCTTCACTAGTAAAGGGCATACGCAGTTTGATAAACGTATCGGCAAGTCCCTGTACGCCCAAGCCCACCGGGCGGTGACGCATATTGGAATTTTCTGCCTCTGGCACAGGATAATAATTGCGATCGATAACCTTATTCAGGTTTTTCGTTACACGCTTGGTTACTTTGAACAGTTCTTTGTGGTCAAAAGCGCCGTCTTTTACAAACATGGGCAGTGCAATAGATGCCAAGTTACATACGGCTACTTCGTCTTTGGAGGTGTACTCCATGATTTCGGTACATAAGTTTGACGAGCGAATCGTACCCAAATTCTTTTGGTTTGACTTGCGGTTTGCCGCGTCTTTGTACAACATATAAGGGGTGCCCGTTTCAATTTGTGATTCTAGGATTTTCTCCCAAAGCTCACGCGCCTTAATGGTTTTTCGCCCACGGTTTTCCGCCTCATATTGCAAATACAATTTCTCAAATTCCTCGCTGTGGCAGTCATAAAGCCCTGGACATTCGTTTGGACACATCAGCGTCCACTCGACATTTTCTTCCACACGCTTCATAAACAAATCTGGAATCCACATGGCGTAGAACAAGTCACGTGCACGCATTTCTTCTTTACCATGGTTTTTCTTTAACTCCAAGAAGTCAAAAATATCGGCATGCCAAGGCTCTACATAAATAGCAAAAGACCCTTTGCGTTTTCCACCGCCTTGATCTACATAGCGTGCCGTATCGTTATAAACACGAAGCATCGGTACAATTCCGTTAGAAGTACCATTTGTGCCAGCAATATACGAGCCTGTTGCACGAACGTTATGAATAGAAAGTCCAATACCGCCAGCAGACTGTGAAATTTTAGCCGTTTGCTTTAGGGTGTCATAAATCCCGTCAATGCTATCGTCGCGCATGGATAATAAAAAACACGATGACATTTGTGGTTTTGGCGTTCCCGAGTTAAATAGTGTTGGCGTTGCGTGTGTAAAATAACGCTTCGACATAAGGTGATACGTCTCAATGGCAGCGTCCAAATCCGTGGGATGAATCCCAACAGAAACACGCATCAACATGTGTTGCGGACGCTCGGCAATATTGCCGTTAATTTTTAGAAGGTATGAGCGCTCAAGGGTTTTAAAACCAAAGTAGTCATACCCAAAATCACGGTTGTATATGATTGTGGAATCCAACAAATCGGCATTTTCTTGAATCACTTTGTAGACCTCATCGGACAACAGTGGCGACTTTTTCTCGGTACGCGGATTCACATACTCGTACAAATCGGTCATGGTTTCCGAAAAGGATTTTTTGGTGTTCTTGTGCAAGTTGGAAACCGAAACACGTGCTGCCAACTTTGCGTAGTCGGGATGGACAGTAGTCATGGAAGCCGCCGTTTCTGCAGCTAGACTGTCAAGCTCGGATGTGGTTACACCATCGTATAAGCCCTCAATAACTTTCATAGCTACTTTAACAGGATCTACAAGCTCGTTAAGTCCATAACAAAGTTTACGCACCCGTGCGGTAATTTTGTCGAACATAATGGGTTCTTTACGCCCATCTCTTTTTACTACATACATAGTGTTGTCGTTTTATTGGTTAATGTGCAGCAGTCCTCAGACCAGCGGCACCGGTACTTGTATGCGTTACCGACTAAAAGTCGTCTCCGAACGAGTACTTTTCTGTTTCTTCCTTTTCTTGGTTCATCACGCCCGCCTTTTGGTATTCCGATACGCGCTTTTCGAAGAAATTGGTTTTTCCTTGAAGCGAAATCATATCCATAAAATCAAACGGGTTAGAAACGTTGAACTCTTTTTCTAAGCCAAGTTCTCCTAGAAGACGGTCGGTAACAAACTCCAAATACTGCGTCATCAGTTTGGCGTTCATTCCTATCAAACTTACTGGAAGCGATTCGGTAATAAATTCACGTTCAATGGTAAGGGCATCAATAATAATTTCACGAATACGTGCCGGAGGCACTTTATTTACCAAGTGGGAATTGTGCAAGTGCACCGCAAAGTCGCAGTGCATTCCCTCATCGCGTGAAATCAATTCGTTCGAAAAGGTTAGTCCTGGCATAAGACCACGTTTTTTAAGCCAGAAAATGGAACAAAACGCTCCTGAAAAGAAAATACCTTCTACGGCAGCAAATGCAATAAGACGCTCAGCAAAAGAGTCTGACTCTATCCAACGCAACGCCCAATCTGCTTTTTTCTTAATTGCTGGAAACACCTCAATTGCCTTAAAGAGGTTGTTTTTTTCCACCTCGTTTTTTACGTAAGTATCAATAAGAAGGGAATAGGTTTCCGAGTGAATATTTTCCATCATAATCTGGAACCCATAGAAAAACTTCGCCTCGCTATACTGCACTTCATTCACAAAGTTTTCAGCTAGGTTTTCGTTTACAATGCCGTCTGATGCGGCAAAAAATGCCAAAATGTGCTTGATGAAATAGCGCTCGTCATCATTTAGTTTGGCATTCCAATCCGTAAGGTCTTGGTGCAAATCAATTTCTTCTGCTGTCCAAAAACAAGCCTCTTGCTTTTTGTACCATTCCCAAATATCATGGTGTTGAATAGGGAAAATTACAAATCGGTTCTTGTTTTCAGACAATATGGGCTCTACAGAAGTTGACATAAATTTTTTTATTAAAATTAGTTGGGATGCTTATTGCCCTACAAATGTTCCAAAAATCTAGGAGAAAAAAAAGGCATACTTTTCCACAATGGCTTTTAGTTTTTAACAATAATTCAGAATTATCTTACAAAAACAGAGACAAAAACTTGTTTATAATTAATTGATTTACAGTTTTTTGCAAATGACCTTATGAGAAGCCTCCATTGTTATTTTTTTTGTTCAGCAGCAAATTCTTGAGCCGCTTGCTGCAAGGCATCATACCACGTCTGCCCAAATTTTCTGACCAATGCTTTTTCCACAAATTGGTATAACGGACGTTTGAGTTCATCGCCAAGTGCGCAGCCTGGTGCACAAATTGCCCACTCATGATAGTTGACCGCCACAAACGCACTGTAATTCTTAACGCGGATGGGATACAAGTGGCAGGAAATGGGTTTTTGCAATTGGGTATCACCATTAAGATGTGCTTGTTCAATACCGCATTGGGCGATGCCGTTAGCGTCATAATTTATGTAAGCGCACGCCTTGCCGTCAATTAGCGGAGTTTCCCATTCCTCAAAAGCGTTTTGGGTAGCTACGCCCTGGGCTTCCAAAGCCGCTATTCCCGCTTTTGTGAGGTAGGGCTTCACCTCTTGCCAATGCGTTTTGAGCTGTTCTATTTCATCCCATTCAAGGGGTGCTCCAGCTTCGCCCTCAACGCAACATGCGCCTTTACACGCTGAAAGGTCACAGGTAAAGGCTTGTTCAAACAACGCCTCTGAAACCAATGTTTTGCCTATTTGAAACATTGTGTAAAAATAACTGTTTCATCTACAATGTTCTAATAAAAAAAATTACCCTCCAATGGCAATCATACTTCTGTTATTGGTGTGTAGTTCGGGCGATTTAAGTTTTTCTATGGTATCCATTCCTCCTCTAATTTTTGCTTTTACGCGTATAGCATTTTCAATGATGTTTTCTATGGGTTTTCCATCTCTCAAAGGAGTAAGTAAGTCTAATTCGTCAGCAGAAAACAAGCAGTTTTTCAAACAGCCGTTAGCCGTCAATCGAATTCTATTACACGAATCACAAAAAGGATTCGTTACCGAGCTAATAATAGCAAATGAGCCTTGATATTCTTTTATTTTATAATTTTTTGAGGTGTCATTGGCAGCATCTTTCAAGCGAAGGATTTTGTCATTGACGAAACTATTGTGAACCCTATCCAAAATAGCATTTTGTGAAACCATTTTACTCAAATCCCATCTATTCCCATCAAAGGGCATAAACTCTATAAAACGAACAGTAACAGGCAGTGTCTTCGTAAGATTTATAAAATCAATAATTTCATCATCATTAACTCCCTTTATGAGCACAACATTAATTTTAAGTTCAAACCCTTGAGCCACCAAAAGAAGTATGTTGTTATATACTTTTTCAAAGCAATCGTATCGGGAAATGGCTTTAAACTTTTTAGAACTTAAAGAATCCAAACTCACGTTTATGTTGTGGATATGACAGGCTTTCAGCGTGTCTATATGATTATCAGCAGTAACCGCATTTGTTGTAATGGCTAACTCCACTGGAAGTGTAGCTAGTTTCTCTAGCACAAGATGTACATCTTTTCTAACAAAGGGTTCTCCACCAGTAAGTCTAATTTTGGTAACGCCATGCGCTACAAATGTTTTTGCAATGGCATAAATCTCCTCAAACGTCATTAGCTGCGATTTGGGAGAGGGGTGAATTCCCTCTGCAGGCATACAATAGGTGCAACGTAAATTACAGCGTTCTGTAAGTGAGATACGAAGGTATGTGTGTTTTCGATTGTGGGAGTCTGTTAACATTTGGGTGGTTTTTTGATACTTAATCGTGGCGTGACCCTTCAAATATTCTAAAAACATGCATGATAGAAGGGAAAACAGCATCTATGGATTCTTTTGCGCCGTTTGTAGACCCCGGCAAAGCAAGCACTAAACTATCTTTATAGGTACCCACAACACTTCGAGAAAGCATCGCATAGGGTGTTCTTTGTTGTCCGTAACTTCGTATGGCCTCTTCTATTCCTGGAATAGTCCTGTCTAGAAATGGCAATAATGCTTCGGGGGTAACATCTCTTTTGGAAAGACCCGTGCCTCCAGTAAAAATAATCATATCGGCATTTAACTCTTGATAGTGTTTTAAATTTTGTTGAATGATGTCTATTTCATCGGGGATAATGACATAATCCAATAGGGTAACGCCGAATTTTTTTAATTTATCGATAATGGCTTTTCCAGCTTTATCTTCTTTTTGTCCCGCAGAAATGGAATCGGAGCATACAATCACGGAAGCTGTAATATCTTTTTTGAACTCGTCTTTAAAATCAGATTTTCCTCCTTTTTTATTCAACAATTTTATTTGACAAATTTCAACTCCCTTATCAATGGGTTTTAGCATGTCATACATATTTAGTGCAACCACACTTGCGCCGTGCATGGCTTCTACTTCCACTCCTGTTTTATAAATGGTCTTGATGGTGCAGGCAACAGTTATTTCCAAATCATTGACTGAGTATTCTATTCCTGCAAATTCTATGGGTAAGGGGTGGCAGTCGGGAAGTATATCGGGGGTTTTTTTAATGCCTAAAAGTCCGGCTGCTTTGCTCATGGCAAATACATCTCCTTTAGGCACGGTCTTGTTTACAATGGCTTTAATCGTAGCTGGATTGCTAACTTTTACAACAGCCTGTGCCGTTGCCATTCGTAGGGTGCTAATTTTATGCGTTATATCAATCATTTTTTAGGTATTTACTTTCCACTGGTGGCTGTTATCTTCAAAAAGCTCTTTGCCAAAAATGGGAACCTGCTCTTTTATGGCATTAACAACATACGGTATGGCATTAAAGACTGCTATCCGGCGCGGTGACGACACAAAAACAAAAAGGCATATTTCTCCCGTATGAACCGTTCCTAAACTCTGATAAATATGCATACAGGTAAGGTCAAACTTTTCAAAAGCAGCTTCACGGATTTCATGAATTTTGACATTTGCCATTTCTTCATATGCGGTATATTCTATTGCCTTAACGGTCTTGTTGTTAATAGTGTCTGCTCGTACTTGCCCTAGAAAAATATCATGGGCACCTATTGTGGTTTTCGATTGGTGCTTGGCAATGGAGTGGGCTATAAATTCTGGTGATATAGCCCCTTCTATAAATACGGATTTCGATGGACGTTGTTTTTTCATACTACGGTTGTTTTAAAGTAATTTTGAATGGCGGCTACGCCTCCCTTAAGGCTATAACAGTTTTGTATACCATACGTCTGCAACATGGAAACAGCTTTGTTACTTCTCTTTCCTGATTTGCAAAAAAGGATGAGGGTTTCTGTTTTACTAATGGCATGAAGCCCTTGCTTTAAGTTGCTTAATGGAATTTTTAAATGTTGGAGTTCGTCTATTTCTGGGAGTTCATTAAGTTCTCTAACATCAATAAATAGGGCATTCTTTTTTTGGAAAGCTTTTTCTATGGAAATGTCGTTTATGGCAATAACACAAAAGGAATTAGGTTGATGCTGAAAGGGTTTTTTGTTGGCTATAACTTTACTACATTCAGCCTCATTTCTTTTGATATCAAGAATATGAACTTGAGTAGTTTTAGCATTATAACAATATAGTTTCCCCGATAAAACATTTTCGAACCCAAGAATGATTTTTAGCACTTCATTTGCTTGCATACAGCCTATAATTCCTGGGACTACACCCAAAACTCCAACATCTACACAATTGGGAATATCATTTTCATTTGGAAAATTTGGAAATAAGCATCTATAACTTGGGCCATTGTTATAATTAAAAACAGAAACTTGCCCTTCAAACGTGTATATAGCCCCATAAACAACTGGTTTCTCTGTTAGTATAGCCGCATCGTTAATCAAATAGCGTGCGGTAAAATTATCTGTGCCATCTACAATAATATCATAATTGGCAAAGTAGAAAAGTGCATTTTTGTGAGTAAGCATTTCCGGAATTGCATCAACACGAATGGTGTCATTGATGTCTAAAAGACGTTGCTTGGCTACCTCCGCTTTATACGCTCCTAAGTTAGATTTCCCATACAGCGTTTGGCGTTGCAGGTTAGATTCCTCTACAACATCGCCATCAATAATGCCAATGGTTCCAACTCCAGCCGCCGCAAGGTACTGAAGCACGGGGCAGCCCAAACCACCCGCACCCACAACCAAAACCTTCGCTTGGGTTAACTTTTTTTGACCGCTAATCCCAACGCTCTTTAGGGCAATATGTCTGCTGTATCTATTCATTTTCTATCCTCCGGAAAAAGGGGGTAATAAGACAATTTCAGTCGTTGAAACCTCAACATCGTTAGAAACGATCTGATGATTTTGAGCTACTTTATAGTGTTTTTTTTCAAGCTTAGGATGCTTCTTAAAGAGTATTCGTAATACATCCGAAACCGTGCCCCCCGAAAAGGAAATGCGCTCTTCATGGCAATTGGTAACTTCGGCTAACATTCCAAAATATTTAATCTTCAATTGCATTGTATAATTGATTTAATTGGTGTGATGTGTTAATGTTTTGTGCATACTTTTCCAACGAGGGCTTTAGTTTAATCGTTTTTGTTTTTTGTTGATTTACAACTGTTTGCAAACGTCTTTCTTCTGATTTTAATGCTGCTAAAAAGGGTGAAACACAATGCTTTTTATACATCGCCAACAACGGATTTGGGTTCCCTTGAACAGATACTTGAACAATATCATACGCAGTGGAAATTTCGTTGATAAGCAATGTGACCAATTCTTTTTTTAGTAATGGCAGATCGCAACTCAATACCAAATTATCCTCTGTTTTGGAATGATATAGTCCTGTGTATACCCCTGCTAAAGGTCCTGCGTTACTGATAATATCATCTACTCGTTTTAAATTGAGCTTATCGTAATCCGTGTTATTACTAACGATGATGATGTCGCTCACAACATCTTGTATTGCTTTAATAATATGGACTACAAAGGGTTGGTTGTTATACATGGCAAACCCTTTATCAGTACCCATTCTAGAGCTTTTGCCTCCGGCTAAAATAATTGCCGTAATGTTGGTTTTACTATTCATTCAGGTTACCATTAGTTTGATTGATGCAATGCTTAAAACGATAGCCAACAAATAGCGTAACATTTTGTTGCTGAATTGTTTACTTCCAAGGTAACTTCCAAAAAAACCACCAATGAGTGCAAGACCTACATACAATAAAGACTGTTTGTCAATGGAAAAACCACTGAAATATTGACCCATCAAGCCGGCTGCTGAATTTGCCCAAATAAATAATGCCGAAACCGCTGCGGCTTCTTTCATTTTCCCCCAATGGGCAAGCAGAATTACAGGGCTTAGAATAATACCTCCTCCAATACCGATTAGTCCCGAGAAAAACCCAATTGGGCTGCCCACCACAATGCCTTGCCAAAATTTTATTTTTCTTTCTTTTGTGCTTTCACTACCAAAAACATGTAGCATTTTTAAAATGGCAAAAACCAAAAGCACCGCCAAAACCTTTTTGTAAATAGATGCATCTATCACTATCAAGCCCCCGAAAAAAGCGAAGGGAATAGATGCTATAGCAAACGAAAAAAACAGTTTGCCATTAAAATATCCTGCCTTGAAATAATGATAAAATGCAATGCCGGCAACGACTAAATTTAAAAGTAGGGCGGTTGACCTCATTGTTTCTGGGGCAAACGAAAACAACGCCATCAACGCTAAATATCCGCTTGCACCGCCATGCCCCACACTCGCATATAGAAAGGCTATAATTGGTAGAACTATCAAAAACAATATATCATATGCGGCGGGACACATTACAACTCATTTATTTCATCCATGTGTTTATCTAAGTATTTCCAACACTTTTGATTTAACGTTTCAAAAGCTGTTATTAACGATTTTCCATAAAGAGTTAGTTTTGCACCACCGCCATTTTTTCCTCCAATGCTTGTGATAACAACTGGCTTCTCAGCAGACTTATTTATTGCATCCAACAGTGTCCACGCTTTTTTGTACGACATCTTCAAGGTTGCCGCTGCACGAGATAACGATCCTTTGGTTTCGATGGCTTTGAGCAACTGGACTCTTCCTTCTCCCAGAAAAACATTATCCCCAGATTCAATCCAAATTCTGCTTTTTATTTTGTACCTCATAACTAGTCAAATAAGAATCACATCTAGCAAATCCCCTGATTCGATTTGGATAGTCGCTTCGGGCAAAAAAACCAACCCATTGGCAAACGCAAATGTTTGGAGCATTGCCGAACTTTGTCCATCTAATATGCTTACTGAATCTCCCGCTACAAACGCCTTTAAAAACTGGGCTCTATCCCCTTTTTTGGTAAAAGAGGATTTCGATTTTTTCTTAAAAAACGGCACCCTAAATCCCGCATTACCACTTAGAATTTGCAGGGCTTGATTGACATAAACATAAAAACAACTCAGTGCAGCCGCTGGATTTCCGGGCAAGGCAAAAATGGTAGTGCTATCCTTTTTTCCAAAAAATAAGGGCTTCCCTGGCTTCTGATTTACCTTGTAAAAAACCTCTTCTACGCCTAATGCTTGTAACGCCTTGCCCACAAAATCATATTTCCCAACAGAAATACCTCCGGTTACTAAAACAACATTGTTTTTGGAAATAACATCATGCAAACAATTGTAGGTGTCTTCGTAATTATCTTTAACACTATGTATGGTGTAATCCGAAAAATTCAGCTGCTCTAATGCTACTGCCAACATGGTAGCGTTACTCTCGTATACTTGTCCATGATGCAAAGGTTTCCCAAGGGGTACGAGTTCATTCCCTGTAGTAACAATAGCCATAGTAGGTTTTTTATACACCACAACCTCCTGAACACCTAACGATGCTAAAAACCCAATAGCTGCTGGAGTTAACTTACTGCCTTTCTTCAGTGCTATAGCTCCTTTTTTTATTTGTTCTCCCATTGGGCGGATGTTACTGCCAAGGCATGCAAAATCGTCTATGATAACCTCACTATTTTTCACAATAGCATTTTCCTGAACGACAATTGCATTTGCAGTATCCGGCACAGCTGCTCCAGTATATATGCGTACCGCATCTCCCGGCTTTAAAGTAATAAGACTGCTATCTCCTGCTTTAATTTCTCCAATTAGTTTATACGATTTAGCATTGTGTGAGTTTACAGCAAAACCATCCATAGACGACTGTCTAAACGGAGGCATGTGCATCGGTGAAACCACGTCGTTTGCTAAAAAATAGCCGCCACTTTTATTAAGACTTAATTTAAATTTATAGAGAGGAGACGTTCCTTCAGCAATTTTATCCAATGCCTTATTCACACCTATCATCGTACACAAACTAGAAGTTTCATCTTGCCGTTATTTCTTAACAAACATAACGATGCGGTTTTCTACAAAGCATGATAAATATCATGTTTTATAATTTGCCTTTGTCTGAAATTCGTGGTCGAACTTTAGCATACAACAATGCCCGTTATAAGTTATTTAGCCCATCCTCACGAAGGAAAAAAAGAAGAGTTAATAAAAGTACTTGCTAACTTCAAGGAATGTGAGGTTATTCCTGCCCAAAATAAAAATATTCTTGTGGTAGTTACGGAAACACAAACCAAACAAGAAGAAGATTATCTGAAACAAAAACTTGATGCCCTTAGCAGTTTAAAATTACTTGCCATGGTTTCAGGATTTAATACCCCCGAAAAAAAGTAAATACATGTATACTTCCATAACAAACAGACGTAGTTTTATTAAGGAAATGGCAAAGCTGTCTGCAATGACGGCTGCCGCAACCATGTTCCCTGGAATTTTGTTTGCCAAAGAGCAAGAAAAAGGATTACCCAAAGGAGTAAATCTGGATTGGAAAAAAGCCCCATGCCGTTTTTGCGGTGTTGGCTGCGGGGTTTTAGTGGGCATAGAAAACGGAAAAGCTGTTGCCGTTAAAGGAGACCCAAAATCTTCGGTAAATAAAGGTCTATGTTGTGTAAAAGGGTACCATTCTGTTATTGCCATGTATGGTAAAGATCGATTGACAAAACCTTTGGTTAAAAAAAACGGAAAATACGTAACAACAACCATGGATGAGGCTTTAGAACTTATTGCCTCAAAAATGAAAGAGACCATTAAAAACCATGGCAAAGATTCCGTGTCCATTTATGGCTCTGGACAATGGACCATTCCTGACGGGTATGTTGCTTCAAAACTTTTTAAAGGGTGCATAGGAACAAACAACGTTGAGGCAAATGCGCGTTTGTGTATGGCAAGCGCTGTAACAGGGTTTTTGACCTCCTTTGGAATGGATGAGCCCATGGGCTGCTACGATGATATTGACCATGCAGATGTATTTGTACTCTGGGGAAACAATATGGCAGAAATGCATCCCGTATTGTTCTCCAGATTATTAGATCAACGGCTTAAAAAAAGAGTGAAAATTATTGATCTAGCTACACGAACCACAAGAACAAGTGTGGCCGCCGACAAGTCAATTCTTTTTCTTCCACAAACCGATTTGGCCCTTGCAAATGCTATTTGCTACGAAATCATAAACAACGGTTGGGTTAATAACACTTTTGTAGAAAAACATTGTAATTTCAGTAAAGGACTGACCAATATGGGGTATGGTCTTGAAGACAAATACAAGTTTAATGACAAGCCGGAAAAAATTGATTTTGAAGCCTACAAAAAATTTCTTGAGGATTATACTCCCGAAAAAGTAGCCAAAATTTCTGGTGTTTCTGTAAAAGATATTAAGTATCTCGCTTCCTATTATGGCGACCCCAATAAAAAAGTGATGTCGCTTTGGTGCATGGGAGTAAATCAACACACCCGAGGTACATGGATGAACAACCTAATCTACAACATTCATTTATTGACAGGAAAAATATCAACGCCCGGAAATAGTCCCTTTTCTTTGACCGGGCAACCCAGCGCTTGCGGCACCGTTCGAGAAGTTGGAACGCTAACGCATAAACTGCCCCATGGTGTGGTAATGAATGAAAAGCACCGTGAATTGGCGGCAAAAATTTGGGACGTGCCCGTGGAGAATATCGATCCAAAGCCTACGTTTCACACCGTAGAAATGTTTCGTGCATTAGACCGTGGCGATATTCGTTTTATGTGGATACAAGTGACCAATCCTATGGTTACCATACCCAAACTAAAACGGTATAGAGAAGGTGCAAAAAAAGAAGGACGCTTTATTGTTGTTTCTGATATCTATCCTACGCCAACAACCGATATTGCCGATGTGATTTTACCCTCTGCCATGTGGATTGAACGCGAGGGGATGTATGGAAATTCTGAACGACTCACCCAACATTTTGAGCAAATGGTAGACCCCCCCGGTGAGGCTATGAGTGACACTTGGCAACTCATTGAAATAGCCAAACGTATGGGGTATGAAAAACAATTCTATTATAAAAAAGACACACATATTGAAGAAATTTATAACGAATACAGAAAGCATCACGACAACAACAAACACAACCTTGCTCCCTTAGCTGTTTTAAAAGAAAACTCCGGAATGCATTGGCCTTATGTTGATGGAAAACCCACCAAATGGCGGTTTAATTCAAAATACGACCCGGCGTGCAGCAATGGCGAAACGTTCCATTTTTATGGCAAACCTGACGGAAAAGCTGTGATTTGGCAACGGCCCTATGAACCCGCAGCAGAAGCCCCCGATGAAGCCTATCCATTTTGGCTAAACACTGGGCGTGTTGTGGAGCATTGGCACACAGGCTCAATGACAAGGAGAATCCCTGTTTTACACAAAGCCATGCCAAAAGCCTATGTTGAATTAAATCCTGAGGACGCGAAGCGCATGCAAATAAAAAATGGAGATAAGGTTCGATTAACTACCCGAAGAGGGCAAATTGTAATGCCCGCTTCTATTAACGAAAGAGGAGTGCCAGCACCCATGCAGGTTTTTGTGCCTTTTTTTGATGAAAGCCTATTGATTAATGACATCACACTGGATTCTTTTTGTCCAATTTCAAAAGAACCTGACTATAAAAAGTGTGCCGTCAACGTAGAAAAGGTCTAACTCGTGAAAAAAACAGTGATCATATCGTTATTTCTAGTGTTGCTATTGGCCTTTATTGCTGTTTGGAATTATAGTTACCAATCGGGGTTAGAAGAAGCCTATATTCCTTTAACAAATGGAAAATCCATTCCATCTATAAGAGCTGAAAAAGGTGTGTTTGAACGTTCAGAATTTGCACTTGACTTTGAAGCAATGCCCGATGATAAGCAACACCAGAGAACTTTAAAAACCTATTATAACAACAGAGCTTTTCATGGAGCACCGCCCAGTATTCCACACCCCACAAAAGAGGATGGAACTATAGGAGGAAAACGTTGTTTGCAGTGTCATCAAAATGGTGGATTTGTGCCAAAATTCAATGCGTACACCCCCGTAACACCACATCCCGAAATGATCAATTGCAGACAGTGTCATGTGGCGCAAAACACAATGACCACTTTTAAACAAACCGCTTTTCGCAAGGGGACTATTCCAAAAGCTGGTGAAAACAGTGCGTTAGAGGGTAGTCCGCCGGTAATTCCACATCAGATTCAAATGCGTGAAAGCTGCTTGTCTTGTCATGCCGGACCCAGTGCACCTAAAGAAATTAGGGTATCACACCCTGAGCGAATTAACTGTAGGCAATGCCACGTGGTTAACAATAAAGAAGTTATAGACATTGGTGTTTTTATACGAAAAAATGAAAACTAGAAACGACATAACCCTAATAGCTGTATTATTTTTTTCGATGGTTTTATGTTCCTGTAAAAACCATACAGAGGAATATCATAGCGTTACAGACAGGATAGCGGTTGAAAGTAAAAACTATCACGGAATTTCCATTTCTTCAAATAAGTACCATGAAAACAAAGAGATGAACGAAATCACTATCGGCGAACAAACCTTTTTGATCCCTGAACGAAAAAGCCAAATCAAATCTTATGCGTGTACCGAGTGTCATTCAAAGCCTTTGCATGAAATGAATAATGAGGCAAACACCAAAAAAGCGCATTGGGATATTGCCTTAAACCATGCGGATGAAAACACCATGAATTGTATCACCTGTCATAATCCAAAAAACATGGATGCATTGGTCAGTTTAACAAAGAAAAGTGTTGATTTTAATGCCAGCTACAAAATATGTGCGCAATGTCACACCAAGCAGGCAAAAGACTGGGAAGGCGGGGCGCATGGAAAACAAATTGGCGGGTGGGCTCCTCCAAGAGCATCCCTGACCTGTGTGAATTGTCATAATCCGCATGATCCCCATTTTGAGTCGAAATGGCCAGCAATTTTTAATACGCAGAAAATTAAAGAACGAAAGTGAATAAACAATTTATACAATAGCTTAAGTATGGATGAGGGAAACAAAAAATGGTTTTCGTTAGGTCTTGGAATTAATAGAAAGCATTCCAAAGCCTCTGCGTGTCAAAAAACGTCGGGATGCTGTCAATCCTCCAAAGATGAAAATCCCAATGAAAGTAGTCTAAAAAAAGACGGTTTTGACCAGGTGTTTGAACTCCCCATGGACAGGCGGTCTGCTTTTAAAAAATTAACCGCAAGCCTTCTGATTGGTGCCGGTGCAGCAAGTACTTCATGTAGTTTTTTTGCCGGTGATGAAACTAAAGAAAAAGCGCAAATTGAATGGGAAGAACAATTTAAAGGAAACTATAAATTGATGTCTGACGAAGAGAAGCAAAAAACCGTTGACAGACTGGTTCGATCTTATCAGTTGAGAACTGGAAAAACCATCAATTTGTCTTCCAAAAACGCTGAAGAAGATGTCTTGTTTGGCTATGCGTTTAATATCTCCAAATGCAAGGGATATATGGATTGTGTAAATGCCTGTGTGGAAGAAAACAATCAGGACAGAAATTCCCAAATGCAGTATATCCGAATCCACGAAATGAAAGACGGAAAAGGGTTTAATTTTAGTGAAGCTGATGATAATTATTATCATGAAGTTCCGGCAGAGGGCCATTTTTATATGGGAACACAATGTTTTCATTGCGACAATCCCCCTTGCGTAGATGTATGCCCAGTAGAAGCCACTTGGCGGGAAGATGACGGCATTGTTGTTGTTGATTACGATTGGTGTGTGGGATGCCGTTATTGTATGGCGGCTTGCCCCTATGACGGGCGACGGTTTAATTGGAGCAAACCCATCGTACCGGAGGAGGATATCAATAAAAATCAACACTATTTAGGAAATCGAGTGCGCAAAAAAGGGGTGATGGAAAAATGCACCTTTTGTGTGCAGCGGTCTAGAGTTGGCAAAAACCCTGCTTGTGTGGAGGCTTGCCCCACGGGAGCACGCATTTTTGGAAACCTGTTAGATCCAAACAGTACCATTCGTTGGGTGCTTGAAAACAAAAAAGTATTTCGATTAAAAGAAGATTTAGGAACCGAACCCAAGTTCTGGTATTTTATGGATTAGAAAATGTAACTAAAAAAACGTATGCATTATGAGAAGACTTGAAGTCTTTAAGAGTTTATTGAAAGACAGTTTTGAAATCATCACACAAGGCTCAAAAAAATATCATTTGTGGATGGCATTCTTGACTCTTTTGATTCTTGGCGGAATGTATTGTTATTCCATACAAATTAAGGACGGGTTGAGTGTAACAGGAATGACGGATAGAGTGAGTTGGGGCTTATACATTTCTAATTTTACTTTTTTGGTGGGCGTAGCAGCAGCCGCAGTGATGCTTGTAATGCCAACCTACGTACTAAAAGATATCGATTTTAAACAAGCTGTGCTTATTGGGGAGGGGCTTGCTGTTGCGGCACTGGTGATGTGTTTGGCATTTGTTATAGCTGATATGGGAGGCCCATCTGTGCTGTGGCACATGATTCCAGGAATTGGGGTGTTTAATTTCCCAAGCTCAATGCTAACCTGGGATGTTATTGTGCTTAATGGCTATTTATTTTTAAATATAACTATCCCCTTTTACATTTTGTTCAGACACTATCAAGGAAAAAAATCTAAAAAAAGAATCTATGTTCCGGGAGCTTTGTTATCCGTTTTTTGGGCCATAGCCATTCATTTAGTTACAGCATTCTTATATCAAGGACTCCAAGCCAGACCATTTTGGAATAATGCTTTGTTAGGCCCTCGATTTTTGGCCTCTGCCTTTGCTGCAGGCCCAGCACTTATCATTATCATTTTAGCTATTATTAGGACACACACGTCCTTCAAAATTGAGGATAAAACCCTCAAAAAAATTGCATTGGTTGTTACCGTAGCAGCTCAAATTAACTTGATTATGTTAATTTCTGAGTTATTTAAGGAGTTCTATGCCCCAACGCATCATAGTGAAAGTGCTTATTATTTATTTTTTGGGTTGGATGGAAAAACAGCTTTATTGCCCTGGATTTGGACAGCTATTGCAATGAATGTTGTAGCAACTGTAATACTCACATTTCACAAACTACGCAATAATTTTAAAATTTTATTTTTTGCTTGTGGGTTGCTATTTGTTGGGATTTGGGTTGAAAAAGGGTTTGGGCTCATTGTCCCAGGATTTATTCCTGGACCTTATGGTAAAATAGCAGAATACACCCCTACCGCCATTGAAATAGGTGTAACCTTAGGCATTTGGGCTATGGGGGCTTTCTTATTCACCCTTCTAACCAGAGTGGCTATCGGAATTGAAACAGGAAAATTGAGATACAACAAAAATTAACCGCACAGCTAGGATTCTTTAACTAAAATGCAATGCTTTCCATAGAATTTTGAAGACACAAAAAAAGTATCTTTGAACTATGTTTAGCATAAAAGAAATCGTCACCTGCACTATGGTCTTGTTTGCCGTAATCGATATTATTGGGAGTACACCTGTTATTATCGGATTACGCCAAAAAGTAGGGCATATTCAATCCGAAAAAGCATCTTTGGTTGCTGGGGTTATTATGATATGTTTTTTGTTTTTGGGCGAAAGCATTCTGAAGCTTATTGGCATAGACGTAAACTCCTTTGCCGTGGCAGGGGCGCTTATCATTTTCTTTTTGGCACTAGAAATGATTTTAGGTATTCAACTTTACAAAGACGAATCCTCTGAGGCGGCATCAATAGTACCTATAGCTTTTCCGCTTATAGCAGGAGCCGGAACACTTACTTCATTGCTTTCCCTACGCGCCGAATACGACGTGGCAAACATCATTGTTGCCGTCATCATAAACATCGGTATTGTCTACGCGGTGCTGAAGTCGTCTAAGCGTATTGAGAAAGTGTTAGGACAATCGGGGATTAATATTATTCGAAAAATATTTGGCGTAGTCCTAATGGCAATAGCCGTAAAACTATTTGCAGGAAATGTACAGCAACTTTTCGTCTATTAATCTAAACGGTAATAAAAAGACAACTCCCCCCTAAAATAAAGGAAAGTGTGTTTTAGGCAAGTTTAACATTGCTGGCGGCTTTTCCTCTGTTGCCATCAACAATATCAAAAGTAACATTATCCCCTTCGCTAATATTCAAGCCATCTAAGGCACTAATGTGTACAAAAACATCCTCACCAGATTCTGATGTTATAAATCCAAAACCTTTAGAGGCGTTAAAAAATTTTACTGACCCTTGCATAATAATAATATAATTTTGGCAAGATTACGACAATTAATTTGATAAATGCAATTTAATTATATTTTATTAAGTATTAAACCCTTTTATCTTATTGAGGTTTGGTTAAGAGTTGATTACATTTGCATAAATCCTCAAAATTTGATTTGCTTATCAAAACAACATGAAAACTCTTATTTATATTTTTTTAGTACTTGCCAGCGGACTACTTATTTTCAACATCTTTCATGTAGATTATGAAGCCCCATTAGAAGGCGATAGTTTTGCCGCCGTAGTGGGCATTGGCGCAAGTTTGTGTGCAGTTATCCTATTGGTTATTTTACAACTCGCCCTTAAAATCCAGCAAAAAATCAAGAATCAATCTTGAGCAAGTTGTACGAGTTCAACGCCTGCACGCTCCAAAAAGTCTAATCCCGAAGCATCTTTGTAAGCGGTGGCATACACCACACGCTTAATGCCCGCCTGATGAATAAGTTTACTGCATTCTTTACAGGGCGAAAGCGTAATATAAAGGGTAGCTCCAGCACACGATTGCGTAGATGATGCCACTTTCATTATCGCATTAGCCTCAGCATGAAGCACATACCATTTGGTGTAATGGCCTTCGTCCTCACATTCATTTTCAAAACCTGTGGGTGTGCCGTTATAACCGTCTGAAATAATCATGCGGTTTTTTACAATAAGTGCCCCAACTTTTTTGCGTTCACAGTGCGAAAGCTGCGCCCACTCCATTGCCATACGCATATAAGCAGTATCGTAACGAAATTGCTTTTTTTCGGATTTTGTCATAATGCTGAAATCGATGCCACAAGAATGGGCACTAAAATACCGATAATAATACTACTGCCAACCAAAAGCCTATCGCGCTTTGATACCCCAAAAAAGCCACTCAAAATACTGTTGAGCAGTAATACGATTAGCACGATAAGCAACTGCGCCAATTCAATACCAACGGTAAAATACAGCAGCGGTAATCCAACCGATTTTTGTGGGAAAACCATTGCAAAATAGCCTGAAAAGCCCAGCCCGTGGATGATGCCAAAAAAGGTGGTTAGCACAAGATAAGGTGCCGAGGTTTTTTGCGCCAATCGCTTGTTCCAGTATAGCGTATGGAGTGCCGCCAATAAAATGGTAAGTGGGATCAAAAACTCTACCCACGAAGAAGAAAAACGGATAACTCCTGCCGACCCAGCCCAAAGCGATAGCGTGTGACCCAAGGTAAATGCCGTTACGAGCAACAAAAGCGTACGCAGTTGCTTGTAGACAAAAGGTAAGGTTATTGCCACCAAAAAAAGCAAATGGTCGTATGCTTTTGGGTCTACGATGTGATCAAAACCTAAACGGAGGTAAAACAGAAAATCGTCCATACTTAACTAAATCCACGTTCATTTTTAATGGCTTCATACGCCTCTTGTATGCGTTGAAACTTCTTTTTGGCAGCCTGTTCTGCAGCCTGTCCCAAGTTACGAACTTTATCGGGATGATGCTTTTTTACCAATGCACGATATGCCTTTTTGATTTCCACATCAGTTGCCGATTTAGAAACCTCCAAAATGGTGTAGGCACTATCGGTCTGGGCAACAAACATGGCTTTGATGCTGTTGTAATCCGCTGCGCCAATACGCATATAGCCAGCAATTTCTTGAAGTTTGTCGAGCTCTGAGGGGGAAACCTTGCCGTCGGCTTTGGCAATGCGAAACAAAAAATCGAGCATTTGCAGCCGTGCTTCATAGCGGGTGCGTTGTACCAAAAACTGCCCAATTTCCATGGCTGAAATCCCCGATTTTTTAAACTCAGCATTGTAAATACGGAAGATTTCATTGGCTCTATCTCTACCAAAAAACTGGACAAACTGTGCCCGAACATAATCCAGTTCAGATTGTGTGGCCTTGCCGTCGGCTTTGATAACCATACTTGCCAACGCCAGCAAGCGCAGTTCAAACTCTTGCGCCGAAACTCGAGTGGTTTGGAAGCTGGTGCGGATTTGACCGCGGCTTCCTGCCTCTAAAATACTTCCCAAAAAAAAGCCCAACAAGGCTCCGGGAAAACGAAAAATTAAATAACCAACAAAGGCAAATATCCAACGCATGGCGCAAAAGTACAAAGGAATTCAGGGTTCTACTATTTTATGGCTGTATATATTATGTTACATTTACCCCATGCAAACACCCGAAGCAAGACGATTTGCCAAAACCTTGGCATTTGTACAAAAGCACCTCCCCGAAGCATCGCGTATTTTAGATTTAGGCACCCCTAATGATTTGGCAAATTTTATTGCCAATGCAGGGTACACCGTACAGAATACAAAGGGTGAAAATTTAGACACCGACTATCAAGACTTCCTCAATACCGATGCCGATTGCGTTACCGCATTTGAGATTTTTGAACATATGTTAGCGCCCTTTAACATCTTACATCAGCTCAAAACACCCAAACTTATCGCCTCTGTACCCCTAAAATTATGGTTTGCACCAGCCTATTGGAATACCAAAGATGATTGGGACAAACACTATCACGAGTTTGAACCTAAACAATTTGATTACCTCCTCGAAAGAAGTGGTTGGAACATCAAGGATTCCATGGTTTGGGCATCTCCTGATTATGGAAAAATAGGCATCCGCCCGCTATTGCGCTACATCACGCCGCGCTATTATATGGTGTATTGCGAACGCGCCTAAATTCCAACAGCTTGCTTATCTTTGTAATCTAAAACTTTTTGCTATGTATCCTGCTGAAATTGTCCAACCCATGCGCGATGAGCTTACTGCCGTAGGCTTTGCCCAATGTACCACCGCCGATAGCGTAAGCGCGGCATTAAACAAAGAGGGGACCACACTCGTTGTGGTAAACTCGGTTTGTGGTTGTGCTGCTGCCAATGCACGCCCCGGGGCGCGTATGTCTCTTGCCAACGACAAAACTCCCTCACAGCTCATTACTGTTTTTGCGGGCGTTGATCAAGAAGCTACTGCAGAAGCACGCGGTCAAATGGTGCCTTTTCCCCCATCATCTCCTTGCATTGCGCTTTTTAAAGACGGTGAATTGGTACATATGCTAGAGCGTCACCACATTGAGGGACGTCCAGCAGAACTCATTGCCGAAAACCTTAAAGAAGCTTATAACGCACACTGCTAATTGGCATCATGGCTAAGCTACTCTCTTACCCGCTTAGCGTGTTGTATTACCTCCTTTTTGGCGGCATCCTTGTACTGTTCGACGTACTGCAAAGGATTACGTATTTGTTTGGATATCAGGCGCATAAAATTTGTGTCGATGTGCTGAATTTTTTTCTCGTCCACGGACTATATGTGTTGGGCACTCGCGTGGTGTTTGATATGCCCTTTTCATTGGAAAAAAACCAATCCTATATTATTGTCGCCAACCATCAAAGTACCTACGACATTCCTCCACTGATTTGGTTTTTTAGAAAAGTACACCCAAAGTTTGTAGGGAAAAAAGAACTCGGGAAAGGTATCCCGAGTATATCCTTTAACCTGCGTAATGGAGGGTCGGTACTGATAGACAGAAAAAATCCAAAGCAGGCACTTGTAGCCATCAAAGCCTTTGGAGAACAACTTGCCGCAACCCACCGTAGTGCCATCATTTTTCCGGAAGGAACACGGAGTAAAAACCACGAGCCCCGTCCGTTTAAGTATGCCGGGCTTCTTATGCTTATGAAAGCCATGCCCGAAGCAAAGCTTGTTGGGGTTTCAATTAGTAACTCATGGAAGCTTACCAAATATGGTACGTTTCCACTAGGTCTGGGCACGAAGTTGATTTTAACCGCACACCCGCCAGTAGACATTCCAAAAGACAACAAAGAAGAAGTACTCAAAGCCTTGGAAGCAACCATTAGCAAGGGAATTCGAGCCTAATCTACACGACGGAAACGCACTATAAATCTTGTGGTTTTGTTGGGGACAGATTCAAATTCTACCGCACCCCCATAGGCTTCTGCAATCGATTTGACCATGCTTAACCCCAATCCCATACCACTTGTTTTGGTCGTAAATGTAGGTTCAAATATGCGCTCTTGGAGTGTTTCTGGAATCCCTGCACCGTTATCCTCCACCGAAAAATAAATCCATTTTTTGTCTGCAATAAGCTGAACGTTAATTTTAGGGACATCAACCGTTGTGCAGGCTTGAATGGCATTGGTTATAAGGTTGTTAACAATGCGTACCAACTGCGTAGCATCCAATTCGGCGTAGTAGTCGTCTGTTGCTTCAAAAACAATGGGGGTTTCTTTATACAGTTCTAGTGTGCGTTGTACCGTGGCGGTAACATTCAACCGTTGTGATTGCCCCGAAGGCATGGCAGCAAACTGCGAAAATGCCGTAGCTATTGCGCTCATGGTGTCTATTTGCTGAATAAGCGATTGGCTGAATTCATGCACTTCATCTGTCCATGCTGAAGTCCCTTTGGAAACCTGTTGCTCAAAATGCTGAATGCTTAGGCGCATAGGCGTAAGGGGATTTTTGATTTCATGTGCTACTTGTTTTGCCATTTCACGCCACGCCACCTCGCGTTGCGATTTGGCAAGCTTTACGGCACTTTCTTCCAACTCGTCCACCATACGGTTATAGGCATCAACCAACGCCGAAATTTCTTTACTTGCTCGGGTCAATTGAATTTTAGTATTCGTTTTGGCAAGTTTGGTTTCTTTGAGTTTTACACTAATCGTCTCCAAAGAACTGGTAATGTAGGAAGAAACAAAAAACGCCAATACAATGGCAATAATCAGCATAATTACATAGACCTGAACTAAGCGCAACAAAAAGGCATTTAACTCCAAAGAGCTGAGGGAATCATCATCAAAATACGGGACATTGACAATCGCCAAAGGACTTTTGTTTGCGTCAAAAATGTAGAAATACGAAGAGCGCATACGAACATCATCAAGGGTGCTTACGTCAATAAACCTATCGTTAGGATGGGCATTCAATTGCTGCAAAACGGCTTTGGATAGCTTGGCTTCGGGTTGGGATTCCATCAATTGAGACGATTGCAAAAGCAAGCCGTCGAGGCTATACACCCTAAAGTTAATGTTTAGTACATCGGCGGTTTGGGGAATTCGAGTTTTTAAGATTTCCGCTACATTTTGAGGGTTTACTGCTGGGATAGCTTCGGCAAGTATATAGTCGATGCGTTTTTTGAGTTGGTTTTCTTTACGTGCCAAGCGTTGTTCGTGGTAGGTATTGGATTGTTCGCTATACTGGAAAATGGTAACGCCGGCAATAAGCAACGATGCCATGACCACCACAAAAATGAGAGCTATAAAAATACGTGCGCGAAGCGATAAAAACCGCATAAGCTATTGTTTTGGGGTTCGATATTTTTTGTACACCCGAATGCCAAGCATAAGCAATACTGCCAAGCCTACCAAGCCAACAAGTCCAAAAATCCAATGCACACTGTTTTTCAAGATTGCAAGGAAAACCACCGCAAACAAAATCAGCGTAGCCCCTTCGTTCCACACCCGAAAAAATGTGGTGCCATACTTGTGGTTGCCTAGTAAAAATTGTTTGTAAAACTGCCGCGTTTTAAAGTGGTAAAGCAGTAATAAACCTACAAAAACGAGCTTCACCCACATCCAAGGTTGTACCAGCCAAAAAGGCATAAGCACCAACAGCCAAACGGCAAAAACCGTTGCCAGTATGCCCGAGGGCACCGTGATAATAACCCACAAACGGCGCATCATAAGTTGCAGTTGTGGCAACAAAATATCAGCTTCGTTTTTGGGTCGTGCCGCAGCCTCTACTTGATATACCATAAGCCGAGGAATGTAAAACAACCCCGCAAAATAGGTAATTACAAAAATGAGATGTAAGGCTTTTATGTAGTTATAGGCTTCCACGTGTTCTCTATCGACCTAAAGGTACGCTTTTTTGAAAACTATGAGGCTGTTGCCCATTCGTCTATCCAACGGCTGAGCACATTTACCCAATCGTCACGGTCGTTGATGCACGGCACCACGTGCATTTCATCGCCCCCCTTTTCTTCAAAATCTTCTTTGGCTTCCATCCCAATTTCTTCCAGGGTTTCCAAACAATCCGAAATAAATGCCGGGGTAACTACCGCCATGTGTTTGGTGCCGTTTTTGGCAAATTCCTCCACAGTTTTGTCCGTGTAGGGACGTAGCCATTTGTCGCCTGCCAACCTAGACTGAAACGATGTTGAATAGGTTCCCGGGCGTAATTCCAAATATTCGGCAACTTGGCGGGTAGTTTCATAACATTGGTGGCGATAGCAGTACGCGTGTGCCTCCGATTGGGTTTGACAACACTGCCCGTCAATCTTACAATGCGATTTGGTAACATCCGATTTGCGAATATGTCGTTCTGGAACACCGTGATACGAAAACAACAAGTGCTCCCACGGTTTGTCTTGCAAATATTTTTGAATGGAATGCGACAACACGCGAATATAATCAGCGTGGTGGTAGAATGCTGGGAGGTGTGTGAATTTCATTTTTGGATACTGCGCTGCCCGAATTTCCTCTGCCAACACCAAAATGGTTTCGGTGGTTGCCATGGCATGCTGCGGATATAAGGGAATCAACAACACCTCATCAACCCCTTTTTGATGCAATTCCTCAAGCCCAGAGGCAATAGAAGGTTGGCCATAGCGCATCGCCAAACCAATAGGCACAGAGGTTTTGGCAGCGACTTTTTCTTGTAGTCGTTCAGAGAGTACAATAAGCGGAGAGCCCTCGTCCCACCATATTTTTTTGTAGGCTTTTGCCGAACGTTTTGGACGGGTTTTTAAAATAATCCCCTTCACCAAAAACGAACGAAACCACTTGGGTACGTCAATCACGCGTTCGTCCATTAAAAACTCTTCCAAATAGGGCTTAACGTCCTTGGGTGTAGGACTTTTTGGCGAACCCAAATTCACCAGAAGTACTCCTTTCATAGCATCAATTTTTCGTTACGAAGATACAGACAATAGGTATTTTTTTGGGGTTGTGCCAAACTTCTTTTTAAACGCCTCAATAAAGTGACTGGAATTGCTGTAGCCAAGCTGCAAAGCAACCTCGTTTACGTTGTGTGATCCTGAGCCTAAAAGTTGTCTGGCGTAATCCATTTTATAATCCAACACAAACTGATAAACCGTACTGCCGTAAAGTTGCTTAAAGCCCTCTTTAAGTTTTTTTAGGCTCAGTCCAATTTCATCTGAAAGTTCCTGTAAGCTAGGGGGTTGTGTCATGCGTTCTAACATAATTTGCTTTGCATTGCGAATCTTACGCACATTTTCTTCATCTACCAAAAACGGACACTCGGCAATATCGGTTGCTTCTGTGGGATTAAAATACAAACTGAGCAATTCATATACCTTCCCCTTTAGATATAATCGACTCATCAGCGCATTGGGGTGATGCTGCAAAATTTGGCTCAACACCACCGCCATGGCAGGCGTAATGTTGTGATCTTTGTAGTACTTTTTATTGATGTTTTCCTCCGACAAAAAAGTTATCTGATCCGCTTCTTCCGAAAATAAACTGTGGAATTTTTTAATAGAAATCAGCACCGTTACCAATTGTGAATTTGGGGCAATGTCTAGTTCCATGGGCAAATCACGTTGGGGATTGTAGAGCAGCAATACATGCTCATCTATCAAAGGAAGGTTGTAGGTGCGTTGGTTAAAATGAAACGTGGCACTCCCGCGAAAACAAAAGTGAAACTGAATCAAACTCGCATCGACAAAGCGTGTAATTGATTGCGATATATCGGTGGTGTTTTCATAAGTCAATACAAAAAAACCCTCCTCAATTTGTTGATCAATTTGGGGACGTAAAGCGTTATTTTCTTTGAACATAGCAAAAAGGCAAAATAGATATACAACACAAAAATACAAAGAATTTAAGGAGTATTTGCGTGTATTTGCAAAACCCCCATAGCGTTAGAAAAAGTACTTTTAGCGGTATTTTTTGTGTGGTGTGTGCGTTATTTTTGCTACGCAACAAAAAACCAAATATGCCGGCAACGGATATTTTCTATTGTGTAGGCGTAAGCTATAAAAAAGCAGACGCTGCACTTCGAGGCAAATTTAGCTTAACCACTAAGGCAATTCCTTTTTTGCTCAACGATGCACGTGAAAAAGGAATCACTTCATTGGTCGTGAGTTCTACCTGTAACCGCACTGAACTCTACGCTCAAGTTGAAGATATCGAGGTACTTAAAAACCTATTATTTTCACATTCAGAAGGCACAAAAGAAGATTTTGAAAAGGTTGGTTTTACGCACCATGGGCAGCGTGCCATTGCACATCTTTTCCGTGTAGGAACAGGTTTAGACAGCCAGATTTTAGGCGATTTTGAAATCATTGCCCAGCTCAAACAAAGTTTTAAGCGTTCCAAAAAACATCAAATGTTAAGTCCTTATATGGAACGTATGTTTAATGCGGTGCTCCAGGCAAGCAAACGCATCAAAACTGAAACAGAACTCTCCTCTGGAGCCACTTCGGTTTCCTATGTTTCGGTGCGCTATATGTTGGATAGTATCCCAGATTTAGATGACAAAAACATCTTGCTTTTTGGGGTCGGGAAAATTGGACGCAACACTTGTGAAAACTTGGTGAAGCATACCAAAAACAGTCATATTACCCTGATCAACCGAACGCGCGAACGCGCCGAGGAATTGGGAGGCAAATTCCATATTAACGTCAAAGACTATGCGGATTTGCCTGTTGAAATTCGAAAAGCCGATGTGCTTGTTGTGGCTACAGGAGCCGAAAAGCCCACCATTGCCAAGTCGTTAATTCATACCGACAAGCCCTTGTTGATTTTGGATTTGTCCATGCCTAAAAACGTACACGCAAACGTAAAAGACCTCCCCAACGTTACACTACTCCATCTGGACGAGCTTTCTAAAATGTCGGACGAAACCCTGAAAGCACGAAAAAAGCACGTGCCACACGCCGAGCAAATTATTGCGGAAACACGTGCCGAATTTGAAGCGTGGATCGAAACTCGAAAGTTTACCCCTGCGTTAGTTGCCGTAAAAAAATTAATGGAAGACATTCAGCAGCAAGAACTGGCAGCGCAGCGCAAAAAAAATCCTGCCCTAGACACCAAACAAGCCACGGTGGTTTCGGAACGCCTCATTCAAAAACTTACCAACCGCATGGCAAATCAATTGCGCGAAAGCAACAACACGCTAGAAAGCGCAAAAGCCTTAGAGACTCTTTTTAATGTAAGCGCTGATGAGTAGGCTCGTCCGTATTGGAACACGCGGCAGTGCCCTTGCGCTTTGGCAAGCGCGTTGGGTGCAGACATTGCTAGCTTCTGTTGGGCTAAAAAGTGAACTCGTCCCCATAGCATCAAGTGGTGACCAGCAATTACAAAAACCGCTTTACGAACTAGGCATTCAAGGGATTTTTACTAAAGAATTAGACGTTGCCCTTCTAGCAGAGGACATTGACATTGCCGTGCACAGCATGAAAGACGTCCCCACACAACTCCCCGAGGGTATTGTTACTGCATTTGTACCCAAGCGAGGGCAATACCAAGATGTATTTATCCCAAACAAAGAAGATTGGAAAGCCGAAAACAGCAGCATTGCCACAAGCAGTTTACGCCGAGCTGCTCAATGGCGGTATGCGTTTCCTACCCACAACATTGTTGACATTAGAGGGAATGTCCCCACGCGACTTAAAAAGTTACGAGAGTCCTCGAATCACGGAACCATAATGGCACTGGCTGGGCTTACCCGATTAGAGATGCTTCCTGAAAATAGCGTAGTACTAGACTGGATGATTCCGGCGCCGGCACAAGGAGCTGTTTTGGTTACCGGATTGGAAAAAAATCAAAAATTGCTCGCTTCGCTAAAGCCGTTAAATCACAACGAAACTGCTCGCTGTGTTGAAGAAGAACGAATGTTTTTACGCACCCTTGAGGGCGGATGCACGGCACCCATAGGCGCACACGCGCAAATGGCAGCAAACAAGTTGCACTTTAGGGGGTGTATCACCCAAAAAGAGGGTGCAAAGCAATTGCTTTTTGATCAGGTATTTTCCAAAGATACCCCTGACATTGGTAAAAAGGCAGCCGAATCCTTGCTTGAACAAGGCGCAAAAGAATTGTTAGATGCATAAAGCTGTCATTGTATCGACCAAACTATTGCCTGTTGCGCTGCGCGATCGCATCGTACAAAACGGGTTTGGGTATGTAGAATACAACGCCATTCGCATTACTCCCGTGGCATTTGAAATGCCAAACCCTACCGATTATGTGATTTTTAGCAGTCAAAATGCTACGAAAATCGTGCTTGAAAATCCACATACGCTGGAACAAAGCAAGCTACTTTGCGTGGGAAAACAATCCGAAAAGATGCTCATAGAAAAAGGGATAAAACCACTAAAAACAGGACAAAACATGGCAGAATTGGTTAGTTTTATAGAAAAATTGCCCGAAAATGCTTCGTTTTTACATTTTTGTGGAAACCGCAGATTGCCGCTTTTGGCTACTAAAATGAGTGCTTGGCAACGCAACTTTTCCGAAGTGGTAGTATACCAAACCGAATTAAACCCCAAACAGCTGGGCAGTACAGCCGATGCCCTGCTTTTTTTCAGTCCCAGTGGAGTAGAAAGTCACGAAAAAAGCAACAGTATTCACGATAGTGTTTGCTTTTGCATTGGCAACACTACGGCAAGTGTATTTACTCAAAACCCCAAAGAAGTTCATGTAGCGGAAAAACCCGATGCAGCCCTCTTGGTGGCAAAAGCCATTCAGTATCTAAAAACAAAACAGCATGCTTAAAAACGATTTATTTCTTCGTGCACTAAACGGTGAAAACCTCTCCAGACCTCCTGTGTGGATGATGCGTCAAGCGGGGCGCTACTTGCCTGATTTTATGAAGCTAAAGGAAAAATACGATTTCTTTACACGCTGCCAAACCCCCGAATTGGCTGCTGAAATCACTGTGATGCCCATAGACCAAATTGGTACCGATGCCGCTATTTTATTCTCTGATATTTTGGTGGTGCCGCAAGCCATGGATATTGCCGTGGAAATGAAAAATGGCGTTGGCCCTTGGCTCCCAAACCCTATTCGTACCGCTGAGGACGTTGCCAAAGTTATCGTGCCTGATGTTGAAGACCGCTTGCAGTACGTGATGGAAGCCATAAAACAAACCAAAGTTATGCTCGATAATCGGGTACCGTTGATTGGATTTGCCGGCTCGCCATGGACAATTTTGTGTTATGCCGTTCAAGGACAGGGGTCTAAAAGTTTTGATTTGGCTAAAGGATTTTGCTTTTCGCAACCCGAAGCTGCACACCAACTGCTCCAAAAAATTACAGATACTACCATTGCCTACCTCAAAGCCAAAGTGCGCGCAGGAGTAGATGCTGTGCAACTTTTCGATTCGTGGGGCGGGATGCTAGGCGAAGAAGATTATCAAACCTTTTCGTGGAAGTATATGCAACAAATTATCGATGCGTTGAAAGACGAAACCAAAGTCATAGCCTTTGCCAAAGGCTGTTGGTTTGCACTACCCACTATGGCACGTTCGGGAGTTCATGCGCTTGGAATTGATTGGACATGTTCGGCGCGAAACGCCCGCTACCTCACGGGTGGACAGCTGACGTTGCAAGGCAATTTTGACCCTTCTAGACTGCTTTCGCCCATTCCCGAAATTGAAAAAATGGCAAAGCAAATGGTGGATGCGTTTGGCACGCAACACTATATCGCTAACCTTGGACACGGCATCTTGCCCAACATCCCCGTTGACCACGCCAAAGCCTTTGTAAACGCCATAAAAGCGTATTAATACTAAATCTTACCTCCATGAAAACACCATTTTCAGCCTATATCAAAACCCTACAAGACAAGATTACGCAAGCCCTAGAAAAAGAGGACGGTTTGGTAAATTTCCACGAAGATATCTGGCAACGCTCCGGCGGTGGCGGCGGAAGAACCCGCGTGATTGAAAACGGGAATGTTTTTGAAAAAGGAGGGGTCAATATCTCTGAGGTATTTGGCAAACTCCCCGAATCCATGCAAAAGCAACTTGAGGTTCATCATGCCGATTTTTTTGCCTGTGGCATTAGTCTGGTTATCCACCCCAAAAGCCCTATGGTACCCACAGTGCACGCCAACTTCCGCTATTTTGAATTGTATGACGACAACAAAAATGTGGTAGATCAGTGGTTTGGCGGAGGCTTAGACCTTACGCCCTATTATTTGTTTGAGGAAGATGCGGTGCATTTTCACAGCGTTTGCAAAAGGGTTTGTGATAATCACGATGCTGATTTTTATACAGACTACAAACAAAAATGCGATGCCTATTTTTGGAACCATCACAGAGAGGAAGCGCGTGGTATTGGGGGGTTGTTTTTTGATTATTGTCGCCCTAACAACACACACGACCTAAACGCATGGTATGCTTTTGTGACTAAAATGGGGGATCATTTTCTGGAAGCCTATCTGCCTATTGTCCAAAAGCGAAAAGCCTTATCTTACACCCCACAACAGCGTGATTGGCAGGAGCTTAGACGAGGGCGTTATGTAGAATTTAATTTGGTTCACGACAAAGGGACCCTGTTTGGGCTAAAAACCAAAGGGCGCATTGAAAGTATTTTGATGAGTTTGCCGCCAACCGTACAATGGGCGTATGACAAACAGCCCGAAGACGGTTCTGACGAGGCAAAACTAGTAACCGTATTGAAAACTCCTAAAAACTGGGTGTAAATGGAATATCCACTACATAGAAACAGACGACTGCGCACAAGTGCCGCCATGCGCGATTTGGTTCGCGAAACCCAACTCTCCGCCCATGATTTTATCGTGCCCCTTTTTATTGTTGAGGGTGCTGAAACAAAAACTGAAATACCCTCGATGCCGGACTATTTTCGGTTTAGCTTAGACCTGGCGGTTGCGGAAGCCAAACGCCTTTACGATTTGGGTGTGCGTGGGGTATTGCTTTTTGTGAAAGTTGCCGATGCTGAAAAAGACAACACGGGTGCGGCTGCGCTAAACCCAAACGGACTGATGCAGCGCAGCATTCGTGCGCTAAAAGCTGCTGTGCCCGAGTTGGTGGTGTGCACCGACGTTGCCCTTGATCCCTATTCAAGTTATGGGCATGATGGCATTGTAGAACATGGGCAAATTGTAAATGATGCTACCGTAGCCATTTTGGCAAAAATGGCGGTAAGCCACGCCGAAAGCGGTGCCGATATTGTTGCGCCTAGCGATATGATGGACGGGCGTATTTTTGCCATTCGAGAAGCCCTTGAAAATGCGGGTTATGTCAATACCGCCATTATGAGTTACAGCGCCAAATATGCCTCAGCGCACTATGGACCGTTCCGTGATGCCTTAGACTCTGCACCCGGATTTGGCGACAAAAAAACCTATCAAATGGATGTGGCAAACCGCAAAGAGGCGGTGGTGGAAACCCTTAGGGATATTGAAGAAGGTGCCGATATTGTGATGGTAAAACCCGGTATGCCCTACTTGGATATTGTCCGTGATTTGGCAAATCAAATACACACCCCCATTGCGGTGTATCAGGTTAGTGGGGAATACGCCATGCTTAAAGCCGCTGCCGAAAAAGGCTGGCTTGACCACGATGCCGTTATGATGGAGCAACTTATGGCATTTAAGCGTGCCGGCGCGTCTATTATTGTAAGCTATCATGCCGAGCGTGCTATTCAACTGCTGCGGTAATTAAATTATTCGTAATTTGCTTGGAAATTATACCATGAAAAAGGTCGTTTCCTTTCTAAAAGGGGTTTTCATCCTCCTTGCCTTATTTGTTGCCGGGCTTTATGTTTCGGGATATGGGTACTTGTTTGAGTTGGGGTTAAAGGTTGTCGAAATCGGGAGAACTACTGCCGGCTTGGAAGATTACATCCATTTTGATGTGCGTGAAATCCCTAAAAGCGATATCCCACAACCGTGGGCAGTACACAAAAATTACAATACCGTCCCTGCCACAGAAGCCCTAAATGCGTTGCACCAAGAACATGGAACCGTTGCTTTTATGATTATAAAAAACGATTCCATTTGGCACGAGCAGTATTTTGATGGCTTTGGGAAAAGCAGCAAAACGAACTCCTTTTCGATGGTGAAAACCATTGTGGCTGCCGCGTTAGCAAAAGCTATTGAAGAAGGGCATGTGGAAAGCTTTGACCAAAAAGCCAAAGATTTTCTGCCTTGGCTTACAGGACCTTATGCCGATGCGATGACCGTTGGGAACTTAGCCACCATGTCTTCGGGTTTGGAGTGGAATGAGAATTACGACAACTTACTCACCATTACCCCACGCACCTATATTACAGATGATATTACAGCAGTAATGCAAACCATTCCGATTGTAGATGAGCCTGGGAAAAAGTTCATTTACCAAAGTGGAAGCACGCAGTTGCTGTCTTTGGCGCTTACGGCTGCTACAGGCGAAACCATTTCAGATTTGGTAAGGCGGTATTTTTGGAATCCACTAGGGGCACAGGCCGATGCAAATTGGCGTTTGGACTCTGCCGAAAAAGGGGTAGAAAAATCGTATTGCTGTTTTAATTCAAACGCAAGGGATTTTGCGCGTTTTGCTGCCTTGTTTAAAAACGGAGGTGTTTGGAACGGCGAACAACTTATTGACCCCAATTATGTAGAAAAATCCATTACTCCCCAATATGAAAACGGCGAAGACTACGGCTACGGATGGTGGTTGGGCACCCATATAGGCAAACGCTACTACAGTATGCGCGGTCACAACGGGCAATATGTAATCGTATTCCCCGAAGACGATGTTATTGTGGTGCGTTTGGGTCACCGACAGCTCCCCGACTTGCCAGGCGTGAGACATTCTGCCGATTATTTGGGGTTTATGGAAGAAGCCTTTGCCATGCTGCATTATGAAAACAACGACCTACGCCCTTGAAAACATCTTGTTTTTAGATATTGAAACGGTTCCAGAAGCTATTGATTTTAATCAATTGGATGCGGAAACCCAAGAACTGTATGCTGCCAAAACCGCCTATAAGCGGAAAGAAGAGGACCTTAGTGCTGAAGATTATTATCCTCGTGCGGGGATTTGGGCAGAGTTTGGCAAAATTGTGTGTATTTCCGTTGGGTTTGTTACCACCACAACCGACGGTAGGCAATTTAGAGTACGTAGCTTTTCGGGGGAAGAAGCGGAACTTCTTACAGCGTTTCGAGAACTTTTAAACACGCATTTTTCAACACCCCAACACCGACTTTGTGCGCATAACGGCAAGGAGTTTGACTTTCCCTATATCGCACGGCGTATGCTAAAGCATCAATTGGAATTGCCCTATGTGTTGCAACTCATGGGAAAAAAGCCGTGGGAAGTGCCGCATCTGGACACTTTGGAGCTTTGGAAATTTGGAGATTTTAAGCATTATACCTCGCTCATGCTTTTGGCGCATTTTTTTGGCATCCCTTCGCCCAAAGACGACATGGACGGCTCCGACGTGGCACGGGTGTATTATAAAGAAAATGACCTAGCGCGCATTGTGCGGTACTGCGAAAAAGATGTGGTTACCCTAGCACGAGTGTTTTTAAAACTCACCGTTCAACCACAGCTGAAGGAAAGCGAAATCGTTTATGTATCCTAGCGTTGCTAACCGCCACGAATTCTGTATTTTTGTTGGAAACAATAATTATGGACGTTATCATTTCTTTACATTCACGCCTCGCTTATGTGGTACTTATTACCTTAGTGTTGGCGGTTTTAAACGCATTTTGGGGCGTGGGAGGCAATCGCAATTTTGGTAACCGCGATCTTCGCCTTTCGCTTTTTGGACTTATTTTTTCGCACATTCAACTGCTGTTGGGTCTTGTGGTATATTTTGTATCACCCTACTTTTCGGCATGGGAAAACGGTATGGGCGCTGTGATGAAAGATGCCACGCTTCGCCTGTATTTGGTAGAGCACCCCACCACAAACATCTTAGCGATAGTGCTAATTACTATGGGATGGTCACTGCATAAAAAAGCAGCCAACGACCGCAAAAAGTTTTTTAGAATTGCCGTTTTTTATGGATTAGGTACCCTTTTATTGCTCAGCCGAATTCCTTGGGCACAATGGCCCTAAAGAAAGAAAGCACCCTAAAAAAGGCGCTTTCTTATAACCAACCATATTAAACTATGAAAAACTAATAAGCAATTTTTTGCTTCACGTTTACACCTGCAAGGTAAGGCGCCTTTGTGCACCTAGTTGTGAAACATATGTTAAAGTATTTTCTAAAAAAACAAATCTAACAATGGCTGATTTTTCAAAGATTGCCGTGCTTGGGAGTGGTAGTTGGGCAACCGCTTTGGTAAAAATATTGTGTGAAAACAATGCCATTGTGGGCTGGTATATGCACAATGAAGCCATCTACGAGCACTTACTTAAAGAGGGGCACAATCCAAACTACTTGAGTGGTGTTGCGTTTAACACACAACAATTAGATATTTATACAAATCTAGATGAGGTAGTTTCTGAATACGATGTACTCATCGTTGCTATTCCCTCTTTTTATTTGGATAGCGTATTAGCATCGCTGACCGAATCTTTGGAAAACAAAATTGTTTTTTCAGCGGTTAAAGGGATTGTCCCAGAGCAAAAAATGTTAGTGGGAGCGTATTTGACTGCAAAATTTAATGTGCCAGAAGCACATTTGGGAGTGATAACAGGGCCCTGTCATGCCGAGGAGGTTGCGCTTGAACGCCTTTCATATCTCACAGTAGCCAGCGTAAATATGGATTTGGCAAAAGAAATGAAAGCCAAATTAGATTGCGCCTATATTCGCACTGCCATTTCTGATGATGTGGTAGGTACTGAATATGCAGCCACACTAAAAAACGTATATGCCATTGCCGTTGGCATGGCACACGGATTGGGCTATGGCGATAATTTTATTAGCGTACTTATTAGTAGTGCCATGCGCGAAATGAAACGGTTTACAAAACACGTAAACAAGAGAAAAAGGAACATTAACAAGTCCGCTTATTTGGGCGACTTGTTGGTAACAGCGTATTCTGTTTTTAGTCGCAATCGCATGTTGGGAAATATGATTGGCAAAGGCTACACAGTAAAATCAGCCCTTATGGAAATGACCATGATTGCTGAGGGGTATCATGGCACCAAAACTGCCTATGACCTTGTGAGTGATTCAGGAAAAAAATTCCCTATTTTAAAATGTGTATATCAAGTACTCTACGAAAAAGCGGCTGCTAAACGAAAAATGGAAGCCTTGAGTAAAGAGCTTAACTAACGGAGGTAAATTGTTTTAAGAAACGTACATCGTTTTCATAAAACATCCGAATATCTTCGATTTGATAGAGTAGCATTGCCATGCGCTCTAGACCCATTCCAAATGCAAATCCAGAATATTCCTCAGCGTCTATACCGCAGTTGCGCAACACGTTTGGATCTACCATACCGCATCCCATAATCTCCAACCATCCGGTTCCTTTGGTAATGCGATAATCCGCTTCGGTTTCTAATCCCCAATAAATATCTACCTCGGCACTAGGCTCCGTAAACGGAAAATAAGAGGGTCGCAAACGAATTTCTGCTGTGCCAAAAATGGCTTTGGTAAAATACAGCAGCGTTTGTTTCAGGTCAGCAAACGATACATTTTTGTCGATATAAAGTCCCTCTATTTGATGAAAAACACAATGCGAGCGCGCCGAAATGGCTTCGTTTCTAAACACACGCCCTGGCGATAAAATTCGAATGGGCGGTTGGTTGCTTTCCATGTGGCGTACTTGCACCGATGAGGTGTGTGTGCGCAACACAACATCCGGGTCTGTTTGTACGAAAAAAGTGTCCTGCATATCTCTAGCAGGATGGTGTTCGGGCAGATTAAGTGCCGTAAAGTTGTGCCAGTCGTCCTCTACTTCTGGACCCGACGAAAGCCCATAGCCAATGCGGCCAAACACATCTATCACCTTGTCACGAACAATACTTATGGGGTGGCTTGCTCCCAAAGGCATCGGCTGCCCGGGACGCGTAACATCTTCAATAGCACGCTTGGCATTCCCTTGACTTCCCAAAGTCGCTTGCAATTCATTAACCTTATTTTGGGCGTCGGTTTTAAGTTGATTTAGGAGTTGTCCGTATTCCTTTTTTTGTTCGTTGGGAACATTTCTAAAATCGGCAAAGAGTTTTGTAATATGCCCTTTTTTACCCAAATACGCTATGCGGAACTGTTCCACCGCCTCGGCAGTAGTTGCCGAAAACGCCGCTACATCGCTGATATGTGCTTTGATGCTATCTATCATAAGGGCAAAAATACACATTCCACTCGTAGTAACGTCAACCGCAACAAATCTATGCGTACATTTGTGCTATGCCGCTTAATTTTATCGACATTGCTGTGGTGTGTTTGCTTTTCTACGGACTTATTCGTGGAGCATTCCGAGGGTTTTTTGTCGAAATAGCCTCACTACTGGCTTTGGTATTGGGTATTTTTGGTGCGCTACACTTTTCTAGTTTTACGGCAAGTCTTTTGTCAAATTACCTCGATTGGGAATACCTCCCATTGTTGGCGTTTGCACTCACTTTTGTGGGGATTATCATTGGCGTTTCATGGGTTGGAAAATTACTTACCAAACTGGCAAAAGTCATTTTGTTAGGGTTTCTAAACCGCTTGTTGGGTGCGCTTTTTGGGATGTGTAAATGGCTGGTTATTTGTGGAGTATTGATTTGGATTTTGGGTCAAATCAACACTTTTTTTCCGTTTCTCCCCGAAGAACTTATCAAAGAATCGTTGTTTTTTGAAAAGTTGCAAGGCCTCGGGGCATATCTGTTTGAACAAATCAATACCGAAAAAAACCTACTAGATGAGGTGCCTCCTATTCTGCAGGAAAGCTAATCTGTTGAATACTGCTTTGAGGCATCCAACCCACCGCGCCGTTTGTCAATCGGACTTTCACCCAATCTTCCACAAATTCCTGAACAAAAACTTTGGTGCCCTCATGAAGCGAAAGCAATACTTCGGAACGTAAATTGGGCTCGGCTCTAAACGATTCTTCTTGTGCAAAAACTATTGCTGGGCGTGTGCGCTGTAACGTATTTTTTTGCTGAAGCGCAAACAACAATGCCAACACTGCGCATAGTATCGACAATACAAGCCCACTAAAAAAGAGGCGTTTACTTGCGCTGTAGGCTGTTTTTAGGTAAAAGAAAAAAAACAGTGCTGCCAGCCAAGAACCTACTACTACAACCATACTCCATCCACGAACAGAGGTCAAAAACAATAGCTTGTCGGTTGCCTTTTTTATATCACTTTCAGGCAAGGGCGAGAACCTATCAAGTGTCATGTTTTGGGCAAATTTCAAGTTGTTGAGTACTTGCGCATTGTCGGGGTCAAGCAACAGGGCTTTTTCGTAATTCAAAATACTGGGCGCCACCGCATTGCGCTTGTAGTGCGCATTTGCCAAATTAAAATACAATTCCGCTGAATGTAACCCTTGCGATGCAATAGAGTCATAATACGAAATCGCACGACTGTAATCCCCTTGATTGTAGGCGCTATTTCCCTCTCGGAACAAATCCTCGGGCGACTGCCCAAAGCCTATAAAGAACCCCAAAAGTGCAATAAGTGAAATCCGTTTCATAGCTATAATTGTTTATCCATTTGGGTTATGGCTGCTACAGCGGTAGCATAATCTTGCTCCATGCTGCTTCTTGAGCTTGGTGTGTAGCGGGCAAACTCACAATTCGTCAATACACGAATGAACAAGGCTACCGTTTGCGCATCTACGCCTTTTTCAGTGAGCAATGCTTCCATTTTTTCTTTACTGAAGTCCGAGGTTTGTATGTGCAAACGGGCTTTCACATAGTTGTGCAAGGCTGCTTCGAGAGCAACATAAAAATCTGCCGAATCTGCCATGCTGCGTTTTGCCTTACCCAAATATTTTTTGACCAATCGTGCATTGTGGCGTTGTGCCACTAGTGTCGCATCGGGTTTGCGCTTGCGTAGCATTGCATACAGCACTACCAAGACTATCGGAAACAACAATAAAACATAAAACCACTTGCTTCCCAAAAAGGGTTGTTGAGCTATGGACATAAAGGTGGTGCGTTGCGCAATAAATTGAAATGCATTTGAGGGATTTGGCACATCGGTAGTGGCGTTATTTGGCGTGTTTGATACCGTACCACGAGCCTTTGGTCCTTCAATAACATCAATGATAATTTCTTCCGAATTTAGGGTTTTATACGCTTTTGCTTTCGGATCAAAATAGGAAAATGCCACTGAGGGGATAGGATATTTCCCTTGATACTGCGGGACTAGCGTGTAGGTGTTTTTAATGGAGCCTCCCATCCCCGAAAGGATTGTGTTTACCTGCTCTTCATATTCGGGGTCGTACCTTTCCAAAGCACTTGGTGTGACAAGTTCGGGCAAGGAAAAAAGTTTTAAATTTCCTTTTCCTTTTACCGCCACAGTAGCTTGTAAGGACTCAGAAGCATTCAAGGTGTTTTTTGAGGTTTTTACTTCCAACTCAAATGCTCCTACCGCCCCGTTAAAATTGGTGGGTTTTCCTTCTTCTGGAAAAGGCAATACTGTAAGGGTGCGTTTCCCAGCAGTGATGGTGCGTGATACTTGGGTGTAAATCTGGTTGCCAAAAAAGTCACGGCGGTTGGTGGGAACGTCTAGTTGCACATCTAGCGTAAGCGGTGCAATAGGTAATTTTCCAGCACGTTGGGGGTATAATACCGTTTGTTGCCACGCCACAAAATTATACTGCTTGCCTTTGTACATTTCACGGTCAATGGTGCGACGCGAGGGAATATCCTGCGACCAAAAGTCTTTGTACTCCGGCATATCTATGGGGCTAACATCTGAGGGACGCACATTCCCGCCAAAATAGAGCTTGTACACCACCGTTACCGGTTCGTTGATATACACCTTGCTTTTTGATAACTCGGCTACCAAATGCAAATTCTGTGAAGCAATATAATTTGGGTCGTTGGGGTTTTTGGGCAGTTCCACAGCATCTTTGACCTGAATGTTTACCGGGCTGGTTTTATAGACATCGCCGTCAATTTCTATAGCCGCCTGACCAATAACCACAACGCCTTTTTTAAGGGGTGTGAGCAGATAGGTATAGCTTTTGGAAAACGAACGTTGCCCGTTAATAAACATATTACTCACCGATTGGCTAGGTCCGGCTACCACCCGAAAGCCTTCGAAAGAGGGCGGACGAAAGTTGTCGCCGTCTTTGTTCATAGTAAACTCCACACGAAGGCGCTCGTTGATGCCCAGTTCGTTTTTACTTACCGTAGCTTCAAACGTAACCTGTGCCATAAGCCCTGGCGAAACCGCCAGGACACACAATACACACAATGCCCATGTTTTGTTCATTACCAGTCTTTTTTACTTTTTGAGCCCGCAGGTTTTACCTTTTTGGCGTTCACTTTATCTTGTACCTTTTTCTCTTCGTTATTCATGGCTTCTAACAAGTTTTGCACTTGCTGAGGTGATAGCTGTGTGGGCTGTCCTTGGGGTTGCTGTTGTTCTTTTTCTTTATTCCCCTGTTGGTCTTGATTTTTTTCGTCAGATTCTTTTTGGTCGCTTTTGTTTTCACCATCATCAGCATCACTTTCTTGGTCTTTGTCTTTGTCCCCTTTTTGGTCTTGGTCTTTGTCGCCCTCCTTATCTTGATTTTGATCGTTTTGCTGGTCCTGATTGTCCTGCTGGTCTTGGTTGTCCTGTTGGTCGTCGTTTTGGTCTTGATTTTGATTATCGTCTTCCAACATTTTTTTAGCTAATGCGTAATTGTAACGTGTTTCGTCATCGTTGGGATTGTTGCGCAGCGCATTTTTATATGCCTCCACAGCCCCTTTGTAATCTTTTGCTTGCATCAACGCATTCCCAATATTGTGAAAGGTGCGGTGCTTGTTTGGGCGTTCAGTGGTGGTTTTTGTTACATCGGCATAGGCGCGAAGTGCCTCCTCCACATAATTATCTTGTTGCAACGTAGCCCCCATATTGTACTGGGCAATGTCCTTTTTCTCGCCAGTAGCCAAGGCACGACGGTAGTTTTTTTCTGCCTCAGTGCTATTCGAAGCATCAAAGGCTTCGTTCCCATCATAGATAAAATTATCTGCCTGTTGAATCCGCGCGGCATCTTGCGCAGCCACAGCCAGCGGCAACCAAAAAACAAGACATACAAACTTACGCATCATGGAATAGGTTTAGTTTTTTTATCCATTGGGTTCTTCTGTAAAATAAAAACAAATCCAGGACAATTAAAAATAAGCCAATCCCCAAAAACCATTGGAATTGGTCTTTAAATTTAACAAATTGTTTGGCTTCAAACTCTTGTTTGTCCATGGCTTTTAGGCGGTCAATGATTGCCGTTACCACCTCATTGGTATTGCTGCCTTCTAGAAAAAGTCCGTCCGTTGCCTCGGCCACAGCTTTCATTTGTTCGGCATCGCTTTTGGTAATCACCACTTCGCCATCTGCGTCTTTTTTGTAAGAAACCGCATTGCCTTGCTTTATGGGGATAACCGCACCTTTTTCGGTACCCACCACCACGGTGAAAAAGGTAATGCCCAAGTTCGCGGCTTGTTTGGCAGCAGCCAAAGCATCTTCACCATGGTCTTCGCCATCAGAAATAATACACACCACCCGGTTTGTTTGATTTTCATCATCAAAATACGTTTCCGCCAAACGTGTGGCAGCAGAAATCGCTGTTCCCTGTGAGGAAATCATGTTGGTGTCTAGCGAATTAAGGAACATCCGTGCAGCAGCATAATCTGTTGTGATGGGCAAATGCGGAATGGCTGCCGAAGCATAGGCAATAATTCCCACACGGTCGCTGACCAACTGGTTGATGAGTTCACTTGCCAACCGCTTTGCTTTTTCCAATCGGTTGGGAGCAATGTCTTCCGCCAACATACTTTTAGAGACATCAATGGCAAAAACCAAATCGACCCCTTCCCGCTTTACAGTTTCTAACTCGGTGCCAATTTGCGGATTTACCAATCCCAAACAAATAAATACCAATCCCAACCACAACAATACTTGTTTTGCCCAGCCCTTAAAAAAGGAGCGTTCGGGTGCAATGTGCGCCAACATCACTGATGATGCCAGTGATTTTTGCACACGTTTTTTCCAAAGGGTAAACAACACATAGCCCAATGCCAATACTGGGATGAGCAGCAACAAATAGAAATATTGGGTTTGTTCGTATTGTATCATGCCATTGCCGATTTAAAAAGGGTGTGACGTAATAACCATTCCAAGAGGAGTGCTCCTAATGCCAAAAACACAAACAGCCTAAATTTTTCATGGTATTTGGTGTAACGTATTTCCTCTACTTCGGTGCGTTCCAGTTTGTCAATTTCCTTGTAGATGGCTTCCAATTTTTTGTTGTCTGTGGCGCGGTAATAACTTCCCCCCGTTTGTTTGGCAATATCTTTGAGTAAGTCCTCGTCAATCTCTACTTTGGAAAGCTGATACACAAAAGACCCATCGGGGCGGAGGGCTACCGGGGCGGGGGCGCTGCCGTTACTTCCCAGTCCAATGGTATAGGTTTTTATGCCAAACGAGCTTGCCAATCCGGCAGCGGTTTTAGGGTCTACAAAGCCGGTGTTGTTTACCCCATCTGTAAGTAAAATGATGATTTTACTTTTCGCTTTGCTGTCGCGTAGGCGGTTTACGGCAGTAGCAAGTCCCATGCCAATTGCTGTTCCATCGTTAATCACGCCATCATAATTGATTTTGTTGAGTACATCCACCACCAGGGCTTTGTCTGAGGTGATGGGTGTTTTGGTATAACTCTCTCCGGCATAAACCACCAATCCGATGCGGTCTGCGGTGCGGTTGGAAATAAAATTGGCAGCTACTTTTTTGAGTGCCGACAATCGACTTGGCTTTAAATCCCGCGCCAGCATACTCGACGAAACGTCTATTGCCATCACAATATCGATGCCCTTGTTTGTTTTGGTTTGGGTGCTCACGTCTTGGGTTTGTGGACGTGCCAATGCCACTAGGATAAGCCCAATTGCCAGCATACGCAAGACCAACAAAACAGGTTGCCATTTGGGCAATCTCCCGGTTTTGGTAAAGGCTTTAACACTTGGGCTAAGCACATGTGCCACCTGTTTTTTTCTAGACAAAATATGCCACGCCACCAACACTGGAATTGCCAAAAGCCCCCAGAAAAACTCAGGATATGCAAAGGTGTATTCCATCATGGTTTTTCGGTTTTGAATTGAATCGTTCCCAAAATGCGCTCAATAAGTTCCTTAGCATAACGGTCATCACGGTCATATACCAATTGCAACTGCTGAAAGCCTTTGTTTTCGGTGAAGTGATACACCTCATAGGTTTTGCGTTGGTTCTTGCCGTTGGCTTTTGTCCAGTCAAACGACCCCGACGCCACAATTCCCTCAATTCCAGAAGTTGTGGTGTAATCGTTTTGTTTTTGGAAAATGTTAGTAGCACCCATACTGTCAAAATACCCAATAACCTTATCTACTTTTTGTTGCAAATCAACGGTCTGTTCTTCTTTGGATGTGGTATGCTCCATGTTTAGGACAATCAAAAACGCCTTATCCAAACTGCCCAACACAAACTGCTGATGCAATCTGTTTTGAAGGGTCTTACGACCCAACACATCAGGGGTGTTGAGTTGCATTTGTGAAATCCCATAGGTACTGCTAATCCATTCTTGCTCCAGCCACTTTAGCGTGGGGTGTCCCAACACACGGTCTTTGGCTTGCACGGCACCATAATTCACAACCATTACTATGGCTGCTAGAGTAAGTGCGCCCATAAGTGAGAGTCCGGCAATTTGCAGGCGTTTGCGGCGGCGTTGCTTTTGGCGCATACGTGCATAGGCTTCATTTTGAAGGCGTTCTTCCTCTGTTGGTTCGGGAAGTGCCGCTTGGGTTTCCTTTACCACAGCCTCAATTTTTTCTCTGTCAACACGTGCCAAACGCTCCTCGGGAAGGGCGCGTGCAAATTTTACCAAATCTGCAGTTTGCAGCACTTCTTTAAGGTGGTCGATGGTGTCACCCGTGAGGTCTAGATTTCCCGTATCGCGGAGTAATTCCAGCTTTGTCAACAACTCGTCCGAGGTACTCTCTAGCGCATCAATATGCGCCTCGTCTTCAAGGTAATTTCGGACAATATCCGTCATTTCAGAATAGTATTCTTTATATTCCTCTTGCTTGTCTAACTCTTTGGTTTCCAGTGCTTGCAAAGCTTGTAGCGCACGCTCAAAAGGGGGTAGTTTTTGGCGCAACTCGCGAATACGCTTTCGGGTGCGGACAAAAACAACATACAACAATCCCAAAAGGAAAATCAACATAAACCCAAAGGCGTAGGGCTTCCACCAACCCGTGGTGTTTTTTGCCATGGGCAGTATGGTTTTGATGGGGTAAAGCGGTTGTTCGAGCGTGTCTACTACCACATCATTGACCCGAATTTGGAGGGAGTCTGTACTAAATAATGCCCCATCAACCACCACTTTTTGTTGCGGTAGCGTGAACTGTCCAGAGTCAAACTGAATCACCGCATAGGTCTTGGTATACACAACTTTTTTGTTAGCAATAAGCGTGTCCACCGCAGTGGTGTCAATCACCTCAAAAGGCATAAACGCCTGAAGTGGGGGAAATTGAATTTGCGCTTCACTGTCTGTGCTCACCTGTAACTCCAGATGAATTTGCTCGGCAAGTTTTACCTCTAGCGTATCGGCGCTAAGGGTTACTTGGGTTTGTGCCATCCCAAAAACCGAAAACACCAAAAGCGATATACGTAACAGTCTATCCACGGTTTTTAAAATAGGTTAATAGTTTTTTGACATAGCTTTCGTTGGTGGCGCAAGAAAGCGCACCGGCACCGTGGCGTGTAAATTGGGTGCTGAAATAGTCCGCTGTTTTGCGATGCGCAAGTGCATAGGCCGTGCGCACCCCTTTCGAGGAACTGTTAACCCATTTATGGTTGCCGGTTTCGGCATCGCGCATATAGAGTAATCCCGCTGCAGGAAGTTTGGCTTCCATGGGGTCAAATAGGCGAACGCCCGTTAGGTCGTGCTTGCGGGCTGCCAATTGTACGGCTTGGGCATAATCCGAGTCTAAAAAATCAGACAACACAAACACAATAGCGCGCTTTTTAAGAATACGACTCATGTACTCTAGAGCTGCCGTAAGGTTTGTTTTTGGGCTTTTGGGTTGCTGCTCCAACAACTCCCGAATGATGCGCAACACGTGCGATTTTCCTTTTTTGGGCGCAATGAATAATTCCACCTCATCCGAAAACAACAGCAGTCCCACTTTGTCGTTGTTTTGCAAGGCAGAAAAGGCAAGGGTCGCCGCGATTTCAGTTAGCGTATCCCGCTTAAGTTGGTCTTGCGTACCAAAATTAGCAGAGCCGCTTACGTCCACCAAAAGCATAAGGGTCAGCTCACGTTCTTCCTCAAAAACTTTTATATATGGTTCCTGATAACGCGCAGTAACGTTCCAATCAATGGCACGGACATCGTCGCCGTATTGGTATTGGCGCACCTCGCTAAAGGTCATTCCACGTCCCTTAAAGGTGCTGTGGTACTCACCCCCAAAAATATGATTGCTCAGGCGGCGAGTTTTAATTTCTATCTTCCGAACCTTCTTTAAAAGCTCTTTTGTATCCATAGCAAAAAAATGGGTTTTGTCTAAGGCACTTCCACGGCATTCACAATGCGCTGAATGATATCTTCAGAAGTGATGTTTTCGGCTTCGGCTTCGTAAGTGATGCCAATACGGTGCCGCAAGACATCATAGATTACAGCACGCACGTCTTCGGGAATGACATAGCCTCTGCGCTTGATAAACGCATAGCACTTGGCTGCTGTTGCCAAATTGATACTCCCCCTTGGCGAAGCTCCAAAACTAATTAAGGGTTTCAGCGATTGCAGTTTGTACTGCTCGGGGTAGCGCGTAGCAAAAATCAAATCGAGAATGTATTTTTCAATTTTTTCATCCATATACACCTCACGTACCGCCTTTTGGGCTTTGGAAATTTGCGCTGTGGTAATGACGGGTTTTACCGTACCAAAAGAATCGTTGAGGTTGGCGCGGACAATTTGTTGCTCATCCGAGAGTTTGGGGTAATCAATAATAACCTTGAGCATAAAACGGTCTACCTGTGCCTCGGGCAGCGGATAGGTTCCTTCTTGCTCTACAGGGTTTTGGGTTGCCATTACCAAAAACGGCAATTTGAGTTTAAAGGTTTCTTCACCAATGGTAACTTGCTTTTCTTGCATGGCTTCCAACAGCGCAGATTGCACTTTGGCAGGCGCGCGGTTAATCTCATCTGCCAATACAAAATTGGCAAATACAGGGCCTTTTTTGATGCTAAAATCGTTTTCCTTGGTGTTGTAAATCATGGTCCCAATCACGTCGGCGGGGAGTAAGTCAGGGGTAAACTGAATACGGCTAAAACTTCCTTTTACGGCTTTGCTTAGCGTATTGATGGCAAGGGTTTTTGCCAATCCGGGAACCCCCTCCAACAAAATGTGCCCCTGTCCCAACAAGCCAATGAGTAGGCGTTCTACCATCTGTTGTTGTCCCACAATAACTTTGTTCATCTCTAGGGTAAGGATGTCTACAAAAGCACTCTCTTTTTCGATGTGTTCGTTTAGTGCCTTAATGTCTACGGCGTTGTCGCTCATGTCTTTAGGTATTTACAATTTTTGCCGCAATTTGTATAAAAATGTGCAGCGCATCTGTTAATAATTGGTTAAAAGTACGCTATCCGTTAGTGATAACAAAAAGAGATTGCAAAGCTTGTTACCTTTGTGGGAAATCGGTGTCATGATAAATAAAAGGCTGCTCATCAAAAACCTGTTGGCGCACAATGATGAGAACAGTTTTTATGATAAAAAAAGGCAGCTGAACTTGGGCAACAAAGAAGGAAAGGCCAAGTTTTTAAAGCATATTTGTGCCTTGTCGAATTCCAATCCCAACAACAACTCTTACATCGTGGTGGGCGTTCAAGACGATGACAACGAAATTGTTGGAGTAGATTTTTTTGACGATGCCAAACTACAAAACCTTATCAATGCCTACCTCGAAAATCCGCCGGTAGTGTTATACGAAAACATTCACTTTCCGCATTTGCCCGAAGGCAAGGTTGTTGGACTGGTTAGTATTCGTCCTACCCAAAAAATGACCGCCTTCCGTAAAAATATTTGGAAGTACTTCGGGGGTTCGGTGTTTTTCCGTGACGGCAGTATTTCCATGTCCAAAGTTTTTGACTTAGAAATCAAAGACACGAACTCGGCGGTAGTTGCCGAAATTGAAAAGCATGCGCACAACAATATCGAGCTTACCCTTGACGGGGTTATTGATTTTATGCGCCGCTACAACAGCGGACTGCATCCACAATACAAGGTTTTCAAAGAATCGTTTGTGGTGTGTTGGGCAGGATTGGAGAAGCGGGTAAAGGAAAAAAGCTACTATTCGCGGGTAGATGTGGAACTCATAAACGAACACGTAAAGTTGTTTTATTCCACACACGACGAGGTGGAGATTGAGCTTAACGACAACACCTTTAGCCTGATTGAATATGTGCGCCTTGGATTTAATAATCAGTACAAATACTACCCGCTAGAGCGTATGTCATTTTTGTTTGACGATAAGGGCTCGTATCAAATTGATTCGCAATTTTTATTCACTCCCCCCGCATTTGAAAAGAAATTGTTGCACCACATTTATAACGCCAACAATGCCCTTTGCGAAAAATTAAGCAATGGAACACGCATAAGCAAAAGGGAGCAAGAAGATGTTTTGAATGTAGCCCCAACCTATATGATTTGCTACCTCAACGGATTTGATGAAGCAAAAGACAAACTCCAAAGTCTGTCGGGTTTGATGAAAAAACAAGGGGATGCTGCCTATCAAAGCCTAAAAGACACGCAACGCATTTTGCGCAAAATCAAATACCACTAAGAAGCTGGTGTTTTTGGAGGTAGTCAAGCACTGTTTTAGGCAGCCACTGTTGCAGTGTTTTCAAGTCCTTTTTTTCTCTGATTTCGGTAGCGGAAATCTCTTGTAAGGATACGTTTTCAAGATGCGTTTCCGATGCGCGTTTTTCCAAAACGATTCCTTTTCGGGGGTAAACAATACGAGGAAATAACATCAAAAAATCGGCATTCTTCCAACTTGAGAGTGTTGCTGCGCTGTCTGCGCCAAGAAGCAACAAAAAATCCGTTTCAGGATTTTCCTGAGTAATTTTTTTTAATGTGGCTGCGGTATAGCTCGGCTTGGGGAGCTGCAATTCGATGTCGTTGGGGATAAGGTTTTTGTGGTCTTCCAATGCCAATTGCAACATTTTCCAGCGGTGGGCTTCGGGCAGCAAATCGGTAGCGGATTTATGTGGATTTTGCGGACTTAGCACAAACTGCACTTCGTCGGCTTTGTTTTGTTTTAGCACCTCTTGGGCAATGGATAGGTGACCGTTGTGAATGGGGTTAAAGCTGCCAAAAAAAAGGGCTACCCGTTTCATGCGCTCAAAAAATTACGCACCACTTTTTCGACTTCGGCTTTGGCGGTTTCTAGGTCGTCATTGAGAATAATGTGGTCAAAATCTGCAGCGCGTTGTAGTTCGGTTTCGGCTTTGGCGAGGCGCATGGCAATTTTTTCTTCCGAGTCGGTTCCCCTTTGACGGAGGCGCTCCCCTAAGGCTTCTAGGCTCGGTGTTTTGATAAAAATCGCCAAGGTGTCGTTTGGATACAGCTTTTTGATATTCAGTCCGCCAACCACATCAATATCAAACAATACATTTTTGCCTGTAGCCCAAATGCGCTCCAATTCCGATTTTAATGTCCCGTAAAACATCCCTGGATACACTTCCTCCTGCTCGGCAAAAGCGTTTTCGGCAATGTTTTTTTTAAATGCCTCTTCCGACAAAAAATAATAATCTTTGCCGTGCTGTTCTTTACCCCTTGGGGGTCTGGTGGTGGCAGAAATAGAAAAGGATAATTTAAACGTCTCTTGGTCCAACAAATGTCTTGCTAAGGTGGTTTTGCCACTCCCCGAGGGTGCTGAAAAAACAATGCATTTCCCGTTTTTCATTACAGCGCATTTAGGACTTGTTCTTTGATGCGCTCTAGGGCATCTTTCATCATGACCACACGTTTTTGCAAACCGGCATCATTGGCTTTTGAGCCAATCGTATTGATTTCCCTGCCCATTTCTTGCGCAATAAACCCAAGCTTTTTGCCTTTGGTGGGCGTGTCTTCGGCAAGAGTGGCAGTAAAATATTCTGTATGGTGTGACAGGCGTACCAATTCTTCGTTGATATCCCATTTTTCGAGGTAGTACACCAATTCTTGCTCTAAACGTTCTTGATCGTATTCCACAGCAATCTGCTGGAGGTTATCCTCCAATTTCTGACGACGTTCCTCGATTCGGGCACCTGCCTCTGCTGTAATATTTTTTTGTTGGGTGCTGATTTGTGCCAATTGCTCTGTAAGGTCGTTGGCAATGGAAGTACCTTCTTGCTGGCGGTAAATAACCAATTTTTCGGCAGCGCCTTTGAGTGTTTGCAAAAACACCTCTTGCTCTTCGTCAGAAAGCTCATCGCTAGTGGGGGCTAATACATTGGGAAGGCGCATGGCTAACGGCAAAAGCGTTTCGTCCGATAGGGGTTGTATTGCCTTTAATTGTGCTAGGTAGTTTTCCACCACGGCGGTATTTAGCTGCGCTGCCTCTTGTGCATCTACCCATTCTTCAAATGCGTTTACCTCTACTTTCCCGCGATGCAACAGCGTTGCCAGTTCTTTACGGGCAATAAGCTCCAAGCCCCGGTAGCGCGATGGCACTCGAAAATTGAGGTCTAAGGATTTGCTGTTTAACGACTTGATTTCAATGCGCAGTTTCCTGCCTTGAGCGTTATACTCCGCCTTGCCGTACCCTGTCATGGAAAATATCATCCTGTACATTTAAGGGGCAAAGGTACGAAATTCGTTACCCTCCACACCCCACACCCGTCAGCGGCGCATCTGAAGCATCGTTTAGCGTAAGTACTAAATCGCTGCCGTTATAGGTTTTGCTTACAATCCCACGGATAGTTCCTGTACCGCTGGGCAAGGGCATGTCTTTATACAAAGCAAAGGCGCTGGTTTCTAACAAAAAGCTGGTTTTGGCAGCGCCCTCACAGGCTTCCATGCTGCGCTGGGTATCGTAATAATCGCGAGGGTCTACAAAAGGCTTGCCTTGCTCGGCATCTGTAAACCGCACGTTTTCCACGGCAACAAATAGCCCAACATGTGTTTTGTCAATTTCTGAGAACCGTACGGTTAGCGGGGTAATTTCAGCGGTAGTGGTTGAACGAAATATATGCGTCGCAATATCCAACGGGCGCAATGCCTCCACCACATTATCTTCGGTATTTGCCACACCCCCCAACGAAACAATCCCGTTGCCCCTTCGGGCTTCGCCCAAGTGCAACGCTTTTAGGTTTATATACAACTCACGCCCCAAGTTAAACCTGTTAAACGATTTGGTTTGGTCGAGCATTAGGTGAATGGCTGCTGTGGGGTTTTCGGGGGCATCTTGCAGATAGAGTTCTTTATAAAAATTACCCGTCCTGTCCGATGAAACCACATAGCCCTTCACGACCAGATCGGAAGTAAACGTATGTATCCGGCGGTACACAAAATAGTCTTTTAGTTGAGCAATAGTTATTATCGTTTTGTTCCCGTTTTCAATGTCGGCAAGGAGCGCATTGAGCTGCTTGTTTTCCTCGGTGTCTATCTCGGTGGGAATGTCAAAGTGATCGTCTTGTTGGCATCCCAAAAAAGGGATTATAAAAAGGAAGATTAGAAGGGTTTTTAGGGGTTGATTGACGTTCATACTATTCGGTTTAAACGGTTAAAATCGGATATAGGTATTTAGAAAATAGGTGGCGCCACGACCATACCAATATTTTGGTCCAAAACGACGTTTTGCTCCACGTACATCTTCTAATAATGTAATGTAGTTCGCATTTCGGGATTGCTCAAATCCGCCGGTTTTATAGGTTTGATTAAGCACATTGTTTACGCTTAAGAATGCACCTACAAAACGCTTGCCCACCCGCCACGATTTGCCCACTACCATATTCACTACTGTGTAGGGGTCAAATTTTTCTTGCTGCAACAAGATGCGTGCTTGGTCGGGGTCGTAATTCGGAAAAGGTAAGCCATCACGGTCAAGCAAAAAGTTTTGGGTTCGGTTGATGGGGCTTACGTCCAAATAGGTGTGGTCAAAGTAGTTCGCAGTGAGTCCAAACCACCAAAAATTTTCTCTAAACTCCACCCCTAACGAGTAGGCTTCTTGGGGTCCCGATGCCAGTCGTAGGTTTTTCATTTTGGCGGAGCCGAAATCGAGATACCCAAAATCATCGGAGGTAAGGTAAACGTGCGGATTGTTGACATACCTATAATCTCCCAAAGCCGCCGCCCCCTTGAGTTTTAGCGAGGGCGTAATCGTTCCCTCGATACCAAATTCTATTCCCTGATGGCGCTTTATCGTGCCTTGCATAATCTCTTGCACAAAAGAGGACGTGTCGCCACCAATGCCTTCGGCAAAAAAGAAAGAAATTTCGTTGGCGTCTTCAATTTGCGTGTAAAATCCGGTAAGACGAGCATTCAAATGGGGCGAACGAAAAATGTAGCTCACATCGGCAGCAGAAATGCGCTCTGTTTGTAGGGGACGATTGGCTTGTTCACCCACCACGGCATGGGTTTCGCGGGCGTTTGAAAAACTGTTGCGCAAACTTGGCGCACGCTGGATAAGCGCAGCATTTGCCTGCAGCCAATGCCTGTTTTTTATGTTGTAGGTAAGTCCGGCTTTTAGGCTTCCGCCCCCAAACGACAGTTTTTTACTTTTCCCAAACGAGCTGTCGGGATAGGCTTCGTGCTTGTATTTCCCTTCTCGCTGATATTGGGTAGCAGCATAGCCCACGGCAGCGTAACCGCTTATTTTGGGGTAATTAAACCGTGCTATTGCAGATGCCTCATTTATGACAGCACTAATTGTGTAATGATAGCGGATTTTATCTCCTACGCCCGCCATGCGATTGGGGTCATTTAAATCAAATTGAGTCCCATCATAAGCATCTACATTTAAGTAGCCCAAAGCACCCAACAAATCTAGGATTTCAGCAAAATTTTCAGAATTGAGCGAACGGTGCTGCAATGTGCCAGTGAGGGTAATATTGTCATTTAATTCGCTACGCGAGATGGTGTTTGCCGTAAGTTGGGTGTCGTCGTTTCGGTCTTCGTAAAGGGCATAGGCAGCCGTTTTGGTGTTGCGATTTGCATCGTAGAGGCGATTCCAATCCAACCGCCCGTTTTGCCTAAAATCCTGCTCGTGGCGGTAGGCACCTTCATAATCGGCACCGCCGGATTGTGTTAAAAAATAGCTAGGTAATTTTTGATAATAAGAAGGGCTAGGGTTTGCTCCGCCGGGGTAGTCCAATCGGCTGTTGCCCACTTCGCCAAATTGAAATCCTAGATTGGTGCGCAAGGTCGTTTTGGGCGAAACCGTCCACCTATGGTTTAGCATCACTATGGGTTCTACAATGCGTTTTACCCTAGAATTACGCACTTCACCAGATTGATTGCCCCAATATTCGTTGTATCTAATCCCTTTTAAATCATAAACTTCTTGGGTGTTTGGCGAAGACTTTCCACGGCGGTTGGGTGTGGCGATAAGGGTTGCGTTTAGACTATGCGAAGTCCATTCTTTTTCTACGGTAATAAACAGCGATTGTGCATCGTAAAATGTACCCTGCTGAAATCCCGAAGCCCCCCAGCGGTTGCCTAGCGCAACCGCCCCCGACCAGCCGTTTTTCAATTGCCCCGTCCCATAGCTTGCCAAAACACGGTAGTTATAGCTTCTGTCCGAGGAGGAAAATGTCAAACGACCTCCTTTGCCGTAATCTGAGGCGCGGGTGTTAATGTTCGTGGTGCCCAATACTCCCCCCACAAGATAATCCGAAGGGGCAATTCCCGAGCTAAGTTCACGGTTGCGCAACACATCATTGAGTCCGCCCCAATTGCTCCACTGCGGACGCCCGTTGAAAAGTTTGTTCATCGGCAAACCGTTAATCATCACCGTAGCATGATCCGAATCTAACCCCCGAACGCGAAAAAATGACGCGCTAAATTCGAAAGCTGCGGTGCGTAAAAACACATCTTGAGTAGATTGCAATAGCCCCGAAATGTTGTCAAGGGCATCGTTTTCGTCACTAATCTCATCATCGCTAAGATTGATGATGTTGAGTTGTATATCTTGATACGGTTCTTCCTCAAAACCCAAAGGGTGAAGGCTAACGGAAATTTCATCGCCAACAGCGGCGACCAAGGTCAAGGGCTCGTATCCATCAAGAGAAAAGGTAAGCGTTTGCGCGGCAAACACCTGAAAGCTAAAAAGTCCATCAGCATCTGAGTGGGTTTCCTTATCAGCGGGGGAAGCCGTAACCTGTACTCCTGGAAGGGGTATTCCTTGCTCGTTGAAGACAACTCCCCGAATAGCATTTTGGGAAAAACCAAGAAGACTGAAAACGCTGACAATAAGCAGGGCTACTTTTTTCATGATTTGGGATTTATTGCATTAAATTTAGCATAAATTTTCTAACCCCATAATATTACTTGATATGCTTCGTGTACTATTGTTTTTCTTTTTAGCTTCTTCTCTGGTTTGGGGGCAGAGTAGCAAAAACTACGAGGTATTGAGTGTGGCGTTTTATAACGTGGAAAACCTTTTTGATACGCTAAACGACCCCAACACCCGTGATGACGACCGCACCCCCGAAGGACGCGACCGCTGGACGGAAGCCATTTACCAAAAAAAAGTAAAAAACATGGCGCGTGTACTATCGGAAATTGGGCGTGAAACAACAGGAAAACCCCCTGCCGTGATTGGGCTTTGTGAGGTGGAAAACCGGCGTGTGGTGGAAGACCTCCTCAACGACCCGGAACTAAAACCTTACAACTATGGCATTGTGCATGTTGACTCCCCCGATGAGCGTGGCATTGACGTGGCACTTATCTATCAGAAAAAACACTTTTTGCCTATAACTTTTAAATCCCATGCGCTACGGCTTTACAAGAAAAAAAGAGGGGAACGCGACTATACCCGAGACCAGTTGTTGGTCTTTGGTTTGCTTGAAAAAGAACCCATATATATTTTGGTGCACCACTGGCCCTCGCGCAGTGGTGGACAAAAACGCAGCGAACCCAACAGGCTAAAAGCCGCTGCCTTGAACAAACGTGTGGTGGATTCCATCTTGCACCGAAATCCCAACGCCAACATCATAAATATGGGCGACTTTAACGACGACCCCACAAACAAAAGCCTAGCCGAAGTGCTAAAAGCGACCCATAAAAAAAGACGTGTGTTTAAAAACAAACTGCTCTATAATCCCATGGTGTCATTTTACAAACAAGGAGTAGGAACGGCATGCCACCGCGATACGTGGAGTGTTTTAGACCAAATCCATCTCTCTGGTGGGCTGCTAAAAGCTGATGCTGACGAATGGAAATTTTGGAAAGCTGGGATTTTCAACAAACCTTACCTTATAACGAAAGAAGGGCGCTACAAAGGCTATCCGTTTCGGAGTTTTTCAGCAGGGCGATTTTTGGGCGGTTACAGCGATCACTTTCCGGTCTATGCCTATTTAATACGTGAGGTGGACTAATCTTTTTTGCTACTTTAGTGGTAAAACCGATAGAGATCGTAAAACGTTTAACCTATTTTCCCTATCTACGCAACGCTACCTCTTTGACAGACAGGACAAGAACACTAAGACTCCCTAAACAACGCTTTTAACTCCGTTGCGTCGTCGGGTTTTAGTTTTCCGGCCAAAATCAAACTAAGCTGTCTTCGGCGCAAGGCGCCATCAAAGCGTTGTTGCTCCAACTCGGTTTCAGGCACAACAGCTGGCACGCCTACCGGCTTGCCCGTTTTGCTCACCGCCACAAACGTATAAATGGCTTCGTTTACTTTTTCGCGAGATGTCCCATCATGGGCTTCAATCCATACATCAATAAACACCTCCATAGACGTGCCAAAAGCACGAGATACTTTTGCCTCTAGTGTAAGTACGCTTCCTAGTGGCACGGGCTTTCTAAAATGCACATGATTCACAGAGGCGGTTACCACAATCTGCCCAGAATGTCTTTGTGCGGCAATACAGGCTGCACGATCCATACGTGCCAACAGCTCGCCACCAAAAAGGTTATTAATCGGATTGGTGTCAGAGGGAAGTACCAAGTCGGTCATTACCGTCTTGGATTCTTGAGGGTGCTTTGATTTCATGGAAATTATTTTTTCAGTACCCAGGCATCGGGATAGTTGTTGCGCTTGATACCTGTCATGGCGTTGTAGGCTTCGCGTTTAGTAGTAAAGGATGCAAACGAAACTTGATAGAAACCTTGCGAGGTTTGTCCCAGTTTTTGTGCACCCGTATAGCCTTTTTGCTGCAATGCTATTGCCAATCGGTTTGCATTGGCTTCACTTCTAAACGACCCTGCAATAACGTGATAGGAACGTTGTGGAATTGCTTTAGGCAATTCGATATTGAGCGTCGGCAATTTCCCCAAATCATACACGGAAACGGCTGCTTGTTCACGTGCCTGCTCTCGCAAAACTTGCTCTGTTTGCCACTGCACATCGACTTGCTGATTCATGTAGCTATTTGAACCCACGGCAAATAATGCCAACACGCTTGCTGCAACGGCAGCATAGCCAATAAACCGTTTGGATTTCTTCTCTTCAAGGGTGAAATAAACTGGCGGTTTGTCGGGTTCTGTTATGCCTCGTGAAATCGGTTGGGCTGGAACTTCAGGAAGGGCATAGCTAGCAGCCAAAAAGTTTAGGCCACTTTCGGGCGTAAACACCATATTGCCCTCGCTATTCAGCACAAAAATACCCAAGGTTGGTATGGAAAGTTTCCCTTTTTGAACGGTTTCTTTCCATGCAATGGTTTGTTGATGCATTTCCATTACCGCACGTTCATAGCTAGTGTCGTATGACGTTGCCAAATGAGCTCCCAAAATACCATCGTTGGATTGGAGTTGCTCGTTAAACGATAACACTTTAGCTGGCGGGTAATACAGTTGATTCACCGCATCAAAATGCGCTGCTTTTTGCTCCACCAAAAAAGCACCAAAACCCGGAACGGTTACGCAATCGTGGCGGTAAAGTAAGTAATGAATATGTGCAGAAAGCTCCATTTCACAAATGTACATTTTTTAGGGAAATCGAAAAACTTCTGTTTTTGTATTTTTACATCTCCTAAGTCTTATGAAAAACACTGAACTTATTGCCGCAATTGCGCTGCCAAAACTTTCCAAAATAGGATGTATTACCGCCCGAAAACTCATTCGGCACTTTGGCAGCGCAACAGATGTGTTTGAAAGGCTTCCGCGAACAAACGAGAAAAAATGGGAATCCCTCAAAAAGATTTTTGGGCAGCCTGAAACAAAAGCTATTTTGTCTGCAGCAGAAAAAGAAGTTGCGCTTATGGAAAAACGAGGCGTTCAATGGATGATGCATTCACAACCTGAATTTCCCGCATCACTAAACCAGTGCGCAGATGCTCCGCTTGTGCTGTTCTATTCGGGACAGCCCTTTCCCAAAACTACACGCATTATCAGTATAGTAGGCACACGACAACCCAGTCCTCACGGCAGGGAATTTGTAAAGCAACTGGTGAAAGAACTTGCCCATTATCAACCCATAATTGTATCCGGTTTTGCTTACGGCATTGACATAGAGGCGCAACTTGCCGCACTCGAGAACGGTTTGATTACCTATGGGTGTTTGGGGCATGGCATTTTGGGGTGTTATCCCAAACAACATTTTAAATACAGAAAACACATAGAAGAAACAGGCGGATTTCTTTCAGAGGTTTGGGCAAAAGAACCCTTTCAACGCGCCCATTTTTTGCAACGCAACCGTATTATTGCGGGTTTGGCACAAGCAACTATTTTGGTAGAATCCCGAGCAAAAGGCGGTGCGCTAACTACCGCACAATACGCCCTTGGCTACCAACGGGATATATTTGCCGTTCCGGGCAAGCCCGCAGATGTTGCTGCTCAGGGTTGTTTAGATCTTATCAAAAACCGAAAAGCCGGATGTATTACAAGTGGCGAAGATGTAGCGCGTATGTTGGGCTGGCATCAACACAGAAAACCACCTCCACAAGCTTCGCTCTTTATCGAACTCAATGAAAAAGAAAAAAGGGTGCTCAAGCATATGGGCCACACTCCCAAACACATTGATTTGATTGCCCTAGATGCCAACCTAAAGGTGAGCGAAGTAGCGAGTATTCTATTTCAATTGGAAATGAAAGGTGCAGTGATGGCACAAGCCGGTAAACAATTTAAAGCGCTTTGACTGAAAAGCCGATGTTTTTACGCACACGCTGCAATACCTCTAGCGCAACCTTACGAGCTTTGTCGGCTCCTTTTTGCAGTTGCTCCTCCAGCATATCGGGTTGTTGCATAAAGGCATCAAACTGTGTTCGCGCCTCAGCAAAACGCTCCAAAATGGCTTCAAACAGCGCCTGTTTGGCATGTCCATAACCAAAACCCCCCGCTTCATAATTAGCGCGCATGGTGGCAATTTGTGCATCATTTGCAATAAGCGAATAGAGTGAAAACACTGTACACGTATCCGGGTTTTTGGGGGATTCCAGTGGTGTGCTGTCTGTGGCAATAGACATGATTTGCTTACGCAGTTTTTTCTCGGGCAAGAAAATATTGATCGTATTGTCTTTGGACTTACTCATTTTAATGCCGTCGGTTCCTAACACATATTGGGTTTCCGTTTGCAGTTTTGCTTCGGGTATTACAAAGGTTTCGCCGTAAGCGGCATGAAAACGATTCGCCACATCACGTGCCATTTCAAGGTGTTGTAATTGGTCTTTTCCTACGGGAACCCAATGGGCATCATAGAGCAAAATATCCGCTGCCATAAGCATGGGATAGGTAAAAAGTCCAGCGTTTACGTCTTCCAATCGGTCGGCTTTATCTTTGAACGAATGTGCCAACGACAAACGACTAAAAGGAAAACAACAGTTTAAGTACCATGCCAATTCGGTTACTTCAGGCACATCCGATTGACGGTAGAAACAGGTCGTTTCGGGGTTTAGCCCACAGGCGAGCCATGCTGCAGCGGTTGCATGCGTATTGGCTTTAAGTTGTTCAGCGTCTTTGATTTGCGTAAGTGAATGCATGTCGGCAATAAACAAAAATGCTTCTTCATCGCTTTGCTGCGCCATGTCAATTGCGGGCAGAATTGCGCCCAATAGATTCCCTAAATGTGGAGTGCCCGTACTTTGAATACCCGTGAGGATGCGTGCCATAAGAATTGTATTCTGCACAAAAATAACGGATTTCACGCTTCAATCCCTATTTTTGGCGTTATGGTTTACCTTCGCAAGCTGTTTTTAGGGCTTTGGAACATTTGGTTTAATGTATTGGCAGGATTAGGGATCCTCCTTTTTTTCCCTTTTTTATTGCTCTGCCTTACGCGTGAAAAATGGTATCCAGGTATTTTTTATATCGGCCGCTATGTTTGGTCGCCGCTGATTTTGTTGGGGATGGGATTTCTTCCTGTAATCAAATACAAATCCAATATAGACTATAGCAAGCAATATATGTTTGTTGCCAACCACCTGAGTATGATTGATATCATGATGGTTTTTTTGACCATTCGCAAGCCTGCGGTTTTTGTAGGTAAAATGGAACTCGATCGCATTCCCCTCTTTGCCACAATTTATAAGCGCGGGGCTATTTTGGTCAATCGGGATAGTGCTGCCAGCCGAAAAAATGTATATAAACAAGCCAAGGGCAAATTGGCTTTGGGCTTTAATATGATGATTTACCCCGAGGGATTGGTTCCAGAGCCTAACGTATTTATGGCACCCTTTAAAAATGGAGCGTTTAGCATTGCCATTGAACATCAAATCCCTATTGTTCCCATTACCCTACCAGATTGCAAAAGGCGGTTTCCGTTCCAGTTTTCGTACAAATACTGGGTGGGAAAACCCGGAGTTGTTCGTGCCAATGTTCATGCGCCTTTTAGCACCGAAGGGTTAACGCAAGACGACATGCCCACGCTTAAAGAAAAGGTATATCAGTTTATGGCCGAAAAACTAAAGGAAGAAGGGTATGAATAGCCCTTATTCAGCAACAGCGATAATCTCTTTAATTTTCGCTTCGATTTCCTCGGCAAGTTCTGGATTGTCATCCAAAAGGGTTTTTACCGCATCGCGCCCTTGCCCAAGTTTGGTGTCGCCATAGCTAAACCACGAACCGCTTTTTTTGATGATTTCAGCCTCTACGCCGATATCTAACAATTCGCCAATACGCGAAATTCCTTTCCCGTACATGATATCAAATTCTACCGTTTTAAACGGAGGAGCCACTTTATTTTTAACCACTTTCACGCGGGTTTTGTTTCCTAAAACAGCCCCATCGGTGTCTTTAATTTGTGTAGAACGGCGGATGTCCAAACGCACCGAAGCGTAAAATTTTAACGCGTTTCCACCTGTTGTGGTTTCTGGGTTTCCAAACATAACCCCAATTTTTTCACGCAACTGGTTGATAAAAATCACCGTACAATTTGTTTTGCTAATTGACGCGGTTAGTTTGCGCAGGGCTTGAGACATCAGGCGGGCGTGAAGTCCCATTTTAGAGTCGCCCATTTCGCCTTCAATTTCACTTTTTGGTGTGAGTGCTGCTACAGAGTCTACCACGACAATATCTACCGCACCCGATCGAATCAGGTTGTCTGCAATTTCTAGGGCTTGCTCGCCATGGTCGGGTTGTGAAATGATAAGGTCATCAATTTCTACGCCCAAACTTTTAGCATAATAGCGGTCAAACGCATGCTCTGCATCAATAAAAGCTGCAATACCGCCTGTTTTTTGACTTTCGGCAATGGCGTGAAGCGTAAGGGTTGTTTTTCCTGAAGATTCAGGCCCGTAAATTTCAATGACACGTCCACGTGGATACCCACCTACGCCAAGCGCAACATCTAGCCCCAAAGACCCTGACGAGATTGCCTCTACTTGTTCGGTAACGCTGTCGCCCATTTTCATTACGGTCCCTTTGCCGTAAGCTTTATCGAGTTTGTCTAAGGTGAGTTGAAGTGCTTTTAGTTTTGCGTCTTTTTCGTTGCTCATGCTTCTTTTTTTTTGCTTCCTGCTAAAGTACAATTTTTCTATTGCGCTGCCTTTTTTTGTACGCATTTTTAATTTGATACCTTTGCCGAGTAATCTTAATTCTGTATAGCATGCAACTGTACAATACATTAAGCGCGCAAGAACGCGCTGCCCTTATAGATGCGGCAGGCGAAGAACGCCTGACCCTATCGTTTTATGCCTATGCACACATTGGCAACCCACAACTGTTGCGAGATCACCTGTTTATTTCATGGAATGCCCTAAACGTTTTAGGGAGAATCTATGTAGCTAAAGAAGGTGTAAACGCCCAGCTTTCGGTTCCCGCACCTAAATTTAAAGCCTTTAAAACCCACTTAGATAGCATTGATTTTTTAAACGGAATTCGACTCAATATTGCCATTGAGCAAGACAATAAGTCCTTTTTAAAACTCAAGGTAAAAGTGCGCAACAAAATTGTTGCTGATGGCTTGAATGACGACAGCTTTGATGTAACCGACAAAGGGGTTCATTTGAGTGCTGCCGAATTTAATGCCTTAACCAGCCAAGACGATACCGTTGTGGTGGATATGCGCAATCATTATGAAAGTGAAATTGGACATTTTGAGGGTGCCATTACCCCCGATGTGGATACGTTCCGCGATTCACTTCCTGTCATTGAAAAAAACCTTTCTGAGCATAAAGAAGACAAAAACCTAGTGATGTATTGCACGGGTGGTATTCGTTGCGAAAAAGCAAGTGCCTATTTTAAACACAAAGGGTTTAAAAAGGTGTATCAGCTAGAGGGAGGTATTATTGAATATGCCCGACAAGTAAAAAACCAAGGGTTAGAGAACAAGTTTGTAGGTAAGAATTTTGTGTTTGATGAGCGCCGGAGCGAAGCCATTTCGGAAGACGTTATTGCCAAATGCCACCAATGTGGCGCACCTTGCGACACGCATGTAAACTGCGCTAACGAAGGCTGCCATTTGTTATTTATTCAATGCCCCTCATGTGCTGAAAAGTTCAGCCATTGTTGCTCGGACTCTTGTGCTGAAATTGTTGCACTGCCTTATGAAGCGCAAAAAGCCCTAAGAAAAGGCAAGCACAACAGTAACAAAATCTTTAAAAAAGGGCGTGCCCATCATTTAAAGGCGGTAACTGAGTCGTGATAAGAAAAGAGCTTCTTTTTGCCTCAATGCTTTTGCTATTTGGTTGTAGCAAACAAGGAGAGGTGTTGTTTGAGAACATCCCCGAATCAGGTTGGGAACAACAAGATTGGGTAAGCTTTACGTACACGCATCGCCTGCCGCAAAAGGAAGTTGCGCTAAATTGGGTGTTACGCCACGATAATGATTATCCTTTTGCTAACATCCATTTGATTGCTTCATGGCAGCGTCCAAAGGGAGAAGTGAAGTCAGACACACTTACCTATTTGCTTGCTGAACCTAATGGGAGGTGGCTAGGAAAAGGATTTTATATAGTAGAACATCAGCTTCCTTTCGTGGAGCGTTATTTGTTTCATGAACCGGGAACCTATACCTTTAAGGTGCGTCCGGCAGTACGCGCGACCGACAAACTTGTGGCAGAAAAAACCCTGCCTGGCATACATCAAATAGGAATTGCAATAAACCCCTTATCAAATGACTAAAACAAAAACATACGGAAAATATATTCGGGTGCTCTGGCTTGGCTTTGCTGTCGCCGTAATGGGTGTCGTAGCTATTTTTGGTGCAGCCGCTATTGGATTGTTAGGCTCGATGCCGGATTTCCGTCAGCTTGAAAATCCAAAAACCAATCTGGCAACACAAATTTTTTCATCAGATGATACTGTTTTGGGGAAATTTTATTTCAATGATAATCGGACCCCTATTTCTTTTGATGAGATTCCAACGGAAATGATTGATGCGCTCATTGCAACAGAAGACGAGCGCTTTTACAATCACTCTGGCATTGACTTTCGTGGCACCGCTCGCGCCTTATTTTATTTGGGTAAAAAAGGGGGCGCAAGTACCCTTTCGCAACAACTTGCCCGCCAACTTTTTGTTGGGGTGCGCTCACGCAACACATTTCAGGCGATTGCTCAAAAAATCAAGGAGTGGGTTATTGCGATTAAACTTGAGCGTCGCTACACCAAAAACGAAATCATAACCATGTATCTTAACATTTATGATTTTAATTATAGTGCCGATGGGCTTCGTTCGGCGAGTTCTATTTATTTCTCCAAAAAACCTATTGAATTAGATTTGAGTGAGTCTGCCATGTTAGTAGGTATGCTAAAAAACTCATCCCTTTATAATCCGTTGCGTCGCCCCGAAATGGTTCGTGAAAGACGAAATATTGTCTATCAACAAATGCTGCGCAATGCATTGATTACGGAGAAAGAGCGTGATTCACTTGCCGCTTTACCCATAAAACTGAACTTTAACCCCCAATCGCACCGGGAGGGCATAGCCACTTATTTTAGGGCATATTTGCAGCAATTTATGCAGTCGTGGATTGCGAACAATCCAAAGGAAGATGGCACGTTTTATAACCTTTACCTTGACGGACTGCGCATTTACACAACCATCGACTCTAGACTGCAAACCTATGCCGAGGAGGCTGTGGCAGCACATATGCCCAATTTGCAGAAAGAGTTTTTTAGACAAAATGCACCGCGATTTAATCCAAAAGCACCGTTTTTAGACGTGACCTCATCTGAAGTTGAAAACATCATGAATCAAGCCAAACGAAGGTCTGAACGTTGGCGTAAAATGAAAGCAAGCGGAGTTGACGAAGAAACTATTTTGGCAAGTTTTGAAAAACCTACGCAAATGGAGGTGTTTAGTTGGAAGGGGGATGTTGATACGGTGATGACGCCAACAGACTCTATTCGGTATTACAAGCATTTTTTACGCGCCGGCATGATGTCAATGGAGCCACAAACTGGACACGTAAAAGCTTGGGTGGGCGGAATCAACTACCGCCATTTTCAGTTTGATCACGTGATGCAAGGAAAGCGTCAGATTGGTTCGACCTTTAAGCCCTTTGTTTACGCCTCAGCTATTGACCAACTCAAGGTTTCACCTTGCGATTCGCTTCCTGATGGATATTATTGCGTTGAACCCGCCAAATTTGGCGCACATGATGCTTGGTGTCCTAAAAATTCTGGAGATAGGTACATTGGAAAACGAACACTTAAAAATGCACTTGCGAACTCGGTAAATACCATAAGTGCACGACTAATAGACAAAGTGGGCACACGACCTGTTGTGAATCTTGTGAGGAACTTGGGCGTGAGTTCCCCCATCCCAAATGTGCCTGCAATTGCTTTAGGTTCTGCTGATTTGAGTGTATATGAAATGGTAGGTGCCTACGCAACTTTTGCGAACAAAGGCATTTATGTAAAACCCGTCGTGGTTACTAGGATTGAAGATAAAAACGGAACTGTAATTTATCAAACAGCACCCGAGACAAGAGATGTGCTAAGTGAAGAATCTGCCTATGTAACCCTTAAATTGTTAGAAGGAGTTACCGAAGCGGGTTCAGGGGTACGGTTGCGACATCAAGGTGCCGATAAAACCAACCCTATTTTTAGAGATATCGTTACAGGATATCCGTATGAATTTGATAACCCTATAGCTGGAAAAACTGGAACCACACAAAACCAAAGTGATGGATGGTTTATTGGTATGGTTCCCAATTTGGCAACCGGCGTTTGGGTGGGGGGCGAAGACCGTTCAACACATTTTGAAACCATTGCTTATGGACAAGGAGCTACTATGGCACTTCCCATTTGGGCGAATTATATGAAATCTTGCTACGCAGATTCTACGCTAGTTGTTTCTAAAGATGCATTTGTAGCTCCGGAGTACGTTTCCATCCCTCTAGATTGCGATTCGCTTTCTATAACGCGGCAACAAAAATCCTTTTTTGAGGATGAAGATTTAAGTGACTTAGGCTTTTAGTGGGGAATGCCGTGTGTTGCTAAATAGCTGTTGTAATAGCGGTTGTCGCCGGTAACTTCTTTTCCTAACCAATCGGGAAGTTCTATTTCTTGATTTGCATTTTTGAGTTCAATTTCGGCAATTACAAGTCCCTCCAAATCTTTTTCAAAAACATCTACTTCAAAAAGGTGTTGCTTGTATGGGACGAGATAACGTGTTTTTTGAATTGAACCAGGAAGACACAAGGGCAAAAGCGCCTCTGCATCTTTGATAGAAATCTCTGTTTCCCACTCCACACGCGTGGTGCCGTCGGCTGAAGAGGCTCCTTTTACCGTCAAAAAAGCCTGTTTGTTACAACTACGCAAACGCACCGTTCGGGCAGGGTCATTTGATAAATACCCCTGAATAATTGAAAAAGATGCGGTAGCTACCCTTAAGCAGTTTGTTATATCATCAACTAAAAACTTACGTTCAATTTCAATCATTTTAAGTAGTCTGTTTGGTGGGCATCAAAGAATTCCACGTATCAAAGTTGGCTTATAGGTGTCGCTTAAAATATCTATGCCTAGGGTGAATTGATGAAATCCAGCGTTATTTATTTTAACATTTCCAATGCCAAAGGTATACGTATATGAAAACATCCACTTGTTGTGGTTGATACCTATAATCCCCGAAAGTTGCGAAAATGGTTCACTGTACGGTTCGGTAACATTATTCGTAAGGGTGTTGGTCAGCCCTTTTCGGTATGAGGTTCCCACCCAAAGCTGGGTTTCCCGAAGGATGTGATGCGACTTTAAACTCACATCAACATTGGGTTTATCCACATATTGAACATAATCCACCATAACAGAGGGCTCAAGTGCCCAGTCGGGTTGAATTTCAAAGAAATTTCCAATAGACGCCAACAAGCGCATAGGGTTGTTGAGCAACACTTGGTCGCTTATGTTTTTACCTACAAACACTAGGTTTTGTATGGTAGCATGTGCATACAGAGATACATAATTGTATGTAAATCCAACATCAACAAACATCCCGGAAGAGTTTACGTTCGTGCCTTTTAGTAGCGGGTCGTTAGTTGGGTCAAATTTGGATTGATCATGACGGTGAAAAGAACCCCCTGCGGATAGCCCAAAAGAAAGTTGATTTACGTCTGCTCTGCTGCGATAAAAGTTGATGTGGTGTGCATAGGTTGCTTGAAAACCCAATTGGGATTGAAAGCCATTTTTATCGTGAAAAAACACTCCTCCAACTCCAGACCTATCGCCAACACGGGCATGAGCGTTTAGGCTTTGCATAGAAGGCGCATTGGCAACATCTAACCATTGGGTTCTGAAGGAAGATCGTAATTTTATTCCTTCATAATGCGCACCAGCCATAGCGGGATGAAGGATAAAATAATTATCTGTGAGATAATCCGTGTAGATAGGCATACGGTATTGGGCGTTTAAATTTGATAAAAACAATGCAAAAACACCTAAAACTACGGTTGATGGTAAGGGTCTAAAGCACATGCCAAGATTTCATATATTCGTATACTTACGCAAACCTATGAAAATACGCTTGAATGCTGTTAAATTAACTGCTTTTTTTGCATTAATCCTTTGTGCTAGCCCTGCTTTTGGGCAGTTAAGTAAGGTGCATTATATACCGCCTATTTCTATATCTGAAGAGTCTGGAAATAACAGTCCTTTTGAGCAGTGGATTTACATCTCTACTCCTAACAACTCAAATGTTCAGTACGTAATCAAGCCCCTTGGAGGAGGTGCTGACATTGTCGGTTTAGTGTCTAATAGTAATCCTGCAAAGCATTCCACGAGAACTTCTAGTAATGACCATGATACACAATTGGTTGTGCCAAATTCAAGTACTGGATCTGTCCTAACAAATAGAGGATACGTGATAGAAGCAGACCAACCCATTTATATTTCTGTTCGTTTGGCGAGTAGTGCACAAGCTGGAGCCTTGGTAAGTAAAGGAACTGATGCGCTAGGGCAAAACTTTTTACTAGGCTCTTTTGCAAATATTTCCAACGGTAACAACGCTGGACTAGCGAACTTTTTCTCAATGTTAGCAACCGAAGACAATACTGTCGTACAGGTTCAGTTTCCCAATACAGTGGTTCTTGAAAACTACTCTGGAACCTATCCGTTAACCATCACTCTAAACAAAAATGAGTCTTATGTTGGCTTTTTGGATGTGTCTGAAGCCCAGGGAAATAGGGATGGATTATTGGGTGCTAAAATTACTTCGGATAAGCCCATTGCCGTTAATACGGGGAGTGCTGCAGGGACCAACGGGCAGGGGAACCCAAGAGATTTTGGCATTGACCAAATTGTAGATACTCGATTTGCGGGTAACGAATATATATTTATTCGAGGGGTGGGTGAAAATAGTTGGGAAAATGTGATGATTGTCCCCACTGACACAAATACATCAATTAAAATCAATGGAGGTACTCCTATTTCGATTACAGGAGCGTACTACGAAATTGATGGTAGCCTATATGATGCAAATGGAAATATGTTCGTTGAAAGTGATAAACCAGTTGTAGCCTATCAAGGCATTGGTGGTGTTGCTAATTCAGAAGCCAACCAGGGAATGTTCTATGTGCCGCCCTTAAGTTGTAGTAGTCGCGGGAATGTTGACAACATTCCACTAATTAATGAAATTGGAAGTTCCGATCTTAATGGCTCATCATGGTTTGGGGCTATTGGTATTGTAGCAAAAACTGGGGTTGAGGTTCTTGTTAATGGGTTGGCTTTAACTTCAGGAACCATAGTTAGTGCAAATAATGCTTACACCACATATCTAATTAACAACTTGCAGGACGGAACATATAGCATTAAGAGTAATGATGAGTTGTATGTTTCATATTACAACTATAGTGGGCCTGCTACATCAGGGAGTTTTTATTCCGGTTTTGTTTCCAATCCCATTTTACAAAATAATATGGCAGTAACCGCCTTAGGAACTTGTGTTAAGGGAGATGGAACTTCAAACACAACATTTACTACTTCATCTGGTTATGACTCTTATGAATGGCAGAAATACAACGATGCTGTTGGAAATTTTGAACCTGCCTCGGGAACAAATAATCAAAGTGTTTATGAACCCACATTACCTGGTCAATACAGACTTTTGGGTAAATTATCTTGTTTTCCTACAAAAGATTACATTTCAGATGTGATTACTGTTAGTGTGTGTCCAGATGATTTTGACAATGATGGCATTCCAGACACCATTGACCTTGATAGAGACAATGATGGTGTTCTGAATATATTTGAGTCTTTAGGAAATGGAACAATCGATTTTAGCAACCCTTCATCTCCCATTATAACCCTTCCAAACAATCCGACAAATACAATCGGAAGTGCGGCTTCAATTGCTCCAGCAAGTGCTACTGTTTCTGGAGATCCCAACGGAAAGATTGCCTCAACAATTCCATTCTCGGGACTAAACGAGAAAACAACATACAGCCTAAATCCTGTTTTGCCAACAAGCCAACCTTTAAATATTCGACTAAGCGAAGTTACAGGGAGTACTGCTAATGAATTTGAAACCATTACCCTTTCAATATTTCCTACTACAGAAAACATATCTCTTCTAGACCCTGGGCAAAAACTACTTGTAGATAATGGTACTGGGTTTAAAAGAGTTCCTCAAGAAGGTGTTTCGGGAAATCAGATAAAATTTAAGTATAACCCTAGTCCTCTAGACGCTAGCAAAACCTTTGAAGTTTTAGGTGTAAACATCTCAGGGATTGACATTATCCATGAACTCAACGCGCTGGCAACTTCCAATGTACAATTCAATATTCAAATGGAAATTGTTGACTATGAACTTGATACAGATGGTGATTCCCTAATTGATACTTTTGATAACAACAGTGACGACGATGGATGTTCGGATATGATTGAGGCGGGACACGAAGAACTTGTTGGGTTAAGTCCAGCATTGTATGACCCAAATAATCCTGATGCCAAGATTGACCAACGCGGCCGATTTGTATTAACCGGATACGATTATAATCAACCTCCAATAGACGGCGACAGCAACGGTATTTACGATTTTCAAGAAGTAGGAACCCCAGCTACACTTTCTGAAGATTTTGCCACCGCAAGCGCAATACTTTGTGAGGGCGAAACCCTAATGCTATCACTCAAAACCCCCGATAGCGACACCGTGATTTGGGAGGTAGACACCGACCTAGATGGTGTTTTTGAAGCTGCGGATGCCCTAGGCACCACTATAAATACTGTTGACAGCTATGGTTTTCAAATAGACAATGTTCCGGTAAGTTTAAACCAAGCGGTGTTCCGTGCTCGTCTCAGTAAAAGTACCTATGCGTGTACTACTGATACACAGCTGTTTACGTTAACGGTTAATACTAATGCCACAAAACCTACCCTTGAACCCCTTATTGTGGTGTGTAAAGACGCTACTGTTGCCAACTTGGGTGTAGCAAACGTGGTTTGGTATGAAACAATGACAGGAGGAAGTCCACTGTCCGATACGACACTTCTAAAACATAATACCCCATACTTTGCTGCGAGTGTGGTAAATGGGTGTATTGGTACATTACGCAGCGAAACAAAGGTTGTAGTTAATGACCCTGTGATTAGTACTGTCTCTGCCAAGACAACTTTTTGCGCCGATGAAGCAGTTACACTTACCCTTGATACGGATAAAATTTTACCTTCTCCAGATGACTTTGCGCGCATCAATAATCTAATTTACATTGAAAATGCACAGGGTCCTGTGCAATACGACAACGGGTTTTACTACACACAACAAGGTATAAAAACAGGTGTACAACCCATTACGTGGCCTATTGCCAAATCCTTTGGAGAGTCAATTGTTGGCGCAACCATGTATATCATCAACAGTATTGCTGAAGAAGATGCCGTTTATGAAGGACTACAACACATGGGGCTTACCGGAGACGATGGCATTGCCTTTTGGCTTGGGTTATTCCAGGACAAAACCGCTTCAGACTATAGTGAGCCCGCCAACGGGTGGTATTGGGTTGACGGAACGCCACTAACCTATCAAAATTGGTGGGGAGCAGAACCGAACGACTGGCCCTCTGATTCAACAGATGGTGAAGAAGACTATGCTCAGTTCGAATTTGGCAATAATAGTGTGCAATGGAACGATATGGGTTTGACACAACCCGAAGGTCAATCTTATCCGCTTTTTGAATACAAATCTCAAACTTCGATTCAGTGGTTTGTTGATGAGGGAACTGCAATTACTCCTATTTCAGGAGCTGCTAATAGCAGCCAACTTGTTGTAAATCCAACACAGACCACCACTTATTACGTTCGCGTAATAACTAATGGGGTTACATGTGATTCAGATCCATTTACCATAACCATCAACCCGTTACCTCAAGCAAATGAAGTGCCTGGTAAGCAAATAGAAATTTGTGCAAACGACAACAACGGGGCAATTGCTTCAGCAGACTTGAGGGGCGCTTTCGATTTAACTTCCACCTATGCTTCGATTATTGGGACACAAGATGCAAACACACATGCTGTTACTTTTTACACCTCGCAAGGAGGGGCTGAAAACGAGATTAGTGCCGCAGAGATTACAACGCCTAATAGCTTTACAAGCACCTCAAATCCGCAAGACATTTATTATCGCGTTACCAACACCAATACTGGCTGTGTAAGTGAAGTAAAAATCCTAACGCTTTTGGCAAACCCTCTTCCGCCTACTATTGCTATCCCCGACGTAGTAGTGTGTGACAATTTGGATAGCGGCAGCGATGAAGATGGTATTTTGTACTTCGCCCTTAACGCGCAGACATCAAAGATTCAATCGCTTTTGGGAAGCACTACGCAATATACCATTAGTTATCACGAGAACCCTACTGACGCTGAGGCAAACACAAATGCCATTAGTAATTACACAACAAAAGTGTCAGACATTAGAACGAAAACCATCTTCGTTCGCCTTGAAGATAACGCCACAGGATGCTACAAAACAGACAATACCTTGAATTTAGTGGTAGCAGAACTGCCTAAAATCAAAGAAAGCACGTTTGTGCGTGAACAATGTGATACGGATTCCGATGGCTTTGTACAAGATAATTTAACGCTGTACAACGATGCGTTTTCGGATAATCATCAAAATGAAACTTTTACATATTACACGGATCCTTCGCATACAAATCAAATTACAAATCCTGAAGCATTTATAAACACCTCTGCAAACCAAACGGTTTATGTAAAAATCACCAATGCCAATGGCTGTGAGCGTACGTATGACCCTGCAACCAACGACCCGCTAACTATTGATATCATTGTAAGAGCAAGCAACATCAATTCTTCATTTTTAGAAACCTATTACACCTGTTTGGAACGCACTAATACAGTAAATAATGGCATCAGTACGTTTGACAAAAGTGTTTTTGCTAATTTAGAAGCCAAGCTTATTGCCGAACACCCTGCTTTTGGTAACAATAATGTGAGGATTCAGTTTTATGAAAGCGAAAACGATGCTGCCTCTAAATTAAACCCTATTGATACTACGCAAGATTATATAAATACCACGCCCGATACGCAAGAAATTTGGGCGGCTGTAGATGCGGTTGGATTTACCGATATTACCTGTTTAGGGCTTAAACAGGTTGCCAATTTTATTGTAGAACCGCTTGCCATTTTACATCCCGTGACTATACCGCGTCAATGTGATGGCGACAGCCCTTTGGACTTGGATAGTCAAGATGGAAAATTTCCGTTTGACACCAGTACAGTGCTAGATCAGTTATTGTTGACACAGAATCCTGCTGATTACGAAATCGTTTTTTATGATGAAAATGATGTCATTATCAGTACAAATAATTTCCCTGCGGTCTATGAAAGTCCCTCGCAAAAGATTAGAGTTGAAGTCGCGAATAATCCGTCCTATGTTAGCCCTCCATGCTACCAAGAAACATTTATATCATTTGTTGTTGATGATAGCCCCGAAGTAGGCGCATACGCTATGCCTGCGAAATGCGACTTCGATGATGGTATCCTAGACGGCATGGCAGTCTTTGATACCAGCAATCTCAATGCAGAACTTCTTGCCGGACAAACCAATATGGAAATAAAGTACCTTCAGCGTGATGGTTCAGGGAACGAAACGGATTTAGGAAGTAATTTGCCAAATCCGTTTACCACAACAACAACGACCGTAATCGTACAAGTTTACAACCCTACAAACATGACCTGTATTGTTGAAGAATACATACCTTTTCAGGTAAATGAAAATCCTATATTTGAATTGCCCGAAACACAAGTGTTCTGTGAAAATCTTGGATTTGATACCATTTATATTACCAACCCTAGTGCAACTTACAGCTATGCATGGGAACAAAACGGCACGCCAATAACAAATCAATCTACACAAAATCTAGTCATTACGGAAGGCGGAACATATACCGTTACCGCTACAAATCCTGTTACAGGTTGCGCCACTACTAAGGTGATAAATGTATATGCCTCGGAAATTGCTTCGTTTATGCCAGAAGACATAACCGTTTTTGACCTTACGGGAGATGGAAGTAATCGCATTGAAATAAAAACCAGTACGTTGGGTATTGGCGATTATGAGTTTGCACTAAACGACAATCCTTATCAGGACAGTCCCCTTTTTGAAGGGATTCCTCCAGGAATTCATACGCTGTCGGTGCGCGACAAGAATGGCTGTGGCGTGGTACGTCATAAGGTGTCTGTTATTGGATATGCCTACAATTTTACACCTAACAACGATGGCAAAAATGATACTTGGCAAATTTTAGGAGTAAATGATGCTTTCCAAGCACAATCGCTAATTTATATTTTTGACCGTCACGGACGACTAATGGCGCAAATTCCTGCTGATGGTAACGGGTGGGATGGCACCTATAACGGTAGCCCAATGCCCGCAGATGACTACTGGTTCCAAGTAAAACTAGAAGATGGTAGAAGCTTTACAGGACATTTTAGTTTGGTGAGGTGATTTACTTACACGCCCCTTCTTTATACGAAGTAACGCCGCCGTAATTTTTTGCACCGCAAGGGTTTGAATACGTATAGCCGTCACAACCACAAACGGGGTTATACTCTTTAGTGCACGCCGTATTGCTCGATACCTTTGTTATATCAATGCAGGTTGAAGAGACGTTACCCTTTATAAATGTATAGCTTATCTCATCATCCGCAATTTCAGGAACATCAATGTAGTGAAGCATGAGTTTGTTGTCTTTGAGCTCGTAGGTATAGCTTCTTCCATTTGATAGTGTAAGCGTTTGCGCATTAACTCTGTATTTTTTGGGTTGATTAAGTTCTGAAATACCTACCGACTCTCCTACTATTCCTTTGCTCAACATAAGACTTTCGCTGGGAAAAAACCACAATTGATTGTTTTGAAAAGTATCGTTGTCAAAATTGCAAAAGCAGCTTACATCTTCCAAAACCCAATGTCCTTCTAAGGTTTCTATAACCTCAACATCTGCTTTTTGGCAAGTAAAAAGCAACAGAAAAAAACCAAAACCAAATCCCTTCATGGGGTAAAACTACTAAAATTCTGCGCTATTTGTTGTGTTTTGGAATTTTAGACGATTTCCTTAGCTTATGTTTTCAACAGACAGCTTTGCGTAATCCTCCCAATGCGCAATTTTATTTTGGTACATGGCATCTAGAGAAAGTTGCACGCACTTGGACGTTAATGCCCCTGAGTTTATGTCTGCATACACCTTTTTTCCATGGAAAACAGCATCATAAAACTGCTGCAATGCCTGAGCTGTACTATTTTGACTGCTCGCATTTATGGAGACCCCTTGCCCCTTTTGCCACGCTGCAGCAGTAGCACCGCTAACCCCATCTACAACTCCTCGTTTGTTATTGTTTTTTTCAAGGTATATTTCACCTCCATTCATTCCTAATACTGCGGTAGCCTTACTTCCCATAATACGAATCTGATATCCACCATATGCATTCGTGGTTGTGCACATAAATGTTGCATCTATACCAGAGGGGTATTGAAAATTAAGACGGATGTTGTCAAAGGTTTCTCTACCGTCTTTCCAGTGGTCAATGCCTCCCGTTCCACTAATCTGTTGAGGCGCCTCATCTAGCACCCTGTTAATGAAATCTATTTGGTGCGAACAAAGTTCTGCAGCCAATCCTCCAGACTGCTCATGATACATGCGCCAATTTATGATGCGCTCCCATTTTGGATCAGGAACGGGTTTACGCCAATTGTTGTTTCTGTTCCACTGACAAACAAAGCCCGTAATATCTCCTAAATAGCCTTCGTCAATAAATTGATGTACTTTCTGATAAAGCTCAGAGCTATTGTATTGGTGTCCGGTTTGAAAAACCAACCCTTTAGAAGCAGAATAGGCGTCTAAAACCTGTTGTGTTTCTGCTATCCCTTTCACCAAAGTTTTCTCACAATAAATGTGTTTTTGTGCAGCAATAGTATCCAAACACATCTGCCCATGATTTCCGAAAGGAGTTGCAATTAACACCGCATCAAGACCCTTGTGATCTAACAAATCGTGATAGTGCGCATACCCTTTTGCGCCAGATGCATTCACAGCATCTTCTAGTCTAAACGGCAAAATATCACATACAGCTACAACTTGAATATGAGGAATTTCGTTAAGTATAGAAATAACTCCCATCCCTCGGCTTCCAGTACCGATTATTCCAAGACGTAACACTTCTGTAGGCTTATGAGCGTAAAGTGTTGATCCAGGAATAAGTGTCCCAAAAGAAGCTAGTGCTGTTAACTTTAAATAATCCCTTCTGTTTAGCTTATTTCCCATCCCGGTTCGTATGTCCTACCCCAAAACTGTTGGGCTTTCGCGTTAGTAGGTTTTCCAGACGCGTCTAACGTTAATGGAATCCCGGCACGATATGAAATGTTTGCAAGTAACGCCAAGTGATTACTTTTTGCCGCATTGTCGATAGGTGAACGCAAAATCTCCTTGCCTCTAATCGCCTCAATAAGGTTAGCTGCGTGAAGTGTCGAAGTATCCCCGCCGCCGCCTAACGTTAAGCCGCCCTCGTCACTTTTCTTACCGCTGTCTTCAATAAGCTTACCTGCTCTGTCATACACTTTAAAATATCCTCTGTTAACAAAAACAGTTCCCTCAGAACCATAAATTACCGTTCCCCTGCCTTCGCCATAGGTGCTAAACCCATTTCGACTCTTTCCATCCCAAGTTATCGTTTTGTTATCAGCAAACTTAAAAAGTGCATTCATGGTATCATACATCTCCCAACCATCATCAAGAAAATGTTGTTTAGCGGCATCAACAATAACCTCCTCGGGATAATCTACCCCTAATGCCCACCGGGCAACATCCAATTCGTGAACCGCGTTATTTCCAGTCTCGGCAGTACCCCAATTCCAGCCGTACCAGTGCCAGTTATAGTTCCAAATGTCATGAAAATAGTCTTGTCGTGGAGCAGGTCCTTGAAAAAGGTCCCAGTTTAGGTCTGCAGGAGCAGCTTGTTTTACTTGAGCAGGAACTCGCCCCCTTTTGTTGTTATAAAAAGCAACCGCCTTGTAGGGTGTTCCAATAAGCCCTTCTCTAATACGCTTTACAATTTGAATAGTGTGTGCAGAACTTCGTTGTTGATTTCCCATTTGAACCAACTTTCCCGTTTCTTTTTGGCGCTGCACCATAACTTCAGCCTCTCTTGGATTGTGTGCGCAAGGTTTTTCAACATACACGTGTTTTCCTGCGTCAAGTGCCATAATGGTTGCTGGAGCATGCCAGTGGTCTGGAGCAGCCACAAAAACCATATCCAAATGTTTGTCTTCTAGAACCTTACGAATATCTTCTTCCGCCTTTGGCGTATAGCTGATGTGATCTTTTAATGCAAGACGTGCTTTGGCAACTTGTGATTGCTTCACGTCACACAAATAGCGGAGTTTGGTGTTGTATTTGTCCGCCAATATGGGATAGAATGCTCCTACGCGTCTACCCAAGCCCATATAGCATAGGTTTACACGGTCGTTTGCTCCCAAAATATTGGCATAGCTAGAAGCGCTCATGGCAAATCCCAATCCTGCAGTTGCCGCAGCACTTTTATTAATAAATTGTCTTCGTGATAACATCTTTTAGTTAGTTTGTTTAAATTTTAGTGTTCACTTCTTTCGCCTTATAAATATATTTTAACCTCTTTTATATCGTAAAAACCGATAATCTTTGTGGGCGATTTTCAGCGTGATCCCAAATATAAATATTTTGACACAACTTTTGAGAGGCTTGAGGACAAACCAATAACAGCTAATCCCACCAAGGTTCGACCTCCACATTATCAGAGTGTAGTCTAATGGCATCGCCAATTTTTGGGATTTCTATGCGACTGTTCCTTTTTTTGGCTTCTGCAAAAACTTCAATTGCAGGCTCATTCCACGGATGCATGGCGAGTTTGAATGCTCCCCAATGAATGGGGATTATTTTTCTCGCTCCTAAGTCAATACCGGCTTGTACCGTTTGCTTTGGAAACATATGCACATCGGGCCACATGGGGTTGTATTGCCCGCATTCTAGCAACGCAAGGTCAAAAGGGCCATACTTATCCCCTATATCTTTAAAAGGTTTGTCATAGCCGCTATCACCGCTAAAATAAAGTGACAATGCATCCGATTGTATCACCCAGGAAGACCATAATGTTTGATGACCGTTAGAAAATTTTCTCCCTGAAAAGTGCTGAGCGGGTGTGCATACAAACGTTATGTCAGCAAATGTATTCGATGCCCACCAATTGAGTTCTGTGATGTTGTTTTCATCCACACCCCAACGTTTAAGGTGGTTTCCGATTCCCAGCGGAACAATAAAACGCTTTACCTTGTTTTTTATCTTTATAACCGTTTCATAATCCAAGTGATCGTAATGGTCGTGTGAGTATATTACAAAGTCTATTTCAGGTAAGTCCTCAGGAGGAATAGGTAGTGTTTTCGTAAACCGTTTGCCGCCCAAAAAAGGCAAGGGAGCAGGAACATTTCCCATCATGGGATCTATTAAAATATTCAATTTATTGTGTTGCAACAAAAACGCCGAATGCCCAAACCAAAACAAGCGTGTCCCCTCAAAATTTGCCAAGCTTGAGGTATCTATTTTATTAATCTTTATGGGAGTAGGAGGCGTGCCATTGACCACTTTGGTGGTAAAAAAAGTATACCCCAGCGTCATAAACTTACTAAAACTGAGTTTTTTAGGAACATCTCTCCGGTTGCTAAATTTTCCACCATTGAAATTAGACAACTTCTCAAATGTTAGTATTTGAACATTTGACAAATCGCCTCCAAAAGATGGAACCGTGTGTACAACTGCAGTGTAAAGTATAGCAACTGCGGTTACTAAGAACAAAACCCCTAACATGATCTTTTTTAACACTTTCATTGAGGGACAAAAATAGAAAACCTTAACGGGTTATGCTTCAGCTAGATTTAGTAGCCATTTTATCATGATATGATTTTATAGAATAGAAGTGGGGTTGAGGATGTTTTTGTACTTTTAGAATCAACAATTCCGTCAGAAAAGGAAAATCCCCTCAAAATGAAGAAACTTCAACCAACGCTCCAAGACCCTATTTTAAAGAGTACAATTAAGAAAAGTTTACTTCTACTAAGTGTTTTTCTTTTTTGTGTGTCTTGTGCACACAAGCCATCAAAAACATTGCTTTTTGTAGGTAGTTTTACAGATAAAAAACCTGGAAAGAGTATTTATGTTTATGAGTTTGATGACGAGACTGGAAAAGCCGAATTAAAATCAACGGTAGATAATGTGATTAATGCTTCTTATTTAGAATTATCAACTAATGGAACATATCTCTATTCCGTTGTAGATGCCCAAATGAACTATACTGGTAGCGTAGCTGCTTATAAAGTAGATGTTGAAAAGGCTAAACTCAATTTGTTGAATATGCAACATTGCGGAGGTTTAAATCCCGCGCATTTAGAAATAAACAAAACAGGGGAGCTATTAGTTAATTCTAATTATTCTGATGGAAGTTTAAGTCTATTTAAAATAAAAGAAGATGGTTCTTTAGCAAAACCTAGTCAAGTTTTACATTTTAAAGGCAGCAGTATTATTAAAAGTAGACAAAGAGCCTCTCATATACATTCAGCAAATTTTTCGCCAGATGGGAAGTTTATTTTCGCTCACGATTTAGGAGCTGATAAAATAAGAAGGTTTTCTGTTTTAGAAAACGGAGCATCCGTATTGCTGAAAAACCCAAAAGAAATTAATACAAAATTAGGTAGTGGACCAAGGCATTTTACGTTTCACCCTAATGGAACGTTTGGCTATTTGGCTAACGAATTAAGTGGTAAGGTTAATGTGTATCGCTATCACAATGGTACTTTGATGTTTATAGAAGATTACCTGTCTTATTCTCAAGAACAAGATATTTATAGAACCGCAGATATACATATTTCAACTGATGGAAAGTTTTTATATGTGTCTAATAGAGGTCCTGAAGAAGACAGTATTTCTGTTTTTCAAGTAAATCAAGAAAACGGAAAATTAACTTTAGTAGAGAGGGTAGATACCGGAGGAAAACATCCAAGAAATTTTGATATTCACCCCTCAGGAAAATATGTATTGGTGGCTAATATGTTTACCAATAATATTGTTGTTTTTCAGAGAAATCAAGAAACTGGGAAATTAACAAAACTAGATGAGGAGATTACAGTAGAAAATCCTTCAAGTATTCAAATAAAAATTTATGATAAAAATCAAGGCTAAAACAAAAAACCCCTCCGTAAAGAAGGGGCGTGTTGGTGGTCCCACCTGGGCTCGAACCAGGGACCAACTGATTATGAGTCAGCTACTCTAACCAACTGAGCTATAGGACCTGAATAAACAACAAAAATACATAATAATCCCTCAGTTCCTCATACACTAAACCAACTTTTATATCTTCGTAAAAAAGTATTTATTATGTCGCGTTTTGTTCGGTTTTCCTTTTTTGCTGGCGTTAGCTTGGCAACATTCCAGTTTCTGTTTGTTTTAAGCGGAGGAAATAGTATTGCTGGGATTTTTTGGGGTATTATTCCTGTTTGGTTTTGGGCAACCTATAAAAAGCTAAAGCAAGAAGCCTCTGTTAGCCAACTTGAAGGGATTGCCGCATATACCGTAGTCATTTATGGCGGATTTTTAGGCCTTGTAGCACTTTTTTGTCTTTTTGCCTCCTTTGCTTTTTTGGTAGTTGATCCAGAACTAATTCAAGCCGCTATTGAGCAACAACCCAATTACGACGATTTTAACGATGAAGAGTTGACTGCCATTAATCAAGTCATGGAGTGGCTACCCTCACTTATGCCGCTAATAACAATAGCTATAAGCGTACAAGCAACAGCCTATATCGGATATGGCCTGGCAGTAGTGCGAAATTACAGTCGCTAATCCAGAGTCTCACAAAACGGTTCTTTCGGGTCAAATAATGCTTGTATTACTTGAGAAAGCATTTTTTCTGCTTTAGGCAGATGCTCTGCAATTTGGGAATTTATAGCTCTTGCTGTCTCAGACATTTTTTCACCAACAAACATTACTCCGTCTTTGTACTGTTTTAAGGCAATAATCCCCGCGTAGTCTGCTTGCTGATTGGGATGTGCATCGTTCCAAAGCATCGCATACATCATAACCTGGCGTGCTTGCCCGTAGGCTGCATCTGTAGCTGCCAAAGACCAATCGTAAATACCAAGTTTCCCTTTAGCAACCTTTCCTGTCTTGTAATCTAGTACCCGTATTTTACCGTTATAACAATCCACACGATCTATGGTGCCGCTAAGTTTAATGGGCTCCTGAATTCCCGGAACCATCCGGGTTGTTTTTAGTTTTTGTTCAAGCGCCAAAAGCTGAATGGTATTCCCCTTTTCGATTTCTTCCTTTTCGGCAGCAATCATATTTTGGATGGTACGCTTTATGGCGGCTAACGCCAAAACGTTTTTCCCCGAAAGTTCTTGCGAATAAATCTTGGCAATCAAGCTATCTGCTAGGGCGCTAACATTTGCTATCATTTGTTCACAATCCACAGGGGTCAGCGTTTTACCCACATAAGGCGTATAAAGCGCTTCTAAGCAATTGTGAATAAGCGTGCCGTAGGTTTTGTGCGAAACGTACTCCTCAAGCTCCTCTTCCTCTTTTATTTCAAGAAGATAACGTTTATAAAACGCATAGCCGTCCCGTATAAACAGGTTTAACGCAGAGGGCGAAAACCCGTATTCGGCTAATGCGAGTAATTTTTGCTGTACGCTTTCAGTTTTTGGAATGGATTTAATTTGGTTTGATGGGGGAATAAATGTAGCCTCTTGTATAATTTCATGCCATTCGTGTGTGGCAGGTCGTTCAAATGCCCATTGGCGTATAAATCGGCTGCGCTCCCCAACTTGTATGCCGTCTGTAGTCCCATTGTAAAGCAGATATACTTCTTTGGCACGGTACATCAATCGATAAAAGTGGTAGGTAAAAATAGCGTCTTGCTCCTCTTGTGTTGGCAGCCCAAATTCTCTTTTTACGTCATACGGAATCCACGATGGCTGCCCCCCTTGACTTGGCAAAATGCCTTCGTTTACACCAGCCATTAGCACACAATCAAAATCTATCGCCCGTGTTTCCAATACACCTAAAATTTGTAATCCCTCAAGGGGGGCACCCACAAAATTAAGTTTTTGCCCTGCGCTGAGTTGTCGGTATAGTCCACGCAAAAGCGAAAAGGATATGGCTTGGTTTAGTTCTGTTAATACTTCTTTGATTTGGTGAAAAACCTCCAAAAACTTCGTTGCAGCAACAGCATATACATCAGATAAAGGTTGTGTGGGTTGAACGGCTATAAACCTTGGAAGCAAAGCAATAATGTCTTCTATCCATTGTTCTGGGCTACGTTTTTCTCTAAATAAATGGGTTGCCGTTTCTTTATCCATTTCAGACACTTCCAGCAACATAAAAGACGGACTTACATAATTTCTATGCTCTTTTTTTGCCTTATTCAATGTGGTTGTGCAAAAAGCATAATCTGAAAAAAGAGCTTGGCTTTCGGGCAAGGTCATTAACGTTTCCACATCCGAATAATAAAACCCCTTTGAGGTTTGCCTAAATACCATATTCAAAAATGAAGAAACAAAGACCGCTAAGGGATGCTTTTCTAACGGAAACCCCATACTGATATTCAGCTTTTCTATCGATGGTGGCAAGGCATACAGTAACGGCAACAACAATGATTCGTCTGCCAAAACCACAGCTGTTTTTGACCAGTCTTCGGGGGCTTGTAACGTAGCCAATAATGCGCCCAGTTGTTTGGCTTGTCCTACTTGCTGTTGTACTTCTATGGCGGTTACTTTTTTGGGCTGCCAAAACAGCTCGTGTGTTTGCGTAAAGGGTGTTTTCTTGTATTCTGGCCATCGCTCTACATAATCTCGAATGAATGCGCCCGCTTGATGAAGCGCATTAGCAAACATCTGTTTGTCTATATCCCAGAAAACCTGTGCCCGCCCTTGAGCCAATAATTCCTGCACCAGTTGTTCTTCACTTGGGCTGAGCGCATTAAATCCACAAAAGATAAATTGTGCCGCTTTCTTGTGTTGGGCATAAGTTTCTAATAGCTCTGATGCGGTCCTGTAACATACCCCAGGGGTCGCAAGTCCCTCTTTTGCCAATCGTGTGGTAAAGTCATCGTACATTTTAGGAAGCAACTCCCAAAAAGCAATGTAGTTTTTCACGATTTTATTTTGATCATCTCCCCACGCTCGAATCTTGTGCAAAGAAGTGAGGTATGAAAAAAAGGAGTCTCTATCCAAAAGGTACTGCTCCATAGCGTTCAGGTCTTTTAGTAATGGAGCTGACCAGCCCAAAAACGTCTCAAAAGAATCCCGAGGGCTCGATGGCGTGGTGGCAAGATAGCTTTGATAGAGGGCGCGCTGTTGTTGCAGTTCTGTTGCAGGCACAAAAGCACTTATGGTGTTTACAAAATCGTTAATACTCACCATTTCAGGAAGGATGAGCGGTCCCGACAATGCATTGGTGAGTTCTTTTTGCAAAAACAATCTTGCTCGTTGGTTGGGCAATACAAAGCATAAATCCGCCCAATTTGGGTGTTGCGCTTTAAGCTGCTGTACTACATGTCCCAAAAACGATTGCGCCATGTTCTAAAATAAAAAAACGCGGTGAATTCACCGCGTTTTTCTGAGTTTTATTTTACCGCTAGTATTAGTTCACTACCTTGAACTCTACACGGCGGTTAATCGCACGACCCTCTTGAGTGTCGTTACTTGCTTTTGGCATAGATTCGCCAAATGCTTTTGTACTCAAACGGTTTGCGTCAATTCCTAAGTTTACTAGGTAGGCTTTAATAGAACTTGCGCGGTTGTTTGAAAGCGGATTGTTAAACGACTCTTCACCAGTGTTATCTGCATGACCCTCAATGCTGATGTTGGCGTCTTTGTTCGCTAACAACACTTTTACAACTGTAGAAAGACGTTGCACGTCTTGAGAGTCGATATTATACTTTTCTAAGTCGAAGTTGATGTCATAGTCTGCCAACATAGAAAGTGGGAACTCAGGACAACCGTTATTAGCGGCAGGACCTGCAACTGATGGGCACTTGTCATCTTTGTCTGCAACACCATCTCCGTCTGCATCTGGACAGCCGTTAAGGGCTTTGCTTCCAGCGGCATTAGGACAAGCATCATCAGCATCTGTAATACCATCACCATCTGCGTCAGGACAACCGTTGAGGGCTGCTAATCCTGCTACATTTGGACATGCGTCTTCTGAATCTTTAATGCCATCGCCATCAGCATCTGGACATCCGTTAAGGGCGGCCAAACCTGCTGTAAGCGGACATTCATCGTCGCTGTTTCTTATACCATCTCCGTCATCGTCAGGACATCCGTTTAGGCTTTCAAGACCTGGAACTTCAGGACATGCGTCTAGACTGTCTTTTACGCCGTCTCTGTCTGTGTCGCCATCACCAAAAGCAAAAGAAAAACCAACTAAGTGTTGAAGGTGACCTAATCCACCATCACCATTTCCAATTAGATTGTCAAATTCATTAACATAGGATTTTAAGGTTGATTTTACGGTTATGGCAAAAGCGTTATTAAACCAATAATTTAAACCAACTCCAGCATATAAATTTAAGAAGTCGTCAGAAGTTGTTGAAAAGCCACTCAAGCCTCCTGAAAGACCCACCCCTAAACGCAAAGTTGGCTCAAATTTTCCAAGATCAATAATCTGATTTGCAGAAAGTGATGTTCCTAGATCAACACCATAATACAGGTCAGATGCGCCTGAGCCACGCTCTAAGCTATTTAATGTTCCTGTTAAATCAAGAGAAAACCCTCCTCCAATATAACGTGAAAGCTCTAGGTATGAGAAGTTGGAAGAAAATTGGGTTTCCGAATCTTTATCGATAGAGCCCTCTATATCCAATTGAATAGCATTCGTCCCAATAGAAACTTTCCATGGGTTTGAGTCGTTCTGTGCCAGAAGGCTTCCAGACAACAAAAATACTGTTAGTATAGTAAAAAAATAATTTTTCATTTTTTAGTTTTTGTAATAGTTCATGCAAAACTAATAAAAAAACGCGGTGAAATCACCGCGTTTTTGTCTATTGTTAAGTATGTGTTTAATTAGTTTGCAACTTTAACTTCAACTCTTCGGTTAACTGCGCGACCCTCTTTCGTAGCATTACTTGCTTTTGGCATGGCTTCGCCAAATGCTTTTGTACTTAAGCGACTTGCGTTAATTCCAGCGTCTTTCAAATGCTTTTTAACATATTTTGCGCGCTTATCAGAAAGAGATTTGTTGTAGGCGGCAGAGCCTGTGCTATCAGTATGCCCTTCAATACTAACATTCGTTCCTGAATTTGCCGTCAATACATTTACAACTGTGTTCAAGCTGCTTTTTAATTCCATAAGCGAGTCCACATTATGCTCGTCCGTATCGAAATAAATGGTAAACCCATTTAATAAGGACAATGGATACTCTGGCATTTTTACTTCAGGTTTCTTCATTTCGGGTTTCACTTCTGGACAGCCGTTGTTTGAAGGAGGTCCTGCTTCTCTAGGGCAGTCGTCATTTGCGTCTGCAACACCATCGCCGTCTGCATCAGGACAGCCTCTTAAAGAAGCAACTCCTGCTGTGTTTGGACATCTGTCATCCGCATCTTTAATGCCGTCACCGTCTGCATCAGGACATCCATTAAGCGCTGCCAAACCTGCTGTAAGTGGACAATCATCATCGCCATTTCTTATGCCATCACCGTCATCATCTGGACAGCCGTTAAGGCTTTCTAGCCCTGGCACATCAGGACATGCATCCTCGTCATCATTAACACCGTCCTTATCTGCATCGTTTCCTTTACCAAAAGCAAAAGACAAGCCCGCAACATGTTGAAGGTGACCTAATCCGCCATCGCCATTAGCAATCAATTTGTCAAATTCTTTTACATACGATTTAACTGTTGATCTTAACGTTAGTGCCACAGCATCGTTAAACCAGTAGTTTAGACCGAGGCCCCCATAGATATTAAAAAAATCATCCCCAAGTGGAGAAAAACCGCTAAGACCACCTGAAAGACCTACACCTAAACGTATGGTTGGCTCAAATTTTCCCAAGTCAATAATTTGATTTGCAGAAAGAGATGTTCCCAAGTCTATTCCGTAGTAAAAATCCTCTGCTCCAGAAGTACGCTCCAAGTTATTTAATGACCCTGCCAAATCGAGCGAGAATCCTGCACCGAGGTAACGAGAAACTTCCAAGAAAGAAAAGTTTGGAGAAATTTGAGTCTCTGTGTCTTTACCGCTTGAACCCACAGGGTCAACTTCAATGGCATTAGTACCCACGGTTATTTTCCAAGGATTTGCCTCATTTTGTGCATAAGCACTTGTTGATAGCACTATTGCAAGCAAAATGATAGATATATAATATTTCATAATTTAAGTAGATTAAACATTTGGGCAAACCTACTAAACTTGTCTTAGAAATATTATTTTTTTCTCATAAATAAGGGCGATTTGTTTAACTATTAACATGCTTTTTTCCAAAAGTGAAGCATATTCGAAAATTTGAGTTTTATGGGTCTCTTTATGTTTTCCTGTTTTATAGTCCAACAATAGCACTTCGTTATCTTTTGTTACCACAAATCGATCTGGGCGAACAATTTCACCCGACTCGGTCAGTAGTGGTCGCTCGCAATAAACCGTATGCGCAGGGTTAAAAAATGCTGTTAGTTTTTCATGATTCACAACACTGTTAACTTGGTCTGTCAAACGCTTATATGCTTTGAACGACAAGATTTCTTTTGCTTTTGATTGGGAGAGTGCATTCTCAACATCTTGAGGCACCTCTATTTTTGCCATAATCTCATGAAAAAGGACTCCGTATTGTGCTTCTTCTGAACTGTTTTTTGCGACGGAAATAGTGCTTGTCGCTTGTCCTGGATTAAAATACCATGGCGTTTGGATTGTTACTAAATGACCCGTCGTGGTTGATTTTTGTTTTTTTCGTTTCCCGACACAAAACATCCCCGATTTAAGCTGCGGAAAAATATGCGCAAACACATCGGGAAGCCCTCTAGGAACTGAGCTGTCATTTCCTAATTGCGAGAGTATGTGTAATTCATCTATTGGACGTGTCATACCAACATATAGCGTGTTTAATGTGTCTAAAACCGCTTGGCCGTGTTGGGTATTATAAACCTGATTTGCTCCCTTGCCAAATGCTGTTAACCTACTGCTAACGGGGAGCAACATTTCCTCAAATGGCGCATAGTCTGTTTTTGGCAATGGAAACCAAGTCATCTTGCTATTTCCGTCGTCCCAATTGCTGTCTGAAAAAGGCAGAATAACCACCCGAAATGCCAATCCTTTTGCTTTGTGAACCGTCATGATACGCACGGCGTTTCTTCCCTCGGGTGGCGAAACTTTCCAATGGGCTTTGTGTTGCTCCCACTGTGCCAAAAGGTTTGTGGCTGTTGCCTCTTTCTTCGCCTCTAGCTTAAGAACTTCGTCCAAAAAAGCTTGAAGGTGTGCTGTCAGTTTTTGGGTTAGAGAAAACGCCCAAACGGCATATTCCAAAGCGGCATATAAGGTAAGCTGTTGAAATGTAGCAAACTCGAATTTTTGCTGTGTTAATTCCGCTACTACCGCGCCAAAAGGACGAATAAGTTGTGCTTGTGTCCATGCAAACGGATCTGGTTGTTGTAGTGCAAATCGTTCTAAAACCGCATATTTAGCTTCTTTGTTTTTTGGCTCTGCACGAAGTTTAACAAGCTGCATTAAAAACTGAACTTCGGGGCTTTGCCCTACAAGTAACGCCTCAGAAGACGTAATCGGAATTTCCGCTTCGGTAAGGGCTTTTGCAAGCTGAACACCCTGTTCGTTTTTCCGCACCAAAACACACATGTCCTTCCAGTGATATCCCTGCTTTTTGCAATCCTTAACGCGAGAGACCACGGCGTCTTGATACGCCAAGACCTGTTCTTCTTTGTTTTTACCCTCGATAGTAGAAAGCGTAACAAAGCCGCCGTCTTTGGTGTTTGACTCCTGGTTACACGAGTTGGCATACAATTCCTGTTGCGCCTTAAGGGGTAAAAATGTTGCTGCTTTGGAAAAAAATGCATTGTTAAACGAAACGATTTCTGCGCCGCTACGATAGTTTTTAGGCAAATTCTCTACTTCGGGTTTTATTGTAAAAGGCACTTCTTTATTTGCCAATTTCATAAACTGCTCGGGGTAGCCCCCGCGCCAGCGGTAAATGGACTGTTTGGCATCTCCAACCAGAACCAAAGAACCCTTGCGCTGATTGTCCTCTAGAGCATGTGAAAACAAGGGGTGCAAATTTGACCACTGCAGTTCTGAAGTATCTTGAAACTCATCCACAAAAAAATGCTGATAACGAACACCTAGCCGCTCATAAATAAAGGGCGAGGCAGCATCTTTTATGGTCTCTGAAATCTGCTTGTTAAAAAAGCCCAACAACTGAGTGTTGCGTTCCTGTTGCAATGCCTTTACTTCTTGCCCTATCTGTTGCATCAACGACAGCGGCACAATATTCTTACGAAGCATGCTTAATAGCATCACCTGTCTCCAATGACGGTTGTAACTCTGTAAAAACCCCACAATATCGTCTGTAATTGGATCCACTACTGGTTGATGTTTTTTAGCATCTGCCTTCAAAAACAGTCCTGTTTCCATATGGTTTAATAGGGTTTTGCTCAAAGGGTCTTTTTTCCACTCGCCTTTTTGCAACAGCTTCAGCAGGTTAGGGAGGGTTTGCCTAGGAAACCACTGCTCTTCTATGCCAGATTGTTGGAAACAGGATAATAGCGAAGTGGCTTTTTCCTCAACGGGCTTTTTTAAGGTTTGTATTTGATCGGCGATTTTGGTGTCCAATTCCACAAAAGCCTCTATGGGTTTTTCCGCTAATGCCGACAACGATTGCATGTGATTTTCGTTGATAAACATTTCGGCTATGGTGTTCACCTCGTGGCTAACATCCCAAGATTTTAAGGCATCTGCCTTTTGTAACACATATGCAACAAGTGTTTGGGTAAGCGCTTTGTCTTCACCAGCTTTGCTCAACACCCGCGAAACGACTTCTTTCATAAACGACTTCCCGTCTACGGCAACATCAAAGCGGGGGTTCATGCCCAGATCTCGTGCGAAAGTTCTTATGATTTGGTGCGTTAGCTTGTCAATTGTAGAAACATTAAAGTGTCCGAAGTGATGTAATATGTATCCGTATGCTTTTTTTGCCCGTTGGTGTAACACTTCGTTAGAAGTCTCGCATTGCGCTACAAGCTCCGAAAACATAGCATCATGGGTGGCAGACTGCAAATCTTTGGAAAAATGCGCTAACTTTTCCAAAATTCGGTCTTTCATCTCCTGAGCGGCTTTGTTGGTAAATGTAATCGCTAAAAGCCGTTGAATTTGGTTTGGGTAAGGACTGCTGAGCAACCGAAACAAAAACGAGCGCACAAGGGTATGTGTTTTCCCAGCTCCCGCAGAAGCATTATAAATCGTAAACAAAGAAGGGGTTTTCGTTGACACAGGTATTCGCTAATGGCTCTTTAAATATAGGAATATATACCTAACTTTGTGGAAATTATAAAATATAAAAAATGGCTTTCGAACTTCCTTCGCTTCCTTATGCCTCAAATGCATTGGAACCACACATAGACACACGCACCATGGAAATCCACCACGGAAAACACCATAGTGGCTACACCGCAAAACTTAATGCCGCCGTAGAGGGCACAGCGCTTGAGGGCAAAAGCATTGAGGAAATTTTAACAACTTTAGATTTAAGCAACGCTGCCGTTCGCAACAATGGGGGTGGCTATTACAACCATTGTTTGTTTTGGGAAGTAATGGGTCCTGATGCTGGCGAAATGTCTGCCGAACTTAGTAGTGCTATCGATGCCGCTTTTGGCTCTTTCGATGCCTTTAAAGATGCCTTTGCTAATGCTGCTGCATCGCAGTTTGGTTCGGGCTGGGCATGGCTTTGCGTACATGCAGACGGGCGTTTGGAAGTGTGTTCAACGGCAAATCAAGACAATCCGCTGATGCAAAACGTCGGCTGTGGTGGTACACCCATACTCGGATTGGACGTTTGGGAACACGCATACTACCTAAATTATCAGAATCGCAGACCCGATTACATTGAGGCTTTCTTTAATGTGGTGAACTGGTCTGAGGTAAGCAAACGTTACGCTTCGCGCTAATTATCAGTGTGTTATAGAAACATAAAAGAGGGCTTTTCGCCCTCTTTTTTTGTATAAAATAAAAAAGGTGGAAAGAATCCACCTTTTTTGCCCCAAATCTTACCATGAACTTAACCTACTTATGTTATGGCTCTGCTAATATACAACCTATTTTTATTTCTGCAAGTAAATCCGAAAAAAAAGTAATTTTTTTTCTAGGCTAGTATGCGCGGTCTTTCTTTCCTTCGTAGAAATTGATATACGCGCGATTAACCACTCTGTTTCCGCCAGGCGTAGGATAGTTTCCTGTAAAGTACCAGTCGCCCTTGTTGTCTGGGCAAGCCTTGTGTAAGTTGTCTACGGACTGAAAAATCACATCAACCTCCGCAGAAATGTCTTCTGTGCGCAACATAGACGCTATTTTTAGAGAAATCTCCTCGTCTGTAAATTGATCATACAAAGGCTGTACATGGTTTTCTATTTCATGTAATTCTTTATCAACAGAGGCTTGGGCGCGCTCATACACCTCTTTTAGTTGATGCATTTTGCCATGATCTTCCAAAAGTGCCAACATCGCCCTAAAAGCAATGAGGTCTTCAAGTCTTGCCATGTCTATCCCGTAACAATCCGGATAGCGAATTTGTGGGGCGCTCGAAACTACTGTTATTTTCTTTGGGTTTAAGCGATCTAAAATCCGCAGGATGCTTTTCTGAAGCGTTGTTCCACGAACAATACTATCGTCAATAATCACCAAATTATCGTTAGGCTTCACCGAATCATACGTAATATCGTAAACGTGTGCCACCAAATCGTCACGGCTGCTATCTTCAGTAATAAAAGTGCGCAGTTTTACATCTTTAATCGTAACTTTTTCAATCCGTGGTCTAGGCGACAACAATTCCTTTAAACGCTCGGGCGACAATTGTGGCTCTTTCAAAATAGCCGCTTCAGACTCTTCCAACATATAGTCTTGTACACGCTGTACTAAGCCATAAAACGAGGTTTCTGCAGTATTGGGGATATATGAAAAGACCGTGTTTTGTAAGTCGCCATCTATGGATTCATAAATTTTTGGGAACAACAAACGCCCAAGGGCTTTACGCTCCTTATAGATGTCCGCATCGTTTCCTCTTGAAAAATAAATCCGTTCGAATGAACACGCTCGACGTTCGGTAGGCGGATTAATTTCTTCATGAAGAACTTCTCCAGACTTCTTTATTATAATCGCTGATCCAGGCATCACCTCTTTAACCGAATCCATGGGTACATTAAATACGGTTTGAATGGCGGGGCGCTCAGAGGCAACCACCACAATCTCGTCGTCTTGATAATAAAACGCCGGGCGAATACCTGCGGGGTCTCTAAACACAAAGGCGTCGCCGTGTCCAAGCATGCCTCCCATCACATAGCCACCATCCCAGTTTTTGGAAGCTTTGCGCAATATTTTAGCAATATTTAATCGATTTGCAATTTCTGGAGACGCGGCTTGTTTGTCAAAGCCCTCAGATTTAAGTCTTTTGTAAAGTTTAGAAACCGAATCGTCCAAAAAATGTCCGATTTTTTCCATTACCGTAATGGTGTCTGCTTTTTCTTTAGGGTGCTGCCCCAAAGCAACCAAATTGTCAAACAACTCATTTACATTGGTAAGGTTAAAATTCCCAGCAACAATAAGGTTGCGGTGCATCCAATTGTTTTGACGCAAAAACGGATGTACGCTTTCAATGGTGTTCTTTCCAAAGGTGCCATACCGAAGGTGCCCCAACATGACCTCGCCAACATAAGGAAAGGTAGATTTTAACGCTTGCGAAGAGGTAATAGGAGCGTCTAATGATTGCTCAACATCGTTAATGCGTTTATTTATTTTGCCAAAGATATCTTTTATGGGTTGCGATTCGCGCGAACGCACACGGCTCATAAAGCGTTCGCCGGGAGCCATGTCTAGCTTTATGCTGGCAAAACCCGCGCCATCCTGACCGCGGTTGTGCTGCTTTTCCAGCATCAAATACATTTTTTGAAGCCCGTAAAACGAACTTCCGTATTTCTCTTTATAGTAGTCTAGGGGCTTGAGTAGCCTCACAAGGGCTATTCCACATTCGTGCTTAATGGCGTCACTCATTGTGCAAAATTAACCAAAATTACGTTAGTATCTCTCATTTTTGGGCAATGGTTCGCAAACGCTCCAATTCATGTAAGCGGGTAGCAAAATCCTCTTCGCTAGCCTTTACCAATCCTTCGGTGCCCATCGCCCCAACACAAAGCGATGCCGCTGCGGTTCCATATAAAATCCCTTCTTTGATACCCTCAGGAGTAACCGTTTGTTGCGCCGCCAAGTAGCCCGAAAGGCCTCCTGCAAAACTATCCCCTGCACCCGTGGGATCAATAACCTTTTCTAGGGGCAGTGCTGGAGCATAAAACGGATGATCTTTGTAAAAAAGCAATGCGCCGTGTTCGCCCTTTTTAATAATTACATATTCAGGGCCCAGCTTGTGAATCGCTTTTGCTGCCAAAACCAAATTGTTTTCGCCGCTTAACTGCAAGGCTTCCTCGTCGTTAATGGTAATCACGTCCACTTGCTTGATTACCTCCAAAAGCTCAGAAAGGGCAATGTCCATCCAAAAATTCATCGTGTCTAACAACACGACCCTGTCGGGGCGTGGGGTTAATTGATTGAGCACTTGTTGTTGTACAGCAGGAGCTAAATTCCCTAGCATTACCACAGCAGCATCCAAGTAGTTTTCGGGAACTTTTGGATCAAAATCTGCCAACACATTGAGTTGCGTGTCAAGCGTGTCGCGCTTGTTCATGTTGTTGTGGTATTTGCCTTTCCAGTAGAACGATTTTCCGCCACTTACTTGTTCCACTCCTGTAACATCAACGCCTCGAGCCGTGAGCAAATCCAAATATTCCTGTGGAAAATCTTCTCCTATAACAGAAACCGCCCCAATAGCAGCATTGGTAAAAGATGCCGCCAACCCAATATAGGTAGCTGCCCCGCCTAATATTTTTCCCGACTCCTGTGTGGGTGTAATAATTTCGTCGAACGCCATGGTTCCAACGACAAGTGCTTTATTGTTTTTCATATGCTAAATATCCGGTGTCTTCTTTTTTGTTTTCTTGTTTTGATGCAGCTACGGCAAGTTTGTCGCAACGCTCGTTTTGTGGATGCTGATTGTGTCCCTTAATCCACTTTATTTTTACTTGGTGCTTTGGATAAATTCTGAGAAACCGCAGCCACAAATCTTTATTTTTTTGCTTTTTAAACCCCTCGCGTTGCCAGCGGAAAAGCCATTTTTTTTCTACTGCATCACACACATATTTGGAATCCGTGAAAACAGTAACGTCTAATGGGGCTTCTTTCAGCAACTCTAGCCCAACAATAACTGCCATAAGCTCCATACGGTTGTTTGTGGTGTGAGCAAACCCTTCAGACCATTCTTTTGTATAGGTTGTTCCGGGCAATTCCAACAGTAACCCATAGCCGCCAGGACCGGGATTTCCGCTTGCAGCGCCGTCGGTATACAAATGCACTTGCTTCATTGGTGTTTGAGCAATTGGTGGATTTGCGGCGCAAAATGAAGGTGTTCCAGCGCGTGCGTTTTTTGTGCTACCTCAACTACTGTATCTGTAGGCAAAACAAGTGTTTTGGCTTGAAAAATAATAGCCCCCTCATCATAATGCTCATTTACATAATGTATGGTAATGCCGGTTTCTGCCTCATTGTGCGCAACTATCGCCTCAAAAACATGTTTGCCATACATCCCTTTTCCTCCGTATTTTGGGAGTAATGCCGGATGAATATTGATAATTTTATTTGGAAATGCGGCTACAAACGCAGCAGGTATTTTCCATAAAAAGCCGGCTAGCACAATGAGTTCTGGTGAAAGCTGTTGAAGTTCCTTTAAAATATCCTGCTGAAAGGCTTCTCTGTTGAACACACGCGTCTTAACGCCTAACCTTATTGCGCGGTCGAGTACCCCCGCATTTGGATTGTTACAATAAATTTTTGCCACCCTAACGTCCGCTACGGCGCCAAAATAGGAGACAATCTGCTCGGCATTACTACCCGACCCTGAAGCAAAAACAACGATGGTTTTCAAAGCGAATGAAATATTTTTACAAAATTACGTAATTAAAAACGCTTTTGTCTAGCCCTATTGCAACGCAATATTTTTAAATAAAAATGGGGAAACATTAAAGTTTTTCTATTTTTGCCTCAAATATTAAAACCAAAATTATGTCTGATATTGCATCACGTGTAAAAGCCATTATTGTAGATAAACTAGGTGTTGACGAAAACGAAGTCGTTTCTGAAGCTAGCTTTACTAACGATTTAGGCGCAGACTCATTAGATACTGTTGAACTTATTATGGAGTTCGAAAAGGAGTTTGACATTCAAATTCCTGATGACCAAGCAGAAAACATTGCTACTGTTGGTCAAGCTGTTCAATATATTGAAGGAAATAAATAATTAGAACTCATGCTTAGGCGACGTGTTGTCGTTACCGGAATTGGAGCTCTAACCCCCATTGGAAACACCCGAGATGCGTATTGGAACGCTCTTGTGGCAGGGACTAGTGGTGCCGCTCCTATAACTTCTTTCGACGCATCTAAGTTTAAAACTCAATTCGCGTGCGAGGTCAAAAATTTTGACCCGCTCGCGCATTTTGATAGAAAAGAAATGCGTAAAATGGATCGTTTTACGCAATACGCCATGGTGGCTGCCGATGAGGCGGTACAAGATGCCGGTATAAACATCGATACCATTGACAAATCTAAAGTTGGTGTTATTTGGGGTTCTGGAATTGGTGGCTTAGAAACCTTTCAAAATGAGGTGCTAAATTTCGCTGACGGCGATGGTACCCCGCGCTTTAACCCTTTCTTTATTCCAAAAATGATTGCCGACATTGCGCCGGGAATGATTTCAATTAAATATGGGTTTCGGGGACCAAACTTCGCCACCGTTTCTGCTTGTGCATCTTCTGCAAATGCTATTATAGATGCGCTAAACTATATCCGTTTGGGCTATGCCGATGTGATGGTAACAGGTGGTTCTGAGGCGGGTGTAGCAAAAGCAAGTATTGGAGGATTTAATGCGCTGCATGCGTTGTCTACTCGAAACGATGACCCTGCTACTGCGTCTAGACCTTTTGACAAAGATCGCGACGGATTTGTTATGGGAGAAGGTGCAGGTGCGCTTATTTTGGAAAGCCTTGAGCACGCACAGGCGCGCGGCGCAACCATATATGCCGAAGTTGCTGGAGGTGGGCTTTCTGCAGACGCGTACCACATTACAGCTCCACACCCCGAGGGTGTTGGCGCAATCAGCGTTATGGAAAACTGTATGTCCGATGCAGGAGTAAGCCCAACTGACATTGACGCTGTAAATATGCATGGAACATCTACTCCATTAGGCGATGTGGCAGAAACCAAAGCGCTTAAAGAGGTTTTTGGTGAGCACCTTTATGCGATGAATATCAATTCAACCAAGTCCATGACTGGACATTTGTTGGGTGCAGCAGGAGCCGTGGAAGCCATTGCTTCTATTCTAAGCATAAAGCACGGTATTGTTCCGCCAACAATTAACCACAGCACCCCGGACGAAAACATTGACCCAAATATTAACTTTACTTTTAATACGGCTCAAAAAAGAGACGTTTCCATGGCCATGAGTAATACCTTTGGCTTTGGCGGACACAACGCTTGTGTGTTGTTTGCCAAAATGGATTGATATGAAACTTCAACGGTTTTTGCGGTCTGGGCGTTCCAACAAGCAAGAGCCATTATTTAATGTTGTCAAAAGCCTTACAGGCATCTCTCCCAAAGATTTATCGTTGTATAAACGGGTTTTCACACACACCTCTATGGAAAAAACAGATGCGAGTGGAAAAAAAATCAACTACGAACGTCTAGAATATTTAGGCGATGCCGTGCTCAACACCATTGTTGCGGCACATTTGTTCAAAGAATTACCTCAAAATAGTGAGGGTTCGCTTACGCTTATGCGCTCCAAAATTGTTAGGCGTGATTTCCTTAACCAAATTGGCGAAGGCTTGGGGTTAATTCAACATTTGGCATCAAATGTGCCGCAAAAAAACTACGGCGCAGACGTGCATGGAAATTTGTTTGAAGCCCTTGTTGGCGCAGTCTTTCTAGACAATGGGTTTGAAGCGTGCTCTCGTTTTGTACACTCATGTATGATTACCCCTCATGTTGATTTGTCTAAATTACACAACAAAGTATTAAGTTATAAAAGCCTTTTGGTAGATTGGTTTCAAAAAAACCGCCTACAGTACCGCTTTGAAATTTTAGAAGATAACGGCTCTGAAAAAGTGTCGTACTATAAAGCCAAACTCTGGATTGACAATAAGGTAATTGCTTCGGCTCGTGCCACCAACAAAAAAAAGGCTGTTGAAAAGGCATCGAAACGTGCCTACTTTCAATTTCAACACAAAATTAAGTCCATACAAAGTAGACATTAAGTAGATATTATCCTTGACAAAAACGAATACTTTGTTCTGTTTTTGTTACCTATATTAGCACTACCAATATGATGTTAACACACAAGCTAAGCCTAGAGCCTGAGGCACACGACCAAGATGTGCTTTGCGTGCATACCGCACTGCCTTCTTATCTGTTTGTGTTTAATTTAAACCGCCTTTTAGGGCTTTCTTTACGCAGGTGTAAAGAAGATATCAAGCTGGGGGGGTCAACTCAAGGGTATGCCGTCTATGAATTCGATTGTGACGTGTCGCAACAATCTTGGCATGTGGTAGAAAATCACATGACAACAACCAACGATGCCATGGCAAATAGTCTTTTTGAACAAACCGAAAAAAGAGTGTTTTTGTTTCCTGAGCTTGACCATGCCGATCTGCTTGTTTGTGTTAATGGACTTACAGAGGCAATCCTCAAAAAAATTCAATCGTTAGGGCAAGTGATTTCTTGCTATCGCCTGCCAAAACAACTAAACACTATTAAAGAACAACTGACATTTTAACAATGCAAAAAATCAAAAAAACTAAAATCGTAGCTACATTAGGACCTGCTTCATCCAGTCGGGAAGTCATCAAAGATATGATGCTTAATGGCGTTAATGTGTTCAGAATAAATTTCTCTCATGCCGACTATGAAGATGTTTTGGAGCGGATTCAACTTATTCGAGAGCTTAACATGGAACTCGGCTTTCATGTGGGCATTCTTGCCGATCTTCAAGGACCTAAGCTACGTGTAGGGAATATGGCTCCAGATACGCTTGTAGAAGCCGGACAAGAAGTGCGTTTTACAACCGAAAAAGTAGACCTAGGTACCGCCAATGCCATTTATATGAACTACGCTCAATTCCCAAAAGACGTAAGTCCGGGGGAACGTGTTTTGTTAGACGATGGGAAACTTATTTTTGAGGTGCTTGATACCGACAAAAAATCAAGTGTTACTGCACGCGTGGTTCAAGGCGGGGTGTTGAAATCGAAAAAGGGCGTAAATCTTCCCAACACCAAAATTTCGCTTCCTGCACTCACCGAAAAAGACATTAAAGACGCCATTTTTGCTATTAAACAAGATGTAGATTGGATTGCCCTCTCTTTTGTGCGCCACAAACAAGACATTGAAGATTTACGTGCGTTGATTAAAAAACACGGCGAATACGACATTCCTATAATTTCTAAGATAGAGAAGCCAGAAGCATTGGTAAACATTGAAGAAATTGTAGCTGCTAGTAATGGGCTTATGGTAGCGCGTGGCGATTTGGGCGTTGAAGTGCCCGCAGAAGAAGTTCCTTTGGTGCAAAAAGAGTTGGTTCAGCATGCCAAACGAGCGCGTATTCCTGTAATTGTGGCTACACAAATGATGGAGTCCATGATTGATGGGCTTACACCCACCCGAGCCGAAGTAAACGACGTAGCAAATTCGGTTATGGATGGGGCTGATGCCGTAATGCTTTCAGGCGAAACCTCCGTGGGTAAATATCCCGTTGAAGTCATTCAAACCATGCGAAAAATTGTGGTTAGTGTAGAAAATTCACCACATATTCAAGTGCCCCTTGGTGCGCCACAAAATAAAAACGAACGCTTTATTACCAAATCGGTGTGTTATCATGCCGCAACCATGGCTAACGAAATTGAGGCCAAAGCTATTTGTACACTTACAAATAGTGGCTATACCGCCTATCAAATTTCGGCATGGCGACCCAGCGCATCTATTTTAGTCTTTACGTCCAACAAACGTATTTTGGCACAGGTCAATCTTATTTGGGGGGTTAAAGGCTCTTTATACGAAGGGGATGGGTCTACTGATGACACCGTTAAAGAAGTCAATCAAATTGCCAAAGAAAAAGGCTATGTGGTTGAAGGTGACACACTTATCAATTTGGTGGCAATGCCCGTTGCCGAAAGGGGAATGGTTAATACCCTGCGTGTTTCCACGGTTTAAAACCGAAAACGCAACTGCTCCTCAATAGGGGATTGTTGTTTTTCGTTTTTGAAATTTGATAAGGATACGCCCAACAGGCGAACAGAATCTTGCAATTCTTCTTGATACAACAGCTTTTTGGCTTCTTCTAAAATGAGGCTTCCGTCCGAAATATAAAGCGGCAAGGTCTTGCTTCGTGTTTGAATAACAAAGTCGGAATACTTTATTTTTAAGGTTACTGTTTTTCCGGCAACTTTTTTCTTGCCCATGCGTTTTTGTAGTGCCGCAACAATTTCTGCTAGCCGCGCTTCCATGTAGATTTCACTAGACAGGTTTTTAGAAAAGGTCCGTTCTGCTCCTACTGATTTTGCAATGCGCGTAGGCTTTACTTCGCTAGTGTGAATGCCTCGCACCACATGGTAATAATATCCGCCCGACTTCCCGAATTTTTCGTTGAGTTCCTCAAGACTGCGCTTTTTTAAATCTGCTCCGGTATAAATCCCCAACCGATACATTTTGTCGGCGGTTACTTTTCCAATGCCGTGAAACTTCCGAACGTCCAAGGCTTCCATAAAAGACAACACCTCCTCTGGTGGAATGGTTTTTTGTCCATTGGGTTTGTTGTAGTCACTCGCTACTTTTGCCAAAAACTTATTGATGGAAATCCCTGCTGAGGCGGTAAGTTGAGTTTTGGCTTGAATTTTATCCCGTATTTCCGTGGCAATTTGCGATGCCGATACCATTCCCTTTTTGTTTTGGGTTACGTCCAAATAGGCTTCGTCTAGCGAAAGTGGCTCTACCAAATCGGTGTACTCGTAAAAAATTTCGCGAATCTGCTGGGAAACTTCCCGATAGCGCGCCCCGTTGGATGGTACAAAAATCAGGTCTGGGCATAGCTTTTTGGCTTGCCTGCCCGACATGGCACTGCGCACCCCAAAGGGGCGCGCCTCATAGCTTGCCGCTGCCACCACCCCACGCTCGGAACCTCCGCCCACAGCAATGGGCTTCCCCCGAAGTTCGGGGTTGTCCAACTGCTCTACCGAGGCAAAAAACGCATCCATATCGATATGCACAATCTTTCGAATGGGAAAATCCATACGTAAAAATACAGGTTTGCCTGTGTTATTAGTACTTTTGACACATGGAAACACAACGACAGAAAAAAATCAATGCGCTTTTGCGACAAGAAATAACCGCCCTTTTGCAGGGTGCCATCCGCGCGCAAGGGGTTAAAAACTTGGTGCTTTCGGTCTCCAAAGTGGGCATAACCGTTGACCTAAGTGTGGCGAAAGTCTATCTGTCTATTTTTCCGCACAACAAAGCCAAAGAAGTGCTAAACGGTATTAAGAGCAACAAAAATGTCCTTAAACACGATTTGGCACAGCAGCTGCGCAACGACTTGCGCAAAGTGCCCGACCTGATTTTTTACTTGGACGATTCCCTCGAATATATCGATGCGATTGAGGCTTCGCTGACCCGCAAAAACGACCCTTTGAAAAAATAAGATGCGCTTTATCCGCTTACTTGCGTTACGCTACACCTTTGGGCTACGGAAAAAAGTAGCGGTAACGCTCATTAGCCGATTTGCAGCTTTTGTGGTAGGCGTAGCCGTTTTTGCTTTTTTTATTGTGCTTTCCGTCTTTGGCGGATTGCGGGAATTTGGCTTGGAATTTACGCACGCTTTTGACCCCGACATTTATATCGAATCTACAAAAGACCCCTATATTAATACAAAAGATCCTGCGCTTGCGGTGCTAAAAACACAACCCGAGATTAGCCTTGTTTCCGCTACGCTTTCCCAAGAAATGATGCTACGCTTTGAAGACCGTACGGCTTTTGCCAACATTATTGGGGTAGACAGTTTGTTTCGTCGCGTGGTTTCTGGCGAAACCATGGTAGGCGAATGGGTTGAACCCAACGCCTATGAACTCGTTTTGGGTATTGGTGTATTGTCGCAACTTGACGGGGCTGCCTACGACCACCCCGAAGGGATAACCCTTTTGGTGCCAAATCAAAAAAAGAAAAGCGTATTGAATCAACAGCCCTTTCGAGCGCAAACCGCATTGGTTCGTGGCGTATTTCAATTGGGCGAAGCCCTAGACGAAACCACCGCTTTTGCACCGCTTTCTATGGTACAAAAGGTGTTACAAGTGCCTGCGCATAAAGCCTCGGCACTGTATGTAAAACTACGGTCCAATAGCACTGACACTGAAGTGCAGACCGCTTTGCAACAACACCTTGGAAATGACTACCGCGTACTCACCAAAACAGGGCGAAACCCTGCGCTCTACAAAATGCTGCAAACCGAACGGGTGGCCGTCATTGCTATTCTTACCCTCGTGGTGCTTATTGCGCTCTTTAACGTTGTGGGGGCAATTATTATGACGCTCTTGGAAAAAAAGGAAAACATCAAAACGCTACACCAGCTGGGTGCGCCCCAAACGACGTTGCGTACCGTATTTTTTACCCAAGGACTCCTTCTTTCCCTTGTGGGTGGCGGTATAGGGTTACTGCTTGCGGTTGCGTTTGTGTGGCTGCAAAAAACCTATGCGCTAGTACAAATTCCCGGGTCGTATTTGCCTTACCCTGTAGCGTTGGAGTGGTCTTCCCTATGGACGGTATTGCTTGTTGTGGGTGGGCTAAGTACCCTCGTGGCATGGCTGACTTCGGGGGTGGTGAAAGGAGTTCTGACTAAATCGTAACCGAAAAAAGTGCTTCAATCTCATCCAAAACCGCAAACACATCTGCTGGGTCGTCTTCGGTAACGAGGCGTTGGCGGTAGGGTTTAAAATCAGGAATCCCCTTAAAGTAATTCGTGTAATGGCGGCGAGTTTCAAAAACGCCCAATTTCTCACCTTTCCAGTCTATAGACATTTCTAGGTGGCGGCGTGCCATAGCTGCCCGCTCCGCAAGGCTTGGCGGTGTGGCGTGAGTACCGTACTTAATATAATGCTTTACTTCATTAAAAAACCACGGATTTCCAATGCTTGCCCTGCCTATCATGGCGCCGTCTAGTCCGTATTGATCCCGCATTTCCACAGCGCGTTCGGGAGAATTTACATCTCCGTTGCCAAACACGGGAATGTGCATCCGAGGGTTGTTTTTAACCGCTGCAATATGTGTCCAATCCGCATCGCCTTTATACATCTGCGCGCGGGTTCTGCCGTGTATCGAAATCGCTTTTGCGCCTACGTCTTGCAGTCGTTCGGCAACCTCCATAATTTTAATACTGTCGTGGTCCCAGCCCAAACGCGTTTTTACAGTTACGGGCAACTGCGTCCGTTTTACAATGGCTTCGGTAAGGGAAACCATCAATGGGATGTCTTTTAAAATTCCCGCGCCGGCACCTTTAGACACCACTTTTTTTACAGGACACCCAAAATTAATATCAATAATATCAGGCTTGGTTTGCGCCACAATGTCTACAGACTGTAGCATGGAATCCAAATTGGCGCCAAAAATCTGAATCCCCACAGGGCGTTCCGCCTCGTAGATGTCCAACTTCATTACGCTTTTGGCAGCATCGCGAATGAGTCCTTCACTCGAGATAAATTCGGTATAGACCACATCGGCACCTTGTTCTTTACACAGCGCACGAAAAGGCGGATCGCTGACATCCTCCATGGGTGCCAACAGTAGTGGGAATTCGCCAAGTGCTATATCGCCGATTTTTACCATCAGGGTGCAAAGGTAGTTTTTATTCCATCTGCTATGTCCTCATCCCAAAATTGATTTACTTCACCGGCTTTAATCCAATACACGCGAGGAGGTGCGCTACCAATAAGGTCAAAAAAGGTGTTTACGTCTATCATTTGGTAGGGAAAATCCGCATTCGTTTTGGCATTAAATTGCTTAACCGTAGTATCTCCTTCTTCAAAAAACAAGGCAACTACCTTAGGCAAGTCAACGCCATTGCGTTGCAATTCCGCCAATTCTTGTGCCGCTTCTTGGCAATGCTCGCAACTAAGATTGAGAACTGCCACGAGGTATTCTCCAGTAGTAAAATCGATTTCAGAAGTTTCTTCAAAAGCGGGGAATTTTGCGACCACTTCATCGGGTTCGGTTGATATGGGCCACACAAAAACCGCTGCAGCAAATAGCGCCGGAAGCAATGCCCAAATCCATCCCGATTTTTTGTTGCCTTTGTATTTGTAGCGAAGCAAAAATCCATTGACCCCCAATAAAACCACATTTTTGCCCAACGAGGCTAACGGCGACATGCTTATCATTTCGCCAAAACATCCGCAATTGCCCGTTTCGCCAATGATGATGAGATAACACAAATGCACCGAAAACGCCACGAGTAACCCGAAGCTAATCCGAAGTAAGGCACGTATAAAAACAGAAAACAACAACCCAAGACCAAGCCAAACTTCAAGGGCAATGATGGCACGAGTTGCCCATGCGCCATACAGGCGGTTGGGAACCAAACCTTGTTGTTCGAGCAATACCTCAAAAAATCCGGGGGCAATAGCTTTGGTGTATGCCGAAAACAAAAAGGTAACGGCTAAAAAAATTTGCAATAAGGAGCGTAGGTGTGCCATGATTTACTTTTTTTCAAAAATACTTTTTTTGTAGGGAATTGTATTGACCGATGCCTGCTTAGCGTATCTTTGTCGGCTAGGCGAAATTTTTCACCATGAAACACATTCGTAATTTCTGTATCATCGCACATATTGACCACGGCAAAAGTACCCTTGCTGATAGGCTGCTTGATGCTACTGGTGCCGTAACGGACAGAGAAAAACAAGACCAGTTGCTAGACAATATGGACTTGGAGCGCGAACGCGGGATTACCATTAAGTCACACGCCATTCAGATGGATTTTTCCCTAGACGGCGAAGATTATGTGTTTAATTTGATTGACACCCCCGGTCACGTCGATTTTTCCTACGAGGTGTCGCGTTCCATTGCCGCTTGCGAAGGTGCGCTGTTGGTAGTAGATGCCGCCCAAAGCATACAGGCGCAAACCATTTCGAATTTATATTTAGCCCTTGAAAACGATTTGGAAATTATTCCTGTGCTGAATAAAGTAGATTTGCCCTCGGCAAACCCCGAAGAAGTTACCGATGATATTGTGGATTTGTTGGGCTGTAATGCTGATGAGGTTATCCCCGCTTCTGCCAAAACCGGCTTGGGGATTGAAGATATTTTGCGCGCCATCGTGGAGCGTGTTCCCCCGCCAAAAGGGGATACTGAAGCTCCGCTTCAAGCCCTTATTTTTGATTCTGTTTACAATCCGTTCAGAGGTGTAGAAACCTATTTCCGAATCCTAAACGGGAAAATCAACAAAGGGGAGCAAGTGCGGTTTATGGCAACGGGGAAACACTATTCTGCTGATGAAATTGGTGCGCTCAAACTCAAACAAGAACCGCGCAAACAAATTCTTGCTGGCGATGTAGGCTATCTTATTACAGGAGTCAAAGAAGCAAAAGAAGTAAAAGTCGGCGATACAATTACCTCGGTGTCTAACCCAACCGAAAGTGCTATTGAAGGGTTTGAAGAAGTAAAACCCATGGTTTTTGCGGGCATTTATCCTGTCGATACCGAAGAATACGAAGAACTTCGTGCCTCTATGGAAAAGCTACAGCTTAATGATGCATCATTGGTTTTTGCGCCCGAAAGTTCTGCTGCCCTGGGCTTTGGGTTTCGTTGCGGTTTCCTTGGAATGCTGCACCTTGAAATTATTCAAGAGCGGCTTGAGCGAGAGTTTGATATGACGGTAATTACTACCGTGCCTAACGTGTCGTATCACGCCTACAGCAAAAAAAATCCAAACGATATTATTGTCGTTAACAACCCCTCAGACCTGCCCGACCCGTCGGTGCTTGACCGTGTAGAGGAACCTTTTATTAAGGCATCCATTATCACCAAATCTGATTTTGTGGGAAATGTGATGAGCTTGTGTATTGAAAAGCGCGGCATCATCACCAACCAAACCTACCTCACTCCCGAGCGTGTTGAACTGAGTTTTGATTTGCCTTTGGCAGAAATTGTTTTTGATTTTTACGACCGATTAAAATCGGTTTCAAAGGGCTATGCCTCTTTTGATTATAGCCCCATTGGTATGCGTCAATCGAAATTAGTTCGAGTAGATGTACTGCTCAACGGCAATTCCGTTGATGCACTATCCGCGCTGGTACATACCGATAATGCGTATGGGTTGGGCAAAAAAATCTGCGAAAAACTCCAAAAAATGATTCCCCGACAACAGTTTGATATTCCTATTCAAGCAGCGATTGGTGCAAAAATTATTGCGCGCGAAACCGTAAAAGCTGTGCGTAAAGATGTTACCGCAAAATGTTATGGAGGAGACATCACTCGGAAACGTAAACTTCTAGAGCGTCAGAAAAAGGGGAAAAAGAAAATGCGCCAAATTGGAAATGTGGAAATTCCGCAAGAGGCGTTTATGGCGGTGCTCAAACTAAACGAGTAATTTACCTGTGCTGAATTAACGTTATCGCTTTTTCTGCAAACCGTATCCCCATAAGTTTATACCCCGATACAGACATGTGAAGATCATTAGAGATTTTGTCTCCCTTATTGTTGAAGCCATCATTTAAATCATCTGTGTCAATCCAACCAAAACGCGGGTTTGAATTCGCCAGATTTACTTGAATTTCCCTTATTTTAGTCCAATCCGGGTATTTTTCATTTTGCAAATCGTGATCGCTTAGGCGTCCAACAACCATATTGATATCATTGCGGCCTAAATCTCTCGTCAGTTGATTATATACTCGGACTAGGTTTTTCTGGTATTCGTCACCTCTTTTTTCGCGGGCATCGCGTTCTCCTTGCATCCACACAAAGGTTATCGTGTTTATTGCTGTATTGCCAATGGCTTCTTTGGTTTTTTCCAGTAATGGATTATAAATGTTGGGTAGGTCTTTTTTGGAATTGTCAAACGATTGAGAAACCCAATTATCAAACCAACAGCGAATGGGTTTTCCGCCAATGGCATATTTTACAACGATCACATCCTCAGCGCCAAAAAAACTTGAAACTGTAGTTGTAAATGTTTCCGGATCTAGCCATGACATGTTTGACTGTCCAGATAAAATAAAAAGGTGTTTTTCCTGAGCTTCTGCGGTGTTTAACGAAAGAAGTGCTACGGTCAAAACCCCAAAAAGATGTTTTATTAAACGCATGTGGTGATATTTTAATCCCTAAATGTACTTAAAAAAGTAAGACCTTCACTTTCGGCTGACAGGCATAAATTTCAAAATGAAAAAATTCATGTATTTTTAGCATATGCACAAAAAAGAATACAACACTGTTGTTGTGGGTGTAGCGTTTTCTCCCAATTTGCAAGCAAACGCCTTTGAAGCACTCCGAATGAGCGTGTTATTCAATGCCTCGCTAGTGATGGTGCATGTGGGTGAAAAGTCCGCTGAAAAAGAAAAAAAACTGGAAAAGATTATTGCTGATTTTCCCGAAGCACTTCCCCCGTATACAGTCCTTTGGAAAGCCGGTCACCCCGTAGAAGTGTTGCTCAATGCGTGTGTTTCCGAAAACGCAGACTTGCTTATTCTGGGAGCTATTCAACGTGAGGGCTTGCTCAAATACTATATCGGCTCGGTAGCAAGAAAGCTCACGCGCAAGTGTCCGTGCGATGTGTTGCTTTTGATAAAGCCTGCTGTAGAACGTATACCCTGTTCTTATGCGGTGGTTAACGGATTGGCAGACGAAAAAACGGAGGAAACCATTTTACGTGCTTTTTATGTGTTGTCTTCTTTAGGGGCAACACGGCTGACAATTGTAGAAGAAATTTCTGAAGAAGATGTGGCGGTTAAGGTTGATGATGACAGAAGTTTGCGCAAATCGACTATTGTTAAAGAGCGGATTCGGCTTCGTGAAAAGTCGCGTGTAGAACGGATTTTAACGCACATACCCAAACAAATGACCGCTGCCGTGCAGCATGATATTCAACCTATTTTTGGAAGACGTGGTTATTCTATCGGGCATTTCGCCCGGGTAAAACGCGCCGATCTTTTGGTGATGAATGCGCCTCAAGCGAACTCTCTCTGGGACCGCATTTTTCCACACGATATTGAGTATATTTTGTCCGATCTACCCACCGATGTTTTAATTGTGCGCTAATGGCAAAGTCTTCCCCATTTAAAGGGCTTCGTAGCAATATCTTCGCTGGATTTGTGGTGTCGCTTATTGCCTTGCCCTTGGCACTCGGATTAGCAGTTGCGTCTGGTTTTCCAATGGTTGCTGGGATTGTTACTGCTGTTGTGGGTGGGGTGCTTGTTTCCCTTTTTGGCGGGTCTTATGTGACCATTACGGGCCCCGGCTATGGCTTGGTGGTTGTGCTGTTGAGTGCTGTTGCTGTGTTGGGCGATGGTGATATGCATGCGGGCTACTTGTACGCCTTATCTGCGGTTATTATTTCTGGAATGTTACTGTTGCTTTTTGGGTTTTTACGTTTTGGCGCGCTTAGTGATTTTTTTCCCGCTACAGCCATTCAAGGAATGCTTTCGGCAATAGGGGTTACGCTTTTGACCAAACAGTTTTATGTTATGCTTGGCGACATGAAAACCAAAGGAACGGTTTTGGAGCTATTAGCAGCTGTGCCAGATCTTGTGTTTTCGCTTAAAATTGCTCCTGCTGGGCAACTTTATGCGGTGGGTCTCGGTGTGATTAGTTTGCTAATTATGTTGTTTTATAGCAAAATTACGAATCGTTTTTTTCGGCTTATTCCCGCTCCCATGTGGGTGATTTTGTTAGCCTTGGGATTTGATGCGTATTTTTCGATTACAGGTGGAGAAAACCCCATCGATAAAAAACTGCTTATTTCGTTGCCAAACGATATGTTGACCTCTGTTCCAACGCCCAATTTTTCGAAATGGAAAGAGCCTGTTTTTTGGGGAATTGTATTGTCCATAACCCTCGTTTCTAGCATCGAGTCGCTGTTGAGTATAAAAGCCGTAGACAAACTTGACCCTGAAAAACGACGGTCTAACATCAATAAAGATATGCGCGCCCTTGGTATTGCAACAATAGTGAGTGGGTTTTTAGGTGGAATGAATGTGGGTACGGTAATCTCAAGAAGCTCCGTTAATGTGAATAATCAAGCTACGAACCGTTCTTCAAATTTTTTCCACGCCTTGTTTCTATTGTTGTTCGTGATTGTTTTTCAAGATCAGTTGGGGCGAATTCCTTTTACTTCGTTGGCGGCAATATTGGTTTACACAGGATATAAACTCACAGCTCCCGCCATTTTTGTGCGTATGTACCGCATTGGAAAAGAGCAGTTATTCATCTTTTTAACAACGCTAATCGCTACACTTCTAACCGATTTGATTTCGGGAATTTTAATCGGGCTGCTTGCTACATTTTTGGTGCATGTGCTGCTCAACAAAGCCTTTTGGTTATTTTCGCGTAACCTACTTAAACCCAATGTGTTGATGTACAAAGAAAATGAAACCCAAAGCTATTATGTGGGGGTTATTCATTTTTGCACCTTCTTAAATTTTTACAAGCTCAAAGCCAAGCTGGATAAAATCCCACAAACCCAAAAGGTCGTGGTTGATTTCTCACTTTGCTCTTTTGTAGATCACACCGTTCAGGAAAGTCTACACAACTACGAAGAACTTTTTATGCGTAAGGGCGGTGTGGTTGAAATTGTTGGATTGGATGTTCACGAAACGGACTCGAGCCACCCGTTTGCGGTACGTACATTAAGGCCCTTTCAAAATATTCGCGTTTTTGGCAGAGGAAAAACACGTCGACAACATCAATTGGAGGCATTGGCTCAAGAAAAGGGCTGGAAATATGAAGAGTCCCCTAAAGCACAAAAAAACCTGCTTCGAGACCATTTAGGCTACGAAACCACTTCTGTAGAAAGGGTTTACAACCAGCTTTCAAGCCCGAACAAAGACTTGTCGCTGTTTGATATTACGTATAGCGAAGGGGTGTTTATTGCTAAAGAAAGTGTGCAAACTACCTTATTGCGGGTTCGTTTAAAATCGCCTGTTCCGGTGTTTTCGTTTGATAGAGAAATGCTTTTGGAAAAATTGTCGCATCTGGCGGGATTCCACGACATTGATTTTCCCGAACACCCCGATTTTTCAGACGATTTTTATGTCCGTGGCAACGATCCCAAAAAAGTTAGAGCATTTTTTACCCCTGAACTTATTTCGTTTTTCTCGGCATATGGGTTTTACCACATTATGTGCAACGGAAGCGAATTAATGGTGCGTCAGTTTTTGCGCCCCGCTTCGCCTGCAGAGGCCTCAGCAATGATCGCCTTTGGGCTTGCGCTCAAAGAAAAGATTGACGGTTAAAACTTTTGTATTTTCGTTGATATGAAACTCCACGCAATAGAAACGGGCAACTTTAAACTTGACGGCGGCGCTATGTTTGGCGTGGTGCCCAAAGCTTTGTGGAGCAGAACCAACCCTGCTGACGACAAAAACCGCATTGATCTTGCTGCGCGTTCGCTGCTTATTGAAGACGGTGACCGCCTTATTTTGATTGACGCCGGCATGGGGAACAAACAAGAAGAAAAGTTTTTTAACCATTTTGGGCTTTGGGGAAACCATTCCCTCGACAAATCGTTACAAGCTGCAGGGTTTTCAAGAGAAGATATCACCGATGTTTTTTTAACGCACTTGCATTTTGACCACTGCGGAGGTGCGGTGCGGTGGAACAAAAACAGAACTGGATATGAACTGTCGTTTCCAAATGCAACCTACTGGAGCAACCAAGCGCATTGGAATTGGGCAACAAAACCCAACGCCAGAGAAAAAGCATCCTTTTTAAAAGAAAATCTATCGCCAATTGAGGCAAGTGGTCAGCTTAAATTTATGGAACACCCCACAAGTGCTTTTTTAGAAAAAAGTGCCCTTGGTTTTGGTGTTTTGTTTGTGGATGGACATACCGAAAAACAAATGATACCGCACATTTCCTACAACGGAAAAACAATAGTGTTTATGGCTGACCTTTTACCCACGGCAGGGCATTTACCTTTGCCTTATGTGATGGGTTATGATGTGCGACCGCTAGAAACACTTAAAGAAAAAAGTGCCTTTTTAACCCGTGCGGCAGATGAAGATTTTGTGTTGTTTATGCAACACGATGCGCACAACCCTTTGCTAAGAGTACAGCACACTGAAAAAGGCGTTCGCCTTTTGGAGTCACTTCCCATTCAAACCTTAAATTCCTTATAACCCATGAGACCCTTACTTTTTTTACTTTTTGGGCTTGTTGCTTTTGCGCAACCACAACCCGGCTATTGGCAACAACAGGTAGACTACACCATGGAGGTGGATATTGATGTAAAAACCTTTAAATATTCTGGAACACAAGATTTGGTGTATACCAACAAATCGCCCGACACCTTAAAACAGGTGTTTTATCATTTGTATTTTAATGCTTTTCAGCCTGGTAGCGAAATGGATGTGCGGTCTAGAAACATTTCTGACCCGGATTCACGAGTGGGTTCACGCATCGAGAAATTAACTCCTGAAGAAATTGGTTTTATACACGCCAAAACCCTTGCCCAAGACGGTGAAACGTTAAGTTTTCAAGAGAAAGAAACCATTTTGGTAGTGCCTTTGGCAAAACCTTTGGCGCCGGGGGCAAGCACTACGCTTTCTATGGTTTTCGAAGGACAAGTACCGAAGCAAATTCGCCGAAGCGGGCGTAACAGCAAAGAAGGCGTAGCGCTATCAATGACCCAGTGGTATCCCAAATTGGCAGAATACGACCACGAAGGTTGGCACGCAAACCCCTATATTGGTAGGGAATTTCACGGGGTTTGGGGGAATTTTGATGTAAAGCTCACGCTTGATAAGCGCTATGTGGTGGGGGGTACTGGATACCTCCAAAACCCTGAGGAGGTAGGTCATGGCTATGCCGAAAAAACAAAAAAAACAAAGGGTAAAAAGCTGACTTGGCATTTTGTTGCGCCTAATGTACACGACTTTGCTTGGGCTGCTGATCCAGATTATATACACGATACACTGGAAACCGAAAGCGGTGTAACACTCCATTTTTTATATAAAAACAATCCTGACATTTTAGAAAACTGGAAGAAGCTTCAGCCCGATACCGCAAAGCTATTGGCATTTTTTAACCGCGCTATTGGAGCATACCCATATAAACAATACACCATTTTGCAAGGTGGAGACGGCGGTATGGAATACGCGATGTGTACCCTAATTACCGGTGAGCGCAGCTATGAAAGTTTATACGGCGTGACCTCACACGAATTGGCACACTCTTGGTTTCAACATGTGTTGGCGTTTAATGAATCTAAATACGCTTGGATGGATGAGGGGTTTACCTCTTTTATTGACGCTGTTGGAGAACAAAATCTAAAGGGGGTTGATGCCTTTGGGTCTTCATATAGCAGTTACCGCGCCCTTGTGAATAGTGGTTTAGAAGAGCCTTTAACTACTCACGCAGACAGGTTTGCCACAAACAGGGCTTATGGAACGGGAAGTTATAGCAAGGGGTCTATTTTCTTGAGTCAATTGGCGTATGTTATTGGCTACGATGCACTCTTGACTTCGCTACAAATTTTTTACTATCATTTTGCTTTTACACACCCAACGCCTAATGACTTTAAGCGCATCGCCGAAAAGGTTTCGGGTATTCAATTGGAGTGGTACCTCAACGATTGGACGCGTACTACAAAGACTATTGACTACGCTATAAAAAGCGTTACTCCAAAAGGCGAACAAACAGAAGTCGTGTTGGAGCGCATTGGCGAAATGGGCATGCCTATTGATTTAGGTGTGCTTTATAAAGACGGTCGTCGAACTATGTATAATATTCCTCTTCAAATGATGTTTGGAGAAAAGCCCCCTATTGATGGTTTTTCCGACTGGAGAATAGAAAAAGATTGGGCGTGGGCGAGACCAACTTACACCCTAATTGTTGATGCTCCATTAACTGAAATTGAGTTGTTGGTTATTGACCCGTTAGAACTCTTAGCAGACATAAACCTTGATGATAATGTTTTCGAAAACGAAAAATGAAGTCGTTAGCTTAAAGCGCAAAAAAGAAATCGAAACGCTTTTTGCTGAGGGCAAACACTTTAGTAAAGCGCCGTTAAAGCTGGTTTGCGCTAGCGGAGCCGATGTTTTGGCGTTGGGTTTTGGCGTATCAAAACGAAACTTCCCAAGGGCTGTTGATCGAAATCGGATTAAGCGATTGATGCGTGAACAGTTTAAGTTGCAGAGATCAAATGCAGATTATACGGTTTTTTATGGAAAAAGTTTTTTTATTTACACGGGCAAAGTAGTGCCGTCGCTCTACGATTTAGAAAAGCCGATGTCCGAACTCATAGGTAGTTGGCGTTCCTTGGAGGAAGCGTCATAGGGATGTGTGGAATGCCATCTTCCAAATAGCCTTTGTCTGATTGCAAAAACCCGAGTGATTCGTAAAAGGGTTTTAAGCGTTCTTGCGCGGAAATAAAAATGGGGTTTTCTTCAGGAACTTCAGATATGGATTTTTCCATAAGCAGTCTGCCAAGGTTTTTTCCTCTATGGTTTGGATGCACCACAACGCGTCCAATAACTGAAGGGGTTTTATTTAAAAAAATACGAGAGTAGCCTACAAGTGTTTCTTCGTCATAAGCAAGTAGGTGGGTTGCCTCTTGGTCTTTTCCATCGGGGTCTAAATAGGCACATTCTTGCTCAACAACAAAGACCGCTGCGCGCAAAACCATGATTTCATAAAGCGTATTTTTATCTAAATCCTTCCAATTATATCTTTGCCATTCCATCAGTCCTGGATGATTAAATCTTTATCGCCCTCTAAGCCAAACTCGGGCTGTATTGTTATGTGGTTTATAGAAAATTTTTCTGTTAATTGTTCTTCTAATCGCATCCGTATCTCTTGAAAATCTGAAATCTTGACATTGTTGTTCATGTCTATATGTGCCTCAAGGTGGATTTCGTTTTCGTTTAGCTGCCAAAGATGTATGTGGTGTATGTTGTTGACCTCTTTGTTTAAGAGAATCTGTGCGGTTATTTCCTTAATGGAAAGGTGTTTTGGCGTAAAAAGCATCAGCATCATGGAAGATTCTTTTAATAAATCAAAACTCACATAAATTAAATAGCAAGCTATTGCAAATGTGAGCAGGCTATCTATCCAATACAACGCATAAACGTGCATCAATATTCCGCCAACAAGAACGGCTACAGAAGCAAGCATGTCGGAAAATAAATGTAAGTATGCTGACTTCATATTTAAATCGTTGTGGATGTTGTCTTTGATTAACAACACGCTAAGGCCATTGGCTAAAATAGCAATGGAAGCCAATAAGATAACCAAGAAAGAATCTATAGGCTGTTGATCTTGAAACCTATGAATTGCCTCAATGATTAATAAAACAGCAACTACCAAAAGGGTGGCTGCGTTAATAAAAGCAGCTAAAATTTCAGCACGTTTAAAGCCAAATGTCTTAGAAGGGGATGCTTTCTTTTTACCTAATTTTTTCGCTGCGAAACTTATTACTAAAGAAATAACATCGCTAAAATTATGAAGCGCATCACTCAATAGCGCTAAACTTCCTGAGAGTACACCTCCTATAACTTGCGCAAGCGTAATACTTATATTTAAAAATATAGAAATAAGTAATTTTTTTTCTTTGCGATGTTGGAGGGTGGCCGTTTTCAACAGAGCGGTATTTTGTCGATTCTATTTTGATGCCTTCCCCCTTCAAAATCAGTAGCAAGAAAGGTTTTTACCATGTCAATAGCTACTTCGGTAGTAACAAAGCGCGCAGGAATACTTAAAATATTCGCATTGTTGTGCTGTCGGGATAAAGCGGCTAGTTCTGCTGTCCAGCAAAGCGCTGAACGTATTTCTGGATATTTATTCGCAGTCATGTTGGCACCGTTTCCGCTACCACAAATAATAATACCTAAATCCGCATTTCCATCACGGACGTCTTTGGCAACAGGATGAATAAAATCAGGGTAATCCACACTATCTGTGGTATCAGTTCCGTGGTTCTTATATGTATGGCCTAAATCTTCTAATACTTTAAATAATTTTTCTTTTAGTTCTGGTCCAGCGTGATCGTTTCCTATAGAAATATGCATCCTTAAATTTTAAGTCTAAAATACGATTTTATTGTGTTGATAAGGCTAATGTTTTCAGGTTATGAAAAAAGAGTTCTTGTAGACAGTTTTGTTTATTCTTTTTGATAAGTGTTCATAAAAGATCGGTTTAAAATACGTCTATAAAAAACACCTTTTCTTGCAACTTTATTTATCCGTTTTTATTGAACTTTCGTTCACAAATTTTTAGGGTTTATTAACATTAAAAATTAACTAAAAAGGATACTTATTTACTTAATTACTAATGTATTAAAATACAATTAAAAAAGTTATTCCTGTTATAAACACACAATAATAAACATCAATCTATTTTAAAATTAAAAGAAAATAAAAGATGATTAATTAACATGTGAATAACAATTTCTTTGGCAATAGAAAATGTACCTTTGCCAATATGGGTAAAAAAAAGAAATCAATGTCTATTCAGAAAAACATTCTGAATATCTTAGAACAATTCCCAACTCAGTCCTTTACGTATAAACAAATTGGTGCGAAGCTAGGCATAGAAGATCCAAGCGGAAGAAATCATATTATTAAAAGCCTTAAAAAATTGGCGGAAAATAAATTAATTGAGCAACTAACACGAGGAAGTTACAAGGTAAAAGCTCAAAAAAAATACCATGAAGGTATTTTAGATTTATCAGGAAAAGGTGTTGGGTATATTATTTCTGAAGATTTTGAAGAAGACGTAATGGTTTCCCAAAACCAATTTCATAAAGCCTTTAGTGGAGATACGGTAAAGTTTTATGTGTACCCATCAAGAGGGAAGAAGAGAAAAGAGGGGAAAATAATAGAAGTGCTTGAGCGTAAACGTATGCAATTTGTTGGAACACTGCAAAAAAAGAACGGTACTTTGTTTGTGCGTGTAAGCCCAAAAATTTCTCCTGTTGATTTTTATATAGACGCAGCACCAAATGAAAAAACAGAAGATGGAGACAGGGTATTGATTGCCTTTACTAAATGGAAAGAAACCAAATCGCCACAAGCAAAAATTATTAAGGTGCTGGGAACACCAGGGGAGGCAGATACTGAAATCCATTCTATTTTGGCAGAATATGGGTTACCCTATATGTTTGAAGAACACATAGAAGCGGAAGCCAACCAAATAGAAATCCCTTTAGATCCCAAAGAAATTGCGTGCCGTATGGATTATCGCGATGTACTTACGTTTACCATCGACCCTACAGATGCAAAAGATTTTGACGATGCATTATCCTTCAAAGCATTGGAAAATGATTTATTTGAGGTTGGTATTCATATTGCAGATGTATCGCATTATGTAAAACCCGGAACGCTTTTGGATGATGAAGCGTATCAACGCGCAACTTCCGTGTATTTGGTAGACAGAGTCGTTCCAATGTTGCCCGAGCAACTATCAAACAAAGTATGTTCGCTGCGACCAAATGAAGAAAAATTTACGTTCTCTGCCATTTTTACGTTAGACAAACACGGAAACGTACGTGACCAAAAATTTGGAAGAACAGTTATCAATTCCAATTACCGATTTGCCTACCACGAAGCACAACATATTATTGAAACCCAACAGGGAACTATCCCAGCTGAAATTTCACTTTCAAAACAAAGCTATTCCGCAAGCGAAGATGTTGTAGAAGCCATTCTTCAATTGGATCAAACCGCAAAACACTTGCGAAAAAAACGCATGCAAAGCGGGGCGATTTCCTTTGATAAAGAAGAGGTAAAATTTCAATTAGATGAACATAAAAATCCAACAGCGGTTTTTGTAAAAACAAGTAAAGACGCCAACAAACTTATTGAGGAATATATGTTGCTTGCTAACAAAAAAGTGTCGGAGTTTATTGCCAAACAAGACCCCAACAAAACCTTTGTGTTTCGCATTCACGACGAACCCGACGAGGAGAAACTAGATCAACTTAAAAGAGTAATAGGTAGTTTTGGGTATTCGCTCAATTTGGCATCGCCAGAAACCACAGCGCATTCTATCAATAAGCTTTTAAAAGATATTCGTAACAAAAGGGAACAAAACTTAATCGATACGCTTACCATACGCAGCATGAGTAAAGCCATCTACTCTACGCAAAATATTGGGCATTATGGGCTAGCTTTTGATTATTATACTCATTTTACTTCGCCCATCAGACGCTACCCCGACGTTGTTGCACACCGTTTGTTGCAGCATTATTTAGATGGTAAAAAAGCACCAAAACAAGAGCTGTATGAAAGTGTGATGAAACACTGTTCCTCGATGGAAATTCTGGCTACCAAAGCCGAGCGGGACTCCATAAAATTTATGCAGGTCAAGTATATGGAGAAGCGTATTGGAGAACAATTTGCAGGTGTAATTTCAGGTGTTGTAGAGCGCGGTATTTATGTAGAACTTGAAGGAAATAAATGTGAAGGTATGGTACGCCCACAAGATTTCCCTGGCGACTTTTATGTTTATGACGAAAGAAATTATGCTTTTGTAGGTGAGAAAACAAAAAAAACCTATCAGCTTGGCGACAGGGTGAGAATTCAAGTAGAGGCTGCAGATCCCATCAAACGGCATTTGGACTTCACGCTAATAGGTCACGAAGAATAATCGTATCTTTGGATAAAAGCAATTTATGCGCATCCTACTTTTTTTTCTACTTTTTACAGTAACAGTAAACGCACAAGCTGTTCGCCTTGGTCAATTTGATGAAATAAAGGTTTTTGACGGCATTCGTGTAACTGTTATTCCCTCTGAAGCTGATTCGTTGGTTGTTGAAGGGAAAAACAAGGAATTTATATCGTATAAAAATAAAAACGGCAAGCTGTATATCCGTATGGATTTAAAAAAACGGCTTAGCGGGTTTGACACTACCGTTGCCCTTTTCACTTCAAACCTGTTAGAAGTTATTGATGCTAATGAAGGCGCATTTGTGTCTTGTCAAGATGTGTTGTTTCAACAAAGCATTACACTAAAAGCACAAGAGGGCGCTGAAATAGAAGCCTTACTTGATGTTCAAAAAGTGAGCACTAAAACGGTTTCTGGGGGGATTGTATCTTTAAAAGGCGCAGCTAAAATCCAAACCCACAAAGTAAGTGCTGGAGGCGTTGTAGAGGCGGCTGCGTTAGACTCAGAACAAGTAGAGGTTCGCGTTAAAGCAGGTGGAAACGCTGCCGTTCGTGCCACAGAGCTTGCTGAGGCAAAGGTTGCTTTTGGCGGAAACGTTAACGTATACGGACAACCTAAAAAACTTGTCAAGCAAATTGCTGTTGGCGGAAATATTTCCTTGGTAAACAAAGCCCCCGAAGAGTCACCTACCGATGAATGAATTTCTAGCCGCGCTTCCTTTTTCACTATTACTGGTGGTGTCTACCGGACCGGTTTTTTTTGTGATTATCGAAACGAGTATTTCTAGGGGAGCACGCCGCGCATTTTGTGTGGATATAGGTGCTGTACTCGCCGATATAATTTTTATTCTTATTGCCTTGCTGGGCGCAAAGACCGTTCACCAAAGCCTTGAAAGCAATCCGTATTGGTATCTGCTGGGCGGGGTTGTCCTTTTTGTTTTTGGGTTACTCTCTCTTTTTATTACCCGAAAACATAAAAGCAAAATTGTTTTTGCCTCGGAAGAACTCTCAAGGGGCAACTACCTTTTCTTTATTGCCAAAGGGTTTTTACTGAACTTCATCAATATCGGTGTGTTTTTGTTTTGGTTGGGCTTGGTGGTGGTTTTTGGTGCCAAATACCAAATGGACAACACCAAACTCCTTTATTTTTTTGGGTATATATTGATTATTTATCTTTCGTTTGATTGGATTAAAATCTATTTAGCAAAACAATTAAAAACAATTCTTACCCCACAAGTGATTTACAAACTCAAGCAGTTTGTGTACCTAATTTTAATGGTCTTTGGGTTGTTTTTTGTTTTTCAGGGGGTCTTTCCAGAGCAGAAGCAAAAACTAGAAAACCGCATAGAAGAGCGGTTAAAGTAGAGGCACCGAGCGGATTCGAACCGCTGTACAAGCTTTTGCAGAGCTCTGCCTAGCCACTCGGCCACGGTGCCTGTTGGACGGCAAAAATACTACTTTTTTACTCCCCCACCGAATAGATACCAAACCGATATATTCATATCCACTTTGTATTATTTCGCATAGGAAAGACGCTAATTATCAATTTTGTAAATTTGTTACAAAACCAATTGTTGAACGCCTACAATTTCAATGTTTTTTGGAATCGTTATACGGATGTATTATGCACCAAAAGAGCACAATCCGCCTCATATCCACGTATATTACCAAGACGTTACAGCTTCTATTGAAATCAACACAGGCGAGGTATTAAAAGGCGAATTGCCCACACGACAAACCCGAATGGTGCAGGCATGGATAGAAATTCACAGAGAAGATTTTTTGGCAAACTGGAAACTTTGCCAAAACAAAGAACAGCCCTTTAAAATAGAACCCTTGAGATAAAAAGATGAATTACACTGTTACAGCTGTTAAAGCCCTAGAAAACCACACCCTCCTTCTGACATTTAAGACAGGCGAGAAAAAAGTTTTTGATATGAAACCGTATCTTAATGGTGGTGTTTTTGAAGCGCTAAAAGATAAATCCCTTTTTAAAACGGTACGCGTGAGTTTTGATACCATTGAATGGGAAAATGGCGCAGACATTGACCCCGAAGTATTGTATAAAGACAGCCACTTACAAAGCACCCTAGCCACACATTAAATCTTTTTGTTATCTTATTCCTATGGAGTGCGTTTATAACGCGCACCCCATTTAAATAAGGTTAGTCAAGCGTCACAGACCCGCCTGGCGGCAAGACAGGCGCGCGCCAAGGGGATAGGAGCTTTTTAAGCACCAACCAAAAATAAATATTATCGTTTTTGCGTCAATTCAATAGCTACGGATGCCACATGTCCACCAATAGGCGGATTTATTTTTGCCACTTTAACCGTAGCGGAACTTACCATAGCACTGGCAGCAAACACGCGGTCTAAAATACGTTTTCCCACATGCTCCAACAGTTTGGAAGGCACCGCCATTTCTTCTTTTATGCAGGCACAAAGCGTTACATAATCGACGGTGTCTTCGAGATTATCAGAGGCTGCCGAGGGCAGTAAATTGGCTTCTACCCACAAGTCTATACGATAGTCGCTGCCAATCAACGTTTCTTCGGGCAAACAGCCGTGGTAGGCATACACCCGAACGTTTTCTAAATATACGTTTCCCATAGTGCACCAAATATAGAAACTATTACAACAGACGCACCGAAATAATTACCTTTGCCGCAAATGTTTTCCCGATGAGCGATATGCCGTCTAAGCACTTTATAGAACACATTATTGATGAGGACCTCGCCGCCGGACTGAACGCAGATGCCTTGCGCTTTCGTTTTCCTCCAGAACCAAATGGCTATTTACACATTGGTCACGTAAAAGCCATTTGCCTAAATTTTGAATTGGGCAAGAAATACAATGCGCCAGTAAACCTCCGTTTTGACGACACCAATCCCGCCAAGGAAGAACAACATTTTGTAGATGCCATTCGCAAGGATGTGGCATGGTTGGGCTATTCGTGGGATAACGAATGTTACGCTTCAGATTATTTTGAGCAACTCTATTTGTGGGCGGTTCAATTGATTAAAGACGGACACGCCTATGTTGACCCCCAAACACCTGAACAAATGGCGGAACAAAAAGGCACACCCACCACACCGGGAACGGCAAGCCCGTATCGTGAGCAATCGCCTGAAGAGGCTCTTCGGCTTTTTGAGGAAATGAAAGCAGGGAAGCACCCTGAGGGATCGCTTACATTGCGTTTTAAGGGAGATATGGCTTCGCCTAATATGTTGCTTCGTGACCCCATTTTATATCGCATCTTACATAAAAGCCATCACCGAACCGGCGCAAATTGGCGCATCTATCCCATGTACGATTGGGCACACGGACAGTCGGATTATATTGAGCAAATTTCACATTCGCTATGTACGTTGGAGTTTAAACCCCACCGAGACTTATATGACGCTTTTTTAGACAAATTGGTTTATGAGGGGCTGCGCCCAAAACAACGTGAATTTGCCCGATTAAACCTAAACTATACCATAACGAGTAAGCGAAAGCTACAACGTTTGGTAGAAGAACAGAAAGTTTCGGGTTGGGACGACCCCCGCATGCCCACCATTAGCGGATTGCGCCGTCGGGGCTATACGCCTACATCGCTTCGAAAGTTTGCCGAAACGGTTGGTATCGCCAAACGCGAAAATGTGATTGACGCTTCGTTGTTGGAGTTTTGCGTACGCGAGGATTTAAACAAAACCGCTATTCGCGCCATGGCGGTATTGAACCCCATCAAGGCGGTAATTACGAATTACCCTGAGGACAAAACGGAAGCGCTGGAAACGGAAAACAACCCTGAAGACACAACTGCCGGCACACGCACCATCCCTTTTGGAAAAACGCTATTTATAGAGCAAGACGATTTCAAGGAAGAAGCAAGCCGGAAATTCTTTAGGCTAAAAATTGGCGGCGAGGTGCGCCTAAAAAGTGCGTATATTATTAAGGCAGAGTCCGTGGAGAAAGATGCCGCAGGAAATATCACTACCGTTTTTTGCACCTATGACCCCAAAAGCCTTAGTGGCAGCGGAACACCTGAAAGCCAGCGAAAAGTAAAAGCAACGATTCATTGGGTTGAGGCCACTCATGCTCAAAAAATTGAGGTGAGGGAATACGACCGTTTGTTTAAAACGGAAAGCCCAGACGAAGATAAAGAGGTCGATTTTATGACCCATCTTAACCCCGAGTCCTTTGCGGTTAAAACCGCCTTTGCCGAACCGATGTTGTTAGAAGCTGAGCCGGGGAATCATTTTCAGTTTCAACGCCTTGGATATTTTGTTTGTGACAAAGACAGCACCGCTTCCAACAAGGTGTTTAATAAAACGGTAGGGCTTAGAGATACTTGGGAAAAACAACAGCACAAACCGCAACAAGCGCAACCCAGACAGGACGTTAAGCCCATAGAGGAGCTCAAGCGATTGGGGAAGAAATTTATGAATCTTCCTGCCGAAAAGCAGGAAGCCGCTAAAACTCAAATTACGGGATTTGCCACACAAATTCCCCTAGACGCGTTAGAGCCGTTATTTGAAACGGCAGCTAAAAAAACGGGAACACGTTTGGTTACCCTTTTGGCGTTGATAGATCACCTTAACGCAGGAGCGCAACCAACACAAAGTGCCATTGATTTTATCCAAAAGGCACAACAAGACCGAAACGAAATTTTAGCAAAAACAGCACAAGATGTTCAAGTATAAATTACTTTTTATAGCAACCCTTTTTACCTCAACCGCATTTGCTCAAACAGACGCTGGCTCTTGGTTGATTTACGAAAACAAACTAAAGATTAACGAGAAGACGAGTTTTGACACCCAATTTCAACACCGTAGCTTTGAACTGGATTTGGCAGAAGATCAGGCGTTATTTACCGCAGGTTTTACACACACGGTTTTACCTAACATAAGCCTATCGGCTGGGTATAGAAAAATAAGCGCGCTTAGCGAACACGGCGCATATCAAAAAGTAGCCTTCTCGACACAACTGAACAAGGTAAAACTTACAAACTCTTTCTTTTTGGAAGAACGGTGGTTGGGCGAAAACTTTCAGCTGCGCTACCGTTTTGGACTGACGGCAAAAATTCTATTAAGCGAAAAGGCGGCATTACTTCTGACAGAAGAGGTGTTTTTGCAAAATTCCGCAACGAGTTTTAATCAGAATCGGGTAACGGCACAAGTATCTCAAAAGCTATCCGAAGTATTACAGCTAAACACAGGAATTATGCACTGGCAGTTCCCAACAACAAAACAGTGGGTGCTTCTTTTGTCGTTAGCACACACTATAAACTTATAAAAAAAGCCTCGGTGATTTCCGAGGCTTTTGCTTTCTTTTTAGAGGAGTTTATTTTTCTCCCTTTTCTCGGCCTCTTTTCATCGCCTCTCCAATTTGATTACTTGCCGTAAACGAAGCCACCATATTGTTGAGCATATCAGAACCTGCTTGCGGAGAATTAGGTAATAAAATCAGGTTTGAATTCGTCTCCTCACCAATAGATTGTAGCGTGTCGTAGTGTTGGGTAACCACAATCAGCGCGGAAGCTTCTTGGGAGTTGATGCCTACCTTGTTTAACACTTCAACAGACTCTTCCAACCCACGCGCAATCTCGCGCCGTTGGTCTGCAATTCCCTGTCCTTGAAGGCGCTTAGATTCGGCCTCTGCCTTTGCTTTTTCTACAATCAAAATACGGGCAGCATCACCATCGTATTGGGCGGCAATCTTTTTTCTTTCGGAAGCATTAATTTGGTTCATGGCATTTTTCACCTCTTGGTCAGGGTCAATGTCAGTAACTAAGGTTTTAATAATGTCGTACCCATACTCAAGCATAGCGTCATTAAGTTCTGATTTTACAGCTATGGCAATGTCATCTTTTCGAACAAAAACGTCGTCTAGGCGCATTTTCGGCACCTCTGCACGCACTACATCAAACACGTATGAGGTAATTTGATCATGCGGATAATCGAGCTTATAAAAGGCATCATATACTTTTTCGCGAATTACTTTGTACTGGACGGAGACCTTCAGCTTTACAAAAACATCATCTTTAGTTTTTGTCTCTACAACAACATCCAGCTGCTGAATTTTAAGACTTAATCTTCCCGCAATACGATCCACAATCGGAATGCGCAACTGAAGCCCCGAATGGCGAATGCTTTGAAAACGCCCAAAGCGTTCGATAACCGCAGCCGTTTGTTGTTTTACAATAAATATCGCCGAGGAGATAAAAACGAATATGGCGAAGCCAAAAAGTAAGTTGAATACAAAAGACATAATCTTAAATTTAGAGAGAACCTTAAAGGTAGTGAATTTGTGCTAAAGATTCTTAATAGCACAATTAATTCGCTCAACACATGTTGCAGTCCCCAATATGCTGCAAATCGCAAACACATCGGGACCTCGCAAACTGCCCACCAAAGCAATGCGAAGGGGCGCCATGATTTTGCCTAACCCAATGCCGTTTTCGTTTGCCCAGTCTTTTATGAGCGAAGACAGCCCTTCGGGAGTTTGTTCAGTAGCGTTGGCTAAAAGCGCGGCAACATTTCCCAAAATTTCATTGGTGTTTTCTTTCCATTGTTTGCGCACGGCTTTTTCATCATATGTGCTAGGCGATTCAAAAAAGAAATTTGCTTCCCCCCAAATGTCAGCGAGCAATGTGAGCCTATTTTGAACTAAGGCAATTACTTCAATCAGAGAAATGTTGCCTGCCTTAAGTTGCCTTTTTGAAAGCTCGTTTTCTAAAACAGGCACTAAAGTTTTCGTGTCAGCGACTTGTAGGTACTGTTGATTAAACCATTTGCACCGCTCGGGATCAAAGCGCCCGCCAGATTTTGTGATGCCCCCTAGCGAAAAAGAATTGACGAGTTCTTCAAGAGAAAAAACCTCTTTCTCCCCTCCTGGATTCCAACCCAATAACGCCAAGTAATTCAGGAGTGCTGCTGGCAAATAGCCTTCTTCTTTAAACCCAAGAGTTTGATCGTCCCATTGTAATGGAAATACAGGGAAGCCAAATTTGTCCCCATCGCGTTTGGACAATTTTCCTTTACCTGTTGGCTTAAGGATTAGCGGCACATGTGCAAATGCAGGCGCTTCCCAACCAAAGGCATTGTAAAGCAATACATGCAACGCCATGGACGGCAGCCACTCTTCACCGCGAATGACATGGGTGATTTTCATCAAATGATCGTCAATAACATTAGCCAAATGATAGGTAGGCATACCGTCTTGCTTCACCAAAATTTTATCGTCTAGCAGCGTAGTATTTACCTCCACTTTTCCACGGACTTCGTCTTGTAGCACGATTATTTCAGCAGCTTTTTTAGAATACGCTTTAAAACGGATTACATGAGGAAGGCCCTTGACCAATCGTTTTTCGGTTTCTGCTTCTCCTAATGAAATACTGTTTGCTAACGTTTCTCGATTTTTCCAGTTATAAACAAACGCCTCTCCTTTAGCCTCAGCCTCTTTTCTAAGCACATCTAAATCTTCAGCCGTATCAAAGGCTATATAAGCTTTTCCTGAGTCTAATAGCCCTTTTATGTGTTTGATATACAGGTCTTTACGCTCGCTTTGCCGGTAAGGACCATGCGCTCCGCTCATCAGAGGGCTTTCATCGGGGGCAATGCCCAACCAATCAAGAGTTTGTACGATATACGCTTCAGCACCATCAACGTAACGTGCCTGATCGGTGTCTTCAACACGCAACACAAATGATCCTTTGTGTTGTTTTGCGAAGAGGTAATTGTAGAGGGCTGTGCGCACGCCACCAATGTGTAGCGGCCCTGTAGGGCTTGGCGCGAATCGGACACGGACAGACATATTTCCTTTTGGGCAAAGATACAATGCTATCTTCTTCTAAAACAGGTTGAATTGAATATATTTGCTGCGTGAAAGTAGACATTGCTTACATATACCAAACTGACTTTTCGCTCAAGAACGAAGAAGCGTATTCGCTATGGCTGGAACGATGTGCTGCACAGCACGGCGCTAAAGCGGTACAGTTGGCGTATGCCTTTATGGATGACGAGCAGTTGCTTGAGTTAAATCAGAAATACCTTAAGCACGACACCCTTACGGATATTATCACTTTTGACGATTCTGTCGGTTCCGAAATAGATGCCAATATTGCCATTTCAATAGAGCGCATTAAAGCAAATGCACAAGAATTTTCACAATCTTTTGAAGACGAATTGTTACGCGTAATGGCGCACGGTGTATTGCATTGCCTAGGTTTTGGCGACAAAACTGCTGACGATAAAAAGGAGATGCGCGCCACTGAAGACAAATGTATTCAACTGTTCCACGTGGAACCAAATCCGCAACAACATGTTTGATAATACGTATGATGTAGTTGTCGTTGGGGGGGGTCATGCTGGTGCAGAAGCAGCAGCGGCTGCAGCAAACATGGGGAGTAAAACACTTCTTGTTACCATGAACCTGCAAAACATTGGACAAATGTCGTGTAACCCCGCTATGGGCGGTATTGCCAAAGGTCAAATTGTACGTGAAATTGACGCTCTTGGTGGTTATAGCGGTATTGTTTCGGACAAGACAGCAATTCAATTTAAGATGCTCAATCGCTCTAAAGGTCCTGCTATGTGGAGTCCACGCGTGCAGTCGGATCGTATGCTGTTTGCTGCAGAATGGCGCCTTATGTTGGAGCAAACACCCAACCTTGATTTTTATCAAGACATGGTTACCGATCTTATTTTTGATGGTGATTCCATAACCGGTGTAGTAACTTCGTTAGGGATTAAAATTAAATCGAAAACCGTAGTGCTCACCAGTGGTACCTTTTTAAATGGCTTGATTCATATTGGAGAAAAACAATTTGGCGGTGGGCGTGCCGGTGAGAGCGCTTCTTTTGGTATTACAGAACGATTGACGGAAATGGGTTTTTCTTCTGGACGCATGAAAACAGGCACCCCTCCTCGTGTGGATGGTCGTTCTTTGGATTTTTCCAAAATGATTGAACAGCCAGGAGATAATAACCCTTCTACTTTTTCTTATTTAGACTGCACGACCCCACTTATTAAACAGCGCTCTTGCCACATGACGTATACCAGTCCATTGGTTCATGATTTACTTCGCGAGGGCTTTGATCGATCGCCAATGTTTAATGGTCGCATCAAAAGCATTGGACCTAGGTATTGTCCGTCTGTTGAGGATAAAATCAACCGTTTTGCGGAGAAAGAACGCCATCAGATCTTTGTAGAGCCGGAAGGGTGGGATACTGTAGAGGTTTACGTGAATGGGTTCTCTACTTCTTTGCCCGAGGAGGTTCAATTCAAAGCCTTGCGCGCGGTTGCAGGTTTCGAAAACGTCAAGTTTTTCCGCCCTGGTTATGCCATAGAATACGATTACTTCCCGCCTACGCAACTTAAACATACCCTTGAAACTAAGCTTGTACACGGATTGTTTTTTGCAGGTCAAATTAATGGAACCACGGGCTACGAAGAAGCGGCATCCCAAGGATTAATGGCAGGAATTAACGCCCATTTGCATGTGCGCCAACACGACCCTTTTGTGCTTTCTCGAGATGAGGCTTATATAGGTGTACTTATTGATGACCTTATTACAAAAGGTACAGAAGAGCCTTACCGTATGTTTACTTCACGCGCCGAATACCGTACACTTTTGAGACAGGACAACGCGGATGTTCGTCTCACACCAAAATCTCACGCTATCGGACTGGCTACAGACGAACGTTTGCATCTGATGCAAACCCAAGCGGAGAAGTCCAGGAAACTTCTTTCTTTTTTTACAAAAACAAGCATTGCCCCAGAAGACATTAATCTCGTTTTAACAAACAAATCTTCAGCCCCCGTAAAACAATCTTTAAAAATGAGCAAGGTGCTGGCACGACCAAATATCACCATAGACGATTTTATGAAACACAAACCTGTTGCCGACTTTGTCTCTGAAAACCACATTGACAGCGCCGTATTGGAACAAGTAGAAATACAAGTAAAATACGCAGGTTATATTGCCAAAGAGAAAGCGCAAGCAGACAAGCTTACCCAACTTGACCATGTGCCGATTCCCAAAGATTTTGACTACGATAAAGTAAAGTCACTTTCCATAGAAGCTCGGCAGAAATTATCTAAAATTAAACCTGTAACCATTGCGCAAGCCTCCCGAATTAGCGGTGTTTCCCCAAGCGATTTGTCTGTGCTGCTTGTGTATATGGGGCGTTAATTGTTCCACGTGAAACCTATTTTAGTCAAAGACCACTTGGTAAGCAAAGAGCCCTTTCATATTGTTTTTGATAGCGGTGTGGGCGCATGGAAAACAACCCCCCAGCCCAGTCAACAGGAACTTAAAGCCTATTATCCAAAAGAAGGGTATTTATCACACACAGACAACCCACAGGGGCTTAAGGGCCGTCTGTATTTGTGGGTAAAAAACAAAAACAACCAAACCAAACTGCGTTGGATTACCGTAAAATCGGCGGCCCCTAAACTGTTGGATTTTGGTGCTGGCAATGGAGCTTTTGCCTTAGCAGCGCAAGCAAAGGGTTGGCGCGTTTATACGCAGGAATTTTCAGAAGAAGCATTGAAATCTCTTAACAAAAAAGGCTTGCCTGTCGTAGATGTTAGCAAACGAAAAGACACTTATGACGCCATTACGCTGTGGCACGTGTTTGAGCATTTGCCAAATCCCAAAGCGCAACTAGCTACCTTCTATAACGCCTTGGTGCCAGGCGGAATTTTGACGCTTGCCCTACCAAATGTTGACGCTTGGGATGCAAAGCATTATGGTGTTCATTGGGCTGCCTATGATGTGCCCAGACACTTGTGGCATTACAACAAAGCGTCTATTGCACAACTTGCCAACGATACCGGATTTGTTTTGCTGGAAACCCACAATATGTTTTGGGATGCCTTTTATATTTCTTTGCTTTCCGAACAATATCGCCAGTCAAAATTTGCATGGATAAAAGCAATAATCAAAGCATGTCTGTCCAATCTTTTGGGCTGGAGGAAAAAAAACACGTCTTCATTGACCTTTATTTTGCAAAAGCCAAAATAAGTCGATTTAAGACGGTTTTAGGCACTTAACCTCACATCTAGTCTACTAAAGCGAATAACTGCCTATAAAATAAAGCGATGCGTCAAATTAAAATAAGCACCCCCTATAAAAACAAACAAATACGATAACAAAAAACTATGCCGCTTTTTGATGCAACAACCGCGTTAACGCAAAGGAAAGGTCGGTAAAGATCATCAGCCCATTGCCGTTGCGCTCTAAATGATAAACACTTTTTTCAAGCGCATCAATGATGGGTATGATATTACTGCCATGAATATAGGGGGCAAACTTGTTTAAGTCAAAATTCGATATAGGGCGATAGCCGGCGATATCTCCAAGTGCATAATGCTGCATAAGCGCAGCTCTAAAAAAAGAAATGGCAAAACGCAAAAACTGCTTTTGTGTTTCCACTCCTTTAGATGCCATTTCTTGACTCCATTCCGAAAGATCCAACACCACCGCTTTGTTGCCTTTGGCGCGAAAAGCCTTTCGTACCCAGTCAACAAACCACGTTTCGTATGCCAGCAGCTCATCTTGTTGCTCAAACAGCGAAAGTGCTTCGCCAATGTTACCATTCGATTGTGCTGCAATGCGCTCGGACACCTCTGTTGAAGCGCCCTTTTTCACGAGAAATGCGTTTATTTCATCTTTTGAAATGCGGCCTATTCTTGTGTGTTGACAGCGCGAACGAATGGTAGAAATAAGTTGATTTTGATCGGGGCATAACAGCAAAAACAAGGTTTTTGCAGGAGGCTCCTCGATGCTTTTTAGCAGTTTGTTTGAAGCGGCTAAGGTTAATTTTTCGGCATGCCAAATGATGACACACTTCCACCCTCCCTCAAAAGATTTTAAAGACATGCGCTGCATGACGTCTAGGGCATCGGTTACGTTGATAGCGGCTTGTTTGTTTTCAACCCCCAAATGTCGTGACCAATCATAAAGTGACCCGTAAGGGTGTTCGCGAACAAATTCCCGCCAAGGGGCACTAAACGTTGCAGAAGTTGGTTTTGATTTTACTTCCGATGTAGTAGCCGTAGGAAAAACGAAATGGATGTCGGGGTGAACAAGATTCGTAGCTTTTTTTCTTGCGGGGGTATCTTCGTTTTCTTCAGCACCACAAACGACAGCGTTTGCATAAGCAAGGGCCATGGAAAGCAACCCTTGTCCATCGGCTCCTTCAAAAAGTTGGGCGTGTGGAATACGCCCAGCAGCCAGCGTATCAAGTAATGCTTTTTTCTGAATGTCGTGTCCGAGAATATTGCTAAAACGCATGCCGAAAGATACAAATAGCACAAGAATAAATCCATAACAGTAAAAACACATTTGTTATTGTATTTTTGCGCAAACAACAAAAAAATGAACACCCTAAAAGACCTTTCTTTTGACCGCGAACGCGCACTCATCCGCGTAGACTTTAATGTGCCTTTGGACGAAAATGGCAATGTTACTGATGCCACAAGAATTGCAGCTGCATTACCTACCATACAACACATTTTGAACGAAGGCGGGAGCTGTGTACTCATGTCACACCTTGGTAGACCAAAAGGGCACGACAAAAACCTTAGTTTGGAACAAATAATACCCTCTTTGGAAGAGCATTTAGGACAAAAGGTGCAATTTTGCTCTGACGTAGTGGGTGAAAAAGCCGAATCACAAGCGCTAGCACTTGAGCCAGGAGAGGTATTGCTCATTGAAAATTTGCGTTTTCACGAAGAAGAAATAAAGGGAGATGAAGCTTTTGCTGCAATGCTTGCTAAGTTAGGCACCGTATATGTCAATGACGCTTTTGGAACTGCCCATCGCGCACACGCTTCAACGACTATAGTGGCGCAATTTTTCCCAAAAAAGAGATGCTTTGGTCAACTTCTTGCCAGCGAAATAGACGCGATTGATAAGGTAATGTCTTCGGGTGAAAAACCAGTGTTGGCGATTTTGGGTGGCGCTAAAGTTTCTTCAAAAATTACCATTATAGAAAACATTTTGCCCAAGGTAGATCATTTGATTATTGGTGGCGGTATGGCGTTTACCTTTATCAAAGCTCAAGGCGGAAAAATTGGAAAGTCAATTTGTGAGGACGATAAAATGCCGTTGGCATTATCCATTTTGGAACAGGCAGAAAAGTTGGGCGTACAAATACACTTGCCTGTTGATGTTCGTGCTGGACAGGATTTTTCAAATGACACCCCACAACAGCTATTTCCCATTACTGAAATCCCTGATGATTGGGAGGGTATGGATGCAGGTCCCGCATCTGAAGAAAACTTTGATGCTGTGGTAAAACAGTGTAAGACGATTTTGTGGAACGGTCCGTTGGGTGTATTTGAGTTTGCTAACTTTTCGAAGGGGACGCGCGCCCTTGGTGCCAGCATTGTAGCACAGACCAAAGCGGGTGCTTTTTCGCTTGTTGGCGGGGGCGATTCTGTAGCGGCAGTGAAGCAATTTGGACTTGAGAACGAAGTAAGCTATGTCTCCACAGGCGGCGGCGCGATGCTAGAAAGCCTAGAAGGAAAAACACTTCCCGGAATTGCTGCAATATTGGCTTAATTTTTGTGTAACCTTGTGCATGAAATTACGCATTATTCTTTTTGTGCTTGTATTGGCAGGGTGCAACCAAACTTCTGCTCCGCTAGTAAAACTGTCTAACGGGAACATCAACACCCTTACTGTGGTAATGCCCAATTTACTTTGGCAGTCAGAGGTTGGCGATGCGGTTCGTGCGGCGTTTGCTTTTCCGGCAGAGGGACTTCCACAACAAGAACCCCTGTTTGATTTAAAGCAAATGTCCCCAGAAGTATTTACGGGTTTTGCCCGCTCAAGCCGTGCCATTTTGTGGGTTGGATTTAGTGATGAAGTTGTGATTCGAACAGATACAAATCGCTATGCTACTCCGCAACTAATGACAGTGTTTAGCGCTCCAGACACGGCATCGCTGGTTGAAATTATCCTATCCCAATCTACACCCGCAATAGCAGCGTTTAAGTCAGCGGAAATTGCAGAAAGGCAACGCCGCATAGGGAAATCTACCCTTAAACAAGACGCTTTACAAAAGCGTTTTGGTTTCGACCTTGCGTTGCCCTCGGCATATCGCGTGTTTAAAGAAGATGCGGCTACGGTTTGGTTTCAGCGAGAAGTACATAAAGGGCATGTGAACGTATTGGTCTATTCTTTGCCGCGTAGCACCAGATTAGATTGGAATAGTCCATTGCAAGACATTATTCGGATTCGCGACTCTGTTGGAAAAGCTTTTGTTCCGGGAAGGCTTGAAGGGACGCATTTAATTACAGAAGAAGCGTATGAGCCCTATGTGTATACCACAAAAGTTGCCACCGTTCCTGCTATCGAAACACGCGGGACATGGGAAGTAAAAGGAGATTTTATGGCCGGCCCTTTTGTACAGTATTTACTTGATGATAGCCAAAACAAACGTTATTTGGTTTTAGAAGGCTTTGTGTTTGCGCCTTCTGTGGCAAAACGCGATTACATATTTGAGGCAGAGGCGATTATACGATCGCTAAAAAAGACGGAAAGCAACTAGCTGTCTTTCTTGTCGTTTTCTTTTTCTTCCTCTTTTGTAGCGTTTTTAAACTCTTTAATTCCTGTTCCTAATCCTTTCATGAGTTCTGGAATTTTTCGTCCACCAAACAATAAAAGAACAACAAGGGCTATAACAAGAATTTGAATTGGACTAATGGCAAGAAACATAATGTGTATTTTCAACAAAGGTAATAAAGAAAATGATTTGTTGTCGCCGAAGTTTTTTGTAGCAGCCAACTGCCTATCTTTGTAGTTGATGGACAACAAAAAGAACAAAAAAACCGGCCTTTGGAAAAAGTGGCTTGCCACCTACCGTTTTGTTATCCTAAACGAAGAAACCTTTGAGGAGCGATTTTCATACAAACTCAATCGATTAAATGTGTTTCTTACGATTAGTATCTCTGCTATTTTGCTTATTGCAGCTACTTTTTTAGTGATATCGCGTACACAGCTTAAAGAGTATATCCCTGGATACGATTCCTCGGAATTACGTCGGCAGGCAATTCGAAACAACGATCGACTTGATTCGCTTCTGCAAACCTTACAGCGCAACCAACGCTATATAGCTTCTGTAAATAAAGTTTTGCGCGGCGACCTAGACTTGCAAGAATTGGAAGCCCAACGCCAGTATGATTCGCTTCAAATGGACACCGCGCTAGTTGATTTCCCAACATCTACCGCGGACTCCTTACTTCGCGTAGACGTGGCAAAAGACGACAAATACAATCTCTTAGAATCGGCAAATCAGACGGTTCCTTTTGTGCTATTTCCACCAGTTACGGGAACCATTAGCCAGGGCTATGACTCCAGCGTGGAACATTATGCCGTAGACGTTGTTGTCCCTAGAAGCACTCCAATAAAAGCAGCAGCAGAAGGGAACGTTATTTTTGCTGGATGGACCACCGAAACGGGATACGTTGTCATAATTGATCATCCGTATAATATCATTACTGTTTACAAGCACAATGCATCACTTAACGTTCGCCAAGGTGACGCCGTTTCGCCTGGCCAAGTGATAGCCGTAGTGGGTAACACAGGCACCATGACCACAGGACCGCACTTGCATTTTGAATTATGGAGTAACGGCTATGCCCTTAATCCTACAGAGTTTATAGAATTTGAATGATGAGCATTAAGCAACATATTGCAAAACGCTGGGCAAAGCGCGCGGTAAAAAACACCAAAAAATGGGCACAAAGTCCCATAAAGACCCAGCAAGATGTTTTAAAAACCCTGGTGCAAAAAGCAAAAAACACGGCTTTTGGTCGCGACCATGATTTTGCCAATATTTCGTCCTATGCTGATTTCAGGGCGCGTGTGCCCGTTCGTGATTATGAAGGCTTGCGTCCTTATGTTGATAAGGTTGTTGCAGGTGAATCGGATATTTTATGGCCAGGAAAGCCGCTATATTTTTCAAAGACTTCGGGTACCACTTCGGGGGTGAAATACATTCCTATTTCCAAAGAATCGATGCCTACACACATAAAAACAGCACAAAACGCATTGTTTCATTATATCCACAATTCAGGGGACGCCTCGTTTGTAGATGGCAAAATGATATTCTTACAGGGGAGTCCGATATTATCCAAAACAAACGGCATAGACACGGGGCGACTTTCAGGAATAGTGGCACATTATGTGCCGTCGTATTTGCAGCGCAACCGCATGCCCTCATGGCAAACCAATTGTATTGATGACTGGGAGCAAAAAGTGGATGCTATTGTGGAGGAAACCTACAGCGAAGACATGCGCCTTATTAGCGGCATTCCGCCTTGGGTTAAGATGTATTTTGAACGCCTAAAAGCAAAATCTGGAAAGCCTATTTCCGAGCTTTTTCCTAATTTTTCTCTGTTTGTTTACGGCGGAGTTAACTACGAACCCTACAGAGGAGTTTTGGAAGAGTTGATGGGGAAAAAGGTTGATGGTGTTGAGCTTTACCCTGCCTCAGAAGGGTTTATTGCGTTTCAAGACCAATTGGACGAAAAAGGCATGCTGTTACAGCTGAATTCTGGCATTTTTTATGAGTTTATCGAGGCAGACAAAGTCTTTGATGAAAATCCACCACGTTTTTCGTTAGAAGAAGTAGAACTTGGGGTAAACTATGCCATAATACTAAACACCTCCGCTGGACTTTGGGGCTATAATATTGGCGATACGGTAGCCTTTGTGAGCTTGAGCCCCTACCGCATAATTGTGACCGGACGCATCAAGCATTTTATTTCGGCATTTGGCGAGCATGTGATAGGCAAAGAGGTAGAGCAAGCCATGTATGAAACCTTAGCAATACACAAAGCGCGTGTCACTGAATTTACGGTTGCGCCACAGGTAACCCCTCTTGAGGGCCTCCCGCACCACGAATGGTGGATCGCTTTTGATGAGCAGCCAAAAGATTTGGTTACATTTGCACTAACATTAGACAAGGCTATGCGAGAGCAAAACACCTATTACGACGATTTAATTTCGGGTGGTGTGTTGCGCCCGTTAGTTGTAAAACCATTGCCTGCAGACGCCTTTGAGCAGTATATGAAAAGCATTGGCAAATTGGGCGGACAAAACAAAACCCCTCGTTTGACAAACGACAGGAATATGGCAGACGCCTTGACGAAATTGTTTTACACAAAATAAAAAATCAAAACTATCGTTTTGCATATAGTTTGCATAGCGATTAAAACCAGACGATTATGAGTACATCTACTCCCAATAAAACAAACGAAAACGAAGAAATAGACCTTGGCGTATTGTTTAATTCCATAGGCAGGGGCATTTCAAAGGTGTTTAATGCCATTGGTGCTGCTATACTGTTTGTGCTAAACACAGTACTTGCATTTGCATTATTTGTACGAAAGCGCATCCTGTATTTTACTATTGCTTGTGGTGTTGGACTTGTTGGAGGAATCGTTCTTGAGAACATTACACCCAAAGAATACATAGCCTCGGCTACCCTAGAGCCTCACTTTGATAGCGCAAGGCAACTTTACAGCAACGTAGCGTACCTAAACGGAATAGCCGGACAAAACGATTCCCTTCAATTGGCAGCCTTTTTTGGCATAACACCCGCTGAAGCCGCCACACTAAAGGGAATAGAAATCAGCCCTGTCAGAAATGAAACGGCGTTGCTGCAAGAATACAATGCTTATTTTTCCAAATTGGATTCTGCGGTTGCCGCAGAAGTTACGTACGAGGATTATGTAAAAAAATTAGATGACTTTAATCAAACGATTCATACGTTAAAAGCATCATCAACCAAACAAGATGTTTTTGGTGTGTTACTAGACCCGTTACTAAGTTCGGTTTCTGGTATTGCGTACTTTAAAGACCAACAAATCACAGAATTACAGAATCTTGAGCTAAGCGACTCCATCACGCAAGTATCCATAGTCCAAACGGATTCGTTATTATCCCTTTTTGAAGATGTAAGAATGGTGGAGGCAAACAAGGAATTTTCTAACGGCACAAACCTCTATATGTCTTCAACTGCAAAAGACAACACTGAAATTTCGCTGCTTAATCGCAAAATAGAGCTTACCCAAAAATTGGAGCAGATACGCACCCAAAAAGTTAAGGCTAAAAACGTGGTAGATGTTATTGCCGCATTTCCAGAGGTTGGTTATTTGGACACCTCTATTTGGAAAAACAAAAAGTTTCAGGGTGTTTTAGCGGGCTTTTTGCTGCTGAGTCTATTTTATTTGGTACTTCATTTGGACGCCTTTATTCTGTCAAAAAACAAAGACTAATGAACGTTCTCATTACAGGAGGTGCAGGCTTTATAGGTTCTCATGTAGTAAAGTGTTTTTTGGCAGGCAAAAAATATCATGTCTATAACTTAGACAAACTCACCTATGCCGGCAACCTGAATAATCTTTCAGATATTGAAGGCGCAGAAAATTACACCTTTATCCATGGCGATATTACCGATGATGCGTTTATAAAGGAGTTATTTGCCACCCACCATTTTGATTATGTGGTTCATTTGGCGGCGGAGTCACATGTAGATCGTTCTATTGAAGATCCTTTTGTGTTTGCCCGCACCAACATCATGGGAACATTGAATTTGTTGCAGGGTTTTAAAGAAAACCAAGGGCGTTTATTTTATCACATCAGCACGGACGAGGTGTATGGTTCGTTAGGGGAAACGGGTCTTTTTACGGAGACCTCGCCCTATCAACCCAATTCCCCCTATTCGGCTTCAAAAGCAGGTTCAGACCATTTTGTTCGTGCCTATGCGGAAACCTACAAGCTGCCTGTGGTCATTTCGAATTGCTCAAACAACTATGGACCAAACCAGTTCCCGGAAAAGTTTATCCCAGTATGTATTGATGCCATAAAAAATCAAACACCGATTCCTATTTACGGCGATGGAAACTATACCCGTGATTGGCTTTATGTGGAAGACCATGCGCACGCCATAAAAACCATTTTAGAACAAGGAAAAGAAGGGGAAACGTATAATATTGGGGGACTAAACGAGTGGAAAAACATTGACTTGGTCAAAGTACTGATTCGCGAAACGGATAAGGCGCTAGGACGCCCTGAGGGCGCATCTTTGCCTTTAATAACCTTTGTTAAAGACCGTCCTGGGCATGATAAACGCTACGCGATTGACAACACCAAAATCAGACGGGAATTACACTGGGAACCGAAACACCGTTTTGAGGAAGGGATTGTAAAAACCATACAATGGTATCTATCTAATCAAGCATGGATAGATGCCATTAAAGACGGGTCATATAGAAATTCTACTTTTAAGAAATGAAAGGAATTATACTCGCCGGAGGCTCAGGAACACGTTTACACCCGATTACCTTATCGGTGAGCAAGCAGTTGATGCCCGTGTATGACAAACCGATGATTTATTATCCGTTGTCTACGCTAATGCAGGCGGGCATTCGTGAAATTCTAATTATTTCTACGCCACAAGACTTACCGCTCTTTGAACGCCTTTTGGGCGATGGCAGCCATCTGGGATGTGCGTTTTCTTATGCGGTACAGCCCGAACCAAAAGGACTGGCTCAGGCATTTTTGATTGGAGAATCGTTTATTGGTACAGATTCGGTTGCGCTTATTTTAGGCGATAATATCTTTTATGGCACCGGACTTCAAGACAGCTTACAGGCGTGCACCTCTCCAACAGGAGGCATCATATTTGCCTATGGTGTCCAAGACCCTGAACGTTACGGCGTAGTGGAATTTGATGCAAATGGGAATGCCATTTCGCTAGAGGAAAAACCGAAAAATCCAAAATCGAAATTTGCGGTGCCAGGGATTTATTTTTATGATAACGAGGTGGTTTCTATTGCCAAAAGTATAGCCCCTAGCCCAAGGGGAGAGTTGGAAATAACGGATATAAATAAAGCCTATTTAGCTCAAAAAAAATTGCAAGTTAAAGTATTAGACCGCGGAACGGCGTGGCTCGATACGGGAACCTTCACCTCGTTGATGCAAGCGGCTCAATATGTACAAGTTATGCAAGAGCGTCAAGGGTTGCGCATTGGCGCCATAGAGGAAGTGGCACTGCAAATGGGATATATTGACACGAAGCAGTATAATGTGGTTGTTTCTCCATATCTTAAAAGTGGCTACGCAAAACGATAAGGATGCAGATAGAAGAAACCAAGCTTAGCGGGTGCTTTTTAGTAACTCCAGATGTTCACAAGGATGGGCGTGGGTATTTTATGGAAACCTACCGCCAATCGTGGACGGATGCCTTAGGGGAATTTACAGGCGATTTTGTTCAAGACAACCAGTCGTTTTCGCATTATGGAACCATTAGAGGGTTACACTTTCAAACCGGGGCGCACGCACAGGCCAAATTGATACGGGTGGTTTCTGGAGAAATTCTAGATGTTGCTCTGGATTTACGCAGCGACTCCCCTACCTATGGTCAGTATATTGCTGTGGAACTTTCGGCAGCAAAGCACAACCAACTATGGATTCCCAAAGGATTTGCACATGGTTTTTCGGTGTTGTCCGAAACAGCGGTCGTATGTTATAAATGCGACGCCTACTATAACAAAGAAGCGGAATCAGGCATTCATCCCCTAGACCGTTCCCTTAACATTGATTGGGGTATTCCAACAGCGAAGCAATGTATTTCTCCAAAGGATCTGGTATTGCCATCATTTAACGATTTTACGGGATGAAAACAGTTTTAGTTACTGGGGCAAACGGACAGTTGGGATTAGCCATCAAAGCGGTTGCGCAAAAGTACCCCGAGCTATCGTTTTATTTTACGGGGAAAGAAGAGCTAGACATCACTGATAAAGATCAAATAGCTACATTTTTCCACACACACAACCTTGATTTTTGCATCAATGCGGCGGCATATACAAACGTTGATAAAGCAGAGGATGAACCTGAAACCGCATATTTGTTGAATGAAACTGCCCCTCGCCTTTTGGCAGAAGCATGCAAGAAGAACAACACCTACTTAATTCATATTTCTACCGACTATGTTTTTGATGGCACAAAAGGAACCGCCTATATGATTGAGGACGTCCCTAACCCCATCAATGTGTATGGCGCATCAAAATTAGCAGGAGAAAAAGCCATTGCTGCGGTTGGCGGGGAGTATTGTATCGTGCGCACGTCTTGGTTATACTCAGAATATGGAAATAATTTTCAGACCAAAATTCTGGAAAAAGCAAAAACAGCACCCTATTTGGAAGTGGTAAGCGATTTATACGGTACGCCCACCTATGCGCCGAATTTAGTTGTATTTTTGTTAAATAAAATAACCAAATCTGCGCTTGCCTCAAATATGGAACACTTTAGCGATGGAAAAATGATGAGCTGGTACGATTTTGCGGTACAAATTGTTGAAGGAAGTATCAAAGTAAACAAAGTAAAAACAAGTGCATTTGACCTAAATGCACGCAGAGCTAAGAACACAGCACTTCAATGAAGACAAAAAAGAGAATACTCATAATTTTTGGCACTAGACCCGAAGCCATAAAAATGGCACCATTGGTTAAAAGGTTTAAATCAGAAAAAAGCATCAAGACCTTTGTATGCGTTACGGGTCAGCACAGAGAAATGCTAGATCAAGTTTTATCATTTTTTGAAATTGTTCCAGACTATGATTTAAACTTAATGAAGCCAAATCAAAACCTTTTTGATTTAACGGCATTAATTATCGGAGGATTAAAACCTGTTTTAGAAGAAGCCAAACCAGATTATGTTTTTGTACATGGCGATACGACGACTACAATGGCATCTAGTATAGCAGCGTTTTATTATGGCGCACATGTTTGTCATGTGGAGGCGGGGTTAAGAACAAACAATAAAAGAGCACCTTTCCCTGAAGAGGCCAATAGACAATTAGCATCTAGAGTTACAAGCTTTCACTTTGCCCCTACATCAACATCAAAAGCTAATTTGCTTCAGGAAAACATAATTGAAGAATCGGTACTAGTTACGGGCAACACCGTTATTGATGCGTTACTAGACAGTGTTGAGCGTGTTAATAAAGAGCCTAGTGATTTAATAAAAGAAATATCACACACCTTAGGAGATAAAGAGATGATTTTAGTAACGGGACATCGTAGGGAAAACCATGGGGAGGGATTTATAAGCATTTGTGAAGCTTTAAAAGCGATTGCTCTTGATAACACCAACCGCTTAATTGTTTATCCAGTACATTTAAACCCTAAGGTACAAAAACCTGTTAAACGCATTTTATCCGATATTAATAATGTAATTCTCATTGCCCCATTGGCGTATCAAGACTTTATATGGATGATGAACCGCGCAAAGATTATCATTACCGATAGTGGTGGGGTACAAGAAGAGGCACCAAGTTTAGGGAAGCCTGTACTGGTAATGCGTCACACTACAGAGCGCCCTGAGGCTGTTGATGCAGGCACCGTTATTTTAGTAGGGACTGATAAAGACCTGATTGTAAGTGAGGCATTAGACTTATTAAATAACAATGAACGTTATGAAACCATGTGTAAGCTGCATAACCCTTATGGTGATGGTAAAGCTTGTGAACGTATCGTAGAATTTATTATCCAACAAGAAAGCTAAATCCAACACGTAATAAACAAAAACAAACCATAATAAAATGACCCAACCAGAAGTAGTAATGATCGGCCTAGGGTATATAGGCTTACCAACCGCAGCCTTGATTGCTTCAAATAAAGTTAATGTACTTGGGGTAGACATCAATCAAAAGGTGGTAGACACCATTAACAGAGGGGAGATTCACATTATAGAACCTGAATTAGATACTGCTGTAGCGTCAGCTGTTAAAGAAGGCTATTTAAAAGCGACTACAGAAGCTGTAGAGGGGAACAATTACTTAATTGTAGTTCCAACACCTTTTAAAGACAAGAATGAACCAGACATTTCATTTGTTGAAGCAGCCACTCGAGGCATTTTACCGCTACTTAAAGCCGGAGATTTATATATTATTGAGTCTACATCCCCTGTAGGGACTACAGAAAAGATGATGGATCTGATATACAGAGAACGTCCGGAGTTGATAGACCAAATATACATTGCTTATTGTCCAGAGCGAGTATTGCCTGGCAATGTGATGTATGAACTGGTTCATAATGACCGCGTGATAGGAGGTATTAATGAAGCGTCAACAAAAAAAGCTCTTGCTTTTTATGGCAATTACGTAAAGGGTGAATTACATCCAACTAATGCCAGAACAGCAGAAATGTGTAAGCTCGTAGAAAACTCATCTCGTGACGTTCAAATAGCTTTTGCTAATGAACTTTCTATTATTTGCGACAAAGCAGGAATAAATGTGTGGGAGCTAATTAAACTTGCAAACAAACACCCAAGGGTAAATATCTTACAACCGGGTTGTGGAGTTGGCGGGCATTGTATTGCCGTGGACCCATATTTTATCGTTTCTGATTACCCCAATGAAGCAAAAATGATAGCTACAGCAAGGGAAATCAATAATTACAAAGCTTTTTGGTGTGCGGAGAAGATAAAAAACACCAAACTACAATTTGAGCTTGCACATAGCAGAAAGGCAAAGACCGCCATTATGGGATTGGCGTTTAAACCTAATATTGACGATTTAAGAGAATCACCAGCCAAGTATATTGCCCAAAAGGTATTGCAAAATTCAAACAACGAAACCCATTTTATTGTAGAGCCTAATATAGAGGAGCACAATGTCTTTAAACTTACTGATTATAAGACAGCAGTAGCAGAGGCAGATATTATTGTTTTTTTAGTAGCACATGATGAGTTTAAGAATATTAAAATTCAAGAAGATAAAAGAGTGCTAGACTTTTGTGGAATAAACAGTAATTTGTAGAAATGAAAAAGTATTTTAAGGGAAAAGAGTTATTTGGAGACAACTTTAGTGAAGAACAAATAAAACAGTGGTTTAAAGAAGAAAAAGAGGGGTACTCTTCAATTGTCTCTAAAGAACTGGAGTTATTATCAAAAGGCATTTATCTTTATGATAACATCAATGTTTTTCACGGGTACAGCAAGCTCGATATACACAAAAGATATGCTACTGTCTTAGGTATAGGGTCTGCAACAGGGCACGAGTTCCAACCAATTATTGATAAAATTGATGATTTGTACATTTTGGAGCCTTCATCTGAACTTCAAAAAAACAAAATTTCAAAAAAAATAAAATATATAGTGCCCAATGAATCAGGCAGGATGCCATTTCCAGACGAATCATTTGATTTAATTACTTGTTTTGGGGTTTTACACCACATACCGAATGTAACGCTTGTATTGAAAGAGATTTACAGGGTTCTTAAAAAAGACAGCAATTTTTTGTTGAGAGAGCCAATTATTTCAATGGGGGATTGGAGAGAAAAAAGACCTGGGTTAACTAAAAATGAAAGAGGAATTCCTGTTTCTTATTGGAAGAAGACGCTTCCTAAACTTGAATTTAAAATTGTTAGCCAGCAGTACTGCTTTACAGCAACATCTTTCTTAACTAAATTGACAAGAAAAATCTTATCCAGACCCATTATATATTATAAAATATATGTTTATTTAGATTACTTCATCTCTTCTATATTTAAATACAGAGTTAAGTATCACACAACCTCAAGGCTGAGTAGAATTTTCCCACAATCAATCTTTTTTGTTTTAGAAAAAAACAGATGATAAAACGCCTTTTTATTGTAGGAACTATCACTGGGCTTGCATATTTATTAAATCTAATTACTCTAAAAGCGTTATCTAAGTTTGCAGATAATCAGACGATTTCTTTAATAGGTGAAATAGACTCATTTTTCTTGCTAATAGTTTCTATAACCACTTTTGGCTTACAAACAACAACAACACGAGATTTAGCCATTAATGAAAACACCTGGAGAGAATCTTTAGAACAAACCCAATCCGCAAGATTAATTGTAGGAATAATATTAATGCTATTTGGACTTTTAGGCTTTGCGACAACTAAAAATTATTTGTTCTTTTTTGCTCCTGTTCTGGCTCTTAATGCAGACTTTGCTTTATACGGCAGAGGCAAGCCAGTTTGGGGTGCCATAATTTCATTCATTCGTGTTTTTATTCCATCAGCAGTGTTAATAGCGGGCATTATGTTTTGGGAAGACGTAAGCTTTCCCCTTCTTTTTGCTGCAAGTACAGTTTTTGGGTTTCTAATTGCAGGGATGTTGGTTAGTAGACTTTTAGGAGTCGGTTATTTTGTAAAACCACAACTTAATAACTTGAAGTTATTTTTTACTAATGCACCAATTGGTATTGCCAATTTATCCTATTTTTTTGTTGGGCTAGGAATACTAAATGTAGCATCATATTTTTATAGCGCTGAAACAATTTCATCAGCTTATTTGGCGTTAAAACTTTATTTTATCTTTACGGGAGTTAGAAGAATAATAGTCCAAACATTTTTTAAGGAATTAATTTTTATTCATCAGGCTTTAAAAGTAGATTATTTAACCATGATTTTTGGAGTCTTGTTCGCAAGTCTTTTTGTTTTTTGGCCCGACATTACGTTACCAATTCTTTTTGATGAGGAAACGTTAAAAATCAAGAATTTATTTGCCTTACTGGGTTTGCTGGCTTTTATATCCTCTGTGTCTTCTAGTTCTGATGCTAGGATGATGATTAAAAAGAAAGACAGAGCTTACAGCAGGAACTACTTAATTGCTGGGAGTAGCACAATTTTAATGGTAATTAGTTTGTATTATTTAATTGGCGACAACCCTTCAATGATTATAATTTCATGTGTTTTGGGAGAGTTAGTCTTATCAATACTTAACACGAGAGTTTTAAAAGAGAAATCTTATTACAGCATAAGGGCGACCTTGATAATTCCCGTAATTTTGAGTTCAATTTTGTCGTATTGGATTTATTATTATACTGGAAAACAAATTTTGGGGTTAATTATGGCTATAATCTTATTTGTATTATTGACACTGGCATCTTTCATTGTTAAGATAAATAAAATCAACCAAGATAGCTATTATAGATAATTACCAATAGGTATTAACACAAATGAAATATAGTTGGGTAAACAAAAGGCTTAACAGTAAAACAGATGATTGTATCGAATAAAAACTACATTTTTTTAGTTCTATTATTTGTTTCTTTGGGCAATATAATCTTTCAGTTTCTAGGATTACTTGTTTTGATTGTTCTATTTTATAATCAGAAAAGAAGATTTTCTTTTTTAAAAAAAGACTTGTTTTATTTGATAATGGTAGCTTTTAGTTTATCTCAGATTTTTTTTGTTTGGAGAAATGACTATTCTCTACCTTATGTAACAAATACATTTATTAGCAGCTTTCTTTGGGGAATAATGTTTTTAGCATCTTTTACTGTTTCACAACTTATAAAAAAAACTAATGCAATAGATGTAAATGAGGCATTAAACAACTTTTTTTATTTAAATGTCATTTTTATGGCTGTGCAATACACGGCCATTTGTTTTGAGCTAAATACTCTTTTTCCGCATTATGTATCTATGTCTTCTGGAGACAAAATAATGGGAGTTTTTACAAACTCTTCCGTTGCAATGATTGTTTTTTCTTTTTATTCGATATACTTTTTTTATATCGGAGAAAGAAGCAAACTCATTACGGCTTTTATTGCTTGTTTAGCCACAACTTATATGAGCGGAATAGTCATTTTCATGGTTGTTATATCCTTTATGGTTGTAATTAGGCTTAAAGCGAAAAATATTATGAAAGGCCTGCTTATAATTACCGCAATGGCCTTTTTGTTTTACAAACTATCGCCTAATAATGTTGATTATGTGCAAGAAGTTATTTTTGAAAAGGTGCTGAAAAGAACTGATGACTCCTCAAGAAAAATCACTTCTTTTCAACAAACCCTTAATTATTTGTTTTCAAGCCCTAATAAATTAATTTTCGGTTCTGGTGGGGGTAAATTCTCTTCTAGAACAGCGTTCGTTACCGCTGGAGAATATGTAAGTTGGTATCCCGAAAAATACCAGTATAAATCAAATAGTTTTAAAGAAAACCATTTTTCTTTGTGGAATAATAAAATTTTGAGCATACCGTTTAAAGATGGAACAGCAAACCAACCTTTTTCATTTTATAACAAATTATTTGGAGAATATGGTTTATTGGGTTTTACCATTTTTGCTTTGTTTTATATTCAAAACTGGATAAGCAGATATAATAAATTAACATATGGCAAGCCTGCTTTATATCTTATGCTTTCTTATTTTATACTTGATTATTGGTTTGAATATATCACAGTAATAATTTTTTTCGAAGTTTTTTTAAGCCTTGATTTGAAAACACAAAAAGAACTTAGAAATGAATAATAACACCCTATATTTTTCTTCCTATTTCGTTGCAATAACACTAAGCTTTCCAATGCTTTTGAACAACTTTGCAATCTTATGCCTTTTTATATGCTCCGCTTATGTCATGATAAGCAAAAATCCAAAGAAGAGGCTTAATTCATTGCAAAAATTACTGATATTATATTTTATAGTACATCTTATAAGTTTAGCTTATAGTGATAGCTTTTGTGAAGGAGTCAAAACGATTGAAAAATATCTGACGTTTTTAATTTTCCCAATCATGATTTTGGCACAAAACGGAGATGAAATATTTAAAAAGAAGTTAAAAAGAGTATTCTACATTACTACTACAATCATTTTAATATTTGCCTTTACTAAGGCTTCATATAACTCTTACTTAAACCAAACAATTTATATTTTTAACCCTGAAAATTTAGTTGTCGAAAATCAATTTCTTTACCATAGACTCATGGGGCATTTTGGCAACAGCGCAACAATGTTTTCGCTTTACATATGTATGTCCTTAGCATTTATAATTGAGGAGCTTGTTAAGAATAAAAACTTTAGTAAATGGATGTATCTCTCTGCTTCCATACTTTTAGTGGGTCTTATTATGACACAATCGTTTACCAGTTTAGTTATATTTTTTTTAATGCTTCTTGTTTCTGCAATTTTTTTTTCACAGTTTACGAAAAAAGCTTTATGGATGCTATCAGCCACGTTTGTTTTGGCACTTTTCTTATTTTCTCAAAAAGCAGGAGATTTTGATACAACCATATTAAGCTATGATTTAAAAAATAATATTCACCACAAATCATGGAACTCCTTGAATGTTCGTTTGGCAAAGTGGGAGTGTGCCTTGGAAGTCATAAATGAAAACTTACCTTTTGGAGTTGGTGCAGGTTCTACTCAGCAGACTTTGAATGAAAAATATAAGTATAAAGGATTTGATTTGGGTTATGAAAAACAATTTTCAACTCATAATCAATTTTTAAATGTATTGGTGGAAACGGGAATAATTGGAATAACTGTTTTTGTATTATTATTAATTTCAGGGTTTATTCATTCAATAAGAGAAAAAAACTTTTCACTATTTGCTTTAATGTTGATTCTTTTTTTGTCTTCAGTTACAGATAGTGTCCTTATTGTAAATAAAGGGATTGTGTTTTTTGCTTTTTTTCTGACACAATTATCCGAAACTACTCATGAATCTGAAAAGGCAAAAGTGTTATTTATGTTACAGTTGCCGCCGCCACTTCACGGCGCATCCTTAATGAATCAGAATATCTCAAAAAGCAATAAAATCAATAGTGAATATATTACGGATTATATTGACCTAAACTTTTCGACTGATATTCATGACATTGGCAAACTTAGGATTGGAAAACTTTATATGATGTTTTCAATACTAATAACAATGATTATTAAGGTTTTAAAAAACAATTACAACCTTGTTTATTTTACGTTGTCTCCTCACGGACCTGCTTTTTACAGAGACGCTGTTTTTGTAGGTGTTTTAAAGCTTTTTCGTAAAAAAATAGTTTTTCATCTTCACGGAAAAGGAATTAAAAATAAGTTAGAAAGTAGATTTAATAGACTCTTGTATAAATTCATTTTCAAAAATGTTGATGTCATTACGTTGTCTAACCTACTTAATTATGATATAGAAAACATATACAAGAAAGCCCCCTTCGTTTTAGCTAATGGCATAAAATTAGAACCTGTAGCTACTCTCGAGCCTAGTAAAAATAAAAGAACGCTGCTCTTTTTGTCAAACCTGATAAAAGCAAAAGGCATACTGATTTTTATTGATGCAATTGAACAAGTATTAAAAGAGAATGATAATTTCAAAGTTAAAATAGTCGGAAATTCAGGTGATGTAAGTATTGAAGAGGTAAGAAGGATTGTCGCGGATAAAAACTTACAAAGTTATGTTGAGGTTTTAGGCCCAAAATACGGACCGGATAAAGAGAAGGTTTTGCTAAACGCTGATGCTCTTGTTTTACCTACTCAATTTGAGAACGAATGCTTTCCTTTAGTTATTCTAGAGGCCATGGCAAAGGGCCTGGTAATAATCTCAACTAAAGTTGGAGCAATCCCTGAAATTGTACAAGACGGAATAAACGGGAAGGTTATTGAACAGCCAAACGCACAATTTCTTAAAAAAGCTATTTTAGATTGTATTGAAATGGAAGACTTTGAATTACAAGCTATAAGAGCCAGAAACAGTCAAAAATTTAAAGACAATTATAGCTTCCATACTTTTGAACTAAACTTCATTAATATCATTAATAGAATATTAAAAAAAAACAGGCGTGATTCGAGCTAACTTTCATACGCATTCAAAGGCAAGCTTTGATGGTTTTAATTCTTATAAATCAATATATAAAAAATCAAAATCACTTGAATTAGATGTCATTGCCATTACTGACCACGACACTATTGATGGAGCAGTTGGTTTTAAAAAGTGGTTAATAAAGAATAAAAAAAATGACTTGCAATTGATAATTGGAGAAGAGATTACTTGTTCCGATGGGACACATATTATTGGCTTATTTTTAAAACAGCATATTAATAGCGAAACACCACTAAATGTTATAAATTCCATACACTCTCAAGGAGGAATTGTTTATTTTCCTCATCCAGCTAGACAAGATGGAATATTTAATTCTGTTGAATTTAAGGAAGCCATCTGCAAAGGACACTTTCTCGAAGTATTTAATGCAAAGATTAATCATAGCTATAATATTAAAGCCTTAAATGAAATAAAAAAGTATCCAAATTTGTTGCCCGCTGGAGGGAGTGATGCTCATTATAATTTAGATATACTTAAAGCATATACAACATTTGATATCCCAGGAAATAATTTAAAAAAAGAGCTCCAAGAAATTAGCTCTTTTAACATTAAAATTTATGGTTATAAGCGCTTAGCTGGAAACACTAGCTATTTAGAGGGGTACTATAAGATAAAGGAGAAGATTACTATTCCAAGATCCTTAATATCAATTGGAAAGCTATTGTATCCGGGTTTTAAAAACTATTTAGAGCGAAAAAAAACCCCAAGACTTGAAAAGATTTTTTGAAATGAGTTTATATCACATTTTTAATAAATGTCTAAACGGCATTTATGCTATGGCAATGTTTAATCCAATAATGAACATCAAAAATATATCAAAGGAAAAAATTGCAAAACTCCAAGAAAAAAGACTAAAAAGAATCTTATGGGTAGCAACAAAAAAAGTTCCTTTTTATAAGGAGTACAACTCTAAAATAGACTTCAAAAACTTTTCTTTAAATGAACTAAACAAACTTCCTATAATTGACAAGGATATTATAAGATCAAACCCCACTGCCTTTATCAGAGAGGATAAAAGTTTAAAACGGATTAGTTGGAAGTTTACATCTGGATCTTCTGGGAAGCCGTTTAAAGTTGCTAAAAGTTATTTTAGTGATGCATATGAGCTAATTTTAGGATATCGAGCATGGTCTTTTGGTAAAAACGATTATAAACTTCGATCGCCCGCAGTTGTTTTAAGAAGCTTCTCTCCTAAAGAAGGAGAAAATATATATAAAATAGACCACCTAAGAAACTTTTGGTATCTTTCCCCATATCATATTAATAAAGAGTTTCTTTCAGAAATTTTAAAAACATTCAAAAATTCCAAGGCAAAAGTATTAAAAGGGTATCCATCATCTATTTATATACTTACTCTTTTACTTAAAAAAGAGGGGGTAAAGATATCTTCAATTAAAACAATTGTTACATCTTCTGAAATGATGTTACCATTGTATAGAAAAACAATTGAGAGCTTTTGGGAAATAAAAGTATTAGATTGGTATGGACAAAATGAAAGAACAGTAACAGTACAGCAATGTGATAGAGGGGTGTATCACAATAATGATGATTATGGAATAATTGAAATCGATGAAGAACAGAACATTATAGCCACATCAGTTTTGAACAATATTATGCCGTTAATTAGGTACAATACTAAAGATAAGGCTATTCCGTACAATAAAACGAAAAAACAGAAAAAATGCACTTGCGGCTCAGAACTATCAATTCCATTTAGCGGAATTATCGGAAGAGCGGATGATATTATTTTCAAGCAAGACGGGACACCAATTCCTACAATCAACTTTTACACCATGATGGACAGCTTAGATAGGGTAAAACAATTTTTAATTACTCAAGAGAAAGATTTTTCTATTTATATGCAGGTTAGCGAAAACTCACCCATTGATTACAAATATTTAAAAAAAATCGAAGCCGGAATAAAACAAAGAGTAGGTGATTTAACTATTCAAATCAAAATTGTTGATGAGATAGAAAGAGATAAAAAAACTGATAAAATTAAAATAATAGAATCAAAAGTTAAACTATGAAAAGTCCAATACAAGAAAAAATAGACATAATTAAAAGACTAAAAGAGGAGGCAGGTTCTCATTCACCAAGTCTTTTTACAATTAAAAAAGCAATACCAAGCCTAGAAATTAATGTTGACGCTTGCTTTTTATCGAATCCTTATGCGACAGACCTTTTTTTGCAGTATTTTAAAAAACAGCTTATAGACACAAATGAGCTAAGAAACCTTCTTGAATTTTATCCCTCTCAAAATAGAGTAATTGCAAAGCACCTTTCAAATAGTACGGGTGTAAATGCAGAAAACATTTTTATTGGAAATGGAGCTATAGAAATCATTCAAACGATTTTACAAAGGTATACCAAAACCAAAATAATAATTAACATCCCCACCTTTTCTTCATACTATGAGTTTGTAAATAAAGAAGTGGAAATTATTTTTAATCACTTGCTTAAGGAAAACAATTTCCAATTGGACATTAATAAATATATTTCTTTAGTAAAAAAAGAAAAACCAGACACTGTGGTTTTAATTAACCCAAACAACCCGGATGGCGGATATTTAGACTATAGTAAAATTAGAACTCTTTTAAAAGAGTTAAAAAACGTTAATACTGTAATACTTGACGAAAGCTTTATTCATTTTGCATATGAAGACGATAAATATGGATTAAGGTCCGCATCCTCATTAATTTACGAGTTTCCTAATCTTGTAGTTATAAAAAGTATGTCAAAAGATTTTGGCATTGCAGGAATCCGTGCAGGCTACAGTATAATGGACTCTAAAAGAGTGGATGATTTAATTAATAACGGGTTTTTATGGAATTCTAATGGTTTATCGGAATACTTTTTTAGATTATATAATGATAAATCTTTTTTAGAAAAATATGAGGAAGTAAGAATCACCTATATAAAAGAAACACAAACATTTATAAATAAATTAAAAAGCTTAAATAATATAAAAGTTTATCCAAGCAAGGCTAACTTTGTACTAATTGAAATTCTTAACGGCTTAAGTTCAGACAGCTTTGTTTTTAATATGCTTGTTAAGCATGGAGTTTATTTGCGCACATGCTCGGATAAAATAGGATTAAAAGGACAATTTATAAGAGTAGCATCTAGGACTAAAGCGGAGAATAATAAAATAATAGATGCTTTTAAAGAAGAAATAAGTAATAATTATAACCCGATTCATGAAACAAGTAATACAAAATTTTAAATCTGGCGAACTCTACGTTGATGACGTTTCTCCTCCTGCTATTAGCTCAGGGCTTGTCCTTGTTCAGAACAAATTTTCTTTAATTAGTACTGGTACAGAAAAAGGAACTGTTAAAGTTGGGAAGGCAAGTTTATTGGGAAAAGCAAAACAACGACCTGACTTAGTAGCGCAAGTGCTTCAAAACATCAAGAAAGAAGGCTTAAATGCAACAATCTCTAAGGTAAAAACAAAACTTGATACACTTAAGGCCTTAGGCTATAGCACATCGGGTGTGGTTAGAGCTTCTATGGACACAAACGGCATCTTTCAAGTTGGAGATAGAGTGGCATGTGCTGGGCAAGACTTTGCCTCCCATGCAGAAATTGTTGCAATTCCTCAAAATTTAGTTGCTAAGATACCTGACAACGTGTCTTTTGAGGAAGCGAGTTATACTACTTTGGGAGCGATTGCGCTTCAAGGCGTGAGGCAGGCTAACCCAAAGCTAGGAGAAAATGTTTGTGTCATTGGATTAGGGCTTTTAGGTCAAATAACTTCGCAGCTTTTAAAGGCAAATGGTTGTAATGTTTTTGGAATAGACTTGTCGGAGAGACTTGTAAAATTGGCTAAAGAATTGGCTGCAGACAGGGCAATGCTTCGAACAAACAATAACCTTATCTCTTCTGTTACGGAATTCACAAAAGGGCATGGATTTGATAGTGTTATAATTACTGCCGCTGCACCCTCAAATGACCCTGTTGAACTTTCAGCTGAAATCACTCGGAAAAAAGGGAAGGTAATTGTAGTTGGTGCCGTAAAAATGGACATTCCTCGAGACCCTCATTTTTACAGAAAAGAACTTGAGTTAAAAATGTCATGTTCTTATGGCCCTGGGAGGTATGACGTAAATTATGAGCAAGACGGTCAAGACTACCCTTACGCTTATGTTCGTTGGACCGAACAGCGAAATATGGAAGCGTTTTTAAATTTGATTGGAACAGGCGCAATTAACCTAAAGCCTTTGACTACTCATATTTTTGATATTACTGAAGCAGAAAAAGCATATGATATAGTTCTAGGTAAAGTAGATGAGCCGTCTGTTGGTATTTTATTGAAATACGCAAATACAACTATTAACAAAAGGGTAAAATCGAAAGTAAACTTAATAAAGCACAAACACAGTAACATCAATGTTGGCTTTATTGGGGCGGGAAGTTTCGCTCAAAGCTACTTGATACCAAACTTAAAGTCATCTGAAATCTCACTTGATACAGTAGTAACCTCAAAGGGCATTACATCAAAAAACGTTGCTAAAAAGTTCGGGTTTAGTTCTGCTTCATCTGACGCAAATGACATTTTCGAAAATGAAAAAATTAACACGTTATTCATTGCAACACCTCATAATACCCATGCTGAATATGTAATACAGGGATTAAAAAAAGACAAACATGTCTTTGTTGAAAAACCGCTAGCAATGACAGCTGGTGAGCTTAACTCAATAAAAAAGGCCTATGAAAATTCTAATGGAATTTTGATGGTTGGGTTTAATAGAAGATTTGCTAAAGTTTCACAGGTCATAAAAAATCAATTTGAAGGATTAGACGAGCCGCTTGTTGTCAACATTCGAGTAAATGCTGGCTTTATTCCTAAAGAGCATTGGACCCAAAATCCTAAAATAGGCGGAGGAAGAATTATAGGTGAAATGTGTCATTTTATTGATCTTATGCAATTCTTTACAGATGCAAAACCTAAAAGTGTTTATGCCGTTTGTATTGAATCAAATAACCAGAGGTTAACAAGAACAGATAATATTTCTGTGTCAATTAAATTTGACAATGGTTCTATTGGAAATTTAATTTATGTTGCAAACGGACCAAGGGCACTACCCAAAGAGCAAATAGAGGTTTTTGGAGGAGGCAAAGTTGGAAGAATCCATGACTTCAGGAGTGGAGAATTTATATCAGGTTCTAAGACCATAAAGATAAAATCTCCTTCAAAAGGACACAAACAAGAAGTCCTCGCATTTATTGAGGCTGTTAAGAACAAAAGCACCACGCCGCCAATAAGCTTTTCTTCTATTTTACTAACGACACAGACCACACTTTCAATTATAGACAGTCTCAATACAGATTTAACCCAAAAGATTGAAATTTAAAGAATTTTTTTGCTCCGCACATAAAACCCATACAGGAATATTGCTGTTACTAGCATTTTTAATTCCAGCGGGCTTTTATTTTTTGGAAACAATTACAATTGCCGCCTTATTTGTGAATTGGGTCTTTAGAATTGAGAGAATTCATATTGATGTTCAGTTTATTTTGTTTGACAGAAGATTTACTTTTGAGACAGCAGAGCATAGTTGCATTTACTTTTTTTAATTGTGTTTTACAATCACGGCCAATCAATTTAAAAAATGAATATTCTAACTAGAGTAGCAGTAATATTATTTTATTTAGATTTAACCGCACTTACCGTATTTGGTAAAGCGTTCTCAAAATTTCAAATAATTAGTCTAGGATTAAATACCGGTCATGGTCTTTTTGCTCATGATATGTTATTATTGATTATAGCAACTCTTTGTTTGGTGCAATTTAGGTGGAGAAAAAACAGGCTTTTTTTTGTTGAATTTGTAATTGTAATATCATTAATTTACTTATTCTATTCTTTTATTATTGTTGAAGCAAATAATTATTTTTATGTGATTAGGCAGTATTCAATTTTTGGTTATATGGCTATAGTCTATATAATAACAAAACACTTTTTTGAAGAAGGTGTTTTAAAAAACACTCCTAAAATTATCTTGTTCCTTGGTTTTTGTAGCATTTTAATTCAATTAATCTACAGCATAAACCTCTATCTATTAGACTCCTTAGATTTTAATCAAAGAAATGCATATTCACCAATGATTAAAATGGGAATTATTTTTTTTTCGGTTTATGTAGTTACGAGTTCCAAAATAAATACAATTTATAAAGCCCCCCTTTTTGTGTTTTGTTTTCTAATTTCATTAACAATTGGCCACGACTCCGTTTACCTTTCAATGGTTTTAAGCGCATCAAGTTATATTTTCATTATATCCTCAAAAAAACTTAAATTCATAACCTCCTTTGTATTAATTGTTTTATTTTTCATAACCATGAATTACATACCTTCTTTTACGGACGTAAATGCAAATTGGCGACTCATTTTTTGGGAGGATATGGCAAAAAGAATAGCTGATAATTATTTTTTTATTGGAGAAGGGTTTGGCGTGAACCTTGTTTCTGAAGAAACGTTAAAAGTTTTGAACGATTTAATGTCATACCATGGGTATAATGCTAGCCTTGTTGGAGAAGAAAGGTTTACTAATGGACCTCACAACTCTTTTTTAACAATAGCTTTTCATAATGGGCTTATAAGTTTGTTAGCTCTTTTTTTGCAACTGTTTTATTATGCGTTTAAGCTATGGCCATTAAAGAAGAATCTCTTTATGATGCTTGTTTTTCTAGGGATATCAGTTTTATCCTTTTTCAATGTAATTTTAGAACTCCCCCACACTTCTTCTGTATACTGGCTTGTATTTTTTTATTTAATGTTTGAACTAAAAAGCGCATATACCCATCAAAGTGAATAGCTTAGAAAAATTAATTGCCTATTGTGAACAACAAGAATTTAAAGGTTGGGACCCCTTTGATGGCCTAAATAGTCCAATAATTAACAAGACTATTCTAGGTAAATCCAGAATTTTTAGACTTGCTTGGATTCAGCTATTTAAACGCAACCCAATTAATTTGCGCCCTTTTGTAGGAATAAAAAAAGGGTATAACACAAAAGGCCTAGCGTTGTTCTTAATAGGCTATTGTAATTTGTTTGAAAAAAAAAGAAAACCGCAATATTTGAAGACAATATTTTTTCTGTCAGATAAATTGTTAGAACTAAAAACACAGGGATACTCTGGAGACTGCTGGGGGTATAACTTTGACTGGCAAGCGCGTGCATTTTTTCAACCCAAAGGAACCCCTACAATTGTTGCAACATCTTATGCTGTTGAGGCACTGATAAGAGCATATAATGTTACTGGGAAATCCAACTATCTTAACGCTGCAATTTCAGCAACAGCATTCGTATTAAAAGATTTAAACAGGACTTATGATCAAGACAAGAACTATACAATTTCATATTCTCCATCAGACAAGACCTCTGTTTACAATGCTGGACTTCTTGGAGTAAAACTTCTAGCAATTATTTATAAAATTACTAAAGACAACACTCTTTTTGAAAATGCTAAAAAAATCATTGGTTTTGTTGTAGACAAACAAAACTTAGATGGATCATGGTATTATAGCCCACTAGCTCACCACAAGTGGATAGATAGTTTTCACACAGGTTTCAATCTAGAGTGTATTTATATTTACATGCATACTTTTAACGACTTTTCCTGTCAACAAAACTTCGATAAAGGCACAGAATATTATTTAGATAATTTTTTTACAGAAGACGGGCAAAGCAAGTATTATAATAATAAAAAACATCCAATAGATATTCATTCACCCGCCCAATTACTAGTGTTTTTAAGCAAAACAGGTCTAATTAAAAAATATAAAACACTTGCACTTAACGTTTATAGTTGGACACAATCAAAAATGCAATCAACAGAAGGATACTTTTATTATCAGAAAATGAAGTATTTTACAAACAAAATCTCATACATTAGATGGTCACAGGCTTGGGCATTCTATGCATTAACTTACGCTCAATCTTTTTTATATGAAGAAAACCAGAATTAAAATATTAAACACTTATATCGACAGTATTACTATTGAAGAAACGGTTGATTTTATATTTAACTCCATCAAGAATGGAGAACAGCACCACCATGTTGTTGTTAATGCCGCAAAAATAGTTGCGCTTCAAAAAGATTTAAAACTCAGAGAAAGTGTCAATTGTTGCGACATTATTAATGCAGATGGACAAGCAGTAGTATGGGCATCTCGTTTTTTAAACAAACCTATACCAGAACGTGTTGCAGGTATTGACTTAATGGAAAACTTAGTTACACTGTCTTATAATGAAGGATATAAGATTTTTTTCCTTGGAGCAAAAGAGGAGGTTGTCTCAAAAGTGGTTTCTATGTATTCTGATAAATACTCTCCTGATATAATTGCAGGTTATCGTAATGGATATTTTGATAAAAATCAAGAGCAAGACATTGCTAAACAGATATCAGAAAGTGGAGCTAACATTTTATTTGTAGCAATGCCCTCTCCAAAAAAAGAAATTTTTCTAAACGAAAATAAATCTTGTTTTGAAAGCGTGAACTTTATAATGGGTGTAGGAGGAAGCTTTGATGTGGTTTCGGGTTTAGTTAAAAGAGCACCTAAATGGATGCAGAAATATGGATTAGAATGGTTTTATAGACTAATTCAAGAGCCTAAAAGAATGTGGAAAAGGTATCTTATAGGAAACACAAAATTTATTTTATTAGTAATTAAAGAATTTTTAAAATGAAAATCACCGTAATCGGTACTGGCTATGTAGGCTTAGTTACCGGAACTTGTTTGGCAGAAGCCGGTAATGAGGTTTTGTGTATAGACATTGACAAAGCCAAAGCGGCCAAAATGCAAAACGGCGAGGTGCCCATATACGAGCCGCACCTAGAAACCTATTTTGAACGCAACATTAAAGCAGGCAGGCTGCATTTTTCTACCAATATTGAAGAAGGCGTTGCACATGGAGAAGTTATCTTTTTAGCATTACCCACTCCTGAAGGCGAAGATGGCTCTGCAGATTTATCCTACGTATTGGGGGTTGCCAACCAAATTGGTGATTTGATGAAAGACTACAAAATTGTGGTCAGTAAAAGTACGGTTCCAGTAGGCACGGGCGAGCGAGTTAAAGCCGTACTAAAGTCCAAAACGGACCTGCCCTTTGACGTAGTGTCTAACCCCGAGTTTTTACGCGAGGGCTATGCTGTGGAGGACTTTATGAAACCTGACAGAATTGTTGTTGGTGTAGAATCCGAACGGGCTAAAAATGCCATGGAAAAACTTTATGCGACTTTTGTGCGCTCGGGCAACCCGATTGTGTTTATGGACATCAAATCGGCGGAGCTGACCAAATATGCCGCAAACGCCTTTTTGGCAACCAAAATCACCTATATGAACGAAATTGCCAACTACTGTGAAAAAGTAGGCGCAAATGTGGACGATGTCCGTTTGGGCATGGGGCTAGACGAACGCATTGGAAAACGGTTTTTGTTTCCAGGGATTGGCTATGGCGGGTCTTGCTTTCCAAAAGATGTAAAGGCGTTGCACAAATCTGGTAAAGATGCCAATCATCATTTTGCCATTTTGGATAGCGTCATAAACGTAAACGAGCAGCAAAAAACGGTATTGTTCCCAAAAATGGAGGCGTACTTTAAAGGCGATTTAAAAGATAAGAAAATTGCGTTGTGGGGATTGGCGTTTAAGCCTAATACCGACGACATTCGCGAAGCTCCCGCCTTATATATGATTGATAAACTGCTTGCTGCAGGGGCTACGGTTACCGCTTTTGACCCCGAGGCGATGGATAACGTAAAAGCAAAACTTGGCAACAGCATCTCGTTTGCTACGAGCATGATGGAGGCTGTTGAAGGCGCAGACGCCCTGTTGATTTGCACGGAATGGCACGCCTTTAGAAATCCGAATTTTGAGAAGTTAAAGCAGGCACTAAAAGGCAATGTTATTTTTGATGGCCGTAATATTTACAGCCCAAAAGAAATGAATGCCTTAGGAGTTGACTATTATTCTATTGGAAGATGAAAAGAGCATTAGTCACCGGAGCAGCAGGGTTTTTAGGGTCACACCTATGCGATAAATTGTTGGCAAATGGCATGGCTGTAATTGGGATGGACAACTTGATTACCGGGGCTATGTCCAACATTGCACATTTGGAGAACAACCCTAACTTTAGTTTTGTGCACCACGATGTGTGTAAGCATATTGACATCGGAGGAGATTTGGATTATATCCTTCACTTTGCTTCCCCAGCAAGCCCGATAGATTATTTAAAAATTCCGATTCAAACCCTAAAAGTAGGTGCATTAGGAACACACAATGCCCTAGGGCTTGCCCGCGCCAAAAACGCACGGATTTTAGTGGCTTCTACCTCAGAAATCTATGGCGATCCGCTTGTACACCCCCAAACTGAAGACTATTTTGGGAACGTCAATACCATTGGACCACGCGGCGTCTATGACGAGGCTAAGCGCTATTTAGAGTCCATTACCATGGCGTATCACCGCTATCATGGGGTAGACACGCGCATTGTGCGGATTTTTAACACCTATGGCCCTAGAATGCGTCTCAATGACGGCCGGGTGATACCTGCGTTTATGGGGCAGGCACTCCGTGGCGAGGACTTGACCGTTTTCGGCGACGGCTCACAAACACGATCTTTTTGTTTTGTGGAGGATGAAATTGAGGGGATTTATAGGCTGCTGATGAGCGACTACCATTTACCAGTAAACATCGGCAACCCTGATGAAATATCGATTTTGGATTTTGCACAAGAGATTATCGAGCTCACCGGAACCGACCAAAAAATTGTATTTAACCCGCTACCCAAAAACGATCCCTTGCAACGCAAACCCGATATAAGCAAGGCTAAAGAACTCTTGGATTGGGAACCCAACATTGGACGTAAAGAAGGGATGCAGCGCACCTACGCGTATTTTAAATCGCTAACGGCTGAAGAACTAAAAAAGGTGGAGCATCGAGATTTTACTTCGTATAAATTATAAGAAAGTACAATAACAAAAGGGCAAATGCGTTATTTTTGTAACCAACAGTTGGATGATTAAACGATTTACGCTTTCTTTTTTTGTTGTTTTTATATTCCTGACAGATGTTGGAGGGTTTTTCTTTTGGGCAAAAAAAATAAATACGGATACTTTTGGGTTGTTCTTTTCAGCAGACAATCAGATTTATTTTGCTAGAATAATCGCCTTTTTGTTTTTTTGGCTCGCGCTGGCATTATATTTTAAAATTTATTTTTTAAAAAGAGCCGATCGTTTTCTTAGTATTTCCAATAGATTTATTAGCCACGTATTGATTTATTTTTTGGTCATTCAAGTATTGGCTATGACGTTTTTTTCGAGACCACCTCGATTAGAAGATGGCACACTCTTACTTTTAATAGTGACAACACAGCTCCTTTTTCGACTTGTGATTTTTATCACGATTCACGCACTGCGTACCCACGTAGAGATATTTAAAGACGCTGCGCTAATTCTCGGGGATAATAGGCTGTCTTGTGAATTAAATAGATTTTTAAAAAACAATCCTAAAATTGGCTTTGAGGCAAAAACTTTTGGGGAGAGAAAAACATTGACGCTTTCAAAAAATGAATTACAGCAACAAAAAATTAAAGCCTTATTTGTTGCCCAAGAAAACATAAACAAGAAAAAGTATAAGCACGCAATAGAAACAGCAGCACTGCTTCAAATCCCCATTTATATTTTTGCCGACTACGACGCGATTTATAAGTCTAACCAAATAGATTATTTCGGCTATATTCCTGTTTATAAAACCCAATTTTCTCCCTTACTACAAGGAAGTAACAGTTATGTCAAGCGTATGTTTGATATTGTTTTTTCTTCACTCGTTATTTTGCTGATATTGTCTTGGATGTACCCATTGCTGGGGCTTCTCATAAAACTAGAGTCTAAGGGGCCAATACTTTTTGTGCAAGACAGGAATGGGTTAGGCAATAAGCTGTTTAAGTGTTTTAAGTTTCGTTCGATGACAATAAATAGTAGTAATGCTCAAGCGCAAAAATACGATACCCGTATTACTAAAATTGGACGTTTTATTCGAAAGACGAGTATAGACGAATTAACACAGTTTTTTAATGTGCTTTTGGGTGACATGTCTGTAGTTGGACCAAGACCCCATATGGAAATTCACAACACCAATTATGAAAAGCAGGTGCCTTCGTTTCAGCTTAGGCATACCATAAAACCGGGCATTACCGGTATGGCACAAGCACGGGGCTTTAGGGGAGAGATTAAAGCGGATTTTGAAATCATCAATCGCATCAAATACGACATTTTCTATATCCGCAACTGGTCTTTTGCCTTAGATATTAAAATTATCATTCGAACAGTACTCAACATAATTAGAGGCGAAGAAAAAGCCTACTAGGCGGATTTGGTTTCGTAGCGTTTGGTTACCAAATATACCCCAGCCAAAACCACGATAGCAGCTAAAAGCTTTGAGGGGGTAAACGCATCTGCACCTACTAAAATAGCGTAACCAATGCCTACCAACGGCTGCAAATAGGTAAATACGCCAATGGTACTCGCTTTGAGTTGCTTTAGCGCATAAACGTTCAGTAAATAAGTCAAAAAAGTAGTGCCAAGAATCACATACCCAAAGCGCCAGAGGGCATCAAAAGGAAGTGCCGACCAAGAAACCGCATTAAATTCCTTGTAGGTAACGGGCAACGACATCATAAACCCAAATAAAAATAGCCACTTGAGCAAATGAACTGTTGTGTATTTTGTGGAGAGCGATTTCACTAGAACCAAATACATACCAAACCCAGCGGCATTAAAGAAAAACAAAATATTCCCCAAAGGAATATTGGGCGCGTCTTGACGAATCTCATTTCCAAAAAGAATAAGTACCAATGCACCAATAAAACCCAACACAACGCCAATAATTCGAGAAAGTAGCAATTTTTCTTTAATTAGTATCGCAGAAAACACAAATACTAAAATGGGTGTTATGGTAATCAGCACAGCACTATTTATAGGGGTTGAGAGTTCAATTCCTTTAAAAAAACACAGCATATTTAAAGCCATTCCTAGAAATGCACATAGCACCATCCGAGGAAAATCGCCCCTCGCAATGCGTTGTCTGGGCACAAAAAAACTTACCAACCAAAACAGTGCTGTTGCCCCCAACAATCGCACCTGTACAAAACCAAAGCCTTGAATATGCATGGGCATCACTTCTTTAGCAATGGTATGATTTAGTCCATAAATAGTGGTGGCACCAAAGGCAGCTAACAGTGCAAGGGTACGTTTATCCATCTAATGCAGTCTTCATTTCCACTACCGTTTTCTTTGCATTACCTAAATACACCTTATTGTCCCAAATAAGGATAGGACGCTTTAAGCAACTGTATTCGCTTTCGAGCAATCGCTTATAAACCGTTTCTGTAAATGCTGTTCCCTCGCGCTTCAATTGTGCAAACACACGCCCGCGCTTGTTGATGAGCGCTTCGTAGCTATGGGTGTGTTTATACAAAAAATCCAATTGCTCGGGAGTGGCTTTTTGTTGTTTTACGTCTTGTAGGCATGAAGTATTTTCTATGCCCAGTTCCTTGATAATACGCATACAGGTGGAACAGCTTGATAAATAGAGAAATGTATTTTCCATAGACATGACAAAGGTCAGGAAATTATTGTGAATGTAAGGCGTATTAGGGAAACTTAAATACATTTGCCTAAAATTCAGTTATGGCAAGTAAAAAGTTAAAATTCAACTCCAAAACCATACACGGGGGACAGCATCCCGATAAAGCCTACGGATCTGTGATGCCGCCCGTGTACCTTACTTCCACCTATGCACAAACAAAACCGGGAGAACATCTTGGCTATGAATATAGCAGGACGCACAATCCTACGCGTTCTGCATTAGAAGCCTCCTTAGCAAGTATAGAGTCCGGAAAACACGCCTTGGCGTTTGCCTCAGGCATGGCAGCCATTGACGCTGTAATTAAACTCCTCCAACCCGGCGACGAAGTAATTTCAACCAATGATTTGTATGGTGGCACCTATCGTATTTTTACTAAAGTATTTGCATCTTATGGTATCAAATTTCACTTTGTCCCTATGGTGGATATCGCAGCGGTTGAGAAACATATTAACAAAAACACCAAGCTTTTATGGGTGGAAACGCCTACCAATCCGCTTATGCAGGTCATTGACATCAAAGCCATGTCTGAGATTGCTAAAGCAAATAAACTTTTGCTGGCGGTGGACAACACTTTTGCGTCCCCCTATTTACAACGACCATTAGAGTTAGGCGCAGACATTGTCATGCATTCAGCCACAAAATATTTGGGTGGACACAGCGATGTAGTGCTGGGTTCTTTGGTGTTGAATGATGCTGGACTTGCCGAAAGACTCGCCTTTATTCAGAATGCTAGTGGTGCGGTTCCTGGGCCTATGGATGCTTTTTTGGTGCTGCGCGGGATAAAAACCCTTCACGTACGCATGCAACGCCACTGTGAAAATGGTCGCGCCATAGCTGAATTTTTAGTGGCGCACCCTGATGTTGAAAAAGTGTATTGGCCCGGACTTGAGAACCACCCTAATCACGAAGTTGCCAAAGCACAAATGCACGATTTTGGAGGCATGATTTCTTTTGTACACAAAGACAACAGTCTAGAAAAAGCCGTTGAAATTGTGTCTGCTTTAAAACTCTTTACCCTTGCTGAGTCATTGGGAGGGGTAGAAAGCCTTGCGGGGCATCCGGCAAGTATGACCCATGCGTCTATTCCAAAAGAGGAGCGTGAAAAAACGGGTGTTACCGATGGACTGATTCGCTTAAGTGTAGGCATTGAAGACAGCGAAGACCTTATTGCCGATTTGACTCAAGCCTTGGGATAAGTTTTAAAATAAAACGTACATTCGATTACCAATTTAAAACGTATGGGACAGGTTATTAAAGACTTTTTAAATGAAGTGAGCATACGCAATGCGCACGAACCCGAATTTATGCAAGCCGTAACAGAAGTAGCCCAAACCGTGCTGCCTTATATTGTGGCAAATGACATTTATCATGGCAAAAACATTCTGATGCGCATGGTAGAGCCTGAGCGTGTAGTGATGTTCCGCGTGCCTTGGGTAGACGACAAGGGTGAAATTCAAGTAAATCGTGGTTACCGTATCGAAATGAATTCTGCTATTGGCCCTTATAAGGGGGGCTTGCGTTTTCATGAGTCTGTAAATTTGAGTATTCTTAAATTTTTAGCCTTTGAGCAGGTATTTAAAAATGCGCTTACCACACTCCCCATGGGTGGCGGCAAAGGGGGCGCAGACTTTAACCCCAAAGGAAAATCGGATGCTGAGGTAATGCGCTTTTGCCAAAGTTTTATGACTGAATTGTTTCGCCATATTGGCCCTAACCGTGATATTCCGGCAGGGGATATTGGCGTGGGTGGTCGCGAAATCGGCTATATGTTTGGGCAGTATAAAAGATTAAAAAATGAGTTCACCGGAGTATTAACAGGGAAAGGTATTTCGTGGGGAGGCTCGCTGATTCGCCCCGAAGCAACAGGCTATGGCGCAGTATACTTTGCCCAAAATATGCTTAAAAACAGAGGAGAAAGTTTTGAGGGTAAAAACGTGGTGATTTCAGGGTCGGGAAATGTAGCGCAATACGCTGCCGAAAAAGCCCTTCAGTTGGGCGCAACCGTTTTGACACTTTCAGATTCTTCGGGCTTTGTTTATGACCCCGACGGCTTTGATACAGAAAAGTTGGCGTTTGTTATGGAGCTTAAAAACGTACAGCGACAGCGTATTGATAAATACATTGAAAAGTATCCTAACGCAACCTTCCACAAAGGGGAAAAACCCTGGGGGGTGACTTGTGATATTGCAATGCCCTGCGCAACGCAAAATGAATTGGATGAAAAAGATGCCAAAACATTGGTGTCTAACGGATGCTATTGTATAAGTGAAGGCGCGAATATGCCATCAACGCCAAAGGCAATTGCGGAATTCCACGCAAACCATGTGTTGTATGCCCCTGGAAAAGCATCCAACGCTGGAGGTGTGGCGGTTTCTGGCTTAGAAATGGCACAAAATTCGTTGCGGTACAATTGGACTCGAGATGAAGTCGATCAACGGCTTCAGGCCATTATGGAAGACATCCATAACGCCTGTATGTTGTATGGATCAGAAAACGGTATTATCAATTACGAAAAAGGAGCAAATATTGCCGGTTTTGTAAAAGTTGCTGACGCCATGTTGGCGCAAGGAGTTGTATAACATACCACAACGCCGTATTTTTCCGTTTTGTTTATGATGAAGTCATTTCTACATGGCGTGTTGTGGTGTTGTGTGTTTGTGAGCATGCCGCTTCTCTTCGCACAAAACAAGCAGTGGGAATCCATGTATTCGTACTACAGCACCTCAACAGCTGTGGTTTCCAATCAAAATATCATTGTTGCAGCAGAAAATGCATTGTTTATATACGACACCTCACAAGACACTTCCGAAAAAATCACTACTGTTGATGGGCTTTCAGGAGATACGATTTCCGCACTTGCCGTCTCTGAATCCTTTATTATTGTAGGTCATGAAAATGGAGTTATGGCTCAAATCAACCTCCAAACCAAAGAGGTTTTTCTAGACAACTCTATAGCGCGAAACCAAAATTTGGCTGCAGACAAAAAGAAAATTTATCATATTGAAATTGCAAACAACACAGCCTATGTTGCTATGGGCTTTGGCGTTTTGGCGCTTAACCCAACTACGCTTGAGTTTGGAGACACCTATTATTTTGGTTCTGTTGGCGCTAGAGTTGGCGTGTTTTATGCGACTGTTTTTGATGGAAAAATTTATGCGGGTACTGAACAAGGACTTTACAGCACGTCACTAAATAATCCGCAAATTTTAGAAACCGCTTCTTGGGATTTTGTTTCTGCTGGGAAGTGGAAAACGCTATGGGAGCAGGAAGGGGAATTATTTGGCGCAAAAGATGAAGGTAGTTCCGTTTCTTTTTTTCAAATTGGAAGTACGGTTGTACAAAAAGCGACATTTCCAGGGGTTCTTAGAAGTATTACACCGCACGAAAGGGGTGTTGTTATAGCGGTTTCTAATCGGGTGTATGAGGTGAACAAAGCCTTTGAAAGAACACAAACTATAGGGGATATTGAAGGAGTAACGCCCAACACGTTTACCTTTGCGCTGCGTACCAATAATGAAACGTGGATAGGCACATCATCTAATGGGTTGATACGAAACGCAGTATCAGATGACGATACATTTGTAAGTCCAGAAGGACCGTTAAACAATAGTATTTGGGACATAGAAACGCTTTCAAGTGAACTATGGATTTCACATGGGGACTATGGGATATTTTACAACCCTTGGCCATTAGAAAAATACGGGATAAGCCGTTTCTACAACGAGCAATGGAGTAATATCAGTAATAAATCGCTTTTTGATATAGAAACTTTTGTGCGTGTGGTAGCGCACCCCGCTACGTTAGGCACGCTTTATGCCTGCTCTTATCATAGAGGGATTGTATTACTTGAAGAAAACACCCCTGTAGAGCTGTGGAATCAAACCAACAGCGGTCTGGAAAGCCTTACGTTTGATGGTCCTGTTGTGAGTATTCGTGTACGAGATGCTTTGGTAGATAATAGTGGAAACCTATGGTCGCTAACCTCTTTTGTTCAAAAAGGACTCAAAAAACGCACCCCTTCAGGTCAGTGGACTTCTTATGATTTGTCAGAAATTGTGCTGGACTATACCGCAGAATCTGGATATTCAAACTTGGAGTTATACAACGACAAGATCTTCTTTTTTGGGGGAATAAATAGCGGCCTTATGGCAGTGGACATTTCGCAATCGCCTCCAAAAATGAAGCGATTGCTAGGCGGCGATGCAGGGCTTCCTAGCGATGATGTACGCAGCATTCGCCTTGACAAAGACAACCGCCTTTGGGTGGGAACCCGCGCTGGGATTGCAGTTCTATATGCACCCAACAGATTTTTTGAAGAGGATGCACAACTGCGCCCAATTGTAATTGATGATGGTGGAAATTTACGTGAGCTTTTAGCAGGACAATTTATAACTGACATTGAGGTGGACGGCAACAACCAAAAGTGGGTCAGCACGGCATCTTCGGGGGTGTTTTTACTCAGCCCGAATGGCACCGAAATTTTACAGCATTTTACCAAAGAAAACAGTCCGCTACCTACATCTTCTGTGAAAACTATTGGCATTGATAACACTACAGGGAAAGTGTATTTAGGCACCCTTAACGGCATGGTTGTTTATCAAGGCAACGCATACGCAGAATCAGAAAAACTTTCAGAAGCAAGTGTATTTCCCAATCCAGTTAGACCCCATTTTACAGGTAATTTAGTTGTTCGTGGACTTCAACAGGACACGCGAGTAAAAATTACAGATATTGCCGGAAATTTGGTCTACGACACCACTAGCGAAGGGGGAAGTATCAGTTGGAACTTACAGTCGTTTTCGGGGCAGCGCGTGCGTTCAGGTGTATATCTTATTTTCGTTACCTCCAAAGACGGACTAGATAGCGCCGTTAAAAAAGTGATGATCATTAACTAATGGAATTTCCAATTCAAGCAATTGTGTTAAACACCATAAAATATGGTGAAACCAGCGTTATTTTACATGCTTATACGCAAGATTTTGGGCTCCGTTCTTTTGTGGTAAAGGGAGTACGCTCAGCGAAGCGAAACAAAAGTTTTACTATGGGGATGTTTCAGCCCCTAACCCAACTTGAACTCGTTGCCTCCACTCCAAATCGTTCCGGACTTTCGGTGCTCAAATCCGCTAAAATTACCCCTCCATATACCTCTATTCCACTAGACATTTCAAAGTCAAGTGTGTGCTTGTTCCTCGCCGAAGTGCTGCGATCGGCACTAAAGGAAGAGGAGCAAAACCATGCCTTGTATAGTTTTTTGTCCAATGCGTTGGCTTGGATAGATACTCACGACCACACCGCCAACGCCCATATTTTAATTTTAATTCAACTGACGAAATACCTCGGGTTTTACCCTGATGTTTCCAATATGGTTTACCCTTACTTTGATATCCAAAACGGACACTTTTGTCCTCATGCACATAGCAACGATTGTGTCTCGGGAAATGAAATTTTACTGTTTAAAACCTTTTTAGGTACGAAATTTGATACGATGGAAACGATTTTGGCTTCCGCAGACCAACGAAGAGGGCTGCTTGAGCTGCTTATGCGTTATTACCAATTGCATCTCCAGTCGTTCGGAATACCTAAGTCCTTAGCTGTTTTATATGAGGTTTTTAACGTCTAGTATTGCTTTATTTGTCGCTTTTTTAAGCCATGCCCAGCAGGTGATTGTAAAAGATGCTGTTACGCAAGAATTACTTCCTGGTGTGAGTATCGTAGACCAAGACCAATCGCATTTTGAAACCACAAATGCCAAAGGTGTGGCAACGCTCAATGCATTTGCTCAAAACGCCGAACTCTCGTTTACCCATATGGGTTACGAAGCATTTCGTATTCAAAAAGCTCAACTCAAATCCTCCCAAGTCATTTGGCTAACGCCCGATATGGAACAACTAAGTGAAATTGTACTTTCTGTATCCCGATCAACAGAGAAAAAAAGACGTTTGGCACAACAAATAGGTATCGTAAATGCTCACCAAATAGCCCAACAAAATCCCGAAAACACAGCAACACTACTTCGTGAAGTACCAGGTGTTAGGGTGCAACAATCCCAAGGCGGAGGGGGAAGTCCCGTATTGCGAGGGTTTGAAGCGAATCGGGTGCTTTTGGTGGTTGATGGCGTTCGGATGAACAATGCCATTTTCCGTTCGGGGCATTTGCACAATTCCATAAGTATTGACCCGCTGAGCCTTAGTAGAGCAGAAGTTATTTTTGGCCCTTCATCTGTTGGCTACGGCTCAGATGCTTTGGGTGGCGTTATTCATTTTTACACAAAAACGCCATTGATAAACCAAGAAAAAAAGCTTCGACTAGCAGGGTCTTCATCCTATACCTTTACACAAAACACCTCCAAACAAACCGCTTTGTTTGAGTATAGCGCGCCCAAATGGGCGATGCTTCAGCAGGTTTCGTATTCAGAATTTGGGGATGTGGTTATGGGTTCTCGACGCCCTCACGGTTATGAAAATTGGGGAAAAGTATTTGCCTTTTCTCATAACACGGATAACCAGTATGTGGCTTCACCGTCCCTCAACGAAAATCCGAATGTGCAACGCAATTCGGGCTATCACCAAGTAGATTTGCTTCAAAAATGGGTGTATCATACTACCAATGGCATCAAGTATACCCTTAATCTCCAAGGATCACAATCTGGAAATATTCCCCGCTTTGACAAACTTACAGAAATAAAAGACAGCAACTTACGTTTTGCACGTTGGGAATACGGTCCTCAAAAAAGACTCCTTTTATCCCCACAAATCAGTTTTATAGGAAACCGCCCATGGCTGCATTCTGGAAAAATCATAGCCGCAATGCAGTTGTTAGAAGAGTCTAGAATCCAGCGGAAATTTGCGAGTCTAGATAGAGAAACTCAGATAGAGCAGTTAGCGGTTTTTAGCCTCAACGCAGACTTTAAGGCGAAAACAACCGCTGGAAAAGATTGGTCGTATGGATTGGAGTTCACGCACAATCAGGTGCGTTCAAGGGCTTTTGCACAAGAGTTAGTGTTGAATGGAGATAGAATTGTTGGGTTGTTGCCAAAAACAGCAATACCAACCCGTTACCCTAGTGGCGGAAGCACTTATGCTACTTTTGCTGCATATTTGGATTACCGTCATGATCTGAACCCAAAAAGCACATTTACTCTTGGCGCACGTCATACGATTACCGAGTTAGATGCAGAGTGGACCGAACAAGCACTAATTGATGCGCGTTTGGCACAAGTTTACCAAAAACATCAGTCTTCAAATGTAACTTTGGGCTATACACATCAACCCAACGCAAGCTGGCAACTAAAGGCATTATTCTCTACAGGCTTTAGAGCGCCCAACATTGACGATTTGGGTAAAACGCGTGAAGACAAAGGCGTTTTAAGTGTCCCCAATTTAGACTTAAGACCAGAATATATTTACAGTGGTGATGTCGGCATACGCAAGCAATGGAAAAACAGTTCTTTTGTTGAGGTGAATGGGTATTATGCCCTCGTACAGGGCTATATTGCGCGTGCGCCATATATGGTAAAAGAGGATCTATCAACGAAAGACTCTACTACTATTATGCATTCTAATGAGGAGGTTTCTACAACTGCAAACGTCAATGTTGGAATGGCTCGTTTGGGAGGGGTTAGTGCCCAAAGTAAATGGCAACTCACCCCTAAAATCGCCTACAACGGAACGCTTACCTACACCCGAGGTTTCGGCAATACCAATAGTGGCAATTTACCGTCTATTAGCCCAATGTTTGTTACCCAAAAACTTAGGTGGAACTTGCCCAAAGGAGACCTTTCATTACAATGGCATCATGCACAAGCAAAATCACCCGAAGACTACAGCTCGTGGGGCGAGGATGGTTTAGAAGAAACACCTGTTCAACAAGATGGTATTTATGATGGCACACCCGCTTGGCATCGTTGGGATATGCAGTTTTCTTATCCGCTTAGCAATGCTATGCAACTTTCGGGCGGTATTTTTAACCTATGGGACACGCACTACCGTGAATTTGCTTCGGGAATTTCAGCACCCGGAAGAAGCGCAAAGCTAGTATTTCGGTATAGTTTGTAGTACAGATATGGGGAAGTAAATGCTCAAAAAGAGGTTATTCAAAAAAAAAGCGTTTACTAATCGAAGCTTAGCGCAAATCATTAACTAACTTCCTTTTTAAGCTTGCTTGGGTTTTGTCTTGTGTCAAAAACAGTGATAATTTCGATTTCTTTTTGAGCAGCTAAAAGGCGATAATAAAGCGTTGTTTGCTTCGTTACCACACACTTATAAAGGTTTTTAAATTCTAAAGATTTTGGGCAACTGCTTGGATGCCTAGCAATTTGCTCAATTTTTTCATTTAGCTTTAAAATAAAGTTCTCTTTTGTTCTAAGCCCCCAATTTTCTAAGATGTATTTGGATAGACTTAACAGTTTGGTTTCGGCAAGATGGGACAAAAAAACCTTCATTTGTCATAAGAGCTTTTTAACAAAAGAATCATAAGAAACCCTTTCCCCTTTTTCCAATGCCTTAATGCCATCCCTAATTTCGAGCTGTTCGGAGGGACTTAATTCATTCCAAAAATCTCCCTTTTCTTTTTTGACAAAATCAGAAACACGTTGAATAAACTCTGCATTTTCATTTTCCAAGATTGTTTTTAGCAACGCTAATTTGGCAGCTTGTATATTCATTTTCGGCGGTTTTAAACAAACTTACAAAAAATCACACATTACGACTTCGTGTGAATACTCCAATTCACGATGTTCATTTGCGCAAGAATTGCTTAGGCTGCGGCAGCCCATATTTTTTTTGCCCTAAATTGGTTACTTTCGCATGCATAATTTTAGTACAAAATTTTGTTTCCAACCTATTCACATCTCGATTTAGCCGCTACCGCAGACGAAATTGCCTCGTTTTGGGAAGAACACCTGGTTTTTGAGGCAAGTGTTGATACTCGCGAGGGAAGACCGCCATTTGTTTTTTATGAAGGACCCCCTTCGGCAAATGGATTGCCTGGAATCCACCACGTTTTAGCGCGCGCACTCAAGGATATTTTTTGCCGATATAAAACCCAACAGGGATTTCAAGTAAAGCGAAAAGCGGGTTGGGATACACATGGGTTGCCCGTTGAGCTTGGCGTTGAAAAAGAACTGGGCATTACTAAAGAAGATATTGGCAAAACCATTAGCGTTTCGGACTACAACAAGGCTTGCCGAGAGGCGGTAATGCGCTATACGGATGTGTGGAACGACCTCACCCAAAAAATGGGTTATTGGGTAGATATGGATGATCCGTATATTACCTACACTTCAAAATATATGGAATCGGTGTGGTGGTTGCTTGCCACGCTCTACAACAAAGGACTGATTTACAAAGGCTACACCATTCAGCCCTATTCCCCTATGGCAGGAACCGGACTTTCGTCTCACGAACTCAACCAACCCGGTTGCTACCGAGATGTGAGCGACACTTCCGTGACGGCACAGTTCAAAACCATTAAAACATCACTGCCCGAATCGCTTCAAGCCAGTATACCCCTCCATATTTTGGCATGGACAACAACCCCTTGGACACTTCCTTCCAATACCGCACTTACCGTGGGACCAAAAATCAATTATGTGGTGGTACAGACATTTAATCAATACACCCACAAACCCATTCGCATCCTACTTGCGGAAAAGCTTATTACAAAACAATTTGGGAAAAAGTATGTTGAGGTCAGTTCACAAAAAGAATTAGATCAATACGATAAGGCTAGTAAAACCATTCCATATTTGACGGAACAGCACATTGCTGGCGCAGATTTGGTAGGGATTCGCTACGAGCAATTATGGGAAGAAGCACCGCTGCCGCATCAGAACCCTGAAGATGCTTTTCGTGTAATTGCGGGAGATTTTGTTACCACAGAAGACGGAACGGGAATCGTACATACCGCACCCACTTTTGGTGCCGATGATGCCAAAGTAGCCAAAGACGCCACACCTCCTGTGCCTCCGTTACTTATTTTAGACGAAAACGAAAACCCTGTCCCTCTAGTCGACTTGCAAGGTAAGTTTAGAACCGAAGTAGGCTTGGTTGGTGGAAAATTCGTCAAAAATGAATATTACCTTGAGGGCGAAGCCCCCGAAAAATCGGTAGATATCGAAATTGCCATTCGCCTCAAGGAAGAAAACAAAGCCTTTAAGGTAGAAAAATACGTACACAGCTATCCACACTGTTGGCGCACCGATGCTCCAGTGCTATACTATCCGCTAGATTCGTGGTTTATCAAGGTGCAAGGGCACAAAAACCGCATGGTGGAATTGAATCAAACGATTCAATGGAAACCCGCCAAAACAGGTGAGGGTCGCTTTGGAAATTGGCTGGCAAACGCGAATGACTGGAACTTGTCTCGCTCCCGCTTTTGGGGTATTCCACTGCCCATTTGGCGCACCTCAGACGGAGACGAAACGCGTGTGATAGGCTCTGTTGAGGAGTTAAAAACAGCCGTTGAAGATGCCGTTGCTGCAGGACTAATGTTAAAGAATCCATTTGCGGATTTTGTCTCTGGCGATATGTCAGAGCGTAATTATGCTAAAGTGGATTTGCACAAAGACACTGTCGATGAATTGGTGCTGTTAAGCAAATCGGGGAAACCTATGTATCGAGAATCCGACCTTATTGATGTGTGGTTTGATTCCGGAGCGATGCCTTATGCGCAATGGCATTATCCATTTGAGAACAAAGAAAAAATTGATGAGGGCACCGCCTTCCCGGCAGATTATATTGCTGAGGGCGTTGACCAAACTCGCGGATGGTTTTATACGCTTCACACCATTGCTACCTTGGTTTTTGATTCCGTAGCCTATAAAAATGTGGTGTCAAATGGATTGGTTTTGGACAAAAACGGACAGAAAATGTCGAAACGCTTGGGCAATGCCGTTGATCCATTTGAAACCTTAAAAAAATATGGTCCCGACGCCACACGCTGGTATATGATTAGCAATGCTAATCCGTGGGACAATCTTAAATTTGATATTGAGGGGATAGAGGAGGTTAGACGCAAATTCTTTGGCACACTCTACAATACGTATTCGTTTTTTAGCCTGTATGCCAATATCGACGGATTTACTTTTTCAGAAGATGAAATTCCACTTGCTGAACGTCCTGAAATTGACCAATGGATTTTGTCGGAATTGCACAGTCTAATCCAAAAAACGACAGCGCATTTTGATGCGTACGAACCTACACGCGCTTGCCGCGCCATTTCACACTTTGTTACAGAAGATTTAAGCAACTGGTATGTGCGTTTGTGTCGTCGTCGTTTTTGGAAAGGTAGCTACGAAGCGGATAAAATTGCTGCCTATCAAACCCTATACGAATGTTTGTTGAGTGTGGCAAAAATGATGGCGCCTGTAGCTCCCTTTTATGCCGACCGATTGTATCAAGATTTGAACGGAATCAGCAAACGGGAAACAGCTACTTCCGTGCATTTAGCATTTTATCCAAAATCAAACACTGCATATATAAATGCTCAATTGGAGCAAAAAATGCAGCGTGCACAAAAGATTACCTCTCTGGTATTGTCGTTGCGTAAACGTGAAAAAATCAAAGTGCGCCAACCCCTACAACGTATTATGATTCCGGTTTTGGACGAAGCAGCGCGTCAACAAGTTGAGGCAGTTTCGGCACTTATTGCCGCCGAAGTAAATGTGAAAGCGGTTGAACTGTTAGACGACAGCTCATCTATTTTGGTCAAAGAAGTTAAGCCAAACTTTAAGACCTTAGGACCTCGATTTGGTAAAGACATGAAAGTTGTGGCGCAAGCCATCCAATCCCTTACCAATTCTCAAGTGCAAGAGTTAGAACAAAAAGGGTCACTAGCGGTTGACATAAACAACAAAAGTTGTATTTTAGAAGCTACCGATGTGGTCATCACCTCAAAAGACGTAGCCGGTTGGTTGGTGGCATCAGAACAAGGAGTTACTGTTGCGCTTGATATTCAAATGACAGAGGAACTTCGTTTGGAAGGGATGGCGCGTGAGTTGGTAAACAGATTGCAGCATATGCGAAAAGACCTCGAATTTGATGTCACAGACACCATTGAGGTTACGCTAGAAGAAAGTGATGAATTAACTGCTATTTTAAATCAAAACAAAGCGTATATTCAGCACGAAATTTTGGCTACTGCGATTCATGTGGTCAAAAAGGTGGGTAACGAAGCAGTTAACGTATCATTTGATTCGTTGCACACGCAGGTAGAAATGATAAAAACGTAAGAACTTAGCATCATGGAAAAAATAAATCGATACTCCGACGAGGCTCTTAAAGAATTTAAAGGGCTTATTGAAGAAAAAATCACAAAGGCACAGCACGATTTAGAGTTAATAAGAAGTGCCTATATGAATGACGGAAACAACGGCACCGATGATACGGCACCCACATTTAAGGCTTTTGAGGAAGGTTCAGAAACCATGTCCAAAGAAGCGAATACACAATTGGCATTACGTCAAGAAAAGTTTATTCGCGATTTGAAAAATGCGCTTATCCGTATAGAAAATAAAACCTATGGCGTGTGCCGCGTTACAGGGAAACTCATTAACAAAGAGCGTCTAAAGCTTGTTCCCCATGCTACGCTAAGCATTGAGGCAAAAAATATGCAGCGTTAGTTTTATGACGCTCCGTAAACTTACCTGGATTGTATGTGCCGTGCTGATTGTAGATCAGGCACTTAAAATTTACATAAAACTCAATTATTCCTTAACCTTTTATGGAAGTGATGCCATTATAGATTGGGGATGGTTTCGATTGCTTTTTGTAGAAAATAAAGGCATGGCATGGGGCGCAAGGCTCAATGATATTTTGCCGTTTATTTCTGACAAAACCGCTAAACTTTTACTAAGCATTTTCCGGTTGTTGGCAGTTTCTGCCATAGGGTATTGGTTGGTTCGCGCGGTAAAATTACAAGCGCCTAAAGGGCAACTTATAGCAGTATCGCTCATTTTTGCAGGGGCGTTGGGCAACATTATCGACTCGGTGTTTTACGGCGTGCTTTTTTCTGACAGTTATGGACAAATGGCCACTTTTTTACCTCCCGAAGGGGGTTACGCACCCCTGCTTTTTGGGCACGTGGTTGACATGTTCCAATTTCCCATGGTTTCATGGATTTGGCCACAGTGGTTTCCGTTTGTCGGGGGCGAAAGCTTTACCTTCTTTGAGCCTGTTTTTAACATCGCTGATAGTACGATTAGTGTTGGGGTGGTTTTGCTGCTGCTACAATCTCGAAACGCCTCAAAATAAATACACCTTTTTAGGAGTAACCGCAATATCTAGCAAATAGTCTTTTTCATTTGCATCTTCAATGGTTTCAACAACATCAAAAGCCGATACCCCAATGGTTTTTACATTTTTAGCACAACGCGCCAAGAACCTGTCGTAATAGCCTTTTCCATATCCCACACGATGTCCATGTTGGTCAAAACACAATAGCGGAACAATAATAGTTTCTATGTTTTTGGGGGAGATAAAAGCGTTGCTTTTGGGCTCTAAAATACCCCATTCGTTTGGCGTGAGGGGCGTTTTTTTAGTCCACAAAACGGCTTCCATGTGCCCATTGGCATCAACCACTTTTGGCACACAAATAGGATGGTTTTCAAAGTGTTCAAACCAATTGCGCATGGGCAGTTCGCCGTGTAAGGGACTATCAAAATACAGCATTAAAAGCCCGTCTGTTACAAGATTTTGAGCAATAAGCTGTTTAAGAATTTGAGCACTTGCAGCTGCCAATTCTTTTGAAGAAAGGGCTTGCCGTTTTGCCCGATATTGTTTGCGTAATGCGGCTTTATTTGGCATGTTTAAAGATAGCCATTTCACAGGTAAGTTTTTGTACTTTAGTAACCATGACAAAAGCAGTACTAAAACATCAAGTGGCATCGTTGCCTAACGAACCCGGAGTGTATCAGTACTACAACGAATCGGGGGAAATTATTTATGTCGGAAAGGCAAAAGACCTTAAAAAACGCGTGTCTTCTTATTTTAGAAAACAAGTGGACTCACGCAAAACCCGAAACCTTGTCAATGCTATCCACAGCTTAAAACACATTGTGGTACCTACCGAATCGGATGCGCTGATTTTGGAAAATACGCTCATTAAGGAGCACCAGCCCAAATACAATATTCTCCTCCGTGACGACAAAACCTACCCATGGATATGTATTAAAAAAGAACGATATCCCAGAGTATTTGCCACACGAAAAATTATTCAAGACGGTTCGGAATATTTTGGCCCTTTTACCAATGCCAAAACCGTTCGGGTGTTGTTGGAGCTTATCAATGAGTTGTATTCGCTTCGCACGTGTCATTACGATTTAAGCTCTGAAAATGTGGCAAGCGAAAAGTATAAGGTCTGTTTGGAGTTCCATATTGGAAATTGTTTGGCTCCATGTGTCGGTAAACAAACCACTGCGCATTACAATGAGGCGATTGGTCATATTCGCAATATTTTGCAGGGAAAGTTTAGGCAGGTAAAAGAAGCTTTTACTAAAGAAATGAATGCTGCAGCTGCGGCCTTACAGTTTGAACACGCCCAAAAAATCAAGCTGAAAATGGAGGCCTTGCAGCACTATCAGGCGAAGTCTGCTGTGGTAAGTGCCAAAATAAATGCCGTTGATGTGTGTACAATAGTATCTGACGAAACCTCGGCGTTTGTGAATTTTTTACAGATATCTTACGGTGCCATAGTGCGTTTTCACAACATGACTTTTAAAAAGAAACTTGATGAAACCGATGCCGAGCTTTTGCGTGTGGCGGTAGTAGAATTGCGCCGAAGATTTGCATCCACTTCCAAAGAAATTCTCCTTCCTTTTGAACTCGATTTGGGCGATACGGTTCGTGTTAGTGTTCCTAAAATTGGTGAAAAAAAGCAATTGCTTAGTTTGTCGTTACGCAATGCAAAACAAAGCCGATTGGAGCAACTCAAACAAATAAAAATCACTGACCCCGAACAGCACAGCCAACGCATCATGGCGCAAATGCAACGTGATTTGCGGATGTCGGAACCGCCTGTTCACATTGAGTGTTTTGACAATTCCAACATACAAGGGAGCAACCCCGTAGCGGCGTGTGTGGTGTTTAGAAACGGAAAGCCCAGTAAGAAAGAATACCGCCATTTTGGAATTAAAACCGTTGAAGGACCCGATGATTTTGCCTCAATGGAGGAGGTTGTGTATCGGCGGTATAAACGTTTACTCAATGAGGGAGAGCCTTTGCCCCAACTTGTGGTCATTGATGGGGGCAAAGGGCAGCTCAGTGCTGCCCTGAAAAGTTTTGATGTGCTTGGCATCCGTGGTAAGGTTGCCATTTTGGGTATTGCCAAACGCTTGGAGGAACTCTATTTTCCAAATGATCCAATTCCCCTATATTTGGATAAGCGTTCAGAAACCTTACGGATTGTGCAGCAACTTCGCAACGAGGCGCACCGATTTGGCATTCGTTTACATCGAAATAAACGCAGTAAAGGAGCTATTAACTCTACTTTGGAAAGTATCCCCGGAGTAGGCGAGAAAACAGCAACCGAACTGTTGAAAATGTTTAAATCGGTAAAGCGTATTAAGGCGGCAACGCAAGAAGAATTAACCCAAATACTAGGCCCTATGAAGGCAAAAATCATTTATGAATACCTACACCCTGAAACGACTTAGCACTCTCCTTTTTTGTTGCTTTTTTTTGTTAGCATCTTCCCAGCCCAAAGACGTAAAGGTAGGCTTAGTGTTGAGTGGTGGAGGTGCAAAGGGCATGGCGCATGTGGGGGTACTAAAAGAAATAGAGCGCGCAGGGGTTCGTATTGATTACATAGGGGGAACAAGTATGGGCGCCATTGTGGGTGGATTGTATGCCTGTGGGTACTCAGCCGTTCAGTTGGAGCAACTCCTTTTGGAGTTGGATTTAAATGATATTATCAGTGATAATTATGACCGTACCGCAAAATCCTTTGACACCAAAGAAGACGATGAACGTTATGCAATGACCTTGCCTATGGTCAAGGGAAAAATCCAGTTTCCATTATCCCTTTCTAAAGGACAAAACACCTACAACCTGTTGGTACAGTTGATGCACGAGCAGCGTAATATTCACGATTTTAGCAAGTTACCCATCCCCTTTTATTGTATTGCTACAGATATTAACAACGGAGAAAAGGTGCTTTTGGAAAAGGGATTCTTGCCGCTAGCGATAAATGCCAGTAGTGCTTTGCCCACTATTTTTTCTCCTGTTAACGTAAACGATCGTCTCTTAATTGATGGCGGTGTTGCTGATAATTACCCCATAGATGAAATGCTTCAAAAAGAAATGGATGTAATTATTGGAGTTGACACCCAAGTAGATATCGCCTCATCGGTTAGCCCAACAACCTTTTCAGAAGTGTTGGTGCGCATAGGTAGCTTTAGAACCGAAAAAACCATGCCGCCAAAAAAGGCAAAAACAAGCATTTATATCCGCCCAGAAGTCCATGACTACAACATGCTTTCTTTTTCAGAACAAGAAGCCATAGTCAAAAAAGGAGAAGATGCCGGAAAAGCCGTTTTTTCTCAGCTTAAACAACTTGCTACACAGCAAAAACCAGTTGACCGCCCGCCTAAAAAAATTCCAGATTCGTTTCAATTGGACAGACTTTCCATTTCTACAATACCGAACTACAAGCTGAACTATTTATTAGGTAAAATTAGGCTAAAGCCTAACGATTCGTATCGTTTTAAAAAGCTACAAGACGGGATGAGTAACTTAGCAGCAACACATAATTTTGATGCGTTCCGATACACATTAAAAACCCAAAACGGGAGTGAGACATTGACGCTTGATTTGCCTGAAGCCAAACATACCACTTTTTTTAGGGGGGGATTGCATTATGATGACCTTATGGGGGGCAGTGCACTTGTAAACCTTACCCAAAAGCGTGTTCTTACAAAAAACGATGCGGTTTCTTTGGATTTGATTTTTGGGGAATATTTTAGGTATGCCTTTTCCTATTTTATTGATAAAGGGGTGTTTTGGAGTATTGGATTGAGTGCAACCCTAAATCAATTTGACACCAAAGCCCCTTTTGATGTTGGAATTTTTGGTTCCCCAACAACTTTTGAAGCACAAAGTACACACGGGTTTGTTCAAAAAAACACGCTTTATGCGCAAACCCTATTTCAGGAGGAAATGGTCTTAGGGGTTGGCATTTCTCATCAAAAAAATAATTTTAAAACCAACTTATTTAACCCCGAAAGCGGACGGTTTCTTTACGCAGACAACGCAGATTATTACAGCACCTACGGATACTTAAAGATTGACACCCGAGACAATGCTTTCTATCCTAATCAGGGAGGTTTTTTTGAAGGGCATGCAGAATATTTTTTCAGCCAAAAAACAACCCAGACGCTTGACCCATTCAAATCTTTTTTTGTTGGCAAAGCCGAAATGGGAGTGGCAGTGCCACTACATAAAAAATGGACGGTTTCTTTTAATACTATGGGCGGATTCACTATTGGTAATGCAAATACTCCGACGTTCGATTTTAGACTTGGCGGATATGGAAACGCACCGGTATTAAATTTTCAGCCATTTGTAGGATTGCCACAGCAGCAAATCCGCGGCGATAGTTATGTAAAGGGAGAAGTCGTTATGGATTATGAGTGGCTCACACGACACCACATGCGGCTGTTGCTTCATTCGGCGATTGTAGAAAACGATATTTTTAGCACCTCACAGTGGGCAAAAAAACCTGATTTTTTTGGTCTAGGTTTGGCATACGGTTTGGAGACCTTTGCAGGACCGCTTGAAATTACCACCGCATATAGCCCACAGTTAGGAAAGTTGGTGTATCACGCAAGTTTTGGATGGCGATTTTAATCTGAAGATAAATGCTTTTACGTACTTTTGCTCACATGACACTTAATCGATGGTTTTGGGGAGGATTGCTTTTGTGTTCGCAATACTTTTTTGCCCAGCAACCTCAAGAGAATGTTCGTGCCACAATTCTTGATAACAGTCCAAAAGCGCACAGTGCTTTTCATGGCGGAGAATGGTTCAAGTTTCGTATCCATTACGGCATTTTCAACGCAAGCTATGCTACTATTCACCTCAACGAAACCCTTTGGGAAGGCAAACCAGTCTTTCACGCCAAAGCCGTGGGCAAAACTACGGGATTAGCCCGATGGTTTTTTAAGGTCGATGATTATTATGACTCCTATTTCACAAAAGATGCAGTTCAACCGCTATATTTTATTCGAAACATTAACGAAGGGGGCTACAAAAAACACGTAACCATTCGATTTAACCACCAAGACGCTAGCGCTAAGGTTAATGACATTCTAAACAATAAAAAAGGAACATACGCCACTAAACCCAATGTTCAAGACCTTATTTCGTGTTTCTACTTTTTACGTAATCAGCTGGATGTTTCCTCGATTAAAAAGGATGAATTTGTTGTGGTAAATTTATTTTTCGATGCATCGAATTATGCCTTTAAGTTTAAGTTTTTAGGTACAGAAACCATTAAAACCAAATTTGGAGTTGTGAAATCGCTAAAATTTAGACCTTATGTTCAGTCGGGTCGTGTGTTTCGCAGCAATGAAAGTATTACCCTTTGGGTAAGCGATGACCAAAATAAAATCCCCTTACGCTTACAAGCAAGTTTACGTGTTGGTAGCATCACCGCAGACTTGGATGAATTTAAAGGACTTAAAAATCCATTTGAAATTGTTGTTCAGAACTAGTACGTTTTTTTCCTTTATTGCCGTAGTTGTTATTGCTGCTTGTAGTGGCACCACAAAAGAAACTGCCAAAACATTACCTCCACCTGAACCCGATGTTTTTGCTTTTGGGTATAACCTCAACGACTACCAAGTTGTGCGAGACACGGTTCAAAAAGGAGACACCTTTGCCGATATTTTTCTTGAAAATGGATTTTCCTATCCGCAGATTTACAACATTAATAGTCGTACTAAAAAACAGTTTAATTTTAGAAAAATCCAACCAAAAAAACCCTACACGTTTTTATTTGATAAAGATTCGCTGGCAAGCCCTGTGGCGTTTATCTATCAACCCTCAATGTTGGATTATGTGGTGGTGCATTTGCAAGATTCTATCTATGCCGAAAAGCGTCATAAAGAAGTTAAGTTGCGCACCTTTGAGGCGCAAGGGGTTATTACAAGCTCGCTATCTGAAACCCTAGAAGCCCAACGGCTAAGTCCCCTTTTGGCGTATGATTTGTCTGATATTTATGCGTGGAGCATTGACTTTTTCCGCCTCGAAAAAGGAGATCGATTTAAAATAGTATACTCTCAAAAATATGTTGACGATTCCATTTATGTAGGACTGAATCGCATTCATGCCGCGTATTTTGAACATCGCAATAAACCTTATTACGCTATTGAGTTTGAATCGGATCCCGACCGCGGCATAACTGAATTTTTTGATGATAAAGGCAAAAATTTACGCCGTGCATTTTTGCAAGCACCCGTACAGTTTTCACGGATTTCGTCCCGCTACAATTTACGTCGTCGCATTGCTTATTATGGGGGCACCAAGCCGCATTACGGCACCGATTTTGCCGCACCTGTGGGAACACCCATTCGCACTACCGCAAGCGGAACCGTCGTTGCCTCAGGCTATACCCGAGGGAACGGCAATTACGTGACTATACGGCATAACGGCACCTACCGCACACAATACCTACACATGAAAAAACGCATGGTGCGCAAAGGACAACGTGTGCAACAAGGCGATATTATTGGCACAGTAGGCATGACGGGCTACACCTCAGGACCACACGTGTGCTATCGCTTTTGGAAAAACGGCAAGCAAGTAGATCCGTTTAGGCAAAAACTACCCGAAGCAAAACCCATTAATCCTAAATTAAAAGCGCAATATATGGTTCATATGGAGCCTTTAAAAGAAACCTTGGACTGTATCCAATTTTACGAACCCGAAACACAAAGTTAATTATGTCATTTCCCAATACCAACCCCACAACAACCGCAAGCTGGAAGAAATTAGCAGCTTTAGCAAATTCCCAAAAAACCCTACAAGAACACTTTGCTGCAGATGCTTCTAGGGCTGAAAAATTTTCCATTTTATGGGAGCAGTTTTTTGTAGACTACTCAAAAAATCATGTTGATAAAGATATTTTTGACACACTTATTACCCTTGCACAAGAAACAGGTCTCGAGCAAGCCCGAACCGCTTACTTTAGTGGTGCAGCCATCAACCAAACAGAAGGGCGCGCGGTATTGCATACTGCCCTTAGGGAAGCGCCAAGTGCTAGCATTCACGTAGATGGCGCGAATGTGATTCCTGAGGTGTATAAGGTGCGCAAACAGATTCGAACATTTAGCCAATCGGTTATTGACGGAAGCAAAAAGAGTGCCTCGGGCGAAGCCTTTACCGATGTAGTAAACATTGGTATTGGCGGCTCAGATTTGGGCCCCGTTATGATTACCGAAGCCTTGGCGTATTATAAAAATCATCTTAATGTACATTTTATCTCAAATGTTGATGGCGATCATGCGATGGAGGTGCTCAAAAAAGTAAATCCGGCAACAACTCTTTTTGTTGTGGTATCTAAAACCTTTACCACGCAAGAAACATTGACCAATGCCAATACCGCCAGAAAGTGGCTTGTTGAGGCTTTGGGTGCCGATGCGGTTGCGGCGCATTTTGTCGCAGTTTCTACTAACCTTGATGCCATTGAAGCTTTTGGCATTCAGCCCGAAAATGTTTTCCCGATGAACGATTGGGTAGGCGGTCGTTTTTCGCTTTGGAGCGCAGTGGGCTTGTCTATTGCCTTGGCGGTAGGGCCCGACCATTTTGAGGAATTGCTCGACGGGGCGCATCAAATGGACAACCATTTTGCAGAAGCACCCTTAGCAGAAAACATCCCTGTAGTTTTAGCCCTACTGACCGTTTGGTACAACAGCTTTTTGGGAGCACAATCTGAAGCCATTATTCCGTATACACAATACTTACATCGTTTGCCGGCCTATTTGCAGCAAGGTATCATGGAAAGCAACGGAAAGTCTGTGGATAGAAATGGTGAAACGGTCACGTATGAAACGGGAAATATTGTTTGGGGAGAGCCTGGAACAAATTCACAACATGCCTTTTTTCAATTGATGCATCAAGGAACAAAGTGTATTCCAGCGCATTTTATTGGGTTTGTACAATCGTTACACGGCAACACAGACCATCACGATAAACTCATGGCAAACTTTTTTGCACAAACCGAAGCCCTTATGAATGGCAAAACGGAAGCGCAAGTGCGTGAAGAGTTACATCAAAAAGGAATGCAGGGAGAAGCCCTTGAAAAGTTGGTGCCATTTAAAATTTTCACGGGTGACAAACCCACAACCACATTGCTTATAGACAAACTCACCCCCAAAACCTTAGGCGCTTTGGTAGCCATGTATGAGCATAAAATTTTTGTGGAAGGCGTGGTGTGGAACATCTTCAGTTACGACCAGTGGGGCGTAGAATTAGGCAAGCAGTTGGCAAGTGTTATTTTAAAAGAATTTGATGGCTCTGAAGAAGAATCCCACGACGTTTCAACAAAGCAATTGCTTACGCGCTATCAACAATCCAAAGGCTGAATGTCTTTGAGGCGGAGTTGAACGGAAACATTTCCTTGCCAATGGTTTTCCTCTAAGGCAAAAGCAATGCGAAGTGGTGTTCCGCTTTTTACAAGTGAAAGCTTATCGCCCAATCCAAAACCAATAGCATCTATGGGGGAATGATTTCCATGGACAAAACGTGCTTTAAGATGAGCGTTATCTTTCCCTACTGTTTTGGCAGTACCGTTATCCATAACCCCCTCTGTGAAAAACACAGGACTTTTGTTTTCTGGTCCAAAGGGTTCCATTTGCTGTAATATGCGCAATAGCTTTGGGGTAATGGCATCAAAAGGTAGGTGGGCATCTACTTCCAAAAGAGGTGCTTTTTGTTCAGGCGCAATGGTGTTGTTTACGTGCTGTTCAAAAGCCATTTTAAACGTTTTATAATCGCTTTCTTTTAGCGTTACGCCTGCTGCATATTTGTGTCCGCCAAACTGAATAATATGTGCGCTACAGGCTTCTATAGCGGCATAAATATCAAACTCTCGCACCGATCGTGCCGAGGCTGCCAATATACCCGATCCTGCTTTTGTAAACACCAGTGTTGGGCGGTAATATTTTTCGATAAGTCTTGAGGCTACAATACCAATGACTCCTTTGTGCCAATGGGGTGCAAAAACCACAGAAGCGTCATTTTCCGTCTCCGCATTTGCTTCAATTTGCGCAAGCGCTTCTTGTGTAATTTCCTGCTCAACACTCCTACGAGAGGTGTTAAATTCCTCAATAGCTTCGGCGATGTTTATGGCTTCTTTGTCTGTAGTTGATAGCAATAATTCTACAGCAAACAATCCGTGTTTCATCCGCCCTGCAGCATTGATTCGTGGTGCCATACCAAAGACCACATCCGAGATAAGTTGTCCGCTTGTTTTATCCCGCATAAGGGCTTTTAGCCCGGGTCTGGGAGCTGCATTGAGTTGTTGAAGCCCCAAAAAAGCTAAGGTGCGGTTCTCGTCTGTAATGGGAACAATATCGGCGGCAATAGCAACGGCAACAAAATCTAAATAGGGAATTAATGCATCTAGTTCACCTCCTTGTTTATGCACAATTCCTTGCATGAGTTTAAACCCAACCCCGCAACCACATAATTCTTTGTAAGGATAAGCACAATCACTGCGTTTTGGGTCTAAAACAGCCAATGCCTTGGGAAGTTTTTCGCCTGGAGTATGGTGGTCACAAATGATGATATCAATTCCTAGCGATGTGGCATAGTCCACCAATTCCACAGCTTTGACACCACAATCGAGCGCAACGATGCAGCGGATATTTTCACGATTTGCGGTGTCTATCCCTTGTTTTGAAAGTCCATAGCCCTCGGCGTAGCGGTCTGGAATATAGGGGCTAACATCTATACCATGTTCTTGCAAAAAATGGGTAAGCATTGCCACAGAAGTGGTTCCATCAACATCGTAATCACCAAAAACCATAACCCGCTCTTTTTGCTGTATGGCGTGTGCTAATCGCGACACAGCTTTGTCCATGTCTTGCATCAAAAAGGGGTCGTGCAGTTGCCCGATATGCGGTCTAAAATAGGCTTTTGCCTTTTCAAAGGTGACAACACCTCGTTGGGCTAACAATGTTGCTACGACCGCATCTACGCCCAAACATTCTTGTAGATGTGAGACCGTGGCTTTTTCGGGTGTAGGTTTGTCAATCCAACGCATATCAAGTTCCTTCAACAACAATGACAAATTCGCCTTTTGGGGGCGTCTGGGTAAAATGTTCCCTTAGTGTTGCCAGGCTTCCCCTTAGCGTTTCTTCAAACTTTTTGGAAAGCTCTCTGGACACACTTGCCTTTCGGTCTTCTCCAAGCTGCTCGGCAAGTTGGGTTAGCGTTTTTACCAATCGGTGTGGGGATTCGTAAAATACCATAGTCCGTTGTTCCTCTGCGAGTGCTTGAAGACGGGTTTGACGCCCTTTTTTTTGAGGTAAGAATCCCTCAAACACAAAGCGGTCAGAGGGCAATCCACTTAGAGTCAATGCAGGAATCACTGCGGTTGCTCCGGGAAGTGCGTTTACTGTAATGTTAGCTTCTACACATGCGCGAACCAACAAAAACCCAGGGTCAGAAATGCCTGGGCTTCCTGCATCGGAAACCAACGCTACACAGCCCCCCGAAGCCAATTCGTTGATGATTTTGGGCAATGATTTATGCTCGTTATGCATGTGGTAGGAACGCATGGGTGTATCAATAGCATAGTGTTTTAGCAGCTTTCCTGTGGTTCGGGTATCTTCAGCCAAAATAAGGTCAGCGTTGCGCAACACGTCTAGTGCCCTCAGCGTAATATCCCCTAAATTTCCAATGGGTGTTGGCACCAGCCAAAGCCCTTTGGTAACACAATGTTCTTTTGGTTGTTTCAAATCAATCGGATTAACGTGCTACAAACTTATCTGCAATGTGAGCCAGAAATGCATCTACATCCTTTTGTTTATCACTCCAATTATAATCGGGTTGTATTTGTTGCTCTATAAAGACCCTTGCTTGTTCAGCATTTTCTTTAGAATTCAACATCGACATCACGCGCTGATAATCGACAACACTTCCTTCAAAAAGCCGCTCTACGAAAGTGTTCGGGACGGACTCAAACACCACTTCTTTTACAGGCTGTTGCAGTGCTTCCTCCAAAGCAGTTACAACAGGTTCAGTAGTTGCAGGGTTTTTCTTTTGTGTTGTTAGCGCAACAATTTCCATAGCAATTGCATTAATATCAGTAATGCTCATACGTTTGCGGCTACGCAATATTTCGTGCGCAATACTCATAAGTTTCTTTTCGGCGGTGCTATGAATAACTTTTTCTTCCTCCATAATTTTGGCTGTCTAAATTTAATACTTTTGAATGGTTCTTGCGTAGCTGTACAATAGTATATTTAAATTAAATACATGTTCATCGAAAACACCTTACATAATGAACGCCCATTTGGCTGGATTGAGGTTATCACAGGCTCTATGTTTTCAGGCAAAACAGAAGAATTAATTCGAAGGCTAAAGCGCGCCACTTTTGCGAAACAAAAAGTTAAAATTTTTAAGCCTGAAGTAGACAATCGATATGACCAAAACAAAGTAGTTTCACATGACGCTAACGAAATTATTTCAACGGCAGTTCCATTTGCAAGTCACATTAGAACCCTTACCGATAATTGTGATGTAGTAGGTATAGATGAAGCCCAATTTTTTGATAATGAAATAGTTAATGTTTGTAATGACTTAGCAAATAAAGGGATTCGAGTGATAGTAGCCGGGCTTGACATGGACTTTAAGGGGAATCCGTTTGGACCTATGCCAAATTTGATGGCGGTTGCTGAATATGTAACCAAAGTACATGCTATTTGCCCACGCACGGGTCAATTAGCACATCATAGTTTTCGAAAAAGCGAAAGTGAAAGTCTTGTAATGCTTGGCGAAAAGGAAGCATATGAGCCGCTAAGTAGAGCTGCTTTTTATAAAGCCATGCGTGAGGAAAGAGGGAAGCAAACGAATGAAAAAAAAGCAAAATGAAAAAGGGGTAATCTAATATGAGCGAGACAATACTGGAAATTCATCTACCTAATCTTAGGCACAATTACCAATTTCTACGAAAACGATTGGCACCAAATGCTAAACTTTTGGCGGTTGTCAAAGCCTTTGGCTATGGTAGTGATGCCATTGCTGTTGCAAAGTGCCTTTCTGCTTGTGGTGCCGACTATTTTGCAGTGGCATATGTGCATGAGGGTGTGGCACTCAGAAAAGCGGGGATTACAACACCCATTTTAGTATTACATCCGCAAGAACCAAATCTAGATGCGCTCATTGAATACAAGCTTGAGCCAGGGCTTTACAGCCATCGTATTTTTGATGCGTTTCTTCATGCATTAAAGCAAACGAATATTGAAAACTACCCCGTTCATCTAAAATTTAACACAGGACTCAACAGATTGGGATTTCACCCCAGTCAAGTTAAGGAGCTATTGACTTTGTTGGAGCAAAACAAGCAACTGCAGTTAAAAGGGGTGTATTCGCATTTGGCAGCATCCGACGATTTGAACGAAAACACCTATACCAATCAACAATTAACCACTTTTGAAGCCCTAGTAAAAAACATAAAGCCCAAATATCCCGATACCCTTTTTCATGTGCTAAATACTTCTGGGGTTATGCATTATCCCAATGCACAATACGATATGGTGCGCACGGGGATTAGCCTTTACGGCTATGGCAACGACCCTGAAGTGGACGCACAACTCAAACCCGTATTGACCCTTAAAACCGTCATTTCGCAACTACATACGCTTGAAAAAGGGGCTTCGCTGGGTTACAACCGCGCCTTTATTGCGAAAGAAGTTACCAAAACGGCAACACTACCCATTGGGCATGCCGACGGTATTGGACGTATTTACGGTAATGGCAACGGTTATGTTTGGATACACGGCAAAAAAGCCCCCATTTTGGGCAATGTGTGTATGGATATGATTATGGTAGATGTTACGCATATTCCGTGCGCTGAAGGCGATGAGGTCATTGTTATTGGTCCAAATGCAAGTGCCGAAGCTTTGGCAAACCATGCAGGTACCATTTCCTATGAACTTATCACAGGACTTTCTCAGCGTATTCAGCGGAGGATTATACGCTAATTGTTACAAATATAACAAACTGTTATTTTTTTGATAAAGCGGTTGTTCCGTGATGTATTCATGGACGAATAGCGTACATTCGCAGCAAAATTTAAGATATGCGCGTAGCAGTAGTAGGTGCCACCGGAATGGTTGGCGAAGTCATGTTGCAAGTATTGGCAGAACGCCAATTTCCCATTACAGAACTCATTCCAGTTGCCTCGGCGCGTTCAGCAGGCAAGCAATTGGAGTATGAGGGGAAAATGTATACGGTGGTAACCCTTGAAGAAGCGATAGCGCTAAAACCTGATGTTGCCTTATTTTCTGCTGGTGGCGATACTTCATTGGCTTGGGCGCCCAAATTTGCGGAGGTAGGTTGTACGGTCATTGACAATTCATCTGCGTGGCGCATGCACCCTGATCACAAACTTGTGGTTCCTGAAATCAACGCGGAGGTACTCACCTCTGAAGATAAAATCATTGCCAACCCTAACTGCTCAACCATACAAATGGTAATGGCGCTTGCGCCCATTCACCGTGCCTTTGGCATTGAGCGTGTGGTGGTTTCTACGTATCAATCCATTACAGGAACAGGAGTAAAAGCGGTGCAGCAACTTGAAAACGAATATGAGGGCAAAGCCGGTGAAATGGCATATCCTCACCCCATTCACAGAAACGCCTTACCCCATTGTGATGTGTTTTTAGACAATTTGTATACCAAAGAAGAAATGAAATTGGTCAACGAAACGCACAAAATTCTAGACCCCAACATTCGGGTAACGGCGACTGCGGTACGTATTCCCGTGGTGGGCGGTCACAGCGAATCTGTGAACCTTACATTAAGCAACCCTGCTGAGCTAGAAGAAGTACGCAAAGTTCTTTCTGAAACGCCTGGTGTGGTGGTACAAGACGACCTTAACAACAACGACTACCCTATGCCGCTTAATGCACATGGAAAAGACGAGGTCTTTGTTGGGCGTATCCGAAAGGACACTTCGCAAGACAATGGCTTAAACCTTTGGATTGTAGCCGATAACTTGCGTAAAGGCGCGGCTACCAATACTGTGCAAATTGCGGAATATTTAGTTCGCGCGGGATTGTTGTAAAAACGAATCTTTTATTCTTCCATTTCAAAATCCTCCATAAACTTGGTGGTATAATTTCCGGCAACATAGTCCGGATGATCCATCAGTTGACGGTGAAAAGGAATGGTCGTTTTTACGCCTTCTATAACAAACTCATCTAAGGCACGTTTCATTTTGTTGATTGCTTCCTCACGGGTTTGCGCCGTCGTAATTAGCTTGGCAATCATAGAATCGTAGTGTGGAGGAATCATATACCCACCATACACATGGGTATCCAAACGAACCCCATGCCCGCCAGGGGTGTGTAAGGTTTTTATCACTCCTGGAGATGGACGAAAGTCGTTATACGGGTCTTCTGCATTGATGCGACATTCAATGGAGTGTAACTTTGGCATATAGTTTTTACCCTCAATTGGTACTCCAGCAGCCACTTTGATTTGCTCCGCAATAAGGTCAAAATCTATCACTTGCTCAGTAATGGGATGCTCTACTTGAATACGGGTATTCATTTCCATAAAGTAGAAATTTCGGTGTTTGTCTACCAAAAACTCTACCGTTCCAGCCCCTTCATATTTAATGAATTCTGCAGCTTTTACGGCAGCAGCACCCATGTCCTCACGCAGTTTATCGGTCATAAAGGGCGATGGCGTTTCTTCAGTTAATTTTTGGTGGCGACGTTGCACGGAACAGTCGCGTTCAGACAAATGACAAGCCTTTCCAAAAGAGTCACCAACGACTTGAATTTCAATATGTCGTGGTTCTTCAATAAGCTTTTCCATATACATATCGTCGTTACCAAAGGCAGCTTTTGACTCTTGACGGGCACTTTCCCAAGCTTTTTCCAAATCGTCTTCTTTCCAAACCGCACGCATTCCTTTGCCACCACCACCGGCAGTAGCCTTGAGCATCACGGGATAGCCCACTTCTTTTGCCAATTTTTTGCATTCCTCAAGTGTTGGTATAATACCTTCAGACCCTGGAATGGTAGGTACGCCTGCTGCTTTCATTGTAGCTTTGGCAGTTGCTTTGTCTCCCATTTGTTGAATCATCTGGGCAGAGGCACCAATAAATTTGATTTTATGCTCTTCACAGATTTTAGAAAACTTCGCATTTTCAGATAAAAACCCATAACCAGGATGGATGGCATCGGCGTTGGTAATTTCAGCAGCAGCAATAATATTTGCCATTTTAAGATAGGATTCACTACTTGGCGGGGGACCTATACAGACAGCTTCGTCGGCAAAGCGAACATGCAAGCTGTCGGCATCTGCTTTGGAATAGACAGCTACGGTTTTGATACCCATTTCACGACAGGTACGGATGACACGTAACGCAATTTCGCCACGATTGGCGATAAGAATTTTTTTAAACATAAACCGGTTTTTTAAGCGGGGTCAATAATAAATAGTGGTTGATCAAACTCAACAGGAGATGAATCGTCCAACAAAATTTGAACAATTGTTCCGCTGGTTTCGGCTTCAATTTCGTTAAAGAGTTTCATGGCCTCAATCACACAAAGCGTATCCCCTTCACTAACGCGGTCACCAACCTCAACAAAGTTAGGCTTGTCTGGCGACGGCTTGCGGTAGAACGTTCCAATAATGGGGGATTTTACCGTATGTTGATTTGACGATGCTTCGGCAGCGGCAGGTACTGCAGCTGGAGCAACAGCAGGTGTAGCCACTACTTCAGGAGCTGGTGCAGCCATTACAGGGGCAGCTTGTTGGACAGCAGTTACAGGCGCAATAACTTCTCCTTTGTCTGTTTTAATCGTAATTTTTATATCTCCCATTTCAAGGCTTACTTCACTTGCGCCGGATTTGGCTACAAACTTTATCAGATTTTGGATTTCTTTTATTTCCATGGTTAATTGTTTTAGCTGTTATATGCCCACGTTAGGTAGATAGCTCCCCAAGTGAAGCCCCCGCCAAACGCGGTGAATAATAATTTTTGATTCTTTTTTAGTTTGCTTTCATAATCCCATAACAATAACGGTAATGTTGCTGCTGTAGTATTGCCATAGCGTTCAATATTGATAAGCATTTGCCCGTAGTCTAGATCTAAATTTTTTGCAATGGCATCTAAAATACGCTTATTTGCCTGATGTGCTACAACATAGTCAATATCTCCTTTACTTAGGTCATTTTGTTCTAATATCTGTTGGATGGCAGCGGTCATATTGGATACAGCAAATTTGAAAACAGGTCGCCCTTCTTGATGTAGAAAATGCTTTCGTTCTGATATCGTTTTAGCAGATGCAGGCATCATGGAGCCTCCCGCTTCGATTTTTAAAAATTCCCTGCCTTTTCCGTCCACACGGAGCACCTCGTCTTGAAGTCCAAGCCCTTCATCGTTAGGTTCAAAAAGCACAGCTCCTGCACCATCACCAAAAATTACACAGGTCGTACGATCCGTATAGTCAATAATTGACGACATGGTATCGGCACCAATAAGAAGTACTTTTTTGTAGCGCCCCGAACAAATATGTGCCGAAGCAACGGACATGCCATACAAAAATCCAGAACAGGCACCCTGTAAATCGTAGCCAAAGGCGTTTGTTGCTCCCAATTCGGTAGTTACAAAAGCAGCTGTTGACGAAACGGGCATATCAGGTGTGGCGGTACTGACAATAACTAAATCTAGGGTTTTGGGATCAAGATTTTTCTTTTGAATAAGTTCTTTGGCAGCGGCAATTGCCATATAAGAAGTGCCTAGCGAAGTGGGTTTTAGAATTCGGCGTTCTTTGATACCTGTACGCGTAGTAATCCACTCATCGCTTGTGTCAACCATTTGCGCTAAAGCGTCATTGGTGAGCACATGCTCGGGAACGTAGCCTCCAACGGCGGTTATGGCTGCAGTTTTTGTAGTCATATTAACCGAATTACACCGAAAGTATAATTCTACAAATTTTGGCGAAAATTAGTAAAAATAAGGGTATTTGTAGCAAAAAAAGCCCTAAATATTAGAAAAAGAGCTAAAAAAAGCGCCTTTTACGAAAGGCGCGTTGAGGTATTGTATAGGTGGTTCTACGCTTCTGCTTCCGCTGAATTGTCAATTAAAACCTTACCGCGATAGTATAATTTTCCTTCATGCCAGTGTGCACGGTGATACAAATGCGACTCACCCGTAGTGCTACATGTAGCAATTTGTGGTGCAACGGCCTTGTAGTGTGTGCGGCGTTTATCGCGACGCGTTTTGGATATTTTTCGTTTTGGATGTGCCATAACAGCTGTTTTTAGTCTTTCTTTAATTTCTTTAACGCATCCCATCGTGGATCCGTAGTTTCCATTACTTTGGTACTTTCTTTTGGGCGTAACGCCTCTAGGCGGTCTAACAAATCCGATTGTAGACTTCCATTTGCTATACCAGGGTGAACGCGTTTTTGCGGTACTGCCAACACTATGGTTTCAAACAGGGTTTGTGCAACATCAACTTGATGTGAACCATGTGGCAATACAAGCAAGACTTCGTTTTCGTCGTTGTACTCCTCCCCAAAGGCTACCACCAACTCGTGGGTAGCTTCTAAAGGAAAGTCAAACGGTTCATTGGAAACATCGCAACTTACGTTAACGGTTCCCGAAATTGCAAAATGCAACTCCAAAAGCGTTGCTTTTTTGTTTAGTTCAATGGTTGCACGCAGTGCAACATCGTTAAACTCGGTATAGTCAAAAGCATCAAAGAACTTGGATGTAATGTCGAGTGAAAAATGATGAATACCTTCTTTAAGCCCTGCAAATGCCAGAACAAAAGGCGCCAAAACATTTTTTGCTTCGTTCATTACAGTCGGCAAATATATAAAATTTGGTGGGACTCTCTTGTCTTTATGTGTTCTTTTGGCGTAGCTGCCAAATGGAGCATGCCGCTTGGATAGCATTTGCAAAAGATATGTGGTTAGCCATTCCTTTCCCTGCAATTTCAAAAGCGGTTCCGTGGTCGGGAGAGGTGCGCACAAAGCGAAGTCCAGCGGTTACATTTACCCCGTTGCCAAACGCCAATGTTTTGAATCCTACCAACCCTTGGTCGTGGTAGCACGACAATACCGCATCGAAGTTGGCATAGCTTTTTTGCCCAAAAAAACCATCGGCGGGGTAGGGTCCTTCTATAGCAACTCCATCGGCGGTTAGTGTCTTAATTGCTGGAGTTAACATGTCATCATCCTCTGCCCCAATCACACCTTGGTCTCCCGCATGCGGATTGAGCCCAAGCAATGCAATTTTTGGGTGCGCGCAGCCAAAATCTTTTTTTAAAGTCTGCCAAAGCTCATGTGTTTTTTCGATTATCAAGGCTTTGGTAATTCGTTTTGGTACTTGTGCGAGTGGAATATGGTCGGTTAGCAGTGCAACCCGAAGGTTTTTGTGAGCTAGAATCATCAGTGCCTCTCCTCCCCAAACGGATGCCAAATAATGTGTATGTCCGGCAAAGGGAAAAAGAGTGCTTTTGATGGCCGCCTTGTGAATAGGCGCAGTAACTAGGGCGTCGGCTTTTCCATGTTTAACGTCAAGTGTAGCGGCTTGAAGTGATTCAAATGCGGCTTTTCCCGCCTCGGCAGTTTGCTTTCCAAAGGCTATTTCAGGAGCATTTTCCCATATGGATTTCACATTTAGCGCACCTTCTATGGGGCTGTCTTTTACGAGTTCTAAAGGCACTTGCGTTCCAAAAAGAAGCTGCTGTTGCGCAATAAAATCTATGTCGGCATATACCACAGGAATACATCGCTCAAAAAGACTTTTGTCGCTAAAGGTTTTAAGCAAGATTTCTACTCCAATACCGTTTGGATCGCCAATAGAAATTGCTAGAATAGGAAGCGCAGACATTTTGTGTATTTTTGCTGGGCAAAGGTACAGCATTCACCGAATTATGTTTACAGGAATTATAGAAACCATGGGTACTATTGAGCACATTGCTCACGAAGGCAGTAATGTGCATTATACACTTTCGAGTACCATTACAAGTGAATTAAAAATAGACCAGAGCCTTGCGCACAACGGTGTTTGCCTTACTGTAGTTGCCATAGATGAAGACCAATACACGGTAACCGCCATTCAAGAAACCCTGGAAAAGACGGCACTTCGGGAGTGGAACGTCGGGGATAAAATCAATTTGGAACGCGCTATGCGTTTGGGCGATAGGTTGGATGGGCACCTGGTGCAGGGACACGTGGATGAAGTGGCAAGTTGTACCCACATTGAAGACCAAAATGGCAGTTGGTTATTCCGTTTTGAATACAGTAAAAACTCAAAAAACATCACCATAGAAAAGGGTTCTATTTGTGTAAATGGCACCAGTCTAACCGTTGTGGGTTCTGAGGCGAACAGCTTTGGTGTTGCCATAATTCCCTACACTTACGAGCACACGGTTTTCCACCAACTTCGGGTGGGTGATTTGGTCAATATCGAGTTTGATATGGTGGGTAAATACATTGCAAAAATGACATAATAATTTTTTTTGTAGTTTTAAAGCACTCAAATCTTTACGTTATGAAAAAATACCTACAGTTCTTTATGGTGATTTTCCCATCACTATATGTTTTTTCTCAATCGCTTTTAATAAACGAGGTTGATTCGAATAGTCTTGGAGCAGATACTGCGGAGTTCGTTGAGTTATATTCCCCTTCTCCCAATTTTAATCTTGACGGTTATGTGCTCGTTTTGTTTAATGGTTATAACGATAAAAGCTATGCTTCCTACGATTTGGATGGCTATAGCACCAACAGTAGTGGGTATTTTATTATTGGAGATACTGGCGTAACGGGAGTTTCCATAAATTTTCCTAACTCACCAGACTCCTTTCTTCAAAACGGAGCCGATGCGGTTGCCCTTTATCAAGCGAACAAATCAGATTTTCCAAACGATACTCCCGTAACGATAACAAATTTGGTTGATGCCATAGTGTATGATAATAATAAAGCGGATGATACCGGATTACTAACAGGGCTAGGAAAAACCGTTCAGTATAATGAAGACGCATCCAACGATGCTGAAAATCATTCGTTGCAACGCCAAGCCGATGGAAGTTTTTCGACAGGAACTTCATCGCCAAATACGGTCAATTTGGTATTAAGCGTTTCAAAGGCATCTCTTGTTTCGGTCAAAATCCATCCAAACCCAACCGCCAAAACACTTTATTTTGAGGGGCTAAAAGATAAAGCGGATGTTAACATTTTTAATGTCGCGGGACAGCGAGTCATGCATCAACAAATACTTCACAGCTTGGATGTTTCGCCATTATTACCAGGGATGTATATGCTTGAAATTACTCAAGAAAACGAGAAGATTTTAACACACAAGTTGATTAAGAAATAACGTGTTTTAGTACTTCATCTGATACAACCACAATGCGGGGTTTTGCGGTGTGGTGTTTTGGAATAAACTAAACTGCAATGCTGTTTTGCCGGTGTCTGTGTTAGTGAAAATCTGTCCAATAGCTTGTTTAGCAGCAATCTTATCCCCTTTTTTCACATACACTCGACTTAAATTTTTATAGCTGGTAATGTAGTTCCCGTGCTGAATGAGTACAATGGGATTACTCCTCTTAAACTGTACAATATTGAGCACTTTTCCTTCAAACACACTTCGCGCCTCTGTTCCTTCGGGAACAGAAAGGGTTACCCCATTGCTTTTTATGGTCGTGGTGCGTACCACAGGGTGTGGTTGCGTACCAAATTTTTGGGTAACGATGCCTTTTTCGACGGGCCAGGGCAATCGCCCTTTGTTGGCGACAAAACTTGCCGCTAGGGCTTTGGCTTCGGGGGTAAGCACAAAATTTGCTGTTTTGGTACCTGCTTTTTTGTTCGAGGCAGCAATGGCTTCACGAATCAAACGTTCAATTTCACGGTCAATGGCGTCTTGCTGCTGTTGCTTTTTCTTGATTTGTGCCGCATAGCTTTTCTCTTTACGCTTCAGCTGTTGTACTAGGCTATTTTGGCGCGAACGTACCGTGTCCAACACTTTTTGCGCCTCTCGGTTTTCCCGAATCAATCGCTCTTTGTCTTTGCGTTGCGCCACCAAATCGTTGGTGTATTGCTGCAAGGTTTTGGTTGTTTCGGCAATTTGTTCCCCTTGTTGTTTGCGGTAGGCGGCATATTGTTTCATATACGCCATACGTTTATAGGCTTGCCAAAAACTTTCCGATGAAAGCAAAAACATCAATCGGTTTTGGGTAGATTGGTTTTTCCGTGCGGCAACTACCATTTCGGCATAGTCTTTTTTTAGCTTTTCCAGTTCGGTGCGTAGCTGCTCAATGTTTCTAAGGTTTAGATTGATTTCTTGATTCAATCGGTTGATTTGACGATTGGTTAATCGAATCAGCGCATCTTGTCTCTCTATTTTTAGCTGAACCGTTTCTACTTCGGTAAGGACATTTGTGCGCTTTTTTACACTCGATTTTAGCAGCGCATTGATTTGAACAATTTCTTGCTGTAGGCGTTTTTTTTGCGCTTCAAGCGCAGTTTTTTTGTCTTGAGCCAAACCCAATACCGGAAGAAGCATCAATACCCAAAGCCACTTTTTCATGGTAACGGAATCGGTTTATAGCCCTCAGGAATACTAAACGGCATTTTAACGGGGGTATTCAACTGGGTTTGTTTGACATGGAGCGTAAGTATTGTAGGGGTTTGCCCTAAGAAGCTTGCTCGCAATTGTTCGGGCACCCACTGCCCATCGATTTTTTTATAGTTGTCATACACTACGCTTAAAGTGGCTTTGTCGCTTTTTAACCGCTGTTCTACAAGCCGAAAAGCGGCATCAAAAACGAACTGTAGGACAATGCCTTTTCGGCGGTAGCTAAACACATAAGCATCGTTGGTGAAGGATAGTTTTGCACGTTTTAGTGCGCGTGGAACTACAGGCTTTGCCGTTAAGATATTTTCGAGGGTAGCATAGTCTACCGTAACACCCAAAAGCGATTCCACTTCTTTGTAGTCCAATGTTGCGTATTGCCGATTTATTTTTTCGTAAAACTGAAGTGAATTTGGAGTAATAAAAACACGTGCCAAAGGCACAATCACGCTTCCGTTTAGCCAAATGCCATGCTGTTGTTTTAATCGAGCGGTTAGGCTGATTTTTTGGCGTTTGCCCCCACGGTCTAAGGTTGCTTGTCCCCGCCATTGTAAGGTTTCAAAGCTTAGGGCAGTAGTTTCAGCTTGCTGTTGGACGCGTTTTGAACGTAGTGAGGTGTCGATGCTTGCCGTGGGGGTTATGGTTTTTAGCGATTTACATCCAACCGCCAACAGCAACCCAAAAAAAAGTATCCCTATTTTTTTCATCTTATTCTAAAACGGAATAATCGCCAATGCTTACGCTGCTAAACGCGCCATTGTAGCGCACATGGTTGCCAATCATCGAACCTTTTAGGGTTGCATTTTCAATGCTGCTTTCCGATTGGATAATACTGTTTTCAATAGTGCTATTGGTAATTTGGGTTCCAGCACCAATCGAAACGTGCGGACCTACTGTGCTGTTGGTTAGTGTTACGCCATCGGCGATATGGCAGGGCGGAATAATGGTACTGTTTTCTAAGGCAACCTCCCCAACAAGATTTTCGCCTTCGGCAGCAAGGAAATCCAACATTTTTGCATTGGTTTCCACGGTAACTTTCGGGTTTCCACAATCCATCCAAGCATTAACTTCTCCGGGCACAAAACGTTTGCCGTCTTGTATCATCCGCAAAATACCATCGTTGATTTGGTACTCTCCGCCTCGAGTTAGGTTTTCATCTAGCACCGTTTGTAGTGCATTTTTCAGAACGCCAATATCTTTAAAATAATAAATCCCAATCACCGCCAAATCCGAAATAGGGTCTTTGGGCTTTTCTACCAAGGCATTTATGGCACCGCTTGCGTCTAATTGCACTACGCCAAACTGCTCAGGATTTGCCACTTTTTTGACCCAAATTACGCTATCTGCTTCGGGGTCTAAGGTCAAATCGGCACGAATGAGCGTATCGGCATAGGCAACTACCGCAGCCCCGGAAAGCGAAGGGGCAGCACACATCACTGCATGTCCTGTTCCCAAAGGCTCGTCCTGTCGGTAAATGCTCGTTTTGGCACCCAAACTATCTGAAAGTTCGGTGAGGGCTGCCACCACCTCATCGCCAAAAAAAGCGGCATCACCCAACACATAGGCGATTTCGGTAACAGGTTCGGGGAGTAGTCGTGCAATATCTTTTACCAATCGGTGTACTATGGGCATACCTGCCACGGGCACTAAAGGCTTTGGAACGCTAAGTGTATGTGGACGAAGGCGCGAACCACGTCCCGCCATAGGAACAATTATTTTCATGCGTTATTCAATTCCAGTACTACCAAAACCTCCCGCACCACGTGCGGTTTCGGACAGCGATTCAACTTCTTCCCAATTGGCGCGTTCGTGTTTGGCAACAACCAATTGCGCAATCCTATCACCTGAACTAATGGTAAACGGCTCATTGGATAAATTTATAAGGATAACGCCAATTTCGCCACGGTAGTCTGCGTCTATGGTGCCGGGGGCATTTAGTACGGTAATCCCTTTTTTGAGTGCCAACCCGCTACGTGGACGCACCTGTGCTTCTACGCCTATGGGCAATTCCATAAACAACCCTGTTTTGATAAGCCCTCGTTCTAGCGGTTGCAAGGTAATGGGCGCATCAATATGCGCACGCAGATCCACGCCCGCCGAGGCTAGGGTTTCATATTCGGGCAAAGTGTGAGGGGAGTGGTTTACAATTCGGATGTTCATAAGCACAAAAATACGAAAAGCCCCACAATGGGGGCTATAGGTTATTGAGAGTCAAAACAAACCCAACCAAACCAAAGACCTGTCACCCTGATTCTGAAACACGTTCGGAATGACAGAAAAAACGGGTCAGGATGACAGAGGAAAGGGTCGCAAACCCAGCCAAACCAAAGACCTGTCACCCTGATTCTGAAACAAGTTCAGAATGACAGAAAAAAGGGTCGCAAACCCAGCCAAACCAAAGACTTGTCACCCAGATTCCGAAACACGTTCGGAATGACAGAAAAAAGGGTCGGAAAGACAGAAAAAACCCAGCCAAACCTAGCCTGTCACCCTGAACGTGTTTCAGGGTCAGAATGACAAAGGAAAGGGTCGGAAAGACAAACACAACCAAAGACCTGTCACCCTGATTCTGAAACAAGTTCAGAATGACAAGGGAGAGGCAGGATGACAGAGGATTCTGAAACACGTTCGGAATGACAAAGGAAAGGGTCGCAAACCCAGCAAAACCAAAGACCTGTCACCCTGAACGTGTTTCAGGGTCTCCCTAAAGGCTTCCATAAATTATCCCAATTCGGATTACTCTCTTCAATTAAATTAATCTTCCATGCTCTATGCCAGTTTTTTAATTGTTTTTCGCGAGCAATTGCATCCCTTACATATTGGAATTCTTCAAAGTACACCAATTGTTTTACATTATACTTTGCAGTGAATTTACTGCCTTCATTTCTCATGTGTCGCTCCATACGATCGTCTATCCCGCCAGTGACTCCAATATATAAAGTGCCTCGGGGTTTGTTAGCGAGGATATACACCCAGTAGTTGTGATAATAACGTTTTGGCATGGTTAGAGTTGAATTCGGGACAACGTATAAATATAAGGATTTTTTGGCTATGAAACGATCCTGAATGGATCCTGAATGGATCCTGAAACAAGTTCAGAATGACAAAAAAAAGGGGTCAGGATGACAAAGGAAAGGGTCGGAAAGACAGAAAAAACACAACCAAACCAAAGACCTGTCACCCTGATACTGAAACAAGTTCAGGATGACAAAGGAAAGGGTCGGAAAGACAGAAAAAACACAACCAAACCAAAGACCTGTCACCCTGATACTGAAACAAGTTCAGGATGACAAAGGAAAGGGGTCAGGATGACAAAAGGCAGACAGGGCAGACAAGTATTAACTATTGCCTATACCCAATCCGTTTGCGCTTGTTCAGCTCTTCTTGCTCTTGTTTTTGTTCCAACAGCACATCCAGTATTCTGATGACCTCCGCAAAACGATGATTCGTGCTGTTTTCTAGTGTTTTAAGGGCTGTTGCCAACGCTTCATAATTCAATGCATGCTGGCGCATGGCTACAAAGGCTTCTATAATCAATATACTCATTTCGGTTGCCTTTTCGCTGCGTAAAACATTGGCCAATTGCAACACACCATATTCTGTAAAGACTTGAGGCAAACTTCCGCCCAATACTTTTCGCGATGGTATCGCATTTTGCGATAGCAAGACTTCTACTTCCTGTTCGCTAAGCACAAAACGAAAGTGCTTGGGAAAACGCGCTATGTTTCGTTTGACTTGTTCACGCAAGCGAATGGGTTTGACCTCAAACCATTGGGCAAGGTCACGATCCAAAAGAACAGGAACCCCTCGAAAAAAATAAATCTTATGGGTAATATGTTGGATGCTATGACTCATCGTTGAAAGATTTAGGGTTTATTTCTTAAAAATACGAAAAAACACAACCAAACCAAAGACCTGCCACCCTGATTCTGAAACAAGTTCAGAATGACAAAGGAAAGGGTCGGAAAGACAGAAAAAACACAACCAAACCATAGACTTGTCACCCAGATTCTGAAACAAGTTCAGAATGACAAAGGGAGAGGCAGGATGACAGAGGATTCCGAAACACGTTCGGAATGACAAAGTGAGGGGTTTCAGGGTCAAAACAAACACAACCAAACCATAGACTTGTCACCCTGATTCTGAAACAAGTTCAGAATGACAGAAAAAAGGGGTCAGAATGACAAAGGAAAGGGTCGGAAAGACAGAAAAAACCCAGCCAAACCAGACCTGTCACCCTGATTCTGAAACAAGTTCAGAATGACAAAAAAAAGGGGTCAGGATGACAAAGGAAAGGGTCGGAAAGACAAACACAACCAAACCAGACCTGTCACCCTGAACGTGTTTCAGGGTCAAAACAAACACAACCAAACCATAGACTTGTCACCCAGATTCTGAAACAAGTTCAGAATGACAAAGGAAAGGGGGCAGGATGACAAAAAAAGGCAATAAAAAAACCGAGCCCGCCGCAATGAGCAGACCCGGTTTTGCCCAAAAAAAATGTAGCTATAATGTATTAGAAAGCGTTTGATACGAAAATTGTATCCAGAGGGAACCAACGTTAGTAATCCGTAGTTTTGTTCCTACACTATGGAAGCGTAACCGAGCTACAGTAGTAGTAAGCTCAAATACTCCTTGACTGATTCTTGAACCCGCAGTTGTCGCCAATACTGTAATATCATTATCACTGGTATCATAATGAATAAGGGCAGAAAAATCCTTAGTATAATAAGCGTCTCTTCCATTTAGTATTAGCAGAATACTTTTTGCGGGTAAATCCATTTCTATATAAGAATTAGGAGCACCTAGATGCTTTGCTCCAGCTGTAATATTGGTGTTTGGAATTTCTTTTAGTGTACCGTCATCCGTTGCATATACTTGAGTAAGCTTTTCGGAAGTACTCCCCATAGGAATATTTCTTATCCTAGCTATTCCATTGACATCCAACGTTTGTGTGGGAGCATTTGTGTTAATACCTAACCTGGCTGTTTGGGTTATAGTCACTTTATTCGCACCCCCATATCGAAAATCTAAATTTCCATCACCGGTATAATTGATATAGGCATTTCCCCCCCCATGGTCAAGCTCAAGATATTCTGCGGCAGTATCTCCTTGCATGCGAATAGCTCCTTGTCTTGAAATTATTGAAGTCTGGTTTTCACCCGTAACACCCCAAGCGTCCCCGTCTGCTAAACTGGATTGATGTCTTTTCTTGAGGAAGCCAAAGGCATCTGCTACCACAACTTGGTCAGAGGGCACACCCGAAGGGAGTACACGCACTCGAACAGCCCCATTGACATCCAACTTTGATGTGGGAGCAGTTTCACCGATTCCTACATTGCCATTTCTGTCAATACGCATACGCTCAATACTTTCTGTTCTTGGACCAGAATTATTTGGAGATGTCCCAAAGGCAAGACCTGCTCCATCAATAGTGCTGCCGTATCTAACCAAATCCACTGATGCAAAATTGCCATTATACCATTCAAGCTGTAGTCCTCCATTTCGATTTCCCGTTACAGGGCTACCATAAGGGTTTCCTATATGCAATTTAATCGGATCATTAACAGCAGAACCACTAGTTCCTCCAACATTATCTTCTTGAAAATCAATTATGGTTTTTCCTTTAACCTCTAATTTTGAAGTAGGACTGGTTTCACCGATTCCTACATTGCCATTTCTGTCAATACGCATACGCTCAATACTTTCTGTTCCAGAATTATCTGGAGATGTCCCAAAGGCAAGACCTGCTCCATCAATATCGCTGCCGTATCTAACCAAATCCACTGATGCAAAATTGCCATTATACCATTCAAGCTGTAGTCCTCCATTTCGATTTCCCGTTACAGGGCTACCATAAGGGTTTCCTATATGCAATTTAATCGGATCATTAACAGCAGAACCACTAGTTCCTCCAACATTATCTTCTTGAAAATCAATTATGGTTTTTCCTTTAACCTCTAATTTTGAAGTAGGACTGGTTTCACCGATTCCTACATTGCCATTTCTGTCAATACGCATACGCTCAATACTTTCTGTTCTTGGACCAGAATTATTTGGAGATGTCCCAAAGGCAAGACCTGCTCCATCAATAGTGCTGCCGTATCTAACCAAATCCACTGATGCAAAATTGCCATTATACCATTCAAGCTGTAGTCCTCCATTTCGATTTCCCGTTACAGGGCTACCATAAGGGTTTCCTATATGCAATTTAATCGGATCATTAACAGCAGAACCACTAGTTCCTCCAACATTATCTTCTTGAAAATTAATTATGGTTTTTCCTTTAACCTCTAATTTTGAAGTAGGACTGGGTTCACCAATCCCTACATTTCCAGTATTTTCAATATGCATAATGTTGTTGGTGGTATTGGATTTAATTTCCAAATCGCGTCCTTCTTGGAACTCTATTTCATATTGGTTGTTGGTGGTAGGGTTAAAGCTGCCCACACTGCCGTCCCCAGACATGATAATCTTGGTGGGGTCTAGTACACCTTGTATGTCTACGTCCCCAGCAAAAGTGGCTACTTTACCAGCACTTAGTGTAGAAGTTCCTACACCAATATTGCCCATCACATACATGTTTTCGGTATTGGTGGTCGCCGCCGCATTGTCGTCGGTGCCAAACCAGGGTTCGGCACCCCCTCCTCCTGCTGTCCCGGTAATAGTAATCGTTCCGGTACCCGTATCTTCAGTAAGTGTAATGCCTGTACCCGCTTTTAGGGTTACATCTGTACCGTCTTCCATATCAATAACAGAAGTATCGGCTGCGCCAGCGGTTACCGTTAGATTTTGGTCATCGGTACCTGCCGTGCCAAGAATAGGTGTGAGGTCAACACTGCCGCCGTCTTCTAAAGTCAGCGTATTCCCGGCAAGGCTTAGATTTTGGTCATCGGTACCTGCCGTGCCAAGAATAGGTGTGAGGTCAACACTACCGCCGTCTTCTAAAGTCAGCGTATTCCCGGCAAGGCTTAAATTTTGGTCGTCGGTGCCTGCCGTGCCAAGAATAGGTGTGAGGTCAACACTGCCGCCGTCTTCTAAAGTCAGCGTATTCCCGGCAAGGCTTAAATTTTGGTCATCGGTACCGGCTGTACCAAGAATAGGTGTGAGGTCAACACTGCCGCCGTCTTCTAAAGTCAGCGTATTCCCGGCAAGGCTTAGATTTTGGTCATCGGTACCTGCCGTGCCAAGAATAGGTGTGAGGTCAACACTGCCGCCGTCTTCTAAAGTCAGCGTATTCCCGGCAAGGCTTAGATTTTGGTCATCGGTACCTGCCGTGCCAAGAATAGGTGTGAGGTCAACACTACCGCCGTCTTCTAAAGTCAGCGTATTCCCGGCAAGGCTTAGATTTTGGTCATCGGTACCTGCCGTGCCAAGGATAGGTGTGAGGTCAACACTACCGCCGTCTTCTAAAGTCAGCGTATTCCCGGCAAGGCTTAAATTTTGGTCGTCGGTGCCCGTACCCGTAGCAGAAAGGGTAATCGTTCCTGTACCTGTGTCTTCTGCAATGGTGAGTCCTGTACCCGCTTTTAGGGTTACATCTGTACCGTCTTCCATATCAATAACAGAAGTATCGGCTGCGCCAGCGGTTACCGTTAGATTTTGGTCGTCGGTGCCGCTATCGTCAAGGTGCGAAAGGTTTACCGTTTGCGAAGTACCGTCTTCGATACCCACCGTTAGTATGTTGGTGGCAGTATCTACCGCCAAGTTTTCAATGTTTTGGTCATCGGTGCCGGCTGTACCAAGAATAGGTGTGAGGTCAACACTACCGCCGTCTTCTAAAGTCAGCGTATTCCCGGCAAGGCTTAAATTTTGGTCGTCGGTGCCCGTACCCGTAGCAGAAAGGGTAATCGTTCCTGTACCTGTGTCTTCTGCAATGGTGAGTCCTGTACCCGCTTTTAGGGTTACATCTGTACCGTCTTCCATATCAATAACAGAAGTATCGGCTGCGCCAGCGGTTACCGTTAGATTTTGGTCATCGGTACCTGCCGTGCCAAGAATAGGTGTGAGGTCAACACTACCGCCGTCTTCTAAAGTCAGCGTATTCCCGGCAAGGCTTAGATTTTGGTCATCGGTGCCGCTATCGTCAAGGTGCGAAAGGTTTACCGTTTGCGAAGTACCGTCTTCGATACCCACCGTTAGTATGTTGGTGGCAGTATCTACCGCCAAGTTTTCAATGTTTTGGTCGTCGGTGCCCGTACCCGTAGCAGAAAGGGTAATCGTTCCGGTACCCGTATCTTCAGTAAGTGTAATGCCTGTACCCGCTTTTAGGGTTACATCTGTACCGTCTTCCATATCAATAACAGAAGTATCGGCTGCGCCAGCGGTTACCGTTAGATTTTGGTCATCGGTACCGGCTGTACCAAGAATAGGTGTGAGGTCAACACTACCGCCGTCTTCTAAAGTCAGCGTATTCCCGGCAAGGCTTAGATTTTGGTCATCGGTGCCGCTATCGTCAAGGTGCGAAAGGTTTACCGTTTGCGAAGTACCGTCTTCGATACCCACCGTTAGTATGTTGGTGGCAGTATCTACCGCCAAGTTTTCAATGTTTTGGTCGTCGGTGCCGGCTGTACCAAGAATAGGTGTGAGGTCAACACTACCGCCGTCTTCTAAAGTCAGCGTATTCCCGGCAAGGCTTAGATTTTGGTCATCGGTACCGGCTGTACCAAGAATAGGTGTGAGGTCAACACTACCGCCGTCTTCTAAAGTCAGCGTATTCCCGGCAAGGCTTAGATTTTGGTCATCGGT